>ERZ1066117.7-NODE-7-length-478222-cov-13.546608_pt1 | contig 478222 bp, 375 predicted proteins | sample MGYA00382764_ERZ1066117 | MGnify/ENA primary metagenome ERZ1066117 (study PRJEB33369, sample SAMEA5778347) | biofilm metagenome | biome: Industrial cooling water; feature: Water cooling tower basin; material: Biofilm | place: United Arab Emirates | collected...
CGGTCGCAGAATTCCCGCGAATCCACCGCAGCACCAACAACCAAGGGATCAGTTCAGCAGCCGGCCAGGCGGAAGCGCTTCAGCTTGACGTCGCGCATGCGCAGCGCCGCGGCGCCGACGAACTCCGGCCCCGGCGACACGTCGAGCATCGACCAGCGGCTCGGGTCTTCCTTGCCGTCGCGGCAGGCGAGGAACTTCGGCTCCTCGCACAGGCTGACGTCGAAGATGTCGAGCGGCATCGACAGCCCTTCGCCGATGGCCTTGATGTAGGCCTCCTTGCGCGTCCAGCAGCGATAGAACGCCAGCTCGCGCGCGTCGCCGTCGAGCGCCGACAGGGCCTCGAACTCGCTCGGCGAGAAGTGCTTCCTGGCGATCTCGGTCAGGCTCTCGAGGTGGCGCACCTTCTCGACGTCGAGGCCGAGCTCGACCGGGGCGAGGCCGATCATCGCCAGCTTGCCGCTGTGCGACAGGTTGAAGTACGGCCCCTTGCCGGCGAGGTAGGGCTTGCCGCGCGGCCCCTGCACGAACTCGACCGCCGCCGGCTCGATGCCCATGTAGGCACCGAGGATCGCGCGCAGCGCGCCGTGGCCGATCTGGTAGCGGCGGCGGTGGTCGGCGAAGTGGAAGCGCTCGAGCCGCTGGCGCTCCGCGCGCGACAGGTGCGCGCCGAGCGTCTCCGGATCGCCGTGCAAGGGCACGACCCAGACGTGCAGTTCGTCGGCGGCGAGCGTCACGCCCGTGGGCGATTGCGTGACGAAGGAGGGATGCAGGGCAGCGTCATCCATTCGGCTGACGCGAAGACTAGCAGAGCCACGGCGAACGGCCAGTCGGGCCTTCAGCGAATCGAGGCACGGAACGGTGCCGCCGGCAGTTCGGCGCCGTTCCACAGCGAGAACTCGGGAACGGCCGCGAAGGCGTAGCGCACGTGGCGCGGGGCGTCGACGCCGGCGGCGGTCAGCACGACGTCGTCGCCGGCGAGCACCGGCGTCGCCGGCACGAAGCGGCCGTCGTCGCCGGCGAGCTCGAAGCCGCCGGTGCCACGCAGCACGAGGCCGCGCGTCGTCGCGGTGAACGAGACCCGCAACGCCTTGCCGTCCTGGCGCACCGAGGCGAACGTCGGCCCGACGCACGGCACGTCCTCGCGGTAGACCTGCTGACGCGCGAGCGCCGCCAGCCGCTTGCCGACCGGCGCCTTGTCGATCGGATGGATGTCGCCGGCGTCGCCGCAGTCGAGCGTCACCGCCATGCCGGTTCGGGGCAGCGCCAGCGCGGCCGCTTGCGCCTCGCGCAACAGCGGCGTCAGCAGGCCGCCGTCGGTGTTCTCGTCGCCATAGCCGAACGGCGCCAGCTGCACGAAGTAGAACGGCAGTTCGCGCCCGAAGGCCGCGCGCCAGTCGGTGATCAGCGCCGGGAACAGCCGTGCGTACTGCGCGTGGCGATGGCGGTTCGCTTCGCCCTGGTACCAGATCACGCCGGCGAACGGGAACGGCACCAGCGGTGCCAGCATCGCGTTCCACAGCACCGTCGGCCGGTTCGGCCCGGCGTCCTCGCGCGGCCACGCCGGCAGCTCGCGCAGCGCCGGCCCGCGCCGCCGCTGCCACGAGCCCGCCAGCGCCACGGCGTTCGCGGCATCGGCGCCGTCGCCCTGCCGCCGCACCAGCCGCAGCGACGCGGCGTCACCCGTGAAGCCGCCTTCGCCGCCGGTGTCGACGACGCGAACGCGCAGTTCGACGCGTTCCCTCTGCAGGCTCGCCGCCGGCACCGCGTAGCGCCGCGGCGACGCCCAGGCGCCGTCGACTTCGGCACCGCCGAGGCGCACGCCGTCGCAGAACACCGTGTCCATGTCGTCGATCGCACCGAGTTCGAGCCAGCAGTCCATGCCACGCAGCGCAGCGGGCACTTCGATCGTCTTGCGGTATTCGGCGACGCCGTCGAAGTCGCCGAGGCCGGTCTGCGACCAACGCTCGGGCAGCGTCACCTCCTGCGCCGGTGACGCGTCGATCGCCGCCCCGGCCGCTTCGACCGCGCGCCAGAAGCGCTGCGCGCGTGCGGCCCGGTTCGCCGCGGCGCCGTCGCCGCGCAGCTGCGCGATCGCCGGCGCGAACTCGGGGAACGGCGCCAGCGCCGCTTCGCGGGTCCACGCCTCGGCGACGGTGCCGCCCCACGAACTGACGACGAGGCCGATCGGCCCGTGGCCGTTCCGCACCAGGTCCGCCGCGAACAGCCAGCCGACCGCCGAGCACGCCGCCGCCGACTGCGGCGTGCTGACGACCCAGTGGCCTTCGACGTCGTCCTGCGGGGCTGTGGCGGTCGCGCGCGCGACGGTGAAGAAGCGCAGCTGCGGCAGGTCGGCGCCCATCAGCTCGCGCTGGTAGTCGCGCACGCCGGGGCTCCAGCCGGACTTGCCGAGCGGCATCTCCATGTTCGACTGGCCGCTGCCGAGCCAGACGTCGCCGAGCAGCACGTCGCGCAGCACGACCGTCTCGCCGCCGGCGGCGAGCGTCACTTCGAACGGGCCACCGCGCGCGGCCGTCGCCAACTCGACGCGGAAGCGACCGTCGGCGTCGACGACCGCGCGCGCCGCTTCGCCCCAACTGCCGCGCACTTCGACGGCGACCCCGGGTGCGGCGCGCCCCCACAGCGGCGCCTTGCTCGCGGCCGGCAGCACCATGTGGTCGCCGAACAGCGACGCCGGGCGCAGCCGCTGGGCTGCGGCAGATGGACTCTGGGCGGAGACGGCGGCCGCGAACGCGACGACGACGAGGAGGCGCAGCATGGAAGCAGGAATGTAGGGCGCCTTTGCGGCGACGCGAGGGTGTGGCCGAAGCACGGCGCCGCGCCCAAGGGCACCCGCAGCAAACTGATCCCTTGGCTGTTGGTGCAGCGCTGGCCGCGTCCCCGAGCGACTGCTGGCGGGCTCGCGGTGGCGACCGCCGGGGTGGCGGCGACCACACCAACAGCCAAGGGATCAGTTCTCTTGGCGAGCCAACGGCCAGCGCACGACGCGACCGTCGCTGCCGCAGGCCCACACGGTGCCGTCGCCCCCGCAGGCGACCGCGTGGAAGCCGACGTCGCCGAGCGAACGCCACGTGACGCCGCGGTCCGCCGAGCCGCTGCAGCCGTGCGAACCGACGGCGAGCAGCCGTTCGTCGTCGATCCATACCACCGCGGAGCGGAAGCCGACGCTGCCGTCGGGCACCGAAAACCACGGCGCATCGCCCGCCACCGCGACGGCGACCGTGCGTTCGCTCGCCTGCGGATGCTCGTAGTCACCGCCGACGATGCACCACCAACCGCGCCACGCTCGCGCCAGACTGAACGCGCCGCGCGAACTGCCGCCAGCATGGAGCGGCAGTGGTTCGATCCAGAACGACCCAGCGAGCGTGCCGGCCAGCAACCGCGACACAGAGGCCCCGCCGGTGACCACGCGCACGATCGCGTCGTCGCCGTTCCGTTCGACGTGCACGCAGCTGCCGCTGGCGGCGAACGCCGCTTCGCCCGGCAGCGGTGCCGGCAAACGCTCCTTGGCGACCGGCTGCCAGGTGGCCCCACCGTCGCGGGTCGTCCACAGCTGGAACACGCCGTCGAGTGGATCGGCGAAGAGTGCCCCGACCGACCCCGCGAACGCCATCGCGTCGAAGAACGCACCTGCGCGGCCGTCGGCGAGCACCCGCGTCCAGGTGCCGCCGCCATCGCCCGTGCGCCACACCTCGGCCGGCGTGCCGGCGACCATCGCCAGTGCCACGGTGCCGCCAGCGGTCGCGTCGACCACTTCGACGTCGCGGAAGTCGCGCGTGCGCGGGCCCGGCGGCGTCACGTCGCGCCAGCTGCGGCCGCCGTCGGTGGTACGGAACACGCCGCCTTGGCCGGACACCCAGGCGTTGCCAGCATCGATCGCAAAGAGGCCGCGCAAGCTGACCGGGGCCGGCGAAGCGACCGCCGCGAAACCGCCGGGGAAGGGTTCGCGTTCGCCCGGATCGGGCGCGGTCTGGCAGGCTGCGAACAGCACCGGCAGCGACAGCCGCTGCAGCACGGACCGCGGCAGCGCGCCACGCGGACGGAACCAGGAGAAAACGTCGTTGGGCATGGGCACCACAAGCCAGGGCCGAGCCAGTATGGTGCGCCCGCCCCCGCCCGGCCACTGCGCTCGTCTCCATGCCCGACGCCCGCCCGCCGTCGATCGACACGCTGCTCGAGCAGTGCATCCTCGCCCTCGAAGGCGGCGACCAGGCCGCCGTCGACGGCGTGCTGCGCGCGCATCCGCAGCACGAGCCGGCGCTGCGCGCGCGCCTGGACCACCTGTCGTCGCTCGGCATCCTGCACGCGCCGAAGACGACGGCGATCCCCGAGCAACTCGGCGAGTTCCGCCTGCTGCGGCAGATCGGCCGCGGCGGCATGGGTGTCGTCTACCTCGCCGAGCAACCGGCCCTGCAGCGGCAGGTGGCACTGAAGCTGGTGCACCCCGAGCAGCTGTTCTTCACCGGCGCGCGCGAGCGCTTCCGCCGCGAAGTGCTCGCCATTGCGCGCCTGCAGCATCCCGGCATCGTGCCGATCCTGACCTGCGGCGAAGCCGAGAACATCCCGTTCTATGCGATGGAACTGGTGCACGGCGCCAGCCTCGCCGAGATCCTGCAGGAATTGGCGGGCACTGCGCCGACCGCGCTCGATGGCACGGCACTGCGCCAGGCGCTGCAGCGGGCGATGGCGAAGAAGCACGAACTGGCGCCGATCCACGACGCGCCGGTGTTCCACGGCGCCTGGCCGCAGGTCGCCGCCAAGTTGGTGCACGACGCCGCGCGCGCGCTGCAGCACGCGCACGCCCAAGGGGTGCTGCACCGCGACCTGAAGCCGTCGAACCTGCTGCTGACCAACGCCGGCGACGTGCGCCTGATCGACTTCGGTCTCGCCGCCGCCGAGGGCGAACAGCGGCTGACGCGCAGCGGAGCGACGTTCGGTTCGCTGCCGTACATGGCGCCCGAGCAGGTGCGCGGCGACACCGCGCGCATCGACCGCCGCACCGACGTCTACCAGCTCGGCGTCACGCTCTACGAGCTGCTGACGTTGACGCTGCCGCACGGCGACGGCAGCGGCACCACGCGCGAACGCATCGTCGGCGGCCTGGTGACGCCGCCGCAGAAGCAGAACCCGCAGGTGCATCCCGACCTCGAAGCGGTCTGCCTGCTGGCGATGGATCCCGACCAGGGGCGCCGCTACGCCGACGCCAGCGCCTTCGCCGACGACCTGCAGGCGTTCCGCGAACAACGCAGCGTGCTCGCGCGGGCGCCGTCGCGCTGGCTCAAGCTGCGGCGCTGGATGCGGCGGCATCCGGCACGCGCCGCCGCCGCGGCGGTCGCGCTGTTCGTGCTCGGCCCGGCCCCGCTGGCGTTCGCACTGCAGCAGAGCGCCGCCAACGAACGCATCACCGCGGCACTGCGCACCGCCGACGAGCAGCGGCGCGCCGCCGAACGCAACCTGACGGAGGCCGAGCGGCAGCACGCGCTCGCCGAGACGAACCTCGAGGAAGCGCTCGCCGCCGTCGACCTGATGCTGCGCCGCACAGCCGAGGCGCGCTTGTCGCGCACGCCGGGCACCGCGCGCTTGCGCCGGCAGCTGCTCGCCGACGCACTCGAGTTCCACCGGCGGCTCGGCCGCAGCGCCGACGCCGACGGCGATCGCCTGCAGTTCGCGCGTGCGCGCGCCGAGACGCGGCTGGCGACGCTGCACATCGACCTCGGCGAGCTCGGCGCGGCGAAGCCGCTGCTGCAATCGGCGGTGGCGACGCTGCAGCGGCTCGGAGCGGCCGACGACGCGACGAGCGAACGGCAGCAGGAGCTGGCGTGGTGCAGCGAGCAGATGGCGAACGTCGCCGGCCGCACCGGCGACGGCCCGACCTACCTGCGGAGCCAGCAGGACGCAGTCGCGGGCTATCGCCGCCTCGCCGCCGCCACCAGCGACCCGCGCCACGTCGAGGGCCTGCTGCGCTGCGAGCTCGGCCTCGCCCGTGCGCACGCCCGCTTGCGCGACGGCGCCGCGGCGATGCAGCAACTCGACGCGCTCGATCGCCGATTCGCCGACGACGCAGCGGCGCTGCAGGCCCTGCGGCCCGAGCGGCGCACGACGACGTGGGCCGAAGTGGCCGAAGCACGCGGCGTGCTGCAGGCCAGCGCCGGCGACGCCGCCGCGGCCGCCGACTCGTTCGCCGAAGCGGCGCGCCGGCTCGCCACGCTGCCAGAGGCTGCCGCCACCGACGACGACGTCGCGCAGACCTGGGCGACCGTGCACGAACGGCTCGGAACCATCCACCACCAGCTGCGCCAGTACGCGCGCGCCAGCGAACCACTCGACCGCGCCTGCAGCGCGTTCGAACGCCTCGCCGGGACGGAGCCCGAGTATCCGACGTGGCGGCAGCGCCTCGCGCGCACGCTGAGCACACGCGCGAGCAACCGCCGCGCGCTGGGCGACACCGCCGGACAACGCACCGACCACGACCGCGCCGTGCAGCTGCTCGAGCAGTTGGTGGCGACGACGCCCGACGAGCCGGGCTTGCGGCGTTCGCTGGCACTGGCACTGGCCGAGCGCGCCGACGCTGTCGCCGCAGCTGGCGCTCTCGCCGACGGCGACGTCGAAGCGGCGGCCGCCGACCAGCGGCGCGCCATCGCCGAGTTCGAAGCGGTGCTCGCGGCCCAGCCCGACGACGCCCAGGCCCGCGCCAACCTGGCCGCCATCTGCGCCAACCGCAGCTCGCTGCTGCTGCGCCGCGGCGAGCTCGACGAAGCGGCCCAGCTGTCGGCGCGCGCGCTCGCGCTGGTGGACCAGGAACGGACCCCGGACGCGGTGGCGCTGCGCTGCGAGCTGCTGGTCGGCATGGCCGACCTCGAACTGCGGCGACAGGCGCCGGCATCGGCCCGCGGCCTGTTCGAGCGCGCCGATCGCGAGAGCCGCGCCCTGCTCGCCGCGCGCGACACACCGGCCGCGGCCGCCACGCGACTCATGGTGGTGCTGAACCACGGCTTGATGCGTCACACCGACGAAGGCGCCGCCGTCGCCTACGCGCACTGGTGCGAAGTCGTGCCGGTCGGGGCCGCGGCGGCGACCGCATCCGAGCAGGCCCGCACGACCTTCGCGCTGCTGTGCCTGCGCCTGTGCGCCGCCGCGCTCGAGCTCGAGCGGGCCGACGCCGCCCGCGACCACTTCCGGCAGGCGCTCGCCGCCGGCGCCACGCCCGCCATGACGGTCGGTTCGCAGATGCTGGCGGGATTGTTCGAACACACCACCCTGCGCGACCTGCTGCCCGAGACTTCCCATGGCCGCTGACCCCTTCGCCCGTCTTCTCGCCCGCGCCGCGCTGGCCGTCGGCGCTTGCACGCTGGCCGTGGCGCCCCCGCTGCGCGCGCAAGCGCCGGACGATCCCGACTGGGCGCTGCGGCCGCTGCGCGCGGTGGCGCCGCCGACCGCCGGCGATCCGGCGTGGAACCAGCACCCGATCGACCGCTTCGTGCACGCCGCCGCCGCAGCGCGCGACCTGGTCCCGGCCCCGCTCGCCGACCGCCGCACGCTGCTGCGCCGCGCGTCGTTCACGCTGACCGGCCTGCCGCCCACCGCCGCCGAGGTCGCTGCGTTCGTCGCCGACCCGGCCGACGACGACACCGCGTTCGCGCGCGTCGTCGATCGCCTGCTGGCGTCGCCGCACCACGGCGAACACCAGGCGCGGCACTGGCTCGACCTCGCGCGCTACAGCGACAGCAACGGCCTCGACGAGAACCTCGCGTTCGCCAACGCGTGGCGCTACCGCGACTGGGTCGTGCGCGCGCACCACGACGACCTGCCGTTCGATCGCTTCGTGCAGATGCAGGTCGCCGGCGACCTGCTGGTCGACGATCCGGCGGTCGGCCTCGACGGCGTCGTCGCCACCGGCTTCCTGGCGCTCGGCCCGCGCATGCTGGCGGAGCAGGACAAGGAGAAGCTGGTGCTCGACACCGTCGACGAACAGCTCGACCTGCTCGGCCGCACCGTGCTCGGCCTGACGCTCGGCTGCGCGCGTTGCCACGACCACAAGTTCGACCCGATCACCGCGCGCGACTACTACGCGCTCGCCGGCGTGTTCCGCAGCACGTCGACGTTCCACGACCTCGGCCACGTGTCGCGCTGGCGCGACCGCGAACTGGCGACGGCGGCGGAGATCGCGGCCCGCCAGCAGGCCGAACGCGCGCGCGACGAAGCCCAGCAGCGGCTCGAGGCGGCGACCAAGGCGGCGAACGCGACGCAGCAGCACGCGCTGGCGGCCGCAGCCGGCCGCCACCTGTTCGGAGCGCTCGGCCTCGCCAGCGTGCACGTGGAGGCCGAGAGCGCCAGCGCGACCAGCCTGCACGCCGACGATCGCACCTGGGGCGACAGCGCCTGCACGGTGCTACACACCCACCAGGGCGGGGCGCAGTTCGCGCGTTGGAACGTGCAGGTCGCGACCGCCGGCAGCCACCAGCTGCTGGTGCGCTACGCCGCCGCCGAGTCGCGGCCGATGCGCCTGCGCGTCGACGACGTCGAGGTGGCGCCGCAGGCGCTGGCGGCGACCACCGGCGGCTGGCTGCCGGCGCACCAGCAGTGGCACGTCGTCGGTTCGTGCCAGCTCGCGGCCGGGGCGCACACGCTGCAGCTCGACGCCCTCGGCCCGCACGTGCCGCACCTCGACGCGCTGCTGCTGGTGCCGGAGCCGGCCGCCGACGCGGCGGCGGTCGTCGGGCCCCTGCAGCCGCTGCTGTTGGCGCGCGCCGCGGCGATCGTGCGCGATCGCCACGACCACCCGCTGGTGACGCTGCTGCGCGAGCTCGGCGCCACGCCGGCGCACGAACTGGCGACGCGCACCGCGCAGTTGCAGCAGGCGGCCCCGGCCGACTCCCTCACCGCACTGCTGCTCGCCGGCCAACCGCCGCGCACGCACGCCGAACTGCTGGCGCGCTGCGACACGCTCGGCGCCACCGTCGCCGCCCTGCTGGCGACGACGAAACGCGACGGCAAGGCGAAGGGCGACGACGCGCCGGGCGACGAGCCGAAGGGCAAGCAGCGCACGAAGGCGCTGCCGAATCCGGCGCTGGAGGCGGTGCGCGCGCTGCTGTTCGACGACGGCGGCCTGCTGGCGCTGCCCGCCGCCGAGCTGCAGCCACTGCTGCCGCCGGCGGTCGCCGCCGAGCTCACCGCCCTGGCCGCGACGCTGCGCAGCGCCGCCGCCGCGGTGCCGAAGCCGGCACCGATGGCGATGTGCGTCGCCGACGACACCGGGAAGGACCTGCCGGTGCACATCCGCGGCAGCCACCTGACGCTGGCCAGCGACGCGGTGCCGCGCGGCACGCCGGCGGTGTTCGCGTCGTTCGTGCCGCCGACGAACATCACCGCCGGCAGCGGCCGCAAGGAGCTCGCCGCGTGGTTGTTCGCGCCCGAACAGGGCCTCGCCGCGCGCGTGCACAGCAACCGCATCTGGCAGCGCGCGTTCGGCAAGGGCCTCGTGCGTTCGCCGTCGAACTTCGGCCGCCGCGGCGACAAGCCGGTGCTGCCCGACCTGCTCGAGTGGCTCGCCGGCGACCTGCGCGCGCACGGCTGGTCGCAGAAGCACCTGTGGCGCACGATCCTGCTGTCGCGCACGTGGCGGCAGCAGGTGCTCGCCGACGAACGCGCCCGCGAGCTCGACCCGGACAACCGGCTGCACGCGCGCGGCGACCGCCAGCGGCTGCCGGCCGAGGCGATCCGCGACGCGATGCTGGCCTGTGCTGGAACGCTCGACCCGACGCTCGGCGGCACGCTGCTGGCGACCAAGGACCGCGACTACGTGACCAACGACCAGTCCGGCGACGCCGCGCAGTACGACAGCGTGCGCCGTTCGCTCTACCTGCCGATCGTGCGCAACGCGATGTACGACCTGTTCGTCGCGTTCGACTACAACGACCCCAGCGTGCACCTCGAGCAGCGGCCGCAGTCGGTCGTCGCCACGCAGGCGCTGTGGCTGCTGAACGCGCCGTTCGTGCGCCAGCAGAGCAAGGCGCTGGCGGCGAAGGTGCTCGCCGCCGGCGGCGCCGACGAGAAGGCGCGCGTGCGCTGGCTGTGGCAGCAGGTGTTCCAGCGCGACCCGAACGAACGCGAACTGGCCCTCGCCACCGACTGGCTCGCGCGCGGCGGCGAGCCGCAGGCCGCCCTCGCCGACCTGGTGCACACGCTGTTCGCCGCCAACGAGTTCGTCTACGTCGATTGAGGTCTCCCATGTTCGATGCCGCTCCCCATCTCTCCCGCCGCGAACTGCTGCACGGCGCCGCCTGCGGCTTCGGGGGCCTCGCCCTGCACGAACTGCTGCAGCGCCCGCTGACGAAGCACGCCTACGGCGGCGGCGACTCGGTGCTGCCGAAGGCGCCGCACTTCGCGCCGCGGGCCAAGCGCGTGGTGTTCCTGTTCATGCACGGCGGTCCGTCGCAGGTCGACACCTTCGACCACAAGCCGCTGCTGCAGCGCGACCACGGCAAGCCGCTGCCGTTCGCCAAGCCTCGCGTGACGTTCGCCGAGACCGGCAACCTGCTGGGCTCGCCGTTCCGCTTTGCGCGCCACGGCGACAGCGGCCAATGGGTCAGCGAACTGTTCCCGCACGTGGCGCGCTGCGTCGACCAACTGTGCTTCGTGAAGAGCCTGCACGGCAGCAACGACGCGCACGGCGGCGCCCTGCTGAAGCTGCACACCGGCAGCGACACGTTCGTGCGGCCGTCGATCGGCAGCTGGGTGCTCTACGGCCTCGGCACCGAGAACCAGGACCTGCCCGGCTTCGTCAGCATCTGCCCGACGCTCGGCCACGGCGGCGTCAACAACTGGAGCTCGGCGTTCCTGCCGGCGGTCACGCAGGGCACCCCGCTCGGCAACGCCAGCGTGCCGGCGAAGGAAGCCGGCCTGCGGCACCTGCGCGGCGAGCTGCCGCGCGACCGCCAGCGCGACCAGCTCGACCTGCTGCAGCAGCTGAACCAGGAGCACCTGCGGGGCCGCGGCGACGACGCGCTGCAGGCGCGCGTGCAGAGCTTCGAGCTGGCGTTCCGCATGCAGATGGCGGCCCCCGACGTGCTCGACGTCGACCGCGAGAACGAGAGCACGAAGCGGCTCTACGGCCTCGGCGATGCGCGCACCGAGAACTTCGGACGGCAGTGCCTGATGGCGCGGCGCCTGCTGGAAGCCGGCGTGCGCTTCGTGCAGTGCACGCACAGCTACAAGTGGGACCAGCACAGCAACCTCGAAGCCGACCACCGCAAGAACGCCGGCGAGGTCGACCAGCCGATCGCCGGCCTGCTGACCGACCTGCGGCAACGCGGCCTGCTCGAGGACACGCTGGTCTGGTGGGGCGGCGAGTTCGGCCGCACGCCGACCAGCGAAGGCGGCAACGGCCGCGACCACAATCCGCACGCGTTCACCCACTTCCTCGCCGGCGGCGGCGTCAAGCACGGCTTCTCGTACGGGATCACCGACGACTACGGCTACTACAGCGTCGCCGAGAAGGTGCACGTGCACGACCTGCACGCGACGATCCTGCACCTGCTCGGCCTCGACCACGAACGGCTCACCTTCCGCCACGCCGGCCGCGACTTCCGCCTGACGGACGTCGAGGGCCACGTGGTGGCGCCGATCCTGGCCTGATCAGCGCGGGCGGCGCGCGGCGGCCGCCCAGCGGCCCTGCAACCCCTTCAGGCGCTCGGCGAGATCCTGGCGGCCGACCTCCTCGGCCATCTCGATCGCATACTGCAGCTCGCGGCCCTCGGGGGCGCCGGGGCCGCCGACCCGCACCGCCTCGCCCGCGGCCTGCACGCGCTGCAGATGCTGCTCGAGCAGCTCGGCGACCGCCTGCAGTTCGTCGCCGACCTCGCTCCAGCGCGCATCGGCGGCGAGCAGGCCGCAGCGCAGGCGCCGCGCGTCGAGCAGGTCACGCACGAAGCGCGGCCGGTCGAGGCTGTCGGCGGCGGCCAGCGGCGCGCCGAGCTCGATCGCCTCCGCCAGTTCCTGCAGCGCCTGCTGCCGCAGCAGCGCCTGCTCGGCCGCCGGCGACAGCTGCGCCTGCGCCCGCAGGCTGCGCGCCAACTGCACCGACGCGCGCAGCAACAGGCCCGTATACTCGTCGAGCTTCGGTTGCTGCTTGGTCAGTTCGCGCGCGTGCACCTTCGCTTCGCGCAGGCGGTCGACCTCGCGCCCGCGCTGCGCGAGCGCGGCCTCGCGCTCGGCGGCCGTCGGCGCCTCGTCGCGGCGGAACGACTCGTCGCGGCGGCCGCGCGGGCCACGATCGCCGAGCAGGCCTTCGGCCAGCGCGAACCGCAGGTGCTCGGCCTCGGGATGCGCCGCGACCAGTTCGGTCAGGATGGTGAGCCCACGCTGGCGTTCGGCTTCGGCCACAGCGTCGCCCGCGGGCGAGCGTTCGCCGCGGCGCCACAGCCGCAGGCGTCCGGTCAGCAGCAGGCAGCGCGCCTGCAGCGCCCGCACCTCGACGTTGTCCGCGTCCCCTTGCAACAGCTCGTCGACGAGCGCCAGCGCCTCCTTCTGGTGGCGCAGCGCACCTTGGATCACGCGGCGCCCGTCGTCGCCTTGGCCACCGGGCCCGCCCGGCCCACCGCCGCGTGGTCCCCCGCTCGGTCCCCCGCTCGGATCCGCGAGCTGCGCCAGCAGGAAGTGCACCTGCGCGCGCTCGAAGCGCACCGCCACCGTCTGCGGCGCCGGCAGCTTGTCGAGCGCCGCCAGCGCTTCCTGGAAGTGCCGCGCCGCCGTCGGCAGTTCGCGCCGGCGGTGCGCCAGCTTGCCGAGATCGACCTTCACCGCCGCCTGGTCGCGCGTGACGTCGCGGTCGGTGACGCGCGCCAGCAGCTGCAGCGCCTGCTCGTACGACTTCTGCGCACTGGCGAGGTCGTCCGGCTTGCCGAGCCGCACGTGGATGGCGCCGACGCGGCGGTTGGCGCGCGCGGTCTCGAACACCAGCTGCTGGTCGCCGGCGTTCTTGGCGGCGAAGTCGTCGTAGAAGCGCAGCATGCGCTCGAGCACGGCGATGCTGCGCGGGTCGACGACCTGGCGCGCGATCACCGTCTGTTCGCCGGTGTCCGGATCGACCTCGAGCGCGAGCATCGGATCGCGGCCGATCAGCGTGTCGAACACGTCGCCGAACCCGGCCAGCGCCAGCTTCAGGTTGGTGTCGGCGCGCTGGGACTCGGCCTTGGTCAGCGCGCGCTCGCGCTCGGCGATGCCGTAGCCGACCCAGCCGGTGACGCCGGCGGCGACGACGGCGAGCAGCGTGCTGGCGGCGAGTGCGGCCATGCCGCGGTTGCGGCGGCACCAGCGCCACACCTGCGCCAGCGCCGACAGCGGCCGCGCCGCGATCGGGCGATCGTCGAGGAACGCCTGCAGATCGCGCGCCAGCGCCGCGGCATCCTGGTAGCGGTCGCGCACTTCGCGGGCCATCGCCTTCTCGACCACGACCACGAGGTCGAGCGGCAGTTCGGGGCACAGCTTGCGCAGCGACTCCGGGCGGCTCGTGCGGATGCGCTCCATCAGTTCGCTGCGCGAACTGCCGGCGAACGCCGGCCGCAACGTCAGCAGCTCGTAGAGCGTGACGCCGAGCGCGTAGACCTCGCTGCGCGCGTCGTAGCTGCCGGCGAACTGCTCCGGCGCCATGTACTGCAGCGTGCCGAGCACGTCGCCGCTGTGCGTCAGGCCCTCGGCCTCGAGCGCCTTGGCGAGGCCGAAGTCGGTGACCCACAGGTGGTCGCTGGTCTCGAGCAGCAGGTTGCCCGGCTTGACGTCGCGGTGCAGCGTGCCGAGGCCGTGCGCATAGTGCAGCGCCTCGGCGACCTGCAGGCCGAGGCGGGCGACGAAGCGGGCCCGGGCGTGCCAGGCGCCGAGCCCACGCGGCGGCGCCTCGCGCTGCTCCTCCTGCCAGCGGTCGAGGCTCTGGCCGACGATGAACTGCATCGCGTACCAGTGGTAGCCGTCGCTCTCGCCGCTGCCGTAGACCGGCACGATGTTGCTGTGGTGCAGCTGGGCGGCGATCTGCGCCTCGCGCACGAAGCGTTCGAGCTGGTTGCCCGACAGCAGCGCCGACTGCGGCAGCACCTTGAGCGCCACCTTGCGACCGAGCGACTCCTGCACCGCCTCGAACACGACGCCCATGCCGCCGCGGCCGATCTCGCGCACGATCTTGAAGTCGCCGAGCCGCTCGAGTGCTGGCACCATCGCGCTCCGCCGGCCGCTGCCCGACGAACTGCGATCGCGCTTCACGTCCTCGAGCGCCACCAGCATCGGCAGCAGTTCGCGCAGTGCGGCGGCGTGCGCTGCGTGCTCGCGGCAGTAGCCCTCGACGTCGAGCGCTTCGCCCTGCCGGCGCCGCTGCAGGAACTGCTCGACCAGCGCGTCGACCGCCGGGCCCTGCGGGTCGTCGTCGCGCGGGTCGCCACCGTCCTTGCCGTCGGCGTCCATGGCGCGATCAGCCGTTGGCGAGATCGCCGAGGAAGCCCTTCAAGCGGCCGAGCGCCCGCACGTAGCGGTTGCTGGCGGCGTTCTCCTGGATGCCGAGCACGGCCGCCGCCTCCTTGTTCGACAGCTCCTCGAAGTGGCGCAGCAGCAGCACCTCGCGGTCGATCTCGTCCATGCTGGCCAGCGCCTGCTCGATCTTCTGCCGCAACTCCTCGCGCATCACCGCCCCGCTCGGCGACGTGATGTGGGCGACGAAGAACCCCGACAGCGTGCCGCTCTGCGGCGCCTTCACCTCGCGGCCGGCACTGCGCATCTTGGCTCCGAGGTGCTTGCGATGCAGGTCGACCATCGTCTGCTGCGTGATCAATCGCACCCACACCAGGAACGGCTTGGTGTCGTCGCGGAAGGCCTGCAGCCGCTTGTGCGCTTCGATGTACGACTCCTGCACGATGTCCTCGGCGTCGAGGCGGCCGACCAGCCGCGGGTCGAGCCGGAAGTGCACCATGCGGGTCAACCGTTCGCGGTAGCGCTCGAGCAGCGGCGCCATGATCGCATCGTCGCCGGCGCGCAGCTGCTGCTCGAGTTCGTCGTCACTGGGTTCCATCGCCCACCACCATAACGAACGCACTCGCGGCTGCGCGTCCCGAGCTTGCATGCACCGCTGCGGTCGGTGGCATCGACGTGGCCGTGGCCGCGGGTCGCGCCCTCGCACGCCTCTCAGCGCCGCAGCGAACCGAGCCGGCTCCAGAAGCCGCCGACGTGCAGCGGATCGCGCCGCGCCGCGCGTTCGGCGGTCGCCGGCAACAGCCACGCCAGCCGGACCAGCGCCGACGCCGCCGGCACCGCCGGCAGCCGCAGGTGGAAGCGCCGGGCGCCGTCGTTGCTGCGCGCGAGCACGGCGGCGACGTCCTCGCCGGTGACCTCGAACGCGCCGGCCGGCAGCGGAGCCGCGACCGGCACCAGCGCAATGCCCGCCTGCGCCGCCAGATCCTGCACGCTGGCCCAGTCGGGGGCCGACAAACCGCCCGGCGGCAGCGCGCCGAACGCGAGTTCGTCGGCGCCGAACCACCACGCCTGCCGCACCGCCTGCAGCGCCTCGCCGAGCCGCCACGGCGACGACGACGCATCGAACGTCACCCGGCCGCCTGGCGGCAGGGACGGCGGCGCCATGCGCCCGCACGGAGCCCGCTGGCCCGGCGCGGTGCGCAACCACTGCGCGGCGACCGCCGCCGCGCGCACCGCCGCCGCCGCGTCGCGGACTTCGATGCGCACACGATCGCCGACCGTCACCACGAACGGCGTCGTCAGCGTCGGCACCAGCACGAAGGCGATGTCGCCCGCGTTCGCCTCGCCGCTCGGCGCCAGGCCCGGCCGCAGCACCGCCGGTGCGTCGAGGCCGTCGAGGAGCAAGCGCGCGGCGCCCGCCAGCGACTCGCCGGCGAAGCAGCGACTGCCGGGCTGCAGCTGGAACCAACCGCCGCTGGTCTGCACGCCATCGAGCCCGGGCACCACCGCCGGCAGCGCGAACGCACCGCGCCGCTGCTGCCGCTGGTCCTGCGCGAACAACCACGGCAAGGCGCCGTCGTCGGCATACGCCTGCCGCCACGCGTCGTGGCCGACGCCGGGCAGTTCGCGATGGACCACCGGCGCGCCGAGCGTGCGCATCGCCGCGGCGAGGTCGCGCGAGCGCTCGGCCGGCACCACGGCGTCGTCGGCGCCGTGCCACAACGCGATCGGCAGGCCGACCATCTGCGGCAACTGCTGCGGATCGCCGCCGCCGCAGACCGCGAGCAGCGAGGCGAAGCGTTCGGGACGGCGCGCCGCGAGCTCGATGGCGCCGAATCCCCCCATCGACAACCCGGTCGCGTGCACGCACGCAGGGTCGATGCCCGGCTGCTGCAGCACCCGGTCGACGGCGCGCATCACCGCCTGCAGCGCGCGCGTCGGCGCCGCCGCCATCGCCGACGACTGCCGTTCGTGCCACGGCACGTCGGACCACGTCTCGTCGCGCGGGCACTGCACCGCCAGCACGAAGCACGGCCAGCGCGCCATGCGCGCCTCGTCGGCGAAGCGCTCCGGCAGCCATCGCAGCTGCTGCACGTTGTCGTCGCCGCGTTCGCCAGAGCCGTGCAGGAACACCAGCAGCGGCCGCGGCACGTCGCGCAGTTCGGTCGGCGGTTCGAGCAACCGGTACGGATACGAGCGGCCGTCGACTTCGACCGCTCCGGCGGTGGTGCGGGCGGCGAACGCCGCGAGATCGACGGGCTCCTGGGCCCCGGCCGCGGCGATGGGCACGAGCATGGCGAGCGTGGGAACGAGGCGAGACACGCAGCTCCTGGTCTACGAGGTGCGGCGAGCGCGCGCAACCCGCCGTTCGCCGGCCTCGCCGCGCGCGCCCGCGTCCGCGACTCAGCGCATGGCAGCGACCGTGCCGGCGAGGCACTGCCGCAGCAGTTCGGGCTCGACGGTGGCGCCGGTGAACCAGCGCACCTGGGCGCGTGCCTGGCCGAGGAACATCGCGGCGCCGGGCACGGCGATCGCCCCCGCCGCCGCGGCATCGCGCAGGAAGCGCGTCCAGTGCGGCTGGTAGACCATGTCGAACACCACCGTGCCGGGCTGCGGGCGCCAGTCGGGCAACAGCCGTTCGTCGACGTCGCGACCGAGGCTGCCGACCGGCGTCGCCTGCACCACCACCGCCGGCCGCAGTTCGTCGAGCACCGCCGTCGACAGGCTGGCGAGGCGCACGCCGGTGCCCTTGGCGAAGTCGCGCACGGCCTCGAGCGAACGGCCGAGCATCGTCACCTGGAAGCCGAGCCGCAGCAGCGCCACCGCACCAGCACGCGCCGCCCCGCCGGTGCCGAGCACCACCGCCGGCCGCGCTTCGCCGCGCCGGACGTCGGCGCTCGCCAACGCGACCAGCACGCCTTCGACGTCGGTGTTGTGGCCGACCAGGTGGCCGTGTGGCTCGGCGACCACGGTGTTGACGACGCCGGTGGTCGCCGCGTCGTCGGCGAGCCGGTGGCACATCGCCGCGGCGGCCGCCTTGTAGGGCGCCGTCACCGACAGCCCGCGCAAGCCACCGCGCTGCAGCATCGCCACCACCGCTTCGGGCCGCGACGTCTCGAACGGCAGGTAGACGCCGTCGAAGCCGAGCCGCCGGAACGCGCGGTTGTGCAGCCACGGGCCGAGCGACGGCAGCGCCGGATTGCCGAGCACGCCGAACCACGCAGTCGCCGGGCCGAGTTCGTGCACGCGGTAGAGCCCGCGCAACAGGCCGACCGGCAACTGGCCGGGTGCCGTCTCCTGCCCTTCTTCGACGCTGCCGTAGACCAGCGGCGCGCCGAGCGCCGCCGACAGCACGCGGGTCGGCCAGGCGGTGCGGCCCATCGCGAACGCCACCGTCGGCTGCTGGCGTTGGTCGGTCGAGCACAGCAGGTCGAGCACCGGTGCGGCGTCGGCGAGGTCGTGCGCGGTGACGACGACCTTGGCGATGCAGCCGGGCTGCGCGTGCAGCCGATCGCGGATCGCCGCCAGTTCGCGCGGCACGCCGGTCCAGCTGTGGAACGAACGGATACGCAGCTTCAACCGCGTGCGGCCGCTCGACGGCGACCACGGGTCGGCGCCGTCGAGGTCGAGGCCCTGGGCGCCGGCGTCGAGTGCCGCCGACAGCAGTTCGCGCCGTTCGCCGAGCGTGCCGCGGAAGTGGCCGCCGTCCTCGGGCGTGCGGCAAGCGACCAGCACCGGCAGGCGGCACGCGGCGATCGCCGCGCCGAGGTCGTGGCCGGCCGGCCAGCGGTCGAGGCGCAGTTCGAGCCAGTCGGCGCCGGCCATGGCGGCCTTCTGGGCTTGGCGCGCGACCTGTTCGCGCGACGTCGCGAACACGCTGGCGAGGATCTGGGCCATGTCCGCGAGGGAGCGTCGCCGCTCGGCGCATCGGAGGCAACACCGGCGGCAACGGCCGCGCCCGAACGGCGGCACGGGCACGCGGCCCTCGCCGTGCAGTGCGCCGACGCGCGGCCGCTCAGCGCCCGCGCTGCAGCGCTTCGGCGACCGCCGCGGCCGTGTCCGCCGGCAGGCCCGCCGCGGTGGCGAGGCGCAGGGCGGCCTGCATCAGCGCCACGTAGCTCGGCAGCGCCGTCGGGGCACCCGCGGCCAGCGCCTGCAGGTGCACCTGCACGGTGGCGGCGTCGCCGCGGCGCACCGGGCCGGACAGCGCCTGCTGCGCGCCACGTTCGCGGCAGGCGTCGGCCGCGGCCCCGACCAGCGCAGCGAGCAACGTCGCGCGCGCGGTGGCCGGCAGGCCGCAGGCTGCGAACACGGCGTCGGCTTCGGCCCACAACGAAGTCGCCCCGTTCGCCGCCAGCGCACACGCCGCGTGGTAGAGCTGCCGATCGCCGCCGGGCCAGCGCAGCGGCCGCAGGGCGAGCCAATCGCACAGGCGCTGCAGCAGCGGCAGGCTGCGTTCGTCGCCTTCGATCACCGCCGGCGCGCCGGCGAGGGCGACGTCGCCGTGTGCGGGATCCGGGAACGGCGCCACGGGATGCAGGGCGCCGCAGCGCACGCCCGGCACCGCAGCGAACGGCTCGCAGCCAAAGCGCCCGCTGGTGTGCAACCACAAGCTGCACGGCCGCGGCGACGCGGCGGCGCAGGTGGCGATCGCCGACGCGAGCTGGCCGTCAGAGACCGCGAACACGACGACGTGCGCGCGCCGCAGGTCGCGCGGCAGGAGCACTTCGCCGGCGCCGACGCGCGCCAGCGCCGCCGCGGTGCGCGCGGGATCGGTGCCGACGAAGCCGAGCCACTGCACGCGCGGATGCCGGGCGAAGCGGCGCGCCAGCGCCTGGCCGACGCGGCCCGGTCCGACGATGGCGAGGCGGAGCGACACCACCGCAGTCTATGCGCGGCAGCCCCGCCGACGCGAGCGCAGCGGCGGGTGCCATGGCCAGCGCCCGGTCAGTGCGCGCCGCCGGCCATCATCTCGCCGGGGCCGGCCCCCTCGCGGCGGCGGCGTTCGCGTTCTTCCTGCCGCCGTTCGAGCTCCTCGATGTATTCGGCGTCGAGCGTGTCGCTGAGGTCGTCGAGGTCGTCGAAGCTCTTCGGCCGGTACGCCGAGCCGGCGCGCTGCGCCGCTTCGACCTCGTCGGAGTAGGCGCGCACCACCGCCTTGTGCAACTCGATGCGCGTCGTGCTGTTGATCGGGTGGGCCAGGTCGGCGTGCAGCCGCGCGCGGCCGCGGTCGTCCTTGCTGGCGCGATCCGGATCGAGCCGGCCGCCGCATTGGTTGCAGTAGGCGGCGCGCAGGTGGTTCTTGTGGTGGCAGCGCGGGCAATGGTCAGCGAGCTTGCGGCTCGGCATGGCGATGAACGGCCCGCGATTGCCGTCGATGATCTTCAGGTCGCGCACGACGAACGCGTCGTCGATGGTGACGCTGGCATAGGCGCGCAGCTTGTTGCGCGGGTCCTCGGTCAGCTTGATGCGCACCTCGGTGACCTGGAAGCGGATCGGTGGTCGATCGCCCGCAGGCCGGTCGCCATGCGGTTTGTCACCGGAGGATCGTTCGCCGTTCGCTCGTTCGCCGCCTTGCTGCTGCTCACTGTTGCGTTCGCCGTGCATCACACCCCTCCCCAGGACGTGGCTACGGGTTCGCGGCCCGTGGTCCAGCCGGCCGATCCGGAGGACGGGGCACGTCGACACCGGCACTCGCACTGCGCGTGACCAGCAGCCGCACCCCGAGGGCTTGCAGGGGTGCCAAGGTCACAGCGGCTCGCTGGGCTGCTGCTTCGTCGTCGCCAGCGACGAACAGCGTCGAGCCGCTGCCGGTCATGCGCACCGCATCGAACCCCATGGCGACGACGCGCCGACGGAGGTCGGCCAGCTCGGGCCTCACTCGCTCCGCCGCGGACTCGAGGTCGTTGTGGAAGGCGATGCGCACTGCGGAATCCCCGGTGTCGGGAACCGTAATGGCGCGGACGCTACTTTGCGGCGCACTGCTCTTCCATAGCGCTGCATAGCTTTTGTAGACGTCGACGGTCGGGCAGCCGTACGGCGGCACCAGCAGCACGAACCAGCGCGGCGGCACGTTCGCTGGCGACAACTCGTCGCCGATGCCGCGCCCCCACTGGCTGCCGCCGCGGAAGAAGAACGGCACGTCGGCGCCGAGCGAGACGCCGAGCTGGGCCAACGCCGCATCGGTGAGCGGCCGGCCGAGCAGTTCGTTGGCGAGGCGCAGCGCCGCTGCGGCATCGCTGCTGCCGCCGCCGAGGCCACCGCCGTGCGGGATGCGCTTGTGCAGCTGGGCCACGAAGCCGCCGCGGTAGCCGGCCGCGTCGGCGAAGCGGCGCAGCGCGCGTTCGACCAGGTTGTCCGGCCCCGGCGCCACCTGCAGCGACGCGTGCTCGGCGGTGACGGTGAGCGCGATGCCCTGCGGCGCCAGCGACAGCACGAGGTCGTCGTGCAGCTCGAGCGCGTGGAACAGCGTGTCGAGCAGGTGGTAGCCGTCGTGGCGGCGGCCGACGATGCGCAGCACCAGGTTCAGCTTGGCGCGCGCCGGCAGCGACAACACGGAGGCGCTCATCCGGCGACCGGCCCGTCGGCGACGAGGCGCAGGTTGTCGAGCAGACGCACGGGCCGCGGGCCGTCGACGAAGCGGCCGGCGACCAGCAGGCGACCGCCGTCGATCGGGCCCGGCGGCAACGGTTCGAGGTCGGGATCGCTGCGCAGCTCCAGGTAGTCGAGCGCACAGCGCGGCTCGGTCGCCAGCACCGCCCGCGCGCGCTGCAGCAGGCGATCGCGGTCGCGTTCGCCGCGCGCGAACGCATGCGCGGCACTCGCCAGAGCGCGGCTCAGCACGGTGCTGGCGGCGCGGTCCTGCGCCCCCAGGTAGACGTTGCGGCTCGACATCGCGAGGCCATCGGGCTCGCGCACGATCGGGCACGGCACGATCTGCAGCGGGAAGCCGAGGTCCTTGGCCATGCGCCGCACGACCGCGAGCTGCTGCGCGTCCTTCTCGCCGAAGTAGGCGCGCTGGGCCCGGCTCAACGCGAACAGGCGGGCGACCACGGTGGCGACGCCGGAGAAGTGGCCGGGCCGCAGCGCGCCCTCCATGCCCTCGGCGGCGGCGCCGACGGCGACGTGGCTGCAGAACGACGGGTCGTACATCTGCGCGACCGTCGGTGCGAACACGGCGTCGACGCCGGCGGCGCGGCAGATCTTCAGATCGCCGGAGAGGTCGCGCGGATACGCAGCGAAGTCCTCCTTCGGGCCGAACTGCAGCGGGTTGACGAAGATCGTGGCGATGACGCGGTCGCATTCCTGCCGCGCCAGTTCCATCAGGCTCTGATGCCCGGCGTGCAGGCTGCCCATCGTCGGCACGAGGCCGAGCACGTGCCCGCCGGCGAGCCAGCGGCTGCACAGCGCCGCGAACTCGTGCGGCGGCTCGACGACGAGCGGTGCTTGGCGCCGCGGCAGCGTCGCCGGGTCGTAGCCGAGTTCGCGCAGCGGCCGCAGCACGAACTCGCGTTCGTGCCAGCGCGGATGGGGCAGCACGAGGTCTCGGGTGTCGAGGTGCAGGTCGCCCCACAGCAGCAGGTCGAGATCGAGCGGCCGCGGCTGGTTGCGCAGCGCCGGCAGCACGCGCCCGGCCTCCGCCTCGAGCTGCTTGCAGACCGCGAGCAGCGCCGCCGGCGCCCAGCGGGTGCGCAGCTCGGCGACGCCGTTCAGGAACGGGCCCTGCTCGGGCCCGTCGCCGACCAGCGTCGACTCGTGCAGCGGCGAGACGCGCAGCACTTCGATGCCGGGCAACTGGCCGAGGCGCTGCAGCGCCGTGCGCAGATGGCGTTCACGGTCGCCGAGGTTGCTGCCGAGGCCCAACAGGACGGTGGCACTCACGATGCGATTCCTGGCTCGGGAACGGGATCAGTTGCGGCTCGGCAGCGAACGCACCGGCGGTTCGTCCGCGTCGTCGTCGTCGTCGCGGCGGCGCAGCACGAGGCGGTAGGCGCCGAGGCCCATGCCCCACACGAGGTAGCCGAGCGTGCACGTCGCCAGCGCCAGCTGCCACTCGACCGCCGCCACGATCATCACCACCGCCAACACGGCGAGCATCGGCAGGCTGTGGCGGCCGCGCATCAGCGCACTGAGCGCGTGCGGGAACGGGATGCGGCTCACCATCAGCAGGCCGGTCAGCACCAGCGCCACCGGCATCGAGATGACGATCCAGTCGAAGCCGCGGTCGCCGAGCAAGCGATGGCTGAGTTCGGTCGTCTTGTCGGCGCGCGTGCAGAACAGGGCGATCAGCGAGCAGATGACCGCCGCCGCCGCCGGCGACGGCAGGCCCTTGAACTCGCGGTGGTCCTCTTCGTCGGCGCCGGTCTCGACGTTGAATCGCGCGAGGCGCAGCGCCGCACAGCAGGTGTAGACGGCCGCGGCGGCGAAGAAGAGCTTGGGATGCAGCGGCAGCAGCTTGTTGCTGTCGCCCTGCGCGTGCCAGTCGACCAGCACCTTGGCCAGGAACGCCGGCGCCAGGCCGAACGTGACCATGTCGGCCATGCTGTCGAGCTGCGCCCCGAACGGCGTCGTCTGCCCGGTCATGCGCGCGACCCGGCCGTCGAGCGCGTCGAACACCATCGCGACGAACACCAGGATCGCCGCCGTCTCGAACATGCCGACGACCGCGGAGAACGGCGCCCCGGGGGCGGTCGTGCGCAGCGCGTCGGCGACCTTGGCGATCGCGAGGAAGCCGAAGAACAGGTTGCCGAGCGTGATCAGGCTCGGCAGCACGGGGACTTCCTTCAGGCGTCGCAACCGGCTGCGCCGCGGCAGCGGCAGATCGTCGAGGCGGGGTGCGGTCATTGCGGGTGGGGATGGTACTGCGGCGCGGCGCTCGTGCCAGCTTCGCGGCGGAAGGCGGGCCCCAGCAGGCCCGCACGTGCCACGCCCCGCGGAACCCGGTAAAGCAAGAGCGTGAACTTCCTGCTGCTGCACCGCGACGAACTCGCCGCCGACGGCACCGCGCGCCTGATCGGCCGCCGCGCCGAACACGTGCGCACGGTGCTGAAGGCCGAAGTCGGCCAGACGCTGCGCGCTGGCGTCGTCGACGATCGCCTCGGCAGCGCCGTGGTGACCGCGATCACCCACGACGCGGTCGAAGTCGCCGTGACGTTGACCGCCACCCCACCACCCGTCGCCGACGTGCTGCTGCTGGCCGTGCCGCGACCCAAGGTGCTGCTGCGCATGCTGGCGCACGCGGCGACGCTCGGCTTCGCGCGCATCGTGCTGTTCCGCAGCTGGCGCGTCGACAAGACGCACTTGCAGAGCACGGCGATGGACCCGGCGGCGCAGCGCGAACAGCTGCTGCTCGGCCTCGAGCAGGCGGGGCGCACGCAGCTGCCGCAGGTGCACTTCTGCCCGCTGTTCAAGCCGATGGTCGAAGACGAACTGCCGGCGATGGCGCTGCCGAAGCAGCGCTTCGTCGCCCATCCGGGAGCGGCGGCGCGCACACACGAACTGGCGCTCGCCGCCGATGCGCCGTTCGCACTGGCACTCGGCCCCGACGGCGGCTTCCTGCCCTACGAAGTCGACCAGCTGGCGCAGCGTGGCTTCTTGCCCGTGTCGTGCGGACCGCACGCGCTGCGCACCGAGACCGCACTCGCCGTGCTCGCCGGCCAGCTGGACCTGCTGCGCCAGCGCGGTAGCGTTCGTCCGTGAGCACCCTGCAGGTCGGCATCTCCGGTTGCGACGCGGCGACGCAGCGCACACTCGCCGCCGTCGCCGCGCACGCCGACTGCGCGATCGCCGCCCTGCACGACGACGATGCGGCGGCGCTGGCCAACGCCCAGGCGATCGCGCGCGCCGGTGTGGCGACGACCGACTTCGAGAGGTTCCTGCAGAGCGGCGTCGACTTCGTCGTGCTCGGCGGCCCACTCACGCAGCGCGCCGAACGCCTGCACGCGGCGAACGAGCAGGCGGTGCCGTGCCTGCTGCGGGCGCCGATGGCGAGCGACCTCGCGACGGCGCGCGCGTTGGCCGCCGACAGCGACGCGCACGGCCAGCGGCTGGCGGTCGCGGTGCCGGGCCACGACGACCCGCTGTTCGACCAGATCCGCCGCATGGTCGCCGAGGACTGGCTCGGCGGCCTCGTCGCCGTGCAGGCGATCGCCGGCGACGACGCGCTGCTGCGACCGCCCCATCGGCCGCGGCTGCATCCCGCCTACGAACGGCTGGCGCCGCTGCTGCACCAGTTGACGTGGCTGTGCGGGCGCGAACTCGTCGCAGTGACCGCGCAAGGCGTCGCCACCTACGGCGCCGACGTCGACCACGTGGCGGCGACGGCGCAGCTGCGCGGCGGTGCCTTGCTGACGCTGCACGGCAGCCACACCACGAGAGCCCAGGCGATCGCCATCCACGGCACCGACGGCGGCGTGCGCATCGCCGGCGACCGCATCTGGCTGTGCGGCAAGCGGCCGTTCCGCGGCCGCGTGTTCAGTTACGAGCAGGCCGGCGAAGAACTGGTGCTGGCGCGCGCCGAGCTGCAGCCGGCGATCGACGCGGCGGCGGCGCGGCTCGAGCCGCTCGGCCGGTTCGCTCGCTGGCTCGACGACCGCGACGACTTCCCGTGTCCGGCGGAGCAGGCGCTGGCCGACCTGCAGGCGATCGATGCGATCGTGCGCGCGCTGCACAGCGGCGGCTGCGAACGCGTCTGAGCGGCGGCGGCGATGCGATCGCCGCGGCGGGCCGGCCGCTCAGCGGTTGCCGTACTGCTGCTGGTAGTAGGCCTGGTAGGCGCCGGAGCGCACCCGCTCCCACCACGCCTTGTTCTGCACGTACCAGTCGACCGTCTGCCGCAGGCCGCTCTCGAACGTGTGCGACGGCGTCCAGCCGAGCGTGGCGCGCGCCTTGCTCGAGTCCATCGCGTAGCGGCGGTCGTGGCCCGGGCGGTCCTTGACGTAGGTGATCAGGTCCTCGCCCTTGCCGACGAGGCGCAGGATCTCCTTCACGACGAACAGGTTCTCGCGCTCGGCGTCGCCGCCGAAGTTGTAGACCTCGCCCGCCTTGCCGAGTTCCATCGCCTTCTTGATGCCGCTGCAGTGGTCCAGCACGTGGATCCAGTCGCGCACGTTCTTGCCGTCGCCGTAGACCGGCAGCTTCTTGCCTTCGAGCGCGTTGGCGATCATCAGCGGGATCAGCTTCTCCGGGAACTGGTACGGCCCGTAGTTGTTCGAGCAGCGCGTGATCACGCAGTCCATGTGGTGCGTATGGATCGCCGCGCGCACCATCAGGTCGCTGCCGGCCTTGCTGGCCGAGTACGGCGAGTTCGGCTGGATCGGCGTCTCCTCGGTGAAGTAGCCCCAGGCGCCGAGCGAACCGTAGACCTCGTCGGTGCTGACGTGCACGAAGCGCTGCGTCTTGTAGATGCGCGCCTTGTCGAGCAGTACCTGCGTGCCGATCACGTTGGTGCGCACGAACGCGGTGGCGTCGAGCACCGAGCGGTCGACGTGGCTCTCGGCGGCGAAGTGCACGACGACGTCGGGCCGGTGGTCGGCGAACACCCTGTCCATCGCGGCGGCGTCGGCGATGTCCGCCTTGACGAACGTGTTGCGCGCGTGCTTCTCGACGTCGCGCAGGTTCTCGAGGTTGCCGGCGTAGGTCAGCGCGTCGACGTTGACCACGACGTGGTCGCTGCCGAGCAGCAGCATGCGGACGAAGTTGGAACCGATGAAGCCGGCACCACCGGTGACGAGGATCTTGCTCACGATCGAGGACTCCGAAGACTCAGTATTGCTTGTTGCCGCCGGCGGGAGCCGCCGCGGCATCGAGAACGAGGTAGCGGGCGACGGCGTCCTGCCAAGTCGGCATCGGAGTGCCTCGCACCGCGGTCAACTTTTGCGTGTCGAGCACGGACCACGCGGGCCGCGGGGCCGGCCGCTTCAGGTCGGCGGCGAGCTGCGCACCGACCTCGACGTGGCCGAGCCCGGCCGCCGCCAGCACACCGCAGGCGAAGTCGCGCCACGAGCCGTGGCCTTCGTTCGCCGCGTGGTAGATGCCGCCCGCGGGCCGCAGCCGCAGCAGGTCGAGCAGCGCGTCGGCGAGGTCGAGCGTCAGCGTCGGCCGGCCGATCTGGTCGGTGACGACCTTCAGCGGCTGGCCGCTACGCGCGCGGTCGAGGATCGCCTTCGGGAAGTTCTTGCCGCCGGGGCCGAACACCCAGCTGGTGCGCACGACGTAGAAGTCGGCGCGGCCGTGGCCGAGCACCGCTTCTTCGCCGAGGCGCTTGCTGGCCCCGTAGACCGACAGCGGCTTCACCGCGTGGTCCGGCAGGTAGGGCACACCGTGCGCCGTGCCGTCGAACACGAAGTCGGTGCTGACGTAGGCGAGTGCGGCGCCGGCCGCGGCCGCGGCTTCGGCGAGCCAGGCGGTGCCGAGGCCGTTGATGCGGTAGGCGTGCAGCGGCTCCTGTTCGCAACCGTCGACGTTGGTGACGGCGCCGCCGTGCACGACCGCGCGCGGCGCATGCTCGCGCACCGCACGCACGATCGCCGCCCGATCGTGCAGCGGCATCGTCGCCATGCCGACGCCGACGGCGCGCAGGCCGCGGGCGGCGGCGCACTGCAGCAGGGCGCGGCCGAGCTGGCCGCCGGCACCGGTGACCAGCAGGTCGACGGGTTGGACAGAGGTCACGAGGTCGGTGCGCCCCATCGCGTCCGCACTCAGATGTCCATCCGGTTGGCGCCGTTCTCGCGGATCAGCGTGGCGCTGCGATACAGCGACTCGAACGTGCCGGCGTCGGTCCACCAGCCCTTCAGCACCTCGTAGGTGAGGTTGCCGCGGCGGATGTACTCGTTGTTGACGTCGGTGATCTCGAGCTCGCCGCGCGACGACGGCTTCAGCGTGCGGCAGACGTCGAACACCGACGGGTCGAACATGTAGATGCCGATCACCGCCAGGTTGGTCTCCGGCGCCTTCGGCTTCTCGACGATCTTGGTGACCTTGCCGTCCTTGATCGTGGCGACGCCGAAGCGCTCCGGATCGTGCACTTCCTTCAGCAGGATCTTGGCGCCGCCGCCCTGCTTCTTGAAGTCGTCGACGGCCTTCTTGATGTTGCCCTCGATGATGTTGTCGCCGAGCACGACGCAGATCTCTTCGCCCTCGGCGAACGCCTCCGCCAGCTTCAGCGCGTCGGCGATGCCGCCTTCGCCTTCCTGGTAGGCGTAGCTGATGCGCTTGAGCCCGAAGTCGGCGCCGTTGCGCAGCAGCTGCAGGAAGTGCCCGGCCGAGTTGCCACCCGTGACGATCAGGATGTCGGTGATGCCAGCGTTCACCAGACACTGGATCGGGTAGTAGATCATCGGCTTGTTGAAGACCGGCAACAGGTGCTTGTTGGTGATCTTCGTGAGCGGATAGAGACGGCTACCAAGGCCGCCGGCGAGAACGACTCCCTTCATGGCTTGCTCCGGCCGGCTTCACGCCGGTACCAGTCGAACGTACGGATCAGACCTTCGGCGAAACCGATGCGAGGGGCGAAGCCGAACTGGCTTTTCGCCCGCTCCGTCGCGGCCAGCGAGTGGCGCACGTCGCCCTTGCGCGGTGCGGCGTGGATCGGGGCCGGTTGGGTTCCCGGACCGAGACGCGCGGCGGCGATCGCCGCGAGCTGGTCGTACAGGTCGCGTACAGTCGTCGACTGCCCGTAGGCGAGGTTGACCGTGCTGCAACCCTGGCTCGTCGCGTCGAGGCACTGCACGACGCCGGCGACCACGTCCTCGACGTAGGTGAAGTCGCGCGCCTGGCCGCCGTCGCCGTCGATGCGCACCGCGCGGCGGTCGAGCAGGGCGCGGCAGAACGCGGCGACGACGCCGCTGTATGGGCTGTCGGCCGGCTGCCGCGGCCCGAACACGTTGAAGAAGCGCGTGACGACGACGCCGAGGCCGTAGACGCGCGCGAAGCTGCGGCAATAGAGCTCGCCGGCGAGCTTGGCGGCGGCGTACGGCGACAGCGGGTCCTCGCGCAGCTCCTCGTGCTTCTGCAGCACCTCCTGGTTGCCATACGCCGAGCTGCTGCCGGCGTAGACCACGCGCGCCTTCTGCGCGACCGCCGCGTGCAGCACGGTGGCGGTGCCGGTGGCGCAGGCGTGGTGCGTGTCGAGCGGCCGTTCGAGCGAACGCGCGACCGACGGCAGCGCCGCCAGGTGCACGACCTTCTGCACGCCAGCCATCGCCGCCGCGACCGCGGCCGGATCGGTGATCGAGCCGCGGTGGGACGTCACCGGCAGGCCGGCGAGGTTCTGTTCGTTGCCGGTGCTGAGGTCGTCGAGCACGACGACCTCGCGGCCCTGCCGGCACAACAGCTCGCACACGTGCGAGCCGATGAAGCCCGCCCCACCCGTGACCAGCACGCGCTCGCTCACGGGATCCTCCCGGCCTGCTTCTCGCGCCGGTACCACGCGCAGAACGTGTCGATGCCGACCGGCAACGACGTCTTGGCACGGAAGCCGAGGTCGCGTTCGGCCAGCGTCGTGTCGGCGTAGGTGATCGGCACGTCGCCGGGCTGGTCGGGCAGCCGCTGCAGCTTCGCCGGCTGGCCGAGCGCGCGTTCGAGGTTCGCCACCAGGTCCTGCAGCGAGGTCACCGCCGAGCCGCCGAGGTTGTAGATCGCGTACGGCCGCACCGGCGTCATCGCCGCGGTGATGCCGGCCACGATGTCGTCGACGTAGGTGTAGTCGCGGCGCGTGGTGCCATCGCCGAAGAACGGCAGCGCTTTGCCGTCGGTGATGAGCCGCGCGAACTGGTGGATCGCCATCTCCGGCCGCTGCCGCGGTCCGTAGACGGTGAAGAAGCGCAGGCACGCGACCGGGTTGCCGCGCAGGTGGTGCCACGTGTAGCACAGCACCTCGCCGGCCTTCTTGCTGGCCGCGTACGGCGAGATCGGCCGGTCGACCGGATCGCTCTCGGCGAACGGCACCTTGGGCGAGCCGCCGTAGACCGACGAGCTGCTGCCGAACACCAGCACGGTCTCCTTGTCCTGGATCTGCTGCAGCAGGATCTGGGTGCCGGTGACGTTGACGTCCATGTAGCGCACCGGGTCCTGGATCGACGGCCGCACGCCGGCCAACGCCGCCAGGTGCACCACCACCTTCGCCCCCGCCACCGCGCGCGCGCACGCGGCCGCATCGCGCAGGTCGCCTTCGACGAACTCGAACCGCTCCGGCGCCAACGCCGCCGTCTCCGCCAGGTTGCACCGCTTCAGCGCCACGTCGTAGAACGGGTCCAGGTTGTCCAGGACGCGCACGTGCCAGCCTGCGCGCAGCAGCTGGTTGGCGAGGTGGGAGCCGATGAAACCGGCCCCGCCGGTGATGAGGACGAGTGCCACGGGGAGTTCGGGGGGCGAATGTGGTACCGGATGGCCGCACCGGAGTCCATCGCCGAGGGCCGCGAGCCGCCGTTGCCGCCGTTCCTTCACGGGCCCTTGCCGGTCGCCTCGTCGGTCGACGGCGGCTCGACTCGTGCGCCGGCTTGCAGATCGACGACGGCGAAGGCAGCGCTCGCTAGCATGCCGGACATGGCTCCGACCCCTCCCTTCGTCCGCGCCCTGGCTGCCGGCCTGCTGCTGCTCGCCGTCGCCGCGGCGCAGAACCCGGCCCCGCCCGCGGCGCCGGCGCCGATCGCCGTCGATCCGACGCTGCCAGAACGCCTGAAGGAACTGAAGACCCTGGTGTCGCACCCGAAGATGGCCGACGACTTCCAGGCGGTCGGCCTGATCCAGAGCCTCGTCACCGACGTGGCGAAGATCGCGCCGAAGGACAAGGAGAAGCTGGCCAAGGCCCTCGGCGAGGTGTTCCGCACCGGCCGGCTGCGGCCGGCCGACAAGGACGTGCTCTACCGCGAAGCCGGCGACGCGCTCGGCAAGCTCGGCCTCGACGGCAGCAAGGAACTGGCGAAGGCGATCGCCGACGCGCGCTTCAAGGACCACCTGCCGCTGCTGTCGCACTGGATCGTGGCGCTCGGCCGCACCGAGGACGACAAGCAGGTCGACTTCCTGCTCGACACGACGACGCGCTCGCCGCACGACGAACTGCGCGCCGCCGCCGCCGAAGCCCTCGGCTGCTACCAGAACATGGACGGCAAGCTGCGCCGCGAGGTGGTGAAGCAGATCGTGCGCGAATGGGGCAGCCTGCACCAGCAGGCGACCACGCCGGACCCCGTCGACGCCAGCCAGCCGATCCCGCTGCAGCCGCAGGTCGCGCGCAAGACGCTGAAGGCCTGCGAGAGCAAGTGGGTCGCCGTTCTGCAGAAGGTGACCGGGCAGACGCACGGGGCGTTCGCCGAATGGCAGCGCTGGCTCAACAAGAACCCCAACTGGACGCCGCCGGGGCAGAAGAAGTGATCGACGCCATCCCCGCAGCGACCGGCCGCTCGTTCCTCCTGGCGTGCCTCGCGCTGTCGCCGGCCGTGCCGGCGCAAGCGCCGCAGGACGCGCCGAATCCGCAGGCGCTGCTGGCGCAGTTGCGCGCGCCCGACCTGACCGTCGCCGCGGCGACGGCGGCGTCGGAGCCGCTGCGCTACCAGAGCACGTCGATCCGCCTGCAGGCATCGGACCTGCTGCGTGCGGCGTTCCTCGCGCGGCTCGACAAACACGGCAAGGCCGTCGACAAGCTGGCCAAGGACGTCGAGCGCGCCAGCGCCACCGTGCTGAAGCGCGTCGACAAGCAGGCCGAGGTGCGCGTCGAAGAACTGCGCACCCTGCAGCGTGCGGTCACCCGCCGCCAGGACCTCAGCAAGGAGATGATCGTGCGCGAGCTCGATCCCGCACTCGACGAGCTGCGCAACCTGCTGCTGCCGACGACGGCCCAGGTGCTGGCCGCCGACCCGCAGATCGCCCCCGCGCTCGCCGAGCGCAAGCAGGAACGCCGCGAGCTCGCCGAGTGGTTCGCGCTCTACGTGGCGATGCTCGACGGCTTCGACATCAACCCGGACGCGCAGAAGCACCTCGAGAAGACGCCGCCGCCCGACGGCCCGCAGGCGCCCGAACAGCTGGACGCCGAGTTCGAGGAATGGCTGCTGCTCGGCCTGCCGCTGTCGGCGCGCGACCGCCGCACCGTGCAGGAGAACGCGCTGCTGCGCGGCAAGATCGACCGCGAGGAGTACGCCGGCACGCGGGCGCTGAACGTGCTGCGCTACCTGCTGGGCCTGCCGATGGTGCGCATCGACCTGAAGCTCGGCGACGCCGCGCGCGACCACTCGCGCGACATGGTCAAGCTCGGCTTCTTCGACCACACCTCGCCGGTCCCCGGCAAGCGCACCTTCGGCGAGCGCGCCGGCAAGTTCGGCACCAGCGCCAGCTCGGAGAACATCGCCGCCGGGCAGGAGACGGGCCCCGGCGCGATCACCGCCTGGTGGCACAGCCCGGGCCACCACCGCAACATGCTCGGCAACCACGGCCGCACCGGCCTCGGCCGCGACGCGGCGACGTGGACGCAACTGTTCGGCGGCTGAGAGCGAAGGAGCCCCTGCTGCGCACCTCGGCCCAGTGCCAGCGCGGCGACGTCCTGGATCGCCGCGGCCAGCTACACTTCCGCGGCCCCGCGAACACCCTCTCCCGAACCATGCTGCTCCGCGTCCTGTTCGCCGCCCTCGCCCTCTGCGCTGGCCTGCTGGCACAGCCCGTCCCGCTGGGCCAGCCCTACGTGCCGATCGAGAACCCGCTGACCCCCGAGAAGGTCATGCTCGGCAAGATCCTGTTCTGGGACGAGCAGTTGTCCAGCGACGACTCGGTGGCGTGCGGCACCTGCCACCTGCCCGAGTTCGGCGGCTCGGACGGGCGCCTCGACCGCGGCATGCACCCGGGCCCCGACGGCGTCTACGGCACCAGCGACGACATCCGCGCCTCGGCCGGCATCGTCCGCCAGGCGACCAACGGCGACTTCAAGCCGAGCGCGCAGTTCGGCCTGAAGACGCAGGTGACGCCGCGCACGTCGCCGACGACGCTGGCGGCGGCCTACCACCTCGAACTGCTCTGGGACGGCCGTGCGTCGTCGCAGTTCGACGACCCCGAGACCGGCTTCATGCTGATCCCGTTCGGCGGCGCGCTCGAGAGCCAGGCGGTCGGCCCGATCCTCAGCGCCGTCGAGATGGGCCGCGAGGGCCGCACCTGGAACGACGTGCGCAGCAAGCTGCAGCAGGCGACACCGCTGCGCCTCGCCAGCGCGATCCCGGCCGACATGCAGGCGGCGCTGCAGCAGAACCCGTCGTATCCGGCGCTGTTCACGATGGCGTTCGGCGACCCGGCGATCACCGCCGCCCGCATCGCCTTTGCGATCGCGTCCTACCAACGCACGCTGATCCCCGACGACACGCCGTGGGATCGCTACATCGCGGGCCAGACGGTGGCGATGACCCCGCTCGAGAAGACCGGCTGGCAGCTGTTCCAGAGCATCGGGCGCTGCGGCGCCTGCCACACCGATCCGCTGTTCTCGGACGACCTCTACCACAACCTCGGCCTGCGCTTCGCCGTGGAAGACGTCGGTCGCGGCGCCATCAGCCCGATCCCCGACGACTTCGCCGCCTTCAAGACGCCGACGCTGCGCAACGCCGGCCTGCGCCCGCGGCTGTTCCACAACGGCCAGAGCCCGGGGCTCGGCGATCCCGCGCAGTGGACCGATCCGAACTCGGTGCAGAACGTCTACTTCGTCGGCGGCGGTGTCGACACCAGCAACCTCAGCGTGTTCCTGCTGCCGCTGAACCAGCTCGGCGTGACCCCGAACGACCTGGCGACGATCCTCGAGTTCGTGCGCACCGGCCTGACCGACCAGCGCGCGGCGCTGCGGCTGCCGCCGTTCGACCACCCGGACCTGCGCAGCGCCGCGGTGCCGCCGCCGCGCGTGTTCGGCCCGGACTTCGCGAGCGGGGCGGCGCCGTTCCTGATCGACACCGTGCCGTCGTATCCGGGCAACTTCGACTTCAAGCTCGGCCTCGTCGGCGGCGACGCCGGCAACCTCGGCATCGTCACCTACGGCTTCACGTCCTTCGAACCGGCGCTGTCGTTCTCGGGCCTGCCGTGGCACCTCGACGCGTTCGCACTGCTGCCGTTCGTGTTCGGCGGCCAGACCGGGCAGGTCGGCCACAGCACGTGGAACCTGCCGATCCCGAACGATCCGACGCTGGCGACGGTGCCGTTCTACTTCCAGCTGCTGGCGATCGACGCCGCCTCGCCGGTCGGCCTCGCCAGCAGCAAGGGCTACGAGCTCTTCGTCCGGTGAGGCGCGCTGCGGCGGCAGCCGCCGCACGCTGCGCCCTCAGCGCCCCGCTCACGGCACCCAGACGCCGTCGACCATGCGGCGGATGCGGCGCGGGTTGTCGTCCTGCAGCTCCGGCGGCAGCAGGTCGTGTGGCCAGTCCTGCCAGCACGCCGGTCGCACCCAGCGCCGGATCGACGTGGTGCCGACCGCCGAGAAGCGCGCGTCGCTCGCTGCCGGCCACGGCCCGCCGTGCACCATCGCCGGGCACACCTCGACGCCGGTCGGCACGCCATTGGCGATCAAGCGACCGACGCGCTGCCGCAGCTCCGCGGCGACGTCGGCGAACGCGGCGAAGTCGTCGCCATCGCCGTGCACCGTCGCCGTCAGGTGGCCGTGCAGCGTCGCCACCAACGCCCGCAGTTCGGCGCGATCGCGGCAGCGCACCGCGAGCACCGCCGGGCCGAAGATCTCGCTGCGCAGCCGCGGCGACGCCAGCACCGCGTCGGCGCGCGCCGCCAGCAGCGTCGGACACACCGCCGTCGCCGCGGTGCTGGCCCCGCTGGCGCGCGCCGCGACCTCGACCGGCAGGGCCGCGACCTCGGCGAGCGCACGTTCGTAGTTGCTGCGGATCGTCGGGTGCACCACCGGCCCCGCACTGCTGGCCGCGAGCTGCTGCCGCAGTGCTTGGGCGAACGCGTCGTCGCCCGGCCCGTCGATCCAGGCGACGAGCCCGGGGCTGGTGCAGAACTGCCCCATCGCCAGCGTCGCCGACGCCGCCAGCTGGGCGGCGATCTGCGGCCCGCGCGCGGCGAGCGCCTGCGGCAGCACGACGACCGGGTTCATCGAGCCCATCTCGGCGAACACCGGGATCGGCTGCGGCCGCGCCGCCGCGAGGTCGCACAAGGCGCGGCCGCCGGCGTGCGACCCGGTGAAGCCGACTGCGGCGATCGCCGGATGCTGCACGATGCGGGCGCCGGTCGCCGGCAGCCGCCCGTGCAGCAGCGAGAACGTGCCCGCCGGCAGCCCGAGCTTCTGCACGCAGGCCGCGATCATCGCGCCGACCAGTTCGCTGGTGCCCGGGTGCGCCGGGTGGCCCTTCACCACCACCGGGCAGCCGGCGGCGAGCGCCGACGCGGTGTCGCCGCCGGCGACCGAGTAGGCCAACGGGAAGTTGGAGGCCCCGAACACCGCGACCGGACCGAGCGGCACCAGCATCGAGCGCAGGTCGGGTTTCGGCTGCGGCTGGCGCTGCGGCTCGGCGCGGTCGATGCGCGCTTCGACCCAGGCGCCGTCGTCGAGCAGGGCGGCGAACTGCAGCAACTGGCCGACGGTGCGGCCGCGTTCGGCGTTGGCGCGCGCGGCCGGCAACGCCGTCTCGGCGCTGTAGCGCTGCAGCAGTTCGTCGCCGAGCTGCAGCAGGCCGTCGGCGATCGCGCGCAGCAGGGCTGCGCGCTGCACGGGCGTCGTCGCCGCGAACGGCAGCGCAGCAGCACCCGCCGCGGCACACGCGGCGTCGATCTGTGCTGGCAGAGCATCGTGATAGCTCGGCGCCAGCGCCCCGCCGCCGTGCGGATCCATCGCCGTGAACGCCTCACCGCCGCTGCCGTCCTGCAGCGCCCCGGCGACGACGTGCTGGCCGCGCACCGGCATCAGCGGGCCTCCGCCGGCAGGTTCTGCAGCGCGGTGCGGATCACCGCCAGCGCCTGTTCGCGCAGCGGCCCATGCGCCACGGTGCGCGGCGCGCGCACGCGTTCGTCGCCTTGGCCGACCTGGTTCTGCACGAGCTTGATCAGCTGCACGAACTCCGGCACGGTGTCGAGGCGCAGCAGCGGCAGGAACCAGCGATACAGCGCCGCGGCCTGGTCCCGCTGGCCGGCACTCGCCAGCTCGAACAAACGCACCGACGCGCGCGGGAAGGCGTTGACGAGGCCCGCGACCCAGCCGACGGCGCCGGCGGCGACCCCTTCGACGACCATGTCGTCCATGCCGACCAGCACGTCGAGGCGATCGCCGACCAGCGCCTTGATCGCGGTCACGCGGCGCGCGTCGCCGCTCGACTCCTTGACCGCGACCAGGTTCGCATGCCGCTGCGCCAGTTCGGCGATCGCCGGCGGCGTGAAGTCGGTGCCGTAGGCCGGCGGGTTGTTGTAGAGCATGCACGGCAGCTTCGTCGCCTGCAGCACCGCGCCGACGTGGCCGATCGCTTCGCGCAGCTCGCCCTTGTGCACGTAGGCGGGCAGCACCATCAGCCCGCGGCAGCCGGCCTGTTCGGCCGCCTTCGCCAGCGCCACCGCCTGCCGCGTGCTGAGCGCCGCGATGCCGGGCAGCACCGGCGCGTCGCCGCACGCCGCGACCAGGGTGCGCAGGATCGCGACCTTCTCGTCGTGGTCGAGCGTCGCGCCTTCGCCGAGCGAACCGAGCGGGATCACGCCGCGGCAACCGGCGGCCAGCTGCCAGCGCGCGTGCTTGGCGAGGAACTCGTGGTCGACGCTGTCGTCGGCGCGGAACGGCGTGGTGATCGCGGGCAGGACGTGACGGAACGGCGAAGCGCTCATGCGGCCGGCAAGCGAACGGCACCGCACGTTCCCATGCAAGCATCGCCCCGAGCGCTCACAAGAAGCTCAGGGCGGCCGGCGTCGACAGGGCGAACGTGCCGAGGTCGAGCGCCTGCGCCGCGAGGTTGGCGCCGGCGAACTGCGTCGTCGACAGCACGAACAGCGGCGAGGTGCAGTTGCCGAGAACGTCGTTGGCGAACAGGCCGACGATCGCCGGCGCGGTGACGCCGAACTCACCCGAGAACGGCGCGAACGCCGGCAGTGCCACGTAGGCACCACCTGGGATCGACGACTCGAGCGACCACGCGATCACGCTGAAGCCGTTCGGCGTGCCGCCGCTGACCTGGAACTGCAGCACGGTCTGGCCGCTGCCGGCGGTGTGCAGGTTGCGCGGGTAGTTCAGCGTCGCGAAGGCCGGCGCCTGCTGCGGGATCAGCGCCAGCCCACCGGGGCCGAACGTGCCGGTGCTGTCGGGCAGCCAGCCGAGCTGATCGCCCTGCGTGGCGACGGTCGAGCCCATCGGCACACCGTTGATCACGGCGATGCTGCCGCCGTTCGCCGTGCTGACGATGGCGCCGTCGTTGCTGAAGTCGCTCCAGACGAACAGCAGGTTCGGCAGCACCAGCTGCGGATCGGCCGGTGCCGCGAAGGTGCCGCCGTTCGGATCGACCTCGAGCCCGGACAGCTGGAACGACGTGGTGACGGTGCCGCCGACCGAGGTGCGGAAGCCGCTGTTGTTGACCATGGCGATCAGCTGCGCCTCGGTGGCGACGCGCACGACGCTGCCGGGCTGGATCGCCTGCACGTTGCCGTTGCCGTCGTAGGTGATCGCGCTGGCCGGGATCCGCAGCAGGTCGCCGTCGGCGGCGCTGCCGAACGCCAGCGTCTCGGCGCCGGCGAACGACAAGAACAGGTCGCCGGTGGCCGACTGGCACAACGCGTCGAGGTTCAGCGTGGTGCCGGCGACGCCGACCTGCAGCACGGCATCGGTCAGGAAGAACTCGCGCTGGCCCTGCGCGCGGTAGCGCACGACGTCGCTGGTGGTGACGCCGGGCAGGTTGGCGCTGGTCGCCGACAGACTGAAGAACACGTCGCGCGGCGACACCGGCGCCAGCGTTCCCGCCTTGACGAAGATCTCGTCGATGCGGCCGTGCGGTGCGTCGACCGAGGCGTCGACGTAGGTGCCGTCGTTGTCCTGGTCCCCGACGTAGAACCACGACAGGCTGATCGGCAGGAACGGCCGCGCCGTGTAGGCGACGCCGGGCACCGGCGTCACCTCGTAGATCTCGTCGCTGCGGATCAGGTCGATCTCGAACGGATCGAGTCCGAGCGTGTTCTCGTCGGACGCAGCCGACGTCATCAGGATCGTGTGCTGGGCCGGCAGGAGGTTGGCGACGGCGACGAACGTGCAGACGGCGGCGAGCAGGCGCATGAGGACCTCGGGGAAGCGGGATCAGGAGTTTGGATCGGGCTCCCAGTGCAGCACGATTCGGCGCGGCGACCAGGGGGCTCGAGGAGGAATTCGCAGCGGGTGATCGGGGGCTGGCGCCCCGGCATGATCCCCAGCATGGCCATCCGCCGACAAAGCGACGGTCCCGCCGACGCCCGCACCACGATCGTGCTGGCACACGGGGCCGGCGCTGGCATGGACCATCCGTTCCTGGCCACCGTCGCGCGCGGCCTCGCCGCCCACGGCTTCCGCGTCGTGCGCTTCGACTTCCCCTACCGCACCGCCGGCAAACGCGCGCCGGATCGAATGCCCGTGCTGCAGGCCGCCATGCGCGAAGTCGTCGCCAGCTGTGCGGCAGGGCCGATCGTGCTGGCCGGTAAGTCGATGGGCGGCCGCGTCGCGACGATGCTCGCCGACGAGCTGGCGGTGTGTGCGACCGTGGTGTTCGGCTATCCGTTCCATCCGCCGGACGAGCCGACGAAGCTGCGCACTGCGCATCTCGCCGAGCTGCGCACGCCGACGCTGATCCTGCAGGGCGAACGCGACGAGTTCGGCACGCGCGACGAGGTCGCCGGCTACACGCTGGCGAAGGCGATCACCGTGCAGTGGTTCGCCGACGGCGACCACTCGCTGGTGCCGCGGCAGCGCAGCGGGCATTCGGCGGCGGGCCACCTGCAGACCGCGATCGACGCCGCCGCGGCGTTCGTCGCGCAGCACACCGGCTGATCGGCGACGTTCAGCGGCCGCCGAGTTCGCCGGCGACGCGTGCGCCGAGCCACGGCTCCTTGGCGTCGGCGGCGAAATCGCGCCATGCCGCATGCTCGCGCCCGGCCGGCGTGCGCAGCCATTCGGCGACGAAGCCCTCGCCGTGCAGGCGCACGTAGCACGGCCCGCCGAGCCCGTCACCGCCGGCGAACGCGAACGACAGCTCGCTGCGGCCGCGCCCAGCCACCGCCAGCGCCTGGCCGACGTCGGCGCCGCGGCAGCGACCGGCGCACTGCTCGACCAGCCGCAGCAGCACCGCCTGCGCCGCCGGCGGCAGGTCGGCGTGGCGCACGCCGCGGCCGGCGACGATCACCGTCGGCGGTACCGCGCGCTGCAGCAGGAACGCCGGCTCCGGCCGTTCGCCGAGCACGGCCGCGTTGCGCTGCGTCTGCGACAGCAGCAGCAGCAGGGCCCGCGCCAGCACCTCTTCGCCGTGCGGGACCACCTCGACCACGACCGGCGCCCGCTGCTGCTGCGCGCGCACTTCGCTGCGCGCGTTGCTCGACCACATGGCGACGCCGCAGATCGCGGCGCCGGCGAGCAGCAGCGACAAGGCGAAGGAGCGCTGCATGGCCGCCTCAGCGGGCGAGCGCCGCGGCGACCAGCGCCGCCTGTTCGGCCTTGTGCTTGACCGACGAACCGGTCGCCGGACTCGCCGCCGCGCGCCGCGCCGAGCACTTCGCGAAGTCGAAGCGATCGCGCACGAACGTCCAAGCGCCCATGTTGGCCGGTTCCTCCTGGCACCAGACGAACTCGGCCGCGCCGTACTTCTGGCGCAGCGCCTGCAGCGCGCTGGTCGGGAACGGATACAGCAGCTCGACGCGCACCAGCGCCACGCTGCGGTCGTCGCCGCGGGCTTCGAGCAGGTCGTAGTAGACCTTGCCCGAGGAGCAGACGACGCGGCGGACTTGCTTCGGATCGGCGATCGAGGCGTCGTCGCGCACCGGCGTGAAGCCACCGGCGGCGAGTTCGGCCGCGTCGCTGCCGGCCTCCTTCTGGCGCAGCAGGCTCTTCGGCGTCATCACGATCAGCGGCTTCTTGTCCGAGTCGAGCGCCTGCGCCCGCAGCAGCTGGAAGTAGCTGCCGGCGCACGACGGGTTGGCGACGCGCAGGTTGTTCTCGGCGCACAGCTGCAGGAAGCGCTCGAGGCGCGCGCTGCTGTGTTCGGGGCCCTGGCCGTCGTAGCCGTGCGGCAGCAGCATCACGAGGCCGCTCTGCTGGTTCCACTTCGCCTCGCCGGCGGCGAGGAACTGGTCGATCTGGATCTGCGCACCGTTGCAGAAGTCGCCGAACTGCGCCTCCCACAGCGTGAGGCCGTGCGGCGTCGTCGTGCTGTAGCCGTACTCGAAGCCGAGCGCGGCCTCCTCGCTGAGCAGCGAGTCGACGACGACGAACGGCGCCTGGCCCGGCTGCAGGTGGTTCAGGGCCACGTAGCGGCGCGCGTTGGTGGCGTCGTAGAGCGCCGCGTGGCGCTGGCTGAAGGTGCCGCGGCCGCAGTCCTGGCCGGCGAGGCGCACCGGCACGCCGCTGGTGACCAGCGACGCGAACGCGAGCGTCTCGGCGGTGGCGAAGTCGACCGGCTGCTTGCCGGCGAGCATCTCGGCGCGGCGCAGCAGCACACCCTTCACCTTCGGGTGCGGCGTGAAGTCGGCCGGCCAGTCGAGCAGCTTCTGGTTCAGCTGCTGCAGCGTCGGCAGCGGCACCGCCGGCACCGCCGGCTGCCACTCGTGGTCGTCGCTCGGCGCCGGCATCACGTACGGCGTTGCTTCGGTCGCGCGCACGGTGTCGAGCGCCTGCTTCAGGTGCTGCTGCACCTTCTGGTCGTAGCCGGCCAGTTCTTCGGCCTTCAGCACGCCGGCGCGGATCAGGAACTGCTGGTACTGCTTGCGCACCGTCGGGTGCTTCTCGATCTGCTGGTACAGCAGCGGCTGCGTGTAGCTCGGCTCGTCGCCTTCGTTGTGGCCGTGGCGGCGGTAGCAGACGATGTCGAGCACGACGTCGCGGTGGAAGCGCGCGCGGTACTCCATCGCCAGCCGCACCATGCGCACCGCCGCGAGCGGGTCGTCGCCGTTGACGTGGAACACCGGCGCCTGGATCGCCTTCGCCACGTCGCTGCAGAACGGCGTGCTGCGCGAATCGTGCGGCGACGTGGTGTAGCCGATCTGGTTGTTGACGACGATGTGGATCGTGCCGCCGGTGCGGTAGCCGTGCAGCTGCGACATCTGCGCGGTCTCGAACACGACGCCCTGGCCGGCGAACGCGGCGTCGCCGTGGATCAGGATCGGCAGCACCTGATTCCACTCCGCGTGGGCCGCATCGTGTTGCATCTGGTCCTGGCGCGCGCGCGCCATGCCCTCGACCACCGGGTCGACGGCTTCGAGGTGGCTCGGGTTGCAGGCCAGCTCGAGCGCCACGCTCCTGCCGTCGGCGGTCGGGTAGTCGGCGGTGGCGCCGAGGTGGTACTTCACGTCGCCGGAGCCCTGCGTCATCGACGGATCGAGGAAGCCCTCGAACTCGCCGAAGATCTTCGTGATCGGCTTCTTCAGCACGTGCGCCAGCACGTTCAGGCGGCCGCGGTGCGCCATGCCGAGCACGGCGCGCTGGGTGCCGAGTTCGCTGGCGCGGTGCAACAGCGCGTCGAGCACCGGGATCAGCGTCTCGCCGCCTTCCAGCGAGAAGCGCTTGTGGCCGACGAAGCGCGTGTGCAGGAACTGCTCGAACGCCTCGGCCTCGACCAGCTTGTCGAGGATCTGCAGCTGCACCGCCGGGCTCAGCGCCTCTTCGTTGCGGTTGCCTTCCATGCGCTCGCGCAACCAGTGCCGTTGCTCCTGGTCGGCGATGTGCATGAACTCGGCGCCGACGTGGCGGCAGTACGTGAGATGCAGCGTCTCCTGGATCTCGCGCAGCGTCGCCAGCGGCTTCTTGGTGACGCCGTCGCTGTAGAACGTGCGCTCCTTGTCCCAGATCGTAAGCCCATAGGTCGACATGTCGAGCTCGGGCCAGTCCCCCGGCTCGAACTTCAGCGGGTCGAGGTCGGCCAGCACGTGGCCGCGCACGCGGTAGCTGCGGATGTAGGTCATCACGCCGGCGGCGCGCTCGAGGTTCTCGGCCTCGCGCAGGCTGCTGCCGAGTGGCGGGCGGCGGTCGATCGAGTTGGCGACCGGGCGGTACGGCACCTTCAGCGACTTGAAGATGCCCTCGTAGAACTGTTCCTCGCCGAGCAGCAGCTTGTGCATCCAGTCGAGGAAGAGTCCCGACTCGGCGCCCTGGATGACGCGGTGGTCGTAGGTGCTGGTCAGCATCATCACGCGCGACACGCCGAGTTCGGTCAGCGTCTCCGCCGACGCGCCCTGGAACGCGCCCGGCACCGTGATGGCGCCCGTCGCCATGATGAAGCTCTGGCCGGTCATCAAGCGCGGCAGCGAACTGACGGTGCCGATCGTGCCCGGGTTGGTCAGCGTGCAGGTCGTGCCGGCGAAGTCGTCCGGCCCGAGCTTGCCCTTGCGCGCCTTCTCGATCTGGTCGTTGAACGCCGCGAAGAAGCCGGCGAAGTCGAGCGCGCCGCTGTCCTTGATGTTCGGCACCACGAGGCTGCGGCGGCCGTCCTTGCCGGGCAGGTCGACGGCGATGCCGACGTTCAGCGAGCGCCCCAGGCGACGGAACGGCTTGCCGTCCTGTTCGACGAACTGCGCCGCCATCGCCGGCACGCGCGCGATCGCCTGCACCATCGCCCACGCGATCAGGTGCGTGAAGCTGACCTTCGGCAGGTAGAGGCCCTGCTGGTGGCGGTTGATCGCGTGGCGGTTCTCCTCGAGCACCTTGACCGGGATCTCGCGCGTCGACGTCGCCGTCGGCACCGACAAGCTCTCGGCCATGTTCTTGACGATCTTGCCGGCGACGCCGGTCAGCGCCTGCAGCTCGTCGTCGTGCGTGCCCGCCGGCGCGGCCGGGCCCGCCGACGTCGTCGCCGCGGCCGCCGGCTTCGGCTTGGTCGCGACCGCGGTGGCGCGGTGCTCCGGCGGCAGCGCCGTGTCGAACCAGCTGCGCCACTCGGCGGGCACCGAGTCGGGAGCCTGCAGGTAGTCGCCGTAGACCTTCTCCGCGTAGGCCGCGTTGAGGCCGAACACTTCTTCGAAATCTGGACGGTGCATGACGGGGGCCGCCGCGCAGTGCGGGCGTGGCAGGATACGGAACGGGGGCGAGACGCGCCGCCCCAACCTGGAGCGGCAACCGCCGCGAGGACGCGCGCGGGACGGCGCGCCGGACAGCACGCCGGAACCGGAGCGGACCGGGCCGCTACTTCTTGCTGAGCAGCAGGACCATCCGCTTGCCTTCGACGCGAATGCCCGCCTCGACCTTGGAGATGTCGGCGAGCGCCTTCACGACTTCCTGGATGACCTGCTCACCGACTTCCTTGTGCGCGATCTGGCGACCGCGGAACAAGCAGCAGACCAGCACCTTGTCGCCGTCGGCGAAGAACTGCCGGGCCTGCCGGATCTTCACCTCGAGGTCGTGGTCACCGGTGCCGGGGCGCACACGCAGCTCCTTGATCTGGACCTGGTGCTGCTTCCGGCGGCTGGCCTGCTCCTTCTTCTTCTCCTCGTACTTGTACTTGCCGAAGTCCATGATGCGGCACACAGGCGGCCGCTGGTTCGGTGCGATCTCGACGAGGTCGAGCTGCTTCTGCAACGCCAGAGCGAGCGCGTCGGCGGTCTCCAGGATGCCGAGCTGCTTGTCGTCCTCGTCGATGACGCGGACCTGGCGGATGCGAATCTGGTGGTTGATGCGCGGGCCGCGATCTTGGGAAACGGGACGCCGCGAATCAGGCCTGCCGGACATGGATCCTCTTCGACGACAACTTCACGTGTGCTGGACTCCTCGGGAGTACGAGCGAAGGAATGCTGCGGCCCGGGAAACTCCCGGACCGTGCGCGGGCAAGGGTAGGAGCCGCTGCCACCGACCGCAACGGCGTATCGGCTGTCCGCGCCCGCCATCCGCATGACGGGCCGGGCGCAGTGGGGCTCGCGGCGGCCCGGAGCCCCCCGCTTCCGGGGGCGCGCATGGCAGGTCAGCCAGCCCGCCGCTACAAGCCGGGGATGCGTTCGCTGCTGCTGCCGCTCGCCTTCCTCGGCGCTTGCGCCTCCTCCGCCCCGATGCCGACGCCCAACGTTCTTCCTGTCGTCGTCGACGACGTGCACAGCGCCGCCCAGCCGGGCAAGGTGCAGTCGACCCACCTCGACCTGCGGCTGGCGCTCGACTTCGACCGCCACGTCGTCGAAGGCCAGGTCACCCACCAGCTGGCGCGGCACGATTCCGAGGCGCCGTTCATCGTCGACACCGACGGCCTGACGGTCCTCGATGCCGTCGACCAGGACGGCAACTGGCTGCCGCACTGGCTCGACGCGGCGCTGCCGCACATCGGCACGCCGCTGCGCATCGGCCTGCGCTCGGGCACCACTGCGGTCACCATCCGCTACCGCAGCGCCCCGGACGCCGACGCGCTGCAGTGGCTCGGCCCGCAGCAGACGCAGGGCGGCAAGAAGCCGTTCGTGTTCACCCAGGGCCAGGCCATCCTGACCCGCAGCTGGATCCCGCTGCAGGACACGCCGGCGGTGCGCACGACGTGGAGCGCCGAGATCGGCGCGCCGGCCGGCATGGTGACGGTGATGAGCGCCACCGAACGCACCGTCGACGGCGCGGTGACGAGCTTCCGCATGGACAAGGCGGTGCCGAGCTACCTGATCGCGCTCGCCTGCGGCGACCTGCTGCGGCGCGAACTCGGCCCGCGCTGCGCCGTCTGGGCCGAGCCGGCGACGATCGACCTCGCCGCCAGCGAACTCGCCGACACCGAGGCGATGGTCAGCGCCTGCGAGCGCCTGTTCGGCCCATACCGCTGGGGCCGCTACGACGTGCTGGTGCTGCCGCCGAGCTTCCCGTTCGGCGGCATGGAGAACCCGTGCATGACGTTCGCGACGCCGACGATCCTCGCCGGCGATCGTTCGCTGGTGTCGCTGATCGCGCACGAACTGGCGCACAGCTGGTCCGGCAACCTGGTGACCAACGCCACCTGGCGCGACTTCTGGCTCAACGAGGGGTTCACCGTCTACCTCGAGAACCGGATCATGGAAGGCGTGTTCGGCCAGGCCCGCGCCGACATGGAGATCGTGCTCGGCATGCAGGATCTCGCCGGCGAACTGAAGGCGCTGCCGCCGGCCGACCAGGTGCTGCACATCGACCTGACCGGGCGCAACCCCGACGACGGCATGACGTCGGTGCCGTACCAGAAGGGCGCCGCGTTCCTACGCCGCCTCGAGCAGGCGGTCGGGCGGCCGGCGCTCGACGCGTTCCTGCAGGCCTGGTTCGACCGGCACGCGTTCACCAGCGTCACCACGGCGACGTTCCTCGCGTTCCTCGAGCGGGAGCTGCTGGCGAAGCACCCGGCGGCGAAGGCGATCGACGTCGACGGGTGGATCCAGAACAGCGGCCTGCCGGCGGACGCGCCGACGCCGACCAGCGAACTGTTCGCGGCGGTCGATCGCACGCTGGCGGCGTTCCGCGGCGGCCGGGCGGCGAAGGAGCTCGACACCAACGGCTGGGTCACGCAGCAGTGGCTGCGCTTCCTCGGCGGCCTCGGCGACGCCAACGCGGAGCAGCTCGCCCAGCTGGACGCGGCGTTCCAATTCACCCGCACCGGCAACAGCGAGATCCTGTGCGCGTGGCTGGTACAGGCGATCCGCAGCGACTACCGGGCGGTGGATCGCCGGCTCGAGCTGTTCCTGCAGACGGTCGGCCGGCGCAAGTTCCTGAAGCCGATCTACGAGGCGCTGCTGCAGCGGCCCGACGGCAGGGCGCGCGCACTGGCGATCTACCAACGGGCGCGGCCGCGCTACCACGCGGTCAGCCAGGGCACGCTCGACGCGATGCTCGGCTACACGCCGAAGTGACCGCACGGAGGTGCGGGGAATTCGCGGCGACGGCCTCGCATTGCCGATGGGCGCGATCTAGCCTGCGCGCCCTCGACTGCCATGATCAAGATCGACCCGAAGGAACTGTTCCCCGCTGTCGTCGGCTTCGCCCTCGGCCTGTGCCTGATCGCCGCGTTCGCCGTGCTCGCCAAGTCGATGGACCTCGCGCTCTACGTCGACTACGCGAAGATGCCGCGGCAGTGATGCTACAGCAGTGATGCTACAGCAGTGATGCTGCGGCAGTGATGCTGCGGCAGTGATCCTCCCACAGCGACCCTCCCAAGTAGAGGGATTGGAAGCGCGGTGAGGCAGGCCCTGGAACTCAGGCCGTGAAAACTCAGGCCGCGAAATTGACGAAGGCCTGCATCGCAGGCCTTCGCTTGGGCAGGTTCTCCTGATCGCAGGTCCCTGCTGTGGGGCGGAGCGCGCTACGCGGCGAAGTTCACCGCGAGGTAGCGCGCGCCGACGCGGCGATCACCACTCGTCGCCGCCGCGGCGGCCGCCGCGATCGCCACCGTAGCCACCGCGGCCACCACCACCGCCGCCACCACCGTAGCCGCCGCGGCCACCGCCGCCGCCGCCACCGTAGCCGCCGCGGCCGCCGCCGCCACCGCCGCCGTAGCCACCACGGCCACCGCCGCCACCGCCGAAGCCGCCACGGCCGCCACCACCGCCGCCGCCGAAGCCACCGCGACCGCCTTCCTGACGGGGCTGGGCTTCATTGACGCGCAGCGGACGACCATCGAGGTCGGCGCCGTTCATGGCCTGGATCGCCGCCTGGGCGTCCTGGTCATTCGCCATCTCGACGAACGCGAAGCCGCGCGAGCGACCCGTGTCGCGATCGAGCATGATCTTCACTTCCGTCACCTGACGGCCATCACCGCCGAACGCCGCCCGTAGCGAGTCCTCGGTGGTCTGGAAGGAGAGGTTGCCAACGTACAGTCTCGTACCCATCGTCTGACGATCACTTTCCCTTTTCAGAACCAAAGCTTGCAGAGACAAAGGGAACCGGCCCCGCAAGCGCTCGAACTGTGACAGCGAAACTCTGCAGGGGCTCCCCGATCGATCAGCTACGGCAGACCAACCAAGACGGACCCGACGAGGTCGCAGACGTCGGAACGATGCGCAGGCCGCCGCCGGGATGCAAGCCGCCGCCCGAATTTCGTTGGCGCGACTTCCCCGACGGGACCACCACCGAAGACGCCGCGACCGGCAACTGCGAGTAGATCGCCGGACCGCCGCGGCTATGGTGCGCCGCCCCTCAAAGACCGCACGCATGCAATACGGATTCGTCCTCGACCAGCGCCGCTGCATCGGTTGCCACGCCTGCACGGTGGCCTGCAAGTCCGAGAACGAAGTGCCCCTCGGCGACTTCCGGACCTGGGTCAAGTACACGGAAGTCGGCAGCTTCCCGCAGGTTCGGCGCCACTTCGCGGTGCTGCGCTGCAACCAGTGCACGGACGCACCCTGCGTCACCATCTGCCCGGTCGAGGCGCTGCACAAACGGCCCGATGGCATCGTCGACCTGAAGAAGGACGTCTGCATCGGCTGCAAGGCCTGCATGCAGGCCTGCCCCTACGACGCGCTCTACCTGAACGAGGACAGTGGCGGCGCCGAGAAGTGCCACTTCTGCGCCCACCGCGTCGAGCAGGGGCTGAAGCCGGCGTGCGAGGTCGTCTGCCCGGAGACGGCGATCATCAGCGGCGACCTGCACGACCCGAACAGTCCGGTCAGCCGCATCCTGGCCGAAGTGCCAGGCGCCACCGTGCGCCGGCCCGAGCAGCGCACCGGCCCGAACGTCTTCTACCTCGGCGCCCACGAGGCGTCGCTCGAGCCCGGCACCGCCCGCGAGGAGGACATGTACCTCTGGAGCGATCGCCGCCTGCCGAAGGCGCCGCTGCCGGCGGCCGACGTCGCCGCGCTGCAGCGGGCCGACGCCCGCGTCGCCCTCGACGTCGACCACAAGGTGCACTGGGGCTGGAAGGTCGCCGCCTACCTGGTGACGAAGGGCATCGCCGCCGGTGCCGCGCTGTGGGCGCCGTTCGTCGCCTTCATGCCGAGCGCGTCGCCGTTCGGCCGCGACTACGCGCCGGAGCTGCTGGCGCTGCTGTTCCTGGCGGTGACCAACGTGCTGCTGGTCGCCGACCTGAAGCGGCCGAAGATGTTCTTGTCGATCGTGCTGCGGCCGAACACGCGCAGCTGGCTGGTCAAGGGCGCCTGGGTGCTGATGGCGTTCGGCGCGCTGACCACGGCGAGCCTGCTGGCGCGTTTCGCCGGCTTCGCCGAACTGGCGAACGGCCTGCGCTGGATCAACCTCGTCGCCAGCTCGATGGCCGCCGCCTACACCGCGTTCCTGTTCGCGCAGTGCGAAGGCCGCGACCTGTGGCAACACACGCGCGTGCTGCTGCCGCATCTCATGGTGCAGGCCCTGGCCGTCGGCGGCGCCGCGCTGCTGCCGTTCGTGCCCGACCCGAAGCTGGCGCTCGCCGTGTTCGTGCTCGCGATCGTGCACAAGGCGCTCGGCCTGCTCGAGCGCTTCGGCCACCACGACACGCACAACGCGCGCATGGCGGCGGCCCTGCTGCCCGGCGTGCCGGCCTGGCCGGGCACGAAGTTGTCGGCGTTCCACGCCGGCATGTCGCTGCAGACGGTCGCCGCCCTGCTGGCGATGGTGCTGTGCATGTCGGGTGCGACGCAGCCGGTGGCGCTCGCGTTGTGCGCGGTGGTCGGCTGGCTCGGCCTGTTCCTCTACGAACGCGCCTACGTGCGCGCGGCGCAGCTGCCGCCGCTGTCCTGAGCGGGCGCGGAACAGCGCACGCCGCCACCACCCGCAGCCCCACCAAGGCGCCGCGCCAGCAGTCCACGCCCGCGGTCGTCGGCCGCGAGCCGCGCAACGAAATCGTCGCAAGGCGGCGCCGAAGCCTCGCGCCGCGGGGCCCGTTCGTGATTCCGTTGGCTCGCGCCGAACGCCGCGTGCGAGCGGCCCCTCGCCCACCGCGCGGAACGTCCGTCCCGCGGGCCCCGAGCGCACAGCAGCCTCGCACCGGAACGCCGTGGCATCGACGGCACCCGCAGCGCTCCCTGGTCGCACCGGCGCCACCGAGCACGCGCCACCTCCACCACCGAGGCCTTGCCTCGACAGCGGGTTGCGGTATCTGGGACGCCCTCCATGGACCCGTCGTCCCTGTCGCCCGCTGCCGCTGCCACCGTGCTGGGCCTGCTCGCCGACGAACGGCTCGACGCCAGCTACTTGGCGTTCGTCGCCCGCCATCTCGACCAGCCCGACGACGGCTGGCGCTGGTGCTGCGGCAGCAACTGCGACCCGTGCGTGCAGCGCCTGGCGAACGTCGTGGACCGCGCGCGGCAGGCTCTTTGCACGCCGCCGACACCGCCGACCGGGGATCCCCGCCCGGCTTGACGCGGCGTACGGTCCAGGGATGGACACGCACCGACTCGTGCTCACGGCCGAGCACGCCATGCAGCGGAACGTCTTCGTCCTCGCCCCGGAAACCCCGGTTCTCGACGCCGTGCGAGAGCTGACGGTCCGCGGCTACTCCGGCGCCCCGGTCGTAATCGGCCGCGCGGTGATCGGCGTCTTCAGCGAGCGCGACGCGCTGACCGCGATCGCCGCCGCGCACTACGAAGACGAACCGCCCGGCACGGTGGCGCAGCACATGCGCCGCGACTTCGCCGTCGTCGGGCCGGGCACCGACCTGTTCGAGGTCGCCTCGCTGTTCCGCGAGAGCCCGATCCGCCGCGTGCCGGTCGTCGACACGACGCGGCGGCTGCTCGGCATCCTCACGCGCAGCGACGTGCTGAAGGCGCTGTCGGCGCAGTTCCCGCACCGGCAGCGCTCGCAGTACGAGCGTCTGCAAGCGCACATGGAACAGTTGCAGGGCGCGCACTTCTGAGCGGCGCCCGCCAGCGACGCCGCGTCAGAGACCGAGCACCGCCGACAGGCCGTTCGACGTCGCCAGCAGCAGCGCGTTGCGCGTCGTCAGGCCGAGCGCCTGGCAGTGCACCGGCAACCCGGCGAACGCGGCGCTGCTCGGGATCGGCAGCGCGGCGGCGAAACCGCCGCCGACGCTGGCGAAGATCGCCGAGGTCACGTCGCTGCTCTGGTAGGCGCGGCAACCCGGCGCACCGAGGGCCGCGAGATCGACGCCCGGCACACTCGTCGAGCCGAACACCAGCAGGCCGACCGGCGAGATCGGCTCGAGGTTGCTGGCCTGCAGCTGCCAGACGAGGCCGAGCCGCGGCTGCGTGCCGTCGACGGCGAGCGGCAGCTGGTCGGGGCCGAGTGCTGCGAACGGCGCCGATGCCGTCAGGTCGCGCGAACCGCTGTCGACCGACACCGGCCCGCCGGCGACGTTGCGGTTGCCCTTGCTGTAGCCGACCAGCACGGCGCCGACGCCCGTGGCCGCCGGCAGCAGCGTGCGGTAGCGGAACTCGAAGACGCCGTTGCTGCGCAGCGCCACCTGGAACGTCAACGACGTGCTGCCCGCGGCCGGCGTCTGTCCGCGACGGTCGGCGACGCCGAGCCAGGTGACGTAGGCGGCCTGGCCCGACGGGTCGACGTCGAAGCGCACGCCGCTCTGCGGATGCACCGCGGTGTTCAACGCCACCTGCCAGTCGCCCCACAACGGCAGCAGGCGCGGCTGCAGCGCGTGCAGTTCCGCGGCCGTCGGCGTGAAGTCGCCGCTGATCGACGTCGTCGGCCCGAGGTGCACGAAGCCGTTGGCGTTGGCGTGTACGACGCCGACCGAGCCGCCGGGGAACGGGAACACGAACGGCAGCAGCAGCGCCTGCGACATCGTGTCGTCGGTCATCGCCGCCGGCGTCGTATGGTTGCTCAGCAACGGCGCCCCGGTCGGCGCGTACCACGCCGGCGCGCCGAAGGACACCGTGTAGCCAGAGCCCCCGTTCGGCGTCGCCACCAGCACCGTCTCGGCCCCGGGCGCGCCACCGAGATCGCAGGTCGCGAGGCCGGCGAAGCTCTCGTAGAACGAGTCGCCGAACGGCCCGTAGCAGCCGGTGCCGAACGTCGTCTTCGTCGCCAGCGGCAGGCACGCAGGGCCAGGGGCTGCGCCGACCGTGTAGCGCAGCGTGCCGTTCCAGGTGCGATCCCAGAACGGTGCCGAGCCGAACGGCGTGTTGGCGATCGCCGCGTCGCCGCCTTGGTAGGTCACGTCGCTGTTGCCGACCGTCACCGCACCGAAGCTGTTGGTGTAGCGCAGCCCGAGGCCGGCATGCCGCACGTAGACGCCGTGCGTGCCAGGTGCCAGGAACACACCGGGACCGAAGCACACCGGCGACGGCGCACCCTGGCCGTTCGAGCGGCACGCGCCGGTGGCGCGCAGCGTCCAGTTGGCGGCGAGTTGCTGCTGGCCGGCGTAGGTGGTCGGCGTGGTCCAGAACTCGACGGCACCGATCGTGTCGACCGCCGACGACGTGTGCACGTCGAGGCCGACGACGGTGATGCCGCTCGGATTCGTCACCGTCAGGTTGAAGAACGACGCGGCGCTGGCGACCAGCCCGTTGTTGGCGGTGAACGGCAAACTCAGCTGCAACTGCGCGCGGGCCGACGCGAGCAGCATGCCCACCATGGCGACGAACGTCGCGGCGGACGGAGCAGTGGCGAGCAGCGATCGGCGGTGGCGCATCGGCGGAACCTCCAGCCGCAGGCGCGGGACCTGCACCGACCGGAGGGCGAGAAGCAAACGCAGCGCGCCCGTCGAATGGAAGCTGTGGCCGACAGCAATCTCGGGAGCGCGGGGCGCCAGGCCCCACCTCGCCTCGACGCCGCACGAACCGGCGCCCGGTGGCACACGACGGCGCTCCCACCTATCGTCCTAGCCCCATGGACCACAGCACGCTGCGCACGACGCCGCTCGAGAACTTCCCGCCGCCGAGCCGCTGGGACGACTGGGAGGAGCTCGACGCCAAAGCCTGGCCGAACCGCGTCACCCGCAAGTTCTCGCTGGTCCCGACCATCTGCTTCAACTGCGAGGCGGCGTGCGGCCTCGTCACCTACGTCGACCAGCAGGACGGCAAGATCCGCAAGGTCGAAGGCAACCCGTACCACCCGGGCTCGCGCGGCCGCAACTGCGCCAAGGGCCCGGCGACGATCAACCAGATCCACGACCCCGAGCGCGTGCTCTACCCGCTGAAGCGGGTCGGCCCGCGCGGCAGCGGCAAGTTCGAACGCGTCAGCTGGGACGAGGTGCTGCAGACGCTCGGCGCACGCATCCGCAAGGCGATCGTCGAGGGCCGCAAGACCGAGGTGATGTATCACGTCGGCCGCCCGGGCCACGACGGCTACGTCGAGCGCGTGCTGCAGGCCTGGGGCGTCGACGGCCACAACAGCCACACCAACGTCTGCAGCGCCGCGGCGCGTCTGGGCTACACGCTGTGGAGCGGCTACGACCGCCCGTCGCCCGACTACGAGAACGCGAAGTTCACGCTGCTGATCAGTTCGCACCTCGAGACCGGCCACTACTTCAACCCGCACGCGCAGCGCATCATCGACGGCAAGATGAAGGGCGGGAAGCTCGCAGTCTGCGACATCCGCCTCAGCAACACCGCCAGCATGGGCGACTACTGGCTGGCGCCGCGGCCGGGCAGCGAGCCGCTGATGCTGCTCGGCTTCGCCCACGTGATCCTGCGGGACAACCTGGTCGCCTGGGATTTCGTGCGCGACTGGGTCGACTGGCGCACCTACCAGCGCGCCAAGGGCCGCAGCGAGGACTTCGCGAGCTTCCAGCGCGACCTCGCCGCCGACTACGCGTTCGCGACGCCGCAGCACGTCGGCGAAGTCTGCGGGCTCGACCCGAAGGTCGTCGAAGAAGTCGGCCGCGGCATCGGCCAGGCCGGCAGCGCCTTCGCCTCGCACGTCTGGCGCAACACCGCCGCCGGCAACGAAGGTGGCTGGTCGACCGCGCGCAACCTGCAGTTCGTCTCGGTGCTGGTCGGCGCCGTCGGCACCATCGGCGGCACCGCCGGCTCGGGCACCAACAAGTACGTGCCGTCGCCGTTCAGCAAGCCGCGGCCGCAGGACGTGTGGAGCGAGCTGCTGTATCCGAAGGAGTGGCCGCTAGCCCACCACGAACTCAGCTACCTGCTGCCGCACCTGGTGAAGAGCGGGCGCGGTCGCATCGACACCTACTTCACGCGCGTCTACAACCCGGTCTGGACCAACCCCGACGGCGCCATGTGGATCGACATGCTGGCCGACGAGGACGCGGTCGGTTGCCACGCGGTGCTGTCGCCGACGTGGAACGAGACGGCGCGCTGGGCCGACTTCGTGCTGCCGATGGGCCACGCCACCGAGCGCCACGACCTGATGTCGCAGGAGACGCACGCGGCGATGTGGATCGGCTTCCGCCAGCCGGTGCACCGCGTGCTCGCCGAACGCCAGGGCAAGCAGGTCACGTGGACCTACGAGGTCAACCCGGGGCAGGTCTGGGAGGAGGACGAGTTCTGGATCGCGCTCAGCTGGCACGTCGACCCCGACGGCTCGCTCGGCATCCGCAAGCACTTCGAGTCGCCCTACCGCCCCGGCGAGCGCGTCACCGTCACCGAGTACTACCGCTGGATCTTCGAGAACTCGGTGCCGGGCCTGCCGGCGGCCGCGGCGAAGGAAGGCCTGACGCCGCTCGAGTACATGCAGCGGCACGGCTGCTTCCTGGTGCAGGACCAGGTCTACAAGACGCACGAGAGCGAACTGGCGGGACCGTTCGACGTCGACGAAGCCAAGGGCATCGTCACCAAGGACGGCAAGCTGGCCGGGGTCTGGGCCGGCGGCAAGGCGCGCGTCGGCTTCCCGACGCCGAGCAAGAAGCTCGAACTGTGGTCGCCGACGATGGTCGACTGGGGCTGGCCCGAGTTCGCCGCCCCGGTCTACGCGAAGAGCCACGTCGACGAGCAGAAGCTCGACCGCGCGCGCGGCGAGATGGTGCTGGTGCCGACGTTCCGCCTGCCGACGCTGATCCACACGCGCAGCGCCAACAGCAAGTGGCTGACCGAGCTGTCGAACACCAACCCGGTGTGGATCCACCCGAGCGACGCCGCGCGCCTCGGCCTCGCCATGGGCGACCTCGTGCGCGTGGCGACGCGCATCGGCTACTACGTCAACGCCGTCTGGATCACCGAAGGCGTGCGCCCCGGCGTCGTCGCCTGCAGCCACCACATGGGCCGCTGGACGGTCAAGGGCGACCAGGTGTCGGGCAACCACTGGCAGCTGCACGACGTCGACCTGCGCAAGGTCTCGGACACCGCGTGGCTGATGCGCCGCACGAAGCCCGTCGGTGCGTTCGCCAGCAACGACAAGGACAGCGAGAAGGTCTGGTGGTCGTCGGGCGGCGTGCACCAGAACATGACGTTCCCAGTACAGCCCGACCCGGTCAGCGGCATGCACTGCTGGCACCAGAAGGTCGTGGTGACGAAGGCCGAGCCGGGCGATCGCTACGGTGATGTCTACGTCGACACCGCGAAGTCGATGGCGGTGTTCGAGGAGTGGATGGCGCGCACGCGGCCCGCGGGGCAACACGGCAAGAACGGGCTGCGCCGCCCGCTGCACCTGAAGCGCGTCTGCCGGCCGACGGACGAAGCGTTCAAGCTCTGACGCGCTGGGCCGGCGCGCATGCACCTCCGAACGCTCGTCGGCACGCTGCTGGCGCTGTGCGCGTTCGCGGCGAACTCGCTGCTGACGCGCAGAGCCCTCGGCGACGGCGAGATCGGTGCTTCTGCCTTCACCGCGATCCGCCTCGGCAGCGGCGCCTTGGTGCTGGCGCTGCTGGCCGGGCGTGGTCGCCTGGTCACACGCACCCTGCGTCCGTGCGGCTTCGGCGGTCCTCTGGCGCTGTTCCTCTACGCGCTGCCGTTCTCGTTCGCCTACCTGCGCATCGGGGCGGCGACCGGCGCCCTTCTGCTGTTCGGCAGCGTGCAGGCGACGATGCTGGCGATCGCCGTACGCGCCGGCGAACGGCCGCGCGCGTTGGCCTGGCTCGGCTTCGGCATCGCCCTGGTCGGCCTCACGTGGCTCGTGCTGCCGAACGCGAGCCGCCCCGACGTCGCCGGCACCGTAGCGATGGCGCTCGCTGGCGTTGCGTGGGCCGCCTACACGGTCCTCGGCCGCCGCGAAGCGGATCCAGTGGCCGCGAACGCGCGCAGCTTCGTCTGGGCGACGCCACTGGCGCTCGCCGCGATCGCGATCGCGCCGGACGCGCTGCCGGTGACGCTGCGTGGCGCCACGCTCGCCGCGATCTCGGGCGCGATCACATCCGGGCTCGGCTACGCGATCTGGTATCGCGTGCTGCCGCAGCTCGGCGTCGCCCGTGCGGCGTTCGCGCAACTGGCGGTGCCGGCGATCGCGGCCCTCGGTGCAGTGACGATGCTCGGCGAACCGTTCCCACCGCCGGTCGCCGGCGCCACGCTGGTCGTGCTCGGTGGCACCGCGCTGGCGCTGGCGGCGAAGCACGGGCGCGTCCGCTGAACGCACGGCCGCGGCGCAATTCGCGTCGTCGATCGCGATTGCACTTCGCATGGCGGAGTCCCTGTTCGAACCGCGCGGCCTCGCCGCGATGCTCGCCCGCGTCGATGCGCTGCGCCACGACAGCGCGCGCCAGTGGGGCAAGATGGACGTGGCCCAGATGCTCGCCCACTGCCAGCAGCCGCTGCGCGTAGCACTCGGCGAACTGCCGCTGCGGCGCGGCCTGCTCGCCATCCTGTTCGGTCGCCTCGCCAAGCGCATGCTGCTGTCGCCGAAGCCGTGGAAGAACGGCATGGCGACAGCCCCGGAGTTCCAGGTCACCGACGCGCGCGACTTCGCCAAGGAGAAGGCGGCTCTGCACGCGCTGGTCGATCGCTTCGGCCGCGGCGGGCCGGCGGGACTGACCAAGCAGCCGCACCCGTTCTTCGGGCCGCTCTCGGTCGACGAGTGGCAGGCGCTGCAGTGGCGGCATCTCGACCACCACCTACGCCAGTTCGGTTGCTGAGCCCCGCTCGCTCCTGCAACGCGACGGCGAACCGATGTACCGCTCGACCTCGCCCCCCAAGAACAAGCAGCGCTCGTTCCAGCAGTTCCAAGTCGACCTGCGCGCAGCGCTGCTCGGGCAGCCCTAAGGTCGGCGCCACCGACCAGCCGATGCCATGGGACCTCCGGCGAGTCCCCCATGGCCCAATCTGCGCGTTTCCCGCTGCCGACCAAGGAGATCCACGTCTGGGTCGCCTACCTGACGGCGCGCTGCAACTTCGCCTGCGACTACTGCATCCAGAAGCCGCAGATGGTGCCGGGCCAGAAGCGCAAACCCTGGGGCCGCTACCAGGAACTCACCGGTGCACAGTGGGTCGACGCGCTGAACGCCTTCCCGGTGCGACCCGAGCACCCGCTGATCCTGACCGGCGGCGAGCCGTCGCTGCACAAGGACTTCGCGTTCATCGCCAGCCGCCTCGAGGGCTACGCGCTCGACATGACGTCGAACCTGACGTTCGACATCGACGCGGTGGCGCGTGAGATGCGCGCGCACGGCAAGCAGTTCGTCACCAGCTTCCACACCTACCATCCGAAGTTCATCGCGCCGGAGAAGTGGCTCGACCAGGCCGAGCGCCTGCGCGACAGCGGTCTGGTGAAGGCGCCGACCTTCTCGATGGTCAACCTCGAGCGCTTCCCGCACTTCCGCGACGACGAGCACGACCGCAACCTGGCGAAGCTGGTGCAGCTCGCCGACCGCCGCGGGCTGCTCTACCAGTTCAACGAGTTCCGCGGCACGCACATGGGCGCGCCGTACGAACGCGCCGGCAAGCAGTCGATCGAGTGCACCAGTGCCTGGGTCAACATCGATCCGGAAGGGGCGATCTACAACTGCCAGTACCACCTGACCGAGCGCAAGAACGCGTTCGGCAACGTCACCGCGATCGCGCAGTGCCGGCCGCTGCCGGCGATGGGTGATTGGTTCGCGTGCAGCGACTTCGGCCACTGCGATCCGTGCCACGAGAACAGCGGCCACGGCGCCTTCCGCGACGCCAACGGCACGATCTTCCGCCGCACGGCCGACGACGCGCGCGTCTACCTGAAGTGGATGGAGCCGGCGGCGATCCGCACGGTGGCGCGCCGCTACTTCGCGCAGGGCGAGGCCAACGAGGCCGAGTTCGCGCTGCTGGCCGCGATCGGCAAGGAACGCGACGCCGGCCAGGAGAACGGCGAGACGTGGGCCGACCTCGGCGTCACGCTCTACGAGGTCGGCAAGAAGAAGCAGAGCCTGGCGGCGTTGCTGCACGCGATCGACGCCGGCGTCACCCGCACCGAGATCGTCGCCAGCGCCCTGCAGGTCGCGCGCGAACTCGCACTGGTCGCGCACGCGAAGGCGACGATCCAACGGCACGTGCCAGCGCAGATCCTGGCGCGCATCGAACAGGCGCTCGACGCGGTGCAGCCGGTGCCGGCGAGCCCGGGGGCCCCCGCGGCGCGGTGATCGCATGGACGTGCGGATCGACTACCAGGGCACCTGGGGCCTCGGCGACCTGCTGTGCAGCGACCCGATGCTGGCCGGCCTCGTCGAGCGGCACGGCCCGGACACGAGGATCTGGCTGTCTGGCAAGGTCGGCAACGTGATCCACAACCCGCTGGCCCGCGGCATGGCGACGCCGGGGCAGCACTTCGACCGCATCGTCGAGGTCAAGCTGTTCACGCACATGGACCGCGAGGCCTACGCGCGCCTCGAGGCGATGCCGAGCCTGATCGACCACATGTGCAGCTACGCCGACGTGGTGCCGCGCGACCGCCGGCCCAAGCTGCACCTGCGGCCCGACGACCTCGCGATCCGTTCGCAGCTGCCGCAGGCGAACGGTCCCCGCATCGCGATCTGCGCCGACTTCGTCGATCCGCTGCGGCACTGGCCGGTCGAACGCTGGCGCACCGTCGCGCGCGTGCTGCACGACGCCGGTGCGCAGGTCGTCGGCATCGGCACCAAGGATCGCCTCGGCGTCGGCGTCGACGCCGTCGGCCGTTTGTCGATGCGCGAGACCGCCGGCCTGCTCGGCGCGTGCGACCTGTTCGTCGGCAACAACTCGGGGCCGTTCCACTACGCGCAGGCGGCCGGCCTGCCGTGCGTCACGCTGTTCTCGCTGGCGACGCCGAGCCGCTTCGTGCATCCAGGCGCCACCGTGCACGTCGTGCAGGCCGACGGTCTGCCGTGCCTGCACTGCATGAGCCGCTGCTTCGTGGCGATGCAGAAGACCGGCTGCATTGCCTCGCCACGCGGCCGCTGCATGCTCGACATCGGCGAAGAACCGGTGCTGCTGGCGATCGACGCGGCCCTGCAGGCGCTGCCGAAGCGGCGCGAACCCGCTCTCGCCTAGCCGATCAGCCCGGCTTCTTCGTGTTCTGCACCGACAGTTCCTTCAGCTGCTCGTCGGCGACGACGCTCGGTGCTTCCGCCATCAGGTCGAACGCCATCGCCGTCTTCGGGAAGGCGATGACGTCGCGGATGCCCTCGCGGCCGAGCGCCAGCGTGACGATGCGGTCGACGCCGAGCGCGATGCCGCCGTGCGGCGGGCCGCCGAACTTGTACGAGTCGAGCAGGAAGCCGAAGTTGGCGCGCTGCTGGTCCGGCGAGATGCCGAGGAACTCGAACACCTTGCTCTGCAGCGCCGGCTTGTGGATGCGGATCGAGCCGGAACCGAGCTCCCAGCCGTTCATGACGAAGTCGTAGGCGCGGCTGCGGATCTGGTCGGTGCCGACCGAGAAGTCGGTGACGTTCCAGTCGACCGGCGCGCTGAACGGGTTGTGCGCGAACTGCCAGCGCGCCTTCTCCTCGTTCCATTCGAACATCGGGAAGTTCAGCACCCAGCAGCAGCGGAACACCTTCGGGTCGCGCAGGCCCAGGATGCCGCCGACCTTGAGGCGCAGGTCGCCGAGCGCCTTCAGCACGACCTTCTTCTGGTCGGCCACGAACAGCAGCAGGTCGCCGGGCTTCGCCCCCATGTGCGCGATCAGCTCCTTGCCCTTGTCGCCTTCGTAGAACTTGGCGATCGAGCCCTCGACGCCGGCTTGGGTGACCTTCGCCCAGGCGAGGCCCTTGGCGCCGAGCCCGGTGACGAACGCGGTCAGCTCGTCGATGCCCTTGCGCGAGAACTTCTCGGCAGCGCCTTCGGCACAGATGCCCTTGACGATGCCGCCGCCCTCGACGGCGCCGCGGAACACCTTGAAGTCGCTCTTCGCGGCCAGCGCGGTGCAGTCCTGCAGCAGCATGCCGAAGCGCAGGTCCGGCTTGTCGCAGCCGTACTTGTCCATCGCCTCGAAGAAGTCGAAGCGCGGGAACGGCTGCGGCACGTCGATGCCGAAGCCTTCCTTCATGCCGTGCACGAACATCGCCTCGACCACGTCGAGCACGTCGTGCTCCTCGACGAACGACATCTCGAGATCGATCTGCGTGAACTCGGGCTGGCGGTCGGCGCGCAGGTCCTCGTCGCGGAAGCAGCGCGCGATCTGGTAGTAGCGATCGAGGCCGGCGACCATGCAGAGCTGCTTGAAGATCTGCGGGCTCTGCGGCAGCGCGAACCACTTGCCCGGGTGCACACGGCTCGGCACCAGGTAGTCGCGCGCGCCCTCCGGCGTGCTCTTCGTGAGGATCGGCGTCTCGATGTCGATGAAGTTGTGCCTGGCCAGGAACGTGCGGATCGCGGTGACGAACTTCGCGCGCTTCTGCAGCGCCTCCTGCAGCGGCCGGCGGCGCAGGTCGAGGTAGCGGTACTGCATGCGCAGCTCCTCGTTGGCCTCGGCCTTGTCGAGGATCTCGAACGGCGGCGTCTCCGCCTCGCTGAGCACCGTCACCGACAGCACGACCAGTTCGATCTCACCGGTTGCGCGGTTCTTGTTGACGTTGCCCTGGCCGCGCGGGCGCACCTTGCCGCGCACGGAGATCACGTCCTCGGCGCCGAGGCGCACCATCGTGTCGAACGTGCCCGCCGCCATGCCGGCGGTGTCGGCGTCGACGGCCAGCTGCGTGATGCCGTAGCGGTCGCGCAGGTCGATGAACACGAGCTTGCCGTGCTCGCGCTTGTTCTCGATCCAGCCGTTGAGGACCACTTCCTGGTCCTGGTTCGCCAGCGTCAGTTCGCCACAGGTATGGGTGCGTTGCCAGGAGGAGCGCTGAGTCATTCGGTTCGCGTGCAAATGGGCGGCGTGTCGTACCGGCCGGCTCCACCGCATTCCAGCCGCGTCAGCGCGGCAGGACACAGCGCACGCGGGATTCGCCCGCCGCGAGCTCCTGCAGCGGCACCCCGGCGTCCTGCGCCCGCTCCGCGATCTGCTCGGGGGTCAACAGCAGCAGCTGCAAGCGACCGGGCGGTGCTGCCTGGAAGCGCGCTTGCCCGGCCGCATCGGTGCGAGCGAACGGGAAGTCGGTCGCCAGCAGCGCGTGGTCCAGGACACGCAGCCGCAGCCAGCGATCCGGCAGCGGCGCCCCCTGCGCGTCGACCAGTTCCACGGTGATGGCCCGCCGTTGCAGGTTCGCGACCGCGACCACCCGCTGCCCCGGCGCGATCCGGATCGGCTGCGGGTCGACGGTGGCGTGGCTCAGCCCATGGCTCTCGAACTCGGCTGTGGCGTGGTAGGTGCCGGGCAACAACCACCAACTGTCGATGCGTCCGCTCGCATCCGTGCGTTGGCGCAGATGCACGAGGTCGCTGCGCAAGCCGACCTCGCCGTGGAAGGGCTGCCCGTCGACATAGAAGGTCACCGCGGCCTGGCCCGGCACGAACTGGCTGGCGTCGATCCACACTGGCTCGCTCATGGCGCCGGGCGCCACGTCGATCGCGGCCAGTGGCCCCAGGTCCTGCTCGTAGCCATCACCATCTGCCGACCGGGCGACGACGACCACCCAGCATTCGTAGCGCCCGCCCGCCACGCCGCCGAGTTCGAACGCACCGTCCGAACGCACGTGGGTGCGCAGCCGCTGGCCGACGCCACCAACGGGACGCAACTCGACCGCGGGGTAGTCGCTGTCGAACTCGCTCGCATCGACGATCTGCGTCTGGGCGCGCTGGCGGGCGCGTTCCAACGCGCTCGGCCTGGGTCCGAACCGCGACACGAACTCGGGCGGTCCGAGCGTCCCGCGCACCTGGGCGGCGCGCGTCACCGCGATCGTCACGCTGGCGCCATCGGGCGGTACCTGGATGCCCTTTTGCAGCATGCGGTGGCACAACGGGCCTTCCGCGTAGAGCACCAGCGACCGGAGATCCGGCGGAACCTGCAGGATCACGCGCCCCTCGGCATCGCTGCGGCCGCGGGCCAGCTCGACGACGTTCGTCGCCGAGCCGTAGCCACGACCGGCGCGCGCCCGCGCCAGATCGACGCGCCAGCTGTCCAGGTCCACGTCCGCGAGGCGCGCCTCCGGGACCACCTTCGCCAGCACCACGTCGACCCCACGCACGGGATCGCCACGCTCGGCGTCGACGACGTGCACGTGGCAGCTCGCGGGAGTGCGCAGCTCGATGCGCTTCGTCACCACGTCGCCTTCGCCGAGCACGATCGGCTGCTCCGCCCATTCCGCGTACGGCGCCTCCGGGAACACCGACACGAAGCTCGGTCCCGGCAGCAGCCCTTGCAGCAGCGTGACACCGCCCGGATGCGAGGTCGGTTCGCCCCGCTGCATGTTCACGTGGCCCGGCTCCCGCGCAGTCCAGCCATCCGGCCAGCACGTGGCCCCGAAGCGTTCGATGGGCTGGCCGGTCGCCGCATCGACGACTTCGAGCCGCAGCGTGGCGGTCGCCCGGCGCCGCACCGAGAGGCGCAGATCGTGCGTGCCCCACGCGATGTCGCCGCCATCGTCGAGCCAGACCAGCTCGCGCCGGCGCTGGAACAACTCGATCCGCACCGTGCTCGGCTGCAACGGCCCCCGCCGGAAGACGAAGCGGCCGCGTCCATCCGTCCGCGACGGGTAGTAGCCCCCCTGCTTCGTCGCCGCGATGCCGAGCTCGACGCCCGCCATGGGCACGCCGGCCGCGTCCGACAGCACGCCGGTGATCGAGTCAGCGCGCACGAGTTCGGCCAATCGGACCGGGACCTCGTGGACACTGCTCTGCAGCGGCACGACGAACACGCCGGTGTTTTCGCCCAGGTTGCTGGCGACTTCGTAGTGCCAGGTTCCCGGCAGGCAGGTGCCGAGGTCGATGCAGCCGTCGGCGTCGGAGAGTCCGTAGCTGCGCATGCTGCGCGGGCGCTCGCCGTCGGTCGACAGCGCGGCCATCAGGTCGACGCCGACGAGCGGTTCTTCCGCGAACCGCAACTGCAACCGCACCGGTGTGCCGGCCGACAGCGCGACGTCCCCGACATCGAACTGCACCCCTTCGCGCAGTGGTCCGAAGCTGCGCCAGTCCACCACGCGTCCGGGCAGCGTGAACTGCAGGTCGTGGATCAGGCTCGACGATGGCACGAACCAGAACTCGAAGGCGCCGGAACGGTCGGTGACCAGCGGTTCCGGATCGCACCAGCCTTCCGGCACGGCCGGCGAGGCTTCCGGATGGCTGCGCATGCTGACGGCGACACCGGCGAGCGGGGTGCGCGCATCCGCTGCGATCACCCTGCCGTGCACTCGCGTGCGCCGCAGGTCGGCGGCGCCGACGTTCGGCATCGGCACCCTGGTCCGCTCGGGCTGCGATCCTTCGGTGTTCGTCCCATCCGCGAAGCCAGCACCAGCACCCGCGACCAGCGCCGGCGCGTCGCCGGCAGCTGGAGCGGAAGGACTCGGCGACGTCGGCCAAGCTCGGGCCGCCGCGAGCGCCAGCAGCAGCGCGGCCACCGCTGCGAGGGACCAGGCCGCCACCATCGACACCGTTCCACCACCCGCTGCCGCCAACACCTTCGCCCGCACCGCCTGCAGTCCATCGCTCGCCCGCAGCGCCTCACCACCGAGCCACGCCAGCAGCACGGGCGTCGCCAGCCCGCGCGGCAGCGCCCCGCGCAGCAGCTCCAGCCCGCGCTTCAGACGCGTGCGCACCGTCGCCGGCGGCACGCCGAGCGAATGCGCGATGTCGACCGCGGCGAGGCCGTGCACCAGCCGCAGCGTCAGCACATGGCGATAGTCGTGCGGCATGCCGGCCAGGGCTTCGGCGACGCGCTGGCGCACCTCCGCATCGGCGGCCGTGCGTTCGGGGGACGGCACCGCACTGGCGGCCAGCGGCAGCGCCTCCGGGCCGCGTTCGCGCTGCACATGCGCACGCCGGCGCACGTCGCTGGCGCGATGCTCGAGCAGGCCGAGCAACCACGGCAGCACCGGCCGCCGGGCGTCGAAGCCGGCGGCGTCGCGCAGCACCTGCAGGAACACCGTCTGCACCAGGTCTTCGGCCGTGGCGGCATCGCGCACGAGGTGCATCGCGACCAGCAGCAGGCGCGGCGCCGCGGCATCGAACACGGCCGCCAACGCCGCCGGGTCGCGGCTGCGTTGGAAGGTGCGGAAGTGATGGTCGAGGGAATCCGTGCTCACGGACCCCGATGCGTTCCCTGGTGGCACGGCGTTTCGCGAAATCGCGGCCGCGCAGGCGGCCCCTCGGCGAGAGCCTACTCGTAGCGAACCGACTCGGCCGGGCTCTCGCGCAGCGCCCGCAGGGCCGGGACCAGCGACGCCACCACCGCGGTGCCGAACGCGAGCACCGGCACCAGCAGGAACCACACCCACGGCAGCGTGACCGGCGCGTCCAGGCGAGCGACGCGGTTCATGCCGAGGACCAGCAGCTGCGCCATGCCGACGCCGAGCCCGCAGGCCAGCAGGCTGGCGAGGCCGGCGACGACCGCACCTTCGAGCAGGAAGCTGCCGCACAACGATCCGCGCTTGGTGCCGAGCGCGCGCAGCACGCCGAGTTCGCGCACGCGGCCGAGCATCGCGATCGTCATGCCGTTCAGCAGGCCGACGCCGGCCAGCACCAGCATCAGGAACAGCAGCAGGTCGAACAGGCGGAAATCGCGCTGGATGTCGCGGCGCAGGTAGCCCTCGAGGAAGGCGCCGGTCTTGTAGCCGCTGGCCGTCGCCAGCGAAGCACGCACCGCGGCGCCGACCTGCTCGCCGTCGGCGCCCGGGGCGAGGCAGACGGTGAAGCGTGTGACGCAGGTGTCGGGGATGCAGAAGTCCGTGTGCAGCCAGCGCGGCTCGGCGATCGCGAACGCGCGCTCGTCGCTGTCGAAGCCGGCGCGGTCGTCGACCGCGATCACCTCGTACGACACCGGCGCGCCGTTCTTGTCGCGCAGCGCCACCAGCGTGCCCGGCTGCCAGCCCTTGGCCTTGGCGAGCCGCGTGCTCACCACCATCGTGCGCCGCTGCGGATCGACGTAGTCGTGCAGCAGCTTCGGCTGCGCCTCGAGCGGCCGCTCCGGCGCCCCCGCCGCGGCGACGTCGAGGCCGCGCAGCAGGAAGCCGCCGCTGCGTTCTTCGCCTTCGAACAGCTCGAGCCGCAGCACGCCGGGCACCTTGGCCGCCGCCGCGCGCACGGCGTCGGCGGTGCTCGGCTGGCAGGTGACGAACACGCGGTCGTCGAGTGCACGCGCGGCGAACTGGCCGACCTCGGCGTGCAGCGAGTGCGTGATGCTCTTCAGGCCGAGCACCGCCAGCAGCACGGCGGCGAGCCCGCAGACCGACGCGGCGATGCGGCCGGCGGCGCGGCCGAGCACCTTGTGCACGAGCCACGCCGCCATCGGCGAGAACGGCCGCACCGGCAGCAGCAGCACGCGCCCGAGCAGCGAGGTCAGCCCCGGCGCCAGCAGCAGCACGGTGCCGAACAGGCCGAGGATGCCGACCAGCTGCAGCAGCACCATGCGCATCTCGCCGCCTTCTTCGACGGCGAGCGGCGTCATGCCGAGGTAGGCGGCGGGCAGCGCCACCACCAGCATGCCGAACATCCACTGGTGCACACCGCGCATCAGGTCGACGCCATCGTCGGCGCCGGGCGCCAGGCCGCGCGCGCGCAGGATGTCGAGCGCCGGCAGCTGCCGCGCGCGGATCAGCGGGAACATCGCGCCGGCCAACGTGAACACGACGCCGAGCAGCGCCGTCCAGCCGACCGGCAGCCACGGCACCTCGAACGTCTGCCACTCCTTGCCGAGGCCGAGCGAGCTGATGCGTTCGCGCTGCAGCCACAGCGCCAGCAGGAAGCCGAGCCCGATGCCGAGGCCGCTGCCGACGACGCCGAGCAGCAGCGCGTCGAACAGGAAGATGCGGGTGATGGCGCCGGTGCCGGCCCCGAGGCAGCGCAGCAGGCCGAGCTGCCGGATGCGCGCCACCAGCGAGTGCGACAGCGTCTGGAACACCACGTACATGCCGAGCAGCAGCGCCAGGCCGCCCAGCACCTTCAGGCCGTTGCGGAACGCGCGTTCGTCGGCGCCTTCGCCGATCAGCGCGCTGCGGGCGTCCTGCACGACGAAGCGGCCCTGCAGGTCCTGCTTCAGGCGGTCGAGGTCGGCGCCTTCTTCGCGCCGCAGATGGAACAGCGTGCCGCCGACCGGCCGCAGGCGTTCGGCGAACGGCAGCGCCACCACCGCCATGCGCTGCTGCTCGCGCTTGCCCAGGCGCTCGGCGGCGAGCACGCCCGCGACCTGCACCTGCACGGCGAACGGTTCGCCGCCGGGCTCGCTCGGCACCGGCACCAGCTGGCCGTCCTTGCAGACGACGCGCTGCATCGCCGGCGGTTCGGCCAGCGTGAGCGTGCCGCCGACGTCGACGCCGAGCAGCTTCGCCGCTTCTTCGCCGAGCAGCACGCCCGGCAGCACACCCGGCAGCGGCGCTCCGGCGGCCGGTGCGCCCCCCACGTCGACGGCGCCGAGGTCGCGGCCGCGGGCGACGACGTAGTGCTCGAAACCATCGGACGGCAACGGCCCGAGCCCGAACACCACGAGTTCCAGTTCGCCGCCGGGCCCGCGCACCATGCCGCGGGCTTCGCGCCAGGCGGCGACGCCTTGCACGCCGCGCAGTTCGCGCAGGCGGGCCAGCGTGCCGTCGACGGCGGCGTTCGAATCGACGGGCTGCACCTCGAGGTCGACCTGCCCGCGCTGCGGATCGATCGACCGCAGGCGGCTCTGGATCGTGTTGTGGTCCATCACGTAGATGGCCACGACGATCGCGACGCCGAGGGCGATGCCGCTGAGGGTCAGCAGCACCCGCAGCCAGCTAGATGCCCAGTTCCTCGAGACGATGAAAGACGTCAGCGACACGGAAAGGGCCTCCGGTGAGTTCGGCGTCGGTGCGCAAGGCACCGTCGTGCAGGAACAGGACGCGGTCGCCGGCAGCGGCGTCGCGCGGGTTGTGGGTCACGAGCAGGATCGTCGCCTTCAGCTTGGTGCAGACCGAGCGCAGCAGCTGCACGACCTCCTCGCCGGCCTTGCTCGACAGGTTGCCGGTCGGTTCGTCGGCGAGCACCAGCTGCGGCTGCGTCACCAAGGCGCGCGCGATCGACACGCGCTGCATCTCGCCGCCGGACAGCGCCTGTGGCAGCCGCGTGCGCAACTTGCTGACGCCGAGCAGGTCGAGCAGGCCGTCGACGCGCGGCTGGTGGCGCGCGGGCCGTTGGCCGAGGATGCGCAGCGGCAGCGTCACGTTCTCCTCGACGGTCAGGTCCGGCAGCAGGTGGAAGAACTGGAAGATGAAGCCGATGCGCTCGCGGCGCACGCGCGCACGATACTCCTCGTCGCCGCCGCCGAGGTCGTCGCCACCGAGCAGGACCTGGCCCGAGGTCGGGCGATCGAGCCCGGCCAGCAAGTGCAGCAGCGTCGACTTGCCGGAGCCCGACGGGCCCATGATCGTGGCGAACTCGCCGGGTCGCAGCGCGAAGCTGACGTCGCGCAGGATCGGCACCTGCTGCCCGTCGGCGGCCCGGAAACGGAACAGCGACTTCGCCTCGAGCACGGCCGGCCCGGGCGGCGCGACCGTGGTGGCAGCAGCTGGCGTGGACGACATGCGCGCAGATGATGCCGAAGCGCGCGGCGTTTGCAGCCACTTTCTTCGCATTGCCGATTACTTTTCCAAGCAAAGCTGATGGCCGGCCGCCCGCGGCGCCGGTCGCAGGGCCGCAGCGGCTCGCTACGCTGCCACGGCCGCATGCCGCTCGACCTGCTCGCCACCCCACTCGCCCAGCTCCGCGCTGCCGCCGACCAGCACTTCGGCGTCACCAAGGGGGCCGGCCTCGCCCCGGCGATCCACGCGGCCGCGGTGCGGCACGGCACGTTCGATCCGGAAGCGCTCGGTGCCGGCCCACAGACCGCCGCGGCGTGGCGACAACTCGCCAGCCTGCAGCTGCCGACGATCGCCGCCGAGCAGCGCGAAGCCGCCGAGCACGGCGACGTCACCAAGCGCCTGCTGGCGTTGGCCGACGGGCGCACGATCGAGAGCGTGTCGCTGCCCATGGGCCGCGAACGCCGCAGCCTGTGCGTGTCGACGCAGGTCGGCTGCGCGCGCGCCTGCACGTTCTGCGAGACCGGGCGCCTCGGCCTGCTGCGCAACCTGACCGCCGGCGAGATCACCGCGCAGGTGACGCTGCAGTGCCGCGAGCAGCGCCCCGACTCGCTGGTGTTCATGGGCATGGGCGAACCGCTCGACAACCTGCCGGCGCTGCTGCAGGCGCTCGCGGTGCTGGTCGACCGCTCCGGCTTCGGCTACGCGCAGGAACGGCTGACCGTCTGCACCGTCGGCCACGTGCCCGGCATCCACGCGCTGCGCGAACTCGGCTGGAAGCGCCTTGGCCTCGCACTCAGCCTGAACAGCGCCGACGACGCCAAACGCGCCGAGCTGATGCCGCACTCGGTGCGCTACTCGCTGGCCGAGATCCAGCAGGCGCTGCTCGCCTTCCGGCAGCGCAAGAACCTGGCGCTCGGCGTGCACTGGTGCCTGCTGCCCGGCATCAACGATGGCGAACGCGACGCTGCGCAGCTGGCGGCGTTCGTCGCCCCGCTCGGGCGCACGTTCGTGCACGTGATCCCCTACAACCCGGGCACGGCGCCGATCGCGCGCGCGCCGCACGAAGACGAGGTCGTCGCCTTCGTCGCGCGGCTGCGGGCGCACGGCCTCGCCGTGCGGCGCCGCATCACCAAGGGCCGCTCGGTGATGGCGGCGTGTGGACAGCTGGGCAAGCTGCCGGGCGAGCCAGCGACCTAGCGCGGGACGCCGCCGCACGCGGCGGCGCTTCGCTCACTGCTTCTTGACCGCGACCAGCTCGACCAGGAACACCAGCGTGGCGTTGGCACCGATCTTCGGCGGGCGACCGTTCGCACCGTAGGCGAGGTCGCCCGGGATCGAGAACAGGTACTTGCCGCCGACCTGCATCAGCTGCAGGCCTTCGGTCCAGCCCTTGATGACGCCGTTCAGCGGGAACTCGCTCGGCTCGCCGCGCGCGTGCGAGCTGTCGAACACGGTGCCGTCGAGCAGCCAACCGGTGTAGTGCGCCGACACGGTGTCGCTGGCCTTCGGCGACTCGCCCTTGCCCTGCTCGATGACCTCGTACTGCAGGCCGCTCTGCGTGGTCACCGTCTTCTCGCGGTCGAGCGCGCGGAACTTCGGCACCGCGTGCAGCTTGACGATCTCGAGCTCCCACACGGTGTCGGTGCCGGCGCGCGGCAGGATGGCCTTCGGCACCTCGAGCTTCAGCACCGAGCCGACCTTGTGGCCGACGATCGTCTGCAGGAACGGATCGAGCGCGTCGATCGCGCTGCGGATCGGCTTGCCGGCCTTCTCCGAGCTCTGCAGCACCTTTCCTTCCTTGTCCTTGATCGTGTACTTCAGCTCGACGACGTCGGCCTTGCCGCACACGTCACCGGTGCCGGCGGTCACGACCTCGGCCTTCGGCGTGACGACGCGCAGCAGCTCGACGTCGAACACCAGCGTCGCGTTGCCGGGGATCGTCGGCGGCATGCCGCGTTCGCCGTAGGCCAGCGCCGCCGGGATCACCAGCTTGCAGCGGGCGCCCGGGGTCATCTGCTGCAGGCCTTCGGTCCAGCCCTTGATGACGCCGCCGACGGCGAACGTCGTCGGCTCGCCACGATCGCGCGAGCTGTCGAACTTGGTGCCGTCGGTCAGCCAACCGGTGTAGTGCACCTCGACGTAGTCGCTCGGCGCCGGCGACGAACCCTCGCCACCCTTCTGCAGGAAGCCGATCTCGAGGCCGGACGCGGTCTTCTTCATGTCCTTGCAGTCTGGGATGCCGGCGGCGTTGGCTGGATCCTGCTTGCCAGCCGGATCCTGCGGCGCAGTGCGGACGACGGAGGCCGCGTGCGCGGCGGAAACGGGCACGCCACCCAGCAGGGCGGCGGCACAGACGAGCAGTGCGTTCATGCGGAGGAAGCGGACGATGGTCCGCGGCGAGAGTCTAGACAGCTCCCGCCGCCGGCAAAGGCTCGAGCCCGCGAACCTGTGCAGCGGCCTACTTGCGCAGCGTCACCGGCACGCCGGGCTGGTAGACGGTGGCGCGGCAGTGCACCTGCGGCACGAACTGGGGCCCGGCGTCGAGCAGGTTCTCGGAGGCGCCGACCACCAGCCAGCCGTGCGGCAGCAGCGTGCCGGCGACGCGCTTGATCAGGTCGCGCCGGGTCTCCGGCTCGAAATAGATCAGCACGTTGCGCAGGAACACGATGTCGAACGGGCCGAGGCCGAACAGCGGCGTCAGCAGGTTCAGCTGCCGGAACGTGACCAGCTTGCGCACCGACTCGACGACGCGGCTGCCGTTCGGCGTCTTCTCGAAGTACTTGGTCATCAGCTGCGGCCGCGACGTGCGGGCCATCTCGTGGTCCGGGAACACCGCCGCTTCGGCCTGCTCCAGCGTCGACTTGCTGATGTCGGTCGCCAGGATCTGGATGTCCCAGCCCTTCAGGTCGCGCAGCACCTCCCACAGGATCATGCCGATGCTGTAGGGCTCCTGGCCGGTGCTGCACGCCGCCGACCAGATGCGCAGCTTCTTCGGCTGCCCCAGGCGCTCGCGTGCGTCGACCACTTCGGGCAGCAGCTTGAACTGCAGCGCTTCGAACGGCGCGCCGTCGCGGAAGAAGATCGTCTCGTGCGTGGTGATCGCGTCGACGACCTGCTGGGTGAGCACCGGCTCGGTGCCGTAGCGGAGCTTGAAGTAGAGCTCGTTGAAGTTCTGGCAGCCGGCGCGTTCGGCGATCGGGCCGAGGCGCGTCTCGATCAAGTAGCCCTTCGAGTCGTCGAGGGACACCCCGGCCAGCTGCAGCACCATCTGCCGCATCATCGGAAGCTCACCTGGTCTCAACTGCATGGCACACCTCGCACGACCTGCACGATCGCGTCGGCCATCGCCGACAACGGCACCGCGGTGGCGATGCCCGCTTCGATCGGGCCACGGGGCATGCCGTAGACCGTCGAACTCGCTTCGTCCTGGGCCAGGATGCGGCCGCCGGCGGCGTGGATGCGCCGCGAGCCGACCCAACCGTCCTCGCCCATGCCCGTCAGCACGACGCCCAGCACCCGGTTGCCGTGCGTCTCGGCCAGCGACCGGAACAGGTAGTCGACCGACGGCCGGCACGAGCACTCGGCCGGGTCGTCGGTCAGGCGCACGACGTCGCCGACCTCGGTTGCGACGAGCTTCATCTGCTTGCCGCCCGGCGCGATCAGGATGCGGCCGCGTTCGACGCGGTCGCTGTCGCGTGCTTCGGCGACGCGCAGCTTGCAGACCTTGTCGAGCGACTCGGCGAGGCTCTGCGTGAAGCGCGGCGGCATGTGCTGGACCACCAGGACCGGCAGCGGAAAGTCGGCCGGCAGGCACGGCAGCACTTCGCTCAGCGCCTTCGGCCCACCGGTGCTGACGCCGATGCCGAGCACGACCGGCGAACGCGCCATGCACGGCAGCCGGATGCCCGACGGCGTGATCGCACACGTCGGACCGACCGGCGCGGCGAGCACGTTCAGGGCCGCCGCCGAGGCCGGCGGCGCGGCCGGCCGCGGCACCGCGCGGCGGCCGGGCGCGGCGACCGCGACGTGGCCGAGGCGCAGCAGCGGCGGCAGGACTTCCTGCACGAGCCGAGTCACCAGCGCGTCGCCCACCACGCCGCTCGGACGCTGCACGACCTCGGCGGGTCCGTGCTGCGCGACCTGCTGCAGGGCATCGCCGTGCGGCGCATGCGGCGCGATCAGCAGGCGCTGGACGTTCGGCGTGTCCTGCAGGCGATCGAGCAGTTCGAGCCCTTCGGCGAAGTTCTGTTCGAGGTCGAGCAAGACGACGTCCGGACCGTAGGCGGCGACCTTCGGCAAGGCCGTGCGACCGCTGATCGCCCAGCCGACGACCTCGACCGCAGGGTGGTTCCCGAGCAGTCGGGACAGCCCCTGCCGCAGCGTCGAGTCGCCGTTGACGACCAGCACGCGCACCTTGCCAGCGGATCCGGTCACCGAGCCCCCAGCTTGTTGGCCGAGCCGAGGGCTCCGATCGCGGCGACGTCGAGCAGCAGCAACAGCTCGCCGGGCAGCTGCACCATGCCGCGGAACCAGCCGCGCTGGTCCGCCGGCAGGTGGCTCGGCAGCGCTTCGAGCTTCGTCGGGTCCACTTCGACGACGTCTCCCACCTCGTCGACGCACAGGCCGACGATCTCGTCGCCGATCTCGACGACGACGGTGCGCGCGCGGGTGCCGGTGGTGGTCGCCTGGCCACGAACGATGGTGCCGAGGTCGAGCACGGTGACGAGGTTGCCGCGCAGGTTGATGACCCCGCGCAAGTACGGCTCCATCAGCGGCACGAACGTCGGCTCGACCAGCCGGTTGATCTCCTGCACGTGCTCGAGACCGATGCCCACCAGCATGCCGCCGATGCGGCAGCAGACGTGCTTGTTCTCGCGTGGGCCCTGCTTCTGCGTGGGATTGCTCATGCCGTGACTCCTGCCTGCTGGCGGATGGCCGCGATCAGCGCCGCGTCGTCGAGCTTCACCAGGTAGGTCGAGACCCCCGCGGCGATGCCCTCCGACTCGTGTTCCGAACTGCTCAGCGAGGTCAACGCCACCACCGGCAGCCTGGCCAGCGACTCCTGGCGGCGGATGCGCCGCGTGAGCTCGAAACCGTCGCAGTTGGGCATCTGCACGTCGGTGACGATCACGTCGAAGGCCACGCCCGGCTTCTGCAGTTCCTGCCACGCCAGGTCGCCGTCGGCGACCGCGGTGACGTCGAAGCCCGCACCGCGCAGCGTGCGCGCCACGTGCTCGCGGAAGAACTTGGTGTCCTCGGCGAACAGCACGCGCACCGGACCGCGCTCCGCCGCCTTGGCCTCCACCTTCGCCGGCGCGGCCGGCTGCGTGAACAGCTGCGGCAGCGCCTTGCGGGCCACGGCCGTCGGATCGAGCAGGCGCACGGTGCGCTCCTGCAACTGGAAGCTGCCGAGCACGCCGTCTTCGGCCAGCGTCTTGTCGTCGATGCGAACCTGCAGCGAGCGGATGTCCTCGATCGCGGGCGCGACGACGCCGAACTGCTGCTTGTCGATGCGCAGCACCAGCACCGAGACGCGGGCGGCGTCCTGGCCGGGTTGCGCCTGCACGACCCGCTCGAGCCGCACGATCGGCAGCGCCCGTTCGCCGTCGGCGAACACGGTGCGGCCGCCGACCTCCTGGATCGCGGTCGCCTCGACGCGCTGGATGCGGTCGACGAGGCCGAGCGGCACCGCGAACGTCTCCGTCGGGTGGTTGCGGAACAGCACCAGTTCGGCCGTGTCCGAGGCTTCCTTGGCCGCGGCCTCGGCGGCTGCCTGGTCGCCGCGATCGACGGCTGCGAGGTTCGCGGCTTCGGCGATGCCGGCGGCGTCGAGGATCATCGCGACGCGGCCGTCCCCGAGGATCGTGGCGCCGGCGTACTCCATGCGCTTCTTCAAGTGGCGCCCGAGCGGCTTGACGACGATCTCCTCGGCGTCCGGCGGTGCGTCGACGGTCAGGCCGTAGCGCATGTTGCCGGTCTCGATGACGACGATGGTGCTCTCCTTGTGTTCGCTCGGCGGCTCGCCGAGCACGGCGCGCAGCCGCAGCAGCGGCAGCACGCTGCCGCGCAGTCGCAGGACCTCGCGGCCGTCGAGCGGCACGATGCGCGCGGAACCTTCGCCGTCGCGCACGCGCACGAGCTCGGCGACGTTCGCCTGCGCCAGCACGTAGCGGCGGGCGCCGCAGCTGATGACCATCGCCGGCAGGATCGCCAGGGTCAGCGGGATGGTGATCGCCATCGTCGTGCCCTTGCCGACGACGCTCTGCACCTCGACGTGGCCGCCGAGCTTCTCGATGTTCGAGCGCACGACGTCCATGCCGACGCCGCGGCCGCTGACGTCGGTGACCTTCTCGGCGGTCGAGAAGCCGGGGGCGAAGATCAGGTTGACCGCCTCGCGGTCGCTCATCATCTGCGCCTGGGCCGCGGTGACGACGTTCTTCTCGACGGCCTTCTTCTTCAGCCGCACGGGGTCGATGCCGCGGCCGTCGTCGGAGACCTCGATCAGCACGTTGCCGCCCTGCTGCATCGCGGTCATGCGCACGACGCCTTCCTGGCCCTTGCCGCCGAGGCGGCGCTGCTCCGGCAACTCCATGCCGTGGTCGACCGAGTTGCGGACGATGTGGGTCAGCGGGTCGCTGAGTGCTTCGAGGATCGAACGGTCGAGGTCGACGTCCTTGCCTTCGATCTCCAGGCGGCAGCGCTTGCCGAGCTTGCCGCTGAGGTCGCGCACGACGCGCGGGAAGCGCTGGAACAGCGTCCCGATCGGCTGCATGCGCGTCTGCATGATCGCCTCCTGCATCTCGCTGACGACGAGATTGAGGCGGGCCGCGGCGACCGCGATGCCCTTGTCGTTGCCGGAGCCTTGCGCCTGGATCAGCTGGTTGCGGCCCAGCACGAGCTCGCCGCTGAGGTTCATCAGCTTGTCGAGCAGGTGCACGGAGACCCGGATCGAATCGGGTTGGTCGCTGCCGGCCTCGGCGCGTTTGGTGCCGGCACCGTCGCCCTTCTGCTTGTCCGCCCCCGCCTGCCCCGCGGCCCGGGACGCGGCCGGCGGAGCCGTCTCCGCGGGCGCAGTCGGCTCGTGGGCGGCGACGGCCGCGGCGGACACGTTCGCTTCGACCATGTCGCGGGCCACGGCGGCCGTCGCGTGCGGGCTCGGGGCCGGCATGGCCAGCTCGCCGCTCGATGCGTCGGCCCGTCCAGCGGGAACCTTGGGCGCGGTTCCGGCCGTCCGGGGGGCGCGCAGTTCACGGACTTCGTCGGGGTCGAGGAACAGCTGTTCCCGCACCTCGGCCAGCGGCTGCCTGGTGGCCAACTGCACCGTCACCGGTTCGCGCGACGTGTCCGCATCGGTCTTGCTGGCCAGCACGCTGCCGCCGGCGGTCACGCGACCGAGCTTGCCGACGGCGTCGACGACTGCGGCGACACCACAGCCCTTGGCCAGCGCGATGCGCGGCAACACGAGGTCGAGCTCGAACAGCCACTCGTCGGCAGCGATCTCGGCCGCGGGTGCCGGCGCGTGCGCGGCGGCGGCCGCGTTCGGATCGAGGAAGCGCTGCAGGCGCTGCAGCTGCTCGTCGATCGGGATCTGGTTGCTCTCCTGCACGTGCTCCACCAGCCCACGCAGGCTGTCGGTGGCGGCGAGCAGCACGTCGACCAGTTCCGGCGACGTCTCCAACCGATCCTTGCGCACGAGGTCGAGCACGCTCTCGAGCGCGTGCGACAGCTTGTTGATGTGGTCGAAGCCGAGGAAGCCGGCGACGCCCTTCACCGAGTGCACGGCGCGGAACACGCGGTTGACGCGGTCGCCGCCGTCGTCGGATTCCGACTCCAGACTCAGCAGGTCGGACTCGACGTGTGCCAGATGTTCCCGCGACTCCGTGACGAAGTCGTTGACCAGTTCCTGCAAGCCGGGGTCTTCCTGAGCCATTGCGCGCCTCGCGAACCTCACGGCGGAACGGCTGCGTGCACACGCAACCTGGTCCCGTGGGGAGTCTGGGCGATATCGCGCGTTCAGGCCGCCAGACCTGAGGGACACTGCCGGATCGCAGGGGTTGCCGGTTTCCGGAGCCCGCGCGCGCTTCCGGGCGGCGCGGTCCCGCGCGGTGTCGCAGGAAGCGACACCTTCCCCCGCGGCGCGGGAACGCGCCGCGGTGCTGGCGCTGGGGCCGCTGGTTCACGCCGGTGCGGCGCGTTGGTGCGGCGCACCGGCACGGCGACTCGCGGGCTGGGCGGGTCAGCGCAGGCTGCCGCTGCCGCTGCCGCGGCGCGCGAGCATCTCGCGCATCATCGCCTTGCGCAGCGAAGCCTCGGCGGCGAGGAACTCGGTGCTCAAGCGGTCGAGTCCGGCCAGCTTCTGCTTGGCGCGGGCCTCGGCGGCCTTGACGCGCTCGAGGTCGATCTCGTGCACAAACTCACCGGCCTCGCAGACGAGCGTCAGCACGTTGCCGTGGACCTGGGCGAAGCCGTCGCTGACGAACAGCTCGTTCTTCTTGCCGTCGAGCTCGGTGATCTCGGCAGCGCCGGCGTTCGAGATCGCGGTCATCAGCGGCGCGTGGTTCGGCAGGATGCCGTAGCCGCCGTCGACGCCCTGGAAGCGGACGCCCGCGACCTTGCGATCGACGATCGTGCGGTCCGGAGTGACGATCCTGAGGTGCAGTTCGGCCATGGGAGTCGGTTTCGTTCAGGGCCCGCTCGTCGGGGCCCGTTCGTTCAAGGCACAGTGGCTGTCGGCGAAGCGGGTCGCGGCGACCCGCCGCTCACTTCGCGCCGCGGGCGACGGCTTCTTCGATCGAGCCGACCATGTAGAAGGCCGACTCCGGCAGGTTGTCGTGCTTGCCCTCGAGGATCTCCTTGAAGGAACGCACGGTGTCCTCGCGCTTGACGAACTTGCCCGGCGTGCCGGTGAACGCCTCGGCGACGAAGAACGGCTGCGACAGGAAGCGCTGGATGCGGCGGGCGCGGTGGACGACGAGCTTGTCCTCTTCGCTGAGCTCTTCGACACCCAGGATCGCGATGATGTCGCGCAGGTCCTGGTAGCGCTGCAGCGTGCGCTGCACGGCGCGGGCGACGTTGTAGTGCTCTTCGCCGACGACGCTCGGGCTGAGCATCTTCGACGTCGACTTCAGCGGGTCGACGGCCGGGTAGATGCCGAGCTCGGCGATCTGGCGCTCGAGGATGATCGTGCTGTCCAGGTGCGCGAACGTCGCGACCGGCGCCGGGTCGGTGATGTCGTCGGCCGGCACGTAGACGGCCTGCATCGAGGTGACCGAGCCCTTCTTGGTCGAGGTGATGCGCTCCTGCAGCGCACCCATCTCGGACGCCATCGTCGGCTGGTAACCGACGGCGCTCGGCAGGCGGCCGAGCAGTGCCGACACTTCCGAGCCCGCCTGCACGAAGCGGAACACGTTGTCGACGAACAGCAGCACGTCCTTGCCTTCCTGGTCGCGGAAGTACTCGGCCATCGTCAGGCCGGTCAGGGCGACGCGCAGGCGGGCGCCCGGCGGCTCGTTCATCTGGCCGAACACGAGCACGGCGTTGTCGAGCACCGAGGCCTTCTGGCCCTTGGCGTCGGTGTACTCGGCCTCGGCCATCTCGAGCCAGAGGTCGTTGCCTTCGCGCGTGCGCTCACCGACGCCGCAGAACACCGAGAAGCCGCCCTTCTCGACGGCGGTGATGCGGATCAGCTCCTGGATGAGCACCGTCTTGCCGACGCCGGCGCCGCCGAAGAGGCCGATCTTGCCGCCCTTGGCGAACGGGCACAGCAGGTCGACGACCTTGATGCCGGTCTCGAAGACCTCGGTGATCGCCTGCTGGTCCTCGAACTTCGGCGCCGCCCGGTGGATCGGCAGCGTCGTCTTGGCGGCGACCGCGCTCATCGGCTTGCCGGTGCGCGGGTGCGGCACGTCGACCTCGAGCGCGCGGCCGAGCACGTCGAAAAGGCGGCCGCGGGTCGCGTCACCGACCGGCACCGAGATCGGCGCGCCGGTGTCGGTCGCGGGCATGCCGCGGCTCATGCCGTCGGTCGACGACATGGCGACACAGCGCACCGACGAGTTGCCGAGCTGCTGCGCCACCTCGAGCACGAGGTCGATGCCCCGCTGCTTGTCGACGACGGTGATCGCGTTGTAGAGGTTCGGCACGTGGCCTTCGGCGAACTGCACGTCCACCACGGGGCCGAACACCTGGAGGATCTTGCCTTGCACTTGGGTCGCGGTCGTCACGTCTTTCCTCGGGTCGAATGCTGTCAGTTGGATGCGGATGGGGCCGGGCTCTCGCGCGCTCGGGATGAGCGGGACGATCAGCTGACGGCGCTGGCGCCGCCGACGATGTCGAGCAGCTCCTTGGTGATGTTCTCCTGGCGCGCGCGGTTGTAGACCTTCTTCAGGCCCTTGTTCATGCGCACCGCGGCGTCGGTCGCGCCCTTCATCGCCATGCGGCGACTGGCGTGCTCGCTGGTCAGCGACTGCAGCATGGCGTCGAAGACCACGGTCTCGAGATAACGCGGCAACAACCGGTTGAAGATCGTCGTCGCGTCCGGCTCCATCAGGAAGTCGAGCTCGTACTGCTCGGCCTTGGCCTTCTCCCCCACGGGGATCGACTGGATCGGCAGGAACTGCGCGTCCGTCGGCACGAACTTGATCATCGACTGGAAGCGCGTGTAGACGAGGCGCACCTGGTCGCAAGCACCGCTGGTGAACGCTTCGACCATCGCCTGGCCGACCAGCTTGGCGGCCGTGAAGTCGGCCTTGTCGAGCGGCGGCTCGACGAAGAAGCGCTCGACGGCGAAGCCGCGGCGCTGCAGCCAGGCGTAGCCCTTCCGGCCGTAGACCCAGAACTTGATCTGCTTGCCCTGCGCCTTCAGCTCGTCGATGGTCCGGCGCAGCAGCGCCAGCACGTAGCTGTTGTAGGAACCGCACAGGCCGCGGTCGCTGGTGATGACCAGCAGGCCGACCGTGTTCACCTCGCGCGCCTGGAACAGCGGCACCTCGCCGTCGCCGCCGACCTTGCCGGCCAGGGCCTCGATCATGTGCCGGATCTCGTCGACGTACGGGTGGAAGCTCTGCGCCTTCGCCTGCACCTTGCGCAGCTTCATCGACGCGACCATCTCCATCGCGCGGGTGATCTGCGCGATGCTGGCCACCGACTTGATGCGGCCGCGGAGTTCCTTGAGGTTCGCCATGGGTCAGCTGGGGTTTCGTTCCGAGTCGTCGAGCGGGCATCGCGGCGCGCGATGCCGATCCATCAGGCCAAGAACTCGGCGCGGAACTTCGCGCAGATCTCGTCGCACTTCTTCTGGATGTCGTCCGTCCACTTCTTGTCGGTGCGGATCTTCTCCAGCAGGTCGGCGTGGTTGGCGCGGACGAAGGCGAGGTACTTCTTCTCGAACTCGCCGACGCGGTTGAGCGGCACGGTGTCGAGCGCGCCCGACGAACCGGCGTAGAGGCTGACGATCTGCTCCTCGACCGGCACCGGCTGGAACTCCGGCTGCTTCAGCAGCTCGGTCATGCGCTGGCCGCGCGTGATCGCCTGCTGGGTCGCCTTGTCGAGGTCGCTGCCGAACTGGGCGAACGCGGCGAGCTCGCGGAACTGCGCGAGCTGGATGCGCAGACCACCCGAGATCTTCTTCATCGCCCCGATCTGGGCCGAGCCACCGACGCGCGACACCGAGATGCCGGCGTTGACGCCCGGGCGCTGGCCGGCGTTGAACAGCGACGACTCCAGGAAGATCTGGCCGTCGGTGATCGAGATCACGTTGGTCGGGATGTAGGCCGACACGTCGCCTTCCTGCGTCTCGACGACCGGCAGTGCCGTCATCGAACCGCCGCCCTTCTCCTTGCTGAGCTTCGCGGCGCGCTCGAGCAGGCGGCTGTGCAGGTTGAACACGTCGCCCGGGAACGCTTCGCGGCCCGGCGGACGACGCAGCAGCAACAGCACCTGGCGATACGCGACGGCCTGCTTGTAGAGGTCGTCGTAGGCGATGACGACGTGGCGACCTTCGTCGCGCAGGCGCTCGCCCATCGAGGCACCGGCATAGCAGCTGAGGAACTGCATGGCCGCTTCCGCCGACGCCGGCGCCGACACCACGATCGTGTACGGCATGGCGCCGTACTTCTCGAGCTTGTCGACGACCGCCTTCACGGTCGACTGCTTCTGGCCGACGGCCACGTAGATGCAGATGACCTGGTTCGGGTTCTTCGGGTCGCCGCCGCCGGTCGACTTCTGGTTGATGAACGTGTCGACGATCAGCGCCGTCTTGCCGGTGCCGCGGTCGCCGATGATCAGCTCGCGCTGGCCGCGGCCGATCGGGATCATCGAGTCGATCGCCTTGATGCCCGTCTGCAGGGGTTCCTTGACCGGCTGGCGCTCGGGCACCGACGGCGAACGGCCTTCGATCGGGCGCAGGTCGTTCGGACCGACCTTGATCTCACCCTTGCCGTCGACCGCGCGGCCCAGCGCGTCGACGACGCGCCCGCACATCTGCAGGCCGGTCGGCACCGAGATGACGCGGCCCGTCGTGCGGACGGTGTCGCCTTCCTTGACCTTGGCGTCGCTGCCGAGCAGCACGGCGCCGACGTTGTCCTCTTCGAGGTTCAGGGCGACGCCGAGGATGCCGTTCCCGAAGTCGAGCATCTCGTTCATCATGCAGTCGTCGAGGCCGTGCACGCGGGCGGTGCCGTCACCGACCATCAGCACGGTGCCGACGCTGGACTTCTGCATGCGACCGGCGAAGCCTTCGATCTCGGACTTCAGGACGGTGGCGACTTCGGATGGTTTGAGATCCATGGTCAATCGGGCGGAAGATTCAGTTGCGGAATGTCTGGGTCAGATGCGGCGCCGTGGCCGCGTCACACCGGCGCCTGCGCGAGCTTGTGCTGGAGCTGGTCCAGGGCCGCGCGCAGCGAGCCGTCGTAGAGCACGTTGCCGACGCGCAGGCGGACGCCACCGAGCAACTCGGCGCGCACCGCAGCGGTCAGCTTGACCTTCTTGCCGCTCAAGCGGCCGGCGAGCGTGGTCAGCGCCGCCAGTTCGTCGGCCGAGAGTGCGTGGGCCGACTCGGCCACGCCTTCGACCTCACCACGCTCCACCATCTGCAGGCCGGTGAAGGCGTCGGCGATCGAGAACAGGACTTCGAGCCGGCGGCGGTGCTGCAGCACGCCGACGAGGTTCTTCGTCAGCGCGTGGCGACCGGCGACCAGCTTGTCGAGCACCGCGGTCCGCTCGGCCGGCGTGACGTCGGGGCTGGTCAGCAGCGCCTTCGCCGCGGGTGCGTGAAGGCTCTGCTGGATCGCCGCCAGGTCGGCCGCGATCGTGTCGACGGCGCCCTGGCCCTTGGCCGAAGCGTACACCGCCTCGGCGTAGCGCTTGGCGAGCAGGGTCATCGGCCACCCGCGTCGGCGTTGGCGACGAACTGCTGGACCAGCGGCCGGTTCTTCTGCGCGTCGACTTCCTGACGCAGCAGCTTGCCGGTGGCGGCGATCGTCAGGTCGACGGCCATCGCCTTGATCTCCTGCAGGGCCTGGCGCTTCTCGGCGGCGATCGTGTCGCGCGCCTTCTGCAGCTCCTGCTTGGCGCGCTCGTCGGCGATGCGCACGGCTTCGGCGGCCTGGCGCTCGGCGCGGGCCATCGCCTCTTCGACCATGCGCTTGCCGTCGGCCTGCGCCTTCTGCAGCTCGGCCTTGGCCTGCGCCATCTGCGCCTCCGCTTCCTTGCGGGCGACGTCGGCAGCGGCGATGGCGTCCTCGACCTTCTTGTCGCGTTCCTCCAGGGCCGTCGTGATCGGGCCATAGACGAACTTCCACATCACCGGCAAGGCGACGAAGAAGGCGAAGAAGGTCCAGATCATCGCGCCCGGAGAGAACTCGAGGATCGAGCTCAGGGAGCGATCACCTTCGGGGAACACAGCGGCGAGGAATGCGAACACGCGGGGCCTCGGCGAACGGAGGTCGGTCGGAGCGGACGAACGGACACGGATCCGACGGAGCACGGCGAGCGCGCCGTGCAACCGTCGGTCTTGGACGGAGGCGCCTGTGCGCCTCCGGGACGATCACTTGCCGGCCAGGATCAGGCCGATGACCGCCGCGAACAGCGCGACGCCTTCGACGAAGGCCGACAGCAGCAGCGCGTTGCCCTTGATGGCGTCGGCAGCTTCCGGCTGACGGGCGATGCCCTCGCCGGCCGAGCCACCGATGCGGCCGATGCCGAAGCCAGCGCCGAGCGCCGCGAGGCCGGCGGCGAGGCCTGCACCGAGGCCCCAGCCGGAGTTGCCGGCGGCAGCGAGCTTGATGGCGTTCTCGGCGGCGAGCTTGGCGGCTTCTTGGGCGGCGGGATCCTGGAAGAAAGCGAGCATTGGGTTCTCCGTGACTACTTGCTGAAGGAAATGGATGCGGAAGTTCGGGGACGTCGGGCGGCAGCAACAGGAATCAGTGTTCCTGGTGCATGGCCTGCCAGAGGAAGTTGATGCTGAGGAACGTGAAGATGTAGGCCTGCAGCAGCGTGACGAAGGCCTCGATCACGTAGATGAAGATCGCGAGGCCTGCACACGGCAGCGCCGTCAGGTAGCTGGTGGCAGCGCCGCCCTGCATCTTGGTGAACAGGAAGACCAGCGCGATGGCCGAGCCGATGACCAGGTGGCCGGCGAGCATGTTCGCGAACAGACGGATGGTCAACGCGAACGGCTTGACGACAAGGCCGACCAGTTCGATCGCGAACATCATCGGCCACAGCAGCAGCGGCACGTGCGGCACAAGGCCCTTCCAGAAGCCGAGCACGCCGTTCGCCTTCATGCCCATGCCGATCATCGTCAGGAAGATGACGATGGCGAGCGCGCCGGTGACGTACGGGGTGCCGGTGGCGGTGTAGATCGCCAGCGGGAAGTGGTGACCGGCGCTCGGGATCAAGCCGAGCACGTTCTGGAAGCAGATGAAGAAGAAGACGAACAGGAAGAACGGCACGAAGGGCCGCCCGTGTTCCTTCCCCATCACCTTGTAGACCATCTCGTCGCGGATCCAGAGGCACCAGCCGCGGAGGATGCGCGTGAACCAGCCGACCTGGTTCTTCCGGAAGCTGCCGACGACCGGCAGGAACAGCACCAGCATCAGGCCGAGCGAGACCCACTGCCACGGCTGCACGTTGTAGACCGCGAACAGCTTGTTGACCTTCGGGTCCGGCGAGATCGACGGCGTGAAGATGATGTAGGGGACGCTGTGCGCGAACTGCTTGTTGAAGAAGTCCGCGTTCGACATCTCGAGCGTCTTCTTCTCCTCGTGGTGATCGTCATGACCACCTGCGGCCTTCGCGCCAGCACCCGCCGGCGCCTGCGAATGATCCTGGGCGACCAGCCCACCACCGACGCCGAGGCCGACGAGCAGCCACAGCAGCAGGGGAAGGGCACGCTGGAGGATGGAGCGCGTCGGAAGCATGTGTGACTAGGAAGGTCTGCTCGGCGACTGCAGTTTCGCCGACAGGGTGGAAGCGGTCCGGGAGGCAATCAAGTCGCCGACCGGCCCAGCCCGGCGCGACAGCGCGCGCCACAGGATGCCGGCGACGGTCACCTGGCACACCAACGCGGCCGCCGCGAACGCGACGGCAAAGGTGGTGACCAGTTCGAATTTCATCTGCTGGCTGCGCAGCAGCAGCACGCCGATCGTGACCGTGGCGAGCTTCAGGCCGAGGCCGACAGCGAGGATGCTCTGCAGCCGCGCGGCGAGCAGACGGCCATCGCCGTGCATCGCCGCCATCGCGCGATCCCCGAGGAAGCCGCCCTTCAGCAGCACCGCGGCGCCGCTGGCGAGCAACGCCGCGCCGACGCCGAGCGCCAGCATGCCGACGCGGTCGGTGGCGACGAAGCCGAGGCCCCACGCCATCGTGCCGAGCAGCACGACCAGCATCGCGGCGCGCGCGAACGCCGACACCAGCAGCTCGCTCGACAAGCCGCCGCGCGCACCCGCGCGCAAGGCAGCGGGCGACGGCGTCGCGACGGACGCGGCAGCGTTCAGCGGACTGTCGACGTGCGAGGACAACTTGGAGCGAAGGCGGGCGAGGAGTGCGGCAGGCGTTGGAGGACCACGCGGGTCATCCACCGTTCCTCGGCAACTTCCCGAACGGCCACAGTTCGGGTGCCAGCACGCGGATCAGGTGCAGGATGCCGCCGACGATGGCGAAGCCGACGCACAGCAGCAGCAACCAGGGTTTGGTGCCGAACCGGGCGTCGAGCCACATACCACCGTAGGCGAACAGACCGACGCTGACCGCCAGGGTGAGTCCCGCCCCGAGGGCGCGCGAGTTCGGGGGCGAACCCGGCTGCTTCGGCTTGGAACCTGGTGTTGGCGTAGGTCTGCTCATCCCCACCGCGTGCAAGCGACGTCGACGAGGGGCGGGGAAGATAGCGAGCACGGCGCCGGGCGCGCAACGCTGCCGCAGCATTTTCTGCACGAAGTGAGGGACCTCCGTCCCCTTTGGGGCGGTCCCGCGCCGGAATGGTCCGGCGCGGCCGCGAACCCCACGAAGGAGATCCGATGAAGCAGTCCGCCCTGTTCGTGCTGCCGCTGCTGGCAGCCCTGTCCCCCGCCCAGTCCGCGACCCCGTCGACCGTGTCGCCGCTCGACCGCGCCACGCTCGAAGGCAGCTCGTTCACCAACTTCCCGATCGGTCGTGCCAACGCGCGCATGCAGACGCTGCATCGCGACGTGCCGGCCGGCACCGTGATCCACGGCCACGCCTACCGCCGCGACGCGGTCACCGTGCGCGGCGTCGTCGACGCCTTCGTCTGCGACATGGAGGTGCGCCTGTCGGTGTCGCCGAACCTGCCGACGCAGGCGTCGACGACGTTCACCACCAACGCCGGCAGCAACGTGGTCACCGTGTTGCCGCGCACGCTGGTGGCGTTCCCGGCGACCAACCGGCCGGCGCTCGATCCGGCGACCACGTTCGAGTTGCAGGTCCCCTACCAGGTGCCGTTCACGATGCCCGCCGGCGGCGGCACGCTGTGCGTCGACGTGATCGTCTACGGCAACACGTCGGCGGCCGGCAGCAACCAGAACCTCAGCGTCTACCTCGACGCGCACGAGCACTTCAACGACGGCCGCAGCGAAGCGGCGGGCTTCCGCACGTTCAGCGGCTGCGCGCGCCCTGGCAGCACGACCCCGTGCACGGCGACGATGAGCCTGTGGCACTTCGCCAACGGCCCGCGCCTCGACGTGTCGATCCGCGACGGCATCGCCGACGACGGCACCGGCGTGGCTCTGCCGTTCGTCATGCTCGGCACCTCGGTGCTCGGCTCGCCATGGCCGCTGCAGCCGGGCTGCACGGTCTGGAGCAGCAACGAGGTCTGGTTCCCGCTGCCGGGCACGATGAACCTGCAGGGCGACTACGACGGCGCGCTCACCAGCCTGCCGCCGCTGCCGCCGGGCTACCGGCTTTGGTGCCAGGCCGGCACCGTGCACTGGAGCACGGTGGCGATGACGTTCAGCGACGCGGTGACGATGGTGACGCCGGCCCCGGGCGCGCTGCCGGTGCCGACCGCGCGCATCGTCAACAGCACGAACCACCTGGCCACGACCGGCACGGTGTCGCTGGCGGTGCCGGTGATGGCGTTCTTCTGACGCGGGGACGCGAACGTGTGCCCCGTGGCATCCCCCGACGAGTCCCCCCGAAACGACACCAGCGGCGCCGATCGGCTCCGCTGGTGTCGGGTCGCGTTCGCGCGCTGCGGCGCGCGGGCGAGGGTCAGTACTCGAGCTTCTTGCAGGCCGGGATCAAGGCCGACTCGCCGACCATGACCACCGGTTCCTTGCGCGGATCGACGGCACCGTGGTCCTGGATCAGCTGCTCGGCGAAGAACAGCTTCGTGGTGAGGAAGTCGTTGTAGAGCACGCAGACGGTGCCGTCGGCGAGGCAGTTCATGCCTTCGTTGTCGGTCGCGGCCACGGCCTGCTGCTCGGAGGTGTTGCTGAGGCCGCGCAGCTCCTTCTTGGCGCGACCGGCGTAGTGCGTGTCGTCCGAACTGGTGCCCGCCAGCGTCGGCCACGGATCCTCGCCCTTGCTCACCATCGCACGCTTCTCGAGGAACACCGGGTCCTGGCTCTCCGGCGTCCAGAAGAAGGCGAAGTTCTCCTCGGTGTGGTTCATCACCTTCGACGTCCACAGCGCCAGCAGCAACTTGTGGCCGCCTTCGACCGGCAGGCTCTCCTTGTTGCGCGCCTTGTAGATGGTGAAGAACGTGCCGAGCTTCTTCAGGTGGCCCTCTTCGGCTCTGGCGAGGATCACGGCCTTCGACTCGAGCAGCTGCGGCACCAGCACGGCCGACAGCAGGCCGATGATGCCGACGACGATGAGGAGTTCGATCAACGTGAAGCCGGACTGGACGGCGCGGCGCATGCGATTCCTGGGGTAGGACTGGCCTGATGCAGGCGTGGGTGGGAGAGGGGTCTGGCGCAGTCTAGCGCGCGCCGCCGCGGAGGAAACCTCCGCCATCCACCCGATCCCCGCCGCACCAGCGCCCGGCGCCATGGTCGCGGCTCGCGCGGCCCGCGGGCCGCACGGCAGACACCGCCTCAGCGGCGGTTCGGCTGCTGCGGCTGGCCGTTCGCCGCCGGCGCTTCGCCCCCTTGCGGCTGCGGACCGATCGGCTCGCTGCCGGTGGCCGGCGCGGGCGGCTCGTTGGCGTTCGGCGTGTTCGCCGGGTTCGGGTTCGACGTGTTCTGCGGCGTCGGCTCGCCCATCGGCTTGCCTTCGCCACCCGGGGCGGCGACCTGCGGCTGCAGGCTGTACTTCTGCTGGTAGCTGGCGGCGAACATCGCGTCGCCCGAGTACTCGCTCCACCACTGCCGCCAACGCAGCACCGACAGGCGCTGGTCGCCATCGTTCTGGTTGAGGTGGTCGTAGCCGAAGTCGTGGCCCGACGAGGTCTTCAACGCCTCGTGGCACAGGTAGCGCACTTCCTTGCGGTCGCTGTCGAGGCCTTCGATCAGGGTCGGCGACCAGGCGAGGTCGCCCATCAGCACCAGCGTGCGCGCACACTCCATGCGCACCGTCGGCTCGCTGTCCTTCGCCGCCTGCTGCAGGTTCGGGATCGTGCGGCGGTCGCGCAGACGGCCGAGCACCCAGGCGCACGAGCTGCGCACCTTCGGGTTCTCGTGCTCGAGGCCCTTCAACAGCGACGGGATCGTCTGCTCGCCGGTCTGCGCCAGCCACAGCAGGTTCTGCAACAGCTCGTCGCGGTGCTGGTAGGGAATCTGCTCGACGCGCTGGTCGATCTCCCCCGCCATCAGCGAGTTGGGTTGCAGGAACGGGCTTTCCGTCGACGTCGGCGTCGACGAGCACGAAGCGAGAGCGAGCAACAGGGTGGCGCCGATGGCCGCGATCCTCATGGCATTCTCCGTCGAGTTCGGGGGGTAGCGGGGCGCTCCGCCCCGGCAGTCCGAACATCGACCTGAATCGATCCCGACTTGAGAAAACCGTCAGTGCCCGTCGCGGCGTCGCGAACTCGGGCAGGTCGACCCGCAAGCCAGCAACCGCGCGGCTCCGCCGGCCGTCGTGCCCTTGCCAGCGCGGCCCCGGCGCGCTTGCATTGGGCCTGCGAGCTCGACCGATGGGCGGTTGGGCCACCCATGCCACGTGGCAACTCGTTGGAGGATTCCGTGAACAAGGCAGACCTCGTCCAGGAAGTGCAGAAACAACTCGGCGTCGAGTGCAGCAAGGCGCACGCGGAACGCGCGGTGAACGCGCTGATCGCGTCGATCCAGAAGGGCCTGAAGAAGGACAAGGAAGTGCAGATCGTCGGCTTCGGCACCTTCGCGGTGAAGAGCCGCAAGGCGCGCACCGGCCGCAACCCGCAGAACGGCGAGACGATCCAGATCAAGGCGTCGCGCACCGTCGGCTTCCGCGCCGGCACCGGGCTGAAGGACAGCATCTGATTCCGCCGCTCGCGCGAGCAGCGCCCGCCGTCGTCGAGCCGAGCTCCGACGCCGCGCCCGCCGCGCGAACCGCTGGCCGGTGAGCTGCTGGCCGGTGAGCGAAAAGCGCGGCCGTCCCCGCGCCGATCCTCGCCCGATCGACCTCGCCCGAGCGTCTCGACGCGTTCAGTTCGAGCCGTCGATCCAACCGCCGCCGAGCACCCGTTCGCCATCGTAGAACACCGCCGCCTGCCCCGGCGTGATCGCCGCGACCGGCGCCGCGAACTCGACCCGCGCCCGCGCACCGTCGGCGCGGACCACCGCCGCCGCCGGTTCGTGCCGCGCCCGCACCTTGACCCGCACCGCGACCGCCGCACCGTCGGCGGGCGCGTCGCACAGCCAGCGCAAGCCGTCGACGAACATCACCCGCTTCTCGACGCCGTCGCGCGGCACCAGCGTGACGTCCCCGCTCGTCGGGTCGATCGCGGCGACGTAGTGCGGCACGCCCAACGCCGGCAGCCCCTTGCGCTGGCCTACGGTGAAGCCGTCGACGCCGTCGTGGCGGCCCAGCTCGCGGCCGTCGGCGGCGACGAAGCGCCCCGGCTGGCCGCTGCCGCCGCGCGCACGCACGACGTCGCGGTAGTCGCCGCTGGTGACGAAGCATATCTCCATCGACTCCGGCTTGTCGGCGGTGACGAGACCGGCCTCGGTCGCGATCGCGCGCACCTCCGGCTTGGTCAGTTCGCCCAGCGGGAACAGCGTGCGGCGGAGCGCCGCCCGTTCGATCCCGAACAGGTAGTAGGTCTGGTCCTTGTTGGCGTCGCGCGCGGTGCGCAGCTCGCCGTCGACGACCCGCGCGTAGTGGCCGGTCGCCACCGCGTCTGCACCAACGTCGTCTGCAAGCGAGAGAAGGTGACCGAACTTGAGGTGCTGGTTGCACAGCACACAGGGGTTCGGCGTGCGGCCGCGTCGGTACTCGGCCGCGAAGTGATCCATCAGCGCCGCGAACTCCGTCGCGTAGTCCACCGCATAGAACGCCATGCCCAATCGACCTGCCACCAGCGCCGCATCGCGTGCGTCGCTCGCCGAACAACACGACTTCTCCTGTGCCGACTTGCCGGCGACGCCGTTCCGCATGAACACGGAGACGACCTCGTGGCCCTGCCGCTGCAGCAGCAGGGCTGCCACGCTACTGTCGACACCGCCGGACATGGCTGCGAGCACGCGCATCGGTTCGTGGTCTTCGTACGGGTCGTCGGTCGACTCGGAGATCGGCTCGGAGATCGGCTGGCCAGCCGGCTCGGTGGGCACCGATCGGAGTTCGGGGCGAAGAGGATGCCGAGCTTTGGCTGCAACGCAACGGGGGCGGTCCCTATACTGCTCGCCCCCCGCACTCCACGCCGCCCTCCCTGATGCCGTCGACGACGCTGCTGATCCCGTTCCTTCCGACCGCGACCCTGCCGACCGCGGCCTCCGTCGCCGCCCTGCCGGGCGTGCAGGAGCCGACCGCGCCGCCGACCGCGCCGACCTCGCCCACCGGGCCAGCGCCGGTGACGTCCGCGGGCTCGACGGCGCCGGGAGCGCCGACCGGGCAGCAGGCGGCGCCCCCGTGCGGTGGCAACGAGTTCTTGTGGATCGCCGGCGCCTTCGCGCTGATGTATTTCCTGATGATCCGCCCGCAGCAGAAGCAGCAGAAGGAGCTCATGGCCCTGCTGGCTTCGGTCAAGGTCGGCGACCGCGTGGTGCTGCGCGATGGCCTGCACGGCCAGATCGCCAAGCTGACCGAGAAGACCGTCACGCTGCAGGTGGACTCGGTGCTGCTGACCTACGACCGGACGTCGATCGCCAGGGTGGAACGCAATGAAGCGGCCACCCCGGACCCGAAGAAGTCCTGAACGACTTCCCGCCGCACACCGCTCCGGGCGGGCCGGCGAACGCCTGGCCGCGGCCGCACTCGCCGCCGCCGGCTATCGGATCGCGGCGCACAACCTGCGCACCGACTTCGGCGAGATCGACGTGCTGGCCCGCCGCGGCCGCACCTGGATCGCCGTCGAGGTCAAGGCGAGCGCCGACCACCCCGCACCCGAACGACTCGTCGATGCCGAACGTCTGGATCGCCTCACCCGCACGCTGCGCGCGCTGGCGCCGGTGCTGCAGCCGGCCCCGGCCGAGCTGCGCATCGACGTGGTCGCGATCCGATGGCGGCAAGGTCGTCCGGAATTGCTGCACTTCCGCCGCGTGCGCAGCGTTGCCGTTGCCGCCCATGGCAAAGCCGGCTGGCGCCGTGCTGTAGCCAGGGCCCTCCGCCGGTCGAACTCTCCCCACGCAAGCCCCGATCCCACCGTCCCCGTCCTGCTGCCGATGCCCACCCTCGCTGAACAGATCATCCCGCGGCGCAAGCTGCTGCTGATGCTGACGGAGACGGTGCTGTTCATGGCGGTGGTGCTGATCGGCACCAGCGTGCCGCCGCTGACGTCGCGCAGTTTCACGCTGCTGGCGCCGTCGGCCGAACTGGTGCGCGGGCTGCTGACCAGCCTGACCATCGCGGTGATCTGCCAGGCGTCGCTGAGCTACAACGACCTCTACGACTGGCGCACCGCGCAGAACCGCGCCAACCTCGTCAACCGCCTGATCCACTCGGCCGGCTACGCGCTGGTCATGCTCGGCTGCTTGTCGCTGGTGTCGGGCTCGTTGTTCTTCCTGCCGGGCATCAAGGATCTGAACCGCGAGACGTGGAAGCTGATCCTGCTGGTCGGCATCGCCTTCGTCGGCGTCTACGTGCTGCGCCACGCGCTGCACTGGTTCTTCTACAAGTGGCGCTTCGGCGAACGCATCGTCATCGTCGGCAGCTCGCCGGAGGCGCAGCAGCTGGCCAGCATGGTGCTGGCGAGCCCGATGGCCGGCTTCGAACTGCTCGGCGTCGTCGAGGAGCCCGGCTCGCCGCCGAGCCCGCCGCAGCCGAACGATCCGAAGCGCCTCGGCAGCCTCGACGACCTGCGCACGCTGTGCCGCGACGAGGGCATCAACCGCGTCGTCGTCGCCCTGCGCGAACGCCGCGGTCGCGTGCCGGTCGACGTGCTGCTGCAGTGCCGCATGGACGGCGTGCAGATCGAGGAGCGCGAGGCGATGTACGAGCGCCTGACCGGCAAGCTCGCCGTCGAGAGCATGCGGCCGAGCTACCTGATCTACGGCCGCGGCTTCGCCAAGGACCGGCTGACGATGGTCAGCAAGCGCGTGCTCGACATCTTCGCGGCGCTGGTCGGCCTCGTGCTGTCGCTGCCGATCTGCCTGTTGACCGCGCTGCTGGTCAAGGCGACCAGCCGCGGCCCGATCTTCTTCCGCCAGGAACGCACCGGCCAGGACGGCCAGCCGTTCCACCTGATCAAGTTCCGCACGATGAAGGTCGACGCGGAGAAGGAGTCGGGGCCGGTGTGGGCGCAGCAGAAGGATCCGCGCGTGACCTCCGTCGGCCGCTTCCTGCGGCTCACGCGCATCGACGAGATCCCGCAGTTCGTCAACATCCTGCGCGGCGACATGTCGTTCGTCGGCCCGCGCCCGGAGCGGCCGCACTTCGTCGAGAAGCTGCAGCAGGAGATCCCGTTCTACATGCTGCGCCACACGGTGAAGCCGGGGCTGACCGGCTGGGCGCAGGTGAGGCACCCGTACGGGGCGTCGATCGAGGACGCGCAGGAGAAGCTGCGCTACGACCTCTACTACATCAAGAACATGACCCTGCTGTTCGACCTGAACATCATGCTGCGCACGGTGTCGGTCATCCTGCGCGGGTCGGGCGCGCGCTGAACGCGCCGCCACCGCCGGCTACGCTGCGACCATGGCCGAACCGACGTCCCGCCCCGCCACGGCCGAACCGCCGTACGCCGCCGTGTACTTCGACTGCGACTCGACGCTGTCGTCGATCGAAGGCGTCGACGAACTGCTGCGCTGGGCGCCGCCGACGCTGCGCGCCGACATCGCGGCGCTGACCGAGCAGGCGATGAACGGCGCGCTGCCGCTGGCCGCCGTCTACGAGCAGCGCCTGTCGCTGCTGGCGCCGCGCCGGCACCAGCTCGACGAAGTCGGTGCGCTCTACGTGGCGCGCCTCGTGCCCGACGCCCGCACCGTCGTCGCAGCCCTGCAGTCGCTCGGCAAGCACGTCGGCATCGTCAGCGGCGGCCTGTTGGTGCCGGTGCAGCACGTGGCCGCGAGCCTCGGCATCGCCCCCGCGAACGTGCACGCGGTCCCGCTGCACTTCGCCGCCGACGGCAGCTACCGCGACTTCGACCGCAGCTCGCCGCTGTGGCGGAACGGCGGCAAGATCGACGTGGTGCAGGCGCTGCCGGCGGCGCACCGGCCGTTGGCGTTCGTCGGCGACGGCATCACCGACGCCGAGACGCAGGGCCACGTCGCCCGCTTCGTCGGCTTCGGCGGCGTCGTCGCGCGGCCGAAGGTGCGCGAGCGCGCCGACGTCTTCGTCGCCAGCAGGAGCCTCGCCGGCGTGCTGCCGCACGTGCTGACCGCGACCGAACAACGGACGCTCGCCGCCGATCCGCGCTTCGCCGCGTTGCTGGCGACGGCCCAGAACCCAAGCTGATCCCCATGGGCGACCATCCGATCCTGTTCCTGCCCGGGCCGACCGAGGTCGACGACGAACTGCGCCAGCTGATGGCGACCCCGCTGGTCGGCCACCGCAGCGCTGCGTTCGTCGCCGTCGTGCAGGACGTCTGCCAGCGCCTGCGCGGCCTGCTGCTGACGAGCCAGCCGGCGGCGTTCGAGACCTGCGCCGCGACCGCGCTGATGGAGGCCGGCATCCGCAACCTGGTGCCGCGCACCGGCCGCTCGCTGCACCTCGTCTGCGGTGCGTTCAGCGAACGTTGGCAGCAGATCGCCGCCAGCTGCGGCCGCGCCACCGACGCGCTGGTGGTGCCGCTCGGCGAGGCGCACGATCCGGAGCGGCTGCGGCAGCGCCTGCGGCAGGGCCCGCCGGTCGATGTCGTCTGCATCACCCACAACGAGACCGCCACCGGCGTGATCGAGCCGCTGCGCGAACTGGCCGCGGTCGTGCGCGCCGAAGCGCCCGACACGCTGGTCCTCGCCGACGTCGTCACCAGCCTCGCCGGCGCCGAGCTGCGCTTCGACGATTGGGGCCTCGACTTCGTCTTCGCCGGCACGCAGAAGTGCCTGGCGCTGCCGCCGGGCCTGTGCGTCTACGCGCTCAGCGAACGGGCTCGCGCCCGCGCCGCGGCGATGCCGGAGCGCGGCTTCCTGCTCGACCTGCCGCGCGCGATCGCCGAGACCAACGACGGCAAGACCATCGCGACGCCGTGCGTGCCGCTGGTGCTGGCGCTGCAGCGGCAACTGCAGCGCGTCGCCGCCGAAGGGCTGGAGCAACGCTGGGCCCGCCACCTCGACCTGCGCACGCGCACGTTGCAGTGGGCCGCGGCGCGCGGGTTCACGCCGTTCGTCGCGGCCGAAGCTTCGCGCTCGCCGACCGTCAGCTGCATCCACGCGCGCGGCGGCGACGTCGCGGCGCTGGCGCAGCGCGCCAAGGCCGCCGGCTTCCTCATCGACCAGGGCTACGGGTCGCTGCGCGGCGTGGCGTTCCGCATCGGCCACATGGGCGACCACGGCCCCGCCCGGCTCGACGCGCTGCTGCGCGCCCTCTGACGCGCGCCGTGCCGGTCGCGTGTCCCGGCGAACTGCCGGGCGCGGTCGCCACTCAATGCAGCCGCGCAGCGAGGTCGCGCACGACGGCGTCCCACGCTTCGAACCGGCCCGACTCGCGCCACAGGTCGGCGAGTTCGGAGTCGGCCAGCACCGCGGCCACCGCCTTCTGCGCGCGTGCGACCAGGCCCGCGGACGGCGGCGCGCGGCGCTGGCGCAGCCAGGCATGCAGCGCCTCCGGCAGATCCGCCGCCGGCCGCCCGCGCATCGCCGCCACCACCTCGGCCGCCGCCAGCGCGGTGCACCCCTCCGGGGCGGTGAGGAAGCCGCCGAGCGTCGCGGCCTGCAGGGCGGCGTCGACCACGTCGAGCCCGCCTTCGTCGAGCTCGTAGAGCCAGTCGGCCGCGTCGTCGTTGTGGAACGAACCGTGTCCCCAAGTGCCCATGTCGTGATCCGTCGCCTCTCCTGGTGACGGTCCACGGACGATGCCCGCAGCCACGGCGGTTGGCAACGGGCAGTTCTCCGCGATCCGGCCCCTCGAAGCCGGCGCCCCGATGACCTACACCGGGCCGTCCATGAACAACCAACTGAAGACCGTGCTGCTCCTGGGCGCCTTGTCGGTGCTGCTCGTCGCCATCGGCGGCGCGATCGGTGGCAAGGCCCTTCCCGTGTTCCTGATCCTCGCCCTGGCGATGAACCTCGGCGGCTACCTGTTCTCCGACTCCATCGTGCTGCGCATGAGCGGCGCGCGCGTCATCGACGAACAGGAGGCGCCGGCGCTGCACGCCATGGTGCGCGAGCTGGCCGACCGCGCCGGTCTGCCGATGCCGCGCCTCGCCGTCGTCGCCGACCCGACGCCGAACGCGTTCGCCACCGGCCGCAATCCCAAGCGCGCCGTGGTCGCGGTTACCGAGGGCCTGATGCAGTTGACCAACCCGCGCGAACTGCGCGGCGTTCTCGCCCACGAACTGGCCCACGTCGCCAACCGCGACACCCTGGTGGCGACGATCGCGGCCGCCGGCGCCACGGCGATCACCTACGTCGCCCATGCGATCCAGTGGGGCGCGATCTTCGGCGGTGCACGCCAAGACGAAGAGGAAGAAGGCGGCAGCGCCGCCGGCGGCCTGCTGCTGGCGTTCCTGGCGCCGATCGCGGCGACGCTGCTGCAGATGGGCATCAGCCGCTCGCGCGAATACATGGCCGACGAGTACGCCGCGCGCCTGACCGGCGATCCGGAGGCGCTCGCCAGTGCGCTCGGCAAGCTGCAGAGCTACGGGCAGAGCCTCTACCAGCAGGGCGCGCCGACGCCGCAGCCGGTGACGCAGAGCCTGTCGATCGTCAACCCGCTGGCCGGTGCCGGCGGCCTGTTCAAGCTGTTCTCGACGCACCCGCCGATCGAGGACCGCATCGCCCGCCTGCTGGCGCTGCGCGGCACGTTCGCCGCGTGATCCGTCAGGCGGCGCGCACCAGGAAGCACAGCACGACGCCGCCGACGGCGAGCAACGTGCCGACGGTGCCGAGCCAGCCGACCCGCGCGCCGTAGAGCCGCCAGGCGACCGGCATCATGAAGATCGGCGTGGTCGCCATCAGGGCCGAGGCGACGCCGGCGTTCTCGGCGTGCACACGCGAGACCATCGACAGCCACACGCCACCGACCGGCCCGCACAGGGCCCCGAGCAACGCGGCGCGGATCGCCAACGGACTGGCGAGCACCGCGCGCAGCGCGAACGGCTGGCGCAGCAGCAGCAGGTAGACCTGCAGCCCGGCGACGCCGGTCGCCATGCGCACGACGGTGGCGTGCAGCGGATCCACCCCACCCGGCAGATCGGGGCCGGCCGCCATGCCGTGGCCGGCCAGCAGGAACCCACCCGCCTGCCCCAACGCTCCGAGCAGCGCCCCGCCGAGCCCGAGCCACCACTGGTGCCGCTGCAGGCCCGGGTTCCACGACGCGCCGTCGCGGTTGCGCAGCAGCACGAGGCCGACGCCGAGCATCGTCAGCGCGATGCCGACCAGCACCAGCGCGGTCGGCGCGCGGCCGCACAGGGCCTCGATGCCGACGGTCATGCCGGGCCACGCGGCGAACACGACCGAGCTGAGCCGCGGCCCGATCTTCGCCAGCGCGTAGAAGAAGCCGATGTCGCCGAGCACGAGCCCGGCGACGCCCGACGCGACGAGGTAGCCGAGGCGCTCGTCCCCCAGTCCTCGCGGCCAGCACGAGCCGGTCAGCGCCCACGCCAGCAGCAACAGGCACGGCAGCGCCGCGTAGAGGCGGAACTGGTTCGCCGGCCGCGGCCCGACGGCGCGGCTCGCCACGGCGAAGGCGCTGCTGCTGCCGGTCCAACAGAGCGCGGTCAGCAGCGCACAGATCTCGCCGAGGTAGGGCATGAATCGCGCGCGCGAGTGTGCCACCCTTGCCACACGCACACAAACGTGGCCGACCTCGTTCCCGACTACCTGCACTGGCTCGCCAGCGAGCGGCGGAAGAGTGCTGCGACGCTGCGCGCCTACGGCAGCGACCTGCACGCGTTCGTCGCGTGGCTCGGCACGCACGGCCGCGCGCTGACCGCGGTCACGCGCTTCGAACTGCGCCGCTACCTGGTCGAACTCGAACAGCAGGGGCTCGTCGCCACCTCCGTGCAACGCAAGCTGGCGAGCCTGCGCGGCCTGTTCGCGTGGCTGCAGCAGACCGGGCAGATCGCGAAGGACCCGGCGAAGCTGCTGAAGGGCCCGAAGGCGCAGAAGCGCGTGCCGCGCTTCCTGACCACGCAGGAGGTCGACGCGCTGCTCGGGCAGACGTTCGACGAGTCGCCGCAAGGTGCGCGCGATCGCGCGATCCTGGAGACGCTGTACTCGACCGGCTGCCGCGTCAGCGAGTGCGCCGGCATGCGGCTCGAGCACCTCGACCTGCAGGAAGGCGTCGTGCGCGTGCTCGGCAAGGGCCAGAAGGAACGGCTGGCGATGCTCGGTGAACCCGCACTCACCGCGATCGCCGCGTGGCTGCCGCTGCGCCAGCAGGTAGTGCGCGATGCCCGCCGTGTCGATCCCGGCACGCTGTGGATCAACCAGCGCGGCGGGGCGCTGAGTTCACGCTGGGTGTTCCAGACCGTCGTCGACCGCGCCAAGGCGGCGGGACTGCAGACGACGCTGACGCCGCACGGCCTGCGCCACTCGTTCGCGACCCACCTGCTCGACCGCGGCGCCGATCTGCGCACGGTGCAGGAACTGCTCGGGCATGCGCGGCTGGTGACGACCGAGATCTACACCCACGTGTCGATCGGCAAGCTGCGCGCGGTCTACGACCAGGCGCATCCGCACGGGCGGGAGCGTTCGGGCGACTCGGGGGCGTAGGCGCGTTCGCGAGATCCATCGCAAGCTGTTGCGCGTCCTAGGTTTGCAAGATCGCAAATGCCGCATGCTCGGTGTGGCCTTGCGAGATCCGCACAAGGTCGTAGTCCCGCGGCCACGCCGGCGCCCATCGACCCGACGAACGGGCGCGCGCCGCCAGCCCCAGCGACCGTGCCCATGACCCCCACCCCACCGGGCGGCGACGAGCCTGCCCAACGCGTTCCGTCGTCGTCCACGCCGCACCAACCGACGCCGCCCTGGCGCCGCCGCCTCGCCCTGCTGCTCGCGGCAGCGGCCACCGCAGCGGTCGTGCCCTTCGCCACCGGCGGCACCGCGGCGGCAGCACCCGAGCCGGCGAAGCAGGCCGACACGCCGAGGGTCGAACGCGGCGGCATCGCCGTGGCCCCCGCCTGGCTCGACCGCGTCGGCGTGAAGACGGCGCCGGCCGAACGCAAACCGGTCGTGCCGACGCTGCGGCTGACCGGCAGCGCGACGTTCGATCCGGTGCACACCGCGTCGATCGGCACCCGCATCCGCGGCCTCGTGCGCCAGGTGCAACTCTACGAAGGCGACGAGGTCGACCAAGGCGACCTGCTGTGCGAGATCGACAGCGCCGAACTCGGCGAGGCGCAGGCGGGCGTCACCATCGCCAAGGCGCACCTGGTCGCCGCCGACGCCAACCTCGCCCGCGAACTCGACCTCGCCGGCTCGCAGCTGACGACGGCGCGGCAGGCGGAGGTGGCGCGCGCGACGCAGGCGGAGATGCGGGCCATGCTCGAGGCCGCGCAGCAACGCGTGCTGGCGATGGGCAGCGAGCCGGACGCGCCGCTCGGCGTGCTGCGGCTGCGCGCCCCGATGTCGGGCACCGTGATCGAACGCCACGTCGCCCAAGGCCAGAGCGTCGAAGGGCACGCGATCGCGTTCCGCGTCGCCGACCTGTCCCACCTCTGGGTCGAACTCGCCGTCTACGAACGCGACGTCGCCTCGATCCGCGTCGGCGACGCCGTCGAGATCGCGCCGCTGGCGAACGACGAGGTCACCATCCGCGGCAAGGTCGCGCACGTCGGCTCGACCATCGACGAGCAGACGCGCAGCGCCGAGGTGCGCGTCGAGGTCGACAACTCGCTGCGGCTGCTGCGGCCGGGCCAGAGCGTCGTCGCGACCATCGCCTTGACCGGCCCGCGTCCGGACGGCGTCGTCGTGCCGCGGCGCGCCGTGACCTTCGTCGACGGCCACTCGACCGTGTTCGTGCGATCGGCGCCGGCGCAGATCGTGCCGGTGCGCGTCGACCTCGGCGCCACCGACGGCGAAGCCCAGGAGATCCGGTCGGGCCTCGCCGTCGGCGACCAGGTCGTCACCGACGGCGTCTTCGCCCTGAAGAGCGAACTCTTCCGCTGAGGCGCCGACGATGCTCGAAGCGCTCGTGATGGCGTCGATCCGCTACCGCCACGGCCTGGCGGTGGCCCTGCTGGCCCTGTTCGTCGTCGGCGGCGTGGCGCTGCGCCGGCTGCCGATCGACGCCATGCCGGACGTGTCGACGGTGCAGGTGGCCGTGCTGACCAGCGCGCCGGGCCTCAGCGCGACCGAGGTCGAACGCGCGGTGACCGTGCCGGTCGAGAACGCGCTCAACGGTGTGCCGCACGGCGTCGAGCTGCGCAGCACGTCGCGCTACGGCCTCAGCGCCGTCGTGCAGGTGTTCGCCGACGGCACCGATCCGTGGTTCTGCCGCCAGCTCGTGCTGGAGCGCCTGCGCGGCATCGAACGCGAACTGCCACCGAGCGCCGGCACGCCGGAGCTCGGCCCGGTGTCGTCGGGCCTCGGCGAGATCTTCCAGTTCATCGTCCGCAGCGACCACCACTCGCCGATGCAGCTGCGCACGCTGCTCGACTGGGAGATCGTGCCGAAGCTGCGCAGCGTGCCGGGCGTGACCGAGGTCAACACCCAGGGCGGCGACCTCAAGCAGTTCCACGTGGTCGTCGACCCCACGGCGCTGAAGCAGCACCACCTGACGCTGGGCGACGTCGTCGACGCGCTGCGCAGCGCCCACCTGAACGTCGGCGGCGGCTACCTCGAACGCGGCCAGGAGGCGTTCACCGTGCGCGGCCAGGGCATGCTGCACGGCTCGGACGAGATCGAGACGGTGGTGATCCGCACCGATGCGGACGGCACGCCGGTGCTGGTGCGCAACGTCGCCAAGGTCGTCGAAGCCGCGGCGCTGCGCCACGGCGTCATCACCCACAACGGCGAGGGCGAAGCCGTGACCGGCATCGTGATGATGCTGCTCGGCGCCAACAGCAACGAGGTGGTGAAGGCGGTGGCCGCGCGCGTCGCCGAGATCCGCGACCAGCTGCCGTCCGGCGTCCACATCGAGGCCGTCTACGACCGCGCCGACTTCGTCGGCCGCACGATCCGCACGGTGGTCGTCAACCTCGTCGAGGGCATCGCCATCGTGACGCTGGTGCTGGCGCTGTTCCTCGGCACGCTGCGCGGGGCCCTCGCGGTCGTGCTCGGCATCCCCGCGGCGATGAGCATCGCCCTGCTCGGCATGCACTGGTTCGGCGTGACCGGCGACCTGATGAGCCTCGGCGCGATCGACTTCGGCTTCCTCGTCGACGGCCCGATCGTCATCCTCGAGGCGGTGATCGCCGCCACCGCCGGGCGGTCGCTGGTCGGCCACGCGCGCGCGCAGGCCTACGCCGAGATCGCCCGCTCGGTGGCGCGGCCGGTGGCGTTTTCGGTGGCCATCATCATGCTGGTCTACCTGCCGCTGCTGAGCCTCGAGGGCATCGAGGGCAAGATGTTCCGGCCGATGGCGCTGACGATGGCGTGCGCGCTGTTCGGCGCGCTGGTCTACGCCATCCTGTTCTTCCCGGCGGTGCTGACGCTGCTGGTGTCGCCGCCGAAGGGCCACGGCCCGGCCTGGCTCGAGCACATCGCCCACGCCTACGCGCGCGTGGTCGGCCCGGCGGTGCGGTGGCGCTGGCCGCTGCTGCTCGCCTCGGTCGGCCTGCTGCTCGTCGTCGGCTGGCGCTTCGCCGCGGCCGGTGCCGAGTTCGTGCCGCGCATCTTCGAAGGCGACGCGATGGTGACGATCCGGCGGGCGCCGTCCATCTCGCTGCCGGAGGCGCGACGCCTGGACCTCGAGTGCGAACGCATCCTGCGGCAGTTGCCCGAGGTCACCAGCGCCCTGGCGATGACCGGCCGCGCCGAGGTCGCGATCGACCCGGTCGGCAACGACAACACCGACATCCTGATCCGTCTGCGGCCGCTCGCGGAGTGGACCAGTGCCACCGACTTCGACGCCCTCAGCGCGCGCATCAAGGAGTCGATCGAGCGGCAGGTGCCGGGCACGTTCGTCTCGGTCTCGCAGCCGATCGAGGACAAGACCAACGAACTGATCAGCGGCTCGCGCGCCGACGTGGCGATCCAGATCTACGGCCGCGACCTCGACCGCCTGGCCAGGCTGGCCGACGACATCGGCCGCCGCGTCAAGTCGATCCGCGGCTCGGGCGACGTGCGCACGGAACGCATCCTCGGCGAGCCGATCATCACCGCGGTGCCGGATCGCCAGCGCATGGCCCGCTACGGCGTGCGGCTCGAGGACGCGTTCCACGCGTTGTCGGCGTCGCGCGAAGGCATCCCCGTCGGCACCGTCTACGAGGAGCAGAAGCGCTTCGAGATGCGCGTGCTGCTGACGCCCGGCCAGCCGACCGTCGAAGCCCTCGGCCAGCTCTACGTGCCGACCAGCACCGGCCGCAGCGTGCCGCTCGGCGAAGTGCTGTCGTTCAGCGAAGGCGAAGGCCCGACCGCGATCCGCCGCATCGGCCGCGAACGCGTGGTGCGGGTCGACGTCAACCTGCGCGGTCGCGACCTGTTGAGCTGGGTGCAGGAGGCGCAGGCCGTGGTCGGCGCCGAGATCCCGCTCGACAGCGGCTACCGCATCGAATGGGGCGGCCAGTTCGAGAACTTCGAACGCGCGTCGGCGCGGCTCGCGGTCGTCGTGCCGCTCGTGGTCGCCATCATCCTCGGCATGCTGTTCTGGATGTTCGGCACGTGGCGCATCACGCTCGCCGTGTTCCTGACGGTGCCGTTCAGCCTGACCGGCGGCATGCTCGGCCTGCTCGGCCGCGACCTCGGCTTCTCGCTGTCGGCGGCGATCGGCTTCATCGCGCTCGGCGGCATCGCCGTGCTGAACGGCATGGTGATGGCGAGCGAGGTGCTGCGCCTCGTGCGCGAAGGGGTCGCCCCCACCGAGGCCGTGGTGCAGGGCAGCGTGCGCGTCGTGCGCGCGGTGCTGACGACCGGCACCGTCGCAGCGCTCGGCTTCCTGCCGATGGCGCTGGCGACCAGCGCCGGCTCGGAAGTGCAACGGCCGCTGGCGACCGTCGTCGTCATCGGCGAACTGTTCGGCACGCTGGTCGCCCTGTTGGTGCTGCCCGGCCTGCTGCACATGGCGCTGCGCGGGAGTGGGCGGAACGACGCGAGTCCGCAGCCGCTGCCACCGGAGCCGTCACGCTGAGCGCCGGCGACTACGGCAGCACGTCGAGCCGCAGCGCGTGGCTCGCCTGCAGCCCGAGCAGCGCGCAACCCGACGGCGACAGCCACACCGTCTGCAGGCCGACGAACGCCCCTGCCGGCACGCCGACCAGCGACACCGGCAGCGACGCCCTGCCCGCGCCGTCCGCCAGCAGCGCCGCGACGACCGTCCCCTGCGGGCCGACGAACGCGGTCATGTCGGCGACCGGCAATCCACTCGGCAACGGGTCGCCGAGCAGCAACACCCCGGGCAGGCCCGCCGGTGCGCGATCGACGCGCACGGCGGCGTCGCTCGTTCCCGACTTCGCGACGCGGGTGCCGTTCGTCCACACCGGCTGTGTGCACGCCGGCGTCGCCGCCCCGAGGCACTGCCAGCCGGCGGGCAGCACGGCGGCGTCGACCTCGCCGTAGATGCGTTCGAGGTAGGGATAGGTGATCTGGTTCAGGTAGCGCACGGCGAACGTGCCGCTGAGGTCGTGCACACGATCGACCCAGCCGGCGAAGCCGAACGCGCCGACGCCGCTGGCCAGCAGCGTGCGCCCTTGCGCGTCGCGGCGATCGATCCAGATGCCGATGCCGTAGGGCGCGTTGTCGGGATGCGGCGAGCCGACCACCGGGATGCCGACGGTCTGCGCCGTCAGCATGGTGTCGACGCTCTGCGCACTGAGCACCTGCACGCCGTTCCACGTGCCGCGGTTGCGCAGCATCGCGACGAAGCGTGCGTAGTCGCGCAGCGTCGACTGGGCACCGCCGGCGATGCGCGGATTCTGCGTCGGCCCGAACGCGCCGAAGTCGGTGGCCGTCATGCCGAGCGGTGCGGTGACGCGCTGGGCGAACAGCGTCGCCCACGACTGCCCGGTCGCCACCTCGCAGACGGCCCCGGCGACGTGCATCGACACCCCGCCGTAGGCGAAGGCCGCACCGGGCAGGCTCTGCAGCGGCAGCGTCGCCAACTGGGCGGCCGCCTGGCGCAGCGTGATGGTGTCGTCGCTGATCGCCGCGGCCCCGTTCGGCATGCCGGACGTGTGCGCGAAGCACATGCGCAGCGTGATCGCCGCCTTGGCGCCGGTGTTCCATTCCGGCAGGTACTGCCCGACGAAGTCGTCGAGCTGCACGTGCCGGCTGTCGACCAGCGACATCAGCACGGCCGCCGACAGCGTCTTCGTCGCCGAGGCGATCGCGACCTGGGACACGGGCGTCAGCGTGCCGACGGCTTGCTCGAGCAACGGGCCCGAGGCCGCGTCGAGGCGGACGGCGTTGCTGCCGGAGAACGCCGAGGTCGCGAGCAGCTGCTGCTGGATCGGCAGGATGCCGCCGAGGTCGTGGCACCCGAGCGACTGGGCGGTGGCGAACGAGGCAGGCAACGTGGCGAGACAGACGGCGCGGAGGACGGCGAGCGGGTTCATGACGAGGCGCGGATTGCATGCACGACGTCGTTCGGGGACGTCGCTGCGTCGCTCGTCTCCGCGCGGGATTCCCGCGCGCTCCGTGTCCCCGCGCCGACAAGCGTCGGCGTCTCGAGAGGCTTGATCGGCGTCGCCCCGTTCGGGGCGACGCTGATCAAAACGTCTGCGGCGTCATCGCGGCGACGTTCGGGTCGATCGGGCCGAGGATGCGCTTGATCACCGCCGACTCGACGAACGTCCACAGCATCGACGTCACCATGTAGACCAGCAGCGCCGCGGCGTAGCTGTAGAGCATCACGCCGAAGATCAGCGGCATGTAGCGCATGATCTGCATCTGCTGGCGCTGCTGCGGGTCGGTCGGCAGCGGCTGCCGCATGACCTGCACCAGCATCAGCACGAGCCACAGGATCGGCAGCAGGTTGAACTGGTCGGGCCAGAACGGCAGCTGGAACAGTCCGTCCGGGCGGCTCAGGTCGTCGATCCAGGCGATGAACGGTTGCTGGCGCACGTCGTAGGCGGTGCGCAGCGCCGTGAACAGGCCGAGGTAGACCGGCATCACCGCGAACATCGGCAGGCAGCCGCCGAGCGGCGGCAGCACCTTGTTCTCGCGCTGGAACTGCAGCATCGCCTGCTGGTAGGCGCGCTGGTCGTCGCCGTGCTGCTTCTTCAGCGCGTCCATCTTCGGCTTCAGCACCGCCATGCGCGCGCTGTAGGCGCGCATCGACTTCTGCATGTGGAAGTTGATCGGCGCCAACAGGCCGCGGACCAGGATGGTCAGCATCATGATCGCGAGGCCCCAGTTGCCGACGATGCCGTGGAACCAGCCCAGCAGCGTCAGCAGCAGCTTCGCCATCGGCCGGCCGCCGGGCACCGTGACGCTGAAGCAGCACGGCGCGTTCAGGTCGACGTCCATGATCGCCGTGAACCGTTCCGGCTCCGGCAGCGTCGCGAACTCCTGGTACGACTTCGGCCCGAGGTAGAGGCCGAACGACGCCTTGCTCTCGGCAGCCGGTGCCGGGATCGGCAGCGTGATGCCGTAGCGCGCCCGCAGCGTGGTGTTCGCCAGCGTGCCCGACACCGGGTCGTCGCGCAGCGGCACGGTGTCGATCTCGCAACTGCGCAGGGCGGCGCGCGCCCCGTCGTCACGCGGCCACAGGAACGCGCCGAAGAAGCGGTTCGAGGTGCCGGCGAAGAGCACCGTCTTGCCGTCGATCGGCAGCGGCTGCGGCACCCCGGCCTTCGGTGCCACGTGCTGCGGCTCGGCCTCGACCGCGGCGACGATGCCGGCCGCAGCCGACAGGAACAGGCCCGGCTCCTGCGGCGAGATCAGCGTCGGCCCGCCGAGCACGAAGTCGATCGAGCCGGCGGCCTGCGCGTTCTTGTTGCGCAGCACCAGCTCGAGCTCGAAGCCGCGCTGCTTGCCGTCGTGGCGCAGCACCTTCTCCAGTTCGAGGCCGTTGCCGGCGTCGAGCGTGAAGCGCACGGTGGCGCCTTCGGCCCGCACCTGCCACGGCGCGATCGCCGGATCGACCGGGAACGCCGCGTTCGCCGCCGCCAGGAACAACCGCAGCGCGTGGTCGTTCTCGTGGTAGGCGAGCATCAGGTAGTCGCCGGTGACGCGCTGCTCCGGCTTCGCCTGCAGGAACGCCTGCTTCGCCGCCAGCGTGCGCCAGTGGTCGGTGCTCTGCAGGAAGTAGACGCCGGCACCGGCGCGCACGAACTGCGCGCGGAAGCTGCCGGTCGTTCCCGGCTCGCCGAACTGGTGGAAGAACGTGTCGTCCTGGCCGCGCAGCAGCGCGATGCACAGCACGAACGACAGGAGACGCAACAGCATCGACATGAGGAGAACGGGGCGCGCGACGAGGCGCGGCTTCTTCGCGGGGACGCCGGCGCTCAGCGCCCTTGGGCGAGGCGCTCGGCGAGGTATTCGGGAAGCTCGGGCACGGCGCGGATCTTCGCCATCGTCGCCGCGGTGTCGTACTCGAGTCGATGGAAGCGCACGGTGCCGCCGCTGCCGTCGCCGTCGTAGGTGACGAACGACGACCGCGGGTCGCCGTCGCGCGGCTGGCCGACCGAGCCGATGTTGACCATCGCCGGCTCGTTCACCTTCCACTCCATGCCGATGTCCGACGGCAACAGGAACGTGCCCGAGCGCAGGAACACGCCCGGCACGTGGCTGTGGCCGACGAAGCACAGCTTCGCGTCGCCCATCTTGGCGAAGCACTCGTCCATCTTCTGCTTGTCGGTGGCGTCCCGCGGCACCATGTACTCGCGCACCGGATCGCGCGGCGAGCCGTGCACGAACAGCATCTGGCCCTCGCGATGCTCCTTCTTCATCTGGTCGAGGTAGTTCCAGAACTTCATGTTCTCTTCGCGCGGGCAGTCGCGGCGGCTCAGCTGGTCGCGGGTCCAGTCGATGGCGGCGCGGGCGCGGGGATTGAAGTCGGAGGCGTAGAACATCGCCCCGTGCTCGTGATTGCCGAGCAGGGAGAACTCGCAGCGCTGCATGATCGTGCGCAGCGTGTCGCGCGGCTGTGGCCCGTAGCCGATCACGTCGCCGAGGCAGAGGATCCGTTTGCAGCCCAGGCGCTCGATCTCCTGCAGGCAGACCGTCAACGCTTCGACGTTGCTGTGGATGTCGGAGATGAGCGCGATCATGCGGGCCGAAGAAGCTACGGGGGCCGACGGCGACGCGGAAGGGCGGAGGCGCTAACTTCCCGGCCCGCCCGCCCCCACGTTTGACGCCTCCTCCCTCCATCCCCCCGCTCTGGGTCGTGTCCGGCCCGACCGCGTCCGGCAAGACGGCGTTGGCCGTCGAACTGGCGGCCCGCCTCGGTCTCGAGATCCTGTCGATGGATTCGATGGCGGTCTACCAACGCATGGACATCGGCACCGCCAAACCCGACGCCGCGGATCGCGCGCGCGTGCCGCACCATCTGATCGACCTGGTCGAGCCGCACGAGACGTTCGACACGGCGCGCTGGTGCGAGGCCGCCGAACGCACGCTGCAGGACCTGCAGCAGCGCGGCCGCGGCGCGTTGTTCGTCGGCGGCACGCCGCTGTACCTGATGGCCTTCTTCAAGGGCATGATGCAGGGACCGGGTCGCGACGATGCGCTGCGCGCGCGGCTCGAAGCGCAGGAGGAGCAGCAGCCGGGCAGCCTGCACGAAGAGTTGTCGCGCCGCGATCCGGTGGCCGCATCGCGCATCCACCGCCGCGACCGACGCCGGCTCGTGCGCGCGCTCGAGGTGCTCGAGCTGACCGGCAAACCGATCAGCGAACAGCAGGACCATTTCGACCGCGCCGACTGGGCGCGACCGTGCCGCATCGTCGTCGTGCACCGTCCGCGCGACGACCTGCACGTTCGCGTGAAGCGGCGCACCGAGGCGATGCTCGAGCAGGGGCTGCTCGCCGAAACCGAGGCGATCGAACGCAGCGGCGGCTTCTCGATGACGGCCGGCGCCGCGATCGGCTACGCCGAGTGCCGCGACTTCCTGCGTGGTCGCTACAAGGACGCGATGGAGCTGCGCAACCGGATCCGCCGCAACACCCATCAGCTGATCCGGCGGCAGACGACGTGGCTGCGACGGTTGCCCGACGTGGCGTGGATCGATGCCGAACTCGGCGTCGACGCCGTGCACCAGGCCTTCGCCCAGGCCCCCGAGGCGAGCCGATGAGCGGCAGCGAGCCGACGAACGGCACCCCGATGGCCGGCGCCGCCCCACCTGCCGGCGGCACCTTGCGCCAACGCACGATGAAGAGCCTGTTCTGGCAGCTGCTCGGCGTCGGCGGCCAGCGCGCGGTCGTGCTGGTGCAGCCGATCGTGCTGGCTCGGAGCGGCTGGATCACCCCGACCGACGTGGCGGCGTTCGTCGTCGTCACCGTCGGCATCGGCATCGTCGAGGCGTTGACGACGTTCGTCGGCGAACAGACCACGATCGTCTCCGAGCGCGGCACCGACCGACGCTACCTCGACACGGTGTTCACCGTGCGACTGCTGCGCGCACTCGGTGTCTGCGCGGTGCTGTGCGCCCTGTCGTGGCCGCTCGGCGACTTCTTCGCGTCCGCCGAGTCGGCCACCTACTGGCTGCCCGGCATGTTCCTGTGCCTGTCGTTCACCGGGCTGCTCGACGCGCTGCAGAGCCCGGCGCGCGCGGTGGCGATGAAGAGCCTCGACTTCCGCCGCCTCGTCGTCGCCGACTTCACCGCCGCCCTGCTGGCCACGGCGACGACGATCGCGCTGGCAGCACAGGGCCTCGCCGCCTGGTCGCTGGTGATCGGCCACATGGCGAACCCGCTGCTGCGCAGCCTGCTCGGCTACTGGGCGGCACCGCACCGGCCCCGCTTCTGCCTCGACCGCGGCGCCGTCAAGGAACTGCTGCACTACAACCTCGGCGCCGCCGGCGCGCCGTTCGTGCTGCTGATGGTGTTCAGCGCGCCGGCCATGGTGTTCCACAAGCTGGTCGGCGACGACCGCACGCTCGGGCAGTACGAGTTCGCCAGCAAGCTGGCGAGGCTGCCGGAGGACGTGTTCCTGCGCGTCGTCGGCGCCGTCGCCGTGCCGGCCTACGCCCAGTTGCGCCAGGACCGCGCCCGCCTGACCGAAGCGTGGCTGCAGGCGGTGCAGGCCTTCCTGGTGCTCGGCGGGGCCTTGACCATCGCCATGGCGTGGTGCGGCGACACCCTGCCGCTGCTGCTGTTCAGCGAACAGTACGGCGTCGTACCGGGCCTGTTCGCGCTGCTGTGTGCGCACGGCGGCGTCGCCGGCCTGTGCGCCGTCGTCGGCCCGCTGCTGTGGGCCGTCGGCAAGCCGAGCATCGACCGCAACGCGCAGACCATGCGCTGCCTGATCGTCTACGGCGCCGGCATTCCTGCCGCGCTGCAATGGGGCGCGCTCGGCTTCGCCGCGGCGACGATCCTCGGCATCACGGCGGCGCTGCTGTGGTCGTGCTGGGCGGTGATCGACTACCTCGGACTGCCGCTGCGGCGGCTGCTCACCGTGCTGGTGCGCGGCAGCGGGCTCGCCTTCGCCCTGCTGCTGGCGCTGCTCGCCGTCGACCTCGCGTTCGCGCCGACCGGCACGACACGGCTGCTGGTGGCGATGACCGGCGGAGCGCTCGCCATCGCCAAGCCGGCCCTGCGCCTGCTGCGGCAACGCCGGGCCCGAACCTGAGCGACGCCAGCAGGCACCGCGATCCGTCACCGCCGTTGCTTGTGGCGGCGACGGCGCGAAGATCGCGCGTGTGACCACGACCGATGCCAAGCAGCTCGTCGCGCGCGCCAAGGCGCTCGGCGCCGACCTCGACGAACCACGCGCCGAACGGCTGCTCGCCTACCTCGACGCGATGCTGACGATCAACGAGCAGATCAACCTGACCGCCGTGCGCGACCGCGAACAAGCGGTCGTGCTGCACGTGCTCGACGGCCTCGCGTTCGCACGCACGCAGCTGCACCCGCGCCACGCGCTCGACCTCGGCACCGGCAACGGCTTCCCCGGCGTCGCCGTCGCCACGCTGCACCCGGGCATGTCGATGGTGCTGATGGACCGCACCGGCAAGAAGCTGCGCGCGATCGGCGGCTGCCTCGTGCAGGCGCGCTGCGATGGCATCGAGACGCTGCACCTCGACGCCGAACAGGCTCCGGGCCTGCGCCGCGACCTGCGGCACGCGTTCGACCTGGTGACCGCGCGCGCCGTCGCCCCGCCCGAGCGCTGCGCCGAACTGGCCGATCCGCTGGTGCGCCCCGGTGGCCACCTGGTGCTGTGGCTCGACGCCGACGCACCGGCGCCCGAGCGCCTCGGACCGTTCCGCCGGGTGCAGATCCACCCCTACGACCTGCCGGAGCCGGCGGCGCGCAAGCGTGTGCTCGGCCACTGGCAGAAGCGCTGATGGACCGCGCCGCTGCACCGAAGCCGCCGCGGCGACGCTGGCGACGGCGTCTGCTGGTGCTCGCCCTCGCGCTGCTGCCGATCCCGGTGTTCGGCTGCACGTCGACGATCACGCCGCCGTCGGCACCGCAGGAACCGACGACGGTCTTCCTGCTGAGCGAGGCGATGCACACCGGCGTCGTGCTGCCGCCGCTCGGCTCCGACGACGAGTTCGTCGAGTTCGGCTACGGCGACTGGAACTGGTTCGCGCTCGGCAACGACGCGTGGTACCGCGTGTTCCCGACGGTGCTGTGGCCGACGCAGGGCGCGCTCGGCCGCCGCACCTTCGGCGCGCGCGACGAACGGCAACTGCGCGCCGCCGCGTGGTGGACGACGCTGTCGCCGGTCGTCGTCGACGCACGCAAGGCGCGCGAACTGCGGCAGCGCCTGCAGGCGCAGTTCGACGCCGGCGCCAGCGCGATGGTGCGGCGGCAGGACCTCGGCTTCGGCTTCGTGCCGGTCGACGACTCGTATTGGTTCGGCTTCACCTGCGCCGACGCCGCGGCGCAGTGGTTCACCGAACTCGGCTGCGACGTCGGCTGGACGCCGATCCGCGGTGGCTTGCGCACGGCGACGCCGTGACCCGGTGAGCGCGCGACGCCCGGTGCATCGCCGCGGCCGCGGATCTGCTCGCCGCGGACTTGATGGCCGCGGACTTGATCACCGGAAACGACGCGGCTCGCAGGTGGCCGAGCCACATGCGAGCCGTGTCGGGTGCGACGCGCGGGAGACGCGCGCTCGCTCAGCGGTTCGTGATCTCGTCGACGAGCGGCAGGCTGCTGACCGTCACCAGACCGAAGCGAGCGGTGTGCTCGAGCTTGGTCGTGTCCGACGGGTAGTTCACGTACATGTCGTTGACGTCGTAGTTCCAGACGTGGCGATCGATGAAGTCCGAGATGCGCATCAGATCGCGACCGAACGCATTGTTGCGGCCATCGCTGCGGCGACGAACCTCGCGGAAGAACTGCTGCGAGTTGTATTCGTTGCTCAGCGCCGTCACGTCCTTGAGGCCGCGCTTCTTTTGTTCGGGCGTGAGACCGGCACCCTGGCCTTCCCAGCCGAAGGACGAGCAGGCGGCGAGGGGCAACAGGGTGAGGACGAGTGCGAGCTTGCGCATTGTCTGTGCGGAAGAGGGGTCGCTGAGGGGAAGCCGCCGACGAGAGGGCTGTGGCGGAGTGACGGGACGCTAGCGGACCCAAGCGGACACTGCAACCGACTTTTCGCCGCCACGTCGCCGGCAGCGGACCCGCCCGATCGGCGGCCGTGCGGCGGCGGCGGCTCGCACCCCACCGGCCGAACTCCTAGGCTGCGCCGGCCATGCGCTCGGACGACATCGCTGCCAAAGGCCCGTCGGGGGACCGACCCCGGAACGGCCTCGCCGTGCTCGGCGGCTCGTTCAATCCGCCGCACACGACGCATCGGCGGTTGGCGGCGGCGGCCCTGTCGCGGCTGCCGATCGAACGCCTGCTGGTGATCCCCGCGGGTGACCACCCCCACAAGCGCGACCGCGACATGGCCCCGGCCCGCGACCGCCTGGCGATGTGCCGGCTCGCTTTCGCCGACCTGCCCGGCGTCGTCGTCGACGACCGCGAACTGCGCCGCCAGGGTCCGTCGTTCACCGTCGACACGCTGGCCGAACTGGCGGCCGAGAACCCTGGCCGCACCCTGTTCTTCCTGATCGGCAGCGACAACCTGCCGCTGCTGCCCACCTGGCGTGACCCGGAGCGACTGCTCGCCAGCTGCCAGGTCGTGACCTACCCGCGCCTCGGTCACCCGATCGACGCCGCCGTGCTGGCGAAGCTGCCGGTGACCGAGCCCCAGCGCGCGGCGATCGCCGCCCACGTGCTCGACCTGCCGGCCGATGCCGTCGCCGCCAGCGACCTGCGGGCCCGCTGGCGCGCCGGCGAACGCGACCTGCCGGAGTTGCAGCCGTCGGTGCGCTCCTACCTGGCCGAACGCGGCCTCTACCGATGATCGCCGCGGCCTACGCCCTGCCGGTGGCGATGGTGACGCTGTTCGCCGGCGACTTCGTCAACCGCCGCGTGCGCGGCTGGCTGCCGGACGATCCGCCGCGGCCGGGCCGGAAGCAGCACGAACGGCCGATCCCGCTGGCCGGTGTGCTGCTGCCGATCGCACTGTTGCCATGGCTCGTGCCGACGGCGTCACCGTGGTTGCTGGCGGCGGTCGTCGTCGCCACCACGACCGGTTTCGTCGACGACTGGCACAAGGAACGCCATCGCGAACTCGGCTGGCGCCCGAAGACGGTGGCGCTCGGTGTCGCCGCGATGCTCGCCGCCGCCGCGTGGTTCCCGCCGTGGCAGCAGCCCACCGCGTGGCTGCTGGCGACCGCGTGGGTGTTCGTGCTGACCAACGCCACCAACTTCCTCGACAACACCGACGGCGTCTGCGCCGCGCTGTCGGCGGTCAGCCTGTGGGCACTCGGCGCCGAGGCGGCGGCGTGGAGCGCGCTGGCGTTCCTGCCGTGGAACTGGCCGCGGCCGCGGCTCTTCCTCGGCGACAGCGGCGCCTACGCGCTCGGCCTGCTGGTCGGCGCGCACAGCCTGCCATGGGCCAACCACCAGCTGGCGGCGGTCGCCGTGCAATGCGCCGACTTCGTGCAGGTCGTGGTCGCGCGCCTGGTGCTCGGCGTGCCGCCTTGGGTCGGCGATCGCCGGCACCTGACGCACGTGGTGCAGAACCTCGGCCTGCCGCGGATCGCGGTGGCGCCGCTGTTCGCGGCGATCGCCGCGGCGCTGGCCTTCGGCGCGCGCTGACCGGCGCCCGGTTCAGCGCACGTCGCGCAGGCTGCGCAAGAAGGCCCGACGTTCGTCGGCGAGATCGGGGCGACGCTCGAGCCAGTCGAGCTGCGCATCGCGCCGCGCCGCCCACTGCGTCCGATCGGCGCTGCCGGCGGCGCTGCCGAGGGCACACGCGTGGAAGACGTTGGCCGCGACGGTTCGCAGCAACGCCAGACCGGGCGCGCGCGCCAACGCGGCGTCGACCGTGCGCACGGCCGCCGGCACGTCGCCGGCGACCAGCTGCGACTGCGCGGCCATCGCCGCGAACTCCGCCGGCACGTCCTCGAGGCCGGCCAGACTCTGCTCGGCCTCGGCGATGCCGGAGTTGCCGCCGAACGCCAACGCCGCGGCGACGAAGCGGTGCTCGGCACTGTCGGCGTGGTCGCGCGCCAGCTCGGCGGCGCAGCGCTTGGCGTCGTCGCTGCGCCCGAGGCGCTCGGCAGCCTGCCACCCGCGCAGCAGATCGGCCGGACGCCGGTCCGCCTGGTAGGCCGCGTCGCTGTAGGCGAGGACGGTCGCCAGCGCCGCGACGGCGCGGTCGCCGAGATCGGCTTCGTGCCGGCGCAGCAGGATGCGCGCGGCGAGGCGCTGTTCGGCGATCGACGCGCCGGGCTCCGCCGCCAACGCGACGAAGCGTTCCTCGGCGACCTCCGCGCGGTCCCGGGCCAGTTCGAGCTCGGCTTCGGCCGCGCGCAGTTCACGGTCGTCGTCGAAACCCGCGACCTTGCGCAAGCTCGCGACGCAGCGGCCGATGGCGTCGGCGTCGATCGGGCGCTTGGCCAGCGCCGCCGTCGTCGCCGCGAGCACGGCTTCGCGCTGCGCCGCGTGCGCCTGCGACTGGCGGATCTGGCTCCAGATCCAGAAGCCACCACCACCGACCAGCAGGACGCCGGCGACGGCGAGGATCGGCACGAAGCCGGGGCGTTTTGCGTTGCTCATGTTCGGCGACGGGTTCGGGTCGGCGGATCGTACGCTCGCACGCGCGGCCCGGGCGCTCCTCACGCCGCGGCGACGATCACGACCGTACGATCACGACGGGACGATCAAGACAGGACGATCCAGACGGAGCGATCCAGACGGAGCGATCACGACAGCTTGACGGCGATCATCGTGAAGTCGTCTTCGACGGCGCCGTTGGCGACGTGCTGCCACAGCCCTTCTTCGACGGCGCCGACGACTTCTTCTGCCGCCAGGTTCTGCGCACGCGCCAGCACGGCCTGCAGCCGTTCGTTGCCGAACATCTCGCGCCGCGGCGACATCGCCTCGTCGACACCGTCGGTGTGGAAGAACAGCAGGTCGCCCGGCTGCAGCTCGACCTTCGGGCTCGCGTGGTAGACCTGGTCGCCGACGACGCCGAGCACCATGCCGGTCTTCTCCAGCACGGTGACGCCCGACGCGCGGCTCAGCACGAGCCCCGGGTGGCCGGCGTTCACGTACTCGAGCGTGCGCGCCTTCGGATCGATGATCGCGAGCAGCAGCGACATGAAGTTGCCGGTCTCGACGCCGGCGACGAGCCGCTGGTTGATGCGGGTCACCACGGTCGCCGCATCGTCGATCAACTCGAGGTAGCTGCGCAGCGCCGCTTGCACGGCGTGGGTCAGCAACGCCGCGCCGACGCCGTGGCCGGTGACGTCGCCGATCATCACCGCGAGACGACCGTCGCTCAGCGGCACCAGGTCGTAGGTGTCGCCGGACGCCTGCTCGGCGGCGACGTAGCGCAGGCCGAGCTGCAGGCCGGTCAGGTGGTTCGGCACCGGCGGCAGCAGGTGCTGCTGGATGCGGCGCGCGATCTCGACGTCCTTCTGCAGGCGGACCTTCTCGAGCGAATCGGCGTGCAGGCGCGCGTTCTCGACCGAGATCGCCAGCTGCGCGGAGATGGCGCCGAACAGGGCCAGGTCGCGCGACGAGAACTCGCGGCGCACGGCGCGCGAGTCGACGTAGATGACCCCGACCGTACGGTTGCGGGCGCGCATCGGCGCACACATCACCGCGCGCAGCTTGAGGTCGTAGACCGACTGGCCCAGCTCGAGCGCTTCCTGGTCGGACTGCACGACCGAGCGCACGGCGACGCCGTCCTCGAGGCAGCGGCGCACGAGGCTGCGGCTCCACTGCAGTTCGTCGGTCAGCGACCGACCTTCGCGGTCCATCGCCATCCGGACCGACAGGTCGTCGGGCTGCTCGCCGAGCAGCAGGATCGCGCGCTCGGCGCTGGTGACCTGCAGCGAGCGGTCGACGATGTCGCGGAGCACCGTGTCGAGGTCGATGTTGGCGGTGACCGCCGCGATCGTGTCCAGCAGGATCTGCAGCGACCGCGAGTCCTGGGTCGCGTCGCCGGTCAGGATCGTCGACGTTTCACGCTCCCCGCCGCGCCCATGGGCCGCCGGGGATGCCTCCTTGCGCACCGGCGGCGGCGCCGGCTCGTCTTTCTTTTGCCATGGCCACTTCATGCCGCGGACGGACTCTAGGTGGCCGACGCAGCCGAGTCGAGCAAGGAAACCGGAGCCTTCGCACCGACCGTTGCACTTGATCGCGGTGGCGGCCAGAATCCGCGCCCTCTCCCACCGGTCTGAGACCCCCGCTTGCCGCACCGCCCATGAAGATCGACAAGATCCTGCACGACGACTACGCCATCCTCACCCTCAAGGGCGAGTTCGACACGTTCTTCGTCCCGGCCCTGATGCAGGACGTCGAAGGCCTGGTCCAGCGCGGCATCAGCCACATGATCCTCGAGATGCGCCTGGTCAAGTTCATCAACTCGACCGCGCTCGGCGCCGTGATCAAGGCGCACAAGCTCTGCCGCGCCGAAGGTGGCGAGCTGGTGATCTCGCAGCCGTCGCCGGTCGTGCGCGACGTCATGACCAAGGTCGGCATCGACAAGCTGATCTCGCTGTGCGACACCGAGAAGGACGCGACCAAGGCGATCATCCGCCACCTGAACCAGAAGGAACTCGCCGGCGAGGTCCCGGTCGATCAGGAGAAGGTCGTGATCTCGTTCGCCGACGACATCCGCAACAAGATGATCGGTGGCAAGAAGGCGCTGATCGGCCTGATGTCGAACGTCAACGGCCAGAAGATCCAGTTCCTGTGGAACGGCACCAAGCACGGCATCAGCGCCGAGCAGGCCAAGCAGCTGTTCGTCGCGGGCAGCGAGGTGCAGCTGAAGTTCCACGTGAAGATGATCCGCCAGGAGCCGTTCCAGACGGCGGCGACGGTCGAAACGACCGAAGTCGCGACCGACGGCGGCGTGCGCATCACGGCGAGCTTCCCGAAGAAGATGCCGGAAGCGGATCGCAAGGGACTGACGCAGTACGCCGACGACATGGCGTTCCTAAAGCGGCAGCTGCCCGGTAGCTGAGAGTGCCCGGTAGCGGAGAGCCCTGACCGGTCGCTCCGGTCCATCGGCGGCAGGCGGCGCGCCAAAGACTGGGCGCCGAAGACTGGGCGCCAAAGACTGGCTGCGCGGCAGATGCTCGCTGCGCCCCGAAGACTTGCCGCGCGCGCCGCGATCCCGCGGTGCATCCCGCGGCGCAGTGCGCGAGAACGACTCCCCCGCGAGAACGACTCCCCCGCGAGAACGGCTCCCCGCGAGAGTGGCGCCGCGCGAAAACGAACCCGCGCAACTTGGCTGCGCTCAGGAAGAGGCGCAAGCCGAGTCGCGCGGGGGAAGACCGCCCACTCGCGGGCGCGATCTGCTGCGGCGATCGCTGCGCCGATCAGCCGACGCGGAATTTGCCGGAGCGCTTGATCTTGCGCTTGATGACCTTGCGGCCACCGGTGGTCTTGCTGCGGGTGCGGAACCCGACCTTCTTCAGACGCTTCACCTTCGAACGACGGACCTTGAGCTTCATGGCGGCACTCGCGCGAGGCGACACCGCACCTTGCGGCCGTCCTCGACTGGATAAAGGGGCGGGGAGCCTACCGGCAACGACGCGGTCGGTCAAACCTCGATTGCGCAGCAGCAACCATGCAGGCATGGTGCGCGGATGCGCATCCTGCTGGTGAGCCACGGCCTGCCACCCGACAGCGTCGGCGGGGTCGAGCAACACGTCGACGGCCTGGCCCGCGCCCTGCTCGCTGCCGGCCACGAGGTCGAGGTCTTCGCCCGCAGCCACCTGCCGGGCACGCCGCAAGGCGAATGGACGACGCTGCCGGGCGAGGCGCCCCGCATCCACCGCGTCGCCTACCGCTGGGAGAACGTGCACACGCTGGCCGACATCTACCGCAGCGAGCCGATGGCAGCGGCGATGCAGCGGTTCCTCGCCGCCCGTGCCGCCGCCGGCGTTCGCTTCGACATCGCGCACGTCCATCATCTGACCGGCATGTCGCTCGACAGCCTGCAGGCCCTGCGTGCCGCCGCCGTGCCGACGGTGCTGACGCTGCACGACTACTGGCTGTTCTGTCCGCGGGGCCAGATGTTCCACCACCGCGGTGAAGCCTGCGAAACCGCCGAACTGCGGCGCTGCGGCGAGTGCCTGCAGGCGACGTTCCCGTGGTGGCTCGGCGACGCGGACCGCGAAGCCAAGGTCGCCCGCGTGCACGCCGACGCTTTGCGCGCGCTGGCGCTGCCGCAACAACTGGTGGTGCCGAGCGCGCGCGCGATCCCGCCGTTCGTGGCGCTCGGGGTCCCCGCCGAACGCTTCGTCGTCGTCGAGAACGGCGTCGACACCGAGCAGCTGCAACTGCTGCCCCCGCCGGCGACGGGCCCCGGTCCTCTGCGCGTCGGCTACTTCGGCACGGTGATGCCGAGCAAGGGCCTGCACGTGCTGCTCGACGCGATGGCGGCGTTGCCGCCCGGCGCCGCGACCCTGCGCATCCACGGCAACGTCGTCCCCTACCACGGCGACGAGAGCTACGGCACGCGCTGCTTCCAGCGGCTGCAGCCCGGCAGCGGCGTGCACTACTTCGGCCCTTACGGCCTGGGCGAGCTGCCAGCGCTGCTGGCGGAGATCGACGTGCTGGCGGCGCCAGCGCTCTGGCACGAAGCGTTCGGGCTGACCGTGCGCGAAGCCCTGGCTGCTGGCCGCCCCGTGCTGGTCAGCCGCATCGGTGGCCTGCAGGACGCCGTCGTCGACGGCCAGGCCGGTCGGGTGCTGCCGCCGGGCGAAGTCGCCGCCTGGACCCGGGCGCTGCGCGAGCTCTGCGACGACCGCCGCCTGGTGGCGCGCATGGCGCGCGCGGCGCGGCCGCTGGCCCGCGGCTTCGCGCCCATGGCTGCCGACCTGATCGCCGTCTACGCGACGGCGATCGCCCGGGCCCGCTGACAACTTGACCGCGACCCCGACCAACCCCTAGTCTCCCCGCCCCTTTGTGGGCACGGGCCCCGGCCGCAACTCGCGAGCCGCTCCCGCACCCAGCGACGCACGATCACGATGACGGACACGGTCACGAACGCCCCCATCCCTTCGCTCGACCCCGCTTCGCTGCTGTCCGGCGACATCACGCCGACCAAGCTCGATGCCTTCCGGGCCGCCGTGTTCCAGTCGGTCGACACGCTGCAGCAGCTGCGTGACTGGCTGCAGGATCCCCGCGCCAAGGGCACGGCCCGCGGCATCGCGCTGTGGGCGCTCGGCCGACATCAGGACGCCATCGCGCTGCTGCAGGCGGACAAGTCGAATCCGGTCGTCGCCTTGTGCCTCGCCAGCAGCCTGGCTGCGGTCGGCAACATCGACGATGCGGCGAAACTGCTGAACAAGCGCGAGTCCGACCCGGCGCAGGCGCTGGTCTGGCTGCGCGCGCTCGACTACGCCAACGACGCCGAGCGACTGACCAAGGACGTCGAGAAGTTGAGCGCACTGCTCGGGGAGAACGACCGCAAGTACTACACGGGCCGCGTCGCCGAACTGAACCACGACGTCACCAAGGCGATCGAGCTGTTCGACGAGGTGATGGCCGCCGAACCGAGCCACAAGCAGGCACTGTTCCGCCTGGCCCTGAACGTCGACCTGCGCGGCGAGGACGAAGAGGCGCGCGAGCTCTACGAGCGGGCGCTGATGTCGCCGCCGGTCAACGTCGCCTGCGTGGTCAACCTCGGCATCCTCTACGAGGACATGGGCAACTACCGCCGCGCCATGCAGTGCTTCGACCTGGCGCTGCAGGCGAACCCGGACAACTCGCGCGCGCGCCTGTATCGCCGCGATGCGGCCGCGGCGCTGAACATGTATTACGACGAGGACCAGGAGCGCCGCGACGACAAGCGCAACAAGCTGCTGCGCACGCCGATCAACGACTTCGAGCTGTCGGTCCGCTCGCGCAACTGCCTCGCGAAGATGAACATCCGCACGCTCGGCGACCTGGTCAAGAAGACCGAGGCCGAGCTGCTCAGCTACAAGAACTTCGGCGAGACGTCGCTGACCGAGATCAAGGAGATCCTGAAGAACAAGGGACTCCGCCTCGGCATGACGGCCGACGAGCTGATGAGCAAGGACCTCGGCGAGATGTCCGAGCCGGCGGCGCGCCTCGAGGAGCAGCCGGACCCGAACAGCCCGGACCCGTCGCGTCGCCCGATCAGCGAGCTCGACCTGTCGGTGCGCAGCCGCCGCATCGTCGACCTGCTGAAGATCCGCACCATCGGCGACCTCGCGCAGAAGACCGAGGCCGAGCTGCTGGCGTGTCCGAACTTCGGCCAGACCTCGCTGAACGAGATCAAGACCAAGCTCGACGAGTTCGGTCTGTCGCTGCGCGGCTGATCGCCGCAGCAGCGGCTCCCCGCGCATGTACGACCATCTGCTCGGCGACGTCGTCGACAAGAGCGCGTCGCGCGCCGTGGTCCGCTGCGGCGGCGTCGGCTACGAGCTGCGCATCAGCCTCAGCTCGGCCACCGAGCTGAAGGTCGGCGCCACCTGCCAGGTGTTCACCATCCTGCACGTCGTCGACGGCACGCCGTCGCTGCTGGGTTTCGCGTCGCGGGCCGAACGCGAACTGGCGAAGAAGCTGCTGTCGGTCAGCGGTGTTGGGCCGACGCTCGCCTTGGCGCTGCTCAGCGTGTTCGCGCCGCACGACCTGGCGCTCGCGATCGCGCGCGGCGACACCGCGGCGCTGAAGGCGGTGAAGGGCGTCGGCCAGAAGACCGCCGAACGCTTGTGCCTCGAACTGCGCGACGCGATGGCGAAGCTCGACCTGCCGGCCGCCGGCGAACGCCCGCTGCCGAGCCGGACCAACGACGATGCGATCGCCGCGCTGGTCACACTCGGCTACAGCGAGAAGGACGCGCGCGACAAGGTCGAGAAGGTGCGCCGCAGCGCCGCGGCCCCGGCTGCCGGCGACATCGAAGGCCTGATCAAGGCCGTGCTGCAGATGTGAGCGGCGCGCAGCGCAACGCGCTTCAACGGCCGAGCTTCACCAGCAGCAACTGCACGTCGGCCTGGCGCACGCCGGCGATGCGCGACGCCTCGCCGAGCGTCAACGGCCGCCGCTGCTGCAGCCGCGCGCGCGCCTCGTTGCTGAGCCCCGGGATCGCCGCGTAGTCGAAGGCCTCGGGGATGCGCCGTTGCTCCATGCGCTGCAGCCGCGCCACCTCCATCGCCTGCCGTTCGACGTAGCCCGCGTACTTCACTTCGGCTTCGACCTCGGCCAGCTCCGCCGGCGACAGCGCCATGCCACGCAGCGTCTCGTCCCACAGCAGCAGCTGCGCGGTGTCGACCTCGGGCCGCCGCAGCCACTCGGTCAGCGTGCGGCCGTCGTGGCGGCGCAGATCGAGCCACTTGCGCGCCGCGCCGATGCGCTGCTCCTTCTGCTGGACCGCCGCCGCCTGCGCCGCGTCGACCAGGCCGAGCCGTTCGCCGATCGGCGTCAACCGGCGGTCGGCGTTGTCGCTGCGCAGCAGCAACCGGAACTCGGCGCGGCTGGTGAACATCCGGTACGGCTCGGTCGGGTTCACTCGGCACAGGTCGTCGACCATAACGCCGAGGTAGGCGGTCGCGCGATCGAACACGAACGACTCCTGCCCGCGCGCGAAACGCGCCGCGTTGAGGCCGGCGACGAGGCCCTGGCCGGCGGCCTCTTCGTAGCCGCTGGTGCCGTTGATCTGGCCGGCGGCGAACAGGCCGCGCACGGTCGCCACCTGCAGGTCGCCGCGGATCTGGTCGGTCAGGATGTAGTCGTACTCGACCGCGTAGCCGGGACGCAGCACCTCGACGCGTTCGAGGCCGGGGATCGTGCGCAGGAAGGCGACCTGCACTTCGGCCGGCAGGCTCGTCGACACGCCGTTGGGGTAGATCTCGACCGAATCGCGGCCTTCGGGCTCGAGGAAGATCGGGTGCGAGTCCTGCTCGGCGAAGCGCACGACCTTGTCCTCGACGCTCGGGCAGTAACGCGGACCGACCCCTTGGATGCGGCCCTGGAACATCGGCGAATGGTGCGCGTTGGCGCGGATGATCGCATGCGTCGCCGGCGTCGTGCGCGTCAGCCAGCAGTGCATCTGCGCGGTGTCGAGCCGCTGCGTGCGGAACGAGAACGGCTGCGGCGGGTCGTCGCCCGGTTGCGGCTCGAGGCCGGCGAAGTCGATCGAGTCGCGGTGCAGCCGCGGCGGCGTGCCGGTCTTGTGGCGCCCGAGGCGCAGCCCGCACGCGCGCAACGACGCGCTGATGCGCGCAGCCGGCGCTTCGCCGTGGCGGCCACCGGGTTGTTCCCAGGCACCGGCGAACAAGCGGCCGCCGAGGAACGTGCCCGTCGTCAGGACCACCGCCGGCGCCGCCAACTGCGAGCCGTCGGCCAGCGCCACGCCGGCGATCGCGGCGCCGTCGCCGCTGCGGCGCAGTTCGACGGCCTCGCCGGCGACCACCGTCAGGTTCGCGTAGCCGAGCACGCGCGCGACCATCGCCCGGTTGTAGGCGTCGCGATCGCACTGCGCGCGCGGCGACCGCACGGCCGGGCCCTTGCTCGTGTTCAGCATCCGGAACTGGATGCCGGTCTGGTCGGTGACCACCCCCATCTCGCCGCCGAGCGCGTCGACCTCGCGCACCAGCTGGCCCTTGGCGAGACCGCCGATCGCCGGATTGCACGACATGCGGCCGATCGCCGCCGGGTCGAGCACGACCATCGCCGTGCGGCAGCCGAGCCGGGCGGCCGCAGTCGCCGCCTCCACGCCGGCGTGGCCGCCGCCGACCACGATCACGTCGAAGTCACGAGTCACCACCGCCTAGCTTTTCGCTCCGCCCTGACGAAGGCAAGAGGCGTCGATGCGTGGGCTCTGGTTCCGCCGCGCGGCGGATCAGGCGATCGGCACCGAGCGCGCGTAGATCGCCCGCAGCAGCAGCCGGTGACGGAGCACGTAGGTCCACATGGCCGAGCCATCGGCCAGCGACGGGCTGCGACTGCAGCGCCGCTGGCAACGGAGTCCTGCCGCGCGGGGCGCAGCTTGTGCGGGTGCCGGCAGGACACCTACACTCGCTGCATGCAGCCATCGCGCCGCGCACCGGGTCGTTCCGCCAAGAGCTTCCGCTCCATCGCGTGCCGGGCGCTGGCCCTGGTGCTGTCGATCGCGCCGTGCAGCGCACAGGTGACGGTCGCGGAACTCGGCAAGCTGGCCCGCGACCGCGCCGCGCGCCACACCGACGGCAAGCTGCTGGAGCCGTTCGTGGCCGACCTGAGCGTCGAATACGACGCCAACAAGGCCACGCTCGAGACCCGCTTCGAGGCGATCGTGGCGCTCGGCGAGGCGGTCGTGCCGGAGCTGCTCGCGCATCTCGTGCCGGCGCAGAACGGCGACGCGGCGCGCCACCTGGCCAGCAACTGCGGGCGGCTGCTGGCGCGCTTCGAACTCGAGGAGCACTTCGGCGCCTTGGTCGAACTGGCGCTCGGCCAGAGCGAGACGGCGCGCGGCGAAGCCATCCGCCTGCTCGGCGCGGTCGAGGCCCCGGCGGCGACGACGCTGCTGCTCGACCTGCTCGACCAGCCGAAGGCGGAGACGCGGCGGCTCGTGCTCGACGCGCTGGGCCGTCGCCGCGCTGCCGGCGCCGCCCCCAAGGTCGCAGCGATGCTGGCGTCGGCCGACCGCAGCGTGCGGCTCGAGGCGCTCGGCTGCCTCGCGGAGATCGGCAGCCCGGCCGTGCTCGAGCTCGTTCGCACCGCCTACGCCAACGAGAAGGACAACAAGCTGCTGCCGGCCTACATCGAGTACTTCGCTGCCGCCGTGCGCGAACACGACCAGGTCGCCCGCGAACTGCTGCCGCTGCTGAGCCGCGAGCGCATCGACTGGCGCGACACCAAGCGGCTGATCGAGGCGCTGGCGACGATCGCCCCGCGCGACCACGAGCCGACGATCCGCAACCTCGGCGACATCATCCAGAAGGGCGAACTCAACGAGCTCGGCCTGCAGGCGGCGCTGACCATCCAGGCGCTGGGCGACAAGCAGGGCATCACCCGCCTGCGCCGCGCCCTCGACGAGCAGCTGAAGAAGCCCAGCCGCCGCGGCGAGGCCGCGCTCTACGAGCTGCGCGGGCAGCTCGGCATCGCCAGCGAGGACTACAACGAGGCCTACACCGACTTCGTGCACGCGGCGGAGAAGGCCGGCGAGACGGCGACGATGGTGCAGAAGGCCGTCGCCGGGATGATGCGGTGCGAGGCGCGGCGCAAGAAGGTGCAGAGCCTGATCAAGCTGATCCGGGAGTCGGGGCTGTCGGTGGCCGACATCGAGGCGATCGGCAACTACGACGCCGTGTTCCGGGAAACGCTGCAGCAGGACAAGGTGAAGGCGGCGCTGCAGGCGCTCGCCAAGCCAGCTGGCGGCAAGTAGCAGCACGGTGCCGGCACCGGTCCCGCCCAGCACGCCCTGGGCCCGAGCGCGGCTCCCGCGCAGCGGGCGATGCCCACGCTGCGCACAAGTTGCGTGGGCTGGCCACGAAGGCGGCGCGTCGCCTTGACCGCGCAGGAGCATGGCGACAAGATGTTCGCCCCCTTTTCGCCGTCGCGACCCGCGCCGGCGCCGCATTCCCGCTAGCCAGACATCGCCATGGAAGTCCAGGTTGCCGAAACCGGCCCCTGCAGCCGCTCCCTGACCATCACGGTCCCGCCGACGCTCGTCAACGAACACCTGGATCGGATGTTCCAGTCGGCGACGCAGCAGATCCACATGAAGGGCTTCCGGCCGGGCAAGGTCCCGCGCAACCTGGTCGAGAAGCGCTTCGGCAACGGCATCCTGGCCGAGGCGAAGGAGCAGATGCTCAATCGCTTCTTCGGCGAGGCCTGCCGCAGCAAGGACCTGAACCCCGTCGGCCGCATCGCCATCGACGACTTCGAGAAGCTCGAGGTCAAGCCGGGCCAGCAGCTGAAGTTCGTCGCCAAGATCGACGTGCGCCCGACCTTCGAGCTCAAGGCCAGCAAGGGCCTCGAGGTCGAGGGCTTCGAGGGCGAGGCGTCGGACCTCGACGTCGACAACGCGCTGAAGGAGATCGTGCACCAGAAGCGCACGATCCAGCCGACCAGCGACGCCGCCGCCGACGGCGACTTCCTGAAGTGCGACTACTCGTTCCTCGACGGCAACGGCAAGGAAGTGCTGAGCCGCAGCGCCGCCCAGCTGAACACCCGGCTGCCGCTGCACGGCGTCGAGGAAGCCGCCTACACGCAGGCGGTGATCGGCGCCAAGGCCGGCGCCACCATCGAGATGCCGATCACCTTCCCGGCCAACTTCGAGAAGGAGTCCGTGCGCGGCCAGCAGGGCAAGGTCGTGGCCAAGGTCGCCGAGGTGCTGCGCGTGACGCCGCCGCCGGTCGACGAAGAGCTGGCCAAGGGCCTCGAGTTCGGCTCGCTGGCCGAGCTGCGCGCCGACCTGAAGCAGCGCATCACCGCCGAGAAGACCCGCCTCGGCAAGGGTCGCCAGGAGGAGCAGGCGCTGCAGCAGCTGATGGAGCAGCACTCGATCCCGGTGCCGCCGTCGCTGGTCGAAGAGCAGAAGCAGGCCGCCCTCGGCTCGCTGGCCCAGCGCCTGCAGCAGAACGGCGCCAAGGACGAGGAGATCCAGAAGAAGCTGGAAGAATCGCAGGCCGAAGCCCAACAAGACGCCGAGCGCCGCGTGCGCCTGTTCTTCCTGATCGAAGCGGTGGCGAAGCAAAACAAGCTGTTCGTCACCGAGACCGACGTCGAGGGCGAACTGCGCGCGATCGCGCTCGCCAACAGCAGCGAGAACGTGCAGTTCTCCGCCGCCCAGGTGCGCGAGCACCTCGAGCGTGAGAACCGGCTCGGCGAGCTGCGCTTGGCGCTGCTGGAGCGCAAGGTCCGTGATTTCCTCAGAGAGAACGCCAAGATCGTCGATAAGAAGGGCAGTTGAGCGACGTCGCGACCGTCCCAGGCGGTCCGGCCCCCGTCCGACGGAGGCCGCACCTGCCTGCGCTACGGTCGAGGCTCGCCCGCTAACCCCGAACCCGTTCGCCGAGCCATGAGCATCGCCAACAGCTACTTCATCCCCACCGTCATCGAGAAGACCGGCCGCGGCGAGCGCGTCTACGACATCTACAGCCGGTTGCTCGAGGACCGGATCGTGTTCATCGGGACGCCGATCGACGACAACGTCGCCAACGCGGTGATCGCGCAGCTCTTGTTCCTGCAGAAGGAGAACAAGAACCAGGACATCAACCTGTTCCTGAACACGCCCGGCGGCAGCGTGACCGCCGGCCTCGCGATCTACGACACGATGCAGTTCGTGCAGTGCCCGGTCGCCACCTACTGCATCGGCCAGGCGGCTTCGATGGGCGCCGTGCTGCTGGCGGCGGGCACGAAGGGCAAGCGCCACGCGCTGCCGCACTCGCGCATCATGATCCACCAGCCGTGGGGCGGCGTCGGCGGCACCGCGATCGACATCTCGATCCAGGCCGACGAGATCCTGCGCCTGAAGACCACGCTCAGCGAGATCCTCGGTCGCCACTGCAATCGCCCGGCCACCGAGGTCAATCGCGACAGCGACCGCGACTTCTTCATGGGCCCGGCCGAAGCGAAGGCCTACGGCCTGATCGACGAGATCGTGCAGACCAGCAAGTGAGCGACGGCAGCTGGCGTCGGACTGGCCGGCGTCGCGCCGGCAAGCTGCGCGCCGCCGACGACCGACTGGGCAGCCCCAGCGCCAGCGCGGCACGAAAGCCCGCCGGCGACCGCGCGCGCGCCCCGAGCCTCGGCTAAGCTGCACCGTCCACCGCGACCGAACACGAGGCAAGACATGGCAGGCAAGGGCAAGACGGTCGAGCGCTGTACCTTCTGTGAGAAGTCGCGCCACCACGTGCAGTCCCTGATCTCCGGGCCGCCCGGGATCTACATCTGCAACGAGTGCATCGACATCTGCAACACGATCCTCAAGGAGGAGGATCGCAAGCAGAAGGGTGGCGGTGCACCGCCGACGTTCGTCAAGGACCTCGTCCTCAAGGACAAGGTGCCGACGCCGGAATACATGCTGAAGCGGCTCGGCGACTACGTGATCGGCCAGGAGCGCGCCAAGAAGGTGCTCTCGGTCGCGGTCTACGGCCACTACAAGCGGCTGCACGCGCGCTTCCACAACCCCGAGCTCGAACTCGAGAAGAGCAACATCCTGCTGGTCGGCCCCACCGGCTCGGGCAAGACGCTGCTGGCGCGCACGCTGGCGAAGATCCTCGACGTGCCGTTCGCGATCGCCGATGCGACGACGCTGACCGAGGCCGGCTACGTCGGCGAGGACGTCGAGAACATCCTGCTGCGCCTGCTGCAGAACGCCAACTTCGACGTCGAACGCGCGCAGCAAGGCATCGTCTACATCGACGAGATCGACAAGATCGGCCGCACCACCAGCAACGTCTCGATCACCCGCGACGTCAGCGGCGAAGGCGTGCAGCAGGCGCTGCTGAAGATCCTCGAGGGCACGGTCGCCAACGTGCCGCCGCAGGGCGGCCGCAAGCACCCCGAGCAGAGCTACATCCAGGTCAACACGGAGCACATCCTGTTCATCTGCGGCGGCACCTTCAGCGGCATCGAACAGTTCATCGCCCGCCGCCTCGGCCAGAAGGTCATCGGCTTCGGCCAGCAGGACGACGGCCCGCAGGTCGACATGGGGCTGGTGACGAGCCAGGCCGAGCGAGATCGCCTGATCCCCTACCTCGACCAGAAGGACCTGATCGACTTCGGCATGATCCCCGAGTTCGTCGGCCGCCTGCCGGTCACGGTGCCGATGCGTTCGCTGACGCGGGCCGAGATCCTGAACGTAATGACCGAGCCGAAGAACGCCTTGATCAAGCAGTACAAGGCGATGTTCGAGCTCGACGGCTGCCAGCTCGAGTTCACCGACGAAGCGCTCGGCGTGCTCGCCGACCAGGCGATGCAGCGCGAGACCGGCGTGCGCTCGCTGCGCGCGATGTTCGAAGAGGTCCTGCTCGACCTGCGCTTCGAGATCGGCGCCCGCAAGGGCGAGCGCATCGTCATCACCGGCGACTACGTGCAGGAGAAGCTGCGCCCGAAGGCGCGCGGCGACGACGCCCTGCGCAAGCGCGACTCGGCCTGATGGCGACGCTGACCGACCTCGGGGACGCGGCGCTGGCCGAAGTCGTCGCCGCCGCCGGCGGCAAGCCGTTCCAGGCGCGCCAGGTCGCGCACTGGCTCTGGCGCCACGGCGTGACCTCGTTCGACGCCATGCGCAACGTGCCGCTGGCGCTGCGCACGGCGTTGGCGGCCTCCCACCGCTTGCGCCACGCCACCGTCGACAAGGTCGACGACGCCGACGACGGCACCCAGAAGCTGCTGCTGCGTCTCGCCGACGGCGAAGCGGTCGAATGCGTGATCATCCCGGACGGCGAGCGCACGACGCTGTGCATCTCGACGCAGGTCGGCTGCCCGGTCGCCTGCGTGTTCTGCGCCTCGGGCATGTTCGGCGTGCGCCGCAACCTGACCAACGGCGAGATCGCCGAGCAGGTGCTGGTCGCCAAGTCGCGCCTGCCGGCCGAACGGCGCCTGACCAACCTGGTCGTCATGGGCATGGGCGAACCCATGCTCAACCTCGACAACCTGCTGCCGGCGCTCGAACGCATCCACGACGGCGACGGCATCGACATGGGCGCGCGCCGCATCACGGTCAGCACCTCGGGTTATCCGCGGCAGATGGAACGCTTCGCCGCCGCCGACCCGTCCTACAACCTCGCCGTCTCGCTGCACGCGGCCGACGACACGCTGCGCAAGCAGCTGGTGCCGACCGCGTCGGCGCCGGTGCGCGAGATCGTCGCCGCGGCGCACCGCTACTTCGGCCAGAAAGGCCGCGAAGTGACCTACGAGGTCGTGCTGCTGGAAGGCACCAACGACCGCCCGCAGGACGCGACGGCGATGGTCGACGTGCTCGGCGCGCTGCCGTGCACCGTCAACCTGATCCCGTGGAATCCGGTCGAGGAGATCGCGGCCAACCGCGGGCTGCGGCGGCCGAGCCCGGCGCGCGTCGACGCGTTCGCCGACCTGCTGCGCCGCGGCGGCCTGAACGTCACCGTGCGCCGGCAGCGCGGCGCCGATCGTTCGGCGGCGTGCGGCCAGCTGCGCCTGCGCGAACTGGCGAAGGGCTGACGCGCCGCGGCGCTCGCCCCTGGCTGCGCGTCAGCGCACCACTCGCCCCAGCTGCGCGTCAGCGCACCTGGGTGCCGCCGCGCTGGCCGCCGCTGCGGCGCTGCAACCGACCGTCGCGCGCGGGCTCGTCGCCGTCCGCCGGTGCTGGCGCGTTCGCTTCGCTCTTCTTCGCCTTCGCCACCTGTTCCTTGCCCTTGCGCACGAACGTGACCACGACGTCGCCACCGACCTCGATCGGGCCGAGCGCGTCCTGCACGTCCTGCGGCGAGCCGATCGTGCGCTCGCCGATCCGGGTGACGATGTCGCCGCGCAGCAGGCCCAGCGCCGACGCCAGCGAGTCCGGCTGCACGGAGTCGACCATCAGGCCGGTGCCTTCGGGCAGCTCGAGGTACTCGCGCAGCTCGGCCGGGATCTCCGGCCGAATGCCGATGCCGAGCCGGCGACCGGCCGGCGGCGCCACCGGAGCGACCTCGACGGCCGGCGCCCGGTCGCGCCGCGGCGTGGCGCCGAACGGCAGCACCTGCACGTCCGGCCCGCCCATCTCCCAGCGGAACCCCGGCATGGTGTCGCCGCCGAACAGGCGACCGCCGCGGAAGAACGGCGACAGGCTCAGCCCGTTCTGCTGCAGCACGCCCGGATGCTCGCGCTGGAACGTCTCCATGTCGGGCGCGTCGTAGACCTTGGTCTCGGTCTCGCCCTTGTCGTTCTGCTGCTGCACCTCGACGTGCACGGCGCCGTCCGGGCCGATCTGCACGCTCATGCCGCGCGACGCGCCAGCGCCGGGCTGCATCTGCTCCTGCAGGTCGCGGAAGAACGGATCCTCGAAGAAGCGGGCGCGCGGGACGTCGACGCCGAAGTCGCGCTCGAGCCGTTCGAACAACGACTGGAACTGTTGGCGCATGTCGTCGTCGACGCCGCCGAACACCGGCAGCCGGCGCTGGACCTTGGGCGCGCTCTCGAGCTGCGGCTGGCCGTCGTCCGGCTTGCCCTCGCCGACCTTGCCGTCGTTGGCCCTGCCGTCCCTGCCCTCGGTGCGGCCGCGCGACGCCAGCGGTGCGGCCCCTTCGAGCTGGCGGACCAGCCGGCGCGCGCGCCACTGCACTTCGGCGTCGTCCTTCTGTGCCGCAGCGTCGCGCAGCGCCGGTAGCGCCACGTCGCCGAGTTCGCGCAGGCGCCGTTCGGCTTCGACCCGCTGGCGATAGCTGTCGCTGCCGAGCTGGCGGATCAGGCTGGTGACTTCCTTGCCGGCTTCCGGCGAGGCGGCTTCGGGCGCCGCATTGGCCGGCGGCTTCGTCTCGGCACCGGCCGCAGGCGGCTTCGGCGCCGTCGGGTCTTGGGCCAGAAGGGAGGAGGCGAGGCCGGTAGCGGCCACCAACAGCAACTTGCGCAGTTCGATCATCGTCAGGTCTCCTGCTCCGCCGGGCAGCGCGCGAAGCGTGCCCACGACGGACGACGGCCGAAAAACTCCGACGGTCGGCAGCGAAGGCCGTGGGCGGGGCCCACCGAGGCGGCTGCGTCAGCGCGGGTGCGAGACCGACGTCGCCGACGGCGCCACCGGCGGCACCGGCGGCACCGGCACGCCGTCGTCGACCAGCTGGCGCAAGGCGCGGCGCACCAGCAGGCCCGACGGTCCGACTTCGACCTCGTCGTCGCCGCGGTCTTCGCCGAGCGGCCGGAGTTCCACGCGCGCCCCGGCGTACGGCACCACCCTCGGCGATTCGCCGACGACCGTTCGCGAAGCTGGCTGGGCGGCCGAGGGGCTCGGCAGACGAACGTCCCCGCCAGGGTGCCGCTGGTCGCCGACGATGGTGCCACCCCAGAAGCCGACCACGACGAGCAGGGCCGCCGCCGCCAGCGCCCGCCCCGAGGCCCACCACGACGCCCGGCCGGCGGTCGCCACCGACGGCGCTGGTTCCGTGGCCACGGCCGCCAGGATGTCGCGGTGCAGGTCGGCGAACATCGCGGTCTCGGCCGGCGTCTCGTCGCCGACGGCGAGGGCGCCGAGCGCTGCGTGCGAGCGCTGCAGCACCGCCGCCTCCCCACGGCACGCGTGGCAGTCGACCAGGTGCGCCCGCACGCTGGCCGCGGTGCTGGCGTCGAGTTCGCCCCCGGCGAACCACGGCAGCTGCTCGCGCACGGAGCCACACGATGCGGACGGGCGGTTCACGGCCGACCTCCGCGCTCCAGGCGCTCCCAATGCTCGCGGAACATCTGCCGGCCGCGGTGCAGGCGCCAGCGCGCCGTCGCGTGCGTGACCTTCAGGATCGGCGCGATCTCGCGGCAGCTGAGGCCGTGGATGTCGCGCAGCACCAGCACGGCGCGGAACTTCGCGTCGAGGCGTTCGAGCACGGCCCAGACCGCGCGGTCCTGCTCCTCGCGTTCGACCGGCGCTTCGCCGCTCTCGCGCTGGTCCGGCAGGCCACCGAGCACGTCGTCGAGGCTGCCGGCGCGGGCGCTGCGCAGCTTGCGCAGCGCGTCGATCGCCAGGTTCATGACGATGCGATAGAACCAGGTGTAGAACGAGCGCGCGAAGTCGTACTGCGCGAGCCCCTTGAACAGCCGCACGAACGCTTCCTGCGCTACGTCGCGCGCTTCCTCGGTGCGGCCGACGACGTGGAAGGCGATCCAGTAGGCGCGCTTCTGGTAGCGCGCGACCAACGCCGCGAACGGATCCTGTTGCCCGGCCAGCGTGCGGCGGACCAGTTCGGCGTCGGACAAGGCCGGGTCGAGCGCCAGCTGCTGCACCGCCGTCGACAGGCCGGTCGGGAGGTTCGCCGCGGCGGCTCCCGCCACGTCGGCGGTCGGGCGCACGGTGCTACGGGGGCGTTCGAAGCTCGGCTGCATGGACGGTTGTGGAGGATAGCGGCCGCGGTCGGCGACCGGCAGGCCTGATACGGGGCCGACGACGCAGTGTTGGCGCCAGAACTCGGCGATCCCCTGATCCCAGACCGCGGCGGCTAGGCCGGCGGGTTCGAGCCACCCGCCCGTTCGCGGCCCGTCACCGCCCGGAAGCGCGCCGCGTAGTCGGGGTGGTTCGTGCCCATGAGCCGGTCCCAGACGTTGGCGTAGAGCCCGTAGTTGCCGCGGAACAGCTCGTGGTGCATCGCGTGGTTCGTCGGCGTGTTCAGCAGCTTGCCGAGCCACGAATCGAGCAGCCAGCGCGGATGGTACTCGTGGCCGGTGTGGCCGAGCACATTGAACGTGATCTGCCAGACCATGAAGACGACGAACGCCAGCGGGTGCATCGGCACCAGCAGCACGGCCAGCGGGAAGATCGCCGCCTGCACCACCGCCTCGAGCGGATGGAAGGCGTAGGCCGCCCACGGCGACGGGTTGGTCGACCGGTGGTGCACGCGGTGCACGAGGCGGAACACGCGCGGCCGGTGCATCCAGCGATGCGTCCAGTAGAACCACGTGTCGTGCAGCGCGATCGTCAGCACGATGCTGGCGACGAACCACCCGACGTCGGCGAACGGATCGCCGAAGTACATGCGCGTCCAACCGGCGCGCACCGCCTGGTAGGTCAGCGCCCCGACCAGGCCGAACACCAGCAGCGAGCTCAGCGACCAGGCCAGTTCGCGGCGCACGTCGGCGCGCGTCGGCGCCGCCGCCACGATCTTGCGATGCGCCCAGCGTGCTCGGCACCAGCGGAACGCGACCAGCCAGGCGAGCCCGGCAGCGACGAAGTAGCGCAGCGCGTTCTCCAGCGTGATCGCCAACAGGCTGTGCAGGAACGGCATCGCGCCAGTCCGGACGATCAGCCCTGCAGCGGCGTGCCCATGCGGCGGAACTTGGCGTAGCGCTGCGCCAGCAGGTCGTTCAGCGGGATCGCCTGCAGCTCGGTCAGCCAGTCGACGATCTGCTGCTTGACGCGATCGACCGCGCCCTTCGGATCGCGGTGCGCGCCGCCGAGCGGCTCCTCGACGACCTTGTCGACGAGGCCCAGGCGCAGCAGGTCCTTGCTGGTCAGCTTCAGCGCTTCGGCGGCCTCCGGCGCCTTGTCGCCGCTCTTCCACAGGATCGCCGCACAGCCCTCCGGCGAGATCACCGAGTAGTAGCTGTTCTCGAGCATGCCGACGCGGTCGCCGACGCCGATGCCGAGCGCACCGCCCGAGCCGCCCTCGCCGATGACGATGCAGACGATCGGCACCTTGAGGTCGAACATCTCGAGGATGTTGCGCGCGATCGCCGACGCCTGGCCGCGCTCCTCGGCGCCGATGCCCGGATAGGCGCCCGGCGTGTTGATGAAGGTCACGATCGGCAGCTTCCACTTCTCCGCCATGCGCATCTTCTGCATGGCCTTGCGGTAGCCCTCCGGGTGCGCGCAACCGAAGTTGCAGGCGAGGCGGTCCTTGACCGTCTTGCCCTTCCGGTGGCCGACGAGCAGGAAGCGCTGCCCGCCCATCGTCGCGAGGCCGGTCAGGATGGCGCGGTCGTCGCCGAACACGCGGTCGCCGTGGATCTCGACGAAGTCGTCGAGCATCAGCTGCACGTAGTCGCTGGTCAGCGGCCGGTCGGCGTGGCGGGCGACGTTGACGCGCTCCCAGGGGCTCAGCTGCGCGTAGACCTCGGCGGTCTGCTTGCGCAGGCGTTCCTCGAGCAGCGCGATCTCGCCGGTCAGCTCGAGGTGCGAGCCGGTGTTGAGCTTGCGCAGCTCGGCGATCTTCGCCTGCAGCTCGTTGAGCTGGCGTTCGAACGCGAGGCCGTCCTGCATGCCGATCTTGGCGGGGGTTTCGCTCATGGTGGGTCGAAGGCGGGAACTCTAGGGAGCGGCGGGGTCCGCATCCATGCCGCAGACGCCGACCGACCGCTTGCTAGCAGACGACGCAGCGGGGCTGGATGCGCCGACCTCGTGTGGGAAGGGCCCCGCGTTGCGGCGTCCAGGCGATCGAGGAGCCTGTTCGCCGGCGGGCGAACAGGCTCAGAGCCCGTATTCCTTGATCTTGCGGTACAGGGTGCGCTCGCTGAGCCCCATCGAGCGCGCCGCCTTCTGGCGGTTGCCCCCGCACAGGGCCAGCGACACGCGGATGTGGTTGCGCTCGACCTCGCTCCACGGCCGGCCGGCCAGGAACTGCCACGAGTCGTGGTCGCCGGGGGCCGGCGCCCACACCTCGGGCGGCAGGTCGGCGCGGGTCAGGATGTTGCCCTTGGCGCGCACCACCATCGACTCGACGGCATTGCGCAGCTCGCGCACGTTGCCGGGCCAGTCGTACTGCACCAGCGAGACGAGCGCGTCGCGGTCGACCGACTCGACGTCCTTGCCGTGCAGCTTGGCGAAATGCTTCAGGAAGTGCTCGACCAGCAGCTTGATGTCCGAACGCCGCTCGCGCAGCGCCGGCAGGTCGATGCTGACCACCTTCAGGCGGAAGTAGAGATCCTGGCGGAACGTGCCGTCCTTGACCTTCTGCGGCAGGTCGGCGTTGGTCGCCGCCAGCACGCGCACGTCGACCGGCCGCGTCTTGTTGTCGCCGAGGCGGACGATGGCGCGCTCCTCGAGCACACGCAGCAGCTTGATCTGCGTCGGCAGCGGCATCTCGCCGACTTCGTCGAGCAGCAGCGTGCCGCCGTTCGCATACTCGAACTTGCCCTCGCGGTCGGCGACGGCGCCGGTGTAGGCGCCCTTCACGTGGCCGAACAGTTCGCTCTCGATCGTGCCTTCCGACATGCCGCCGCAGTTGATCGCGACGAACGGCTTCTTCGCGCGCGGCGACAGCGTGTGCACGGCGCGCGCGATCAGCTCCTTGCCGGTGCCCGACGGACCGAGGATCAGGACCGAGGCGGCGGTGCCGGCGATCTGGCGCACCAACGCCAGCACCTTCTGCATGCGCGGGTCCTGGCCGACGATGCCCGAGATGCCCCACGTCGCCTCGAGCTGGCCGCGCAGGTCGTCGTAGGCGACGTCCTTCTGGTGGTCCTCGAGCGACTTCTTGACCTTGGCGCGCAGGTCGGCGAGGTCGACCGGCTTCTCGACGTAGTAGGTGGCCCCCTGCTCCATCGCCTGCACGGCGACGTCGCGGCTGCCGTGGCCGGTCAGCATCACGACGCGGCAGTTCGGGTAGTTCTGCTTGGCGGCGGCGAGCACGGCGAAGCCGTCGGTGCCCTTCATCACGAGGTCGGTGACGACCACGGCGAAGCGGCGTTCGGCCAGCAGGGCCACGGCGGCGGCCCCACCACCGGCGGCGGTGATCTCGACCGGCAGCACCTCGAGCGCCTCGACCAGGGACTCACGCAGCGCGTCGTCGTCGTCGACGACCAGGATCGGATCCTTCCTCATGCCATTGGTGCCTTCGGGCTTCATGCGACCGACTCCGGATCGGACAGCCGGCCCGCCGGCAGGCGCAGCGTGAACTGCGTGCCCTTGCCGACCTCCGACTGCAACGTCAGCGAGCCGCCGTGCTCCTCGGCGACGCGGCGCACCGTCGGCAGGCCGAGGCCGGTGCCGGTCTTCTTGGTGCTGAAGTAGGGATCGAACACGCGCGGCTGCAGCTCCGGCGCGATGCCGGCACCGGTGTCGGTGACGCGCACCAGCACGAAGTCGCCGTCGCGCACCGTCGACACCAGCACCTGCCCGCCGCTCGGCGTCGCTTCCTTGGCGTTGCGCAGCAGGTTGGTGACCGCGCCCTGCAGGTGGTCCCAGTCGCCGGGCACCTGGCCGATGTCCTGGCCGGGATAGAAGCGCAGTTGCAGGCCGGCGGCGGCGAGGTCGGGCTCGTGGAAGTCGACCAGCGCGCGCAGGCGGTCGTTCAGCGGCACCGGCACCAGCTTCGGCTCCGGGGCGCGCGCGAAGCCGAGGAACTCCTCGAGGATCTTCTGCAGGCGGCGCACCTCGGCCTCGACCGTCGACAGTCGCTTCTGCGTGCGCTTGTCGCGCGCCGTCTCGGGTTCGCGGAAGTCCTCGAGCACCAGCTGCAGGTTCAGCCCGATCGTGCTCAGTGGATTGCGCACCTCGTGGGCGAAGCCCGCCAGCAGCGTGCCGAGCTGCGCCAACCGCTGGGTGCGGATCCTGGCGAGGCGTTCTTCGCGAGCCGGGGTGGACATCGAGCCGCACGAAGATAGGCACGGCCCAACCAGAAAGCTCGCCCGCGGTCGAGGTTTCGCCCGCGACCGTCGCTATCGTCGCCGCCCATGGCCATGGTCCGGGTTCCGCTGCGTTCCACCGACCGCGACGAGCTGCGCGCGGACCTCGTGGCGCGGCTGCAGCAGGGCCAGCTGGTGGCGCTGCCGACCGAGACCGTCTACGGGCTCGCGGTGCTGCCGGACCAGGCCGGAGCCCTGGCGCGGGCGAAGACGCTGCTGCAGCGAACGGCTCCGGCGACCGCACCCGCCCGCGACCGCGGCGAAGCGCTGGCCAACCTGCGGCAGCGCATGGCGCCGTCGTTCGCCATGCACGTGGCGAGCCGCGCCGAGCTGCGTGCGCTGGCCGCGAACGTGCCGCCGGTGATCGAGCGGCTGATCGACCGCTTCTGGCCGGGGCCACTGACGGTGGTGCTGCCGGCGCGCGGGCCAGCGGCGGCCGGCGACGTCGCCGTGCGCCTGCCGGCGCACGAGTTCACGCGCAGCCTGATCGCCGCCGCCGGCGGCCGCATGTTCCTGCCGGCGCTACACGCGCCCGGTGCGCCGGCGCTGGCCGATCCCGACGCGATCGCCGCGCACTTCGGCAAGGACCTCGACCTGCTGGTGGACGACGGCCGCACGCCGCTCGGCTCGCCGTCGACGGTCGTGCACTGGCAGCAGGGCCGGCTGGTGGTGCCGCGCGAGGGCATCCTGACCGCCGACGAAGTGCTGCACGCCGCCGCCGAGCTGGTGCTGTTCGTCTGCACCGGCAACACCTGCCGGTCGCCGCTGGCCGAAGCGTTCGCGCGGCAGCTGACGGCGAAGGCGCTCGGCGTCGCCGAGGCCGAGCTGCTGGCGCACGGCTTCGCGTTCGCCAGTGCCGGCACCAGCACCACCGACGGGCTGCCGGCGAGCGACGGCAGCCTCGCCGCCGGCGCCGAAGCCGGGCTCGACCTGTCGGCGCACCAGAGCCAGCCGCTGTCGCCGGAACTGGTCCACCGCAGCAGCCGCATCTACTGCCTCGCCGCCAGCCACCGCCGCAACACGCTGGCGGAAGCGCCCGCCGCCGGCGAGAAGATCACGCTGCTGCGGCCCGACCAGCGCGACGTCGCCGATCCGTACGGTGGCGACCTGCGCGCCTACCGCAAGGCGCGCGACGAGATCCGGGCCGCGGTCGAAGCGCGCGTCGCCGACTGGCTGCCGAAGCGCTGAACGCCTGGCCACGCAGTTGCGGCTATTCGCGTTCGTCGCGGCCCGACACCATCCCGCGCAGCACGCGCAGCAGGCGCAGGAAGCGCCGCTTCTCGAGCACCGGGTGCCCCATGTAGTCGCCGGGCGTCGGCAGGTCCTTGAGCGCGATGGTGCCACCGCCGAGGCGCACGTCGTCGGCGATCTTCAGGTGGCCGCTGATGCCGACGCCGCCGGCGATCACGCAGCGGTTGCCGATCGTCGTCGAGCCCGCGATGCCACAGCCGGCGGCGATCGCGACGTCGGTGCCGATCACGCAGTTGTGCGCGACGTGGCACAGGTTGTCGATCTTGGTGCGGGCGCCGATGCGCGTGCTGCCCAGCGTGGCGCGGTCGATCGCCGTGTTGGCGCCGACCTCGACGTCGTCGTCGACGACCAGGTTGCCGAGTTGCGGCACCTTCAGCCAGACGCCGTTCTCCTGCGCGTAGCCGAACCCGTCGCTGCCGAGCACGGCGTTGGCGTGCACGATGCAGCGCTTGCCGATCTGCGTGCCGGCGTAGATCGTCGCGTTCGGGTGCACGAGGCAGTCCTCGCCGAGCACGCAGTCGTCGCCGATCACCGCACCGGCCATCAGCACGGTGCCGCCGCCGATGCGCGAACGGCCGACCACGGCGCGTGGCCCGATCTGCACCGGCCCGAGGAACTGGGCTTCCGCATGCACGACCGCGGTCGGATGCACGGCGTGCTGGTGGGCGCGCGGCGTCGGGTGGAAGTGCATCGCCACCTTCGCGTAGGCGACGTCGACGTCGGCGACGAGGATCTGGCTGGCGGTGGTCGTCAGTTCGGTGGTCGACAACAGGGCGCCGGCGCGCGTCGCCTGGGCGACCGCGTGGTAGCGCACGTCGCGCACGAAGCCGATGCGATCCGGCCCGGCGGTGCGCAGATCGCCGAGACCGACGATCGTGCGCGTGTCGTCGCCGACCACCCGCCCACCGACCAGCCTGGCCAACGCCGAGACCGTGATGTTCGCTGTGCCTGTTGCCGTCATGGCGCGCGATTATGCAGCGAGCGCAGCCGATCCGCCGCAGCGGCGCGTTGGGTTTCGGGACCGGCCGGATCGTACGGGATCCGATCGCCGTGCACCGCCACCAGCGCTTCGGCAGCGAGGCGACGAACCGCCAGCGAGCGGTCGAGCAGCAACTCGGCGAGCACCGGCCGGCAACTCGGCTCGCGGCGCCCGCGCAGCGCCGCCGCCAGCGACAGCCGATCCTCGTGCGAGCCGGCGAGCAGCGAACGCAGCGCCGCGGGCAGCGGCAGGTCGGCGCGCCACAGCGCCAGCAATTCGCGCAGCCGGGCGCTGGCGGCCAGCACGTTCGCAGCTTCGGCCAGCACGAACGGGTCGGCGAGTTCGCGCAGCGCCTCACGGGCGACGTCGTCGAGCGGAGCCGCGGCCAGCGCTCGCACTAGGGCGCGCGCGCAGGCCGAGGGGAAGCGCACGCGCAGCGCCAGCGCCCGCGGGTCCTGGCCCGCGCAGGCGACGGCCAACCGCGACGGCGGCGGCAGCCAGGCGAGATCCTCGAGCGCGCCGGCATCGTCGCCCACGACCGGCAGTTCGCGGGCGAACGGCGGCACGTCGGCGAAGAAGGTCGGATCGAGCGCATGGGCGCGGCGGCTCGCCAGCGCCGGCGCCAGCAGCGTGATGCCGTCTGCACCGGCGGTGCCGAGGGCCGCCTGCAGCAGCGCCGTCGGCGCGCCGATCGGCAGGAAACGCGCCGCCAGCCGCTGCGCCTCGGCGCGGCTGCCGACATCGGGGCCGAGCGCCAGCAGGGCGGCCGTGGTCTGGCGCAGATCCGCCTGCAGCGCCTGCCAGCGCAGCAGCGTCGAGCCCGTCGGCGAGGGCGGGACTTCGGGTGCCGCCACCAGCCAGTCCTGCAGCACGGACAGGCTGGCCGCGCGACCGCCCGCGTTCGCGGCCGCGTCCGGCGCGCTGGCGTTCGGCCACCGCAGCTCGCCGAGCAGCGCGCGCTGCAGGTCGGTCACGTCGCCGCATTGCGCGCGGTGCGCGAGCCAACGCGCGTCCTCGCTCCAGGCGGCCCACGGCGCCACCTTCGACCACGCGATCGGCCGCGGCCCGCTGACCAGCACCGCCGCATCGCCGACGACGAACAGGCCGTTCCACGCCGCCGCCGCCGTCGCGGCCGCGAAGAGCCGCTGCAGGTCGGCGGCCACCGCGCGATCGAGCGCCACCGTCTGCAGCAGGTAGCCGTCGCCGGCGACCGCGCACGCTGCGGCGACCGCCGCCGCCGCGTCGACTTCGTGCGCCAGCGCCAACGGCTCGACGACGACGACCGCCTGCCGCGAACCGGGCGCTGCCGCCGCGAGCACCGGCGCGATCGCCGCCGGCCGTTCGTCGGCGGTCGGCGCCGCGACCACACCCGGTGCCGGCACCGGGCCGTGCTGGCGCAGCCGCGAACGCAGCGCCGCGGTGCCCGGCCGCGGATCGACGACGTCCAGGACGACGTGGCCCGTGCTGCGCAGCAGGTCGAGCGCCTGGCCCGTGCCGACACCGAGCGACAGCACGCGATCGCCGGGCTGCGTCGTCGCCAGCACCAGCGTCGCCAAGAGCGGCCCTTCGTGGCGCTCGGGCCCGGCGGCGTCGACGACGACGCCGCCGACGCGCAGTTGCAGTTCGTGCGCGCGGCGGTCGTAGACGGCGGCGGCACCGCCGGCGCGCGCCAGCACGCGGCAGCGCCACGGCTCGTCGTGGCCGGCGAGGGCAGCGACCACGACCGCGAGCACGACGCCGACGCTGCCGATGGCCAGGGGAACGACGCGGCCGGCGACCGCAGCGAGCGCGGTGCCGACCACGGCCGCCATCGCCCACCACGCGGCGAAGGCGCCGTCGCCGGCGTTCCAAACCGCAGCCACGGCGACCGCGAGCACGAGACCGAACAGCAGGCGGGCACTCCGCGTCGCCGGCGCGCCGGTGGCAGCGCCCGCGGCATCGCGGTCGCCGACGAGGCACAGGCTCCACAGCGCCGACGCGATGCTCGCCATCCACAGCGGCTCGGCAGCGAGGCGCGGGACCTGGCTCCACACCGCGGCCACCGCGGCGGCGGTGGCGGCGGCGACGGCGACGTGGCGCGCGCCGAGCGTCGCGGTGCCGACGACCAGCCCGAGCGCCCCCGACAGCAACGCCTGCATCGCCGCGGCTTCGGCCGCCAGCAGTTGCAGCACCCCGGCCGCCGCCAGCAACAGGGCCGCGGCAGCGGCCAGCGGCAGGCGCGCGCGCCCATGCCGCGCCAGGAGCGCCGCGGCGGCGAACAGCAGCACGCAGAGGGCCGCGCCGAGCCCGCCGTTCGCTCCGAACGGCAACCATTGGCGTTGCGCCGTCGACAGCGACAGCACGTAGGCCGCCAGCGCCGCCCCGAGGCCCGGCGCCGCCAGCGCCGCCCGGCGGTCGAACGACCCCGCGGCCCGCTTCGGCGACCCGCCGCCATGCCCACCGCCACCCCCACCGGCCGGAGCCACGCCATCGCCGGGCGGTGGCATGGGGCTCGGGTCGGGCGTGATCATCCGCAGCAGGATACCGGGCTCCTGCAGCGGGCACGGCGCCACCGCCGGCGGCGCGTCGGCTTCGCCGAAGCGCTGCAGACGACGATTCCCCGGGGCACCCGCGGGGGCGCCGACTGCCGTCTCCGATGCCATGGCGACTCTAGCGCGGCGCCCCTTGCACCTCGGCCAGCGCGCGCACCGCGCTCTCGGCGTCGGTGCAGCGCAGCAGCCGCTCGCGCACTTCCGCGCGCGACAGCAACTTCGCGATCTCGGCCAGCGTCTTGATGTGCGCCAGCTTGCGGGCCCGCGGGATCACCAGGCCGATGACGATCCGGGCCGGCGCGCCGTCGAGCGTCTCGAACGGGATGCCGACCGGGTTCAGGCCGAGCACGGCGATCAGCTCGTCGATGCCGTCGATCGCCGCATGCGGGATGGCGATGCCGTCCTCCATGCCGGTCGTCATGCTCTTCTCGCGCACCACCAGCGCCTGCTCGACGGTCGGCACCAGGCTCTGCGGATAACGACCGGCGCGAGCGGGGATGCGGGCGATGGCCGCGAGGGCCTCCCACTTGTCGGCAGCGCGCAGCGGCACTTCGACGAGGTCGCTGGTGATCAGTTCGGACAGCTTCATGGCCGCGGCGAGAGCTGCGCGAGTCACCTCGTCGCAGCGAGCGCGAATGAACCGACGCCATGCGAACGGCGCAAACGGAAAGTCGGAAACCAGGACTCGACGCTTCCTTGCGCCGTCGAGCGGAAATAAAACGCGACGCGACCCCGTCGCAGGCGGATCCACCGCCGACCCGCGTCCGAGTTCGCAATGATGATGGCCGACACCTCACTCTCTCGGGAACCCGTTCGCTCCACGACCCAGACCCAGCCACCGGTCAGCACGGCCCGAGCCATGATGCGGTGGGCCGTCCAGATGGCCGCGTGCGCGGCGCTGGCGCTGCCCGCGATCGCACAGCAGAACCCGCCGCCGGCGACTCCGCCCCCAGCCACCGGCGCCAACGCGGCCGGCCCCGGCGCCCAGAACCCGCAGGGCGGCCCGGCCCTCGTCGTCGACGGCGACACCATCGCCTTCTCGATGAACGAGACCAACGGCATGGAGCTGACCGAGTTCATCAAGTGGGCGCAGGAGGTGACCAAGAAGCGGTTCACCTTCAACGCCACCGACCTGACGACCGGCACCCCGGGCGCCAGCTCGACGGTCAGCTTCCTCGGCACGTTCCGCATCAAGCGCGACCGCTTCGCCGAGGACTTCTTCTCGTTCTTCCAGACGATGCTCTACATCAAGGGCCTGGCGGTCGTGCCGCGCGGCGCCGGTGAGCTCGAGATCCTGGAGATCGTGTCGATGGTCGGCGCGCGCGGCCGCGAGGTCACCAACGGCGCCATCTACGTGACGCCGGACAAGGTGCCCGAGTACCGCAACCAGACCGGCGTGCCGATCCTGACGACGGTGCAGCTGAAGAACATCAACGCCACCATCGCCACCAACGCGCTGCGGCCGTTCTTCGCCAGCACCGGCGCCCCGACCGGCGGCGGCACGCTGACGCTCGGCAACGCCGGCAACGCCTCGGCGATGCTGCTGCAGGGCTTCGGCCCGCAGGTCTACGCCGCCGTCGAGCTGCTGAAGCTGGTCGACGTGCCGCTCGAACAGCCCAACCTGGTCGTGCAGGTCGTCGTGCTCGAACAGCAGGCGCCCGAGGAGCTCGAGCCGATCCTGACCGAGGTGCTCGAGAGCCGCAGCAAGATCCGCCAGCAGGTGCTGGCGGAGAGCGCCGGTGCTGGCGGCGGCGGCGTCCCGGGCGGTTCCGGCCAGCCGCAGCTGAAGGTCGTCGTGCACAGCTCGCAGAAGGCGCTGGTGCTCAGCGGCACCGGCGAGCAGGTGCGCGAAGCGCTCGACCTGGTCGCGCGCCTCGACGTGCCCGGCCAGCCGGTCGACGGCGCCGCCAACGTCATCAACCTGAAGAACGTGCTCGCCACCGACCTGCGCACGACGCTGAACCAGTTCCTGCAGGAGGACGTGCAGGCCGAGCAGCAGGCGCAGCAGTCCACCGGCCCGGGCGCGTCGGCGGCTCGCCGCACCCGCCGCACGGTCATCCAGGCGCACGAAGAGAGCAACTCGCTGGTGGTCTCCGCCGCCGGCACCAAGTGGAAGCAGATCCAGCTGCTGATCGACAAGCTCGACCGCCGGCAGCCGCAGGTGCTGATCGAGGCGGCGCTGGTCGAACTGACCACCGGCGACCTCGACCGCTTCGGCGTCGAGCTCGGCTTGATCGACCTGAAGGAGAACGGCGACTTCACCCGCGGCTTCGGCTTCACCAGCTTCGGCCAGTCGGAGTTCTCCGACACCGACGACGACGGCCTGCCGGACACCCGCCTGCCCAGCCTCGAGGACCCGCTGCAGGGCATCACCGGCGGCATCATCAGCGGCGGCGGCGACTTCGCCGTGCCGCTGCTGATCAACGCGCTGTCGACCGACGACCGCGCCAACATCCTGTCGCTGCCGAGCGTGCTGGTGAACAACAACGCCAGCGCCACCGTCGAGACCAAGGAGTCGCGTCCGACGCAGACGCAGAACCAGGGCACGGCGACGACGCAGAGCGGCGTCGGCCAGCCGCGCGAGGCCGGCATCTCGCTCGAGATCTCGCCGACGATCTCGCCGAACAACTACCTGCGCCTCAACATCAACCTGACGGTCAGCCGCTTCGTCGGCGCGTTCGACCCGAACTCGGTGACCGGTGGCGGCATCACCCAGAGCCGCTCGATCAAGACGCAGGTGACGATGCCGAGCGACGCGACGATGGTGATCGGCGGCGTCATCGAGGACCAGGAATCGAGCAACAACGGCGGCATCCCGATCCTGAAGGACATCCCGCTGATCGGGATCCTGTTCCGCCGCGGCGAGGACGAACGGGAGAAGACGAACCTCTACTTCTTCGTGACGCCGACGATCCTCGACGAGGACGACTTCCAGGACCTCTACTACGTCAGCTTGAACAAGAAGCTCGAGGCCAAGGACTACATCGGCGACCGCCGCCTGCAGATCATCGACAAGCGCTACACGCCGAACCGCGTCGAGGAGCCGCGCACGCTCGAGGACGCGGGTGCCACCTACGAGGACCTCGACCGCCAGGGCGGCTACGAGCTCGGTGGCGCCAGCCGCCGCAGCCGCGCGGCCGCCGGCGCGCCGGGCGCCCCCTCGGCTCCGTCCAGCCCGGGCACCCAGCAGAGCGGGAGCCAGCCGCAATGAGCAACGGTACTCCGGGAACGGGTCCCGCCACCGGCACGGCCCCGGCCGTGCGCGGCGATCGGATCCGCGAGAGCCTGCTGCGCAAGGCCGGGCTGACCGCGGCGCAGATCGAAGAGGCGCTGAAGACCGAGCGCGAGACCGGCCAGCAGCTCGATCAGGTGCTGGTCGGCAAGAACCTGCTGTCCGAGAGCAAGTGCCTCGAGTTCTTCGCGCAGATGCTCGGCCTCGAGTTCCGGCCGAGCCTCGAAGGCGTCGGCGTGCCGGGCGTGTTCATCCACCAGATCCCGGTGCAGTTCGCACGCACGCACGGCCTGATCGCCATCGAGGACACCGGCTCGCTGCTGCGCGTGGCGACGCACAAGCCGCTCGAAGTGCAGCCGATGGACGACCTGGCGACGCTGCTCGGGCGCGAGGTCGAAGCGGTGCTGGCGACGCGCGGCGAAGTCGCCAACCTGATCAACCGCGCCTACCGGCACAAGGCCGACGGCGTCGACGAAGCGCTCCAGGACGTCAAGGACACGGACATCGTGTCCATCGCCGAGAACATCCAGGAGTCGGAGGACCTGCTCGACGCCAACAAGGCGCCGGTCATCAAGCTGGTCAACATGCTGCTGTTCCAGGCGCTGAAGCTGCGCGCCTCGGACATCCACCTGCAGCCCTACGCCGACCGCCTGCAGGTGCGCATGCGCATCGACGGCGTGCTCTACGACATGGAGTCGGTGCCCAAGCGCGCGCAGGAAGCGATCATCTCGCGCGTCAAGGTCATGGGGAAGATGGACATCGCCGAGCGCCGCCTGCCGCAGGACGGCCGCGCGTCCATCCGCGTCGGCGACGGCGACGTCGACGTGCGCATCAGCACGGTGCCGGTCGCCGGTGGCGAACGCGTCGTGTTCCGCATCCTCGACAAGACGACGAAGATCTACTCGCTGGACCAGATCGGCCTCGAGACCGAGGCCGAGCGCACGATCCGTCGCTACATCAACTACAGCCACGGCGTCATCTTCGTCACCGGCCCCACCGGTTCGGGCAAGACGACGACGCTCTACGCATGCCTCGACGCGATCAACGCGCCGGACCTCAACATCCTGACCATCGAGGACCCGGTCGAGTACAACCTCGACGGCATCAGCCAGGTGCAGGTCAACGTCAAGAAGGGCCTGACGTTCGCCGCCGGCCTGCGCTCGTTCCTGCGCCAGGACCCGGACGTCATGATGGTCGGCGAGGTGCGCGACAACGAGACCGCCGACATCGCAATCCGCGCCGCGCTGACCGGACACCTGGTGTTCTCGACGGTGCACACCAACGACTCGGCGTCGACGGTGACGCGCCTGATCGACATCGGCGTCGAACCCTACCTGGTGTCGTCGTCGCTGCTGCTGGTCATCGCCCAGCGCCTGCTGCGCACGTTGTGCCCCAACTGCCGCGAACCGATCACGCCGACCCAGGAGATGCTCTACCACCTGGAGGACCTGAAGCTGTCGATCGACCAGTTCCCCGACGGCAAGCTGATGAAGGGCAAGGGCTGCGACGAGTGCTTCCGTTCCGGCTACGCCGGCCGCACCGCGATCTACGAGGTGATGCCGATCGACACGCACATCCAGGAGCAGATCGTCAACAAGGCGACCGCCAGCACGATCAAGCGCGGCGCGCTCGAGCGCGGCCTGAAGACCCTGCGCATGTCGGGCGTGCAGAAGCTGCTGCACGGCATGACGACGCCCGACGAAGTGCTGCGCGTGACCCAGCTCGACGTGCTGTGACGCCCACCGCGACCTGACCCCCGCCCCCGACCTCCGCAGCGAGAACGACCGTGCCCATCTTCGAGTACAAGGCGATCGACGGCGACAAGCGCGTCAAGAAGGGCATCATCGATGCCGACACGCCGCGCGACGCCCGCGTCAAGCTGAAGAAGGAGCAGCTGTTCGTCACCGAGATCCGCGAGCAGACGGCCGGCGGCCGCAAGAAGGGCGCCGGTGTCCGTCTGAAGGGCATCACCGGCGTCGACGCGCCGAACAAGCAGCGCAACGAGCAGGTCGCCAACGTCACCCGCCAGATGGCGTCGCTGCTGCAGGCCGGCATCCCGCTGGCCGAGGCGCTGCGCATGATCATCGAGCAGGCGCCCGACAAGAAGATCGAGAGCGCGTTCCGCGACATCCGCGAGAAGGTCACGCAGGGCATGCCGCTCGGCGACGCCGTGCTGCAGCACCCCGCCTACTTCACCGACCTCTACGCCAACATGGTGAAGGCCGGCGAGTCGTCGGGCGCGCTCGACAAGGTGCTGGTGCGCCTGGCGAGCTTCCTGCAGGCCCAGACGCGCCTGAAGAACAAGGTCGGCGCGGCGATGATCTACCCGATGATCATGTCCGCGGTCGGCGTGATCGTCGTCGCCATCCTGCTGACGACGGTCGTGCCGCGCGTGACCCAGCTGATCGAAGGCCGCGGCCAGGAGCTGCCGACGCCGACGATGATCCTGGTGGCCACCTCGAAGTTCCTGGTGGGCTACTGGGCGCTGATCCTGGTCGGCCTGATCGCGGCTGCCGTCGCCTTCCAGACCTTCGTCAACAGCGAGAAGGGCCGGCTCGCCTTCGACCGATTCAAGCTGCGCCTGCCGGTGTTCGGCGACCTGATGAAGAAGCAGGCCATGGCCCGCTTCTCGATCACGCTGTCGACGCTGCTGCGCTCCGGCGTGCCGGCACTGCAGGCGATCCAGGTCACCAAGGCGGTGCTCGACAACAAGGTGCTGCAGAACGCCCTGCAGATGGTCCACGACCGAGTCGTCGAGGGCACCGACCTGGCGACGCCGATGAAGATGGCGGGCGTGTTCCCGCCGACCGTCAGCTACATGGTCGGCGTCGGCGAACAGGCCGGCAACCTCGAGGAGATGCTCGAGCGCATCGCCAGCAGCTACGACGAAGAAGTCGACCTGGCGACGCAGAAGCTGACCAGCGTGCTGGAGCCGATCATCATCGTGCTGCTGGCGACGATCGTCGCCGGCATCGTGATCGCGATCGTGATGCCGCTGATGCAGCTGCAGCGGATGAAGTGAAGGCCGGCGGCGGGCCAGGCGCCGCGCCGGCTGCCGCTCACCGCAGCGACCGCGTCACTGCAGGAACAGGATCTCGCGGTACTTCGGCAGCGGCCACTCGGCGTCGTCGACCATCGTCTCGAGGCCGTCGGCGACCTCGCGCAGCTTCGCCATCGCCGGCACCACCTTGTCGCGGTAGGTCCTGGCGTGCTCCTGCGGCGAGCCACCGTGCGACTCGGCGTGCTCGAACTGCGCCAACAGCTCCTCGATGCCGAGCACGAACGCCTCGATGCGTGCACTGAGCTCGCGCAGGCGCTTCTCCTGCACCTTGACCTCGATGCCGCAGGCCTTCGCCGCCGCGACGCTCTGCGCCACCGCCAGCTGCGTGCGCTGCGCCGCCGGCAGGATCATCGTCCGCGCGATCGACAGGGCGCTCTGGCCCTCGACCGCGATGGCCTTGCTGTAGGCCTCGAACTGGATGTTCATGCGCGACTCGACCTCCTTGCTCGACAGCACGGCGAAGCGCTCGAACAGCTCGACGTTCTTCTTGCTGCCGAAGTTGCCGATCGCGTCGACGGCGTTGCGGAAGTTCGGCAGGCCGCGCTGCGCCGCCTCCTGGTGCCACTCGGCCGAGTATCCGTTGCCGTTGAACAGGATGCGCTGGTGCTTCTTGAACAGTTCGACGACGACGTCGTTGATCGCCGCCTCGAGGCCCTTCGCCCCCTTCGTCTTCTCGATCTCGCCGGCGATGTAGGCCAGCGCGTCGGCGACGATCGTGTTCAGCACCGCGTTCGGGCGGCCGCACGCCTGGCTGCTGCCGACGGCGCGGAACTCGAACTTGTTGCCGGTGAAGGCGAACGGCGACGTGCGGTTGCGGTCGGTGGCGTCGCGGGGCAGCGGCGGCAGCACCGACACGCCAAGGCGCATGGTGTCGCGGCGACGTTCGCTGCCGCGGCCGGTGCCCTGGATCATCGCCTCGACGACGTCGGTCAGCTGCTCGCCGAGGTAGATCGACAGGATCGCCGGCGGCGCCTCGTTGGCGCCGAGGCGATGGTCGTTGCCGGCGTGCGCGATGGTCGTGCGCAGCAGGTCGGCGTGCGTGTCGACGGCGCGCATCACCGCCGCCAGCATCACCATGAAGCGCATGTTCTGCTCGGGGCTGCGACCCGGCTCGAGCAGGTTGTCGCCGGCGTCGGTCGCCATCGACCAGTTGTTGTGCTTGCCGCTGCCGTTGATGCCGGCGTACGGCTTCTCGTGCAGCAGGCAGTGGAAGCCGTGCTTCGTCGCCACCTGCTTCATGACCTCCATCGCCAGCATGTTGTGGTCGACGGCGACGGTGCTGCGCTCGAAGATCGGCGCCACTTCGTACTGGCTCGGCGCCACCTCGTTGTGGCGCGTCTTCACCGGCACGCCGAGCTTCCACAGCTCGAGCTCGACCTCCTGCATGAACGCCAGCACACGCGGCTGGATCGAGCCGAAGTAGTGGTCCTCGAGCTCCTGGCCCTTCGGCGGCTTGGCGCCGAACAGCGTGCGGCCGGTGGCGATCAGGTCCGGGCGCAGCATCCAGAGGTCGCGGTCGACCAGGAAGTACTCCTGCTCGACACCGAGCGTCGTCACCACGTACTGCACGCGGTCGTCGCCGAGCAGCCGCAACAGACGCACCGCCTCGCGGTTCAGCGCCTCGCTGCTGCGCAGCAACGGCGTCTTCTCGTCGAGCGCCTCGCCGGTCCAGCTGCAGAACGCGGTCGGGATGCACAGCGTCGAGCCGTTCGTCGTCTCGCGCAGGAACGCCGGCGAGGTCGGGTCCCAGGCCGTGTAGCCGCGCGCCTCGAACGTCGCGCGCAGGCCGCCGCTCGGGAACGAGCTCGCGTCCGGCTCGCCCTTGATCAGCGCCTTGCCGCTGAACTCGAGGATCAGCTTGCCGTTCTCGATCGACGCGAAGCTGTCGTGCTTCTCGGCGGTCGAGCCGGTCATCGGTTGGAACCAGTGCGTGAAGTGCGTGGCACCGCGTTCGACGGCCCACTCCTTCATCGCGTTGGCGACCTGGTCGGCCAGCGCGTGGTCGAGTTCCTGGCCGTGCTCCATGCACGAGCGCAGGGCCTTGTAGGCACTCTCCGGCAACCGGGTGCGCATCTGCTCGAGGCCGAACACGTTCGCCCCGAACAGCTGCGGCAGCTCGACCTGGGCGTTGGCGACGGCGACGGGGGACTTGCGGGCGATGAGCTGGATGGCGGCGGAACGCGCGGCAGCGGACACGGGGACCTCCCGGAGCGTGGGAATGGAGTTGGACGACGACGCGACGACCGCGCAACACTAGGGACAGCGGCGGCGCGAGTCGAGGACGACGTGCGGCCGGGCGCGGCGGTGCCAACGGTGCCAGCGCGACCTCCCGCGGGTGCCGGCCCGACGTTGCCCGGGGCGCCGGAGCCCGTAGGTTCATGCCGTGTTCCGTTCTCGCCCACTGCTCGTCGGCAGCGCCCTGGTCGCGGGCCTCGTCGCCAGCGCCTGCCGCACCGCCCCACCGCCGCTCGACTCGACCCCGGTCACGCCGCAGGTCGGCTACCGCCTGCTGGCGGCCGGCGCCGAGGCGGAGGCCACGCCGCCCACCGAAGCCTGCGTGGTGACGGTGTCGCTCCACCGGCTGCGCACGCCGCCGCCGGGACGCTCCGCCGACCTCGCCGCCAGTGCGATCCGCAGCGAACGGGGCGCGCCGTTCCGCGGTGCGTCGACGCTGGCGGCCGACTGCTTGTGGGCCGCGGACGCCGAGCTGGCCCCGTGGCTCGCCGCGGCCCCCGAACGGCAACGCGCCGGCGACGAGCTGCTGGTCGGCAGCGGCACTGCCGTGGTCGCCCCCCCGCTCGCCACCGACGTGCTGTGGGCCGAAGGGGCGCCGACGTTGCGGCTGCAGGCGACGGCGGCCGGCGTGGCCGTGCGCGTCGTGCCCGGCCTGGCCACCGACGCCCCGCGGCAGGAACTCGCCATCGCCGAGCCGCTGCCCGCCGACGGCCGTGCGGCGCTGTTCGTGCCGGACGCACCGGCGAGCCCGCACGGCATCTTGGTGCTGCTGCAGGTCGGCGGCCCCGCCGACGACGACGCGGTCGCCGCCGCCCTCGCTTCGGCGCCGGCGCTGACGAGGGTGCCCGACGCGCCGCCGGTGTGGCAGTTCGCGTTCGCCGCGGTCGGCGAACACAACCGCCGGCCCGCCCTGCTGGCGGTCGCGCGCAGCAGCGGGCTGCCGCGCTGCATCGACCTGCTGCTCGCCGCCGACGAACGCGCGCTGATCGAAGCGACGGCGGCGCTCGCCGCGTTGACCGCCGACGAACGGGCGCTGCCGCACCGCGTCGAAGGCGCCCTGCTCGGCTCGCTGCTGCCGCGGCTCGACCGCGACGACCTGCCGCCGGGCCTGCTGGCCGCGCTGCGGCGCCAGCTCGGGGCCGGCTGCGACGACACCGCCGAGCTGCGCCGCATGCTGCAGCAGTGTGCCGACTGCGATGCGTTCGCGCGCGCGCTGCGCGACGAGAACCTCGCCGCCCTCGACGACCGCAGCGCCGCCGTGCGCGTGCGGGCGCACGACTGGCTCGCGCTGCACGGCGGGGCGTTGCCGGGATTCGACCCGCTCGGCCCGGCGAAGGAACGCCGCGCGGTGCTGCGCCGCTGCCTGCTCGAGGCGGCCGCCGCCGGCGACGCGACCGACGGAGGTGGCCGATGAGCGCGCCGAAGCGTTCGCGCCTGCGCCGCTGGACCTGGCGCCTCGTCGTCACCGCGCTCGTCGTGCGCGTGCTGCTGGCGCTGTTCCTGGTGCCGCTCTTGTGCTTTGGCGCCGGCTTCGCCGGGCTGCGGCTCGAGCTCGGCAACGCGTCGTTGTCGCTGCTCGGTGCGTCGCTGCGCCTCGAGCAGCTCGCCGTCTACACCGCCGACGCGCCGCAGGCGCCGCCGCTGCTGCTGGCCAAGGCCCTCGCCGTCGACCTCGCCGCCGGCGAACTGCTGCGTGGCCGCCTCGTCGTCGACGACGCTGAACTGGCCGGCGCCGAACTGCAGCTGCGGCGCGAAGCCGACGGTGCGCTGCTGCTGCCGCGCGCGTGGCTCGAGCCGCCGCCCGTGCACGTGGCACCGCCGCCACCCACCCCCGTGGACCCGGCGACGCCGGTGCGCTTCGACCTGCCGTTCGCGCTGGCGAGCGTGCGCCTGCACGACGTGCGCCTGCGCTTCGACGACCGCGTGCCCGGCCAGGCGCGGCTCTACGAAGGCACCGTCGACGTGCGCGTGCGCGACGTCGGCGTCGACGACCGCACCGGCGAGGTCGCCGTGCGCCTGCACAGCCCGCGCTGGTTCGACGACGCGTGGCTCACGCTGACGACGAAGGCCACGCCGACGGCGCTGGACCTGCAACTCGACGGCGCGCTCACCGGCGTGCGCCCGACCGGCCTGCCGCTGCCGCCCGACGTCGCCGCGGCGTTCGCCTCGGTGCGCACCGTCGCGGTGACGCTGCACGGCACCGGCACCGGCGCCACCGTGCCCACCGCCCCGCGGCAGCCAGCGCTCGCCTGCGGCCTGCAGCTCGAAGTGCTGGCCGACGAGCAATCGCGCGCGCGCCTCGAAGCCAGCGTCGGCCCGAGCCGTGCTCTCGGCGGCGGGCTCGAGTTGCCGCTGCACCTGACGCTGTCGGCGCCGGAGCTGCTGCGTTCGCTGTCGCTGCGCGATGCCGCGCTGACGCTCGGCGGGCCGGGCCCAGCCCTGCGCGGCAGCCTCGACGTGCAAGGGCTGCGGCCGGTGCGCCTGCTGCCGGCGCTGGCGGCGCGCGGGCTCGAGTGGCCGGCCGCCGGCCTCGACGCTTCGTTGCGCTTCGACGCCGAGCTCGGGGACGCGATCACCGCCGAACTCGCCGACCTGCGGCTGCAAGGCGGCGACGAACGCCTGGCGCTGGCGGCGGTGCGCGTGCGCGACCTGCGCCACGGCGCCGACGGGCTCCACGTCGGCGAGGTCGTCGTCGACGGCCCGCAGTTGTCGCTGCTGCGCACGGCCGACGGCGGGCTCGGCCTCGCCGGCCTGCGCTTCCACGCGCCCACGGTCGCTGGGCCCACGAGCGAAGGCACGACCGCGGCGCCCTTCGTGGCCCCGTCCTGGCCACAGCTGCGCATCGGCCACGCCAGCTGGCGCGGTGCGTCGCTGCAGTTCACCGATGCCTCGCTGGCGCCCCCGGCGACGCTCACCCTCGGCGACACCAGCCTGCAACTCGACGCGTTGACGCTCGGCGCCGTGGCCCCGCCCGGGCGTTTCGTGCTCCGCACGTCGCTCGCCGACGCGATCGGCGCGCTGCGCCTCGAAGCCGAACTGACGCCGAGCGTGGACACGCTGCGCAGCACGCTGCAGTTGACCGGCGACGGCCTCACCGCTGCGGCGCTGGCGCCGTGGCTCGCCGCCGGAGGCCTCGCACCGACGCTGCAGGACGGCAGCGTGCGGCTGCTGGCCGAGACCGAGGTGCAGCTCGCGCCGACCGGTGTGCTGGTGCGCACGAACCTGAGCAACCTGGCGCTGGTCGACGGCGAGCAGCCGCTGCTGCGCGTGCGTTCGCTGCGCGGCGACGGGCTGCGGCTCGATGCGCAGGGCCTCGACCTCGGCGACTGGCGCCTCGGCGAACCGTTCGTGGCCTTCGCCAAGAACGACGATGCGACGCTGGCCCTGCTCGGCCTGCGCACGCTGCCGAGCCCCGCTTCTCCGTCAGGGCCTGCGGCGACCGCGAGCCCCGCGCCGACGCCGACGATTCCGGCCACGAACACGAACGCGAACGCGCCGACCGCGCCCGGTCCCAACCCACCGTCGCTGCGCCACGGCGCGCTGGCGATCGAACGCGGCAGCGTGCAGCTCCGCGTGCCGGGGCGCAGCGAGCCGTTGCAGCTGCAGTTCGACAGCAGCGTCGGCCGCTCGGCCGACGTCGGCGCCACCCTGCCGGTGACCGCTTCCGTGCAGGTCGCTGGCATCGTGCGCTCGCTGCGCCTGCGCGCCGACCTGGCGCCGGGCCCGAGCTGGCGCGTGCGCGGCGAGCTCGACGCCGAAGGCCTGCGCGGCGACGAGCTGACCGGCCTGCTGCCGCCGAACGTGCGCTGCACACTGACGGATGGAACGTTCCATGCGGCGCTCGACGCGATGGCGATGCCGAGCGGCGACGGTGCGAGCGAAGCGGGCGTGCGCTGCGAACTGGGCGCCGTGCGCCTGCTCGACCGCGGCGAGGAGCTGCTGGCGCTCGACCAGTTGTCGCTGCCGATGCCGAGCCTCGGCCGCGACCGGGTGCACCTCGGCCAGCTGCAGGCGAGCGGACTGCGCGGGCTGTGCACCGTGACCGACGATGGCACCCACCTCGCCGGCCTGCTGCTGACGGCCCCTGCGGCGCCCGCGGGTGCCGCTGCGGCCCCCGCCGCCTCGTCGCCCGACGGTCTGCCACCACCACCGGCATCGGCGCCAGCGCCGACCAGCGTGCGCCTGCCGTTGCTGCAGCTCGACGGCGCCAGCTTCGCGCTGGAACGCCTGGTCGTGCGCGACCGTCGCCAGGTCGACGGCGAGCCGCTGGTGCTGACCGGTGCGCTGCGCGCCGAACCGTTCACGGCCCGCCTCGACGGGCCGTCGCCGCTGCGCTTGCAGCTGACCGCCGCGGCCGCCCCGTTGTGCCGCGAGTTCACGGCCGAACTGGCGATCGAGCCGTACGCGGTGGCGCCGACGATCGACGGCACGCTGCGCCTGGCCGGCGTGGCGCCGACGCGGCTCGCCGCGGTGCTGCCGTCGTTGGCCGCGCACCTGCAGGGCACCGCCGACGACCTCGCGGCGGCGGCGACGCTGCACGGGCGCTTCGACCTGAAGCGGCGCGACGGCCGCATGCTCGACCTCGGTCGCGCCATCGCCGGCGAGCTGTCGCTGGTCGACGTCACCGTCGTCGACCGCAGCGGCGGCGGCGCCGACGAGCGCACGCTGGCGAAGATCGGCGAAATCGACGTCGTGCTGCGCGCGTTCGATCTGGCCACCGGCGACCTGCTGCTGCGCGCCGTGCACGTCGACGACGTGCAGCTCGCGGCCACGCGCACCACCGCCGGGCTCGAAGTGCTGGGGCTGCGCCTCGCCGCGCCACCACCAGCAGCAGCGGCGACCAACCAGCCGCCCGCACCGGCGCCGGCCCCCGCCGGCACCAAGCCGCCGGAGTTCGCGATCGACGACCTGCAGGTCGCCGGCCTGTCGATCGACCTGCGCGACGACACGACCTCGCCGCCGACGCACCTGCCGTTCGCCGACGTCGAACTGGAGCTCGAACGCTTCACCACGCGCGGCTTCCGCGAACCGCTGCCGTGGCAGTTCCGCGCCGCGATCCGCGGCGGACCGGTGCAGCTCGAGAAGCGCATCGTGCGCAGCTCGCTGCTGTCCGGCCTCGTCGGCTCCGCCGGTGCGGCGGTGCTCGGCGGCAGCAACCAGCACGAGACCGAGCCGCGGCCGCTGGTCGACGAGATCCGCGTGCGCGGCGAACTGCAGCTGTTCCCTGCGCCGATCGGCCGTCTCGTCACCGACGTCAGCGCCCTCGAGCTGCCGGCGTTCCGCGGCCTCGCCAAGGTCGCCGGCGTCGAACTGACCGACGGCCTGCTCGACCACACCAGCACGCTGGTGCTGCGCGGCGACGACGGCCTCGACCTCGAGAGTTCGACGGTGATGACGTGGTTGTCGCTGCGCGAACCGCCGGGCGGGCCGATCTCGACCTACCTGCGCCTGCCGGCGCCGCTCGACACGGTGCTGTTCCTGCTGCGCAACGAGGCCGACGAACAGCGGCTGCCGCTGCGCGTGCGCATCGCCGGCCACGCGGCGAACCGCGGCGAGGTGGCGCAGGCCGCGGTCGACGCGCTGGTGGCGGTGATCGCCGACGCGGTGGCGAGTGCCGGCAAACGGGCCGGCGGCATGTTGACCGGCGCGATCGGGCTCGGCGGCGACAACAAGGTGCCGGAGGTGACGGCGCAGTGGCCGTTCGCCGCCGGCGACCCGCTGCCGGGCCCGGCCGAGACGGCGGCACTGCTGGCGGCCCTGCGCGGCGACCCGACGCTCGAACTGGTGCTGGTGCACGAACTCGGCGACGGCGACCTCGTGCGCGCTGCGACGCTGGCGTCGCCGCCGCCGACGGCGATCGCGGCGACGATCGCGTCGCTGCGCCAGCGCCACCTCGAACTGCTCGACCAGCGCGGCAGGCAGGCCCCCGCGGTCGTCGCCGCCTACGACGCCGGCAAGGCCCACGAAGCGCGCGCGGCGCAACAGCAGCTGGCCCGCCTCGACCTCGAACTCGGCGAGCTCGAGCGTTCGCTCGACCAGGCACTCGGCATGCTCGGCGACGACTCGCCCCGCCAGCAGAAGCGCCGGGCCGCCGCCGCGGCGATGGCGCTCGGCCAGAAGCGCCTGGCCGCGGTGGCCGCGTCGCTGCGCCAGACGGCACCCGACCTGCCGGCAGCGCAGATCCAGATCCGGCGGCCGCGCGGCGTGCCGGTCGCCGACCTGCCGCAAGGCGGCGTGGTGCGGGCGATGCTGCGCCGGCGGACCGCCGGCTGACCGCCGGCAGACCGGGTGCCGCAGCGGCGGCCCAGCACCAGCGGCCACCGGAGCTGCGCTGGGCTGGAACGGCGCAGCAAGTTGTCGTCCCCCGGTGGCCGATTGCGGTCGAAGGCCGTTCAATGCGCCCTCGCGCCGGCCACCCGACGCTCGTCCCATGAAACGAACGCTCCGCAGCATCGTCGTCTTCGTCGCCTCGTCCGTGTTCGCTGCGACCTTCGCCCCGTCCGCCCTCGCCCAGACCGCCGCCAGCAACCCGCAGCGCCCGGCGCGCCTCGTCGACTCGGTGCGCCCGCTGGCGAAGGTGCTCGAGGACAGCAAGCGCCTCGACCAGCTGCTCGAGCGCGGGCTGCAACGCCGCAACGAGACGCCGCTGCCGGAGGCCGACGACGCCACGTTCGTGCGCCGCGCCTACCTGTCGATCGTCGGCCGCATCCCGAACCTCGAGGAGACCGAGCGCTTCCTCGCCGACCAGAGCCCCGACAAGCGCCACACGCTGGTCGACCTGCTGCTGAACCTGCCCGGCCGCACCAGCCACTTCGCCAACTTCTGGTTCGACCTGCTGCGCGTGAAGTCGCGCCAGCAGGACCTGAGCGGCGAGCCCTACGCACACTACCTGCGCACGGCGATCCAGCAGGACAAGCCGTACGACCAGATGGTGCGCGAGCTGCTGACCGCCAGCGGCCCGGCCCACCAGCAGGGCAACGGCGCCACCGGCATGCTGATGCGCGACAAGAACATGCCGCACGACGCGATGGCCAACGCGCTGCGGCTGTTCCTCGGCACGCGCATGGAGTGCGCGCAGTGCCACAACCACCCGTTCGAACACTGGACGCAGCGCGAGTTCTTCGAGATGGCGGCGTTCTTCGGCGGCCTGCGCTACCGCGACGAGAACGCGCTGCCGAACCTGGTCGGCCTGCGCACCGAGCTCGCCAACGTCGACGACCGCATCCGCCAGCAGGCGCTGCAGCTGGTGCGCCGCATGAACCAGGGCCTCGACGGCACCGGCACCGGCGTCGAGAAGCTGCCGGGCGACTACAAGTACGACGACGCCAAGCCGGGCACGCCGATCGCGGCCGACACGCTGTTCGGACCGAAGGCGAAGTTGAAGGCGCCGGGCAAGACCGAACCGGCGCGCAGCGGCAACCGCGAACGCGCGCGCAACCGCGGCCAGAACACGCCCGAGGTCGACTCGCGCAGCTCGCTGGCCGAGTGGATGACCAGCAGCAAGAACCCGATGTTCGCCAAGGTCATCGCCAACCGGATGTGGGCGCGCACGTTCGGGGTCGGCCTCGTCGACCCGGTCGACGACTGGAAGAAGGAGACCGAGGCCGTGCACCCCGAGCTGCTGACGGCGCTCGAGAAGCTGATGGTCGACGTCGACTTCGACCTGCGCCAGTTCGAGCGCGTGCTGGTGCACACGCAGCTGTTCGGTCGCGAGAGCCCGGCCGCCGACCAGACCCCGGGCGCCGCGTTCACGTTCCGCGGGCCGCTGCTGCGCCGGCTGTCGGCGGAGCAGCTGTGGGACTCGCTGCTGACGTTGGTGTTCGCCGACGTCGACGAACGGCTGCGCCCGCTCGACGAACGCGCCAAGCCGGTCTACGACCAGTACGCCGAGCTGGCCAAGGCCGACGCCAAGGAACTGCTGGCGATGGTCGAGGAGCGCCGGGGTGCAGGCGCCCCGGCCCGCATGCAGGCGCAGAAGCAGCGCGAAGAGGCACAGGCTCGCCTCGCCGCCGATGCCGAACTGCAGAAGCGCGCGCAGCCGCTGCTGCGCGAGATGCAGCAGGCGCGCCGCCGCGGCGACCAGCAGCGCGTCGCCGAACTCGCCGCCGAACTCGAGCGCATGGGCCTGCCGCTCGGCCAACGCGCCGCGCGCGGCCGCGAAGGCGATCTGGTGCGCGCCAGCGACCTGGCGCAACCCGCCCCGCCGAACCACCTGCTGCGCCAGTTCGGCCAGTCCGACCGCGAGACGGTCGATGCCATGTCGACGGTGGCGACGGTGCCGCAGGTGCTGACGCTGCTGAACGGCTTCCTCGACCAGCGCGTGCTCGAAGGCCAGTCGGCGTTGAAGGCCGCGATGGAGACGGCGCCGAACGGCGAACGCCGCGTGCGCATCGCCTTCCTGACGACGCTGAACCGCGAGCCTTCGCCGAAGGAGGCGAACGACTGGCGCAAGGCGATCGCGATCCACGGCGAGGCCGTCATCAAGGACCTCGTCTGGGTCCTGTGCAACAGCAACGAATTCCGCTTCCTCCGCTGATCCGAGACCGACCCCGAGGACCACGAACATGACCCTCCGCAACCTGATCCGCGGCACCGATCTCGCGACCCGCCGCTCGTTCGTCACCGGCATGGCCGGCTCGCTGCTCGGCGTCGGCGCCGCCGCGACCTTCGGCCCGCGCGCGCTGGCGCAGGCGCTGCTGCAGGATCCGCAGCCGGCCGCGCAGACCGGCCCGCTGGTGCTCGGCCGCGCCACCGCCAAGCACGTCATCTACTGCTTCATGCGCGGCGGCATGACGCACCTCGACACGTTCGATCCGAAGCCGGGCAAGAAGACGCAGGGCCCGACCGAGGCGCTGAGCACGCGCGCCGACGGTGTGCAGATCGGCCACTACTTCCCGAAGCTCGCCGAGCACATGAACAAGGTGTGCATCGTCAGCTCGATGTCGAGCAAGCAGGGGGCGCACCCGCAGGCGCAGTACCTGATGCGCACCAGCTACGAACTGCGCGGCACCATCCAGCACCCGAGCCTCGGCGCCTGGTGCCACCACCTCGGCGGCCGCCACAACCAGACGCTGCCCGGCCACGTCATCGTCGGCGGCGGCGCCGACCTGCCTGGTGCCGGCTTCTTCCCGCCGGAGTTCCAGCCGCTGCCGATCGGCAGCGCCGAGGACGGCCTGCAGAACGCCAACCTGCCGCGCGGCGTCGACGAAGAACGCTTCCAGCGCCGCCTGCAGAAGCTGCAGCAGCTCGACCAGGCGTTCGCCGAACAGCACGGCCAGCGCGCGGTGCAGTCGTACAGCAAGACCTACGCGGAGGCGGTGAAGCTGATGCGCAGCAGCGACCTGACCGCGTTCGACCTCGACCTCGAGTCGCCGGCGATGCACCAGGCCTACGGCCAGACGTCGTTCGGCGCCGGCTGCCTGCTGGCGCGCCGCCTGGTCGAGCACGGCGTGCGTTACGTCGAGGTGATGAGCGACGGCTGGGACACGCACGCCGACAACTTCGACCGCGTCGGCGACCTCGCGCCGGCGATCGACCAGGGCCTGGCGGCGCTGCTCGCCGACCTCGACGCGCGCGGCCTGCTCGAGCAGACGATGGTCGTGCTGGCGACCGAGTTCGGCCGCACGCCGGACATCGACCAGGACCAGGGCCGCAACCACTACCCGCAGGCGTTCAGCTGCCTGCTCGCCGGCGGCGGTGTGAAGGGCGGCCAGCGCTACGGCAGCACCGACGCCGAGGGCCGCACGGTCACCAGCGAGCCGACGTCGATCCAGGACTTCAACGCGACGATCGCCCACGCCTGCGGCATCCCGACCGACCACGTGGTCACCTCGCCGTCGGGCCGCCCGTTCAAGGTCGCCGACAAGGGCACGCCGATCACCGAGATCCTGCGCGGCTGAGCCGCGCCGGGAACGAACACGTCGACGCCGCGGCGCGGCCCTTCGGTGGCTATCCTGCCGGCGCGCGTCGCCCCCAACGACGCTTCGCATCACCCCGAACCTCATGCGCATCCCTTTCCTTTCGTTGCTGCCGTTCCTGTTCGTCGCCACCCCGGTGCTGGCGCAGACGCCCGACAAGCCGGTCGCCGACAAGCCGGCCGCCGAGAAGCCGGCCAAGGACGGCAAGGCCGCGGCCGTCGACTTCGAGAAGCAGATCTGGCCGATCCTCGAGAAGAGCTGCATCGAGTGCCACGCGACCGCGGCCCCCGGCCCCGACGGCAAGATGAAGAAGCCGAAGGGCGGCGTCGTGCTCGACAGCAAGGACGGCATCACCACCAGCAAGAAGGGCAAGCTGATCGCCGCGAAGAAGCCCGACGACTCGCTGCTGTTCACGTCGATCTCGCTGCCGGCGGACGACGACGACCGCATGCCGCCGAAGAAGAAGGGCGCGCCGCTGCCGCAGGACCAGCAGGACCTGATCAAGAAGTGGATCGAAGAAGGCGGCTCGTTCGGCAGCTGGACCGGCAAGAAGGCCGACGACAAGGCGAAGGAGACGCCGAAGGGCAAGGACGCCGAAGCGGGCGGCGACAAGGGCAAGGACAAGCCCGCCGACAAGCCGAAGGGCGGCGAGAAGGAGAAGGAGGCCCCGCACGTGCGCCTGCAGAAGGGCCTGCAGCCCCTCCCGGCGGCGACGCTGGCGACGTTCGCCAACGGCCCGTTCCTGGTCCAGAGCATCGGCGACGACAGCCCGCTGCTGCGCGTCGGCTGCGCTGGCCGCAGCGACGAAGTCGACGACGCGGCGCTGCGCACACTGGCGCCGATCGCCTCGCACGTGGCCGAGCTCGAGCTGTCGCGTTCGCGCGTGACCGATGCGGCCTGCGAGACGATCGCGACGATGCCGCGCCTGTTGCGCGTCGACCTGCGGCAGACCCAGGTCGGCGACGCCGGCGTGGCGAAGCTCGCGGCGTGCAAGGAACTGCGCGACGTCAACCTGTTCGGCACCAAGACCGGCGACTACGCGATGGCGGCGCTCGGCGGGCTGAAGGCGCTGCAGAATCTGTATGTGTGGCAGACGGAGGTCAGTGCGGGTGCCGTCGTGCGGCTGCGCGAGCAGGTGCCGGGCGCGCGGGTGGTGTTCGCGGCGGAGCTGCCGGAGCCGATGGCGGAAGGGGCTGCTGCGGGTCGGCGTCGCGCGCAGAAGTGAGAGGACGGTAGGTCTCGCGCGCTTCCAACCCTCGGCGAGGACTTCGCGAGCTGCCGCACCAGCACCCTCGTCAGGGCAGCATCACCTTCGCTGTGCCCGCCAGCGGCACCGTGACCAGCGCCTCCAGGCGCTTCTGCGCAGGCGACACGAGGGCAACCTCGTAGGTGCCGACCGGCACCCGCTCGATGCGCCATGAGCCGCCGATCGGTGCACTGCTGACGATGGTCAGGCCAGCGATCGGCCCACAGCCGGTCAGGTGCAGCTGTGATCCCGGTGCGAGCGGCGCACGACCACGTTCGACGACGACGACGCCGTTCGGCAGGGCTTCGGCGAGTCGAAGGTCGTGCACGCCTTGGGTGGCGACGAGCCAGGCCGGCGGCACGAGGAACGTGAAGTTCTCGCCCGCGGTGTGGATGCGCAGCCATGGGAAGCGCTCCAGCACACCGACGAGGGCGAACGCGCATTCGCCGTGCACCGTCGCTTCCCCCTCCTGAGTGGGCTTGCCGGTCTCGAGTTCGAAGTCCGCCCGAGGCCGGCCATCGAAACCCAGCACCCGGAACCGCACGCGCGGGCCGCGCAGCAGTTCCACCACCTCGCCCGCCTCGACCGAACGGCCCTCCGGAGCGAGTCCAAGAACCTCGGCCATCCGATCGACCTCGATTCGGCCGCGGCCACTGCGCCCGACCACGAAACAGAACTCGCCACCAGCCCCACAGCGCACCGTCTGGTTGTGGATGCCGGTCTCGGGCCACCACTCCAGCAGTTGCCCGATGGCCGGACCACCATCGGGCCAGAGCACCCGACCGCGCACGACGGTTTCCGGCAGCAACTCGAGTCGCGCGAGATGTCGGTTGCCACCGAGATACTCGGTGGTGCCGATGGCGAACGGAACGCGGATCGCGACGTCCCCCACGAGCCTCCAGCTCACGGACAACACGTGCGACGCCTCGGCCACCCGCACACGGAGCAGGCCTTCGATCGAGGACGCACCCGCCGGCACTGCGGCGAGATCGAAGTGGAACTCGCCCAGCACCTCCCCACGAGCCTCCTCGGCGCGCAGCGCCACCGCGAGCCGACGTCGCCCGCATCCGAGCAACGCCGTCACGACCTCCGGCGAGCAGCGCACGTGCAGGCCGACCTCGCATTCGATCGGCGTGAAGTCGATCGCGCCAAGTTGCCAATCGTCGGCAGCCAGCGCGTCGGATCGCTCGAACGAACGCCGGTGCAGCGCACCGTTGGCGAGGAACGCCACCAGCTCGCACTTCGTCGTCGGCACCGTCGCAACCGCGAACGAACCGTCGGCGCCGACCGGGTGGAGCTTCGCCGAACCGACGGCTCCTGGAAGCACGAGCCGAAACGACGAGGCGCCAGCCATCTCGCCGGAGATGCGGATCCCGTGCGGGAGCCTCGGCGCGATCGTCGGCACGTCGCTGGTTGACGAAGCCGTCGCAGGTCGCGATTCCGAGGGCGCACCGGCCGGCGCTTCGACGGTGCGGAGATCGAGGACACGGGAGGGCTCGATCGTGTTCGCGCTGCCGGACATCGAAAGCGGCGGCCAGAACCACAGGACCAAAGCGGCGGTGACCAGCAGCAAAGACAGCAGCAGCCACGTTGCTCGGCGCGAGTGAAGCGAGGGTGACTGCGGGACCACAGCCGGTCGTGGCGGGCGCATCCGCGTTCGACTCACGGGGTGCGGGCGAACTCCGCCGTCAGCGAATGGGTCAGCTGCGCTGGCGGGTGCTGACGAGCGACATCCGTCGTCCGAACGTCCGAAGTCGCGGCTCGCCACTCGGGAGCGCGGGTCTGCCATCGGACCGGGAAGATGAAACTGGTCGGGGCGAGAGGATTTGAACCTCCGACCTTTGCGTCCCGAATCGGCCCAGAGCGGTCGGCGGGCACGGCCACCGAACGCAGAGAAAGTAGGAAAAGAACGCCGACGGCGATGTTCTAGCGAAGTCGATCGAGAAGGACAAGGCGGCCCACGAAGAGCCGGCAAGATCCGCGACGGACCGCCTTCACCACAGAGAGAGATGTACGGGCTTCGGCCCGAACACCGGCAACCAAGGATCGAATCGCAGGCGCCATCGAGCGGATCATCCATCCCCGAGCGCGTGGCCATCGACGTCGATGAGGCGACGACGAAGAGCTGCGACATCGGCAGGGCCGAACCCCGCAGCGGCGCAGAGTCGCGCCGCACCGCCGGCCGTCGCGACCAACGCCAGGAAGGTGCGGATCGACTCCTCACGCGTGCCCTGCCCGCTGCGCAGGTAGTCGTCGACGATCCGCTCCTCGTCGAGGCCGAGCAGCAGGCCGATCGTCGCGCAGAACCAACCGGTCCGGTCCTTGCCCACGTGGCAGTGGACAGCGACCGCTCCATCGCGCACTTCGGCCACGATGCGCAACGCCGCGACCACGCTGTCGAGGTGCGCCTGGAAGAGCCGGAAATAGACCTCGCCGAGGGGCTGAGGCGATTCCGCGGCGATGGGCCGTCCCGACAGGGGAAGCGATGCTACGCCCAGCCGGCTGGCCAAGTCCGACGGGTAGGGAAGGCTCGCAGCAGCTTCTTCGGGATCGCGGAAGTCGACGACCTTCTCCACCCGGTGGCGCGTCAACCAACCGTCGAGCTCCGGCGAGCCGGCCCAACGACTCAGGGTCGACGTTCGGAACAGCCGCCCGGAGCGCACCTGACCACCGAAGGCCGCCGCGAAGTCGCGCACGTTGAAGAACAGATCGCGGCTCTGCACTGCAGCGAGGAACGACGCCATCGACTCGACGGATCGCCGCAGGGGAAACCGCACGGCCAACTCGCGGACGAACTTCAGGAACGTGTCGGCGAGCTTGCGCTTCTGCTCCGGCGCCCTCGGCAGGTAGAGCACCCCATGGAGCTCGCGAAACTCGATCTGCTCCTGGTGGCCCAGGCGCCCCGGCAGCAGCATCCGCGGCAAGAACAGGTAGTCGCCATCACCGCGGGCCAACTCCACGAGTCGCGCGAGCCGGTGCAGCGCCAAGTTGTATTCGAAGTAGAAGCGATAGCCGTCGCTGCGGCGGTGCGCGTTCGAAGCCGCTTCGAAGCCGACCAGGAACTTCTCGATCTCATCGTCGACCAGCGCTGCCGGGTTTATCTCGCCGCGAAGACTCGCCAGGCGGAGCAGCTCGCCACAGGCCTCGTCCTTGTCGACGGCAGCCACGAACCTCGGCGCCGGAACGTCCATGCTGATGGCCATCGCGTGCAGCTCGTTCGGATCGGCGACCAGACGCAAGTCGACCTTGGTCAGTGCGTCGTCCACCCAGAGGGCTGCCTCGCCACGTCCGTGCACATGCGCGCACTCGCGAACTCGCTGCCCGAGCTCCAACCGCAACGACTCGACGACCTCCGCTGGATCCCCGCGATGCAGGATCGCGGCATCGACGTCGGAGAACGGCGAGAAGGTGCCGAGCGCCTGGGTCCCGTACCAGAGCAGTGCGCGAACCCGGTCCTCGTTCGCAGCCCAGACCCTTACGACTTCGGCCAGCTCCCTCAGGTGCTGCATACGTTGCCTCCGAGCCAGTTCGTGACCGTCGCCACGGCCAGGTCGACAAGGTCCGGGGGATTCCCGGCGCCATCGATCTGCCGCAGCAGTTGGTCGAACCAACAGCCGCCGGGTGACAGGGCCTCGCGGATGCGCGGCGCCAGGTCCACAACGACGGTCTCCGGAGCGACCCCGAACCTCGGGTAAGGCGGAGCATCCGCTCGGCTCCGCACCCGTTCTTGGCAAAGGCCGCTTGGGGCATCGACCCAAAGCACACCGACACGATCGCCGGAGGCCTGCAGCGCAAGTCGGAGAAGCGGCAGCTGCGGCCCGACTCCACTGCACTCCAGAACGAGGCCGCCAGTTCCCGCCGCCTGCGCGACGAACGTTGCCCACGCACGCAACTCCCCCGCCGGAGAACCATCCGCGTGGGCACGACGACAGTCGTCGATCGACGTGAACCGCCACCCCAACTGCGCCGCCAAGGGTCGGCCCAGCGTGGTCTTGCCGGCGCCGAGATTGCCCAGCACGAGCACCTTGGCTCGCGCACCGGAGCTGCCGACGGGCGGCGTCACCACATGCCGCGTCGCACCCGATCGGTCCACCAGCAATCGCTCTCCCGCCCAGGACCAAACGAGTGCCAGCCCGTTGTAGAACGGTTCGACGTTCTGAAAGCGCAGGTCGTAGGCGGCCCGACCGTCGAGCCCGATGTGGAACCAACCAGCAGCATCCCGCGCCCGGGCGAGGCCCTTGTGGAACACGTCGAGGTCGAGGAACCGGACCCGATGGGTCTCCTGCCCCGAACGGTCGACGTGCGTGCAAAGCCCATCCGAACGCCCGCGCACCACGGCCAGACCATCGCGGAAGTCGCCGGCATACAGGTGACGCTCGGTGCCGACCGGGGCACCTTCCAGGTCGAGGTGCAGGAACAACCCGTCACCATCGCGCACGGTGCAGCGCCCCTCCTGGTAGTTCCCGCACCAGGCGAATCGAGCCGAGCTGGCGCAACTGCCGTCCGGTCGAATGTGGCACCACCCGTCGCTCGCCTCCACTGCGGCGCGGTGGTCGTAGAACCCGAAGGTCCGTCGGAAACGCTGCCGGTAGGCAGGCGCCCCCACGACGTCGATGTGCCACGCCTCGCCACCCAGCCGAACCGGTGCCAACCCCGGCTCGTGGAACTTCAGCACCTCGTCGAACCTCGCCGCGTAGAGAGGCCGGCCCGCCAACACGTGGTGCGAGCCACACGGCGCAACCGTCGTTTGCCGCCAGTTGGTCATGGGTCGACAGGACGCCGCATGTTGCACCCACGGCAGAGGGACCGTGACGAGTAGCTCGCCAACAGGGTCCGGTAGTCCTCGCCGTCCCAGACGTCTCCGAGCCCCACGATGTTCAGGTTGCCGAACTCGCCCAACGTGCGGCGCTGGGCGTCCGGCGCGCAACATGGATCGAAGCGCCCCTCGGCGCTGACCCAAGCTTCCTGGCCGAGGAACGGGCAGGGCCCGCCAGGAGCCAGATCGCCCGACGCCGCGACATCGAGCGGAAAGAGGTTCTCGAGCAGCACGTGGCGCCCCGATGGCAGGACGTGATCCTGCGCCGCTCGTCGCGCGGCCTCGACCGCGGCGTTCCAGCGCGCGATCGACTCGGTGCTCCGCCGCATCGACATGCCTTCGAGCTCTCGGAAGTGCGCCCAAACGTGGTGCCCCTTCACCCGGTCGACCCCGAGCGACGCCGCGAGCCGCACGATGTCGGCGATCTCGTCGACGTTGCTCTCGAGGAAGGTCAACTGGAACGTGACCCGGCAGCGGTTGCCGCCGGCGGCAGCGTGCTGGTCCCGCACGGCGACGAAGGTCCGCACGTTCTCGAGCACTTCTTCCCACCGGGCCCCAAGCATGATCGCTTCGTGCGTCATCTTCTTGGCCCCGTTCCAGGAGATCTTGACGTCGGATGTGATCGGTACGAGTCGCTCGGCCCACGCGCGAGCTCCCAGCCGCGGGAAGGTGCCGTTGGTCGTCAGGTTCAGTCGGACCCCGTGGGTTCCGCAGAGCTGGATCAGCTCCTCCATCCCCGCGAACAGCAGCGGCTCCCCCATCGTCGACGGGATCACCTCCCGCAAGCCGCGCGGGACGGCTTCGGCCAGCACCTTGCGCACGAGGTCCATGCTCATGCGGCGCGGCGGTCGCCCGTCCGAACGACGCTTCGCCTGAGAACCACTGAGCGGGCTGTGCTCTTCGCACATCACGCAGTGCAGATTGCAGTCGTCCGGGTTGGTGTCGAAGGTGATGCGCCACGGGCCAGGCTGGGCCAGGACCCGAGAGCTCTTCCGACGATCCAGCGTCCGTTGGTAGATGGCCTCGAGCTCCTGCACATGGGCAGCGACGGAAGGCACCTCACCGTCCGGATCCTGCAGGTAGCCGCGCGCCCCGAGGCGAGCAGCCAGTTCGGGATCCGCAACGAACCGCTCCATCTGCCGCGCCAGGTCGTCGGCATCCCGATGCCGGAACAGCAGACCGTTCTGCTCGTGGTGCACGAGCTCGGCCATCCCACCGACGTCGCCAGTGATCACAGGAACCCGTGCGCCTTGGGCCTCGTGGATCACCAGCGGAGCGTTCTCAACCCAGATCGACGGCACCACGATCGCGTCCACACGATCGAACACCTCGCCGACGATGGACTCGTTGCGGTACTCGGGCAGCCACTCCACCCGCGACGCGGCGTCCCCAGGTAGCGAGGCAGCGATCTCCTGCAGCGCCGGCGTCTCTGGACTTCGGGCTCGTCCGAAGATGCGTAGGCGACATGGTCCGCGCACGGCGCCGAACGCCCGCAACAGCAGGTCGACGCCCTTGGCTGGAATGTGCGTCCCGATGTAGCCGAACGTGAACGGCTCGCCGGGTCGACGCCGACGCCCGCGCAGTCGCTGCCGATCGAAGCCGTAGGGCAGGAACTCGAGCTTGGTCGCCGGCAGCCCGAACTCCCGGTGGAAGCGGCCGAGCAAGAACCTCGAGGGGCACAGGAACAGGTCCACCTGTTCGGCTATGGCGCGCACGTGGCGCATGCGCCGGGCGACCCAGTCGGTCCAGGCAGCCACATCGCCGGCCAGCTCGGACTCGGCCCCGGAGAAGTAGCGGCTGTAGCAGTTGCGCGCGCACTTCTCGTCGGCCTGGCCATCACAGGTCGCCCAAGCCGACGAACGGCCCTCTGGCGCCATCTGCAGGAACTGACCGCGAGGACACGCGAGCCAGAAGTCGTGCAGCGTGAAGACCACCGGGATGCTGGCTCGCGCAGCTTCCGACACCAGCGACGTCGACAAGTGGTTCAGGTGCCCGACGTGCACCACGTCCGGACGCACGCGCGTGACCAGCTCGCGGAACCGCTCGTCCACTCCCTTGTGCTGGTAGCGATCCCGGGAGTCCGCCATGTTGACGACGTGCAGCGTCACGCGTGGATCCGCGGCATCGCGCTCCTCACCGATCGCATAGCGCGGCGCGAAGGGGTTCTCCTGCCGCGTGAAGACGTGCACGTCATGACGGTCCGCCAAGGCGCGACAGACCGTCTGGGTGTAGACCTCCGATCCCGCGTTGAAGCGCATCGGGTAGCCGTGGATCACATGGAGGATGCGCATGCCCTTCGCCGCGGCAGCATCGCGTCTGGATCGGGTCGATGGAACACCCCGCCGGCGCGGGAGCCCTCGCCTACAGCCGATCCTCACCCGTCAGCTGGAACTCGAACCGGTCGCACTCCCGCGCCAGCGTCCGCACGTAGACGAGGAACTCGTCGGCGACGAGCCCGGCCTTCGGCACCCAGCTCTCCCCCACCAGGCGCCCCTGCTTGTCGAAGCGCATGCCGACCAGCATCAGCCGCCGGTTGCGCTGCCAGACCTCGACCTCGAGCCCATCGCGCTCGCTGCGACGGCTGCCGACCACGACGCCCGTCAGGCGCAGCGCATCGCCACAGTCGTCGACGGTGATCCGGTGCTTGCGGCTACGCGCGATGGTCACCTCGACGCCGTCGCCGACGACAGCGAGGTCCTCGGCCTTGCACCACGCCTGCCAGTCAACGATCGCCATGGGACTCGTCCTCGAGGTTGGGCTGGAACTGGTCCAACGTGTGGTCGCGTTCCTTCAGCATCTCCCGTTCGAACTGGTCGGCTTCGTCGACCACGTGCCGCACGAGCCACGCCGCACGGGCAACGTCGTGCTCCGACGAAGTCCCCAACACGACGTCGGCCTCGACCGTCAGGTCGTAGCGCGCTTCGCCCTTGGTCTGGATGGCACCGAGGCGCGAGCGGCGACGCTGCGCCAGGCTACGCAGGTCCGACTGGCTGGCCGCGACGTCGACGTTGCCGACCGGGCTGATGCAGCGCAGGACCAAGCGTGGCCCGACCGACTCCAGGTAGAGGGTGAACGGCTGCACGCGCGCCTGCAGTTGGATCGTGCCGAGCAGGCAGTGGGCCCGCGTCGACGGCGCCCACTGCACCTGCAGCTGCTGCGCCAGCGGCGCGGCGACCGCCGCCAGTCGCGCCAAGGCGGCCTCGGCGGCCTGCGGCGACACCGCGAGTTCGCGCACGTCGCCGATCAGATGCTCGGGCTTCACGGCGAACGCCGTGCGCAGCTGGCCCTTCGGCGGCTCGGGGATGCGCACATCGCGCAGCATCTCGCGCGCGGTGTCGATGCGGGAGTCGTGCACCTGCTCGACGACGAGGTCCTGGTGCATCAGTTCGAGGAAGCGATCCATGCGCCGCAGCACCGTGGCCACCTGCACGACCTCGACGGTGTCCGCCAAGTACGGGTAGTAGACCTGCACCTTGTCGTCCTCGGCGATCGGCCGAGCGAGCGACTGCATGCGCCGATGCGCCAGCGACCGCACGCGATCGACGCGCCCGACCCGCTGCTCCATCGCCGACGGCATCCACTCGATGCCGTAGTGCACCACCGACGAACAGAAGAAGTGCAGGTCCTCGCCTTCCTGCAGCAGGTCGGTGCTGATCAACACGAGCGGATACCCCGGCATGCGGAACTGCCGCACCAACGTGCCGTTGACCGATCCGGCCATACCGCCGATCGGCTGCTGGCGACCGAGCAGGCGGCCGAACACGGCGGCAGCGCCGCGCAGTGACTCCTGGCGCGCCTCGGGGGCGTTGGCTTCGAGGATGGGCTCGAAGTGCTCGGCGATGTCGGCGAGTTCGCGGGCACTGTTCCAAGGTGCCGCTGCGCCAGCGGCTCGTTGGGCATCGAGGTGCGCGACGACGGCGCGGATGCGCGCCTGCGCCGCGCCCGGAGCATCGTCGATGCGGCGGCCGGCCTCGAGCGATTGCAGTTCGCGCACGACCAGCACCCACAAGTCGATCGCCCCGTGGCCGAGACGCAGCGCCGCCGCCAGCAACTGAGCGCGCAGCTCGCTCTCGCGGAACGCAAGGGCCGGATCCGCACGGCGCGACGCCGGCCAGATCGACGCGCGGAGTGACGGGCATGCGAGCAGTTCGGTGAAGAAGGTCGGCTGCTCGAGCCAGTCGGCGACGTCGACGGCTTCGCGCAGTGGACGCGCAGCGGCGCCATCGTCGAACAGGTGCTGCCAGACCACACGGGCGCGCCCCTGCAGCGGCCCCGGCTGCTCCTGCAGCATCTGCACCGCCACCTTCTGGAACGCCTCGAACAGCTCCGAGCGCTGCTGCTTGGCGACGTCCCGCAGGTAGGCCCGCGCCCGGTCGCCGAGCTGCTTCCGCAGCGTCGCTTCGTCGCGCCCGAGGGCCGCGGCCAGCGCCGCCGTGACCCGGCCAGGCTCGACCCCGAGCAGCTCGGCTGCGTGGTTGCGGGCGAAGAACGTGGCGAACGGGCCACTCTGGTCCTTGAAGCGCTTCTGCAGCGCGGCGCCGCTGAACACATCCCTCGGCCCTTCGCCGCGGAAGAACCACGCGAAGAAGGTGTCGGTGCCGCCTCGGTCCTCCTCCGACTTCGTTCCCGCGGCAGGAACGTCGAGCGTCGGCTGCGCGCGCCGACGCTTCGCCTGGTAGTCCTCGACGACCTGTTCGAACTGGCGCCGCGCCGCCGCCGGCAGTCCGACGAGGCGCTCGCGCAGCGAGCCGAGCAGCCACTCGTCGTAGCGATCCTCGAGCTTGCGCCGCAGCTCCTTGACCGACGCCACGCGCCGCACGAACACGAGCGTCTTCTCGCCCGAGAGCCAGGCCCGCGACAACGCGTCGACGACGGCGTCCATCTTGGGATGAGGCAACTCGGTGCCGAAACTGCGGCGGTAGCTGGCCGCCAGCTGGTTGACGGCGCCGGTGTCGATACCGGCGCGCTCGGCTGCGTCGGCCGTCTGCTCGGCGTCGTCGAAGTTGCCGCCAGCACCGTCCTCGCTGTCGCCGACTTCCTCGGCGCTGATGGCCGCGACCTGGCTGGTCTCGAGGAAGCTCTCGAACGACGCCAGCATGCCGATCTGGAAGCCGGCGCGGAACCGTTCGTGGCCGAGCAGTTCGCTGACCTTCTTCTGCAGCAGGGCCACGACCAGCTTCTGCCGATCGTCCGTCGGCACGATGGCCGTGGCGCGATCGACGACGCCGCCGCGGCGCCACTCGCTGCGGTAGAGGTTGCGCGTCAGGCGCTCGCCGCCAACCTGCAACTCCGTCACCCGCCGGATCAAGAACCGCGCAGCCGCTTCGCGACGAGCCTCGGGCGTGGCGTCGTCCGCGACCAGTTCGGGGAACGCCGCGGCGCGCCCGAACACCGCCAGCTGGTTGTGCAGGTGCCGGTACGAGTCCTCGACCGGCGTCGCCGACAGCAGCAGCACGCGACGACAGCGCGGTGCCAGCGTCGGCCCCGGCACACCGCCCGGCGTCAGCCCGGCCAGCATCGTCGCCAGCACGTGGTTGCGCGCGGCGGCGGACGAGACGCCTCCCTTCAGGTTGTGGGCCTCGTCGACGATCACGAGGTCGAACTCCGGCAGCGCCTGGTTCGCGAGTTCGGCGAACGTGCGCTTCCAGCCGGCCTTGTCGCGCAAGTCGAGCGACTCGGCGCGCACCCACGGCATCACGCGCCGCAGCCGGTCGCGCAGGCGCCGCGTATCGGCGGCGACGTCCTTGCCGACGCCGAGGCTGAAGCTGGTCAAGCGGGTGAAGAAGTCCCGGTTCGGATCGACCAGCGACTCTTCCAGCAGGTCCATCAGTGTGTCGCAGACGACGCGTGGTCGCGCCGGCCGGTCGTCGACGCCGCGCACGTGGATGTCCGCAAAGCGCAGGTGCTGGCTGAAGAACGTGCCCGCCTCGCGCTCCCACTTGCGCTGGATGTTCTCGCGCGGTGCCAGGACCAGCACGCGGAAGTCGGGCTGGAAGTGGCGGCACAAGGCGACGACGCCGAGCGCCACCATCGTCTTGCCCATGCCGACCTCGTCGGCGAGGTAGGCGACGCCGTGTCGCTCCAGCAGGTTGTGCAGTGCGACCGAGCCCTCGAGCTGCGCCTGCGCGCGGGCGGCATCGAGCCCACGGCTGCCGAAGTCGAGCAGCTGCTGCGCCACGGAGACGTCGATCACGTCGTTGCCTCCGACACCTCGGCGCGGCGCTTGAAGTGGGGCTCGAACCACGCGAGGAACGCCGGCATCGACTGCGGGTCCTTCGCGACGAGCCGCGCTCGCAGCTCGTCGACCTTGCCGAACCGCGCCTCGACGTCCTTGGCCTGTTGCCGGTGCTGCGCGAAGAACTCGGGGAACTCCTTCTGCAGCGTCTGCCAGGTCTGCGCGGCGCACAGCCACAGCACGTAGCGCGACAGGTCGTCCATCTGCGCATCGGCCAGAGCCCGGTCGAGCAGGTGGCCGAGCGAGTCGTGCTTGCAGCCGAATAGGCGATGCTCGGCGTCGCGGCCAGGGTGTTTCGCATCCTCGAGCGCCTTCCGCACCGAACGCTCGAGCCCGCCGAATGCGTGGAAGATGCCGGCGAAGCGATCGAACATGCTGTCCGTCGCGCCGAGACGCCGGGTCGGCGGCCGCACGTCGACACCGGCCAGCAGGTGGCCGCGTTCGGCCAGGAACGCCGTGCGCTGCTCCTGCGTCAGCAGCGACCAGCAGCGCAGGATGTCGGCGACGGACAGGCTCTGCAGCAGCGAGGGGCGCTTCTGCATGCCCTCCTCCTGCACCAACACGAACCGCTCCTCTCCGCCCGCATCACAGACCTTCAGCAGCGACGTGCTGCCCAGGTGTTCGCGCAACGACGCGGCGAACGCGCTGTCGAGGGGGCACCACTGCTGCACCGGCAGGGCCGGCAGCTTGCCGACGACAACGCCGGCGGCCAGCACGGTCAGCGCGCCGCCCTTCTGCTTGCTGTCCCAGAACGCCTCGGCCAGGCCGCGATCCCAGTGGTAGCGAAGTTGCAGCGGCGACCCTTGATTGGTCGCCGCTTCGCCAGCTTCGCTCGCGGGCTGGAACTGCGTCGGCGGCTTGCTGCGCACCTGCAGCCAGAAGTCGGGAGCCCGCTTCGGTTGCACGTCGACCAGGAGGCCGGTCTCCCAGTTGCCGCCGTTCTGGAACGCCTGGCTGGTGAGGTTGGCGGAGCCGACGAACAGCAGCTCGCGCATCGGGCTCTTCCGGAAGAACCGATAGACCTTGGCGTGCACGCGGCGAGTGCCGGCATCGGCCGAACGACCCCGGCGCAGCAGGTCCATGGGCAGCTCGCCCCACTGCACCCGCGGCATCGCCGCGATCGCCTTGGCGATCTCCGGCGAGCAGGTCGCGACCCCGTCGACTTCAGGCACCAGCACGCGCACCTCCTTCGGATCGAACTCCTCGATGAGGTCCTGCAGGGGCTTGGAGGAGTCACCGCCGTCGAAGTACGGCGACACGACCTCGAGGCAGCAGCCTTCGAGCCAGCCGCCGGCCTGCGTGCGCAAGAACTCGACGAGGGGGCCTTCCCCATGCCAGAAGGCGACGAAGCGGCTGCTGTCGCTGACACGCTCGCGCGCCTCGGTGCGTCGGAGGAACTCGAGCACCAGCTCGAGGGCCGGCTGCTCCCGCTGCGCCGCCGCCCGATCGCGCAGCCGCCGCAGCAGTTTCTGTAGCGGCTCCTTCAACCACGTCTTGGCGGTGGCATCGATCTCCTCGACGTGGCAGCACTCCACGTTCTCCCACCAACCCGTGCGCGTCAGGTTGGCCGACAGGGTCACGACCAGCAGTGCCGTCGGCCGCTCCCCGTCCTCGTCGGCATCGCCCTCGACGAGCACGAACACGTTCTTCGGGTGGAAGATGCCGGTCGGGTGGCTGATCGGCACCCGCTGCACGTCGAGCCGCGAGCCGCCGCCCTCGGCCCGCAGCCCGTTGCGGTCGTAGTAGACGGCGATCGGTGCGACGAGCGACCGCATCGCGTCCTCCAGCTGCAGCAGCTTGACCGCCGCTTCGTGGCTGTAGGCCTCGTCGAACAACGTCGGCAGCACTTCGACCTCGAAGAACGCCGGGTCGAACTCGTAGGTCAGGAACAGCGCCGCCTTCACCTTGCGGCCCGCGATCCGGTCGGTGATCGCCTGCGACAGGACCTGGCAGGGGAAGCTGCTCACACGGCCTCCCAGACCTGCGCGACCAGCGTGCGCAGGGAGTCGACGAAGTACGAGTGCTGCCACAGGTGCGGCAGTTCCTTGGCCTCGGGCAGCTCCGCGGCTTCGTCGCGGAAGCGTACCGACAGCTTGCCGTCGTGGAACTCGAGCCATGCTGCGCCGTCGCGCTGCTTCATGACCTGGGTGTTCAACGCCAGCAACTCGTCGAGCACGACGCCGTAGTCGCCCGCCGCGAACGCATCCGCGATGCGGATCCAGCGCTCGGCATCCGCGATCGAAGCAGCCCGCAGCTGGGCCGCCAGCGTGCGGAAGGCCTCGACGTCCAGGGCGATGGCCTTGCCGAGTTGCTTCCGAAGCTGGGCGATCAGCCAGTCGCGCGTCTGGTTCGGACACTTCGCGAGCCAGCCGAACGTGCGGGCCGCCAGCGCCAGCACGCTCTCGCAGATGCGGATCGCCTCGAGGTCGCTGGCGAGCTGCGGGTTGCCGGCCTTCTTGGCCTCCTTGGCCATCGCGCGCAGCAGCGTCGGCGACAGCCCCTCGTCGTCGGCCTGACCGAGCTTCGCCATGATCTTCGCGAGCAACGCCTGCCTGCCGTGCGTCGGATCCTGCGGCCCGCCATTCAGCAGATGCGTTTCGTAGAGCGCACGCTCGTTGGCTCGAAGCGAAGGGGCCAGCAGCTTGCCGAGCGCCTCGATCACGGGCCGATGCGCCCCATCGAGGTCGATGGTCCGCTTCGGTTCGGCGATCAGCCGGACAAGGTCCCGGTCGGTGTCGATGCGCTGCGCACGCAGGAACGGCAGGCACGTCACCTCCACCAGAGACCGGCCGTCTTCGGCGAGGCGGCGTTCGTGGTCGAGCAGGCCCGAGTTGGCGCTCGGCACGGAGTACATCCCCCACACGCCGTAGGTGCGCTGGTTGCTGAGCAGCTGGTGCTCGGGGGCCGCCGACAGGGTCACCCTACGGCCCTTGTCGAGCCGACTGCGGACCCCACCCACCCCACGGAACGACGCATTCGGGTCGCGGCAGAAACGCGCGTAGCTGCAGAGCTGCTCGAACCGCAGGAACGTCGGCAGCGGCGAGCTGTCCTGATGCAGTTCGCCGACCCGCTCGACGACCCACTGGCCGAGCACGCGCAACGTGAAGTCGCGCTGGCTGGTCGCAACCGTGGTCAGGTTGCCCACGACGCGCCGGCCGAAGTGCGACCAGATGGCGACGAGGCCGAGCGGGTCACGTGAGCCTTTGACCTCGGCGCGGGAGTCGATCTCAGTCAGGAACGGGGTGGTCTGGGTCACGGGCCCGCCTTGCTTCTCGTCCTGGGGACCACGCAAGCCGGATCACGAACGGTGATCAACAGCCGCAGGAAGATGAAACTGGTCGGGGCGAGAGGATTTGAACCTCCGACCTTTGCGTCCCGAACGCAACGCTCTACCAAGCTGAGCCACGCCCCGACCGGGCGAAACCGCGCCTTGCGGCGCAGATCGAGGCGGGGACGTTAGCCAGCGACGGAACTCGGGTCAAGCGTGCGCCCTCGTTTCCCCGCCGGCTGCTGGCACCGACCGTCCCGGCCCAGTCGCCGGTCGGCGATCTCGCGCCGACCCGCGCCCGAACAGCGTCCAGGCGAACGGATGCGCTCGATCTCCCCCGCCCGCGCCCAGCCGGACCACACCCGCCCTGCTGCCCTAGACCGCTTATGGGCTCGACCGGCCAGCCCCAGCCGTGCGTGCCACGCGACGCCCGCCGCCCGGACACCACCACGACCACGAAGAACGAGACGAACGCGCCTCCGCGGCACCGCTCGACCAATGCGCACGCGCCGCGTCGAGCCTCTTCAGTTCGCCGGCTCGCGAGACGATCCCTGACCGCGAGCGCGCCGACGGCACCGACACAGCAACCTTCGGCACCGCCACGACGAACCACACACGACCCGCGACGATCTGCACACGGCGCCGACTTCGTCGCCACGCTCGCGAACCCAACGCGTTGCCGCGCGGCAAGCAAGCGGTGCGCTGCACACGCCCTCTCGTTAACGTCCACACGACTCCCGCTCGCCGCCACGAACGCGACGGCGACGCACCTCGCCGACGGATCGCCGCACCGACGCTCCGCCCCCCGACCGCCACCCGAACGCCGCCCCGCCCACCACGAGCCGCATGCGTTTCCACCTGCTGATCCCCGAGGTCCGCGAGCTGCTCGCCGAAGGCGACCACGCGGGGCTCATGCAGGTCCTGCAGGAGATGCATCCGACCGACGTGGCGTCGGTGCTGAACGGGCTGCAGATCGACGAAGTCACCAAGGTGCTGTCGCTGTTCCCGACCGACATCGAGCGCGACGTGTTCAGCTACCTCGAGCCCGAGGTGCAGGAGCAGTACATCGCCGGCGCCGGACGCGAACGCGCGCAGAAGGTGCTGCAGTCGATGCTGAGCGACGACCGCGCCGAGTTCCTCGAGCGCTTCGATCCGCGCGTGCGCGACCAGTTGACCTGCATGCTGCCGACGGCGGCGCGCGAGGACCTGCTGCGCCGCAGCACGTTCCGCGAAGACCAGGTCGGTTCGTTCTTGAGCACCGACTACGCGGTGCTGAACCCGCTGCTGACCGCGCGCGGCGCCGTCGCCGAGCTGCGCCGGCAGGCGCCGAGCAAGGAGACCATCTATTACAGCTACGTCGTCGACCGCTTCGGCAAGCTGGTCGGCTTCGTGTCGCTGCGCGACCTGATCCTCGCCGACGAGACGACGCCGGTCGGCGAGATCATGAAGACCGACCTGGTGTCGGTGACCGCCGAAGCCGACCAGGAAGAGGCCGCGCGCGTGATCCGCGACTACGACCTGATCGCGCTGCCGGTCGTCGACACCGCCGGGCGCCTCGTCGGCATCGTCACCCACGACGACGCCGTCGACATCGTCGAAGAAGAGGCGCAGGAGGACTTCGAGAGGATGGCAGGCGTCACCGGCGACAGCGAAGGCGAGGACTTCCTCGCCGAGCCGGTGCTGCGCCAGTTCCGTCGCCGCGCGCCGGTGATCTGCCTGCTGGCGCTGTTCTGGCTGATGACGGCGTCGGTGATCCAGGGCTTCGAAGGGCTGCTGCACGGCAACGTGCTGCTGGTGGCGACGATGCCGATGGTGATGGCGATCGGCGGCATGGTCGGCAGCCAGGCCAGCACGCTGATCATCCGCGCCCTCGCCAACAAGACGGCGTCGCCGTTCCGCGCGATGCTGAGCAAGGAAGTGCTGGTCAGCCTGACGCTGGCCGTCGTGCTCGGCGCCGTCGCGTTCGGCAACTCGCTGCTGCTGCAGACGATGAAGGGCGACAGCATCGACTTCGGCGCCACCGCGCACATCGCGCTGGTGATCGCCCTGGCGATGGGCGCCGACGTGGTGTTCGCGGCGGCACTCGGCGCCAGCATCCCGAACCTCGTGAAGATGCTGCGCATCGACCCGGCGCTGATCAGCACGCCGGCGGTGACCGCCCTGACCGACCTGACCGGCGCGTCGATCTTCCTGCTGCTCGTCACCCTGCTGCTGTGAACGGCGGCAGCTCGCCGGGCAGCACGTAGAGGCCGAGCGGTGTCGCCACGGGTGCCATGTGGGCGACGCGATCCTCGTGCACGAACACGCGGCACGACGCGAACACCAGTTCGAGCCCGGCTCTGCGCGGCAGCAGGCCGAGCAGGGCGCCGAACTGCGGCAGCACGCGCGCGATCAGCTGGCCGACGCACGGCGACGCGGCGTTGCGCTGCAGTTGTGGCACGGTGCGCACGACGATGCCGTCGGCCAGCACGACGGCGCGCGGCTGCACCACGTCGTCGCCATCGCGGTAGCCGAGGTGCACTTCGTGGCCGACGAAGGCACAGGCTTCCGGCGCGCCGAGGCGCGCGTGCACGGCGACGAGATCGCGGCCGCGCAGGTCGGCCGTGGCCAGGACGACAGGACGATCCGGACGTTGGACGGATTGCACGCCGGACAGGATCGCCAGGTGCGTGAAGGTCCGGCTGGCGCTGCGGCAAACGGCGGCGAAGACGGCGCGGGCGTCGGTCCAGAACGTCAGCGCCGCGCGTGCGCCGCGAGCCAGGCGGCGATCGGCAGCAGCGTCGCCGCGTCGGGCATGCGCCCACGATCGTCGACCAGCGACGCGGCAGGGCCGAGCGTGTGGCCGCGCCCCGCGAGTTCGCAGAGCTCGACGTCGCCATTGCCGGCGGCGCGCAGGGCCGCGGCCAGCGCCCGCCCACCTTCGAGCGGTGTACTGGCATCGTGCTCACCCTGCAGGATCAGCACCGGCATCGGCAACTGCGCAGCTTGCGCGGTGACGTCCGGCACGGTGCGGCCGTCGGCGTAGACGTGCACGTTGCCGAACGGCGAGAAGGCGAAGTCGAGCAGCTCGTCGAGCCGCGGCCGCACTTCGCGGTCCGGATCGAGCACGCCGTCGCCATCGGTGTCCAGGCGCGTGCTGACGCGCACACCGTCGGGACCGCGCTTGGGATCGGCGAAGAACGACGCCCCGAGCCTCGCGACCATGCCGCCGTCGCCGGTGAGCGCGGCTCCGAGCTCCTTGGCGGTGATGCTGCCGCCATCGGCGCCGGCGGCGTAGGGCATGCCCACCCGCTCGATCCAGAAGCGGACCGTGTCGCGCCACGACAAGCCGACCGGCCCCTGCAGCACGAGGCCGTCGACGTCGCCGCGTTCGATCGCGAGCCGCGCGCCGACGGCGGTCCCTTCGCTCCAGCCATGGACGAAGAGGCGCTCGCGGTCGCACGGCGCCATCCGAAGCGCCTGCTGCAGCACCTGGTTCGCGTCGGCGACGAACTGCGGCGTCGACTGCTCGCGCCAGAAGCGTGCGTCGAAGTCGCCCGGGCCGCGCACGAAGCGCTTGTGGTAGCGCACGACCGCGAAGCCGCGCGCCGCGAACGTGTCGGCCAGCAGCGCGAACAGCTTGCCGCCGTCCTTGCCCGGCAGCGTGACGTCCATGTCGTGCGGGCCGTTGCCACAGACCAGCAGCACGACCGGCCAGGGCCCGTTGCCGTGCACGTCGCCGGGGGCTGGATGCACGAGCTCGGCGCGGCTCTGCCAGCCACCGAGGTCGACTTCGAACGGCACGCGTTGCAGCGTCGCCGCAGCCGGCGGCACCTCGCGGACCGTCGTGGCGGGGCCGGGCGGTGCGCTGCAGGCGGCGACGCACAGGGCGACGAGAGGCAACGACGGGAGCGTTCGCATGCGGAGTCCGCAGCATGGCCGCCCTGGCTGCCGGAAGCCACCCGACGAGCGCCACCAACGCGATCGCCCGTACGGCGACGCACCGCCCGGACGCAGCGTCGGGGCGGTGCGCGCGTTCACGCGATCACTTGATCTTGTGCACGTTCGTCACGCTGAGCGTGTCGTTCGCACCGTGGCAGACCGCGCAGGCTTCGGCGCCGGCGAGGCTGGTGTTCGCGTCGATGTGCGCGATCGCCGGCGAATCGCTGTGGCAGCTGCTGCAGGCCGCGCGCCAGGCGCGGGTCGGCACACCCTGGTTCGGGTGCAGCCGTTCGTCGGGCAGCTGCCAGGCGGTGTTGTCGCCGTGGCACTTGGCGCAGTCCTGGACGCCGCCCGGCATGCCCGGGAACACGCCGTTGTGCAGGTTGTGCAGCAGGAAGCGGAACTCGACCGAGGTGCCGAACGGGTTGCCGGTCGTCGGGTTCTCGTAGAGCAGCGTGTTCTCGGCGCCGGCGGTGCCGTGGCAGCTGAGGCACGCTTCGACGCTGCGGCGGCTGCCGCCGTGGAACTGCAGGCTGTCGTGGCAGCCGTAGCAGGCCTGCGGATCGATGCGGCTGACGACGACCTCCTGGTCGGCGGCGCCGAACAGCAGATTGACAGCGGTGCTGTCCGCTCCTTCGCGGTAGGTCGTGTTCTCGCCGCTGCGCGTGACCGTGAACGAACGCGAGCCGTGGAAGTCGAGGATGTAGGTTCCGTCGACCAGCGCCAGTCCGGTCCAGTCGCCCCAGTCCTCGCCGATGACCGGCGAATCGTCGAGTGCGCCGGGATAGACCGCCGGGATCACGTAGTCCTTGGTGTAGCTGGCCAGGATCTCACCGGCCCCGACCTCCGACGTCTCGGTGACGGTGCCGGTCACCGCGTCGACGCTGAGGCCGCTGTTGACGGCCGCCGTGGTGACCACCTGGACCGTGGCGCCGATCGCGTGGGCGATCTTCAGGTTCGGCTTGTAGTTGGTGCGGAACTGCGAGCCGAACCACAGGCGGTTGCCTTGCACCCACTGCACCCGCAGGAACTCGCGCAAGCCGGGCGTGCCGCCGTCGAGCAGGATGTAGTTGTCCTTGACGATCCCGGCCGACGACACCACGTCGATGTAGTTCTGCGTCACCGCCGCACCCGCCGCGAGGGTCGTGCTGGCGCCGGTGCCGGTCACGCGCAGGAACGTCGTCGCCGCACCGGTGACGTTCCAGATCGGCGCATCGGGGATCGACAGCGTGTTCAACGCCCCGTCGGAGGTGCCGATCGGCACGTAGAACGCGAGCTCCGGGATCTTGACGGTGTAGGGTCCGTTGCCGCTGAAGTAGGCCGGCGCCATCCGCATGTAGCTGAGCATCTGCGGATTCGTGGACGGGCCGCTGAGGATCGACTCGATGGTCGAGAGGCTGCTGGCCGCGACCGGGGCGCCGGCGTCGTTCTCGATCCGGAACGTCACCTCGATCTTCTCGCCCGGCGTGTACCTGCCGTCGCCGTTGCCGACGTCGGTCACCGACTGCAGCACGAAGTTCAAGCCGCCGACGACCGCGTCGTCGACCAGCGGGTGCCGGTGGGCGTCGAGCACGTCGAGCGCCGTGCCGCTCGGACGGTGGCAGTCCTTGCACGCGGCGTTGTCGCGCTGGATCGGCATCGTCTGCAGGTTCGCGGTGTACGGATACTCCGGGTTCCAGTCGTCGTGGCAGGACGCGCACGCGGCGATCGTCGGCTGGGTGTAGATCAGGTCGCCTTGGGCCGGTGCCGGCAGCGGGCCCGCACCGTCGGGGTCGCCGTGGCACTTGTTGCACTCGGCAGGCCCCTGCCGCATCAGGTTCTCCTTCGACTGGTTCGTCGACGACAGCGTCGTGAAGCCGACGTCGCGCGGCATCGGCGAGTAGAAGCTCGGCCACGCCGGCCAGGTGACGTCCGAGAAGTCGGCCACTTCGTTGCCGAAGCCGATCAGCTCGTACGGCTGCGGCGCCGCCGCGTAGTTGCGCGTGCCGTCCGGGTTCGTCGACACGCCGAGCACCGAGGGCAGGTGCTTGCCGGAGTGGATCTTGTGGATCATCACCTTGAAGTCGATGGCGACGCCCGGGGTGCCGCCGGCGACCGACGCGGTGTTGCGGTCCTCGGCGCCACTGGTGTGGCACAGGAGGCAGTTGGCGATGTTGTTGCGGTTGTCGCCGTGCGCCTTCAGCTCGGTGTGGCACTGGTTGCAGTTCGCCAGCGTCACCACCTCGCGCGGCTCCAGCGTCGTCGCACTGCCGATCAGGAAGTCCTTCGTCGTGTTGCCCGGGTCGCGGTAGAGCACGCCGTCGACCGTGTAGTCCTTGCGGATCTCGATGCCGACCGTGTAGGTGCCGCCGAGCAGCGGCTGCCCGGTCAGTTCGCCCTCGCTCAACGCCGTCGTGTCGTTCAGCGGCGCCAGGTAGGTGCTCGGGATCGCGACCACGAAATCGTAGGTGAAGGCACCGAGCGCGCGCTTCCGGGCGCGGGTCAGCAGGTCCGCCTGCGAGGCGATGACGCGCTGGTAGTTGTTGGTCGGGCCCGACACCATGATCGCGCCGCGCGCCATCGTCGACAGCTCCAGCGGGCGGCCGTCGCTGGTCGCGACCGTGAAGTCCACCGACAGGCGCTCGCCGACCTGCGCGCGGCCGAGTTCGCGGCCACGGACGGCCTCGATGGTGACGACGACGCCGGGCAACACGTCGGTCGAACCGACGGTCGGCTCGGGGGCGACTCCGGGGGGAGCCGAGTCGTTGCTGTTGCTGCAGGCGCCGACGAGCAGCAGCGCCAAGGTGGCGCCGACGCCGGCTCGAGCAGGAGAGATCCGAGAGGTGTGGAACAGCATGGGGTATGGCGTGCGGCGCAGGGTGACGTCCGCATGACGAAGTCATCGAAGCAGGCGTCGCGGCGTTCGCTGCTGGAGCACTGGTCGGCTTCCGCAGGGGCCGAGTGCGTACCCCCACCTGGGCCGAGGGGAGGTCAGCGGTGGCAGGCGGTGCAGCTGTGGCCGCCGTCGGGGTGCGGCAGGCGCACGCCGTTGCCGTGGCACAGGCGGCAGGACATGCCCGGGTTGTGGTCGCCGGGCAGCGGCGTCGCCAGCTGGTGGCTCGGCGCATCCTGGTGGCAGACCGCGCAGCCGGTGTCGGCGAGCGGCAGGTGGCAACCGACACAGTGGCGCTGCTGGCTCGTGCCCCAGCCGGCGCGGTGGCTCGTCGGCCGCGTGCTCTCGTGGCACTGCTGGCAGCTGTCCTGCGTGTGGCAGACCTGGCACCGCGTGCGGTCGATCGATGCCATCAGCCCGTGGCTGCGCACGCGGAACGTCTGCGTGTGGTCGTCGGGCGCCATCTGCTGGTGGCACGCGTTGCAGCCGGTCGCGTCCTGGTGGCACAACTCGCAACGGTCTTCGCTGCGTTCGCTCTGGCCGTTGGCGCACGCCCCGTGGCGCTTCTGCCACTGGCCGGAGTGGCTCTTCGGCCGCCAGGTCGCATCGATCGTCGTGTGGCACGTGGCACAGGCGAGGCTCTGGCCGTGCTCGCGATGGCAATCCATGCACAGCGTCTTCTGCCCGATCGGCTGCAGCGGCACCGCATCCTGCTCGGCGATGTCGGCGTGGCAGCTCGTGCACTGCAGGCCGGCGGCCGCGGCGTGCTGCCGGTGCGAGAAGCGCACCTCGCCGCCGGGCCCGGCCGGCGCCACGCGGCGGTAGCGGCTGTCGGCGTCGAAGAACGCGCGCAGCCGCCGCTCCGGTGGCTTGTCGCCGTCGAAGCGTTCGTGGCACGGTCCGCACAGCTCCGGCGGCGGCAGGCTGGCATGGTCGCTCGTCAGCACGCCGCCGTGGCAGAAGCTGCACGCGAGCTGGTTGTCGACGACGTGCACCCGGTGCGGGAACGACGGCTCGCTGCGGCGGCTCGGGAACGACCAGCACGCGGCGACGACCAGCCACAGCGACAACACGGCGAGCCACGGCAGATGGCGCCGGAGTCGCTGCACGCCCACCTGCGGTGCGCGGGATCGGTTCAGAAGGTCCATGTCATCCCCAGTCGGAACAGGTGGAACTCGTCGACGTCGTCGCGCTGCAGTTCGTAGCCGGCGTCGACGCGCAGCGACGCCGCGAGCCGGCGGTCGAGGCGCACGTAGTAGGAGCGCACGTGCAACCGTTCGCGCGCGTCGAACACGTCGAACAGGAACAGGTCGTAGCCGCTGCCGACGGCGACGCGCAGCTCGGCGTCGGGCCGGTAGGCGACTTCGCCGGTCACGGTGCGGAAGTCTTCGCCGGACGAGTTCCAGTAGCTGCCGGCCAGCGACAGCGACAGCCCCCGCCACAGCACGTCGCGCCACGACACGTCGGCGTGCAGGCGTTCGAACTCGCGGTTGAACGCGCTCTGGTCGCCGCCGTCCCGCAGGCGCCGCAGGTCGACGCCGGCGCCGACCTCGACGTCCCGCACGAGCTCGCGGCGCAGCGTCGCGTCGAGTTGGCGGAACGGCGCGTACTCGAAGGCGATCAGCGAGAACGGGTCGAGCTCGGTGACCTGCTGCCGCTGCGTCGTCAACAGTTCGCGCCAGTCGACGCTCCAGTCGCAGCCGAGCAGCTCGCCGCGCGCGCCGATGTGCAGGTCGCGCGGCTGGCCGTCGCGCCAGCTGTGGAATCCGTGCAGCTGCACGCCCTCGAGGTTCTGCCACCAGCGCGCCGACAGCAGGTCGTCCTCGCGGTCGATCGCCAGGAACTCGTCGCGCAGGTGCATCGCGTCGAAGCGCATCCGCGCGCCGCGCCACGGCACCAGGCCGCCGTGCACGCCGACCACCAGGTCGCCGTCGCGGCTGGCTTCGAACTGGTGCACCGGGATGCCGCCGTAGCCGCCGAACCAGGCGTTGCTGCGGCCGCCGAACCGCACGCTGTCGACGCGCGCGCCGTCGAACTGCAGCGTCGTCGGCGTCTCGTCGAGGTCCTGGCGACCGAGCCGCGCGAGTTCGAGCGGGCCTTGCCGATGCACGTCGACGTGGGCGGCGTAGACGCGGCCGTTCCATTCGTCGCCGAAGCTGTGGTCGAGGCCGGGGAACGGGTCGTCCCGCCGGAAGCCGTCGGCGTTCCAGAAGCCGCGCGCGCGCAGGTGCGCGGTGACCGCGTCGCGGTCGGCGCGGCCGAGGTCGACACCGAGCCGCCCCACCACGTCGTGGTCGGTGGCGCCACCGCCGTGGCGCGCGCGGTAGCGCAGCCACAAGCTGCCCTGCACCGGCAACGCGTCGCTGGCCGCGGGCACGGCGGCGGCGGGCTCTGGCTCGGGCGGCGGCGGCACCGCCGGGTCCTGGCCGGGGATCGGCGCGCGTTCCGGCGGCTTGCTGCGGGGCAGCAGGCGCCGCAGCGCCTCGGCGGCCTGGTCGGTCGGATCCTGCGGCGTCGGCGGCCCGGCCGGTGGCGACGTCGACGGCTGGCCCTGCGGCTCCTGCGCAGCCGGTGCCGTCGGCGTGCTCGGCGTGGTCGGCGCGTTCCCCGACGGCGGGTTCGGTGTGGCGGGCGCGGCGTTCGCCCCGGTCGCCGGCGCCGCGGGTGCGGGCGGTGGCGTGGCCGGGCCAGCTGGCACCTGACCTTCCGGGCCCGGCTTCAGGCCGAGGCGGCGGCGCAGGATCTCGGCCGCTGCGTTGGTTGGATCGAGCGGCGGTGCGACCGGTGCCGGCGTGGTCGTCGGCGGGTTCGCGGCAGCAGGGTTCGTCGACGGCGGGCCCTGCGGTGTCGTCGACGGCGGATTCGTGGGCGCCGGCGGCGAGGTGCCGGCCGGCTCCGGTGCTGGCTGCTGGCCCACGGGCGGCGTGGCACCCGGCGCCGGCGTCGTGCCCGCCGGTTGCTGCGCCGCGAGCGACGGCACGGCCGCCGCGGCCGCGGCGACCAGCGCCACGTGTGCCAGCAGCCGCACGGCCCCCGCCGCGCTGCGCCGTTGCGGTTCGGACTGCGCCGCCATCGGCGTCACCGCTTCAGGCCGAAGGCGTCGAGCACCGCAGGGTCCTCTTCGTTCTCGCTGAGCACCGTGTGGCAACGGTTGCAGCTGCCGTCGCGCAGCGGCGCGCCGTCGGACATGCGCTTGGGTCCGAAGACCACGCCCTTGCCGTCGGCGGTCGCATGCTCGCCGTCGTGGCAGCGGAAGCAGCCGACGTGCGTCGCCAGGTCCGGGTAGCTGTTCCAGCCGAGCTTGCGTTCCGGCCAGTTGTTGCGCAGCCAGATCGCCGCCAGTTCCTTCGCCACCTGCTCGAGCCGCGGCTGCAGCTGTGCGTCGATGCCGCCCTGGCCGGCGTAGGCCTGCATCAGGTGCTTGCGGATGCCCTCGGGCGCTTCCTCGCGCGTCCACACCGCCTGCAGCGCCGCCATCGCGCGCTGCTTCAGGAACGGGATGTCGCGCGGCAGCATCGCGTTGGCGAACGCGACGTCGAGCGCGTCGCCGGGCAGCTCGAAGGCGTGCGCCGAGCGGTTGTGGCAGTCGTTGCAGTCCATCTTGCGCAGCTCGCCGGCCGGGCGCGGTTCCGCCGGCACGCCGGGCTTGGTGTAGACCTGCTGCGTGCCGTCCTTGCGCACGACGCGCAGCCACGGGATCTGCGTGCGCGCGGCGTCGGTCGCCACATACTCGACGATGGCGTCCGGATGCACGTGCCAGTGGATGCCCTCCGACGAGCCGTCGGGCCGCGTGCCACCGGTGCGCATCAGCAGCACGTTGGTGTAGGCGGTGACCTTCTCGTCCTCGCGGAAGTGCGCCTTCACCTTCAGCTTGGTGCCGAGGTACTTCTCCGGCCAGTGGCACTGCTCGCAGGTGTGCTCGGCGGCGACGAGGTTGTGCACCGGCGTCGGGATCGGCCGCTGGTAGTCGCCGGTGAGGACGCCGAGCAGCTGCTTGGTGCCGTTCAGCTTGGCTTCGACGAAGCCCTGCGCGCCCGGCGCCACGTGGCACTTCACGCAGTCGACGCGCTGGTGCGGTGAGCGCAGGAACGACTCGTACTCGGGCTGCATCACCGAGTGGCACGCCTTGCCGCAGAACTCGACCGAGTTCATGTAGTGCACGCCGCCGTAGCCGATCGTGCCGACGGCGGCGAAGTTGACGGCAGTCAGCACGACGACGGCGCGCGCCAGCGACATCGGCCGGTCGCTGAGTTGCGCGACACGTTCGGCGAGGCGCTTGCGGTAGAGGAACAGGCCGGCCGGCACCATGGCGAGGCCGAGCACGAACACCGCCGGCGCCACCAGCGTGGTGATCAGGCCGACGTACGGACCGGCCCAGACGCCGCCCATCAGGTGCATGCCGACCAGCGTGACGAGGCCGAACACGGCCAGCGTCATCAGCGCCGCCCCGGTCGACGTGATCCAGTTCGAACGCAGCAGGCGGTGCAGGCGAAGGAACGCGCCGACGGGCTTGGGATTGGGTTCCATGCGTCGGCGGCGATTGCAGCGCGCACGTGGTTTCCCCGATGTAGGGCGATCAGCGTAGCCAGGCGACGCCGAGGACGGAGGCGCGGGCAGCCTTCTGGAACAGGGACGCGAGGGCGACGCCCCCCCTACCCGCAACGACACGTCAGAGGCTCAGCGTTCGCCGCTCGGCAGCACGACCCCGCATTCGCGCGCGATCCAGCGCTGCACGGCGAGCGACTCGTAGCCGCGTTCTCGCAGCAACGCGCCGACGCTGCGGCGATCGGCGCGAGCCCGCAGGACGACATCGCGAAGTTCGGGAAGCTCGGCACGGGCGCGCGCGAGTTCCGCCGCCGCTTGCCGCGAACGCCGCCGATCGCCCAACGCTCCGAGGAGCAAGGGCACGCCGAACATCACGCCGGCCCCGAGCAGCACGAACGAGTAGAAGGTCGAGCCGAGCAGGATGCCCGCCACGCCCATGGCGAGCATCAGCGCGCCTGTGACGAGTCGGACCTGCCACGGCAACACTTCGAGGGTCGCCAGCAGGCCGGGGATCGGCCGGCTCGGCACGACGCCCCGCGGGACCGCCATCAGCCGTCGCCGCCGATGCGCTTCTTGCTCGGCGGCTCTTCGACCGCCTTGGCGCGCACGAACTCGCGGTTCATCTCGGCGATCACGCGCACCGGGATCTCCTTCGGGCACGCGGCTTCGCACTCGTACTGGTTGGTGCAGTTGCCGAAGCCCTCGGCGTCCATCTGCGCGACCAGCTTGCGGGCGCGGGCCTCGCGCTCGACGCGGCCCTGCGGCAGGTGCACGAAGTGCGACACCTTGGCGCCGACGAACAGCATCGCCGACGCGTTCTTGCACGCTGCGACGCAGGCGCCGCAGCCGATGCAGGTGGCGGCGTCGAACGCCTTGTCGGCGTCGGCCTTCGGCACCGGGATCGCGTTCGCGTCCTGCGGCGCGCCGGTGTTCACCGAGATGAACGCGCCGGCCTGCACGATGCGATCGAACGCCGAGCGGTCGACCATCAGGTCCTTGACGACCGGGAACGCCGCGGCGCGCCACGGCTCGATCCAGATCTCGGCGCCGTCCTGGAAGCTGCGCATGTGCAGCTGGCAGGTCGTCGTGCCGCTCTGCGGGCCGTGGGCCTCGCCGTTGATCATCAGGCTGCACGAGCCGCAGATGCCCTCGCGGCAGTCGTGGTCGAACACCACCGGCTCTTCGCCCTTCCGCGTCAACTGCTCGTTGAGCACGTCGAGCATCTCGAGGAACGACATGTCCGGCGACACGTGGTCCAGCTCGTAGCGGACCATCTTGCCGTCCTGCGCGAAGTTCTCCTTCGTGCTGCGCTTCTGCTGGCGCCAGATGTGCAGGGTGAGCTTCATCACTTGTAACTCCGGACTGCGAGGTGCACGTTCTCGAACACGAGCGGTTCCTGGTGGCGAACGGCCTGCCGCGGCTCGCCCTTGTGTTCCCACACGGCGACGTGGCAGAAGTTCTCGTCGTCGCGCTTGGCCTCGCCGGCGTCCTGCCACTCCTCGCGGAAGTGGCCACCGCACGACTCGCGGCGCTCGAGCGCGTCGCGGCAGGTCAGCTCGCCGAACTCGAGGAAGTCGGCGACGCGGCCGGCCTTCTCCAGCGACTGGTTCACCGTGGCGTCGCCGCCGAGCACCTTGACGTCGCGCCAGAACTCGGCGCGCAGCGCCTGGATGTCGGCGATCGCCTGCTGCAGGCCCTTCTCGTTGCGGGCCATGCCGCACTTGCTCCACATGATCTTGCCGAGCGCCTTGTGGAAGTCGTCGACGCTGCGCTTGCCCTGGATGCCGAGCAGCCGCTTGGTCATCTCCTGCACCGCCGCGGTGGCCTTGGCGAACTCGGGGTGGCTCGATGGCACCGCACCCGGCTTCTGGCCGGCGAGGTAGCCGCCGATCGTGTACGGGATCACGAAGTAGCCGTCGGCCAGGCCTTGCATCAGCGCCGAGGCACCGAGGCGGTTGGCGCCGTGGTCGCTGAAGTTGGCTTCGCCGCAGACGAACAGGCCCGGGATCGTCGACTGCAGGTCGTAATCGACCCAAAGCCCGCCCATCGTGTAGTGCACGGCCGGGAAGATGCGCATCGGCTGCGAGTACGGGTCCTCGGCCGTGATCTTCGCGTACATGTGGAACAGGTTGCCGTACTTCGCGGCGATCGCGTCCTTGCCCAGGCGCTGGATGCTGTCGCGAAAGTCGAGGTAGACGCCGAGGCCGGTGTCGCCGACGCCGCGGCCCTCGTCGCAGACCTGCATCGCCGCGCGCGACGCGATGTCGCGCGGGGCCAGGTTGCCGAAGCTCGGATACTTGCGTTCGAGGTAGTAGTCGCGCTCGGCATCCGGGATGTCGGCGGCCCGGCGCTTGTCGCCCTTCTTGGTCGGCACCCAGATGCGGCCGTCGTTGCGCAGCGACTCCGACATCAGCGTCAGCTTGCTCTGGTGGTCGCCGCTGACCGGGATGCAGGTCGGGTGGATCTGCGTGTAGCACGGGTTGGCGAAGCCGGCCCCGCGCTTGTGCGAACGCCACGTCGCCGTGACGTTGCAGTTCATCGCGTTGGTCGACAGGTAGAACACCGTGCCGTAGCCGCCGGTCGCCAGCACGACGGCGTCGCCGGCGTGCGTGCGGATCTCGCCGGTGACCAGGTCGCGCACGACGATGCCCTTGGCGTGGCCGTCGACGACGACCAGGTCGAGCATCTCGGTGCGCGGGAACATCTTGACCTGCTTCAGCCCGATCTGCCGCGACAGCGCCGAGTAGGCGCCGAGCAGCAGCTGCTGGCCGGTCTGGCCGCGCGCGTAGAACGTGCGCGAGACCTGGGCGCCGCCGAAGCTGCGGTTGTCGAGCAGGCCCGAGTACTCACGCGCGAACGGCACACCCTGCGCGACCGCCTGGTCGATGATGTTGACCGACAGCTCGGCGAGGCGATGCACGTTGGCTTCGCGGGCGCGGAAGTCGCCGCCCTTCACCGTGTCGTAGAACAGCCGGTGCACCGAGTCGCCGTCGTTACGGTAGTTCTTGGCGGCGTTGATGCCACCCTGCGCGGCGATGCTGTGCGCGCGGCGCGGGCTGTCCTGGAAGCAGAAGCACTCGACCTGGTAGCCGAGTTCGGCCAGCGAGGCGGCGGCCGACGAGCCGGCGAGGCCGGAGCCGACCACCAGCACCTTGTACTTGCGCTTGTTGGCCGGGTTGACGAGCTTCAGCTCGAACTTGCGGTTGCTCCACTTCTCGTGGATCGCACCTTCCGGGATCTTGGAATCGAGCTTCATGCGGCCCCCTTGACGATGCCGGTCAGCACCGACAGCGCGAGGAATGCGTTGCCGCCGGCGATCAGCAGTGCGAGCAGGAACGACAGCTTCTTGATCATCGGGGTGTAGCGGGCGTGGTGCAGGCCGAGCGTGTGCGCAAGGCTCTGCATGCCGTGGCTCAAGTGGAGGAACAGCACGACCTGGGCGGCGACGTAGGTGAGCGCGATCGCCGGGTTGGCGAACGACGCCGTGACCATGGCGTAGACGTCGAAGCCCTGCGCACCGGCGGCCTTCTTCTGGAAATGCTCGGGGTTGGTGACGCCGAGCGTGAAGTGCAGCAGGTGGTAGATCAGGAACACCAGCACGGTGAGCCCGCTCAGCACCATCGAGCGCGACGCGAACGTCGCCTGCATGGTCGCCTCCTTGGCGTAGCGCACCGGCCGCGCCGCCTTGTTGGCCGACGACAACCGGATGGCGGTGACGACGTGCAGCACGAAGATCGCCAGCAAGCCGATGCGCGCGACCCACAGCAGCGGGCCGAGGTCGTGCAGCATCTTCGCGTAGGCGTTGATGGAGTCGGGCCCCGCCAGCAACTTGAGGTTGCCGAGCAGGTGCGCGACGACGAACCCGAACAGCAGCAGGCCGGTGACGGCCATCGTCACCTTGCCGCCGATCGACGACCGCCAGAAGTCACAGAGCCAGGTCATGAGTGCGCCGAAGGATCGGCAGCGCTCGCTTCGAATGCAACAAGCTGCTGGATGCGCCGCGGCGGCCGCCCGGAGCTCACGGTCGCAGCGGCGTCTTGCCCATGGAGACCAGGGCGCGCAGCGCGTCGGCGGTGCGCACGTCGAGCACCACGACGCGCGCCGGGTCGACCAGAAGGAGCCGCCCGTTGGTCGGGTTCGGCACGCTCGGCACGAACACCAGCAGGTTCGGCTTGCCGTCGGGTCCCGGCCCTTCGCCGGTGACGAAGCCGATCTCGTGCCCTTCCTCCGCCGGCACCGCGACGACGCCGCGGAAGAAGCGTTCGCGCGTGCTGTCGTAGCCGAGCACTTCCTTCAGCGACTGGTAGAGCGTGCCGAGCAGCGGGGTGCGCTCGAGCAGGCGGTCGACGCGGCGCCACAGCCAGCGGCCGACGAACGTCGTCACGAACAGGCCGATCAGGTAGACGACGACCAGCGCCAGCAACAGACCGAGGCCGGGGAAGTACCAGCCCCCCACCTTGTCGCGCCACGGCCCGGTCAGCACGCCTTCGAGGCCGACGATCGCGAACACGGCGCCGCCTAGCGGCAGTAGGGCGACGATGCCGGCGACGAGGCAACGGGTGACGTGCTGGGCCTTCGACGACGGCGCGGATGCAGACGCGGACGCAGGCGATGCGGGCGGAGTCATGCGCAGCGCAGCATAGACGCCGGCTGCCGCCGAACGTTCAGGCTGGTCGCCGTTCGCCGGTGCCGTCCCGTCGGCCGCCGCGTTCGCCATCGCCGTCGGAATCGCCGCCGTCGGCACCCGCCGCCGCGAGGCGCAGCAGGAAGCCCTGCACTTCGTCGACCGTGCGCGGCAGCGTCGACGTGCCGGCGGTGAGCCCCACCACCTGCACGCCCGCGAACCACGCGGCGTCGAGTTCGCGCACGTGCGCCACGTGGCAGGTGCGCACGCCGGCCGCTTCGCCAAGCACCACCAGCTGGCGCGTGTTGTTGCTGTCGCGGCCGCCGACGACGACCAGCGCGTCGACCCGCGGCAGCAGGCGCTCGAGTGCTTGGATGCGGGCCTTGGTCGGCGCGCAGACGGTGTCGACATACGCCACGTCGGCGTGCGGATTGGCGGCGCGGATCGCCGCCAGCAGTCGTTCGACGAGGTCGACCGGCGTCGTCGTCTGCGCCACCACGCCAAGGCGCGCGTCGGGCCACGTGGCGACGTCGCCGAGGCCGGCGACCACCAGCGGCTCGCGCAGGTCCTCGACCAGCCCGCGCACCTCGACGTGCCCCGGCTTGCCGAGCACGACGACACGGCGGCCGTCCTGCTGCAGCTGCTGCGCGGCCGCGTGCGCCTTCTTCACCAGCGGGCACGTGGTGTCGAGCAGCTGCTTGCCGGCCTGCTGCAGCCGCTGCCGTTCGCGCTCGCTGATGCCGTGCGCGGTGACCATGACGAACGGCGTCGTCGGCACCGCGCGCGCGTGTTCCGGCGACTGCGCGAAGCCGCGGCGGTGCAGCCAGCCCAGCACCTCCGGGTTGTGCACCAGCTCGCCGTGGATCGTCACCGCCGATGGATCGTCGACCTGCGCCAACGCCGCCAGCGCGTCGCGCACTCCGAAACACATGCCCAGTTCGTCCGCTCGCATCACCTGCATGGCGCACCTCGCTTTGCATCGCAAAGTATCAGGTCGCCGCGTCCCGTCAACGCCCTGCCCTTCCGGCCGGCGTCGGCGATCGGGTAACACTGCGGCATGCGCACTCCACCGCGCGGGACGGTCCGCACGCTGCTCGCCGCCTGGCTGCTCGCCGTCGTCGCCCCGGCGCAGACGCCCGTCCCGGCCGGGCCCGCGCCCACGCCCTCGCTGCAGCCCGTGGCCCCGACCGCGGAGCAGCCGGTGGTGCCCGGCGCCCCGGCGATCCCGCTCGGCGTGTTCTTCTGGCACGACTCGCCGAACGACGACGCGACGTGGCGCGGTCTGCAGCAGGGCCTCGCCGCCCTGCGCCTGCCGATTGCGCCCGTCGAACGCCGCGCCGGCGGCGACCAGAAGCGCGCCGTGGCGCAGCTCGACGAACTGCGCGCCCAGTGCCGGCTGATCGTGGCACTCGGCACCGAGGCGGCGCTGCTGTGCAAGGAACGTGTGCCCGACGTGCCGGTGGTGTTCGCCGCGGTCAGCAACGCCGTCGCCTCCGGCGTCGTCGCCGACTGGAACGGCTCGGGCCGCAACCTGTGCGGCGCCAGCAACTGGATCCCGCCGAGCGCCGTGCTCGACGCGTTCCAACTGGCGGTGCCGGGGCTGCGGCGCCTCGGCATGCTGCGTTCGCAGACGAGCGGCATCGTCAGTGCCGCCGAGCTGTCGGCGATGCGCGAACACCTGGGCAAGCAGTCGCAGCCGCCGACGCTGCAGCTGATCGAAGCGGTGGCGAAGGACGCCGCCGACCTGCCGCGCGCCACCGCCGAACTGCAGCAGGCCGGCGTCGACGCGATCTGGATCCCGATCGACCTGACCGTCTACCAGAACCTCGCCGCGGTGCGGCAGGCGCTCGGCGCCCGGCCGCTGCCCCTGGTCGCGACCACCGCCGCCGGCGTGCGCGGCGGGGCGCTGGTCGGCGCCACCGTCGACTACGGCCTGCACGGCCGCCGCGCGGCGACGCTGGTGCACGCGGTGCTGGTCGGCGGCAAGGCACCGGGCACGCTGCCGATCGATCGCATGCGCAGCGCCACCGTCGTCGTCAATGTCGGTGCGGCCCGCGCCGCCGGCACCGAACTGCCGCTGTCGCTGCTGCTGCTCGCCGACGAACTGCTCGCTGCGGAGGCCAACGATGGCAAGCCCGCTCGCTGAGCCGGAGCGTGCGGACCGCGCGCCGGGCCCCGCCGCGCCGGCGGCCCCGGTCGCGGCGACGAGGCGGCCGCTGGTGCTGCAGCTGGCCCTGGTCAGCGCCGTGCTCGCCGCCGTGCTCGCCGCGCTGCTGCTCGGCTATGTCGCCCCACGCACCGCGTCGGCGTTCGCCGGTTTCGGCGACGACCTGCTGCGTTCGGGCGCGACCACGATGCGCGAGCTGCTGCAGGAGCAGACCGACCAGAACGCCGACGTGCTGGTCGACCTGATCCGCCGCACCAGCACCGCGCGCGAGCGGGCGCTGCAGGACCTGCCGCTGGAGGCGCTGGCCGGCGACGTCGCCGCGATCCGCGCCGCGATCGCCAGCGAGGACCAGGCGCGCAGCGAACGGCTGCGCCAGAACGTCGTCGTGCTGACCGACGAAGTGCAGCGCCGCGCCGAGCGCGCGGTCGCGACGCGGCTGCAGGCGCTGAACCAGGACCACGCCATGCGCGCCGAAGCGTTCGCCGCCGAACTGCGCACGACCCACCTGTGGCTGGTGGCGATCGCGCTGCTGGTGCTGCTGTCGGTGCTCGGCCTCGGCGTGCACCGCGTCGTCGTCGCCCCGGCCCGCCGCCTCGGCCTGGCGACGCGCGCCGTCGCCGCCGGCGACCTCGCGGTGGCGGTGCCGAAGCCGTCGGCGGACGAACTCGGCGACCTCGCCCGCGACTTCGCCCGCATGGTCGAGCAACTGCGCCTCGCCCGCAGCACGCAGCAGCGCCTGACCGACGGCCTCGCCGACGAGGTCGCCAGGAAGACCGCGCACCTCGAGCGGGCGCTGCAGGACCTGCAGAGTTCGCACAAGCAGCTGGCGCAAGCCGAACGCCTGGCGTCGCTCGGCACGCTGTCCGGCGGCATCGCCCACGAGTTCCACAACGTCATCGGCGGCATCCGCGGCTGCGCCAACGAACTGCTCGCCGACGAAGCCGACGCCGACCGGCGCGAGACGCTCGGCGTCATCGTGCGCGCCGCCGAACGCGGTGCCGGCATCGTCCACCAGCTGCTGCGCTTCGCGCGCCGGTCGGTCGAACAGCAGGCCGACGTCGACCCAGCCCAGGTGCTGCAGGATGCGCTGCGCCTGTGCGAGCCGGCCGCGCGCGGCCAGCAGGTGCAGGTCGAACGGCAGCTCGCCGCCGGCCTGTGCGTGCGCGGCGACGCCGATGCGCTGCACCAGGTCGCGGTCAACCTGCTGATCAACGCACTGCAGGCGATGCCGAACGGCGGCACCCTGCGGGTCGCCCTCGCCGCCGCGCCGGCCCCGCAGCAAGGCCCCGGCGAGGTCGTGCTGACCATCGCCGACACCGGCGTCGGCATCGCCGCCGACGACCTGAAGCACCTGTTCGAGCCGTTCTTCACCACCAAGACCAGCGCCGCCGACCCGAACCGGCGCGGCAGCGGGCTCGGCCTGTCGGTGTCCTACGGCATCGTCACCGCCCACGGCGGCACCATCGCCGTGCAGTCGACCCCGGGTGCTGGCACGACCTTCACCATCCGCCTGCCGCAGGCCCGCCGCTGAGCGCATCGTTCCGCCGGCGAAACGGCGTGTCGCGGATGTGACACCTCCCCACCCTGATCCCTTGGTTGTTGGTGCCGAGCGGGCCCCCAGCGGCGAGCCGCCGCAGGGCCGCCGCGCTGCTGCCGGCCGCGGGGCGCCGCCGCTCTCGGCCGCACCAACAGCCAAGGGATCAGTTCCCGGCCTCGACATTGCTCTGGGGGGACTCGATGCTCGCCGGTCCGCCCGTGTCGCCTTCGTCCCCAGCCGTCAGTACGCCGCTCCGCATCCTCGTCGCCGACGACGAAGAGAGCATGCGGCACTTCGTCGCGCGCGGCCTGAAGCGGCTGGGCTACGAGGTCGACGCGGTCGGCGATGGTGGCGAAGCGGTCGCCCGCTGGCAGCAGCGGCCCTACGACCTCGGCGTGTTCGACCTGCGCATGCCGTCGGCCGACGGGCTGCAGGCGCTCGGCCGCATCCGCTCGACCGACCCGGAGGCGATCGTGGTGCTGATGACCGCGCACGGCACCGTCGAGAAGGCGGTCGAGGCGATGCACGTCGGCGCCGCCGACTTCGTCACCAAGCCGTTCGCGATCGACGAACTGCAGCTGCGGCTTCTGCGCGCGCTGCAGCTGCGCGCCACCGCCGACCAGAACCGGCGGCTGCGCGGCCTGCTGCAGGCGCCCGACGGCGGCGCCGGATTGTGCGCCCACAGCCCGGCGATGCAGGAGGTGCTGCGGCAGGTCGGGCTGCTGAGCCAGAGCGCCGCCACCGTGCTGCTGACCGGCGAGTCGGGCACCGGCAAGGGCCTCGTCGCCAAGGCGCTGCACCTGCGCAGTGCCCGGGCCGAACGGCCGTTCGTGGCGCTGAACTGCGCCGCGGTGCCGGACACGCTGATCGAGAGCGAACTGTTCGGCCACGAGCCGGGCGCGTTCACCGGCGCCCGCACGCGCAAGGTCGGCATGCTGCAGCGCGCGCACACCGGCACGCTGTTCCTCGACGAGATCGGCGACATGAGTGCGTCGGCGCAGGCGAAGATCGAACGCTTCCTCGCCGACCGCGAGTTCGTGCCGCTCGGCGGCCAGGCGCCGGTGGCGGTCGACGTGCGCATCGTCGCCGCCACCAACCGCGACCTGCCGGGCCTGGTCAAGGCCGGGGCGTTCCGGGCCGAACTGCTCTACCGGCTCGATGTCGTGACGCTGGCACTGCCGCCGCTGCGGCAACGCCGCGAGGACGTGCCGCAGCTGATCGCGCAGTGCCTCGCCCGCCACGCCGCGGCGGGCAAGCCGGCGCCGTCGCTGACTCCGGACGCGTTGGCGGCGCTGTCGGCCTACCACTGGCCGGGCAACGTGCGCGAGCTCGAGAACGTCGTCGAGCGCATGGTCGTGCTGGCCGGCTCGCGGCCGCAGCTCGGCAGCGGCGACCTGCCGGTCGAGGTGCGCGGCGAACTCGGCCCCGACGGCCCCGGCGACGACGCCGGGGCGGGCAGCGCCAGTGCCAGCGAGGACTACGAGTCGGCGCGGCGTCGCTTCGACCGCATCTACTTCGCCAACCTGCTGCGCCGTTGCCGCGGCAGCGTCACCGCCACCGCCCAGCTCGCCGGCCTGTCGCGCGGGCACCTGCACCGCCGCCTGCGCGAACTCGGCCTCGACGCCGACGACGCGCGGCATCCGATCGAGTGACCCCCGGCTCGCCCCACCCACGACCCCGCCCCGGCCGCCGCCGACCTTGGTACGCGGCTTGCCATGAAGCCTCCCGCATGAACCCGCTGCACCTCGCCCTTCCCGCCGTGCTCGCCCTCGGCGCCGTGCTCCTCACCTCCTCGTGCCGTTCGGGTAGCACCTCCAACGCCGACACGACGCACGCCCACGCCGCCGTGCAGGTGCCCGCCCTCGACGCCGGCAAGGCGGCCGACCTGCCCGGCCTGCACAACGTCGTCACCTACGCGCCGGACCTGATGAGCGGCGGCCAGCCCGAGGGCCACGAAGGGTTCGCGACGCTGCAGGCGATGGGCATCAAGACCGTGATCTCGGTCGACGGCCAGAAGCCCGACGTGCAGCTCGCGGCGAAGCTCGGCCTGCGCTACGTGCACCTGCCGATCAGCTACGACACCATCACCAAGGACCGGCAGCGCGAACTGGCGCAGGCGATCGCCAGCTGCGAAGGCCCGATCTACCTGCACTGCCACCACGGCAAGCACCGCAGCGCCGCGGCGCTGGCCAGCGCGCTGGTGCTGTGCGGCACGCTGTCGCCGGAGCAGGCGCAACAGCGCATGAAGGTGTCGGGCACCGCCAAGGAATACACCGGCCTGTGGCAGGTCGTCGCCGCCGGCAAGCCGCTCGACGCCAGCGCCCGCAAGGTCGACCCGAAGTCGTTCCCGAGCGTCGCCACGGTCAGCGGCATGGTGGCGACGATGGCCGAGATCGACGCCGTCATCGACCTCGTGAAGCAGTCGCACCAGGCGGGCTGGAAGGCGCCGAGCGACCACCCCGACCTGGTGGCGACGAAGGAGACCGCGCGCCTCGCGACGTTGTTCGCCGGGCTGCGCGACGACGCCGAGAGCAAGGCGCTGCCGGCCGACTACCAGCGCATGCTGGGCCTCGCGATCGAACAGTCACTGGCGCTCGACAACGCCGTGCGCGGCGGCGACCAGAAGCAAGCCGAAGCGATGCTGGCGAGCCTCAACAAGGGCTGCAAGGAATGCCACGTCGTCTACCGCGACAAGTGATCACCGCCGCCTCCGCCGTCGCCGCCTCTCTCCTCCACCGCCCGCGAACCCGCCCATGATCCGCTCCCTGCTCGCCACCGCCGCCTTCGTCCTGCTCGCCGCTTGCGGTGGCAAGGCCGGACCGACGATCTACGTCGCCCTCGACGAACAGTTCAGCCGGCCGCTGCTCGACCGTTTCGCCAAGGAGCTGCAGCTCGACCTCGTGCAGCGCCACGACACCGAGGCCTCGAAGACGGTCGGCCTCGTCAACGCGCTGATCGAGGAACAGAAGCACGCGCGCGCGTCGGTGTTCTGGTGCAACGAGTCGGCGCAGGTCGCCAAGCTGGCGCAGCTCGGCGTGCTGGTGCCCTACCAGTCGCCGGCGGCCGCCGACGTGCCGGCCGAGTGGCGGGACAAGGACCACCGCTGGACCGGCTTCGCCGCGCGCGCGCGCATCCTGATCGTCAACACCGAGCTGCTGCCCGATCCGAAGACCTGGCCGACCAGCTACCGGGACCTCGTCGATCCGAAGTGGAAGGGCAAGTGCGCGATCGCGAAGCCGGTGCGCGGCACCACGCTGACGCACATGACGGCGCTGCGCCAGAAGCTCGGCGAACAGGAGTTCGGCGCGTTCGTCGAAGCGATGTTCCAGAACGACGTGCGGTTCCTCGGCAGCAACGGCGCCACGATGCGCGAGGTGCGCGACGGCAAGCTGCCGTGGGCGTTCACCGACACCGACGACTACCACGTCGCCATGCGGAAGGGGCACAAGGTCGCCTGCGTGTTCCCCGACCAGCAGGAAGGCGGCCTCGGCACGATGCTGATCCCGAACGCCGTCGGCCTGGTCGCCGGCGGCCCCGACCCGGAAGGGGCGAAGAAGCTGATCGACGCGATCCTGAGCCGCGAGACCGAAGCGCTGCTGGCCGCCGCCGAGAGTGCGCAGATCCCGCTGCGCAGCGGCGTGCCGGGCCCGCAGGACCCGGCGATCAAGGGCCTCGGCGCGTTCCGGATGATGGCGTGGGACGTCAACCAGGTCGCCGCCGACCTGACGCGCTGCGACAGCGACTTCAACAAGCGCTGGGGCCAGTGATGCCGGCGGCAGCGGGCAAGGGCATTGCGGACCGGGCCGGTGCGGACCGGGCCGGTGCGGGCCTCGGCCGCTTCGCCACGCGCGCCCCGCTGTGGCTCGCCCTCGGCTTCCTGCTGCTGTTCGTGCTGGCGCCGATCGCGCTGCTGCTGCTGCAGACGCTGCACGGGCCGAACGGCTTCACGCTCGACGCGTGGCGCGGGCTCGCCGCCGACGACAACGTGCTGGTGCAGCTGCGCTCGACGCTGTGGCTCGGCCTCGCCGCGACGACGATCTCGCTGCTGCTCGGCGGCGGGCACGCGTGGCTGTGCGTCGGCCGCGACCTGCCGGGTGCCGCGGTGCTGACGCCGCTCGGCGTGGCGCCGCTGGTGCTGCCGCCGATCTTCGTCGCGATGGGCTTCTCGGACCTGTTCCCGAGCCACGGCTTCTGGCCGTGCGCCATCCTGCTCGGCGTGGCCCACGCGCCGTTCGTCGCGGTGCTGACGGCGCGCGGGCTGCGCGCCGTCGACGGCCGCGCCTACGAAGCGGCGCTGCTGCTGCGCGGCCGCGCGCGCGCCGAGTTGTTCCTGTTGCGTGCCATCCTGCCCGAACTGCTCGCCGGCTGCCTGCTGGCGCTGATGTTCACCGTCGCCGACTACGGCGTGCCCGAGTTCCTGACCGTCAAGGGCAAGACCTGGCACACCTACGCCGAAGGCATCTTCGGCCGCTGGACGCGGCGCGCCACCGGCACCACGTTCGCCGAGGTGCAGAGCCCGATCACCGCCGCGCTGCCGTTCGTCGCCGGCCTCGGCTGCCTGCTGTGGGCGGCGCTGCGCCTGCGCGCCGCGGCGCCCGATCGCGGCGTCGTGCAGCCGTTGCCCGTGCGGCCGCTCGGCGCGTGGCGCTGGCCGGCGCTGCTGCTGCCGCTGCTCTACCTGACCGCCGGCGTCGGCATGCCGGTCGTCGTGCTGGTGCGCTGGGTGCTCGGCTCGGCGCAGAAGCTCGAGCCGATGGGCCTCGACTACGCGCGGCAGAGCTTCCACAAGGCGGTCGACCAGGGCCTGCCGTTCTTCACCAACTCGGTACTGCTCGCCCTCGTGGTCGCCGCAGCCGTCGTGCTGCTGGCGCTGCCGCTGGCGCGGCAATCGGCGCGGCGCTGGCCGCTGCTCGAGCTGGGCGCGGCGCTACCGGCGGCGATGCCCGCGGTGCTGCTCGGCATCGGGCTCTTGCGCTGGTTCCACGACGGCCCGGTGCTGCGGCAGGTCGACGAACGCTTCGACCAGTCGTGGCTGTTCGCCGGCGCCGGTTACGCCGCCCGCTTCCTGCCGTTCGCCGCGCTGACGCTGGCGTCGCAGGTCCGCCGGCAGTCGCTGGCGGCGGAAGAAGCCGGCCGCTTCGTCGCCCGCTCGCCGGTGCACGTGGCCCTGCAGCTGCACCTGCGGCCGCTGCTGCCGGCGGCGTGGAGCGCCTTCGTGCTGGCGTTCGTGCTGGCGCTGCGCGAACTGGACCTCGCCGTCGTGCTGCCGGCCGCCAACGCCACCGCCGTGCGCCGGCTGTCGAACGCCGTGCACTTCCAGCACGAGGACTGGAGCGGCGTCATCGCGCTCGGCTTGCTGTCGACCGCGGTTCTGCTGCCGCTGCTTCCGTCCCTGTTGGCGGGACGTAGTCTCAAGAGCCTCTCCTGATTCGCAGCGACTGCGCACGGCGCTTGCAGTAGCGCCGGCCTCGCACGGATCCCCCCAGCACCTCGCGGCGCCCGCCCCAGTGTCCCAACCCGTCACCGTCACCGACCTGACCTTCCGCCGCCCGGGCTTCCAGCTCGGCCCGGTCTCGTTCCGCGTGCCGGCCGGCGGCCGCTTCGCCATCGTCGGTCCGTCCGGCTCCGGCAAGTCGACGCTGCTGCGCTGCCTCGCCGGGCTCGAACGGCAACACGGCGGCAGCATCCGCATCGGTGAGCAGGTCGCCGCCGACGAACGCATCCACCTGAGTCCGGACCGCCGGCAGCTCGGGCTGGTGTTCCAGGACGGCGCCTTGTGGCCGCACATGACAGCGCTGCAGCACCTGCAGTTCGCCGCCCCGGGCCTGCCGAAGGCCGAGGCGCTGGCCCTGCTGCAGCAGGCCGGGCTCGCCGAACAGGCCGACAAGCGGCCGGGAGCCCTGTCCGGCGGCCAGGCGCAGCGGCTGGGCCTCGTGCGCGCGATGGCGCCGAAGCCGGCGGTGCTGCTGCTCGACGAGCCGCTGCGCAGCGTCGACGTGCACCAACGCGACGCGTTGGTGCTGCTCGTGCGCAAGCTCGCCGATGCCAGCGGGACCACGACGATCCTGGTCACCCACGACCGCGACGAAGCGCTGGCGCTGGCCGACGAACTGGTCGTGCTGCACGAAGGGCAACTGGTCGAACAGGGCCCAGCCCTGCAGCTGCTGCAGCAGCCGGCCTGCGCGTTCACCGCCGCGTTCCTGCAGGGGGCCGCGTGCCTGCCGACGACGACCGCGGCCGACGGCTCCGTCGCGACGCCGTTCGGCATGTTCCCGCGGCCGCGCGGCGAAGCCGCCGACCTGCGCTTGGTGTTACTCGCCGGTGACGTGCGCGCCGAAGCCACCGCCCACGGCCAGCGCGGGCCGCGCGGCCGCATCCTGGCCGCGGTGCCGGGCGAAGCCGGCCTCAAGCTGCGCATCGCCCTCGGCGAACAGATCGTGCCGGCGCTCGCCGCCACCGCGCTGGCGATCGGCAGTGAAGCCCACCTCGTGCTGCAGACCCCGCCGCGCCTCTTGCCATGGCAGCGGCGCCCGACCGCGACGGCGACCCTGAGCCCGAACCCGACCCCGAACCCGAACACGCCCCCCAACCTCGCATGAACTTCGCAGCCCGTTTCGGCCTCGTCGTCGCCGTGCTCGGCGGCGTCGGCACCGTGCTCGCCGTGCTCGGCGGCGGCGATCCGAACGCCGCCGGCGGCACGAGCAACCCCCAGAGCGTGCGCTGGGAATCGTCGGCGCAGTGCAAGCAGTGCCACGAAGACGTCTACGCCGAGTGGTACGGCAGCCACCACCAGATCTCGTTCACCAACCCCGAGGTCCGGCAGACCAGCGACGACTTCCGCAAGGAGGAGTGCATGGACTGCCACCTGCCGCGGCCGCTGGTCGTCACCGGCTTCGGCAAGCGCACGCTGCCGCGCCGCACGCACTTCGACGAAGGCGTGTCGTGCATCACCTGCCACCTCGGCCCGAACGGCACCATCCTCGGCCGCACGTCGCGCCCCGACGCGCCGTGCAAGCCGGTCGCCGACACCACGTTCCTCGCCGTCGACGCCTGCGCCTCGTGCCACAACCAGCACGGCACCACCGACCAGTGGCGCGAGAGCCGCTACGCCGCGCAAGGCACCGACTGCGCGTCGTGCCACATGCCGGCGATCGACCGGAAGCGCAGCGACGGCAGCATCCGCCCGGGCAGGAAGCACGTCTACGAAGGCGCCCACGACAAGGCGTCGCTGCAGAAGGCCGGCGCGTTCACGTTCGTGCGCGACGGCGCCGACGTCGTGCTCGGCCTGAAGAACGTCGGCGCCGGCCACCACTTCCCGACCGAAGAACGCCACCGCGCGGTCGACATGGTCTACCGCTTCGTCACCGCCAGTGGCCCCGGCGAGTGGACGCGCGCCTGGCGCTTCCGCAACCCGTACCGCGACGAGCCGACGCCGATCAATCCGGGCAACGCCGTCGGCGAGAACGCGCAACTGCCGGCCGACGCCGAGAAGCAGGTGCGCGTGCCGATCCCGGCCGACGCGATCGCGGTCGAAGCGCGGCTGTGGTACCGGCTGACGCCGTTCGTGCTCGACGACGACCCACGCAGCACGCTGCTGCACGAACACCGCCTGGAGTTGCGATGACGCGCCGTTTCCACGCCGTCGCGGCCATGCTGGCCGCCGCCACCTTCGCCGCCTGCAGCAAGGCGCCGCCGCCGGCCGCACCGCAGGGCCCGACGCTGCCGCCGCTGCAGCTGCGCGCCGTGCTGCCGGAGTTCCATGCGCTGGCCGCGACGCGCCGACAGCCGTCGCCGACCGAACAGAACGAACTGCGCGAACTCGGCGACATCGCGCTGCAGCTGGTCGAAGCCGACGTGCGGCTCGCGACGCGCGCCGAGCGCAGCCTGCTCGAGCACCCGCAGGCGGCGTTCGTGCTGGAGCCGGCACTGACGCACGAACAGGTCGCCGTGCGCCGCCGCGCCGCGTGGCTGTGCGGCCGTTCGCAGCAACCGATCCTGCAGTTGGCGCTGCTGCTGGCGCTGAAGTACGAGAAGGACCCGGAGACCGTGGTCTGGCTCGCCGACGCGCTGCAGGCGCTCGGCAACGACGCCGGCCTCGCCTGGCTCGACGCGGCCATCGGCGACGCGCGCACCGCCGAGCACGCCGGCCAGCTGGCGATCGCGGCGCTGCAGGCGCGCGGCGTGGCGCTGCCGGAGTCGCCGACCTGGGAGCAGGTGCGCACGCCGCTGCAGAAGCTGGTCGCCGACTGGCGCGAGAACGGCACGCCGTCGCTGCCGGGCGCCAAGGCGCCGACGACGGCCGAGCTCGAGCCGCGGCTCGCCGCGCACCTGGTGACGCCCGAAGGCTGGCAGCTGCGCCCGGTCGACGAAGCGCGCCACGTGCTGCGCAACCTCGGCGTGCTCGGCGTGCCGATGATGTGCCGCATGATCGTCGACGAGCGCCACCACCTGCGCACGATGCCGCTCGAAGTGCTGGCCAACCTCGGCCACGCCGCCCGCAGCGCCGCCGATCCGGTGCTGCCGCTGCTCGGCGACACCGCGTCGTGCGCCGACGCGATCCGCGTGCTCGGCGAGATCGGCGCCACGCAGCACACGGCGTATCTGCGCCGCTACCTCGCCGACCAGGACAGCGAACTGCGCCGCGCGGCGGTCATCGCACTCGGCCTGCTGAAGGACGAAGCCAGCCGCGCGGTGTTCGAGCAGCGGCTGGCCGACACCAAGGAGACGGCCGACGTGCGCGTCGGCGCCGCGTTCGCGCTGCGCTGCTTCGGCGACCACGCCGCGGCCGAGGCCTTCCTCGCCGAGCGGGCGCAGCAGAAGGACTACCACGTCGGCGTGCTGAAGATGCTGCGCGAACGGCTGCCGGCGATGGCGAAGTAGCCGTCGCCGGTCAGAGGCTGAGAGAGAATCCCCTCGAAGCCTCTGCGCGGCTGCGAATGCAGCCGCCAAACATGATTCCGAGAGCCCGTAGCAGGATGTCTTCTCGGGCTCTCAGCGCCGGGTGCCAGGGTCGCGCACCGGGATCCAACCCCAGCCGAACCCGCCGGCGGCGGCGTTGGCCAGCAGGATCGTGTTGCGCAGCTCCTTGGCGTCGGCGTTGTCGGGATCGATCTCGAGCGCGCGGTCGACCCAGCGCAGCGCCTGGCGGAAGTCGCTCTGCAGCGTCATCGCGTTGGCCGCGTGCAGCGACGCCCGGACCGAACGCTCCTCGATCGCCACGGCGAGCGCCGCCAGCTCCGTCGCCAGATCCTGGTTGTCCGGGTGCGCCTTCTGCAGCTTCTGCGCGTCGGCCCAGGCCGCCCGGTAGGCGTCGATCGCCACGCCGGCGAGGCGGGTCGTCTGCGCCGTGCGCAGCGAGTTCCGCAGCGCCTCGCGCATGCGGCGGTCGCCGACCTCGATCTGCGCGCGGATCGGCTTCATGCGAGCTTCGATGTCGGCGCGCACCCGCTCCTGCATCTTCTGCTGGCGCACACGCTGTCGCGCCTCCTCCTGGCTCGCGCGCAGCTCGTCGATCTTCTTCGCGAAGTCCTCGATGCGGTCCTCGCTGCAGTGCGACGCCAGCCGACTGCACAACACCTCGAGGCGCCGCTCGGCTTCCTGCAGGCGACCGGCGGCGATCGACTCGGTGACGATCTGCTCGAGCCAATAGGCGGCGTAGGCACGCACCTGCTCCTGCAGCGGCCCCGGCTCGGCCTCGTCTTCGGCGGCCGCCAGGGCATTGCGCAGATGGTTCGCCGTCGGGCCGAGCAGCCGCCAGTCGCCGGTGCGCTTGGCGAGGGCGAAGTGCTCCGCGAAGGTGCTCGGCGGCGCCACGGTGACCAGCAGGTAGTAGCGCGAGTTCGGTTCGAAGTCGGCGAGATCGGCCCAGTGCACCACCGACCCTCCGAGCACGTGGCTGCGCAGCCGCACCGCGTCCTGGCGCCCCTCGAGGACCTCGACCCACGTGGTGCGGCCGTCGAGGTAGGCGACGGGGATGCGCTCGGCGGGCGGTCGATCGGCCGGCTTGGCGACCGCCGGCGGCGGCGCCTCGGCGGCCTGCGCCGCGACGTTCCCGAGGGCGAGCAACATGGGCAGCCAGCAGCGTGCGGGGATCATGCGGATGCATGGGCCCCGGGGCCTTCCGGCACAACGACGACCGACCGCATTGGCCCGCCGACCGCACCGGACGGGCCTCGGCCGCCCCTCACGACGGCGCCCACCCGCGGCGCCGCGCCCGGCTCAGGCGAAGAAGTCGTTGCCCTTGTCGTCGACGACGAGGAACGCCGGGAAGTCCTTCACCTCGATCTTCCACACCGACTCCATGCCGAGGTCGGCATAGTCGAGCACCGCGACCTTGGTGATCGAGTCCTGCGCCAGGATCGCCGCCGGGCCGCCGATCGAGCCCAGATAGAAGCCCGAGTACTTCTTGCAGGCATCGGTCACCTGCTTGCTACGGTTGCCCTTCGCCAGCATGACGAACGAACCGCCGGCCTGCTGGAACGCGTCGACGTAGGCGTCCATGCGCCCGGCGGTGGTCGGGCCGAACGAGCCCGACGCCATGCCCTTCGGCGTCTTCGCCGGGCCCGCGTAGTAGACGACGTGGTCCTTCATGTACTGCGGCAGGCCCTGGCCCTGGTCGAGCCGTTCCTTCATGCGCGCGTGCGCGATGTCGCGCGCGACCACCATCGGGCCGCTCAGCGAGAAGCGTGTCTTGATCGGGTACTTGCCGATCTGCGCGCGGATCGCCGCCATCGGCTGGTTCAGGTCGATCTTCACCACCTCGCCGGCGAGCGAACCTTCGTCGATCTCCGGCAGGAAGCGCGCCGGGTTCGTCTCCAGCTGCTCGAGGAACACGCCGTCGGCGGTGATCTTGCCCTTCGCCTGGCGGTCGGCGCTGCACGACACGCCGATGCCGACCGGGCACGACGCACCGTGGCGCGGCAGCCGGATCACGCGCACGTCGTGGCAGAAGTACTTGCCGCCGAACTGCGCGCCGATGCCGTTCTTGCGCGTGATCGCCAGCACCTTCTGCTCGAGCTCGAGGTCGCGGAAGGCGCGGCCGTGGGCGTTGCCGCTGGTCGGCAGCGCGTCGAGGTAGCGCGCACTCGCCAGCTTCACGGTCTTCAGCGTGAACTCCGCCGACATGCCGCCGATGACGATCGCCAGGTGGTACGGCGGGCACGCCGCGGTGCCGAGCTTCTTCGTCTCCTTGTCGACGAACCCCAGCAGCGACTTCTCGTTGAGCAGCGCCTTCGTCTCCTGGAACAGGAACGTCTTGTTCGCCGAGCCGCCGCCCTTGGTCAGGAACAGGAACTCGTACTCGTCGCCTTCTTCGGCGTAGAGCTCGATCTGCGCCGGCAGGTTGTCGCCGGTGTTCTTCTCCTCGTACATCGACAGCGGCGCCATCTGCGAGTAGCGCAGGTTGGTCTCGGTGAACGTGCGGTGCACGCCTTCACTGATCGCCGCGTGGTCGTCGCCACTGGTCCACACCTGCTGGCCCTTCTTGCCGATCACGATCGCCGTGCCGGTGTCCTGGCAGCTCGGCAGCACCATGCCGGCGGACACGTTGGCGTTCTTCAGCAGCTGCAGCGCGACGAAGCGGTCGTTCTGCGACGCCTCGGGATCCTGCAGGATCGCGCGCAGCTGCTCGAGGTGGCCCGGCCGGAACAGGTGGCTGATGTCGCGGATCGCCGCGAACGTCAGCAGCTTCAGCGCTTCGGCATCGACCTCGAGCACGCGCTTGCCGCCGAAGTCCCGCACGCGCACGTGGTCGCGGGTCAGCTGGCGGTAGGGCGTCGGATCGTCGCCGAGGTCGAAGATCGGTTGGTACGAGAACGGCATGCGCGGAGCTTCGCGCGGCGCGGGATGCGATTCCAGCGAGGCGCGCGGCTGCGCGCGATCACTTCGCGGCCGGCCGGAAGCGCGCGGTGCAGGCGGCGGCCACTTCGTCGCATGCATCCGCTCCGTCGCCGTGGTTGCACGTCACCAGCACCGCGAACTTCGCCTCCGGTGCGAGCCACGCGACGCACATCCACATCGTGTTGCTGCCGCTGTGCGTCACGATCGGCCCCGGCGCCCACGGCCGCTGCGTGATCCCCCAGCCGAGCGCGTAGTCGCCGCCGGGCCACGGGGTGTGCAGCGCCTGCAGCGACTCGGGCCGCAGCAGCGGTTGCTCGGGCTGCACGCCGAGGTGCAGTGCTGCGAACTTCGCCCAGTCGCGCAGCGTCATGTGCGCGGTGCCGGCCGGGCCGAGCGAACTCGGGTTGTCGCCGAACTGCGCCTCGCACTTCTTGCCTTTGCCGCTGTGGCCCCACGGCTGCGTCGTCGCGTCCTTGTCGCCCGGCATGCCGAAGCCGGCGCTGGTGATGCCGAGCGGCGCGAACAGTTCGCGCTGCATGCGCGCGGCCCAGTCGCCAGCGGTGGCCGTGTTCGCGACGTCGGGCTTGCTTGCGTCGGGCTTGCCTGCGTCCGGCTTGCTCCCATCCGCTGCGAGCGCCGGCAGCCGTTCGAGCATCGCGCCGGCGACCATGTAGCCGGCGTTGCTGTAGAGGAAGCGTTCCCCGGGCGCCTTGCGCGGCGCCTTCGCCAGCATCGTCGCCGCGACCTCGCTGCGCGCCGCTGCATCGCTGCCGTCGTACTCGAACAGCCGCGCCCACAACCTGCCCGGCGGGTTGGCCGCGAGCGACGAACGGTGCGTCAGCAGCTGCTGCAGCGTGATGCCCTGCACGTCCGCGTGCATGCCGGCGGCGAGGTCCGGCATGCCGGCCGCGACCGTCGTCGTCCACGCGATCTGGCCGCGTTCGACGTAGCGCGCCAGCAGCGTCGCCGTCATCGCCTTCGTGCACGAGCCGAGGTGCCAGCGATCGTCGACCGTGACCTTGGCGTCGTGGCCGACGCGCCGGATGCCGTCGACGCCGAGCGCCACCAGCTTGCCGTCGACGAGCACCGCGGCGCCGAGTGCCGGCACGTCGTGCTTGGCGCGGATCGGCGCCAGCAGCTCGGCGAGGTCGACCAACGGGGCCGCGGCCGGCGGCGCCGGTGGGGCGCTCTGCTGGGCGAAGGCGGTGGAGAGCAGCGAAGCGAACACCCACGGAACGGAGCGGAGCTGGCCCATGCCGCGAGCGTGCCTGCCGCGGAGGAAGACGTCCAGACCGATGGCACCCAAGTCGATCGACGCGCAGCGGCCGCCGCTTGCCAACCCGCGGCGCGCGCGAACGATGCGCGCATGTTCGTCCGCACCGCCACCACCCTGGCTCTGCTGCTCGCGTCGTTGCCGGCCCAGCAGGGCAAGCCCGACCTGCGTGCGACTCTGGACGGGCAGCTGCTCGCGACGCTGTTGCCGAAGCTCGCGAGCGACGAGCCGCGCGACGTCGCGTGGGGCGCGCATCTGGTCGGGCACTACCGGCTCGCGGGGGCGACCGAGGCGTTGCGCGCGGCCTTGCGACGCTTTCGCGGCGAGAAGGGACAGCAGGACAAGCTGGTCTGCGCCTATCTCCTCGATGCTCTGCTGTTGCTCGAAGTCCAACTGCCAGCGGACGAGTTCTCCTTCCTGCTGGACGATCCGCTGACGCGGGTCCACGCATTCCTGTGCGCTGCCAAAGACGTGCCGGGCAATGCGGAACTGCTGGCCAGTCTCGTGAAGAGCAGTGTGGCATCCGGTGACGCAGTACCGTTCGCCGCAGGCGGCCTGTTGGTCGACCAACTGCGGGGCCGCGAGAAGCCGGCTGGTTTCGCGCGACACCTGCTGACGTTGACGCGCGCCGACCTTCTCGTCCGCGTCAGGGACGCGAAGTCCGAGCCAAGCGAACTGGAACACGCCACCGTGCGATCGCCGGACCTTCACTACTATGGTCTCGATCCTGGCTTCCCTGAGTTGCCGCGATGCACGCTATGGCTCACCCAGCAACTCAGCACCGACCGGGTTCATGTGCTGCGGGCCGGAGCTCGCGCCGAGGACGAGCTGAAAAGGGCTGACGCGTTCGTTCCCCCTGCCCCTGGTGGCCGCGCCGACGATTGGGCCGTCGTCTATCGGAGAGTCGTCCAGGGAAACGTCGACCCGCGCGACAAGGGCCTCCTGGGCCTGCATTACCCCGACCCGACGATCGACTCCCGGATTGCAGCGCGCTGGCTCGAACGCATGGCGCGCCATGCGCTCCCGAGTCGACGCCTGGCCCAAGATGTCCGGTACGTCGACCTCCCGACCCTGCGTCAAGACGTGCAGCGCCTGCATGCGGAGCTGCAGGCTTGTGGCAACGGCCTGATCGAGGACCTGATCAGCGCCGGGTGGCTGCCTCAGGGCGAACCAAGGACGTTCGTGCTGCCCGTCCACGTCGAGATCCGCGATGAACGTGGGGACAACTCGATCCCACTGCCAAGGGTCGACGAGCTGCTCGGCCAGCAAGGTCCGTCGCCGCAGACGACGCCGCGCTGAACGCGCCGGTCACTTGCCGCCCGATCGCTTGTCCTTGCCGCCCGCCGGCTGCCGCTGCCGCGCTTCCTGCGCCTGCAGCACCTTCACCGTGTAGCCGCCGACCATCTTGCCATCGCGCAAGAACAGCCAGTCGCTGAGCTCCGCCAGCTTGCACTCCACCTTGCTGCCGAGCTTCAGGGCGCCGAGGTCCATCGGTTCGTTGGCGAGCACGCCGCGCACGACGTCGCCGTCGACCGACTGCACCGTCACCCAGATGTGCTCGGTGCCGCGCTTCGTCACGCGGGCGAACGGGAACTTCGCCAACAGCTCACCGCCCTTCTGCAGGTGCGCCAGCGCTTCCGGCCAGGTCTCGCGCGCCTTCGCCCACGCGGCCGCCATCGCCTCGCGGTCGGTGGCTTCGAGCACCTGCGACACCGGCTCGCCGAGCGTCGCCGCGACCGGTTGTTCGCTGCGCAATTGCTTCGGCACCTCGGCACTGGCCGGCACGAGCGTGGCGTCGCAGTGCCAGTTGAGGCCGAGCACGTCGTCGCCCCAAAACGCCGCGGCGATGCGGCCGAGGAAGCGGCGGCGCGCCGCTTCGGCAGCCTCGCCGACGTCGCCGAGGGAGTACAACCGCAGATACTGCTTCTGCTCGCCGAAGACGCGTCGGATGCGTAGGTCTTCGTAGCGCTGCAACTCCGCGGCCGGCTTCGGCTCGGCGGCGGCCAGCTGGACGAGCGCCATCGCATCGCCCGACACCACCCGGACGAAGCCATCCTCCGGCACGACGAAGTGCTCGTCGTTGTCGTCGTCGGGGCCGCCGAAGGCCACACCGAACTCCGCACCGAGGCGCTGCCGCCAGTCGGCTTCGTCGAAGGAGCGTTCGCGCCCGAGGAACAGCACGAGGCTCGACGTCATCACCGGCGCCAGCGCATCGAGCGGATCGTCGCCGAGCAGGTCGGCGCGCAGCGCGGCGTCGTCGCCGGCACACGCTTCGAACGTGCCGAACGCCGCGGCACCGAGGCCGCAGACGTCGCGCGCCAGCAGTGCGGCGGCGATGCGGGCGAGTTCGCGGTAGGCGAGGTCGCGCGCGGCCTCGTCGGCAAGGCTGCCGGGCGCAGTGACGCGCAGGTGCGCGCGGTGGCTGCGGCAGCGCTCGCGCTCGTCTTCGTCGAGATGCTCGATCGCGGCCGGCGGCAGTTCGCACGGCTTGCCCACCATCTCGATGCGCCAGCCGAGGCCGTCGCTGCCGCCGACCAGAGCCTCGCCGTCGGCGACCACGAACCGGCCCTTCGGCGATGCCGTGTTCGCCACCTCGACCGCCAGCACGCGCGCCAGCCGTTTGCGGAACGGCTCGGCGGCGAGCGCGCGCGGTTCGCGCAGCAGCAGCGTGATCGTCGGCGCCGGCACGGCGACTGGGGTCGGCGGGGCGGCGGGCGGCTTGGCCGGCGGCGACGACCCCGGCGCCGGGGTTTGCGCTGCGAGGGCCGCGACGAACAGCGAGGCGCCGAAGGCGGCGGCGACACGGACGGCGAAGGGGCTCGGCATGGCGCGACTGGTTACGGAGCCGCCGCGCAGAAGCAAGGCCGCGGGAACCGGGCGGCGCCCCGGCCGGGGCCGGCCGGCGATTCCGGCGGAAAATCTGCGGGCCGCGCCGCGACTTCTTGCTGCACCCGCTGCAGCCCGTCCTTCCCGCTGCGCGGCCCCGCCGCATGGAGTCGTTCGTGCGCACCTTGCTCTCCCGCCTCGTCCCCACCTTGGCCCTCGCCGGCGCCCTCGCCGCCCAGAGCGCCAACACCCTGCTGCTGCCGGACCTGTTCGATTTCCGGCCGAGCGCCGAACGCGCCACCGCCCGCCTCGGCGAGCTGTCGGCGGAGGCCACGCTGCAGGCGAGCCTCGGCAATCCAGCCACGGCGGCGCAGATCCAGGCGGTGGTCGCCAACCTGCAGTCGATCCGCAGCGGCACCCAGCCGGTGCCGCCGGCCAGCAGCTTCGACTTCCACGTCGTCAGCTTCTACGAGGGTTTCGGCGCCACCAGCAGCACCGGCGGCACGGCGACGGTCGAGGTCGATCGCGCCGGTGGTGCGGTCGTGCTGGTGCTCAACGCCTACGAGCCGATCCAGTGGACGATCACGGCGACGGCGACGACCACGCTGCTCGCCGTCGTCGCCTACTCCTACGAGCCGCAGGGGCTGAACGTGCCGCCGGGCACGCTGACGGCGCAGCTCTCCCTGATCGGCGACAACGACGGCGACTACTGGGGCATCCCCGGCGACCTCGCCGAGAACGAAGCCCGGCTCAACGCCACCAAGTGGTGCATCGATCGGCTCGGTGCCTTCCCGGCGACGGTGACCGGCGACTACACCGCGCCGAATACGCCGTTCGTGGTCGGTGCCGGCAACCAGGACTGGCTCGACCAGTGGGTCGTCGGCGAAGCCGTGCGCGAGGGCCAGATCTGGAACGTCGGGACGCGCGCCAACCTGGTGGCGTCGGTGCAGGGCGACCTGTTCCTGCCGCTGCTGACGCCGCCGAACAATCCGCTCAACCCGACGCCGGGTGGCCTGCCGCAGGTGGCGCTGGCGTCCCCGCTCGGCATCGTGCAACCGCTGGTGCCGCTGCCGGGTGGCGTGACCAACTACGCGCTCGGCCCGAACCTGCTGCCGTTCGGCCTGGACGCCGGCGGCCCCGGCTTCCTCGACTTCGCCAGCTTCGGTGTGACGCCGATCCCGCCGGACCCGACGCTGACGCCGTTCAGCTTCGTCAACGCCATCACCTTCGACTCGCTGCGCAATCGCCTGCTGGTGTCGAGCTTCGGCGGCGGCGGCGTGCTCTACGCGTGGGACCTCGCCACCAACCAGTGGAGCGAGCTGGCGAACCCGAACAACGACGCGCCGAGCGCGATCGCCTACCACCCGGTCTACGACCTGACGTTCGGCCTGCGCGTCGATCCGTATGCCCCGGTGCCCTACAGCCTGAACCGCTACGACGCGACCGGCACGCTGGTCGGCTCGGTGCCACTGGCGCTGCCGGTGATCGACTACTACGGCGAGCCACAGCAGCTCTACGCGGTCGGCAGCCGCCTCGCCTACACCGGCCCCGGCCGCAGCATCTTCGGCATCGCCGTGCGACACTGTTACGTCATCGAGCCGCTGACCGGCGACGTCGTCTACGCCGGCATCCTGATCGGCTGAGCCATGCGCTGGTCCCCGGGGATTGCCGGCGCCGCCGGGCGGTCGCACACTGCCGCCGGAATGACGCCACCGCGACCGCAGCCCACGCCCCACGCCGCACCTGCGGCCACGGCGGCGACCCGCGAGCTGTTCGCGCGCGTCTACGAAGAACTGCATGCGATCGCCCACCGCTGCATGCGCGGCGAACGCGGCGCCCACACGCTGCAGGCGACCGCCGTCGTGCACGAGGTGTTCCTGCGGCTCGTGCGCAGCGAGAGCACGAAATGGTCGGATCCCGACCACCTGCTCGCCGTCGCCGCGCGCGCCGTGCGCCGCATCCTGGTCAACCACGCGCTGGCCCGCCGCACGCAGCGGCGCGGCGGCGGCCGGCCGCACCTGCCGTTCGACGACAGCCACGGTGTGCGCAGCGGCCTGCCGGAGTACGAGCTGATCGCGCTCGGCGACGCGCTCGAAGAACTCGAACGGCTCGACCCGCGGCAGGCGCGCCTGGTCGAACTGCGCTTCTTCGGCGGCCTCGGCACCGCCGAGATCGCGCGCGTGCTCGGCGTCTCGCCGCGCACCGTCGAGGGCGACTGGAGCCTGGCGCGCGCGTGGCTGCGCCGGCGCATGGCCCAGGGCCACGACGCGTGAACCAGCCGGCGTTCCAACGCGTGCGCGAACTGTTCCTCGAGGCGCTGGCGGCGCCTCCGGACGTGCGCGAGGCGATGCTGCAGCAGCGCTGCCGCGGCGACGAACGCTTGTTCGCCGAGGTCGCGAGCCTGCTGGCCAACCACCAGGACGCCGACGACTTCCTGGCCGAGCCAGCACTCGGCGCGCAGTTCTCGGTCGCCGACGCGTTCGTCGCCGGCGAACGGCGCACGCTCGGTCCCTACCGCCTGCAGGCCCTTCTCGGCTCCGGCGGGCACGGCCTCGTCTACCGCGCCGAGCATCTGGAGACCGGCCAGGTGGTGGCACTGAAGGTGCAGCGCCACAGCAGCGGCCCCAGCGACGACGGCGCGCGCCGCCTCGGCCACGAAGCCGAGCTGCTGCGCACGCTGCGGCATCCGGCGATCGCCGCGTGCCACGGCCAGGGCACCACCGAACAGGACGGCGAGACGCTGGCGTGGCTGGCGATGGAGCTGGTGCCGGGGCAGCCGATCGATCGCTTCGTGCAGCAGAACGACGTCGGCGTGCGCGACGTCGTCGCCCTCGTCGCCGAAGTGGCGGCGGCCGTGCACTACGCGCACGACCTCGGCATCACCCACAACGACCTGTCGCCGGCGAACGTGCTGGTGACCGCCGACGGCCGGCCGAAGGTCGTCGACTTCGGCCTCGCCGCCGGGCCGCAGGCCACGTTCCGCGGGGCCGCCGCCGGCACCCCGGGCTTCGTGGCGCCGGAGACGCGGCGGCGCCCGGCGGCGGGCCAGACGGCGAACACCGGCCAGGACGTCTACGCGCTCGGTGCGTTGCTCTACCAGCTGCTCAGCGGCCGCACCGTCGACGAGCGCGCGCGCTTGTGGCCGGAGGAACGCGACGACGAACCGTGGCCGCTCGACGCGCTGCGTCCCGAACTGCGCGGCGACCTGTGCACCGTCGTCCACCACGCGCTCGCCGCCGACCCGCAGCGGCGCTGCGCCAGTGCGGCGCTGTTCGGCGCCGACCTGCAGCGCTGGCTGCGCGGCGAACCGGTGCAAGCCCCGCGGCCGACCGCCTGGCAACGGGCCCGCCGTTTCGCCGGCAAGCACCGCGCCCTGGTCGGGTCGCTGCTGGCGACGTTCTGCGTGCTCGTCGTCGGCGTCACCACCACGTCGCTGGCGCTCGGCGAAGCGCGGCGCGCGCGCGCCGACGAGCAGCAGCAGCGGCTGCTGGCCGAAGCGCGCCTGCACGAAGCCGAGGCTGCGCGCGGCCGCGCCGAAGCGGTCGGCGACTACCTGACGGGCCTGCTGCGCAGCGCCGCGGAAGCGCCCGACGGCGCCCGCCCGAGCCTCGAGTCGGTGCTGGTCGGCGCCGCCGAGCAGCTCGCGTTGGCCCTGCCCGACGGCGGCTCGCTGCAGTCGGGCATGTGCCAGGCGCTCGGCGTCTCGCTCTACGCGCTCGGCCGCTTCGAACTCGCCGAACGCCAGCTGCAGCGGGCGGTCGAACTCGCGCGCCAAGAGTCGCCGCTCGACGAAGCGCGCCAGCTGTCGCTGCAGATCGACATCGCCGTCGCGCGCCTGCACGCCGGCCGCACAGCCGACGCGCTCGCCCTGCTGCAGCCGCTGCGCGACCGGCTGCGCACCGCGGACACGTTCGATCGGCCGCTGCGGCTGCGCTGCCTGCACAACCACGCGCTCGCGACCTTCGAGCTGGCCGGCGCCCGCGCCGCGCGGCCGTTGGTCGAGGACCTGCTGTCGCTGGCCGACGGCATGCCGATGGACGGCACCACGCTGGCCGTGCGCACCGTCGCCGGCCGCATCTGGAGCGCCGAAGGCGACCACCGCGGCGCCATCGCGATCCTGGCGCCCGCCCTCGCCGCCGCCCAGGACCTGCTGCCACCCCACCACCCGCAGCTGCTGACGCTGCAGAACAACCTCGGGCTCGAGTACCTGCAGGTCGACGAACGCCGCCGCGGCGAGCAGTTGCTGGAGGCCGCCGCCGCGGGTCGCCGCCTGCGCTTTGGCGAGACCCACCCCGAGACGCTGCAGTCGCTGCACAACCTGGCGTCGGTGCGCGCCGACCAGGGCCGCCACGACGAAGCGATCGCGCTGCAGCAGCAGGTCGTCGACGGCCGCACCCAGGGCCTCGGGCCCAACCACCCGAAGACCCTGGTCAGCAAGAACAACCTCGCCCGCCAGCTCGAGTCGCGCGGCGACGTCGCCGCCGCCGAGGCGCTGCTGCGCGAGGTCGTGGCCGCCGCCGCGGCGGCGCTGCCCTCGGGCCGCGAACCGCTGCTGGTCTACCGGCACAACCTCGCCCGCCTGCTGCTGGCGACGCACCGCGCGGCCGAAGCCCTGCCGCTGCTGCAGCAGTGCCTCGCCGATGCCGAGGCCGTGCGCGGCCCCGAGCACGCGACGACGCGCGAGTTCGCCGCCAAGGTCGCCCAGGTGCAGCGCGACCTCGAGCGCCGTTCGCGGCCGCTGCCGAAGTAGCGCGCCGCGGCTCGCTGGTGGCCTGCGGCGCGCGTGCGTAGGCTGCGCCCATGGCTTCGTCGTCCCACGAAAAGCGCGCGTCGTGCGCGTTCCCGATCGCGACGCGCACAGGTGCTCGATGAGCAAGCCGCGCGTGCTCGTCACCCGCCACGTCTATCCGGCGGCGATCTCGATCCTGCAGGAACACTGCATCGTCGACTACAAGGACACCTACGACGTCATGGACGCGGCGCTGCTGCAGAAGCGCCTGCAGCTCGCCGACGGTGTCGTCTGCCAGCTCACCGACCCGCTGACCGCCGAGGTGATCCGCAGCGCGCCGAAGCTGAAGGTCATCAGCCAGATCGCGGTCGGCCACGACAACATCGACGTCGCCGCGGCGCACGCGCGCGGCATCGTCGTCACCAACACGCCGGGCGTGCTGACCGAAGCGACCGCCGACCTGACGTTCGCGCTGCTGCTGGCGACGGCCCGGCGCTTGCCGACAGCGGAGCGCTTCCTGCGCGAGGGCCAGTGGAAGCGCTGGGACGTCGACCTGCTGTGCGGCGCCGACGTGCACGGCCGCACGCTCGGTCTCGTCGGCTTCGGCCGCATCGGCCAGGCGGTGGCGAAGCGCGCGCTCGGCTTCGGCATGCGCGTGCTCTACAGCGCGCGCCACGACGCGCCGCCGGAAGTCGCCGAGGCCCTGGCTGCGACGCGGCTGCCGCTCGACGCGGTGCTGCGCGAGAGCGACTTCGTATCGCTGCACGTGCCGCTGCGCGCCGAGACGCGCCACCTGATCGGCGTCGAGCAGCTGTGCCAGATGAAGCGCAGCGCGTTCCTGATCAACACCGCGCGCGGTCCGGTCGTCGACGAAGCGGCGCTGGTCGCCGCACTGGAAGAAGGCCTGATCGCCGGCGCCGGCCTCGACGTGTTCGAGCACGAACCGCAGGTGCACCCGGGCCTGCTGGCGCTGCCGAACGTCGTGCTGCTGCCGCACGTCGGCAGCGCCGTGACCAGCGTGCGCTCGCTGATGTGCGCGCTCGCCGCCAGCGACTGCGCCGCGGTGCTGACCGGGGAAGCGCCGAAGCATCCGGTCGTGGCAAGCCCGGCGCCGGAGCGCCGGTGAAGCAACGCCTGCGGCAGCTGTTCGCCGACGTGCTGCGCGACCTCGATCTCGGCCGTGCGATGCGCGGCGCGATCGCCGCGGCGTTCGCCGGCGACGAGGCCCGGCGACCGAAGCTGGTGCTGGCGCTCGGCAAGGCGGCGCGGCCGATGACCGAGGCCCTGCTGCAGGCGCTGCCGCACTGCCCGCTGCGTGGACTCGTGGTCACGCCGGCTCCCGACGACGCGCCGCTCGGGCCGTTCGAACGCATCGCCGGCGGCCATCCGCTGCCGGACGCCGGCAGCCTGCGCGCCGGGGCACGTGCGCTGGCGCTGGCGCGCAGCGTGCAGGCCGACGAAGACGTGCTGTTCCTGGTCTCGGGCGGCGGCTCGTCGCTGTGCGAAGCGCCGTTGGATCCAACCATCGGCGTCGACGACGTGCGTTCGCTGTACCGCGCGCTGGTCGGCTGCGGGGCGTCGATCACCGCCATCAACACCGTGCGGCGGCACCTGTCGGCGCTGAAGGGCGGCAAGCTCGCGTACGCGGCCGCGGCGGCGCACCGGCGGGCGACGTTCCTGATCGCCGACGTGCCGGACGACGCACCGAGGGGGACCATCGCCTCGGGCCCGACCGAAGCCGAGACGACGACGGCGGCGGACTGCATCGCGGTGCTCGACCGCCATGCGCTGTGGTCCGCGGTGCCGCGCGTGCTGCACGAACGGCTGTGCTCTGGCGACCTGCCCGCGGCGGTGACGATGGCCGACCTCTGCAACAGCGAGTTCGTCGTCGTGCAGGATCCGCACTGGCCGCTGCGCTCGGCGCAGCGACGCCTGCGCGCCGCCGGCTGGCTGGTGGTCGTCGACGACACCACCGACGACTGGCCCTACGAACGCGCTGCCGCCCACCTGGTGCAGCGGCTCGAGCGCCTGCGCCGCCGCCATCCGGGCCGCACCGTCGCCGTGCTCGCCGGCGGCGAACTGTCGGTGCCGCTGCCGCGCGATCCCGGCACTGGCGGCCGCAACCAGCAGTTCGCGCTCGCTTGCGCGCGGTGGATCCGCGGCCGCCCGATCACCGTGCTGAGCTGCGGCACCGACGGCATCGACGGCACCTCGCCGGCGGCCGGTGCGATCGTCGACGGCACGACGATGGCGCGCACCCGACGCGCCGGCCTCGACGTGCACGATGCCCTGCGCCGCTGCGATGCGTTCCCGCTGCTGCAGGCACTCGGGGACGCCGTCGTCACCGGACCGACCGGCACCAACGTGCGCGACCTTCGCCTGCTCGTCGCCCACGGCTGACCAGCACCAGCGCCGACTGCGGCGCCGTTCGACAGGTCCGCACCGCCGCGCGTACGCCGAAGCAGCACGCGACCACGCGCCGCTGCCATCGGCTGCTGCACTTCGCCTCAGTGTGGGACTACACGCCGTCGCTTCCTCAAGTCGATCAGGGGGCACGCAACTGGGGAACGCAACGGGGAACATGCACGAACGAAGCAGAACGGCGCGGATCGTCACGCTCGGGCCTTGGCTCGTCCTGGCCGCAGCCTGTGGCGGCGGCGGCGGCGACGGCAGCGGATTCGGCAGCACCGGCGACGCCCTGTTCGGCGCCGTGCAGCTGCTCGACCACTCCCCGGCCGACGGCGAAGTGCAGGTGGAACTCGACGAGACCATCGACGTGCAGTTCGACGCGACGATGGCGCTCGACACGCTCGCCGACGAGGACACGTGGCTGCGCATCGAAGGCACGACCACCAACGTCGCCGGCACCTGGAGCCGCGGCGCCGCCGGGCGTGTGCGCTTCACGCCGAGCGCGCCGCTGGCGCCGGAGACCGACTACGTCGTGCAACTGTCGGGGCTCAGTGGCGACGAGACCGGGCGCATCCTCGACGTCGGCCATTCGTTCACCTTCCGCACGCTCGACAGCACGCCGCCGCAGATCGTCGCGATCGACGTCGCCGACGGCGCCACCGGGCAGTCGCGTACGCGCACGTTCACGGTGACGATGAACGAACGCATCGGCGCCAGCTCGGTGACCGCCACCAGCTTCTACCTCAGCGACCAGTTCGGCATCCGCTACGCGGCGCAGCGCACGGTCGACGGCGCTTCGCTGACGCTCGATCCCCTGGCCGATCTGCCGGGCGACCGCCTGTTCACCCTGACCGTGAGCAGCAACGTCGCGGATCGCTCCGGCAACCGGATCGGCAGCAGCACGCAGCGCTCGTTCCGCACCAGCCTCGACACCGCAGCACCGACCGTGTCGTCGGCCTGGCCTTCGATGTCGGCGACCGCCATCTCGCCGCTCGTGCAACCGACGTTCACGTTCAGCGAGTCGATGGACCCGGCGACGGTCGAAGCCGCGTCGTTGCTGTTCCAGGACGAGTTCGGCAGCGTGGTGCCGTTCGCGATCGAAGCGAGCCCCGACCAGCGCACGCTGCGCGTGCGGCCGACGGTGACCTTGCAGAGCAACCGCCGCTACACGCTGGCGTTCCTCCTCGGCGGTGCGGCGGCGACCGACGTCAGCGGCAATGCGTTGTCGGCGACGCAGGCCCGGACGTTCACCACCGGCACCGACGCGACCGCCCCGACCGTGGTCGGCAGCACGCCGGCCGACGGCGAGAGCCGCGTGCCGGGCAGCGTCGAACTGCAGGTGACCTGCAGCGAAGCGCTCGACTCCGCCTGGGTCGGCGGTGCCACGGTGACGCTGCGCGCCGATGGCGAAGTGTGGAGTGCGGTCGTCGACCGCCCGTCGGCGAACGTCGTGCGCGTGATCCCGATCGTCGACCTGCCGCCGGGAAGGGCCTGCACGCTGACGCTGCGCGGCGGCCAGGACGGCCTGCACGACCTCGCCGGCAACGTGCTCGCCGCCGACGCGACGATCGCGTTCACCACGTCCACCGACACCGGCTCGCCGTCGGCGCAGCTGTCGCCGAGCGACGGCGCGACCGGCGTGGCCCCTGGTTCGCGCGTGACGATCGTGTTCGACGCGCCGATGGATCCTGCCACCGTGAACACGTCGACCGTCCAGGTCACCGACGACAACGGCTCGCCTCTGGGCGGGACGTTGACGCTCGTCGGCGGCGACCGCATCGCCACCTTCGTGCCGAACAACTCGTTCGCGCCGCTGACCTACTACCGCACGCGCATCGTCGGCGGCAGCAGCGGCGCCCGCCGCCAGACCGGCAACTGGTTCGCCGCCGACCGCACGGCCCGCTTCCGCACCGGATCGACCGCCGACGCACAGGCGCCGACGGTCACCGCCACGCTGAACGGCATCGCGTCGAGCCGCCAGGCCGGCATGGTGGTGCCGCCCTCGGGTTTCACCGTCGACGTGACGGTGAACGACGCGAGCCAGTGGGTCGACATGAGCAGCCTCGAGATCCTGCTGGAAGGCGCCGCCAGCGGCCCGAGCCCGGCGACCCTGCTGGCCGCCGCCGAACTCGGCTACGGCACCGCGCAGGTCCTGGTGCCGTCGGCCGCGGCGCTGGCGGTCGGCAGCTGGAACCTGACCGTGCGCGCGCGCGACCTGACCGGCAACCTGGGCACGTCGGCCACGCTCCCGTTCACCGTGGCGACGCCCGACGGCTCCTCGCTGCCGTTCGAGCGCACGCAGATCGTCTGGGTGCGCACCGACCTCGACCGCGACGGCAACGGCCGCACCGACTTCGAGGACGACATGCTGCGCCTGGGCTTCGCCACCAGCGGCGATCCGCTCGGCACCAACGCCTACATGCGCGACGTGGTGCTCGACGGCATCCTGGCGCAGGCGAACCAGCTCTACGGCCGCGGCCCGCGCGGCGAACCGCGCGACGCGGGCTCCGTCGGCGTGCGCTTCGCGCGGCGTGAACCGCGCGGGCTCATGCACATGCAGATGGCGCTCGGCGGCCTCGATCCCGAAGGCGATCGCACGCGCAGCTACGGGGCCGAGAGCACCGGCGTGCTCGGCCGCGCCTACTACGACTATCGCAACGGCAACCCCGCGGAACGCAACACGGCGACCTCGCCGGGCCTCGGTGTGTTCCCGGCGGAGATGTGGCTCTACCAGACGCGCATCCACCAGCAGGTCTGGCCGTCGTTCCAGACCGTCTTCGCGCAGCGCTTCCGCCCGCTCTGTCCGGACATGGGCGGCGTCCCGGCCGGCATGCACGTGCTCGACGCGGCGGTGCTGACGCCGAACTTCGACTATGCGACCGCGTCGGCGCCGCAGCGCGCGCGCTGGCAGGTCGTGATGGACGCCGCCGAGGACTGGGCGCTGGTCATCGGCATCATCCTGGCGCACGAGGTCGGCCACTCGGTCGGCCTGGTCGCACCGGGGGCCGCGCCGAGCGGCCTGTTCGGCGACAACTCGCTGCACAACACCTTCGCCGGCGCCGCCGAAGTCATGGCGCCGTCGGTCGGCTACGAGGCGATGACCTCGCTCACCTACCAGTTCCGCGACATCGACCTCGCCTACCTGCGCCAGAGGGTGCTGCTCCGATGAACCTGCTCCGTCGACTTCCGCTCCTGCTGCTGCCCCTGCTGACCACGGCCTTCGCCGGGGCCCAGGACCAGGCGACCACCCTGCTGGCCGCGAGCCGCCGCGCCGACGTCGTCGTGCGCGCCACCGTGCTCGGCGCCAGCGATCCGACGCCGGACTGGCACCGCCTGCAGTTCCGCCGCGACGCCGTGCTGAAGGGTGCGGTCGGCGAGCAGTTCGTGCTGCTCGAACCGAGCGGCGCCTGCTGCGGCCGCGTGCTGTTCACGCTGCAGCCCGGCGACGAGGTGCTGCTGTTCCTGGTCCGCCAGGGCAGTGCGCTGCATCCGTTCGGCGGCAGCCGCGGCGTCGCCACGCCGACGCCGGCGCTGCTGACGCACGTGCAGGCCCTGCTGGCGGCGAACGGCGACGCAGCCCTCGCCGCGGTGCTGGCCGGCGCGCTGGACGCCGCCGAGCCACGCCTCGCCGCCGACGCCGCACACGCGCTGGTGACGCTGCCGACGCTGCCGCTCGGCAGCGAAGGCCGCGCCCGCGTCGCCACCGCCCTGCAGGAAGCACTGGTCGCCGACCGCAACACCAGCGCGTCGCTGTGCGAGGTCGCCGCGCGCCTCGGCGACAGCGCGCTGCTCGACACGCTGCTGCCGCACTACCTCGTCACGTCGAAGCCGGGCCAGCAGGAACTGCTGCAGCGCACGCTGCTCCGCTGCCCCGCCGGCGACGTGGCGCAACGGTTGCCGCTGTTCACCGACGCTTCGACCGAACGGAACGTGCGCGCCGCCCGCCTGCTCGCCCGCATGCCGAACGCCGAGGCGCGGCAAGGACTGGAGCGACTGCTGCAGCTGCATCCCCACCCGCGTGTGCAGCTGTGCCTCGCCGAGTCGCTGCTGCAGAGCGGCGCTCGCGGTGCCGAGCTCGCCACCAGCATGCCGGCGGCGGTGACCGAGCTCGCCAACCGCCGCAGCAACCAACCGAAGGCCTACCGCGCCATCCGACCGCAGCAGCCATGAGCGCCGCCCCGCCCGTCGTGCCGACGAACTCCGCCGCGGCGCCCGCCGCCGCGGCGAACGCCATGCATCTGCTGCTGCCGACGGCCCTGCTGTCGTTGCCGCTGGCGCGTCTGTCGCTGTCGGCGGCCGACGTCGGCGAACTGGCGACCAGCGGGGTGCTGACCGTCGGCGACGCGCTGCAGCTGCCGACGTCGACGTTCGAAGGCGACGGCCTGTTCGCCATGACCCTCGGCCCGCTGCGCACCGCGCTGGCGCGCGCGCTGAACGACGGCCTGGCGCAGTTCGCCGCCGCTGGCAGCACCGACTGGGCGACGCTGCGCGCGCAGCTGCTCGGCCCGCTGCGCGACGACGAACGCACGTGGCTCACGGCGCTGGTCGGCCTCGACGGTCCGCCGGTCGGGCGCACCCAACTGGCCCGCATCGATGCGGTGCCGCTGGCGACGATCGACGAGCGCGCCGAACGGTTGCGCGAGCGGCTGGCCGAGGGCCAGCCAGCGCTGCTGGCGCGGCTGCACCAGGAACTCGGCGACGAGCTCGCGGCCAACGACGGCGTCTTCGGTCACCTGCAGATCGGCGCCGGCACCACCTTGCACGCGCTGACGCACGCCACCGACGACCGCGAACTCGGCTTGCGCACGGCTGCGTTCCTGTTCCCGCGCGAGGTGCACCTGCACCGCGGTTGCCTGTTCGGCCTGTCGCCGCGCCGCTTCCGCCACGTGCTGCGCCAGCTGCCGGTGCTGGTGCCGCCGCACCGCCTGCCGTTGCCGGTCGACACGCTGTTGGCGGAGCTGCAGGCCGACGGCCAGACGGTGCCGCGCGGTGCCCTGCTGCATCTGCTGCGGGTCGAGCTGCAGATCGCCATCGAGCTCGACGACCGACACGGCGAGGTCGCCGCGGCCGATCCCCGTTCGCCGGCGGCGCGCCTGATCGACGTGCTGCTGGAAGCCAGGCGCCCGCTGCAGCTCGACGATCTGGTGTTCGCCTGGCGCGAGCGCTTCCGCAGCGCCTCGGCGACGGCGATCGCCAGCGAACTGCGCCGCCACCGCGCGTTCGTGCAGGTCGGTCCCGACCTGTGGTCGCTGCGCCGTTTCCACGAGCGCGAGCTGGCCGACGTGGCGCCGCTGGTCGACCGCGCCGCCCGCAAGCTGTGCAACCTCGGCGGCCGCCACCACATCACCGAACTGCTGCAGGGCGAAGGCTGCGACGAAGCGACGACGTGGCTGGTGCTCGACCGCCTCGCCGACGATCCGCGCGTGCGGCGCCTCGGCCGCGGCGAACTGTGCCCGGCCTCCCAGCGCCGTTCGCGCGTGCTCGAGCAGCTGCTGCAGGACTTCCGCCGCGCCGCCGGCGACGTCGTGCTGAGCATGTTCCTGGCCAACCAGCCACCGGAGCATCGTCGCCTGGTCGAGCGGCTGTTGCGCCACAACCGTCTGTTCGTGCAGCCGGCGGCCGACCGCGTCGACACGCTGACGAACTGGCCGTTCAACGACGAACGCATCCGCCGGCTCGTGGCCCTGGTGCAGGAGCAACTGCGCCAACGTTCGGGCTACGTGCACGTCGCCGCACTGAAGACGATCGTCGACCGCACCGACCTCGGCGGCACCTGGCTGCTGCCGGAGCTGCTCGCCGACGTGCTGCGGCGCAACGGTCCGTTCGAGGTGCTGCCCGGCGGCCTCGTCGCCAGGAAGGACCTCGACCTCGCCGAGACCGTGCGCCGCTCGCTGCGCCAGGCGCTGCGCGAGGCCGGCATGCCGCTGCGCGTCGACGACGTGCTGCGCGCGCGGCCGGACCTGGCGGAGTTCGCCGACTGCCTGCGCGGTCTGCTCGGTGCCGACCCGCTGGTGCAGAGCCTCGACGGCGAGCACTTCGTGCTGGCCTGAACGGGCGACCGCCGGTCAGGTGCGCAGGATCTTCGCCACGGCTTTGCCCTTGGCGAGCTCGTCGACGAGCTTGTCCATCCAGCGCAGCTTCTGCATCGCCGCGTCCTCGACCGCTTCGACGCGCACGCCGCAGACGACGCCGGTGATGCGGCTCGCGTTCGGATGGAAGCGCGCCTCGCCGAGGAACGTCGCCAGGTCGATGCCGCGGTCGACCGCGCGCTGCAGGCCCGCGGCGTCGAGGCCGGTCAGCCAGCCGAGCACCGCGTCGAGCTCGGCCCGCGTTCGGCCCTTGCGCTCGACCTTCTGCACGTAGAGCGGGTAGAGCCGCGCGAAGGTCATCGCGAACACCGGGTGCGCTGCCATCGCCGCATCGTGCGCAGCCGACGCAACCGCGACAAGCTACGCCTTGGCGGAGCCGACGCGGCCGACGGCCGGATGCGTGGCGGTGATCTCGGTGCTGGTCGCGTTCTTGCCGTCGAAGCTCAGCAGCCGGCCCTTGCCGCCTTCGTTGGTCTCGAGGTGCACCGGCCGCTGCCACATGCGGTAGAGGCCCTGCAGCGTCATCTGCGCCTGGTCGAGCTGCAGGTCGCCGCCGACCCATTCGTGCACCAGGTAGAGCTCGCCGCGGTTGCCGTGGTTGCCGTCGACGACCTTGATGATCGGGTTGCCGAAGTTCGTCAGCGCCGCCAGCAGCTGGTTCTTCACCTTGGTGTAGTCGCGGTCGACGACGACCAGCTGACCGGTCTGCGGATCCTGGCCGTAGACGAACATCTTCTGGTCCTCGGCGAACTCCGGCGTCACGAACTCGTCGATGAAGGTGACGTCGTTGTAGATGCGGCGCACCTCGAACACCTTCTGCCGCCCCTGGTTGGTCGGCCGGTGCCAGTGCCGCCGCGTCTCCGGGTCGTCGCAGTTCTGGTACTCGGCGCCGAAGCGCCCCTTGTTCCAGCGATCCTCGATGTCGCGGAACAGCTCGACGCCCATCTTGTACGGGTTGATCTGCCCCGGCCGCGTCGCCAGCGTGCCGCTGTGCGTGTCGCAGTACTGCACGACCTCGCTGGCGTCGCACAGGTGCTTGGTCATCAGCTGGCTGTGCCAGAACACCGCCCAGCCCTCGTTCATGATCTTGGTCATGCCCTGCGGCGCGAAGTAGTAGGCCTCCTCGCGCAGCATCGACAGCACGTCCTGCTCCCACGTCTCCAGGGGTGCGTGGTCCATCAGGAACTTCAGCACGTCGCGCGCCGGCCGCGCCGGGAACTGCCGCGACTGCAGTTCCTCCTTCTGCATGCGCTCCCGCTCCCGCTGCAGGAACGCCGGCGGGTTGATGTAGCGGTCCATGTAGTCCTTGGCCGCGATCTTCTTCACCTCGCGCGCGTCGCCGTCGTCACGCCGCGGCTTCGTCTCGGTGCCACGATCGATGTACGGCGAGTACGGGTCGATCAGGTTGTCGAGCGAGTGCACGACGTCGATGAAGTTCTCGACGCGTTCCTGGCCGTGCCGGTCCATGTAGCGGCGGATGCGCGCGCCGTGGTTGGCCAGCACGTCCATCATCTTGCGCGAGGTGTGCGCGAACCACGCGTTGTTCTTGAAGAAGTCGCAGTGGCCGTAGACGTGCGCCATCACCAGCTTCTGCTCGGTGATGGAGTTGCTGCGCATCAGGTACGCGTAGCACGGGTCGTTGTTGATGACGAGCTCGTAGATCTTGCTGAGGCCGTAGGCGTACGACTTCGACAGGTGCTCGTACTCCATGCCGAAGCGCCAGTGCGGGTAGCGCACCGGGAAGCCGCCGTAGCTGGCGACCATGTTCAGCTCGTCGTGGTCGACCAGTTCGAAGATCACTTCGAAGAAGTCGAGGCCGTAGCTCTTCGCGAGATCGCGCGTCTCGTCGCGCAGCGCCGCCAGTTCGGGGGTCAGGTTGCCCATCGCTCACCGCCCCTTGCCTAGGAAGCTCTTGATGCTCGGCAGGATGCCGTCGCGATCCTGGATGTCGGTCGTCACCACCCGCTCGTCGCCCTTGAAGGCGTCGTCGAGGTCCTTCTTGAACTGCCCGGAGCCGTAGGCGCTCTTCACCTGGCCGTAGCAGAACTGGTTGCAGTTCGGCAGCAGTCCGTCCTTCAGCAGCTGCACGCAGTACTCCGTGTCGCGCGTGCTCCAGTTGTCGCCGTCACTGAAGTGGAACGGGTAGACGTTCCACTCCGACGCCGGGTACTTGTCGCGCATCATCTGCAGCGCCAGCTCGTAGGCCGAGCTGATCTTGGTGCCGCCGCTCTCGCGCAGGTGGAAGAACGTGTGCTGGTCGACTTCCTGCGCCGCCGCGTCGTGCACGATGTAGCGCACCTCGAGGTTCTTGTATTGGTGCCGCAGCCAGGTGTCGATCCAGAAGGCCTCGATGCGCACGACCTCCTTCTGCTCGCGCCCCATCGAGCCCGACACGTCCATCATGTAGAGGATCGCCGCACTCGCCTGCGGCACCTGCCGCGTCTGCAGCGAGCGGAAGCGCAGGTCCTCGCGGATCGGCACCACCAGCGGATGGTCGGGGTCGTAGGTACCCGACGCGATCTGCCGCTTCAGCGCCTCGCGGAACGTGCGCTTGAAGTGGCGCAGCGACATCGGGCCGGCGCGCGAGATGCCGGTGTAGCGGCCGGCGGCGGCGCGCAACTGCTTGTGGCCGCGCGGCTCGATGTTCGGCAGCTCCAGCTCCTCGCCGAGGATCTTGGCGAGGTCCTCGAGCGACACGTCGACCTCGATGCCGTGCTTGCCGGCGTCCTCGCCGGCCTGACCGGCGCCGTCGCCCTGCTGGCCGGGTGCCGGTTGCCCGTTCTCGCCTTCGCCCTGGCCGACGCCCTGCTTCTGGTTGTCCCCGTAGCGGAAGCGCGGCAGCGAGATCTGCGGCAGCGGGATCGTCACGTAGCGCTGGCCCTGCTTGCCGATCAGCTCGCCGGAGCTGACGAAGCGCTTCAGGTCGCTCTTGATGCGGCCCTTGACGATCTGTCGGAACCGCGTGTGGTCCTGGTCGATCCTGCGCACGGACACGGTGGATCCTCCGGTACGGGCCTCACTCGCCCTTGGTGTCGCCGCGGGCGAAGATCGACGCAACGTAGTTCAACACGTCGGTCGCGCTGATCTCGTCGTAGCCGAAGTCGCGCATCAGGCGACCCTTGACGACCTCGATCTTCTCCTGCGTGTCCTTGTCGACGACGGTCGACACCAGCGACGTCAGCTTGATCGAGTCCTTCTGGTCCTCGAACAGCTTCAGCTCGAGCGCCCGGTGCAGGCGCTCGTTGGTCTTGTAGTGGAACGTGCGGCCCTCGACGGCGAGTGCGCCGATGTAGTTCATGATCTCGCGGCGGAAGTCGTCCTTGCGCGAATCGGGGATGTTGATCTTCTCCTCGATGCTGCGCATCAGGCGCTCGTCCGGCTCCTCGTCGCGGCCCGTGTACGGGTTCTTGACCTTCTCGTTCTGCGTGTAGGCCTTGACGTTGTCGATGTAGTTGCCGCACAGCCGCGCGATCGCCTCCTCGTCGGCCGAGATGGCGCGCTGGACCTCGTTCTTGATGATCTCCTCGTACTCCTCGCGGACGACGATCAGCAGGTCCTTGTAGCGCTTCTTGGTCTCCGGGTCGGAGATCAGGCTGTGGTGGTCGAGGCCCTCCTCGAGCTCGTTCATCACCATGAACGGGTTGATGCACGGCAGGTCGCGCACCAGCACGTTGCTGATCTTGTCCTGGATGTAGCGCGGACTGATGCCGCCGAGGCCCTCGCGGTGCGCTTCGTCGCGCAGCTCGCGGATGTTGTCGCGCGTGTAGCCGGGCAGCGACTTGCCGTTGTAGAGCTTGAGCTTCTGCAGCAGCGACAGGTTGGCCTTCTTCGGCTCCTCGAGGCGCGTCAGGATCGCCCACATCGCCGCGATCTCCAGCGTGTGCGGGGCGATGTGCTTGCCGGGCACCTGCTTCCTGCCGAAGTCCTTCTCGTAGATCTTGACCTCGTTGGCGAGGCGCAGGTTGTACGGGATGTCGATCTTGATGGTGCGGTCGCGGAACGCCTCCATCAGCTCGTTGCTCTGCAGCCGGTTGTACTCGGGCTCGTTGGTGTGCCCGAGGATCACCTCGTCGATGTCCGTCTGCGCGAACTTCTTCGGCTTGATCTTGTGCTCCTGCGACGCCGTCAGCAGGTCGTAGAGGAACGCCACGTCGAGCTTCAGCACCTCGATGAACTCGATGATGCCGCGGTTGGCGACGCAGAACTCGCCGTCGAAGTTGAACGCGCGCGGGTCGCTGTCGGTGCCGAGCTCGGCGATGCGGCGGTAGTTGATGTCGCCGGTCAGCTCGGTGCTGTCCTGGTTCTTCTCGTCCTTCGGCATGAACGTGCCGATGCCGACGCGGTCCTTCTCGCTGATCAGGAGGCGCCGCACGACCACGTGCTCGAGCACCTTCTGGTAGTCGCCGCCGTGCCGCTGCAGCAGCATCTCCAGGTAGAAACGCGACACCGGCGACAGGTCGAAGTCGCTGCGCAGCTTGTAGCTGGTGCGCACCTTCTTCTGCAGCGACGCCAGCAGCTTCGCCCGCACGTCCTTCGGCAGCAGCAGCAGCGGCTCCTCGTTCATCGGCGACGGGATCACCTCGCCGTCGATCTTCCAGCTGAACGTGTACATCGCGCCGGCCTTGCTGCGCGAGTAGGCCTCGAGGCCCTTCTTCAAGAGGCGCACGATGGTCGACTTGCTGGAGCCGACCGGGCCGTGCAGCAGCAGCACGCGGCGCTCCGGGCCGAAACCGTGGGCCGCCGCCTTGAACATCGCCATCAGGTTGTGCAGCGAGCGCTCGAGCCCGAACACGCCGTCGCGGCCGTCCTCCAGCGGGTCGCTGAAGAAGCGGTAGCGGGGCACTTTCTCCTTGTCGACCTCGATCTCGTCCTGGCCGTGGCTCAGGACCATGTCGTAGAGCCGCTGGTGCGCCGTGCGCACGATCAGCGGATCCTGCTGCACCAGGTCGAGATACTGCTGGAAGGTGCCCTCCCAGTGCTCCTCCTGGTACTGCTTCTGGTCGAGGGACTCGCGGATCAGCTTCGGCAGGTCGAGATCGCTCATGTCGTGTCCTCGCAACGGGGACGGGCATCGCCCATCGCCCGATCCTTCGATCCTATCGGCGCTTCCGGAACGCGCCATGAGCCATTCGGCCGCCGGTCCGACCGGGTCCTCAGGCTGGGGTGACGGCGCCGTCGGTGGTAGCTTGCCGCGATGCTCGTCGGCCCCCGCTCGCCCCGTTCGCTCCTCCTCTCCGCCGCGACCCTGTCGTTGCCCCTGCTGCTGGTCGCCTGCGGCGGCGGCGCGCCGAAGGGCCCGATCGACGGCGGCGCGGCGATGCGCCACGTCGAGGCGATGGTCAAGATCGGCCCGCGCCCGTTCGGCTCGCCCGAACTCGCCAAGACCGCCGACTACATCCAGGCCGAGGTCGAGAAGCTCGGCCTGAAGATGGAGCGCCACGAGCTCGAGCACGCGAAGGAGAAGAAGACGATCCGCAACCTCTACACGCGGATCGACGGCGAGGACCCGGTGAACGGCCCGATCCTGATGTTCGGCGCCCACTACGACACCAAGCTCGCCGCGGGCCACGACGACAGCAGCCACAACTTCCCGTTCGTCGGCGCCATCGACGGCGGCGGTGCACCGGCCCTGCTGATCGAGCTCGCACGCGCGATCAAGGCAGGGACGCCGAAGCCGAAGGCCAACGTCTGGTTCTACTGGATCGACGCCGAGGAGTCGGTCGACTGGATCTGGAACGACGATCGTGCGCTGCTCGGCAGCGACGCGTTCTGCACGATGCTGTCGCAGACCAAGGTCATGCCGCGCGTGAAGGCGTTCGTGCTGCTCGACCTGATGGGCAGCAAGAACATCAAGTTCGACAAGGACGCGGAGTCGAACAGCTCGCTGATCGAGTTGTTCAAGAAGGCCGGCGACCGGCTGGGCATCGCCGACCGCGTGTTCCCGCTGCCGATGTCGCCGGTCAAGGACGACCACCTGAACTTCCGGAGGTTCGGGGTGCCGACCTTCCTGATGATCGACTTCACCTTCCGGGTCCCGGCCCACCTGCAGCAGCTGCGACCGAACCAGCAGCCGCAACAACGCGACGGCTACGAGCAGTGGTGGCACACGCCGGACGACAACCTCGAGGCGATGGACCCCGTCTCGCTGGCGATCGCCGGCAACCTGGTGATGGAAGCCCTGGCCGACCTCGACGCCTTCGTGCACAAGAAGTGAGCACGCCGATGCAGCGACACAGCGCGATGCTGGTGGCCGGCCTCTGCGCCGCGTGCCTCGGTGCCGGCATCGCACTGCAGCAGGGTGGCGACACGCCCCTGCGCGCCCCGGCCCCGACGACGGTCCGCCAGCAGGCCGAGATCGACAAGGGCAAGGCGCCGCGGCTGCAACCGGTGCCAGCACCGAAGGACCTCGGCGACCGCGCGTTCGCGCACGTGCGCACGCTGGTCGGCTTCGGACCGCGCCACACCGGCGCACAGCCCACTCCGGGGTGGACGCAGCAACTCGACCACATCGGCACGACGCTGCGCAGCTTCGGCCTCGCGCCCGAGCGCGACGTGTGGACCGATCGCAAGGAGCTGGTGACGTTCTGCAACGTGCGCGCAGCGATCCCCGGCAAGCGCAAGGACCGCATCCTGCTGGCGTGCCACCACGACACCAAGTGCACCACCGGCCACGCCGACCCGGCGCACAACTTCACGTTCACCGGCGCCAACGACGGCGCCAGCGGCGTCGGCCTGCTGCTGGCGCTGGCCGAGGTGCTGAGCAAGCAGCAGCACGAGGCGACGATCGAGCTGGTGTTCTTCGACGGCGAGGAGAGCCTCGACTGGGCATGGAACGACGCCGCCAGGGCCCTGTTCGGCAGCAAGCGCTTCGTCAAGCAGCACCGCGACCAGAGCCTCGTCGGCGACGAACCGCGCATCGCCGCGGTGGTGCTGCTCGACATGGTCGGCCGCACCGACCTGCACATCCAGGAAGAGCTCTACTCGACGCACCGCCTGCGCGAACTGGTCTACGGCGCCGCCGTGGCCACCGGCCACGAGAAGCTGTTCTTCCAGCGCGCCGAGGCGGCCAGCGACGACCACAAGCCGTTCCTCGAGGTCGGCATCCCGGCCGTCGACCTGATCGACCTCAACGGCAACCCGCACTGGCACAAGGCGACCGACACGATCGAGAACGTGTCCGCGGCGAGCCTGCAGAAGGTCGGCGAGGTCGTGCTGACGCTGCTGCCGGCGATCGAACGCGAGTACGTGCTGCGCAAGGACTGAGCACGACGGCGCATGGATGCCTCCTTGCCAGCCGGAGCCCTGCGGCGCCTCGACGCGACCGCCCCATCGGCGGCGCCGTTGGCAGCCGCGTCGACGCACGAATTGATCGCCGCGCTGCGCCAGCGCCTCGGGGCGGTCGACCGCGGCGCCGCGACCGGCGACCTCGCCGACCAGCTGGGCCTGCTGTCGATGGATCTCGAGGTCGAGTTCGACACGTTCGCCAACCGGTTCTCGCGCCGGCACGCGCACGAACTGTTCGCGATGGCCGGCCGGTTCCTGCGCTCGGGCCAGCTCGACCTGCGCGGCGCCGTCGTCGCCGAACTCGGCTGCGGTTCGCTCAACCCGCTCGGCGCCCTGCTGGTGTTCCTGCTCGCCGGGGCACGGCAGGCGCACGGCTTCGACCTCGACCCGCCGCAGGACGAACGTGCCGCGACCCGGGCGCTCGCGCGCCTCGCCACCTACATGCTCGCCGAACCGGCTCTGCTCGCTCCTGGCCTCGGCTTGTCGCGCGACGACGTGGCGCGTCGATTCCAGGGTTTCGACCTGATCCGTTTGTGGCTCGGCGATCCGGGCGGCATCGATGCGCAGCGGCTGCAACTGCACCGCAGGGCCGCCGAGACCACCGGCCTCGCCACCGCCTCGGTCGACCTCGCCTACAGCGTCTCGTTCCTCGAACACGTCGCCGATCCGGCCGCGACCATCGCCGAACTGGCGCGCATCACCCGCCCCGGCGGCTGCGGGGTGCATGCGATCGACGTCAGCGACCACCACGCCTACGGCGACGCAAAGCACCACCCGCTCGACTTCCTGCGCCAGGCTCCGGGGCCGGCGTTGGTGCACGGGTCGAATCGGCTGCGGCTGCCGCAGTTCGTGCCGCTGTTCGAGCAGCACGGATTCACCGTCGACGAACTCGAAGTGCACCAGCGGATCCCGGTCGACGAGGCGCTGCACGCGTCGTTCGCGGAGCCGTTCCGCGCGCTGCCGCGCAGCGACCTCGAGGCGCTCGGCGGCATGCTGTTCGTGCGCCGTCGCTGACCAACGCCGCATCGCTTCCTCTCACGCCGAACGACGCGCTGCGAGCAAGGCGAGAACGCCGCCGTTGGCGGACGGCTTCGACCAGCACGCTTCCGCTCCCGCCACCAGCAGGCGCGCGGCGTGGCCGGCGAGGTTGGCGGAGATCTCCAGGATGCGTGTCGCCGCGCCGCGCCCGGCAGCCGCAGGTCGGTGACGACCGCCGCGCGCGTCGACGACCTCGAAGCCGAGCTCCTGGAGCTCGTCCTGCAGAGTGACGACGATCGTCGGTTCGTCGTCGACGACCAGCACGCTGCATCCGTGTTCAGCGCGCACGCGACAACCACCCGGCGTCGAGCCGGTAGAGGTCGTGGTCGAGCTGCGGCACTGGCAGCCCGGCGCGCACCACGGCGAGCCGCGCCGGGGCGAACAACGGCACGATCGGCAGCAGCGCGTCGAGCCGGGCCTGGATGCGCGCGTAGTGCTGCGGCCACGTCGCCGGATCGGCGGCGCCGAGCAAGCCGTCGATCGCGGCGACCAGCTCGGCATCGCGCGGAGCCTCCGACGAACCCGAAGACGCCGAGCCGACGACCGCGGCACCGAAGCGATCGACGACGGTGAACGGATCGTAGGGCACGCCGTGCGTGCGCTCGAGGCGCAGGTCCCAGTCGCCCGCGTCGCCGTCGGCCAGCAAGGCGACCGGCAGGCCACGGCGCTGCAGTTGCGCCACCAGCGTCGTCACCAGCAGCGGATCCGCGCGACCGGGATGCAGGCGCAGCGGCGCCGCCGACGACAGCCCGTTCGCCGGCGCCGCCACCGCGGCCCCTTGCGGCCAGTCGACGACACTCGGGGCGGCGTAGCCGCGCGTGCCGACGCCGAAGCCGAACGCGGCGACGCGCACCAGCTCGTCGCGATCGACCGCCGCCGCGACGGCCTGCCGCAGCGCCAGGTCGGCCAACGGGCCCCGATCGAAACGCAGCGCCAGGTGCCACACCGACGAGCCGGCGGCGGCGACGACCTGCACCCGCGGGTCCTTCTGCAGCTGGACCGCGCGCGCGGGCGCGATGGCGACGAGGTCGCTGCCGACCACCGCGTCGACGTCGCCGCGCAGCAGCGCGTCGAGCGCATCGCCGTCGACGTGCACGAGGTCGACGAGGGCTTCGCCACCGACCTGCCGGTAGCGCAGCGCGCCGTCGCCGGCCACGGGCCCCACCACCGCGAACGGGCCGGAGCCGATCGGCCGCACGAACTCGCCTTCGCGCGAGAACGCGCCCGGCCCCTGCACGGCGGCCGGGTTGATCGCGCACAGGTCGGCGAGCAGCGCCGCCGGCTGCGCCAGTTCGAAGCGCAGCTGCCGCGGCCCGGTCGCACGCACGCGTTCGACGTGCCGGGCACTGCGCAGCCAGCCGTGCTCGGGCAGCCCGAGCCAGCGCTCGCAATGCACGGCGACGTCGGCGGCGGTCACCTCGCGGCCGTCGTGCCACTTCGCCCCGTCGCGCAGTTCGAGCACCAGCGCCTTGCCGCCGTCTTCGACGCGCCACGATCGCGCGAGCCCCGGCGCGAGACGCCCGTCGGCGCCGATCCGCACCAGCGTCTCGTAGGCGAGCGTCTTCGTCTCGAAGCCGCCGCGGTAGCGCAGCGGCGACAGCTCGGCGAGGCCGCGTTGGCCGAGCCGCGCGGCGACGCGCAATGCGCTCGGCGCCGTCGGGGCCGCGGCCGCGGGCGAACGTTCCGCCGCTGCGACCGCCATGCCCGGCACGCCGTAGCCCGCCGGCCGCGCCAGCAGCACGACCTGCCCGTCGAAGCCCGAGGCGACCAGCTCGTCGGTGCCGTTCCTGCCGTCGAGTTCACCGACCGCGAGCCAGTGGCCCTTCTGCGCCGACTGGAAGATCGTCTCGACCTGCCAATCGCCGCCGCTGCGGCGGTGCACCAGGTGCACCGTGCGGTCGTAGCCGTAGGCGGCGACGCATTCGCGGTCGTCGGCGAAGAAGCGGCCGGACGCGATGCCGCGCAGGCCGAGGCCACAGGCCAGGATCGCTTCGCGGCGAACGCTGCCGCCGGCGGCGAGTTCGGCGCGCACGACGACGCCGTCGTCGCGCGTCACGTACATCACCCCCGGCCGGCCTTTCGCCAAGGCGATGCGTCCGAGACCGCTGTCCTCGTGCAGCAGCACCTCGCTGTGCAGGGCGCCGTGTGGCTGCGTGCCGTCCGCCTGCAGCCGCATGCGCAGCAGGTCCCCCGAACGGCTGACGCCGTAGATCGTCGCCGGCGCGCCGGCTGCCCCCGGCACGACGACGCAGTCGCGCACACGCCCCGGCACGTGACCGACCTTCCGCATCGCGAACGCATCGCCGTCGCCGTTCGGCACCAGCTGGTGGACCGCACCGGTGATCGCGAAGGCCAGCAGCTCGTCGTGGCCGCCGGGCACCAGGTCCGCCGCCACCACCGCGTGGAACTCCTCACCCGCGGCGTGGCCGATCTCGACGCTGTCGAGCTGGAAGCGCGCGAACGGCTGCGGCCGCAGCGTCACACGATGCAGCGAGCCGCCGCGCCCGCCGGCGTAGAGCTCGCGCCCCGGCACCCGCGGATCGACGTCGGCGGCGCGCGTCGGCGCCAGCCACTGGCCGTCGGCCACCACCGAGTGCGCGGTCCACTGGCCGCTGTAGACGGTCAGCAGCAGGAAGCGCCCCTTGTCGTCGGCGGCGATCACTTCGTTCTGCCCGAAATCGGCGACGACCTTGTCGACGTGCAGGTACCAGACGCCGCTGTCGGCCTGGTGGATCTGCTCGGCGCGCCAACCGTCGCCTGCCGGGAGCGGTGCCGACGGCGTCGTGGTCTGCGCGGCGAGGGTGGACAGCAGCAGCGAGGCCGCGAACGACGACGAGGCACGGTTCATGGACGGCACGGGCTTGGGCAAGCAGCGTACCTGCGCCGTGCCGCCGCACGAACACTCCCACCGGCCCCTGCCGACCGCCGGCTGTCGTAGGGCACCGGCCACACGCTGTGCCCCATCGGTGACACGAGGCGCACCCTCGCTCGCCTCGCGGCACCGGCTAGGCTCTTCGCCGATGCCGACCGTCCAGCGCCAGGGCCGCACGATCCACCACTCCCGCGAAGGCGACGGCCCCGGCGTCGTGCTCGTTCCGGGCCTCGGCTCCGGCGCCCGGCTGTTCGGCACGCTGCCGCGCCGCTTCGCGCGCGCCGGCTTCACCTGCTGCGCCATCGATCCGGTCGGCCTCGCTCCGAGCAGCGAACTGCCCGGCGGCGTGTTCGACTTCACGCAGGCGGCGCACGACGTGCTCGCCGTCGCAGCCACACTGCCGGGCCCGGTCGCCATCGTCGGCACCTCGCTCGGCGGCAAGGTCGCGTTGTGTGCGGCGGCGACGCACAGCGAGCACGCGCACAAGCTGGTGATGCTGTGCAGCTCGGCGCTGCAGACCCAGCGCAGCAAGCGCGTCTACCGCTGGTTCGAGCTGCTGTGCACCGAGATCGACGGCCGCTTCCTCGGCGACCTGACGGCGCCGTTCCTGTTCGGCGACACGTTCCTGAACCAGAAGCCGGGCGTCGTCGACGACATCGTGCGCAGCACCAAGCCGAGTGCCGAGTCGCGCGCGTTCATGCAGGCGCAGGCGCGGGCGCTGCAGAGCTTCGACGGCGAACGGCTGTGCGCCGAGGTGCGCTGGCCGACGCTGTGCCTCGCCGGCGGCGAGGACACGCTGACGCTGCCGCGCGAAGTGGCGGCGACGGCGGCGTTGATCCCGGGCGCCGAGCACCAGTGCTTCGCCGACGCCGGCCACAGCCTGCTGCTCGAGAGTGCGCCGGCGTTCGACCGGCTGGTCGCCTTCCTGCGCGCGAACTGAGCACGCCCCTCAGTGCAGCGGCACCAGCACGCTCGCCGCCAGCTGCGGGTCGCCGCGTTCGGCCATCGTCGTGCACAGGACGCGCAGCGACGGCGCCAGCGACACCGTCGACGACTTGCCGTCGAGCACCAGTGCGAGCGGCTTCGTGCAATCGACGATCCGCGCATCCAGCCACGCTTCGCCGTCGGCGCACTCCTTCGTCGTCACCTTCAGCGTCTGGCCGACGAGCTCCGCGTCGAGGCGCTTGCCTTTGGCGGCCGCCGCCACGCGCAGCCAGTAATGGTCGCGCACGGTGACGTCGGTCAGTTCCCAGCGCAGCGAGCGCGGCTGGCTGGTGCGCACCAGCGGCACCAACTTCGCAAGCAGGTCGCGGTCGGGCAGGCCGGTGTGCCCGTTCTTCTCGACGAACGTGAACGTGAACGGGTACTGCCCCGGGTGCTGCTTCTGCAGCGCCTCCAGCTCGGCGGCGAACTTCTGGCAGCGCTCGGCGCGGCCGTAGGCGGTGTCCTTGCCGCCGACCATGAACGAGAACGGCAGCGTGTGCAGGCCGGTCGCCACCGTTTCACCGTCGGTCGGCGCCGCGGCGCTGCCGTGCACGGCGGCGAACCGGTGCGGCAGCTTCGGCCCGATCGCGAACGCGCCGTAGCCGCCGTGGCTGTAGCCGAGTGCCACCACGCGATCCGGATCGACGTCGGCGCAGACGACGAACTGGCGGATCAGCGTCTCCAGCAGCGGGTAGAAGTAGTCGGTGTAGAAGCCGTTCCACTCGTCGGTCGGCGCCCGCAGCGCGCAGTACAGGTAGCCGCCCGCCTCCGGGTGGTCCTTGTAGTAGATCTGCATGTGCTGCCACTGCGAGTCGTTGACGCGCTTCGGCGCGTTGCCGCCGCCGTGCATCGCGATCACCAGCGGCCAGCGGCCGTTCGCCGGTTTGTCGCCGACCTGCTTCACCGTGAACGGGCTCTGCTTGTCGCCGGCGCGCACGATCTTGGCGTCGAAGTCGGCCTGCAGCTTCGTGCGCTCGTGAGCGGCCCACGCGGCGGCTGCGATCGCACGCAGGCGCGCGTCGCCGGCGGCGGTGGCGAGTTCGGCGTCGAGGTTGCGGTCGAACTCGAACGTCGCGCGGCGCGCTTCGTCGGCGGCGAAGAAGCGATCGAACTGCGCCCGCAGGGCAGCGGCGGCCGAATCCTGCGCCGCCGGATCCTGCGCCGGCGGTTCGCCCATTCCCGCCGCCGTCGCCAGCGCCTGCAGGCCCACTGAGCGCACCTCGTCGACGGCGCTCGCCGAGGCCGGAGCCGCGTAGCGCGCCGACACGTCCTCGCCCCACAGCTCGATGCCGCGCCCCCAGCCGGCGGCGAAGCGTTCGCCGGTGCGCGCGAACGACACCGCCCACAGCCGATTCTCGCGCGGGGCCGCGGCGCTTTTCGCCGCGTCGCCGGCGAACCAGCCGCGATCGAGCCCCGCCGGATCCGGCTCGTCGGCGCCGACGAAGCGCCAAGCAGCCCCGTCCCACACCTCGACCCAGGTGTGGTTGCCGTCCTTGTGCGGCCACTTCACCGACACGAGGCGCGCCGGCACGCAGCACGCGCGGCAGGCGTCGGCGAGCAGGATCGACAGCCCGGTGCAGCTCGCCTTGCCCTGCGCGATCGACGCACTCGGCGCCTGGTCGGCGCGCGCGCGGCCGGTCGAGTAGTGCACGTTCAGCACGTTGAAGATCGTCTCGTTCAGCTTCTTCGCCGCTTCGCCCGGCGTCTTGCAGTCCACCACCGTCGGCAGGAAGCGGGCCTGGAAGTCGCTGCGCCAGTCCTCGCGCGCTTCGTTGGCCTGCGCGTAGGGCAGCACGAACTGCAGGAACAGCGGCTCGGCGAGGTGCTTGCCCCACGGCACCGCGGCGCGAGCGGCGTGGGCCTGCGCCACCTCGCGCAGCAGGAACGCGGCCGTCAGCGTCGTCGCATCGCCGTCGGGCATGTGCTCGAGCAGGAACGCCAGCGAGGCGCGCTGCGCGTCCGGCACCTGCTGCCAGGCCTGCACCAGCTCCGGGCGGTTGCTGCCGGCGCGGACGAAGGCCGCTGCGATCGTCGGCGGTTCCTTCTGCGCGGCGACGGCCGCAGCGAGCAAGGCGAAGACGAACGGAGAGCCGACGGCGGTGCGCACCATGCGCAGAACGTAGCGGCCGACGCGGCCGGGGGCGACGCCGCGCGCACGCCGTTCGCGGTCGCTCAGCCGGCGCGCAGCGTGCCCTGCGAGAACATCCAGAGCCCCGTGCCGGTCGCGGTCAGCACGATCGCCAGCCACAGCAGCACCGCGACGCGATGCCACAGGCGCGCCCGCGGGTCGCGCCACAGCCACACGCCGGTGAGGATCACCGGCAGCGCCAGCAGGCCACCGGCCTTGGCGAACATCAGGTGCGTCGCCTTCACCTCGGCCGGGAACTCGTAGGCGCTGGCGAGTTCTTCGGTCAGCACGATGGTGATCGCCAGCATCGCCATCGTCAGCGGGCCGAGCCAGAGGTGCAGCCGCCGCCGGCGCAGGAATCCCGTGAACAGCGCGGCGACCAACAGCAGCACGGTCGCGACGAACGAACACCAGAACGGCAGCGTGGGCGGCATGACGGAGCCCGGATCGTGCAGCATCGACGGCCGCGGCGGAAGCACGAGTTCGGCCACCTGGGCGCGGCGGGAAGCGTCGGTCGCATCGACCTCGGGCGCGAACCCACGGCGAGGCGCCAGTCCCAGGGCCGCCGCGACCGATGAGCCGGCTGTGGAACGTGATCTGACCCGCGACGAGTACCAGCGATACCACGACCTGATCTACAAGATCGCGGGCATCCACTATCCCGCCGAGAAGATCGAGTTGCTCAGCAACCGCATCCGGAAGCGCCTGCGCGGCAGCCGCACCGACAGCTACGACGCCTACCTGCAGAAGATCCAGCTGGCGGGCGAAGCCGCCGAGCTGCAGGCGTTCCTCGACTCGATCACCACCAACGAGACCTACTTCTTCCGCTGCCAGCGCCACTGGGACTTCTTCCGCCAGTGGCTCGAGCAGCGCGCGGCGTCGAACCGGCGCAAGGAACCGCTGCGCATCTGGTCGGCGGCGGCGTCGACCGGCGCCGAGGCCTACACGATCGCGATCGTGCTGCAACAGGTGCTCGGCACCGGCTTCGGCGGCACCCCGGTCGAAGTGCTCGGCACCGACCTCTCGACGCACGTGCTCGACGAAGCGCGCCGCGCGACGTTCCGCCCGTACGCGTTGGCGCAGACGCCGAAGGACGTCGTGCAACGCTTCTTCACGCGCAGCGACAAGGACGAGTACGTCTTCGACCGCACGCTGGCCAAGTGCGTGACGTTCCAGCGGCACAACCTGATGGAACCCCTCGCCGGCCAGCGGCCGTTCGAGTTCGTGTTCCTGCGCAACGTGATGATCTACTTCGACACGCAGAGCCGCGAACGCGTGCTCGGCCACGTGCTGCAGGTCACCACGCCCGGCGCCCACCTGATCGTCGGCGAGTCGGAGAGCCTGCTGAACGTGAAGCACGGCTTCCACTACCTGAAGCCGTCGATCTTCGTGCGCCAGCCGAGCTCTGCGGCCCCACCCGGCGCTGGCACCGGGGCGGGCGCGTCGCCAGCGGCGAAACCCGCGCGCTGAACTGCGGCGCGCTGCCGCTCCGGCCTCGCTGCTGTCTGGTGCCGGTGCGGACCGGAGCTACGCTGCGGCGATGGTCAAGGTCGTGCAAGGTGCCCTGCGTGGACAGGGCAAGCGCTTCGGCATCGCCGTCGCGCGCTTCAACGAAGTCGTCACCGAGCGGCTGCTGCAAGGAGCCCTCGACGCGCTGCGCCGGCACGGCGTCGCCGACGGCGACGTCACCGTCGTCTGGGTGCCGGGTGCGTTCGAGCTGCCGACCGCGTGCCGCTGGCTCGCGCAGGCCGGCGTCGACGCGCTGGTGATGCTCGGCGCCGTGGTGCGCGGTGGCACCGACCACTACGAATACGTCTGCAGCGGCGTCACCGATGGCGCCATGCGCGTCGGGCTCGACACCGGCCTGCCGCTCGGCTTCGGCGTGCTGACCTGCAGCGAGATGGAGCAGGCGCTGGCGCGCGCCGGCGGCGAACACGGCAACAAGGGAGAGGACGCTGCCATCGCCGCGTTGACGATGCTCGACGTGCGCGCGCAGCTGCCCAGTCCCGGTGCTGGACGCACGGGTTGATCGCCGCGATCGGCCCGCTACCCTTGGCCGGCCCGTTTCCCCCGGAAACCGCTCCTTGCCAATGACCGCCCCCATCCGCCGCCGCTCGCGCGCTCGCGAGATCGCCATGCAGGTCCTGTTCCAGTTCGACGTGCGTGGGGAGCGCTACGCCGACGAAGCCGGCAAGACGGTCGCGGGCCTGTGCGAGAACGAAGCCGAGGGCGAAGGCGACGTCGTCGAGTTCGCCGCCAGGCTGGTCGAAGGCACGCTGCAGCATCGCACCGCGATCGACCAGCGCCTGCAGTCGGTGACGCGCAACTGGGACCTGCGCCGCATGGCGACCGTCGACCGCAACGTGCTGCGCATGGCGACCTACGAGCTGATGTTCTGCACCGACGTGCCGCCGAAGGTGGCGATCAACGAAGCGATCGAGCTGGGCAAGAAGTTCTCGACGGCGAACTCCGGCGGCTTCGTCAACGGCATCCTCGACCGCATCCGCATCGACCTCGAGAAGGAGCGGAAGACGCAGCCCGCCCCGCCGGTCGGCGGTGCCGAGGCCTGACGGCGACCCGGTGCGCGCCGCATCGTTGCCCGGCCGGCATCCTTGCCCCACACTGCGCCCATGGTGTTCGGCAAGCTGCTCGGTGCGCTGAAGAAGACGCGCGACCTCCTGACCGCGGGCCTGTCGCGGCTGTTCTCCGGCCGCAAGCTCGACGAGCAGTTCCTCGAGGAGCTCGAAGAAGTGCTCTACAACAGCGACCTCGGGCCGGTCGGCACGCGCGTCGTCGAGGAGCTGAAGGTCGCCTACCGGAAGAAGGAAGTGAAGGAGACCGCCGAGGTGCCGGCGTTCCTGCGGCAGAAGCTGCAGCGCATGCTCGACGGCTGCGAAGCGCCGCTGGCCAAGGCCGCGAGCGGCACCACCGTGGTGATGATCGTCGGCGTCAACGGCGCCGGCAAGACGACGTCGATCGCCAAGCTGGCGCGCCACCTGCAACAGCAGGGCAAGACGGTCATGGTCGGCGCCGGCGACACGTTCCGCGCCGCCGCCGTCGAACAGCTGACACTGTGGGCGCAGCGCCTCGGCATCCCGATCGTGAAGCAGGGCCACGGCGCCGATCCGGCGGCGGTCGCATTCGACGCGGTCAGCGCCGCGGTCGCGCGCAAGGTCGACTACCTGCTGCTCGACACCGCTGGCCGTCTGCACACGCAGAAGAACCTGATGACCGAGCTCGAGAAGATCGTGCGCGTGGTCAAGAAGCAGCTGCCCGACGCACCGCACGAGACGCTGCTGGTGCTCGACGCCACCACCGGCCAGAACGCGATCCGCCAGGCCAGCGAGTTCGCGCGCTCGGCGCCGGTCAGCGGTCTGATCCTGGCGAAGATGGACGGCACGGCGAAGGGCGGCGCCTTGTTCGGCATCCGCGACGCGCTGCCGGTGCCGGTCAAGTTCCTCGGCGTCGGCGAAGGCATCGACGACCTCGAGCCGTTCGCCGTGCAGGGCTTCGTCGACGCGATCCTGAAGTTCGACGGCGCGCACTCGGCATGAGCGGCGGCAGCACAGCCGCGCCCGCGGGGCCTCCGGCTGGCGTGCCCGCAGTCCCGCCGCACGACCCCACGCCGGCGTGGCCGACGTGGCTCCTGCTCGGACTGCTGGTGCTGCCGTTCCACCCGCTGTGGGTCGACTTCGAACAGGTGCGCCGAGGCCTCTTGCTGCTGCTCGCCGGAGCCGCACTGGTGCTGCTGCCGCGGCTCCGCGCGGTGCGCGGCGAACGGGCGGCGCTCGGCTTCGTCGGCTTCCTGCTGCTGTGCGGCCTCGTGCGCGCGGCCACCGACGCGTGGCTGCGTGACCCGAAGACCCCGGCGTCGTTCCAGGCGGCAGAAGCCGGCTATCGCCTCGCCCACTGGCTGGCGCTCGGCGTGCTGCTGCGCTTTGGCGCCATGCAGCGAACGCGCGCGGCCCTGCCGTTCGCCAGCGTGCTGCTGGCCACGTCGTCGTTCGGGCTGCTGCAGCGCCTCGGCCTCGGCGAGATCGCCGGCTACGGCGTCGAACGCGAGCCGGTGTCGACGCTCGGCAACCTGAACGTCGCCAGCGAGTGGACCGCGGTCGCGGCGATGGTCACCGCCGTGCTGCTGCCGCGGTGCACCGGCCGCACGCGCATCGTGGCGATGGCGGCGCTCACGTTCGCCGCCGCCTACCTCGTGATCGACGGCTCGCGCTCCGGCCTGATCGCGCTGCCGATCGGCCTCGTGCTGCTGGCGATCCTGCGCCGCCGCGAACAGCCGTGGCCGCCGCTGCTGCTGGCCCTGCTCGGCGGGCTCGTCGGCATGGTGATCGCCGCGGCAACAACCCAACCCGAGCCGACAGACGCCGCGGCTGCCGCGGCGGAACGCGAACGCGGCACCAGCACGCTGCAGGTGCGGCTCGAGATCGCCAAGGGCACGACGCGGCTGTTCGGCGAGTCGCCGATCTTCGGCCACGGCCCCGGCCAGTTCGCGATCCACTACCCACGCTTCCGCAGCCAGGACGAGATCGAACTGTCGAGCCACGGCCGCGCCTTCGCGGCCGAGGTGCGCACGGCGCACGACGACTGGCTCGAACTGCTGGTCGACGGCGGCCTGCCGGCGCTGGTGCTGTTCGCGGTGATGCTGTTCGTGCTGCAGCGCCACCAGCGCGACAAGCAGAACCTGCTGCCGCTGTTCGTCGTGCTGCTGCTGATGCTGGTGCGCTCGCCGCTCGGCAACGCGCCGGCGATGGCGGCGGCGCTGTGGCTGGTCGGCGAACCGGACGGCACGGTGCGCGAACGGCCGTGGACGCGGCCGCTGGCGGTGCTGCTCGGCCTCGCCATGCTGGTGCTCGGCCTGCTGCCCATCGCCGGCAACTGCGCCGCCGTGCCATACCTGAGCGCCGCCGCACGCCGGCAGCCGCCAGTCGGCGCCGGACACCAGGAGAGACCCATCGACGCCATCGCGGACGCGTCATGGTGGATGCCGTTCGAGCCGCGCTGGCTGTCGCTGATGGCGCAGGAGGAAATCGGCCGGGGGAAGCTGGCAGCGGCGCGCGTGCACGCGGCTTCGGCGGTGGCCCTGCGTCCGTTCGATCCGCAGAGCTACGTGCTGCTGGCCGAGATCCTGATCGAAGGCAAGGCGCTGGACCAGGCCGCGCCCCTGGTGCGCTTCGCGCTCGGCCTCGACCCAGTGCATCCGCAGCTACGCGAACTCGACAGCTTCCTGCGCATGCAGAAGGGCGATGTCGAGGGCGCGATCCACGCGGTCATGGACCATCCGCACGCGCGGCTGCGCGCCAATCTGGCGGAGCACTTCCGCAACCTCGCACAGACCAGCCGGAAGCCGGCCGAACGTGCGCGCTACGAAGCCGAGCATCACTTCGTCGCCGCCGTCGACGGGCTCGGCAAGAAGGACGACGCGTCGCTGCAGGCGACGAGTGAACATGTGCAAAAGCTGGTGACGGCGATGCGCGCGAGCAAGCAGCGCGACGTGCGACCGCTGCTGCTCGGCGCACTCAGCTTCCTCGACCGCGGCCAGATCCAGGACGCGATCGACTACGGCAAGGCGGCGGCGAAGCTGCCGGGGCTGCAGCCGTACCAGCGGGCGCTGCTCGGCGACCAGCTGCAGCGGCTGCGCAACTACGAAGTCTGGCAGCCGGTGCTCGACGCGCGCTGAACCGGCGGCCCGGGCCGCGAGCCCATCGCCGTGGACTCGAGTGGCTCCTCCACGACCTGGTCGACCTGCTGTCGGGAGTCCCTGGTTGCAGCAGCCCTACGAGGCTCGGCAGCTCCGTGGTGGCGCCGCGCCAACCAACCTGGTCCGCTCGGTCTGGGATGGACGAACAGGAGCGGCCGTCGAGGACCTCGACGTTGCATGGCGGTTGCAGGGGAGGGTTCTGGACCGGCTCCACCGCACCCGTCACCCGGTGGCCGGCACCTCGTGCACGCTGAGGCGCCCGTGCCGCAACCATCCTTCGGTGAGCAACCAGGTGCGGGCATCGGTCACCGGCCGCACGATCGCCTCGATGCCGCGCACGCTGATGCGTTCGCGAAAGCCGTGGAACCACGGCGCCGACGTGTAGGTGTCGATCGCCTGCGGCACATGGACCTCGCGGCCTTCGGCGGCGTGCTTGCGCCCGTTGCCGAACACGTAGCGCAGCGCGTTGCGGACCTCGCGCGGGGACTTCAGGATGTGGTCGTGGTAGCGGTCGGCGAACACGCTGCCGCGGCGGGACCACAGCTTGTTGAGGGCTCTGGCGATGCGGATCAGCAGGCCCTGCAGGCCGCGGCTGAGTGCCGTGCGACCCTCGGCCTCGCAGATCAGGTGCAGGTGGTCGTTCAAGACCGCGTAGTGGCACAGGCGGAACGTACCGCTGGTGTTGCGAGCGCAGCCGGCCGCGAACGCCGCCCGCAGGGCGGCGTACTCGCGCTTGCTGCGCAAGCGCGGCAAGCCACTGCGCAGCTTCAGCGTGACGTGCACCGGGAAGCGCTTGGCGAGCGGGGCGCGCGGCCGGTGATCAACGCCGGGCTGGCCGGGGATGTTCGGCTTGCGACCGGCACCGGGACGGGCGCCGCCGCGGCCAGGGCGGAACGGCAGCAAGGGGGCGGTGGGCTCGGCGCTCGCGCGGCTGGCGCCACTTCGGCTGGCGCGCGCGCCGCGGCCAGTCGTCTGGCTCGACGTTCTCTGCTTGCTGCGGCTCCGCGTGCTGCGGTTCTGCTTTCCCGTCCTCCCAATTGCCGGTGCACGCGTTGCCTTCGAATCAGATGCGTACGCTTTCGCCATCGATTGCGCAGAATATGAGCGTCACCGCTCGGAGCGCAAGCATCCACTGGGGAATCCGGCGTGTCGACAACGAGAATCGCCGTTCGTGGCTGCAGCCGTCGGCTCGCGAATGCAGCGCAGAGGGGGCGAAAGGCGCCCGGGACTCTGGGCCAGGGGAACCAAGTCGGCCATCGCGGTAGTCACGGAACGCCGAGATCTTCGATTCGAACCGCCTGAGGGCGCAGAACTCGATTCTGGATCGACTCGGACTTCTCCCGTGACCCAGACTCCTGGCGTCCGCCGCTACCACCATCCGGATCCGGCCAGGCCACGTGGCTTGCAGATGGCCACCAGCTCCGCCGCAGCGGCGAGCTTCCGGCGTTCCAGCCCAGGACCGCGGGGGTGTGGAGCGGGAGTCGCAACCCTGCTGACCGCTCCGTGCGAACGCCAGACCCGCCCCACCACCACCCACGCGGCGGCGCGGGCCGCCGCGTCCTCACGCGCGCATCGCCATGGCGAGACCGACCGACTCGAACGCGACCGCGAGCGCGACGATCGCCTGCGCTGCGTAACCGGCCTTCGCCGGCAGTTCCCGCAGCAGCAGCCCCGTCAGCGCGAACAGCAGCAGCGCCACGAGCCCGCCGACGCCGAAGAACGGCGCGCCCTGGAGCTGCAGCAATGCCGGAACCAGCAGACCCGGCACGGTCGGCAGCGCCAGCCAGTAGGTCGTCGCGCAATGCCCGCAGCCGCTCAGCATGCCGGTGACGACCGGCGCCAGCGTCGGCAGCCAGACCGTGGCCGCCGCCCGCACGAGCGCGCGCCGCCACGGCAGGCCGAGCAACGGCGCCGCGGCCGCCCCGCTCACTTGCCTGCCCCGGCCGGCTCCTTCGCCCCGTCCTTCGCCTTCGCCGCCGCCGCGCGCGCCGCCTTCAGGTCCTCTTCGGCCCCGCACGCGGCGACGAACTGCTCGAACGTCCACGCCTGCGTGCGCAGCGGGTGCTGCTCCGGGAACAGCTGCTGCAGCGTCGGCTGCAGCGTATGGCCGAGGAACGCCATGCCGAGGCGGTTCGCGTGCAGGCGATCGCCTTGCAGCAGCGTGCCCGGCGCCGTCGGCAGCGGCCCGTCCTGCAGCGGCAGCGCCACCCCCTGGTCCTTCATCACCGCGACCGTCGCCGCCAGCGGCACGAGCCGCACGTTCTTGTGCTCGGCGACGAACTTCGCCAGGTCCGCGTTCAGCAGCTGCAGCTGCTCCTGGTTCGGGATCTGCGCCGGCGCCAGCATGCGCCGCGCCGCCCCCTGCATGTCGGGCAGGTCGCCGATCACGACCGGCACCTCGAGCCTGCCCAGCATCGCGAGCCCCTTCTGCAGCAGCTCGCGCCGCGCCTTCGTCTCGTCGTCGCCCTTCATGTAGCCGTAGGCGAACCAGAACGGGAAGTCGACCGCGAGCACGGCGTCGGGCTTCGCCTTCTGCACCGCCTTCACCTGCTCCTCGCCGATGCGCTCCGGTGCGGTGAACATCGCCATCATCGACAGCGGCGAGTGCGTCGTCGCCTTGCCGTGTTCGCCGCACCACGCCTTCAGCAGGTGCTGCATCGTCACCGTCTCGCCGGTCTCGGTGGCGCCGGTCATCGGCCCGTCGCGGAAGCCGCCGCTGACGCTGGCGCCGATCACGCGCACGTGGAACGGCTGGTTCGCCGCCTTGCTCGCCGCGGCGGCCGGTGTCGCCGCCGGCTCCTGCGCCAGCAGCGCCGCGGTGAGCCACGGGAACAACAGGGACAAGGACAGCGACGGCAGGCGCATGGGGTTCTCCTCGGACGTTCAGCGCAGCGCCGCCAGCACGAGGTCGTGCAGCGCGCGGCGCACCGCCTGGATCTTGTTGTTGACGCGGGTCGGATGCACGCGATTCGTCAGCAACACCACGCACAGGTCGTGCTGCGGATCGCACCACAACGAGGTGCCGGTGAAGCCGGTGTGCGCGAACGTGCCCGCCGGCACGGTGCTGCCGGCCCAGCCGCCGTCGCCCGGCAACTGGAAGCCGAGCCCGCGCGAGCTGTCGGTGCCGACGCCGGCCGGACGCGTCGCCGCGTCGACCAGCGCGCGCGGCAGCAGCCCGCGGCCGCCGCCGAGCAGCGTGGTGCCGTACTCGAGCACGTCGGCGCCGGTCGCGAACAAGCCGGCGTGGCCGGACACACCGCCCATCGCGAACGCGTTCTCGTCGTGCACGAAGCCGCGCACGATGCCCGCACGCCGATCGTCGCGCTCGGTCGGCGCCGCCCCGGCCAGCGGCTTGCCGTCGGTCGGAGCGAAGCGCGCGCGCGCCATGCCGAACGGCGTCAGCACCTCGCGCTGCACGAAGCGATCGAAGCTCTCGCCGCTCGCCGCTTCGACGACCGCCATCAACAGCACGAAGCCGAGGTCGCTGTAGGTCGGGCCCGCGCCCGGTTCGTACATCAGCCCTTCCTGCGCCGCCGCCTGCACGATCGCCGCCTTGCCTTGCAGCGTGCGGTAGTAGCGTTCGTAGGCCGGCAGGCCGCCGTTGTGCGCCAGCAGGTGGCGCACCGTGACGCGCTCCTTGCCGGTGCCGGTGAACGCCGGCAGCCACTTCTGCACCGGATCGTCGAGCGACAGCTTGCCGGCAGCGACGAGGCGCAGCACCGCCGGCGTCGTCGCGCACACCTTGGTCAGCGACGCCAGATCGAACAGCGTGTCGGCGGTGACCGCCGGCGCGTCGGCTTCGTAGCCGAGCTTGCCGACTGCGGCGTCGACGAAGCGGCGGCCGTGGCGCGCGACGAGGCAGACCGCCCCGGGGAACGCGCCGTCGGCGACCGCTTGCTGCAGCAGCTCCTGCACCTGCGCCGGCAGTTCGGCGGCGAGGCCGGCATCGGGCGTGCTGCCGGGCGCCGCGTCGACGTACAACGACGCGCCGGTGCCGGCCGCCGCGACGCCGGGGATCGTCACCGGCAGCCGCCCGAGCAGCGGCGCCTGGCCGCGCAGCGCCGCCGCCGCCGCGCGTTCGGTGCGTTCGGTCGACACGTAGGCACAGACGTAGGCGTCGATCGCCGGCAGGCTCTGCACGAGGTAGGGATTGCCGAACGACACCGCGACCACCTGCTGGTCCGCACGCAGCGCCGTGAGCAGCGGCTGCAGTACCGGCGGCACCGCGATGCCACCGGCCCACTCGCGCACCTTGACGTGCAGCGCCAGCAGCACGCGCTTCTTGCCGGCGACCAGCGTCGCGGCGGCGGCGACTTCGTCGGCCTTGCTCGCGCCCGACAGACGCACGCTGCCGCCGGCCGCGACCGGCGCCAGCGCGGTGGCGAACGTGTGGCCACCGCCTTCGTCCTTGTCGAGCAGTGTCACCAGCACGGTGTCGTCGGCGACGTCGGTGCGCAGCGGCAGCAGGTCCTCGCGATCGCGCACCAGGGTCAAGCCGCGCGCCGCGATGCGGTCGGCGGTGGCTTGCGCCGCCGGCGTGCCGAGCCGCTGCCGCCAGTCGTCGGCGACGCGGCCGCCGCCGTGCAGCAGCCCGACCTTCGCCTTGTGCTGCAGGATGCGCCGCACGGCGCCGTCGAGCCGCGCCATCGGCACGCGCCCCTGCTGCACCGCCTCGACCACGGCGGCGCGTGCCGCCAGCGGATCGGGCGGCATCAGCAGCACGTCGGCGCCGGCCAGCAGCGCGCGCACGGCGACTTCGCCCGGCGCGAACGCGTCCTTGACGCCGCCCATCTCCAGCGCGTCGGTGACGATCAGGCCCTCGAAGCCGAGCTGCTCGCGCAGGATCCCCGTCAGGATGCGGCGGCTCAGCGTCGCCGGCACGTTCGGTTCTTCGCCGAGCCCCGGCACGCCGAGGTGGCCGGTCATCACCGAGTCGAGCCCGGCCTGCACGGCGGCTGCGAACGGCAGGAGTTCGACGCGCTGCAAGCGCGCCGCGTCGCCCGGCACCATCGCGAGGCCGAGGTGCGAGTCGGTCGAGACGTCACCGTGGCCGGGGAAGTGCTTGCCGCAGGCGAGCAGGCCGGTGCTGCGCACGCCGCGCACCAGCGCACTGCCGAGGCGCGCCACCAGCTGCGGGTCCTCGCCGAAGCTGCGCACGTTGATGATCGGGTTGGCGGGGTTGCTGTTGACGTCGAGCACCGGCGCGAACACCCAGTGGAAGCCGAGCGCCCGCGCTTCTTCGCCGGTGACGCGCCCCATCGCCTCGGCCAGCTCGCTCGAACCGGTGGCGCCGACCAGCATCTGGTTGCCGAGTTCGGTCGCACCCTGCAGGCGGAACCAGACGCCGCCTTCGAAGTCGCCGCCGAGCAGCAGCGGCACCTTCGCCGCCGCCTGCAGCTGCGGCACGAGGCGCGCCGCTTCGTCGACGCTGCCGAGGCTCAGGATGACGCCGCCGAGCTCGGCGTCGCGCACCCAGGCGAGCATCTGCTCGTGGTTGTTCGTCGCCGGCTGCCCGTCGTTGCCGTGCCCGGGCTTGGTCTCGCTGCGCGACAGGCTCCACGACATGAACAGCTGGCCGGCCTTCTGCTCGAGCGAAAGCTTCGCCAGCAGCGCCTCGACCGGATCTTCGACCTCGCGCGCCGGCGGCGGATCCTGCGCACGCAGCGGGGCGGCGACCGCGGCCGCAGCGAAGGCGACGGCCAACGCCGGCGCGGCGACGAACGGGACCACGCACGAGCGCGCGAACGAGACGATGGAGCGATCGACGAGCACGGCGAGAGCGTAGCGAACGCGGCCCGAGGCCGCTCGCGCTCACCCTTGCGACCAGGCCGCGACCTGCTCCGGCGGCAGCTCGCTCGCCGCGTCGCGGTCGAGCAGCACGTGCGCGTCGGCGTGGTGCCGCAGCAGGCTGGCCGGGCAGGCCGGATCGATCGGGCCGCACAGCATCGCGCGCACCGCCGCCGCCTTGCCCTTGCCGAACGCGCACAGCACGAGGCGGCGCGCCGCGGCGATCGTCGCCAGCCCGGAGGTGACCGCCTGCAGCGGCGGTTCGTTCGGTGCGAAGCGCGGCCGCGCGTCCTGCCGCGTCGTGGCCGCCAGCGTCGTCACGTGGAAGCCGCGGTCGAACGGCGTGCCCGGCTCGTTGAACGCGAGGTGGCCGTTGCGGCCGATGCCGAGCAGCTGCAGTTGCACGCCGCCGAACTGCTGCAGCCGCCGTTCGTGCGCCTGCAGGGACGCCGGGGCGCCGTCGCTGGGCACCGGGACGAACGCGTCGAGCGCGCGCAGCCGGGCCAACGGCGGGCAGGTCGCTTCGAGCTCGTGCACCATGCCGCCCGGCTGCGTCGGACCGAAGCCGAGGTACTCGTCGAGGTGCGTCGCGACCAGCGCCGACGCGAACAGCCGTTCGTGCCGCAGTTCGTCGGCCAGCGCCTGCAGGAACCCGGTGAAGGTGGCGCCAGTGGCGAAGCCGAGCACCGGCCGTTGCGGGCCGGCGAGCAACTGGCGCAGCTGGCCGAGCAGCAGCGGCACGGCGGCGGCGGCGGACGGCAGGATGCGCACCATCGGCGGGCGATCGGTGGCGGCGGAAACGCTCGACGCGGCGGTCGGCGCGGCAGCGGACGAAGGACGGGCGGCGGTCATCGGCGCCCCCACTGTGCGACGGGCGGCGGCCGGCAGCAAGCCCGCCGGCTGCAAGCATGCGTCCTGGTGACCGGCTCCCCGAACCGCCATGCTGCGCCGATGACCCTGTCGCGCGACGAACTGGCCCGCATCCAACGCCTGCGCGAACGCTTCCTCGACGACGAGCTCGATGGCGTCGCCGTGCCCGACTACTGGCGCGACGACCGCGACCTCGCCGCCTACGACAAGACGCTGGCGGCGCGCATCGGCTGGAAGTGGGACGCGGCGCTGGCCGAGTGCCGCGACCGCGGCCTGCCGCGCGCCGACGACAAGGTCGTGCTCGACTACGGCTGCGGCTCCGGCATCGCCGCCCGCCGCTTCGTCGCCGCCTTCGGTGCGCGCGAGGTGCGCTGCTTCGACCGTTCGCGGCCGGCGACCGCCTACGCCTGCAAGCAACTGAAGGCGCTGCCGCAGGCGCCGTTCGTCGTGCCGCTGCGCGACGTCGCCGACGAACGCCCCGACGTGCTGCTGGTGAGCCACGTGCTCGGCGAGCTCGACGCAGCCGGCGAACAGCCGCTGCGCGCGCTGATCGACCGCAGCGCCTGCGTGCTGCTGGTCGAACCGGGCAACCGCCGCGTCGCCCGCAAGCTGTCGTTGCTGCGCGACGCGCTGCTGGCGCAGTTCACCGTGGTGGCGCCGTGCCCGCACCAGGGCCCGTGCCCGGCGCTGGCGAACGGCGACGACTGGTGCCACTTCTTCGCGCCGCCGCCGCCGGAGGTGTTCACCGACAGCGACCAGGTGAAGACGTGGAAGGCGCTCGGCATCGACGCGCGCGCGCTGCCCTACTCGTTCGTCTGCCTCGTGCGCACGACGGCCGCCCCCGAACTGCCGACGGTCGGCAATCGCCTGCTCGGCCGCCCCGACCCGCGGCCGCACACGCTGCGCGCACAGGTCTGCCGCAGCAGCGGGCTCGCCCACGTCGAACTGCAGAAGCGCGACCACGGCGAGCTGTGGCGCACGGCGAAGAAGCGGCCGGAAGACGTGCGTTCGCTACCGCTGCCCTGAGGCCTTCGGCTGCTCGCCCGGCTTGCCGGCCGGCGGCGCCTCGGCCGCCTCGCCCGCCGCACCTTTGCGCAGCGGCAGCTCGAACGCGACCACGGCACCGCTCGTCTGCACCGGCACGCGGTACAGCGACGTGCGCGCGGTGACGAACAGCGTGCGCAGGTCGTCGCCGCCGAACGCCAGGTTCGCCGGCACCTCCGGCAGCGCGATCGTCAGCAGCCGCTGGCCGTCGGCGCCGAACACGCGCACGCCGTCGCGCGCCGCCGCCCACAGGTTGCCGTGCTCGTCGCAACGCACACCGTCGGCGCCGCCGTCGAGCCAGCGCAGCGCTTCGCCGAGCGTGCCGTCGTCCTGCACCGGGAACGCGCCGATGCGCTGCTTCCTGCCGCTGTCGGCGATCCACAGCGTCTTGCCGTCGGGCGCGAAGCAAAGGCCGTTCGGCATGTCGAAGTCGCGCTGCACGATGCGCACCGCCTTGGTCTTCGGGTCGAAGCGGTAGACGAAGTTGCCGGCCTGCTCCTGCGCGCGCTTGCCGAGGCCGTAGGTCGGGTCGGTGAACCACACGCTGCCGTCCCGGTGCACGGCGACGTCGTTCGGCGAGTTCAGCTTCTTGCCGTCGTGCGCGTCGACCAGCACGGTCAGCGTACCATCGGCTTCGTGGCGCACGACGTCGCGCGCGTCGTGGCGGCACGACACCAGTTGCAGCTTGCCATCGAGCGTGTTGCCGTTGGCGCCGGCACTGGCGCCGAGTTCCTTCACCCCGTCCTTCTGCGTCCACGTGAACCAGCGCTGCACCGGGATGTCGCTGAACACGAGGCGATGGTTCGCCAGATCCCACACCGGACCTTCGGTGAATCTGTGGTCGGTCGCGAGTCGTTCGATCTTGGCGTCGGCGGCGACCAGCGCCTTGCCGCGCTCGTGCTGGAACGTGACCTGGGCGAACGCCGACGCGACCAGCGCGCACGGCACGACGACGAGAGGAGCGAGGCGCATGCCGGCAGTGTGCGCGGCGGGACTCAGACGCGCCAGACGATGCCGCGGCGGTAGAGCCAAGCCAGCACCGCGTACCAACCGAGCACCCAGACGACGCCGAACGCCAACGACGCGAGGTGCGGATCGCCGATCGGCGCCAGCAGGCACTCGCGGAAGAACCAGGTCTTCACGCCGACCGACTTGCCACCGAGTTCGACCGTCCAGACCGAACCGACGATGCGCGCCAGCAGCGCGCTGCCGACGAACACCAGCAGCGCGTTCTGCCCGTAGACCTGCAGCGGCCGCGCCCAGCGTTGCCAGCCGCGTTGCTCGAACGCCCACACGCACAGCCCGAGCCCGGCCGCGGCGATGCCGCCGGTCCACAGCGCGTAGCTCGGCGTCCACAGCGGCTTGTTGATCGGCAGCGCCCAGCCCCACAGAGCCCCGGCGGCCATCCACAGGCAGCCCAGGCGCAGCAGCGCGCCGATGCGGTCGCCGAGCGGTTCGTCGCGCAGCAGCACGCGGCCGCAGTGCACGCCGAGCAGCGCCGTCGCCAGCGCCGGGATCGTGCTCAGCAGGCCTTCGGGGTCGTACTTGCCCTTCACCCAGATGTGGTCCCCGAACACCGCGCGGTCGAGCCAGCCCTGCAGCGTCGTCATCGGCCCGGCGAGGTCCGGCCAGCCGACGCCCGGCACCGGCACGCACGTCATCAGCAGCGCACCGCCGACGAGGCAACCGACCAGCACCCACCGCTGCACGCGCTCCGACGTCGTGACGAACAAGAGCGCCGCGAGCCCGTAGCAGACGCCGATGCGCTGCAGCACGCCGGGGAAGCGCAGGCTCGCCAGCCGTTCGTCGAACGGCTTGCCGCCGGTCGCCGTCAGCATGCCGAAGACGGGCAGCGCGAGGCCGATCAGCACGAGCCACAGCGTGCGCTTGCCGATGCCGGACAGCAGCGGCCCACGCGGCGCGCCGTTCGCGAGCTTCTTCGACAGCGCCGGCACGATGGCGACGCCGGCGCAGAACAGGAACGTCGGGAACACCAGGTCGGTCGGCGTGCAGCCGTGCCATTCCGCATGGCGCAGCGGCGCGTACTGGTAGGCCGCCCCCCATTCGCCGGGGTTGTTGACCAGGATCATCAACAGCATCGACAGCCCCCGCAGCGCGTCGAGGCCGAGCCAGCGCCCGCCGACCTGCTTGGCAACCGTCGCCGGCTTGCCACTCGTCGCCGCCACCACCGAGCCCGCAGCCGTCATTCGCCGAGCGCCTGCCGCACGCTGCCGTCGTGGGTGAACAGCATCGTGCGCGCCACCGCCGGCTCGACGTGCTTCTTGTGCGCGACGATCGCCGTCTTCACTTCGCCGTCGCAGCGCTGCAGCAGGTCGCGCGCCTGCTCCTCGTTGCAGCCGGTGGCCTCGCCGACGATGCGCACGCTGCGCGCGACCAGCTTCTGGTTGGTCGCCTGCACGTCGACCATCAGGTTGCCGTAGACCTTGTGCAGCCGCACGAACACGCCGGTGCTCAGCATGTTCAGCACCAGCTTGGTCGCCGTGCCGGCCTTGAGCCGCGTGCTGCCGGTCAGCACTTCCGGGCCGGGCAGCACTTCGATCGGCCGCTCGGCGGCGGCGGCGACCGGACTGCCGCGGCTGCAGACGACGGCCGCGGTGAAGGCGCCGACGCTGCGCGCGTGCTGCAAGGCACCGATCACGTACGGCGTGCGGCCGCTGGCGGCGATGCCGACGACGCTGTCCTTCGGCCCGAGCTGCAGCGCCTGCAGGTCGCGCGCGCCGAGCCCGGCGTCGTCTTCGGCGCCTTCGATCGCCTTCAGGAACGCGCCGGGGCCGCCGGCGATCAGGCCGACCACCTGCGCCGGCTGCGCCGAGAACGTCGGCGGGCACTCGGCGGCGTCGAGCACGCCGAGCCGCCCGGAGGTGCCGGCCCCGCAGTAGACGAGGCGGCCGCCCTTGTGCATGCGCACGGCGATCGCGTCGATCGCGGCGGCGATCGCGTCGAGTTGTGCGCGCACCGCGGCGTGCACGTTCGCGTCCTCGTCGTTCATGACGGCGACCAGTTCCCGCGTCGACAGCGCGTCGAGCTGCTGCGTGTGCGGGTTGCGCGCCTCGGTGTCGATCCGGCTGAGGTCGATGCGGCTCATCGTGGCATCGTGGCACCGCGCTGCGTCCGTGGCGAGGGCGCAGGCGTACGCCGCGGGGATGACGTACGCATGGCATCGGGCCACCGCCCCCGGCCATGATGCGCAGCATGCCGAAGTTCCTGCTGTCGCTCGTCCCTGCCGCCACCCTCAGCCTGCTCGTCGGTTGTGCCGGAGCCCCGGACACGAAGCCGGCACCGACGCCCGCGGGTGCGCCGCACACGGCCGCACCGGTCGCTGCCGCGCCGGGCGAGACGCCGCCCACCGACGCCAAGCCCGGCCTCGGCTTCATGCCCGACTACCAGGCGGGCGCCGACGGGGTCACGGTCGGTGGCGTGCGCGAAGGCGGTCCCGCGGCGACGGCCGGCATCCAGGAAGGCGACGTGATCCTGGCGCTGAACGGCATCCGCGTCACCGACGCGCAGAGCTACACCGAAGCGCTCGACGAACAGAAGGTCGGCGCCACGGTGCCGGTGCAGATCCTCCGCGGCAGCGAGAAGCTCGAGCTGAAGGTCACGATCGGCACGCGCCGCCGCTGACGCGATCCGAGCACGGGCCGCGCGGCGAACGTGCGACAGCTCCGCGCCCCTGCAGAGGATCTTCCGGCGCGATGCGACCGGCGATCCTCGAGTCGTCCCTATGCGGCAGCGCAGCCCGTCGGTTCGGCGGGGTCTTGCGTCAAGGAGGGTCGATGCTGGAATCGGGTCTCATGTTCACCACGCGCGCGCGCACGTCGTCGGGGCGCCGTTGGACCTACGCCGACTATTGCCGGCTGCCGGCCGACGGCCAGCGGCACGAGCTGTTGGCCGGGAGGCACGTCGTGTCGCCGGCGCCTGGCATCGGGCACCAGGCGGTCGTGCTCCAGGTGGGCCGTCGCCTGGCGGAGCAGGTGCAGGATCCGGGCGATGGCGTCGTGCTGCTGGCGCCGGTCGACCTGCACCTGCGGCCCTGCACGGTGCTGCAGCCGGACGTGATGGTGGTGATGGGCCGCCTCGGCGACTTCGCCGGCCGCGCGAAGATCACCTCGCCACCGGCGCTCGTCGTCGAAGTGCTGTCGCCGAGCACCAGCCGCCGCGATCGGGGTGCGAAGAGCCGGCTCTATGCGAAGGCCGGCGTGCGCGAGTACTGGCTCGTCGATCCGGACACGCGCACCGGCGATGCGTTCGAACTGGTCGACGGGAGCTACGTGCTGCGCGTGCGCGGCGCCGCGGTGCTGGCGTCGGTCGTGTTCGCCGGGGTGCGGGTCGACTTGCGCTGACGGCGCTCGACGCGTCTCGCTCCGCCGGTTCGGATCGCCGATTCGCTCGCTATGCTCCCCGCCCGCCCTCGGTGGCGCGCGACGACGCATGGCCCAACCCGACGACACGAAGTCCTGCGACGATCTGCTGCGGAGCCGCTGATGGACATCGCCCCGCTCGACCTCGCCCTGCTGGTGCTCTACCTCGGCGGCACGATCGCGTTCGGCCTTTGGATGGGCCGCGGCCAGAAGACGGCGAACGACTACCTGCTCGGCGGCCGCGACCTGCCGTGGTGGGCGCTGCTGCTGTCGATCGTCGCCACCGAGACCAGTACGGCGACGTTCCTCAGCGTGCCGGCCTACGCCTACAGCGCGCAGTTCGGCGGCACCGGCGACCTGCGGTTCCTGCAGTTGCCGCTCGGCTACCTGGTCGGCCGCACGATCGCCGCCTACGCGTTGCTGCCGCTGTTCTTCAAGGGCGAGATGTTCACCGCCTACGACGTGCTGCGGCAGCGCAGCGGCCCGCACGTGCGCACGCTCGCCAGCGGCCTGTTCCTGGTGACGCGAACGCTCGCCGACGGCCTGCGTCTCTACCTGACCGCGGTCGTGCTGCAGGTCATGTTCGGTTGGTCGTTGCCGCTGTCGGTGCTGGTGACCGGCCTCGGCACCGTGGCTTACACCGTGATCGGCGGCATCAAGGCCGTGGTGTGGACCGACGTCATGCAGTTCGTCGTCTACATGCTGGGCGCAGGCGTGGCGCTGCTCGTCATCGGCCAGGAGGTCGGTGGCGGCCTCGGCACCGTGTTCGCGGACGCGCAGCAGGCCGGCCGCCTGCGCGTGTTCGACTTCGCGCTCGATTTCGGCAAGGAACACACGTTCTGGTCCGGCCTGATCGGCGGCGCCGTGCTGACCATGGGCAGCCATGGCGTCGACCAGATGATCGTGCAGCGTTATCTCAGTGCCCGCAATCTCCGCGATGCGCGGCTGGCGTTGCTGTGGAGCGGGCCGGTGGTGTTGCTGCAGTTCACGCTGTTCCTGGCCATCGGCCTGGCCCTCTCGCACTTCTACTCGGTCCACCCGCCGGCGAACCCGTTCCAGAACGGCGACCGCGTGTTCGCCGACTTCATCGTCCACCACCTGCCGACCGGCCTCGTCGGCATCGTGCTCGGCGCGGTCTTCTCCGCGGCGATGTCGACCTTGTCGAGTTCGCTGTCGGCATCGGCTTCGGCGCTGGTCAACGACTTCCTGCTGCCGGCGACCGGCCACGCCACCGACAGCCCGTTCGCGCTGCGAGCCGCGAAGCTGGCGACGATCGGCTTCTGTGCGCTGCAGATCGCCGTCGGCGTCATCGACTACCGCACGGACGGGGAACAGAGCCCCATCGTCGGCAGGGTGCTGGCGATCGCCACCAACACGACCGGCATCATCCTCGGCCTGTTCGCACTGGCGATGCTGCGGCACCGTTCGCCGCGGGCCTCGCTGTGCGGCCTGTGCGCCGGCATCGCGGCGATGGGCTGCGTCGTGTTCGTGCTGCCGGCGTGCGCGATCAAGCTCGCGTGGCCGTGGCACGGCCTCGTCACCAGCAGTGCGACGCTGCTGGTCGGCAGCCTGGTCGCGCGCGTCACCGCGAAGTGACCCACGAACGCGCCGCCGACGAGAATCTGCGGCGCGGCACGCAACGCATCGCGGTCGCGGTCTAGATTGCGCGGCATGACCGCCGCCCGGTTCGCGTCGTTCGCCTTCGGCCTCTGCCTCGCGTCGCTGCCCCTCCCCGCGCAAGCGCCGCCGCCAGCCGCCACCCCGGTGCGCACCGGCATCGACGTGCTCGCCGCCGACGGCTGCGCGCAGCTCGCCGGGCGCAAGGTCGGGCTGATCACCAACCACACCGGGCGCACCGCCGACGGCCGCCGCACCGTCGACGTGCTGCACACCGCCAAGGACGTGACGCTGGTGGCGCTGTTCTCACCGGAGCACGGCTGGGACGGCGTGCTCGACGAGAAGGTCGGCGACACCACCGACCGCGCCACCGGACTGCGCGTGCACTCGCTCTACGGCGAGACGCGCGTGCCGACCGACGCGATGCTGCAGGGCGTCGACACGCTGGTGTTCGACATCCAGGACATCGGCTGCCGCTTCTACACCTACGTGGCGACGATGCGGAACGCGATGGAGGTCGCGGCGAAGAAGGGCCTGCGCTTCGTCGTGCTCGATCGGCCGAACCCGATCGGCGGCGTCGCCATGGAGGGCCCGGTGCTCGGCGACCAGCAGCGCGACTTCGTCGGCGCCCACCGCGTGCCGCTGCGCCACGGCATGACCGCCGGCGAACTGGCGCGCATGATCACCGGCGAAGACGGCCTCGGCGGCGACCTGCAGATCGTGCGCTGCGAAGGCTGGCACCGCGCCGACACCTACGACCGCACCGGCCTGCCGTGGATCGATCCGTCGCCGAACATGCGGCGGCTGTCGCAGGCGTTGACGTATCCCGGCATCGGCCTGCTCGAAGGCACCAACCTGTCGGTCGGCCGCGGCACCGACACGCCGTTCGAGATCCTCGGCGCGCCGTGGATCGACGGGGTCGCGCTGGCGGCGGCGCTGCGCGCAGCCGAACTGCCCGGGGTCGCGTTCGTGCCGGTCGTGTTCACGCCGACCGCCAGCAAGTTCCGGGCGGAACGCTGCGCCGGCGTGCACGTGCTGGTCACCGACTGGAAGGCGTTCCAGCCGGTGCGCACCGGCCTGCACGTGGCGTGTGCGCTGCGGCGGCTGTTCGGCGAACAGTGGGACACGAAGAAGCTCGACTGGCTGCTGAAGCACCCGCCGACGCGCGACGCGATCCTCGCCGGCACCCCGGCCGAGGCGATCGTGGCGACCTGGCAGCAGGAACTCGACTTGTTCCGGTTGCGGCGCAAGCCGTTCCTGCTCTACGAGTAGGCGGCCGCACCATGCCGCACCCGCTCTCCTTCGGTCTCGACCTCGCCTGCCAGACGCCGCACGACCTGCTGCAGAAGGCGCAACGCTTCGGCCTCGTCTGCAACCAGGCGTCGGTCGACCGCCAGTTCCGCCACGCCGCCGACGCGCTGGCGCAGCGTTACCCGGGCAAGCTGGCCGCGATCTTCGGACCGCAGCACGGCCTGTGGTCGACCGAACAGGACAACATGATCGAGACCGGGCACGCGCGGCACCCGCGCCTCGGCGTGCCGGTGCACAGCCTCTACAGCGAGACGCGCAAGCCGCAGCAGCAGTGGCTCGACGGCCTCGACGTGCTGGTCGTCGACCTGCAGGACGTCGGCACGCGCGTCTACACCTACGTGTGGACGCTGACCTACTGCCTCGAAGCGTGCGCGCAGAAGGGCATCCCGGTGCTGGTGCTCGACCGCCCGAACCCGCTCGGCGGCGACGTCGCCGAAGGCCAGGCGCTCGACCTGCGCTTCCAGAGCTTCGTCGGCAGGGCCCCGCTGCCGATGCGCCACGGGCTGACGATCGGCGAGCTGGCGAAGTGGTGCAACGACGTCATGGGCCTGTCGGCCGACGTGCGCGTGCTGCCGATGCAGGGCTGGCGGCGCAGCATGCTGTGGGCGGACACCGGCCGCGCCTGGGTGCCGCCGTCGCCGAACCTGCCGCGCCACGAAGGCGCGCTCGTCTATCCGGGGCAGGTGCTGCTCGAAGGCACCGAGCTCAGCGAAGGCCGCGGCACGACGACGCCGTTCGAGCAGTTCGGCGCGCCCTATGTCGATCCGTGGCAGCTGCAGTCGCTGGCGTCGGCGCACGACCTGCGCGGCGTCGTGCTGCGGCCGGTGTGGTTCGAGCCGACGTTCCAGAAGTTCCACGGCAAGCCGTGCGGCGGCCTGTTCCTGCACGTCACCGAACCGGCGGCGTTCCGTTCGTACCGCACGACGCTGGCGCTGCTGCGCTGCGTGCGCGAACTGTGGCCGACGCAGTTCGCATGGCGGCAGCCGCCGTACGAGTACGAGACGGTGTTGATGCCGATCGACATCCTCGCCGGCAGCGACGGCGTGCGCGCGTTCGTCGACGGCCAGCGGCCGCTGCGCGACCTCGACACGCTGGCAGCACCGCCGGCCGACTGGTGGCAGCGCGTGCGGCGCTTCCTGCTCTACTGACGCGCATGGCCGACGACTCCGCAACGGCCGTGCGTCCGGCAGCGGCCTGGCGCTGGACGCTGCTGGCGATCGTGCCAGCACTGCTGCTGCTGTGGGCGCAGGTCGCCCTCGTCTGGCCGTTCTGCAGCGACGACGCGTTCATCTCGCTGCGCTACAGCGAACGCCTGCTCGCCGGCCACGGCCTCTCGTGGACCGACGGCGAACGCGTCGAGGGCTACAGCAACCTGCTGTGGGTTCTGCTGTGCGCCGGCCTCGGCGGGCTCGGCCTCGACCTCGTCACCGCCGCCCGGCTGCTCGGCGTGCTGGCGACGGCACTCGGCTGCGTGGCGCTGGCGCGCGCGCTGTCGCCGCGGGACCTGCCGTCGGCGGCGTTCGCCGCGACGGCGCCGCTGCTGGCGGCGGCGACGCAACCGCTGCTCGGCTGGACCTGCGGTGGCCTCGAAGGGCCGCTGTCGTTCGCGCTGCTGGCATGGGGCTTCGGCGGGCTCGTGCGGCACTTCGCGAACGAACGGAGCGACGACGCGGCGGCGCCGTGGTCGCCGCGCGGCGGACTGCGCCTCGGCGTGCCGTTCGCACTCGCCTGCTGGACGCGGCCCGACGGCCCGCTGTGGGTCGCGAGTGCCGGCGCGGCGCTCTTGTTGGTCCTGCGTGGGTCGTGCGCCGGACGCGTGCGCGCCGCGTTCTGGCTCGGCCTGCTGCCGATGCTGGCGGTCGGCATGCAGCTCGTGTTCCGCCTCGCCTACCACGGCGACCTCGTGCCGAACACCGCGCACGTGAAGACCGACGTCGCAGCCGGCGCGTGGACGAAGGGCCTCGAGTACGTCGGTGCGGCGCTGCGGCTGCACACGCCGCTGCTGCTGGCGGTGGCGACTGCGTGCCTCACGCTGTCGCTGGCACGTGTCCGCTCGAAGGCCCTCCCCATCGTGCTCGTGCTGCTGCTGCCGAGCGCCGCGTGGTTGTGCTACCTCACCGCCGTCGGCGGCGACCACTTCCCCGGCCGCCGCCTGCTGCACGGCGCGATCGCACCGCTGGTGCTGTTGGCGACGGTGCCGCTGCGCGCGCTGCCGACCACGCGCGCGACGACGCGGCTCGCAGCCTTCGCCCTCGCACTGCTCGCCGGCTGGCAGGCGTTCGCCGTGCGCAGCGATGCCCAGACCCACGAACTGCGCGCCGAGGTCTGGGAATGGCGCGGCCAGCGGATCGGCGAGGCGCTGCAGCGCGCGTTCGCAGCGCAACGGCCGCTGCTCGCCGTCGACGCCGCGGGTGCGGTGCCGTTCTACGCGCAGCTGCCGAGCCTCGACCTGCTCGGCTTGTGCGACCGCACGATCGCGACGACGCCATCGCCGGCGTGGCAAGCGACGATGCGCCCCGAGATCCCGCGACCGCCGGGCCACCTGAAGGGCAACGGCCGCTACGTCATGGAGCGCGCCCCGGACCTGCTGCTGCTGGCGAACCCGCCGTGCCTGCCGCTGCCGGTGTTCGCCAGCGCCTGCGAGTTCGAGGACGACCCGCGCTTCCTGCGCGGCTACCGCTGCGTGATGCTCGAACTGGCCGACGTGGTGCTGCCGCACCAGCCGACGGAAGCGACGCAGCGCACGCCGCTGTGGGTGCGCACCGAGGGGCGCGTCGGCGTGCAGCGCGCGGCGGCCGGCGACACGGTGACGATCCCGGCGTGGTTGTTCGGCGCGCTGCAGCCCGGCGGCCCGATCGTGCGCAAGCACCAGCCGGCGACGAACGACGCCGCGGTCGAAGCCGAGGTGATGGCGCGGCTCGGCGCGGTGACGGCCTGGTACACGGCGACGCCGGCGGTCGCCGTGCCCGGTGCCGACGGCGCGCTGCAGCTCGAACTGCGCGGCGACGGCGCGGTGGCGTTCGAACTGCCGCTGGTCGCGGGTCGCTGGCGCGCCGAGGTCGAACCGCGCGACGCCGCCGTGCGCGTGCTGGGGCCGGACGGCGAGGCGCTGGCGGAGGCGGCGACGTTCGACCTCGGCGCCGACGGCCCGGCGACGCTGCGCCTGCAACGCACGCAGCCGACCCCGACGCGCGTGCGCGCGGTGCGGCTCGTGCGGACGAACTGATCGCGTCCACGCCATCGCTTCACGCGCCACTCATCGTCGCTGCACGGCAGTGCCGACGGTGCTGGCACCATGCAATCCCGCATCCTGCTGTCCGTCCTCGCCGCCACGATCGCATTCGGCGCCACCGCCGAAGCGCAAGGCTTCACCATCGGCAACGTCGTCGTCGTGCGCGTCGGCGACGGCTCGTCGGCCCTGACGTCGGCCGCCGCGCCGATCTTCCTCGACGAGTACACCACCACCGGCACCTTCGTGCAGTCGCTGCCGCTGCCGACCGGCACGATCGGCACCCAGCGCGCGATCACCGTGCGCGGCAACGCCACGTCCGAGGCCTACCTCAACGTCTCGATCAACGGCGCCTTCCTGACGATGTGCGGCTACGACGCCGCCCCCGGCACGGCCGCGGCGCTGACGCAGGACGCCGCGGCGAACGTCACCAACCGCGTGATCGCGCGCGTCGACCTCAACGGCAACATCGACACCTCGACGGCACTGACCGACGCCTACTCGGGCGGCGGCGGCAACCCGCGCTCGGTGATCAGCGACGACGGCAACCAGTTCTGGATCTCGGGCACGTCGACCGTCAACGGCGGCGTGCGCTACGTGACCAGCCTCGGCGACACGACGTCGCTCGGCCTGAACGCCGGCAGCCCGACCAACGTGCGCTGCATCAACGCCTTCGACGGCCAGCTCTACGTCAGCAGCGCGTCGGGCGCCAACATCGGGGTCAACGTCTACGGCGACCAGCTGCCGACGACTCCGGGCCAGCTCGTGACGCAACTGCCGGGATTCCCCACCACCGGCGGCACCAACGCGGCTTCGGCCTACGACTTCTTCTTCGCCGACGAGAACACACTCTACGTCGCCGACGACAACGCCGTCGCGTCGACGGTCGGCGGCATCCAGAAGTGGGTCCGGAACGCCGGCACCTGGACGCTCGCCTACCGCCTGCAGCTCGGCGGCCCGGGCGCCAACACCGCCTGCCGCGGCCTCACCGGCTTCGTGCGCGATGGCGTCACCACGCTGTGGGGCACGGCCAACACCAGCAACACCGGCGGTGCGGCGACGCAGCTGGTCACCGTCACCGACACCGGCCCGGGCTCGACCGTGGTGTCGCTGGCGACGTCGCCGGCGAACACGGCGTTCCGCGGCGTGCGCCTCCTGGCCAAGCCGACGACGCTGCAGCGCATCTCGGCGGCGTGTGGCACCGCCGGCATCAAGGTCACCGGCAACGCCGAGATCGGCACCGTCGTGCGCACGACCATCCTGACGCCGACCGCGATCCCGTTCGTCGGCTACGGCCTGGCGCCCGTCGGGGTGCCGATCTGCGGCTGCACGCTGGTCACCGACTTCGTGTCGTCGGGCCTGCTGTTCGCCGGCGCCACCAGCGCGCTGCCGCTGCCGAACAGCGCGTCGGTCGTCGGTGCGCAGATCTACATCCAGGGCGTCGACCTCGACGTCTTCTCGGCGCCGGGTTGCCTCGGCCTGCCGCTGTTCACGCTGACCGACGGCTTCGCCTTCACCGTCCAGTGAACGGTTCGCGCGGCGGCGCTCGCAGGTCGCCGCCGCGCCGCTGGCGCCGATTTGCGGCGCGCCGCAGCCATGCGGGGTCCTTGACTGAGACTTCACCTTTGGGCCCGTCGACAGGACCGGGGGCCATGGTGTTGGATGGCGGGCTTCCCGATCCACGGACCAACTCCAAGATGAAGCACACCGCTCTCGACGGCCTCCGCATCTGCGTCGCCGCAGCGGCACTCGCCGCCGCCGCCTTCGCCCAGACCCCGCTCACCTACGGCAACCTGCTCGTCACCCGCGTCGGCGACGGCACCGCCACGCTGTCCGGCGTCGCCACGCCGGTGTTCGTCGACGAGTACACGACGTCCGGCACGCTGGTGCAGTCGATCGCGATGCCGACGGTCGCCAGTGGCCTGAACCAGGCGTTCACCAACTCGGGCTCGGCCAGCTCGGAGGGCTTCCTGAACGTCTCGACGAACGGCCTCTACGTGCTGCTCACCGGCTACAACGCCGCGCCGGGCACGACGGCGATCGCCGGCTCGGCCAACCCGCCGGTCTCGCGCGTCATCGCCCGCATCGACCTCGCCGGCGTCGTCGACACCAGCACCGCGCTCACCGACGCCTACACGGTGTCGAACATCCGCTCGGTCGCCTCGGACGACGGCAGCCGCTTCTGGATCGCCGGCAGCTCGCAGGGCATCCGCTTCGTCGCCAACCTCGGCGACAGCTCGTCGGTCCTCGTCGGCGTGCCGCCGACCAACGTGCGCTGCCTGAACGTCTACAACGGCCAGCTGTGGGGAACCTCGGGCTCGAGCGGCTTCGTCGGCCTGTGGAAGGCCGGCAACGGCCTGCCGACGCTGCCGGCGACCGCCGGCGGCGTGATCGAACCCGGCTTCACCGGCGCCACCGGCCCGTCGCCCTACGACTTCCACTTCGCCTCGCCGACGACGGTCTACATCGCCGACGACCGCAGCAACGGCTCGGGCGGCATCTACCGCTACGACCTCGTCAGTGGCACCTGGGTCCAGGCCTACGTGCTGGCCGTCAGCGCCACGACCGGCTGCCGCGGCCTCAGCGGCTTCACGCAGAACGGCGTGACCACGCTCTACGCGACCGCGACCGCCGCCACGACCACGACGCCCAACACGATCGTCTCGGTCGTCGACACCGGCGCTGGCTCGGCCTTCACGACGATCGCGACCGCGTCGCCGAACACCGCGTTCCGCGGCATCCGCTACTTCGGCCTGCCGTCGACGCTGGCGCGCATCCCGGCGGCTTGCGGCCCGATGGACATCAGCGCCACCGGCAACGGCCAGATCGGCACCGATGTCGTCACCACGCTGAAGAACCCGACCGGCTTCGGCTTCATCGGCTTCGGCACGACCTTCGCGGGCTTCCCGTTGTGCGGCTGCACGCTGGTGCACGACTACGCGGCCCTGCTGTTCGGCAGCCAGATCGCGTTCCCGATCCCGAACAACCCGATCTTCACCGGCGCCCAGATCTTCATCCAAGGCGTGGACCTCGACCTGATCGGGGCGCCTGGCTGCCTGGGACTGCCGCCGTTCACGCTCAGCGACGGCTTCCAGTTCACCGTGCAGTGATCGCCAAGCGGTGATCGCCAAGCGGTGATCGCCGCGCGGGTGATCGAACTCGGGGATCGAACGCACCGTGCCGCGAGCCCGGGGACGTCCCCATGGCGCCGCCCCGGCGGAGCCAAGGTCCAGGCGACGGCGCCGGGCCTGCGGGAGCGCCCGGCGCTACCGGCGGCGCGCATTCGCCGCTACTGTGCCGCGCGGTCTCGCACCGATGCCGGCACCCCGCCCCCGAATCAGTCGCAACCACGCGCTGGCGCTCGTCGCCTTCCTGTTGCCGCTGGCCGCCCTGGCCGTGCTGGGCGCGCGCGAGCTGCAGCGCAGCGGCGATCTCGCCCAGGCAGCACTCGCCGGCGAAGCACGCGAGTTCCTCGCCCGCGCCAAGCTCGGCGTCGAGCAGCAGCTCGACAACACGCTGCAGGAGGCGCTGCGGGCGTCGGCCGAACTGGTGACCGAACGCGGGCCGCTGCGCGCCACGCTGCAGCTGCAGAAGGACGAACGGCTGCGGCCGCTGCGCAGCCTGATCCTGCTCGACGACCAGGCCGACCTGGCCGAGCCATCGCTGCCGCTGTACCCGCTGAGCCTGCCGTACGCGCGCGACGGCCAGCGTGCCGCCGACACCGCGATGCGCGGCAGCCTCCAGGCCGCCGACCTGCTGCTGGCGCGCGGCAAGCGGCAGGAGGGCACTGCCCTGCTGCAGCACCTGCTGCAGACCGTCGAGGCCGCGAACCCGCCCGGCGGCGACCGCCGCCCCGACCTCGAGGAGGTCGAAGTGCAGGCGCGCTTCCGGCTCGGTTCGGCGCGGCGCGCCGCCGGGGACGTCGTCGAAGCCCGCCAACACTACGAACGCGTGCGCAAGCTGATGGCCGGTTTCGGCCGCAGCTACCGCCTCGAGAGCGAGCTGGCGGCGTTCGGTCTGCTGGCCGAAGCGGCACTGGCCGAGCTCGGCAATGCCGACGAACGGGCCAAGCTGCTGCGCGACATCGCCGAGAACCGCCACTTCGCCCACGCCGACGGCCTGTCGACCGCGGTCGCGCATCGCCTCGCCGCGCGCTTTGGCGCCGACGATCCGGCGCGCGCCACCGTCGACGAGCTGCTGCGCGAGAACGAGCAGCGCGTCGCCAGCCGCCACTTCGCCGAGCAGTACGAGCTGCTGCTGAAGCACCTGCTGAAGATGCGCCTGCGCCGCCAACCGGAGATCGGCGCCGGCGGCGAACGCATCTGCGTAACCATCGGCAACGAGACGATGCTGGTCTGCGTGCGCGCGGCGACGCCGGCCGAACGCGAAGTGCGCCACTGCAGCTACGTGGCGATGCAGTTCGACCTGCCGCGGCTGCTCGGCCCGGCCCTGCACACCTTCGCCGACGCCGACGGCACGTTCGCGCTCGCCGTCAGCGACCCCGAGGAAGTCGCCATCCAGCCGCCGCCGGCCGCAGTGGCCGAGGGCTTCGACCCGCCGCAGGTCGAGACCAACTCGCTGACGCTGCGCGCGTTCCCGGCCGATGCCCAGCGCCTCGCCGCCGACGCCGCCGCCGCCGATCGCCAGCGCATGCTGCTGCTGCTCGCCGTGTTCGCCACCGCGGTCGGTGGCGCCTGGTGGTCGTGGCGCTCGGTGTCGCGCGAACGCGAACTGGCGACGCTGAAGCTGGACCTGGTGTCGCGCGTGTCGCACGAACTGAAGACGCCGCTGGCCCTGATCCGCATGTACGGCGAGACGCTCGGCATGGGCCGCGCGCGCGACCAGGGCCAGGCGGCCGAGTTCGGCAGCATCATCGCCCGCGAGTCGGAACGGCTGACCGGGCTGATCCAGAACATCCTCGACTTCTCGCGGCAGCAGGCCGGCACGCTGCGCTACACGCCGCAGACGCTCGACCTCGGCAACCTGCTGCGCACGGTGATCACCGCCTACGCGCCACACCTGGAGGCGCGCGGCGCCCTGGTCATCGACTCGCTGCCGAACGACATCGTCGCCGTCTGCGACGCCAACGCCTGCGAAGGTGCGATCGTCAACCTGCTCGAGAACGCCGCCAAGTACGGCCCTGGCGACGGCGAGGAGCAGGAGATCGAGATCGAACTGCAGCGCGCCGGCGACCGCGCCGTGATCACCGTCGCCGACCGCGGCCGCGGCATCCCCGCCGACGAGCGCGACCGCGTGTTCGACGGCTTCTACCGCGCCAGCAACGCCGGCGAGGTGCGCGGCGCCGGCCTCGGCCTGAGCCTCGTCCGCCACTTCGCGCGCGCCCACGGCGGCGACGTGCGCGCGCTGCCGCGCCTGGGCGGCGGCACCATCATCGAACTCTGGCTGCCGCTCGCCGCCGAGCCGGCACCGACCGAACCTGAAGCGCCCCCATCCGGGAGCGCCACCGACCGATGAGCAATCTCAGCGACACCCAGATCCTCGTCATCGAAGACGAACCCGACCTGCGCGCCGGCATCCAGCACAACCTCGAGCTCGAGGGCTTCAAGGTGCACACCGCCGCCGACGGTCGCGAGGGCCTGCGCAAGGCGCGCGACGGCCAGGCGGCCCTGATCCTGCTCGACCTGATGCTGCCGGGCATGCCGGGCCTCGAGGTGCTGCGCCACCTGCGCGAGATCGGCCGCGAGACGCCGGTGATCATCATCTCGGCGAAGGGCCAGGACCGCGACAAGGTGCAGGGCCTCGAACTCGGCGCCGACGACTACGTGACCAAGCCGTTCGGCCTGACCGAGCTGCTGGCGCGCATCCGCGCGGTGCTGCGGCGCACGCAGGCCGGCGCCAAGGCCGGCGTCGGCGAGCGCACCAACACCGGGACGGTGATGAAGTTCCCCGGCCTCGTCGTCGACTGGAAGCGCTTCACCATCGTGCGCAACGGCGAGGAGACGCAGCTGTCGCGCTACGAGGCGGAGATCCTGCGCATGCTGATCGACCACCGCGGCGAGGTGGTCAGCCGCCAGGACCTGCTGCGCAAGGTCTGGGGCTACGTGCACCTGCCGACCACGCGCACGGTCGACAACCACATCGCGCGGCTGCGCAAGAAGCTCGAGGACGACGTCGAGAACCCGGTGCACGTGGTGACCGTACACGGCCTCGGCTACCGCTTCGAATCGCAGCTGCTGGAGGAGTCGTGACCCGCAGGCGCCTCGGCATCGCGCGCATCCTCGGCGCGTTCGCGCTCGGTGCGGCGGCGCTCCCGGCGCAGACGCCGAGCGGCGAAGCGTCGACGGCGCTGCACGCGGCGTGGCTGCGCGAGGTCATGGACCTCGATCCGGTCGGTGCCGCCAACGACTACGAACAGCTGGCGAAGACCACGCGCGCCAACGAACCGGAGCGCTGGCTGGCCGTCGCCAGGCTCGTCGAACTGCGGCGCTTCGGCATCGCCCCCGGCGCGATGCTCGACACGGCCGAGGCGCCGGCAGCCGTGCGCACGGCGCTGGCCAACCTGCCGCAACTGCCGGACGAAGCGCTGCTGCCGCGCTTGTGCCTCGACCCCGCCGACGTGCTGCAGGCGCTCGGCACCGAGCAAGGCCGCATGCCGCCGCTGCGCGCGGCCTCGTCGGCGGTGCTCGACTGGGTGCGCAGCCAGCTCGGTCCGACACCGCGCAGCTCGCGCATCCGCACCGACCGTTCGCGCGCCGAACGCATCTACGCCGTCGACGTGCTGCTGCGCGAACTCGAAGGCCGCCAGCACCAGGCCGCGAACCTGCGCACGCTCTACTTCACCGACTGGAAGGCGCCGGTCGTGCGCGTGCCGGCGAAGGAAGCGATGGTGACGGTGCAGGCGAACCTCGAGGCATGGCTCGCCGACAAGGAGGTGAGCCAGTACCAGCAGTCGCTGCTGGTGCGGCTGCGCGACGCGCTGGTGTTGCGCGCCAACATCGACCCGGCGTCGGCGATCGAGTTGCTGCAGCGCATCCCGCTGTATGCAGAGCGCCTGCTGGCGCCGCCAGGCACGACCAGCGGGGCGGCTGCGCCCGGCAGCGGGCAAGGTCAGGGGCCGGCCCCGCAAGGTGGCACGCCAGCGCAGGGCGGCACGCCACCGCAAGGCGGCGCGCCGAGTGGCGGCCAGCCGCGCTGAGGGCGCGGCGACAGGGCGCAAGCGCCGGGGAACGTCGGAGGGGTCGCGCAATCGCGAGCCCGGTTCCGGATCATCCGATCGCGAGCGAGCGGCGCGCGAGCAGGCTGCGCGCGATCAGCGCGCGATCACTTGTCCGACGCCGGGACCATCTCGCCGCTCTCGGCGTCGGTGCCCTTCTTCGGCGCGGCCCACGTGTCGAACCAGGTGCCCTGGTAGATGTCGAGCGGCTTGACCTCGGGGCCCGACGGCGGGATCAGCTCGGCGGCGCCGTAGAGCGCGCACAGCGGCAGATCGACGAGGTGCACGATGCCGTAGATGCCGTGCTCGAGCGCGTGGTAGGCGAACGTGAACGGGAACGCGAGCACCTGCACCGCACCGCCGCTCTTCATGCCGGTGCGCACGTTCATCGACGAGTTGTAGCCGTCGGTCGCACCACCGTAGACCATCAGCACCGGCGTGCCGACGCCGAGGAAGATGTCCTTGCCAGCGCGATTCAGCGTCCCGCAGGACGTCAGGGTCGTGGCGAGCAGGGCAGAGAGGGAGAGAAGGACGTTGCGAGCGTTCACTCTGGGTACCTCGGTCGGGACCGCGCTGCAGGTTGCGGGAGTCGCCTGGCAGCGGGAGCTTGGATTCGAAAGGGGCTGTCCGCGGCGCAGATGCAAGCGCGCGCGGGCACTGCCCACAAGCCCGCGGCGAAGAAAAGCCCGCGCCATGGCGACGAACTCGCGCGCCCAACCGCGACGGTGCTCGCTATAGTCCGGCGCCGGCCGCGCCGAAGAACCTCCCACGCGGCGAGCGGGATCCCCCTCCGCGCGCGACACGCCCCCATGACTCGCTGCTCCGGCACCCGCTTCTGGCTCGCGACCCCGCTCGCCTGGCTCCTGGCGACGGCCGCAGCCCCAGCGCAGGCCCCGGCGCCGGACGCGGCCCGGCCCGCGGTCGGGGCGACGACGACCGGGGCGAAGGCGGCCAAGGACCAGCCGGCCGCGGACGGCAAGCAGGAACCGAAGGCCGGCCGGCCGACCGCGAGCGGTCCGACAGCGGACGGCGGCGCCCGCCCCACGGCGCCGAAGACCACCGAGCGCAACTACCGCGGCCCGTACGACGCCGGCACCTGCCGCGACCTGTTCCGCGCCTGCGACCAGGACGCCGACGATCGCCTCGACGTGTTCGAAGCCAGCGGCGCCCTGGACGGCCTGCGCGATGCGCGCGACGTCGACGGCTTCGCCCGGCTCGACACCGACCGCGACGGCTTCGTCACCTGGGTCGAGTTCGACGCCAACTTCCGCCGCTCGCTGCAGCGTCAGGGCTCGTTCCGGGTGCGCACCAGCCGCCCGCTCGGTGGCGACAGCCGCGGCAACAGCGAACTGCAGCAGTTCCTGCGCCTCTACGACGCCGACCACGACGGCGCGCTCGACCCGGCCGAGGTCGAACAGCTGCTGCGGCTCGGCATCCTGCCGCAGGGCCTCGGCGCGCGGCTGAAGACGCTCGACCACGACGGTTCCGGCCGGCTGGAAGAGCCCGAGCTGGCGCCGTGGTACGAGCAGTTGCCGCGGCCGCAACGCGGCGCGCCGGAACGACCGGGCGCCGGCAGCCTGCTGCCGCCGCCGTGGAACGTCTGCGACGCCGACAAGGACAACACCGTGGCACTCGACGAGCTGGCGCTGGCCCTGCGCAAGCTCGACCCGACGCTGCAGCGCTGGGCAGCGCAGCTGCTGGCGAAGCTCGACAAGAACGGCGACGGCCAGTTGCAGCCGGCAGAATTGCCCGTGCCGCCGCCGGCGGGTGCGGCGAACCCGCCGCCGCCGTTGCCCAGGGAAAGCACTCTGCGCTAAGACGAACGGGTGCACCCCCGTTCGCCCGGCCGCTGCTGCGGCCCCGTGTTGTTCTCGCTGTTGGCGCTGCTGGCCTTCGTCGTCCCCGCCCGCGCCCAGGACCTGTTGCCGCGCGAGCGCGAGGCGCTGCGCCTGCACGCCGCCGGCGACTATCGCACCGCCGCGACCACGCTGCTGCAGCAAGCCGGCGAAGCCGCCGCAGCTGCCGACGGCACCGCCGACGACTGCGCGCGCGTCGAAGCGTGGGCCGCACTCGCCGCCGAGTGGATCGAAAGCGAAGGCCACGAGGCCGGCATGCAGGCGCTGGCCGCACTGCAGCAGTCGCCGCTGGCGCTCCGCAACCCGCGGCTCGCCGACCGCCTGGCACTCGCCGAGCTGCACGCGCGGACCGGACACCCATCGCTGCGCGGCTCACCGCTGCCGCAGCAGCTCGGCCTGCTGCGCACGTTCTGGCTGATCGGTCCGTTCGCCAACGAACGCGGCGCCGGCTACCGCGAGCCGTTGCCGCCCGAACGCAGCCTCGACCTCGCCGCCGAGCTGCCCGGCAAGCGCCGCACCGTGCGCTGGCGCCAGCTGCCCGAGCTCGCGGCCAACGGGGTGCTGTCGCTCGACGCCGTCGTCCACCCGAGCGAACAGACGCTCGCCTACCTGGCCACCGCACTGGAGGCCACCGCCGCCACCGACGCCGTGCTCGAGTTCGGCTCGACCGGCAGCGTGCGCGTGTTCTGCAACGGCGCCGAGGTGTTCGCCCGCGAGGTCGAACGGCCGCTGGTCCACGACCAGGACGCGGTGGTGCTGTCGCTGCAGCAGGGCAAGAACCTGCTGCTGCTGAAGGTCTGCCACCAGGAGGGCGATTCGTTCGCGTTCACCGGCCGCGTGCGTTCGCTGTCGCCGGCCGCGGCGGTCACCGCCGCCGCATCGCGCGACGACCTGCTGGCCGCCGCGCAGACGAAGCCGGTCGCACGCCCGACCGACGCCAAGCCGCCGACCGTCGACCTCGGCGCGCGCAGCCACTGGCCGATCGGCACCACGCGCGGCGCCGACGCGCTGCGCCTCGCCTGGGTGTGGACGCTGCGCAACGCCGACGGCGACCGCGACCGCCGCGACCAGCTGGCGGCCAACGCCGCCGTGCGCGAACTGCCCGACGTGCCGCTGGCGCACCTGCTGCTGGCGCGCACGCTGCAGCGGCACGGCCGCAGCGCCGCCGACCAGGACGACAACGACCGCCGCCGCGCGCTCGAACAGGCGCTGCAGCTCGATCCGCAGCACGTGGTCGCACGCGTGCACCTCGGCGAACTGCTGCTGGCCAGCAGCCGCCTGTGGCCCGCGGCGCAACAACACGCCGACCAGGCCCTGCAGGTGGCGAAGGACCACCCGGGCGCCCTGCTGCTGCGCGCGCGCGCGCTGTCGACCGGCCGTTCGAACCGCCTCGCCGACCTCGAACTGGCTGCCGCCGCCCAGCGGCCGAGTGCCGGTGTGGCGGTGCGCGCCGCGGCCACGCGCCGCCTGCGCGACAGCGACCCGCGCGCGGCGACCGCGCTGTGGCGTTCGCTGGCGGCGCACAGCGACGACCCGGAGATCGTCGCCGGCACCGCCGCGCAGGAAGCGCGCACCGGCGACTACGACGGCGCCCTGCAGCGCCTGCGCCAGGCCCTGCAGCAGGACCCGCTGGCGGTCGGCGTGCGCCGGCAGCTGGTGCGCCTGCTGCGCGCGCGCGACCAGCATCGCCAGGCGCTGGCGGTGCTCGAGCCGTGGCTGCAGATCGCGCCGGACGACGTCGACGCACTCGCCGAAGCGGCGGCATGCTGGCGCCAGCTCGCCGACCAGGACCCCGAGGCGAAGGAACGCCAGCTGGCGCTGCTGCGCGAGCTGCTGCAGATCGAGCCGAACCGGCGCGACGACGAACGCTACGTCGAGTTCTTGGCCGCTGCGCTGCGCCCCGGCGACGACGGCGTCGCGTTCCAGAAGCCGTTCCAGCTCGACGCTGCGGCGCTGGTCGGCAAGGACCCGGGCCCGCCCGAGGACGCCAAGACCGCCAACGACCCGCTGCACTGGCTGCTGCGGCAGACGGTCGTGCGCGCCAACGGCAACGGCACCACCAACACCTACCACCACTGGATCGTGCGCGTGCTGACGCCGGACGGTGCCGGCATGCTGACCACGTTCCACGTGCCGGCCTACCAGGGCGAACAACGCGCGCGTTTGCTGGCCTGCACGGTGTTCCGCCGCGACGGCACGGTGCAGCGCCCGCCACTGCAAGGCGCCTCGGTGCGGCTGCCGGACCTGCAGCCCGGAGACACCGTGTCGCTGGAAGGCCGCGTCGACGACCTGGCGCCGACGTTCTTCGGCGACTACTTCGGCCTCGTGCACACGTTCGGCAGCCCCGAAGGCTCGCCGGTGCGCAGCGAAGAACTGGTCGTGCTGGCGGCGAAGGGCCGCGACTACCGGCTGCAGGAACTGCACGGCGCGCCGGCCGCCGAAGCGACGGTGCTGGCCGACGGCACCCAGCAGTGGCGCTGGCAGATGCGCGAGCTGCCGCGCGACAAGCCGGAGCCGCGGCGGCCGCAGAAGCGCGAGTTTGAGCCGCTGGTGCGCATCACCACCTACCGCGACTGGGACCACTTCGCCGCGTGGTGGTGGAACCTGATCAAGCCGCAGCTCGAGGTCACGCCCGCGATGCGGCAGACGGTGGCGAAGCTGTGCCAGGGTCTCGACGACACCGAAGCCAAGGTGCGCGCGATCTACCACTTCGTCACCACCGACGTGCGCTACGAAGCGTGGGAGTTCGGCGTGCACGGCTACAAGCCGTACAGCACCGCGATCATCCACGAACGCCGCCACGGCGACTGCAAGGACAAGGCGCTGCTGCTGTGCGCGCTGCTCGGCGAGATCGGCGTGCCGTGCCACCCGGTGCTGATCTTCGCCGACCCGCTGCGCACGACCGACGACCTGACGCTGCCGATGGTGCAGCACTTCAACCACTGCATCGCCTGGCTGCCGCCCCACCACGGCCAGCCCGGCCGCTTCCTCGACGGCACCGCGGTGTGGCATCCGACCGACACGCTGCCCGACATGGACCAGGGCGCGCAGGTGCTGATCGTCGACCAGGGCAAGGCCGAGCTGCAGTTCGTGCCGGTGACGACGCCGGAGCAGAACGTGCTCGCGAGCGAACACACGATCGCGCTGCGCGGCGATGGCGGCGCCCAGCTGACGACGCGCGAAGCCCCGCGCGGCAACCGCGCCGTCGAACTGCGCATGATGCTGGCGACCGAGCCGGCGCGCCGCGCCGAGGTCGTCGAGCGCATGCTGGTGCAGCGCTTCGGCAAGCTCACGCTCGGCAAGGTCGACGCCGCGGCCCCGGCGTCGCCGGAGGCGCCGGTGACGTTGGCGGCCAGCGCCGAGCTCAGCGAGATCGGCCAGCGCACGGCCAGCTCGTGGCAACTGCCGAGCGCCTGGGTCGACGACGAACTGCTGGCGCTCGCCGCCGACGACCAGCGCACGCGGCCGCTGCTGCTCGGCGTGCCGAGCGGCGAACGCCAGCGTGTGCGCTACCAGCTGCCGCGCGGCTGGCGCGCCGGCGAACTGCCCGCACCGGTCGAACTGACGACGCCGTTCGCGACGTTCACGATGCGCTGGTCGCAGCAGGGCTCGGAGGTCGTCGTCGACCGCCAGCTGCAGCTGCTGGTGCCGCGCCTCGCCCCGGGCGACCACGCGGCGTTCCGCGACTTCGCCAGCGCCGTGCGCGCCGCCGACGCCAAACTCGTGCTGCTGCAGGCGGAGGGCGCGCGATGAGCCGCCATCTCCCCGCGTGGGCGCTCGCCCTTTCGCTCGCGCTGCCGTTCGCCGCGTCGACGACGCTGCTGCGCGCACAGAACCCGACCGCCACCGAAGCGCTCGCCAGCGCCTGGATCGCGGCCTTGACGCCGGCCGCCGACGACCCGGACGCCACCGCGCGCGAACTGCTGCGCGCGGCCCTCGCCGAGCCCCGCTCGCCGGTGGCTTCGCTGCTGGTGCAGGAGGTCATGAACCTGACCTCGACGCTGCAGCGGCCCGCCGATCTGCGCGCCTGGCTGCTGCCACAGCTCGCGGGCCCGCGACGGCACGGCCGCCTGCAGGACCGCTGCGTCGAACTGGCGTGGCGCCTGCACGCCGCCACCGACGGCCAGTTCGCCGCCGGTCTGCAACCGCCGGCCGGTTACGCGCAACACCACCTGCTCGCCGGCCCGTTCGGCGACGACGGCGACCACTTCGTCGGTGTCGTGTTCGCGCCCGAACTCGGCTTCCCGCCGGCCGGCGCCACGCTGCCGGGCCGCGGCACGGTTGCGCGCGTGCACCGCATCGCCAACAACGCCTACAGCGACTACCTCGAGTTCCGCCATGGCGACCGACCGCTGCAAGGCTGCCACTACGGCCTGACCCGCTGGCGCACCGCCGCCGACGTCGACGCCGTGCTCGAACTCGGCCACCAGGGCGACTGCCAGGTGTTCGTCGACGGCGTCGAGGTGCTGCGGGTCGAGCGCTGGCGCCGCAACGCGCCGCGCCTCGTGCACGTGCCGATGCACCTGCCGGCCGGCGAGCACGACGTCGTCGTCAAGTGCGCCGCGAACGACACCAGCGCGGCGGTGCTGCGCTGGCTCGACGCCGACGCGCACGTGGCCACCAACCTGCAGCAGGTCGAAGCCGACCCGACCACGCCGCCGAGCGGTGCGCGGGCGACGCGGCGCGACGATCCGTTCGTCACCGCCCATCTGGCGCTGGCGCAAGCGGCGGCCGCGGCCGATGCACCGATGGCGGTGCGCCTCGCGGCTTTGTGGAGTGCGCAACGCGACGGCCTCGAGGACCAGGCGCTCGACCTCGCCGAAGCCGTGCACGGCAACCCGCCCAGCGACGGCGCCCAGCTGCTCGCCTACGCGCAGATCCTGCGCACGACCCCGCTGCCGGACGAGCTGCGCAAGGCGCGTGCGCGTGCAGCGATCGAGCGCGGCGCCGAGGCGCTCGGCGACGGCCACCACACGGCGCGCCTGTTGCGCGCGCAGCTGCTCGAGGAACAGGACCAGCGCGAACAGGCGCTGCAGCTGCTGGCGGCCCACCCGGCCGCCGGGCCGGCGACGTTCTCCCGCCGCTACAGCCTGCTGCGCGGCCTGCGCTTCGAGGCCGAGCTCGATCCGCTGCTGGCGCAGTGGACGGCAGCGTGCCCGCGCGACGATCGTCCGCTGCAGCTGCGCGCGGCTCGCCTGCAGGGCCGCGGCGACGCCCGTGCGGCGTACGAGCTGCTGCAGCAGGCGCTGCGCCTGCGCATCACGCAGGACACGGTGCAGTCGCTGTGGGACCTGTCGCTGGCGCTCGGCGACTTCGAAGGTGCGGCGCGCTGGCTCGAACTGCTGCACCCGCAGAGCACGCCGGCACTGCTGCCGCGGCTCGTCGCCCAGCTGATCCTGGCCCGCCACCGCGGTGACGATGCGGCGCTGGCCGCCACCACCGCGGCGCTGCGCCAGCACGAGCGCGCCGGTGCCGGCATCTGGCAGTTCCTCGCCGAACACGAACAGCGCCGCGGCAACCTCGACGGGGCCCGCGAATGCCTGCAGCGCTCGCTGCAGCTCGAACCGGACCAGCCGGAACTGCAGGCCTGGCTGCAGGAGCTCGGCGCCCAGCGCCGCGACGCCGAGTTCGCGCCGTTCCGCAAGGACGGCAAGGCGCTGGCGGCGGCCTACGTCGCCGGCGAAGCGGAGCAGGGCGCGTCGCTGACGCTGGTGTTCGACCAGCGCATCACCGTGCTCGCCGAAGACGGCAGCTCGTTCACCGAAGTGCACACCGTGCGTCGCATCAACGACCAGCAGGGTGTCGAGGCGTTCAGCCAGGGCACCGGCCTCGGCTCGGTCGACGAACTGCTGCTGCTGCGCACGATCGGCAAGGACGGCCGCGACTACGTGCCGTCGCGCATCGAAGACGACTACTCGCTGCAGCGGCTCGAGCCCGGCGCGTTCGTCGAATGGCGCTTCCGCGTGCACGGCGACGCGCCGGGCGCCGACGCGTTGGGGTCGCAGCCGTTCTTCCTCGGCGACGGCAGCGAACCGTGCGCGCGCGCCGAGTTCGTGCTGGTGCGGCCTGGCTCCGGCCGCGGCGAACTGCGCACGCGCAACCTCGGCGAGCCGAGCGAACGCCGCCAGCTCGACGACGGCCGCGAGGTGCTGGTGTTCGCGCGCGAGAAGGTCGGCAAGCGCGCCGAGGAGAAGCTGGCTCCGGGCCCGATCACGTGCGAGCCGGTGCTGCAGCTCGGCGAGATGGACGGGCCGATGGCGGCGTGGCGCGCACAGCGCCAGGCATTGCTGCAGCGCACGCGCCCGACGGCGCCACTGCGCCAGCTCGCCGACGAACTGTTCGCCGGCCTCGCCGACCACCGCGCGCGCGCGGAGGCCGCGTGGCGCTGGTGCCAGCGCGAAGTCGAGGACGGCCCGGGCGACCGCGCCGTCGACGTGCTGCTGCGCAAGAAGGGCAACCGCTTCGTGCTGCTGGTGGCGCTGCTGCGCGCCGGCTCGGTGCCGGTGGTGCCGATGGTCGCCGACGACGAACGGGCCGAGCTCGCCGGCGACGAGGACAGCCTGTTCCCCGCCCCGCCGGCGACCGCCGCCCCCGGTGCCTGCGTGCTGCTGGCCGATGGCGGCCGCCTGCACCTGTTCGCCGACATGCCGCGGCAGTGGCGGCTCGGTGCGATCCCGGCGGCGCGCAGCGGCGCCGCCGCGGTGTTGCTGCACGACGAGCGCACCGAGCCGATCGTGCTGCCGCTCGCCGACGATGCGGTGCAGACGCTGCGCGTCACCGGCACCGCGACGCTCGGTCGGAAGCAGCTGCGCCTCGAAGCCCGCGCCGTGCTCGGCGACGTGCAAGGCGCCGAGCTCGCGCAGCGTGTGCGCGAGATCAAGGAGACGATGCAGAAGACGGCGGCGCGGCAGGTGGCGCAGCAGCTGTTCCAGGGCTGGCGCGTCGAGTCGGCGGCGTTCGCCACCGACGGCGAAGCCGGCAAGCTGACGATCGCCGCGGTGCTGACGCGCGCCGGCGTGCAGCAGAACGGCGACGAGTTCGTCGTGCCGCTGCCGCTGCCGAACTCGAAGTTCACCGCCTCGCTCGGCGACCGCGCCCAACGCACGCAGCCGTTCCGGTTGCCGGTCGACTCGTACAACGAGTGGAACCTGACGCTGGTCGTCGCCGACGACCTCGTCGTCACCGCCCTGCCGGCGCCACTGGTGCAGCGCTTCGGCGCACTGACGTTCCAGCAGGAACTGCACGCCTCGGGCGGATCGCTGCGGCTCTACCGCAGCGTGCGCCTCGCCCCGACGACGCTGCCGGCGGCGCAGTTCGGCGACTGGATGCGCGCATTGGCCGCGGCCGACCGCGCCGAGCAGGCGAGCATCACGCTGCGCGCGCGGCCGGCGGCCGGCGGCGAACGCGACGGCAAGTGACGGCCGCCGCGGGCCGCCTCAGTTGCCCGGGACCTTGGGTGGCGGTGCCGGCGCAGGCGACGGTGCCGCCGGCGCCGCGTTCGCCGGTCGCTGCCCGGGCTCCCAGGCGCGGCCGGTGATCAACCGCGCCCCCCGCGCGAAGGCGAAGTACTGCCACGCCCAGCCGATCATGACCGCGAGGCGATTGCGGAAGCCGATCAGGTAGGCGATGTGCACGACCCACCACACCCACCACGCCGCGAACCCGCTGAGTTCGGCCCCGGCGATCGAACCGACCGCCTTGGCGCGACCGATCGTCGCCAGCGAGCCCTTGTCGCGATAGCGGAACGGCACCGTCGCGCGGCCGGCCACCCGTGCCGCGATGTTGCGCGCCGCGACGCGGCCGGACTGGATCGCCGCCGGCGCCACGCCCGGCACCGGCTTGCCGTCCTGCACGACCGCCATCAGGTCGCCGGCGACGAAGACGTGCGGCTGGCCGGGCACGCTGAGGTCGGGCGCGACCACGACGCGCCCGGCGCGATCGAGCGGCACGCCGAGTTGCTTGCCGAGCGGCGAGGCGGCGACGCCGGCGGCCCACAGCACGGTGCGCGCGGCGAGGAACTCGTCGCCGAGCCACACGCCCTGCTGGTCGATCTTCGTGACCTTGGCGCCGGTGCGCACCTCGACGCCGAGACGTTCGAGCTGCCGCTGCGCCTTCGCCGACAACTTCGGCGAGTACGGCGGCAGCACCCGATCGGTGCCTTCGACCAGCACGACCCGCAGCCGGCGCGGATCGAACGCGCGGAAGTCCTTGGCGACGGTCAAGCGACCGATCTCCGACAGCGCACCGGCGAGTTCGACGCCGGTCGGTCCAGCACCGACGACGACGAACGTCAGCGTCGCGGCCAGCTGCGCCGGATCGCTCTGCCGCTCGGCGGCCTCGAACGCCGACAGCACGCGGCGGCGCACCTCGAGCGCGTCCTCGATGGTCTTCAGGCCCGGGGCCCACTGCTCCCAGGCGTCCTGACCGAAGTAGCTGTGCGTCGCCCCGGTCGCGACCAGCAGGTAGTCGAACGACAGCACGCCATCGGCCAGCAGCAACGTGCGCGCCGCGAGGTCGATGGCGTCGACGCGCGCCAGCAGCGTGCGCGCGTTCGCCTGGTTGCGCAGCACGCTGCGGATCGGATAGGCGATGTCACCCGGGTTGAGCGCTGCGGTCGCCACCTGGTAGAGCAGCGGCTGGAACAGGTGGTGGTTGCGGCGATCGACGATCGTCACCCGCACCGGTGCTGCGCGCAGCGCCCGTGCAGCCGAGAGCCCGGCGAAGCCGCCGCCGAGGATGACCACGTGAGGACGGGAGGGATCGTTGTGCGGCGCGTGCATGCGACTGCGGGAACTATCGGCCCGAGGCCAGGGGCTGGACAAGCGTGCAGGGTGCATGGCGCAGGCGGCAGGGCGCAGCGCGCCGCAGGCTGGCAACGTGACCGCGCAGACCGCACGATCGGGCGATGCATCGCGTGCTCCTGCCGTCCGCCGTCCGCATCGTCGCGCGCATCGTCATGCGCATCGTCACGCTGTGGCTCGGCGGCTCGCTGCTGCCGACTGCGCTGGCCCAGGAACCACCGCGCACGGTGCCCGAGCAGAGCAACCACCAGCGCACGTCGCGCCCCGAGGACACCGCCGCGTTCCTGCAGGCGTGCCAGCGCCTGCCGCACGGCAACCGCGTGCACGTCGAGGTCGCCGGCACCAGCGAACAGGGCCGCGATCTGCTGCTGGTGCAGTTGCGGCTGCCGGACGCGGCGCCCACACCGCTGCGCGCGCTGGTGATCGGCGACATCCACGCCGGCGAGGTCGAAGGCAAGGAGGCGCTGCAGCAGCTGGTGCGCGAAGTGGCGCTCGGCCTGCACACGGAGCTGCTGGCGCAGTGCGCGCTGTGGCTGCTGCCGATCTACAACCCCGACGGCGACGCGGCGCAAGGCCCGCACCGCCCCGGCCAGAACGGCCCCGACCTCGTCGGCAAGCGCGAGAACGGCGCTGGGCTCGATCTCAACCGCGACTTCCTCAAGGTCGAGGCGGCGTCGACGCGCACGCTGCTGCGTCTGGTCGGCGAGGTCGACCCGCACCTGTTCGTCGACCTGCACACGACCAACGGCAGCTACCACGGCTACCAGCTGACGTTCGCGCCGAGCCTGTCGCCGAACGTCGACCCGACGATCGCGCGCCTGTCGCGCGCGCTGCTCGACGACGCCCGCACGTCGATGCGCGAGGACCACGGCTACGAGACGTTCGACTACGGCAACTTCGAGACGCGGGACTGGGACGGCGGCCGGGCGCTCGAGTCGCCGCGCGGGCAACGCGGTTGGTACAGCTACGACCACCGCGCCCGCTACCTGGTCAACGGCTTCGCGCTGCGGAACCGCATCGGCGTGCTCAGCGAGGCCTACAGCTACTGCGACTTCGCGACCCGCATCGCGGCGACGCACGCGTTCGTGCTGAGCCTGTGGCGGCGCCTGGTCGAACGACGCGCCGAAGTGCTGCGCACGACGGCGGCCGCCGACGAGGCGCTGGTGCAGGGTGCGCCGACGACGTTCGGCTTCCAGACGCGCTTCGCCCCGCCGGAGATGCTGCCGGTGCTGGTCGGCGAGGTCGAGGAGATCGCCGCCACCGCGACCGGGCCGATGCGCCGCGCCAGGAAGGGCATTGCGGTGCCGGAGACGATGCCAGTGTGCCGCGCGTTCGCCGCCCACGATCGCCGCGTGCTGCCGTACGCATGGGCGATCGCGGAGCCGAGCGACGACGTGCTGCGGCGGCTGCGGGCGCACGGCGTCACCTTCGCGCTGCTCGAGATGCCGCTGCCGGTGCGTGCACAGCGCTTCGCCGTGCAGCAGAAGCAGAAACCGAAGCGCCCCTTCCAGGGCCACCACGAACTGCGCCTCGTCGGCCACTGGACGCACGTCGACGACGTCACGCTGCCGGTCGGTGCGGTGCTGGTGTCGTCGCGGCAACCGCGCGCGCGCGTCGCGGCGACGCTGCTCGAACCGGAGAGCGAGGACTCGCTGTCGACGTGGAACTTCTTCGAGGCCGCGACCGGCGAGCACTTCCCGGTGCTGCGCGTCGTGCGCCTGCCCTGAGCGTCCGTTGCCTGCGGGTTTGCAAGGAGACGACGCAGCGGGGCTGGATGCGTCGACCTCGGGATGGCTGGGCCCGGCGTGGCGGCGGCATGAAGAGGCCTTGGTGCGGTCGCCCCGCGGGCGAGCGGGCTCAACGCCAGCGGAACCAGCGCAGCCCGAGGCCGAAGCAGACGAGCCCGAACAGCGCGAACGCACCGAGCGTCGGCAGCACGTCGGCGAACGACGCCGGCTCGAGCATGCACAACCGCAGCGCGCGGTTCAGGTGCGTCAGCGGCAGCGCTTCGGCGACGGCGCGCACGATGCCGTCGAGCCGTTCGACGCTGAAGTAGACGCCGCCGAGCAACCACATCGGCAGCTGGATCAGGTTCATCAGCCCGCCGATGCCTTCGATGGTCTTGGCGCGCGCCGCCAGCAGGAAGCCGAGCGCGCTGAAGGCGAAGCCACCGACGGTGACCAGCAGCACCAGCGCCAGCAGGCTGCCGCGCATCGGCACGTCCCACAGCAGCACACCGAACAGCACGATCGCCGCCGCTTCCGGCACGACCAGCACGAAGCGGCCGAACAGGTAGCCGAGCAGGAACTCCGCGCGCCGCATCGGCGCCACCGCGAGCCGCCGCAGCAGCTGCTGCGTGCGCATCTGCACCAGATTGAAGCCGACGCCCCACATGCCGGCGCCGAGCAGGTTCAGGCCGATCAGCCCCGGGATCAGGAAGTCGATGTAGCGCGCGCCCGGCCGTTCTTCGGCTTCGTGCACCGTGCGCGCACTGGCGACCGGCGCGTCCCGCGCGGCCAAGGCGCGTTCGACCAACAGCGTCGCCAGCTCGGCTTCGGCGCGCTGCGGATGCCCGCGCAGCACCGGCGGGCCATCGCCGAGGCGCACGACGAGGTCGACGCGGCCGCGCGCGAGCGCCCGATCGGCGGCCTCGGCGGCGAGCAGCTCGACGGCGAGACGTGGTTCGCCCTGCAGCGCACCGACTGCCGGGCCTGCGGGCTCGGCGGCGACGACGGCGATCGGCACCTGCGGCAGCGGCCCCGGTTGGAACGCGAAGCCGAGCACCAGCGCCATCAGCACCGGGAAGCCGTAGGTCCAGAACACGGCCTCCTTGCTGCGCCAGAACTCGCGGAAGGTGGTCAGGGCCACCGCGGTGACGACGGCCCGCCTCATGCTGCGTCCTCCCGCAGGTGCCGACCGGTCAGGTGCACGAACACGTCCTCGAGCGTTGCACTGCGCGTGGCGAGGCCGTGCAGCGGCACCGCGTGCCGCGCCAGCAGCGCCAGCAGCGCCGGCAGCGCCGTGTGCACCGAACGCACCGTCAGCCGCAGTTCGCGGCCGTCGCGTTCGGCGGCGACGACGTCGGGCAGCGCCAGCAGCGCCGCCGGAGCGATCGCGCCGGTCGGGTCGTCGACCTCGGCGGTGACGAAGTGCTCGGCGCCGAGCGTGCGGATCAGTTCGGTCGGTGTGCCGAGCGCGATGCGGCGGCCGCGGTCGACGATGCCGATGCGATCGCACAGCTGCTGCGCTTCGTCCATGTAGTGCGTGGTCAGCACCACGGTGCCGCCGCCCTTGCGGAACGCGCGCACGACGTCCCACAGCTGCCGCCGCGACTGCGGATCGAGGCCGGTGGTCGGTTCGTCGAGGAACAGCAGCTCGGGCGCGCCGACCAGGGCGGTGGCGACGGCGAGCCGCTGCCGCTGGCCACCGGACAACGTCGACTGCCGCGCGTTCGCCTTCTCCTGCAGCGACACCAGTGCCAGCACCTCGTCGACGGCGCGGCCGCGGCCGTAGAACGACGCGAACAGCTGCAGCACCTCGCGCACGGTCGCCTTCTCGTGGAACTCGGTCTTCTGCAGGCAGACGCCGATGCGCGCGCGGATGGCGTCGTCCTCGCCGCGGCCCCACTGCCGGCCGAGCACGCGCACGGTGCCGGCGTCGGGTTCGGTCAGGCCTTCGCACATCTCGATCGTCGTGGTCTTGCCGGCACCGTTCGGCCCGAGCAGGCCGAACACCTCGCCGCGCTGCACGACGAGGTCGAGCCCGTCGACGGCGACCGTCACCTGCTTGCCCTTGACGAACTTCTTGTGCACGGCGACCAGTTCGATCGCCGGTGCGGCTGCGGGTGCGAGTGGGGACGCGGGCGCAGTCATCGCGGGAACGCCTCCGGCAGGCCGCCGTCGACCGGCAGCACGGCCCCTGTGGTCGGCGTGCGCTGGCTGGCGAACCACACCACCGCTTCGCCGACGTGGCGCGGCAGCACCGGCACCTGCAGCAGCGAGCGCTTCTGGTAGAAGGCGCGCAGGCCGTCGGCGTCGAGGCCGCGCGCGGCCATGCGGTCGGGGCCGACGGTCTCCCACAGCTGGCTCTTCACCTGCTCGTCGCCGAACACCGCGTCGGCGTTGATGACGTTGACGCGCACCGAGAACTCGGCGAACTCGAGCGCGGCGATGCGCGCCAGCTGCAGGGCCGCGGCCTTGCTGGCCGAGTAGGCGCCGAAGCCGGCCCCGGGCGCGAACGTGTTCTTGCTGGCCTGCACGACGACGCTGCCGCCGGTGCGCTGGGCGCGCAGCACGCGCGCCGCTTCCTTCAGCACGTGCAGCGTGCCGGTGGTGTTGACCGCCATCACCTTGGCGAAGCGCTCCGCGTCCATGCGATCGAGGCGGCTCACGTGCGCGATGCCGGCGTTCGGCACGACGACGTCGACGCCGCCGAAGGTGCCAGCGCAGTCGTCGAACATCGCCGCCACCTGGGCCGCGTCGGTGATGTCGTGCACGCCGGTGGCGAGGTGGCCGGGGCCGGCGTTGCAGCGCGCCATCGCCACGGCGAGCCGCGCCTCGTCGACGTCGGTGGCGTAGACGCAGGCGCCGGCGGCGAGCAGCGACGCGACGACCCCGCTGCCGATGGCACCCGCGGCACCGGTGACCAACGCCACCTGGCCGGCGAGCGGCGGTTCGACGACGCTGCCGAGCTTGTCCAGTTCGAGCGGCCAGTACTCCATCTCGGCCAGTTCGTCGTCGGTCAGCGGCACGAAGCGGCCGAGCGCGTGCGCCTCGGCCTTGACCCGCAGCGTCGGCTCGGCGATGTCGGCGGCGATGCGCGCAGCCTTGCGCGACGACGCGAACGCGACCACGCCGACGCCCTCGAGCACGACCACGTTCGGCAACGGCCGGAGCATGCGGCCCGAGCGTTGGCGCGCGCAGCGATCGTAGTAGTTCTGGTAGGTGGCGACGTAGTGCTGCACCTCGCGCCGGCAGGCGTCGCCGTCTTTGGCGACGAGGCGCGGCAGGAACAAGTACGGCCCCTTGGTGCGGATCACGTGGTCGGGCGTGATCGGGTTGCTGTGGCACAGTTCGCGCGCCATCGGGTGCGCACTGAACGACGCGACGAGGTCGCCGCAGCGGGCGTCGGCGACGACGCGCTGCCACATCGCCCCGAGCGGCGTGTCGACCGACTGGGCCAACGCCCCGCGCACGATCGGCAGCACCTGCTGCAGGAACGCGCGGCGCTCGCCGGCCGGCAGCGGTGCTGGATCGCCGAGCAGCATCGCCGGCGTGCCGCCGAGCTGGCGGCGCAGGTAGCGTTCGGCCTTGTCGACCAGCTCGATCGTGCGTTCGTAGCTCTCGCGCGCGGTGGCGCCGAAGGTGAACAGCCCGTGCTTCGCCAGCACGATGCCGCGCACGCCCGGCCGCTCCGCGTGCGCCGCAGCGACCGCCTTCGCCAGCGGGAAGCCGGGCATGATCCACGGCAGCACCAGGATGTCGTCGCCGAACGCTGCCCGCACGTGCGCCGCCGGATCCGGCTGGTCGGTCAACGCCAGGATCGCGTTGGCGTGCGTGTGGTCGACGAACGCGTGCGGCAGGAACGCGTGCAGCAGCGCTTCGACCGACGGGTTGGGCGAACGGCTCGACAGCAGTGCCCCGCGCAGCGCGTCGACCATCGCCGCGTCCGACAGGCGGTCGAGCTGCTGCAGTTCGCGCAGCGGGGCGAGGCGCACCGCCGGCAGGCCGGCCGGCTCCACCTGCGACAGGTCGCTGCCGCTGCCCTTCACGCACAGCACGTCGACGCTGCGGCCGAGCAGGTCGAGCGCCGTGGTCTTCACCGAGGTGTTGCCGCCGCCGTGCAGCACCAGTTCGGGCTCGCGGCCGAGCAGGTGCGAGGTGTAGACGCGCAGCGCCAGCGCCTCCCCGTGCGCCGCGAAGCGTTGGCAGTAGTCACGAGCTTCGTCGTCCGACCAGCGACTGTGCATGGGCCTCCTTGGAGTGCGGCCAAGGTAGCGGCCCGGCGCGCGCGCGCACGCAATCCCGCGGCCGCTAGGTCGCGCGCGCGTGGCTGCGCAGCCACTGCAGCAGCGCCTGCATGTCGGCCGGCAGCGGCGCTTCGAACTGCAGCGGCTCGCCGGTCACCGGATGCGCGATCGCCAGGCGATGCGCATGCAGGCACTGGCGGCCCGGCGACGGCGCACCAGCGGGCAACGCGTCGTGCTGGCGCATGCGCGAACGGTAGACGCGGTCGCCGACCAGCGAGTGGCCGATCGACGTCATGTGCACGCGGATCTGGTGGGTCCGCCCCGTCTTCGGCTCGCAGCGCACGTGGGCGAAGCCGCGGAACCGTTCGAGCACTTCGTAGTAGGTCTGCGACTCGCGGCCACCTTCGGTCACCACCGTCATGCGGTCGGGGTGGCGCGGGTCGGTGGCGATCGGCCGCTCGATCCAGTCGCTCTGGAAGCGCGGCTCGCCATGGACGAGGCAGCGATACTCCTTGTGCACCGCGCGCTCCTTCCACTGCTGACGCAAGGCCACCATCGCCACCTCGGTCTTGGCGACGACCATGACCCCGGAGGTGTCGCGATCGAGCCGGTGCACGATGCCGGGACGGTGCGCGTCGGGCGCCGTCGGCAGTTCGCCGAAACGCGCCCGCGCCCAGCTGGCGACGGTGTGTGCCACCACCGACTTGTCCTCGACCGGATGGGCGGCGAGCCCGGCCGGCTTGTCGATCGCGCACAGGTGCGGGTCGTCGAACAGGACCCGAACTTCCGGCAGCGGCAGGTCCGGGGCCAGCGGATCGCGCAGGACCGCGATGTCGACGGTGAACACCACCTGCTGGCCGGCCTCGAGGTAGAGGCCAGGCTTGGCGCGCCGACCGTCGACCGTCGCCTTGCCGTCGTCCACCAGCTGCTTGGCCAGCGCGCGGCCGCCCACCTCCGGCTGGCTGGCGAGGAACACGTCGAGCCGCATGCCGGCGGCGGAAGGGTCGACCTGGCGCGTGATCGGAGGCGGCATGCGAAGCGGGCGGGCATTGTGGAGAGCGTTCCCGCCAACGCAACGACGAACCCGAACCGCGGTGCACCGAGCCGAGGAATCCGCGCACCGAACCGCCGATGACACGGCGTTTGCAGAGAGCGCCTTCCCTCCGGGCTCCACACGAAAACTCTCCACAGTTTCTGCAGAACGCTGTTGAGAAGCTCATATCCCTGTGGAGACTCGGTCACGCATACGGCCCTCCGAGCTTCGAGCTGACTCCCGGATCTGAGACCGGGACGCGAGACCATGAGACTCCCCCAGGTACCCTCCTCGTGGCCCAGCGACGCCTTCGCTGCGCCGTCCGCCCGCAACAACTGGACTGCCGCCGGCTCGCCCATGGCGATGCCGCCGCGGCGCGCCAACGGTCAGGTGCAGAAGGTGCTGCTCGTCGACGACGAGGTCGACGTGCTGCGCGGACTGCGCCGCATCCTCGAACACGCCGGCTATGACGTGACCAGCGTGACGACGTTGCGCCACGCCGTGAACACGATCCACGCCGAGCGCTTCGATCTGGTGCTGACCGACCTCTACCTGGGCGACTCCGATCTCGGCGTGCAGATCGCCGACGTCGCCCGCCAGCAGCACCCGCAGCCGCCGGTGATCGTGCTGACCGGGCGCCCGACGTTCGACGGCGCGCAAGAAGCGCTGCGCAGCCACGTCGCCGACATGGTGGTCAAGCCGGTCGATGCCCAGCATCTGCTGGCCACCTGCCGCCGCGTGATCCAGGAGACCGAACTGGCGCGCCGCAACCAGGAGCTCGAGTCGGCCAACAAGGTGCTGACCTCGGTGCTGCCGCGCACCATCGAGATGAAGGACCCCACCACCAGCGGCCACGCCGCCCGCGTCGTCGGCTACACCGACGTGCTGGCGCAGCGCTGCGGCGTCGGCGCCGAGGACCGCGCCTCGCTGCGGCTGGCCGGCCTGCTGCACGACATCGGCAAGATCGGCATCCCCGACCACATCCTGACCAAGCCGGGGCCGCTGACCGCCGACGAGTTCGACGTCATCAAGCGCCACCCGGCGATGGGCTACGAAGTGCTGGCCGAACTGACCGAGCACGAGAACGTGCGCACCTGGGTCTACCAGCACCACGAGCGCTGGGACGGCAAGGGCTACCCGAACGGCTTGCACGGCGACGACGTCGCCTTGCCGGGCCGCATCCTGGTGCTCGCCGAGGTCTACGACGCGCTGGCCGAGCAGCGCAGCTACAAGCCGGCGTGGCCGCTGCCGAAGATCGTGGCCCTGTTCCGCGAGCAGGCCGGCAAGCAGTTCGATCCGGACCTCGCCCACCTGGTCGCCGATGGGCTCGAGCGCCTGGGCTACCGGTTCTTCTCGCCGAACCGCGACCAGCTGTTCTGACCGCGCTCGCACGCCGGACGAGGCCCTCGCCCGGCGCGAGGCCCGGTCGACGGGCCACGGCGCGACGACGCCGGTGCGCTGCGACCGGCGCGACGAGCACCGCCGGGGGCGGCCCTTGGCAACGACGCCGGGCGCTGGACAATCGTGGCCAGACCCCTCGGCGTCTGGCTAGCATGCGAGCCCCCTCGCAACCGCGGTCGGCGACCGCGCCTGCTTCCTGCGTCCCCCGCCTCCCCATCGCACGATGCAACTGACCCAGTTCCGCGCGCCGCTGTTGGCGGCGCTCTCGTTCGGCACGCTGCTCGGCCCGATCCTGGGCCAAGACAAGGCCCCTGCCGCCGGCAACGTCGACATGACCGGCTTGCCAGCCTTCCTCCTGCCGGTGCCCGCGGGCACGGTGGACGTGGGCCTCGACTGGCAACAGTTGTTCGAGGCCGCGTGCCAGGTCGCCAACCCGAGCGCCCCCAAGGACGCAGTGAAGCGCGCGGCGGAGAAGCTGATCACCAGCCTCAAGCTCGAGGTCCGCACGCTCGGTCGCAAGAAGACCGACGTGCCGGCGTTCCTGCTGGCCAAGGCGCCGGTCAAGAACAGCGAGTACGAGCCGTACGTTCGCGCCAGCGCCGGCAAGGTCCGCATGCCCCTGCACTGGTGGATGGTCGGCCGCAAGGACGACTTCGAGAAGCGCCGCGAGGAGATCGACAAGCAGTTCCCGAAGCAGAAGCGCGCGTTCCTGCTGTATTGGGACGCCAACTACAAGGAGCTGCCCTACGCGCTGAAGAACGACAAGGGCGAGCCCATCGACGACCTGCCGGTCACGATGATCAGCTGGCGCGACGCCAACGACTTCGCCGGTTCGCTCGGCATGCGCCTGCCGACCGAAGCCGAACTGACCCGCGCCTCGCGCGGCGATTCGAACAACATCTGGCCGTCGGACAAGCCGGACGGCGGCGCCAAGTTCAGCAACGCGCTGCTGGAGGCCCTGCGCATCGCCGAGGGCAAGGACATGACGTTGAAGCCGGTCGGCGGCGGCATGGCCGGCCCCTACGGCCACACCGACCTGCACGGGCACATCTGGCAGTTCGTGGCCAATCTCGGCTTCGCGCCGATCAACGGCAACGAGCTCTACGCGGCCGAGTGGAAGGAGATCGGCAAGGACGCGAAGTCGGTGAAGCAGCTGGCCGAGCTGAAGGAGCCCGAGTGGCGCGCCGACAAGGTGATCGCGAAGGGCGGCGCCTACAACGCTTCCCAGGCCCCGACGATGCTGCTGATCGACGCGCGGCGCCCGTGCCAGGTCGACGACACCCTGGAGATGCTCGGCTTCCGCTTGGCGAAGTCGATGAAGCCCGGCTACGACATGATCTTCAGCCGGCTGCAGGGCACCTACAACCGCAACTGGTTCGCCGAGGAGCAGGAGCCCGACCTCGCTGCCCAGTTCGGCGCCGAGCGCTACGACCTCGGCGACAACGGCTTCCCGACCGCCTACCACGGCGTGTCGTTCGCGCCGATCAACTTCCTGTCGAAGGAGAAGGCGACCGAGCTGAACAAGCTGGTCGAGAAGAGCCAGCTGTCGCCGATGCTGGTCGGCACGCTGGTGATCACCGCGCCACTCGCCGAGCCCGCGGCTCCCGCCGGCATCTACACCCTGCTCTACCGCCACAGCGGCGTGCCGAAGGAGCTGATCGAGGCGGTCAAGCAGGGCCACAAGATGCTGACCGACAAGAAGAAGAAGGACGACAAGGACAAGGACCAGGCGACCCAGGACAAGGAACGCAAGTGGCGCGAGGTGGTGACGCGCTTCGGCCTGACCGACGACGACATCGCCGACAAGGCTGCCGCCGACGGCACCCTCAAGTTCGTCCGCATCGAAGGCATGCAGGTCCCGATCGCAGACCCGATGTTCCTGCTCTACGGCAACGACGGCAAGGTCGCCGCGACGTGGAAGGCCTCCGCCCCGAAGGCGGTCGCGGCGCCGATGGCCGGTGCGCTGACGATGGAGGCGGGTGCCAACGGCAAGACCAAGGCGAAGCTCCACTTCACCGCGGTGGCGCTGCAGGGCGCCAAGAAGCACGCCGAGTTCGTCGTCGAGTTCGTGCTCGACATGGCGGCGCCGACGCCCGAGAAGCCGTGGCGCCAGTCGACGGCGACGCCGGCGAAGTGACGCGAAGCCCGCGGCGCCGCCCCGCTCGGCGCGCCGACTCGCATCGAAGCCGGTGAATGGCCGCTGCGTCCTTGCATTGCAGGGGCCAGCAGCGAAGCATGCCGCGCGTTCTCCCGATCCCGCAGGACGCGCCGTGACCGCACCGAAGCCCACCGACCGCACTCGCATCAACCCGAAGGCACAAGCAGCCTTCTTCGTCCAGGACTACGCCGGCCGCACGACCATCGACGGCGTGCAGATCGTCGAGCTGAAGCGCTTCAACGACGACGGTGGCGCCATCACCGAGCTCGGCCGGCTCAACGCCGGCATGCACGCGCAGCTGCCTGGCTTCGAAGCCAAGCAGATCAACTACTCGGAGATGGAGCCGGGCGCGATCAAGGCGTTCCACATGCACTTCCGCCAGACGGACGTCTGGTACGTGCCGCCCTGCGACAAGCTGCTGCTGGTGCTGCACGACGTGCGCGAAGGCTCGCCGACCGAAGGCAAGACCATGCGCTTCGTGCTCGGCGACGGCAAGGACCGCCTCGTGCGCATCCCGCCGGGCGTCGCCCACGGCGCGCGCAACATCGGCCAGCGCACCGGCCGCATCATCTACATGGTCGACGTGCAGTTCTCGCCGACGCCCGGCGACTGCGACGAAGGCCGGCTGCCGTGGGACTTCTGCGGCGCCGACATCTGGGAGATCGTGCGCGGCTGAGAGCCCGGGAACGGATCACGCTACGGGCTCTCGGAAGCCTCCGCGAGCCGCCGCCATTCGCTCAGAGCAGCCATTCGCTCAGAGCAGTGGCGACAACAGGCCGGCGGCGCCGTCGAGCAGCCGCGCCCACGGCCGCTGCGGCAGGTCCTCGAGCCGCACCCGCCGCGAGGAGGCCCGGCGTTGCGCCAGCGTCGCAGCCACCAGTGCGGCCAGCCCCGGCGCATCGACGGCGACGGCGGCAATCTCGAAGTTGAGCTGCGCACTGCGCAGGTCGAGGTTGGCACTGCCGACGACGACCACGCGCTCGTCGACGACCAGCAGCTTCGCGTGCACGTACTCGTGCACCGTCTCGTGGACCTCGATGCCGGCGGCCAGCAGCCGACGGTAGTGGCTGCGCTGCGCGTGGTAGAGCACGGCGGCCTCGGCCTTCGGGCCGTTGGTGTGGATGCGAACCCGCACGCCGCGGGCGACGGCGAGTTCGAGCGCGAACAGCAGGTTCGGCGGCGGCACCAGGTAGGGCGAGCTGAGCTCGACGGAGTGCACGGCCTCGGCGATCGCCTGGACGATCGCGAACCAGAGGTCCGACTGCTCGCGGTCCGGCCCGCTGCCGACGATCGCCATCTCGACGTCGCCGCACGACGGCTCGGGCAGCAGGAACGTGTCGGTCAACACCTCGTCGGTCGCCGTGCACCAGTCCTCGACGAACACGTCCTGCATGCGGTCCACCACCGGGCCGCGGACCTCCAACATCGCATCGAGCCACGGTCGCTGCTGGCCGATGCGGTCGGTCAGGTACTCGTCGCCGATGTTGCGGCCACCGAGGAAGCCGATGGCGCCGTCGACCACCAGCAGCTTGCGGTGGTTGCGCAGGTTCATCGTCAACGGCCGACGCCGCCAGAGCAGCGGCAGGAACGGCTCGGCGCGGCCGCCGGCAGCGCGCAGCGGCTGCAGGTGCTGCGCGCCGAGCCCGAAGCTGCCGAGCGAGTCGTAGAGCAGCCGCACGGTCACCCCGCGCGCCGCCGCTGCGGTCAGTGCGGCGAGGAACGCGAGGCCGGCGCGGTCCGGCCGGAAGATGTAGACGACGCAGTGGATCTGCCGCCTGGCTCCGGCGATCGCCGCCAGCGCCGCCGCCGCGAAATCGCCGCCACCGGGCAGCCAGCGCACGGCGTTGCCGCCGACGAGGCCATCGCCGTCCGGCCCGCGCAGCAGAGCCCGCAGGCCGGGCGCGCCGCCAACCGGCGTTGGCGGCAGCCCGTTCGCGCCGGGGCTGCGCGGCCGCATCTCGCGCAGCCGCGCGCCGCGCAACCGAACTCGCCGGAGTCGGCGCAGCTGCAGCCGCCTCGGCAGCAGGTAGTAGAGCAGCAGGCCGATCCACGGTGCCGCCAGGATCAAGGCCATCCACAGCAGCGTGCTCGCCGGCGACCCGCCGCGCGTCAGCACGCGGTAGACGAACACGACGGCGAGCAGTTCGCCGACGAAGGCGAACGCCAGCACCAGCGGGTGCAGGCCCGAAGCGCCCTCGACGAGCGCCGCCAGCATCGCTCAGCGACCGTAGGCCGGCTTGGTGCCCGCCAGCTTCGCGCGCAGCGGCAGCGCGCGGCGCTCGACGCCTCCGGCCTGGGTGCGAGCCTCGACCAGCAGCGTGAACGACTGGCCCGAGATCACCTCGCGGCCGAGCGGCTCGTCGAGGTAGAAGGTCGCGCGGAAGCCCGGCTCGACGTGGATCGTCTGCTGGCTGACATAGGGCACCGGATCGGGCGAGCCGGTCCCGGGCGGGCCGTCGATCGCGCGCAGCAGCACCTCGCCGATCGCCACCGACGCCGGCGCTCCGTCCGGCCCGACGCGCAGGTCGATCGCCGCCTGGCTGGTGTTCTCGACCAGGACTTCGATGCGCGTCTGCACCCGCATGAGGTCGATGGCGACGCTGGCGCCGAGCAGGCGGGAGCTGTAGCGGCCTTCCCCGAGCAGCTGCAGGTTGGTGGAACCGTCTTGTTGGAAACGCACCCACTGCTGCGGCGTCGCCGTCGTGCAGGCGACGAACAGCAGCGACAGGGTGCCGCCGACGAGCAAGGTCTTGCGCATGGCTTCTGCTCCGCGAACGTGGTCGCGCCGACGCGACGAACCCGCCCGGCCGCTCGGCAGCGGAGAGGACGAGGTCTTCCCCCCACGCTCCCCGCGACCGGTGCCCGCAAGCACCGCCCTCGGACGGGCGGGAGGCTGGGCCGCGAACGGCCAGAACCGAAAGAGAACCGCCCGCGGTGGATCACCGCGGGCGGCGTTGTGGAGCCGATGGTGGGACTCGAACCCGCGACCTATGCTTTACGAAAGCATTGCTCTACCAGCTGAGCTACATCGGCAGGCAACGGGCGAAGGAGGATAGCGAGTCGATCGGGCTCGGTCCAGAGTGAACTGCCGGTCCGTCTCGCGCCGCGACGACCCGGGCGCGAGCACGAGCCCGTGCGCAGCCCTGGGGCAGGCAGCGCGGCCAGGAAGCGTTCGCGATGCCCCCGCGTCGAGCGACCACGATGCAACGGCAACCCCGAAACGACAGCGGCCGCGAACGAGTCGCGGCCGCAGGTCAGCTCGGGCGGCGGGCGCTGCCCGAGCCCAGTTCGTAGAGATCCGTTCCCCGAGATCAGCTCTCGAGATCGGCCGATCAGCCCTCGCTGGCGGGGGCGGCGGCGGCCGGCGCCGCGATGCGGTTCAGCTTCTTCAGCAGCTCCGAGTACTTCGCCGGCGACAGCGAGCACTTGCTCAGGGCGACGCCGATCGTCGTGCGCAGCCCCACGTCCGTCGCGCCGTCCAGCGCCGTGGCCAGTGCCGTCGCGACATCGTCCGGGCAGTTGCCCAGGCGGCGGCAGATGTTGCCGATCGCTTCGGCGACCGCCTTCTTCAGCTCGACGCTGCCGGCCCCACCGAGGGCCGTCGACAGCGCCGGCAGCTCGCCGGCGCCACCGCCGTGGCCGAGCGCCTTCGCGGCCGGCACCGACACCGCGTCGGCGCGACCGAGCTGGGCGGCGACGTTGGCGACGACCGGCGCGATCGCGCCATTGCTGTTCGCGGCGACCGCGGCCAGCGCGACGCTGGCGTTGGCGGCGAACGACTCGGCGCGCAGCGCCGCGGCGTCGACGACGCCTTCGAGCGCCTTGTTGACCTCGGCGACCAGCGCTTCGCCGGTCAACGGGCCCTTGATGTAGCCGACCTGATCGCCGAAGCGCTCCTTGGCCTTCTCCTCGTCCTGGGTCAGGACCAGGATCTTGGCCGAGGCCAGGCGCGGGTCCTTCTTGACGTTGCCGATGATGTTCTGCGGCAGGTCGTCCGGCAGGGCCTCGTTGACGACGATGACGTCGACGTTCGGGTTGATCAGCAGCTTGCGCATGCCGCTGCGGGCATCGGCGCTGGCTTCGACCGCGTAGCCGCGGACCTTGTTGGTCGCCTCGACGGCGGCCTTCGTGGTCGACTCGGGGCCGATCACCTGCACGACGCGAACGGCTTGTTCGGTGACGGCTTCGCCGAGCACGGCGACGACGCGATCCGCATCCGGCATCGCGGTGCCGCCGCTGGCCGCGACCAGCGCTTCGGCCGCCGCGTAGCGCACGCGCTTGTCCTGGCTGGCCAGGGCGTCCTTCAGCGGGCTGTCGTTCATCGACTCGCGCGTCTCGGCGATCTGCAGCGCCTGGATCGCGCCGACCGCGACCGGGGCCATCTGCTGCTCGAGGCCGGTGCGCAGCGCGCTGCGCAGCGACTCGAGGCCGGTGGCCAGCGCGGTGATGCGCAGCTCGGCGCCCATGGCCTCCATCGGCTTCAGCGACTCTTCGCCCTTCTGGATCGAGGTCTCGATCAGGTTCGCCTGCGCCAGGTTGGCCTGGGCCAGCGCGCTGCGCGCCGCGGCGTCGCCGGGGGCGATGCGCACGGCGTCACCGGCGACCGCCTTGGCGAGCTCGCACGGATACAGCAGCGCCGGCACGTCGTTCGCGACCAGCTTCTCGCCGTTCCAGCTCCAGATCACGTCGCTGTAGGCGCCCGGGGGCACGATGCCCTTCAGGTAGGTCTGCGATTGCGCCAGCAGCATCGGGACCGACTGCCCGGCCGGCACGCCCTTCTTCGCGATGTACTTCGAGGCGATCGAACGGACCGGCAGGCGCTCGTCCGTCGCCAGGTGCGACATCAGCGGCAGCGCGCGGTTGTCGTCGATGTGGTAGAGCGCGGCGGCGACGTTCTGCACCATGCGCTCGTTGCTGCTCTTCAGCGCTTCGAGCAACGGCACGACGGCGATCGTGCGCAGTTCGACCAGCGCCGAGATCGCCAGCACCTGGCCCTCGGAGTCGTCCGGGTTGCCGAGCTTCTCGACCAGCGCCGGCACCGCGAACTCGCCGTGCTCGTTGATCAGCGAGTTGATCGCCTTGCGACGCGCCCCGTAGTCGCTGTCCTTGGTCGTGGCCGTGGCGACCAGCGCCGCGATCGCGGCTTCGTCGCGCGAGCGGGCCTTCATGTCGACGCGGGCGCGGTCGAGCAGCGTCTGCGCGATCTGCTGCACTTCGCCCTTCTGCGTCATCAGCATGAACCACTCGTCCTGCGAGACCGAGCGGTAGAGCTCGAGCGCCTGCGTGTTCGACGGGTCGCTGACGAGGATCTCGCGCAGCTTCGCAAGGGCGTCATCCGGCTTGTTCAGCCGCAGCAGAGTGACCGCTTCCTTCAGCGGGGTGTCCTGGGCGAGGGCCGAGCCACCGACGACCGCGGCGACGGCCACCGCGAGAAGGAACTGGGAGAACGAGCGGGCCATGAAACGGGACTCCTTGAGAATCGGAATGCGTAGGGGTCTGAGAGGGCTCTCTGGGGTGGGCGCCGCGGGCGGTCGGACGATCAGGCGCCGGAACCCCACTCCAGCGTCGCGGGCTGGAAAGGGCTGTCGAATGCTATGTTCCGTTGCGTGGTCGTCAAGTAGACGCCGCGGCACCGAGTACGTGCCGAGGGAGGATACCCCGGGCCGCCGACGAGGTCGGAGCCGGCGGTCGGGCGTGCGCGCGGCGAGGCCAGACCCGCCGGTGCCATCGCGTCGGTGGGCACACGAGTTTCCTTGGCATCGCCCGCTACCGCAGGCCCCGGGCGGCCTCTCGGACCGGGGACCTGCTGCCTGGGACGCTCGTCCGCCGACCGCTATACCCGGTGCGCCCATGGCCAGCGCCCCCGCCACCATCCTGATCGTCGACGACCACCGCGCGGTGCGCGAAGAACTGGCGTTCCAGCTCGGCTACGACGGTTTCCGCACCCGCGAAGCCGCCGACGGCATCAGCGCGGTCGACCTTGCCGCTGCACCCGACGTCGACCTCGTGCTGCTCGACGTCAAGCTGCCGGGCCTCGACGGGCTCGAAGTGCTGCAGCGCATCAAGGCGGCGCGGCCGGAACTGCCGGTGGTCATGATCAGCGGCCACGGCGACCTCGACACCGCCGTGCTGGCGGTGCGCAACGGCGCCTACGACTTCCTGCAGAAGCCGTTCGCCAACGACCGCCTGCTGCTGTCGCTGAAGAACGCGCTGCGCTCTGCCCAGCTGCTGCACGAGAACGCCCGACTGCGCGCGTCGCTGGCCGCCGAACACGCGCTGCTCGGGCAGAGTGCGCCGATCGCGGCGGTGCGCACGACGATCGCCAAGGTCGCCCCCACCGACGTCGCCGTGCTGATCACCGGCGAGAACGGCACCGGCAAGGAGCTGGTCGCGCGCCAGGTGCACTCGCAGAGCCGGCGCGCCGACGGGCCGTTCCTGGCACTGAACTGCGCCGCGATCCCGGCGGACCTGGTCGAGAGCGAGCTGTTCGGCCACGAGAAGGGCGCCTTCTCCGGCGCCACCAGCGCCCGCGCGGGCGCGTTCGAACAGGCGAACGGCGGCACGCTGTTCCTCGACGAGGTCGGCGACATGCCGCTGCCGATGCAGGCGAAGCTGCTGCGCTCGCTGCAGGAGCGCACGGTGCAGCGCCTGGGCAGCAGCACGCAGCTGCCGGTCGACGTGCGCGTGCTCGCCGCCACCAACCAGGACCTCGAGCAGATGGTCGCCGCCAAGACCTTCCGCGAGGACCTCTACTACCGGCTGCACGTCGTGCGCATCCACCTGCCAGCGCTGCGCGAGCGCAGCGACGACGTGCCGCTGCTGGCGCAGCACTTCCTGGCCGCGGCGACGGCGCGCAACGGCCTGCCGCCGCGCAAGCTGGCCAACGCGACGCTCGGCTGGCTGACGGCGCAACCGTGGCCCGGCAACGTGCGCCAGCTGCGCAACGTGCTCGAAGGCGCTGCCGTGCTGGCGGAAGGGCCCGAAGTCAGCGTGCAGGATCTGCAGGCCGTCGCGACCCCGGTGCCGGCGCGCGGCGACAGCGGCCAGACCGACTGGTTCGGCTTCGCGCGCATCGAGGACTTCCGCGCCGCGACCGAGAAGGAGTTCCTGCGGCGCAAGCTGCTGGAGTTCGGCGGCAACATCAAGCGCACCGCCGAGAACATCGACCTGCAGCGCAGCAACCTCTACAAGAAGCTCGAGCGTTACGGGCTCAAATGAGGCCGGAGGCGGCCGGGTTGCGCGGGCGCTCCATCCACGCGGTGCCCGGAAACACGCAGGCGCCAGCGAGTCGCAGGCTCCAGCTGGGCGCAGGCTCCAGCGAGGCGCAGGCTCCAGCTGGGCGCGAGCGCACGGCATCCTCGCGGCGACAGCGGACACCGCGGCGACCGCCTGCCCTTCGGCAGGCAGCCGCACGATCAGGGCTTCGTCGGCGTCGCGGCGACATCCGCCTTCGGCGCCTCGGCCTTCGGCAGCTGGATCTTCTGGCCTGGGCGCAGGTTCTCCGCCGTCAGGCCCGGGTTGAGCGACTTGATCTCGCCGACCATGCGATCCGCGTTCTTGCGGCCGTAGGTGCGCTCGGCGATGCGCCACAAGGCGTCGCCATCCTTGACCACATAGGTCGTGGTCGCCACCGCCGCAGCGGGTGACGACCGACCACTCCCGACCGGGTTGCCGACGACCGGGTTGCCCGTCGTCGCGCTGCCCGCCGTGCCGCCGCCCACCGTCCCACCTCCCACCGTCGAGCCACCGGTCGAGCCACCGGTCGGCACCGTGCCGCTGCGGCGCGCGCTGGCTTCGGCGGCGAGGCGCGCGAGGTCGACCGAGTCGTCGACCAGCACGGTCCGCGGCTTCTGCTGCTCGAGGCCCGCGGCGAGCACTTCGTCCTCGACCCACGGCAGCGCCACTTCCTGGCCGACGCGAAGCACGACCAGGTCCTCGTTCAGGCTCTGCGCCTCGGCGAGGAACGGATCGCGGGCGCCGCACCAGCGACGCACCAGCGTGTCGAGCGAGTCACCCGACTTGGCGCGCACGAAGCGCACGTTGCGTTCACGGCGCGACAGGCCGAGCGACTGCGCCACCAGGTCGGCGGCGAGCATCGGCTTCGCCTGCGCCATCAGCGGCTGCTCCGGCACCAGCTGGCCCGGCGCAGGCAGGCCGGAGTTGCCAGCGGGTTGCCCGCTGCCCGCGACCCCGCCGCCCGCGACACTGCCACCGCCCGCGACATTGCCAGCGGGAGCCGCGTTGGCGTCGCCCGCAGGCGCGTTCGCCGCGCCGATGCCAGGCACGACGTCCTTGAGCTCCTGCACCGTGCCGCCGGTCTTGACCGCCGACTTGTTCTCCGGCGCGCGACCGAACACGACCGCGACCAGCAGGATCAACGCCAAGAAACCCGTGACCGCGTAGACCAACAAACGCTCGTTCTGCTTCATGGAACCCTCCAGCAGCTGGGATTGACAGCCACCGCCCGGCATGCGCGCGCGACCCGGACCAGGGGCACCCGCCACACCGCTACCGTCGAGATGACGTTGCCGTCGAGATGACCGCTCGACGACGGACCGCATGCTAGCGCGCGCGCGAGGACGCGCCACCGTCGGCGAACGAAGTTCGTGACGGCGCGCGTTGGCCGCCGAGAACGAGCAGCGGCCCGGCGCGGCGATCAGCCGCCGAGGTCGACGCCAGCGCGCTTGGCGAACGCACTCGCCGCCGGGTAACCGGCGTCGGCGTGGCGCATGACGCCGGTGCCGGGGTCGCAGGTCAGCACGCGGCGGATGCGCGCCGCAGCGGCCGGCGTGCCGTCGGCGACGGTCACCTGGCCGCTGTGGATCGACTTGCCCATGCCGACTCCGCCGCCGTGGTGCAGCGACACCCAGGTCGCCCCCGACGCCACGTTCAGCATCGCGTTCAGCAGCGGCCAGTCGGCGATCGCGTCGCTGCCGTCGAGCATCGCCTCGGTTTCGCGGTACGGCGACGCCACGGAGCCGCAGTCGAGGTGGTCGCGGCCGAACACCACCGGGGCCTCGAGTTCGCCCTTCGCCACCAGCTCGTTGACAGCGAGGCCGAAGCGCGCACGCTCGCCGTAGCCGAGCCACAGGATGCGCGCCGGCAGGCCCTGGAACGCGATCTTCTTGCTCGCCTTCTCGATCCACGAGCGGATCGCCGGGTTGTCGCCGAACATCTCGAGCGCCAGCCGGTCGGTGCGCGCGATGTCGGCCGGGTTGCCCGACAGCGCGACCCAGCGGAACGGGCCGCGGCCTTCGCAGAACAGCGGGCGGATGTACTCCGGGATGAAGCCCTTGATGCGGAACGCCTCGGCGATGCCGTGCTCGCGCGCCTCGGTGCGGATGTTGTTGCCGTAGTCGAACGTGATGGCGCCGCGCTCCTGCAGGTCGAGCATCAGCGCCACGTGCTTGGCGACGGTGCGGTAGGCCTGCTCGAGGTAGCCCTTCGGGTCGCGCTCGCGCAGTTCCTTCGCCTTCTCGACGGTCATGCCGTCCGGCACGTAGCCGACCAGCATGTCGTGCGCCGACGTCTGGTCGGTCAGCATGTCCGGCACGACCCCGCTGTCGCGGATCATCGTCAGCAGCTCGGTGGCGTTGCAGCGCACCCCGATCGACCACGCCTCGCCCTTCGCCTTCTTCTCGAGGGCGACCTTCAACGCCAGCTTCGGATCGTCGATGCGCTGGTCGAGGTACTTCGTCTCGAGGCGCTTGTCGATGCGCCAGCCCTCGACGTCGCACGCGAGGCAGACGCCACCCGCCATCGTGATCGCCAACGGCTGGGCACCACCCATGCCGCCGAGGCCGGCGGTGACGACGAGGCGCCCCTTCAGGTCGCTGCCATAGTGCTTCCTGCCGGCGGCCACGAAGGTCTCGTAGGTCCCCTGCACGATGCCCTGCGTGCCGATGTAGATCCAACTGCCGGCCGTCATCTGGCCGTACATGATCAGGCCGAGCTTGTCGAGGCGGCGGAACTCGTCCCAGTTCGCCCAGTTGCCGACCAGATTGCTGTTGGCCAGCAGCACGCGCGGCGCATCGGGGTGCGTGTCGAAGACGCCCACGCACTTGCCCGACTGCACGAGCATGGTCTGGTCCGGTCGCAGGCGGCGCAGCGTCGCCAGGATCTTCTGCAGCGCCTCAGGGTTGCGGGCCGCCTTGCCGAGCCCGCCGTAGACGATCAGGCGTTCGGGGTCCTCGGCGACGTCGCGGTCCAGGTTGTTCTGGACCATGCGGTAGGCGGCTTCGATCGTCCAATCGGCGCAGGTCAGCTGCTTGCCACGGGGCGCGCGGTACTCGGTCATGGCAAGAAGCGTGGCGAGTGGCCGGGTCGCACGCAAGGAGAGCGCCCTGCTGCGCGACGAGTCCTGCGAGCCGCGGCGCATCCCCCACCAATGCAAGCGGCCATGGCGACCGCGAGGTCGCCATGGCCGCCGCTCGTGCCCACCGTCGGGCCCACCGTCGGGCACGCCTGTCGGGCACGCGTGCAGTCCGCCGATCAGAACGTGCCGATCGTGCCGCGGACGCCGTTCGTGGTCAGCGTGTTCGCGAGGTTGACCGCGAAGTCCAAGACCGCGGTCTGGACGAACAGCTGGACACCGCTCAGCGACGGGGCGCCGCCCGGGATCGGGACCGCCCACGGGTGCGCGCCACCGGCCAGGAAGGCGCCGGTGATGTCGAGCGTGGCGCGCAGCTGGCAGCCAGCCTGACCGAGGCCGAACAGGCTCAGGTCGGTGATGCCCGGATCGACCAGGCCGATGATGTCGACGCCGATGCCAACCGGCAGGTTGACGGCGTTCAGGTTCCAGTTCTGCGTGGCGACGCCCTGGACCGGCGTGTTGAGAGCGGCGAGCGACATCGGGCCCTCAGGGTTGACGGTGACGAGCGAGGCCGTCGACAGGTCGATCGAGCTCGAGTCCGCCGAGGCACCCGGCGCGGTGACGCCGACCAGGTGGCCCGAGCCGAACCCGCTGGTGGTGTTGGAGTCGACCACCGTCCAGGCGATGATCACGTTGCCGCTGGCCAGGTCGAGCTGGAACTGCAGCGTGCTCGGGTTCACGGCCACCGGGGTCGAGTAGTTCTCGACGTTGTTGTAGGTGATGTAGAGCACACCACCGATCTCCTCGCTCAGGACGTCACCGCCCTCGACTTCGTTGTAGTCGTGCCAGGCGTAGAAGCCGCCGTTGGCGCTGTTGAGGAAGCCGTTCGCCGTCGGCGTCCAGGCGTTGGTGCCCGGGAAGTTCTGGGCCGTCGCACCGAAGCCGATGATGCCGTTGCCGGTCACGCGCAGCGAAGCCTGCGGGCCGTAGGGCGTCGACAGCGGGGTGGTCGGGGTCACCAGCACGTCGCCGTCGTCACCGACCGCGAGCGTGGTCGGAGCGATCGGAGCCACGAACAGCGGCACGCCGCCGCCCGGGATCCAGTTGCCGAGGTAGCCGTTCGGCGTGGCGACCAGCTGCAGCGCGTTGCCCTGCAGGGCCGTCGACGCGACCGCCGCATCGGCGAACAGCTGGTAGAACGAGTTGAACGGCGACGGGCCGCAGCCGGTGCCGAGCGTCGTGTTGGTCGCCAGGCTGCCGCCGCCGATCGCCGTGTAGCTCACGTCGTCGACGCCGATGTAGTCGGAGTTCAAGCCAGCAGGACCACCGGCGGTCGGGTTGTAGTGGAACGCGAAGCGGCCCGCGGTCGGACCGCTCAGGCCCGAGATCGTCGCCGTGAACTGCGTCCAAGTCGTCGGGTAGCCCGCGGTCGTCAGCGTCGGGTTGACCGTCAGCAGCACGTTGGTGAAGTCGGCCGGCAGCGTCGAGCCCGTCGTGTTGAACACGAGTTCGAGGCGGTCCGGGAACGCCGGCGTTCCGATCGTGCGCGTGTAGAAGCTGATCGTGTCGCCATTGTTGAACGTGACCAGCGGCGAGATCAGGTAGTTGCTGATGTCGTTCGAGCCGGTGGACGAGTTGAAGTTGGCGAAGGCGTACTGGGTGCCGGCGAAGGCCGGGAACACCAGGCCGTCACCGCGCACCTGCCAGTTGGGATTGGTGCCGGGGCCGCCAACACTGTTGTTGACCGACGTCCAATTGGCCGGCACCGGAGCGACGCCTGCCGTGACCGGAACTTCGAAGCCTTCGAAGAAGGACTGGGCATTGACCGCGCCGGCGAGGGACGCGAGGACTGCGAGCGCGCAGACGCGCTGGGAGGAGAAACGAGTGAGCATGGAACTCCAGGCTGCAGACGGGGACGGGAGAGATCGAGAGGCCGATCCCCTCGAAAGGGAGTCCCTCTGTATACCACGCACACCCGGGTGCAAGGCCCGACACCACATAGCGGCCACACTAGTTTTCCCGTCCCCGCCGCAAACTTGCCGTCTCGCGCCCGTGGCATCGATCATACCGCATGCAGCATTGCGGTAAGACGAATGCCGTACGGGCCAACAGTATTTCCGTTACAGGACACCGACCACCCAAACGACACCAAGGCAACACGGCGAGGCATCGACAATCGAGGCTCGATGCTGCCGAATGCCCGCTTCGCCCTCCCGACCACACGCACGTCGCCATGCACACGCCTACGATCGCCACGCTCGCATCCGTCCTCTTGGCCCAGTTGGCCACCGCGCAGACCAGCGTCGGCGACATCGCACTGACCGGGTTCTCGTCGTCGACGTTCGGCATCTTCACCGGCACCACCCCCGTCACCGGCTACCCCGCGGCCTTCGGCAACTTGTCGCAGACGATCCTCTGGGACGACCTCGACCCGCAGTCGTTCGTCGTCGGCGGCTTCGGCTTCATCGGCCGCGCCACCGTGATCGGCCCCGGCAGCGTCGTCTACACGCCGCTGACGTCGACCGTGGTGAACGTCGCGCAGATGGCCTGGGACGCGCAGCACCAGATCGTGTTCTCCGACTTCGGCACCGCCCAGCTGCACCGCCTCGATCCGGCGACCGGCACGGTCACGGCGATCACCAGCGGCACACAGCCCTGGGGCCCGGACCTCGGCGCCAGCGTCGTCGATCCGTTCACCGGCGACATCGTCTGCGGCGGTGACGGCGACATCTACCGGTTGCCGGGCGGTGCTGCCCCGGCGGTGCCGCTGGCGACGAACCTCGGTGGCTTCGTCACCGGCCTGCAGATCGATCCACAGAACGGCGACGTGCTGGCGACGGTGCTGACCGTGAGCCGTGTGCTGCGCATCGCCGGCAACGGCACCATCAGCGACGTCAGCCCGCCGTTCGCCGTGCCGGGCCCGAACGCACTCGACCTCGACGAGAACGGCGACCTCGTCGTCGGCGGTGGCACCGGCGGTGTCTACCGCGTGCCGCGCGCCGGCGGTGCGCCGGTGTTCCTGGTCAACAACACGCAACCCTTCGGCAACGTCAACGGCATCGCCGTCGTCGGCGGCGGCGCCAGTGGCTACGGCCGCGCCTTCGGCACCGCCTGCAACGGCGCGTTCGGCCCGACCACGCTGGTCGGCAGCGGTGCGTTCCGCGCCGGCACGCCGGTGACGCTGGCGTCGACCAACCACAGCGCCGGCGCGCTCGGCGCCCTGATCCTCGGCCTCGACGCGCAGAGCTACCTCGGCATCCCGCTGCCGTTCGGTCTCGACCCGGCGCTCGGCACCAGCGGCTGCACGCTCTACACCAGCGCCGACGCGCTGTTCCCCGGCGTCGCCAGCGCCACCGGCCCGGCCACGCTGTCGTTCGGTTTCGTACTGCCGCCGTTCTTCGCCGGCGGCCGCTTCTACGCGCAGCACGTCGCCCTCGAGCCGGTCGCCGGCGGTTTGTCGTTCAGCAACGGCGTCGCGTTCCGCATCCGCTGAACGCGCTCGCCGGCGAGCCGCAGCCAGTCAGCGACCGAGGGTCACCGTCAGTGCATCCGAGGTCACGGCGCCGGCTGGATTCGCGGCGAGATCGAGAACGACTGCCTGCTGGTGGAACTGGAAGCCGAGCAGGTTCGACGCCAAGGGCAACGGCGCAGCCCAGATGCCGACGCCGCCAACCACGGGGAAAGACGTCCACGCGTCGGCACGGACCAGCGCGCGGCAACCGGTCAAGCCGAGCGTCGTCAGGTCGATCGGCAGCGGCGTCGTGCCAACGAAGGTGTTGCTGAGGCCGAGGACCATGGCCGCGACCGGCACACTGGAGGCCTGGTTCACGTGCACCGTGAAGACGCTGCCGAGGCGCGGTGGGTTCTGCGCGGCGAGGCTCGGCACGCCGTTGCCACCGGCACAGCCGACGCCGAACCGGGTCGCGTCGGCGCCGTACTGCCAGGTCGCGGCCAGCGGCTGCAGGAACCCGTCGAAGCCACCGAATGCGACGATGCGGCCGCGCGCGGTGTCCATCGCCATCGCCGCGCGATAGAGGGTCGGCGGCGCGACCGCCGGCGTGACGTTCGTCCACACCACCCCGTCCCACTCCCAGGTGTCGGCGAAGTAGGCACCGGTGCCGACGTCCTGCCCACCGTGCAGCACGCAGACGGCGCGAGCGGCGTCGTAGACGAAGTTCGCCTCGATGCGCGCCGGCGGCCGCGCACCGGCCAACGCCACCTGCAGCCAGTTGCTGCCATCGAAGTGCCAGGTCTGGTCGTCGACCGACGAGAAGGGCGCCGCTTCCCCACCGAACAACACCGTGACGCCGAGCCCGGCGTGGTAGCACATCGCGTGCTTGCTGCGGGGACCTGGACTCTGGCTGGTCACGCGCTGCTGCCACGTCGCGCCGTCGTACTCCCAGGTGTCGGCCGACGAGGCGAACACGAAGTCCGAGGCGCGGCCACCGTAGAGCACGGTGCGCGCGCGTGCCACGTCGAAAGCGAGGCCGTGCCACGCGCGACCACCCGGCGTGACCGCGGGCGCGGCCACAGCCCACAGACCGCCGCTGCCCTCCCAGGTCTCGTCGATGGCCGCCCCACCGAACGGAGCGTTGCTGGCGCCGCCGTAGAGAACCATCGTGCTGCGCGCCGCGTCGAACACCATGCGCGCGCCGGTTCGCGCCGGCAGCGAACCCGGCAGCGCGGTCCAATTGCTGCCGTCGAACAACCACGTGTCCCCGAGCGGGTTGCCGAACGTGTCGTCACCACCGACCACCAGCACGGCGCCGATCGTCGGATCGAAGGCCATAGCGGCATCGGTGCGCGCCGGCGGCGACGTCGATGGCATCGTCGGCAGCCACTGGGAGGGAGCGAACACCGCGAGCACGAGCGCCGTGGTCGGTGGCAGCAGCAGGTCGTGGGAGAGAGAGAAGAACGAACGAACGACGCGCACGGGCGTCGCAGCGTGGGTGACGAGCATCGGAGCGTTCCTGACCAGAGGTCCTTGCGGGCAGGGCTTTCGGGACAGGCGCGTCGAATAGTCCCACGCAGCGCGAGGTTTCCCGGCGCGCGGAAGCGCTCGCGCGAGTGTGCAGATCTCGCACGGTGCACCAGCAGGAGCGAGCCCAGTGCTCGTCGCCATCGTTGCGGCTCCCACCACCAGCGCCTACATCCCGCCCCATGACGGCCCCTCTGCTGCGCCGCGCGTCCCAGGGCCACTGGGTCGGCGACGGCTTCCCGGTGCGCACGCTGTTCTCGTACGGCGACGGCCCGACGATCAGCCCGTTCCTGCTGCTCGACTACGCAGCCCCACAGCACTTCACGCCGGCCGCGACCCCGCGCGGCGTCGGCCCGCATCCGCACCGCGGCTTCAGCACGGTGACGATCGTGTTCGCCGGCGAACTCGCCCACCGCGACTCGGCCGGCCACGGCGGCACCATCGGCCCGGGCGACGTGCAGTGGATGACCGCGGCGAACGGCGTCGTGCACGAGGAGTTCCACAGCGAAGCGTTCACCCGCACCGGCGGCGCGATGGAGATGGTGCAGCTCTGGGTCAACCTGCCGGCCAAGGCGAAGCGCTCGCCGCCGAGCTACCAGGACCTGCGCGCGGCGGCGACACCGACGGTGCTGCTGCCGAACGGTGCCGGCCGCGTGCGCGTGATCGCCGGCAGCTTCGCTGGCCAGAGCGGTCCCGCGCGCTCGGCGACGCCGGTGGCGCTGTGGGACGTGGCACTCGCCGACGGCGGCGAACTGCCGCTCGCGAGCCTGCCCTCGGCGTGGACGCGCATGCTGCTGGTGCGGCGCGGGGCGGTGCGAGCCGAGGGCGTGCAAGCGGCGCCCGGCGAACTGCTGCACTGGGCGCCGGGCCTCGCGGCCACCGACGTGCGCGCTGCGACGGCTGGCACCGAAGCCGTGCTGATCGCCGGCGAACCGATCGCCGAGCCGGTCGTCGGCTACGGCCCGTTCGTGATGAACACGCGCGCCGAGATCGCCGAAGCGATCGCCGACTTCGAGCGCGGCGCGATGGGCCGCTTGTGACCGCACGCGCGGCGCACTTCCCCCATCCGGACTCGCACGCGCCGCGACCTCAGCCGGCGGCGACTTCGTTCCACACGTGCTTCGGCACGATGCCGTAGAGGCTCAGCACGTTGCCGTCGAGGTCCTCGAACAAGCACGCGATGCCGACCTGGTCGTCGGAGTCGTGCACCATCTTCGGCTTCGCCACGCGCACGCCGCGCGCCAGCAGTTCGTCGCGCGTCGCCAGCGGATCGGGCGCGTAGAACACGACCTCGGTGCCGATGCCGGCGCGCCCCGCCGGCAGCCGCTGCGGCCGCTGCATGCCGGCCGGCAGTTCGACCTCGGGATGCAGCGCCAGCGTCGTGCCGCGCAGGTCGAACTCGATCCAGTTCGGCGACTCGGCGCGCAGCGGCAGGCCGACTTTGTCGCGGTAGAAGGCCAGCGAGCGCCGCATGTCGCGGACGAAGACGATCAGGTAGGCGATCGAACGCAGACCGAGCGACGGCGGGGACGTGGCCATGCTGGCTCCAGGGGACGAGGTCATGGCCGCGTCCGACGGTGATCCCCTGCCGACAACTCCCATCGTCCTGTGCGACAGGGTTGTCCCGGGCGAACTCCGGCGAACGGCCTCCATGCGGACGAACGGCGAGCGACGCAGGTTCCGTCGAGACGTTCGCGGGGCGAAGTCGGGGCGTTCCGCCGGCACGCGCAGTGCCGTTCGCCGCGGCAGCTCGCCGTGGCGTCAGTGCCGGGTGGCGGCGAGCAGCCTCGCAGCCACCCTCGTCACACCGCCAGCACGCCGGCCTTCTTCTCCGCCGCCGCTGCCAGCACACCGTCGCGCACCAGCTTCTCCGCCGCCGCGAGATCCGGCGCCAGGAAGCGATCGCCGTCGAGGCCCTTCACCACCTGCCGCAGCGCCTGATACGCCGCGTGCACGCCGGCACCCGGCTTCAGCGGCTCGCCGAGGTCGAGGGCCTGCGCCGCGCACAGCAGCTCGATGCCGAGCACCTTCGCCGTGTTGGCGCACACCATCGCCGCATGGCGCGCGGCGGTGACGCCCATCGACACGTGGTCCTCGCGGTTGGCCGACGTCGGGATGGTGTCGACGCTCGATGGATGCGCGAGCGTCTTGTTCTCGCTGCACAACGACGCGGCGACCACCTGCGGGATCATGAAGCCGCTCTCGAGCCCGGGGTTGCGCGCCAGGAACGGCGGCAGGCCGCTGATGTCCGGGTTGACCATCTGCTCGATGCGGCGCTCGCTGATGTTCGCCAGCGTGCTGACCGCGATCGCCAGGAAGTCCATCGCCTGGCTGACCGGCTGGCCGTGGAAGTTGCCGCCGCTCTGCACGTCGCCCTCGGGGAACACCAGCGGGTTGTCGGTGACCGAGTTGGCCTCGGTGACCAGCACCTCGAGCGCGTAGCGGATGCCGTCCTTGGCGGCGCCGTGCACCTGCGGCGCACAACGCAGCGAGTAGGCGTCCTGCACCTTGCCGCAGTCGGCGTGGCTCGGCATCACCTTGCTGCCGGCGAGCAGCTGCCGCAGGTTGGCCGCGGTCGCCTGCTGGCCGGCATGCGGCCGGATCGCGTGGATGCGCGGATCGAACGCCTTCTCGGTGCCGCGCAGCGCCTCGACCGACATCGCACAGGCGACGTCCGCGGTCTTGCTCAACAGCATCGCTTCGTGCACGGCGAGGCAGCCGATCGCGGTCATGATCTGCGTGCCGTTGATCAGGGCGAGGCCCTCCTTCTCCTTCAACGCCAACGGCTGGCGGCCGAGCTGCTGCAGCGCCTTCTGGCCGTCGATCACCTCGCCGTCGTGGTGCACTTCGCCGCAGCCGATCAGCGGCAGCGCCATGTGGCTCAGCGGCGCCAGGTCGCCGGAGGCACCGACCGAACCTTGCGACGGGATCACCGGGATGAAGCCGCCGTTCCACAGTGCCATCGCCTGCTCGATCAAGGCGAGGCGAACGCCCGAGTAGCCGAGCGAGAGATTGTGGATGCGCAGCGCGAACGCCAGCCGGCTCTGCGCCACCGACAACGGGTCGCCGACGCCGGTGGCGTGGCTCAGCAGCAGGTTCTTCTGCAGCTGCCCGAGCTGCTCGTCGGGGATGCGCACGCCGGCGAGTTTGCCGAAGCCGGTGTTGATGCCGTACATCGTGGCGCCGGTCGCGACCTTGTCCTCGACGATCTTGCGGCACGCGAGCACGCGCTTCTTCGCCGCGGGCGCCAGCGTGATGCGCGCTCCGGGGCGGCTCAGCTGGACGAGGGTGGCAAGGGACAGGTTCGGTTCGCCGAGCTGGATCGTGGGCACGGGGCGAACCTAGCTGCGCGTCGGCGAGGCGGCAAGTTTCGCGACCGGCGTCGGTGCCGCAGTTCCCCTGGCGTCTCCCTCAGACCAGGCTCCCACATCCGTCTGGCACGTGCCTTCCGTCGCGACGCGCGTCGGTCACGACGCCTCGCGCTGACGACGCCTCGCGGTCACGACGACGGCGATTCGAGCCGCAGCGGCGGCGCCGTCGGCACCAGATAGAAGCGGCCGACCGCGACCTGGAAGCGCTGGCCGTTCTCGCGCTCGAACGTGTAGCTGCCTTCCATCGTGCCCCACGTCGTCGTCAGCGGGCAGAAGCTGACGTAGCTGTAGGACTCCGACGGGCCGAGCTTCGGGAACTCGCCGACGACACCGCGCCCGCGCACGTCCTCGCGCTTGCCGTCGGCGTCGACGATCACCCAGTGCCGCGTCAGCAGGCGCGCCGACGACGTGCCGGTGTTCGTCATCGTGATCTTGTAGCGGAACACGTAGTGCGAACGGTCGTCACCGTCGGCCCCGAAGTCCTGCGGCAGACTCTCCTGCGGCAGGTACTCCGCCGCGGCGTGGATGCGGATGCCTTCTGTCGTCGTCTCCGAGTGCGGCGAGTTCGTCATGGGCGAGGCGGGAGGATAGGCAGGACCGGCGGAAATGCGAGGGGGCTGGGCGGAGTTCGCCGAAGGCGGCGCCTGCGGCTGCCGCGCGCCCTGCGGCGAGGCGACCCTGATGCAGGCGACGCAGCGGGGCCGATGGCCTCAACCTCGCGGGAGATGGCCCCCGCGTCGCGGCGCCTTGGGAATGCCTGAGTCGGCTCGCCCTTTGGGCGAGGCGACTCAGTGCCCGGCGATCTTGCCCGGCTTCAGCGTGACCTTGTCGGTGCCACCGGTCAGCTCGATCAAGCCGGTGCCGAGCGTGCCGGCCCAGGAGTCGGCCTTGCCGTCGCCGAGCAGCTTGACCTTGACGGTCAACGCCTTGGTCGCCGCGTCGAACGTGTAGGTGCCACGGTGGTGTTCGTGGTAGCCGTCGGCCTCCGGGGCCGTGTGCATCTCACACGCATCGCTCTTGGTGTCGAACACCAGCCCGAACCCCTTGGCTTCGCCGGCGAGCTGCTGGACCCACTGGCCACCGAGCGGGTGGTCGGATGCGGAACCATGGATGTGGTCGTGGCCGCAAGCGGCGAACAGCAGGGCGGGAACCAACGCGAGCAGCAGCTTCTTCATCGGGATGTCCTCGAGGATCGGCCGCGCATTCTTGTGCAAGCGCAGCCGCAGCGCCATCCCCGAGTCCCCACCACTGCGCGGCCCCAGCGCGTCACTGCTTCCGAAACGTCATCCGCAGCGTCTTGCCGCCCTCCTGCTTCGCCATGGTGAACGCACCGTCGGCGTAGTCGAAGGTCTTCGCATCGACCACGCCATCGGGTCCGCGCCGCTCGATCGTCAGCTTGCCATCGGCGAGCCGCCACGCGCCGGTGGTCGACTCTTCGACGGGCTGGCCGTTGTGCGTCGCCTTCGCGCGCATCACCGCGGAGCCGTCGGCGCGGAGGTCGAACGTCACGTCGAGGTCGACCCCCATGCTGAACGTTGCCTCCGACGGCGGTGCGTTCTTCCCCGCACCCTCGGCCTCGCCGCCGAAGTCGGCTTTGCCGAGGCGCATGGCCGTCTGGTCGAGGCGGTAGAGACCGACCGCCTTCGCGTCGACGGCCTGCCCGCCACACGCAACGACGAACCACGCCGCAAGGAACACGACTACCAGCGAGCTCTTCTTCATGCGCGCCACGATGCCGAATCGTCGGCGACGGTGCGAGACCGCTGCCTGGAATCAGCGAAGCACCGGGAACCGCTGCGTGCGGACGCCCTGGTGCTTGCTCGAAGCGTACGGCAGAGCCGTCGCCGTGGCTTCTGACCGAGGACGTGGGATCAGCATGCCGCCCTGTGACTCATGGGCACTCCAAAGGTCACCTCCGCTTGAAGGTCAACTTCCCATGGACCCCCTCACCACCCTCCTTTCTCAGCTCCATCGAGAAGGCGTCACCCGCGTAGTCGGCCGTCACCTTCTCTTCCTTGCCGGACGAATCCTCGGTCTGAATCGTCAGCTTGTCGCCGTCGAGCCGCCAAGTGCCGGCAGCCGACTCCATTGGGGCATCGTCCGGAATCGGCAGCTTGCGCTTCCTCTCCATGGAACCGTCGGCCCGCAGATCGAACGTCCATTCGATCTCGTGGGCCAAGGCGCCGAGAATCAGGATGCCCTCCAACTCGCGCCCCTTCGTCAGCGTCACTTGGCTCGCCAGGTATCGGGCAAACGCCTCCTTGTCCAACTCGTAGACGCCCACCACTGCAGCGGCGGCTCCTCGGCTCGCGACTGCAGGCTCCTCGGGGCGAGGCGCCGCAGTCACCTTGGCGGCAGCTCCACTGCATGCGGCAACGAGCGACATCGAGAGAAGGCAGAACGCCGGCAGCACCTTCGTCATGCGGGGAGGATGCAGGTGGGCTTCGCCCGACGCGAGCCGACGGCGGAGAATCAGCGAAGCACCGGGAACCGCTGCGTGCGCTGGCCGGTCGCCACGTCGATGTGCTGGATCGTCGTCTTCTCCTGCAGCAGCACCGAGTGTGGATCGGGCCAGGCCAGCAGCAGCACGAAGCGTTCGCTCGAAGCGAACGGCAGCGCCGTCGCCGCCGTGGTCGCCGGATCCCAGCGCAGGAATCGCATGCCCTCGCGGTTCGGATCGAAGACGGTGAGCCAGAGGCTGCCATCGGGGGCACGCGGCAGCAGCGACCCCTGCTGGCGCATCGGGGCCGCGACGCCGAGCGACCGCAGACCGGCGGCGTCGGGCACCGCGATCGGCAGCAGCGAGCCGTCCGCGGGCCGCCAGACGAACAGTTCGGACGCCTGCTTGCTCTGCCTCGCACACAAGACACGCTCGTCGTCGACGAGACCGAGCAGATCTGCGTTGGCGAGCGCTGCCACCTCGACGAACGCTTCGCTGCCCGGGTCCCGACGCAGCCACACGCCGCTGCGGCGGTGGCGCTGCACGAGCTGCGTGCCACGCACGAAGAACACCACATCGCGTTCGTCGTCCGGACGCATCGCCGTGCGCGTCGTCAGGTCGAACCACTGCTCCGGCTTGCCATAGGCGACGAAGCCATGGCCGCGCGCGCGCAGCGTGACCGGCAGTTTGCCGTTCCAGCGCACACGCTCGCTGCGGCCATCCGGCGCCGCGAAGCACAGTTCGCCGCCGTCGAACCACGCACGCACGCCACCTGGGGCGAACAACGCGGGCCCATGATCCCGCGGCGACAGCTGCGCGCGCACGGCCTGCAGCGCTTCGGCCCGCATCGCCTGCGGATCGCCGTTCTGCGCCGCGGCGAGCCACGTTCCTGTTTGCAGGTCGAACACGCGGTAGCCACAGAGTCGCTCCGGCCACAACGAGCACTCGTAGCCGCCGAAGTAGCGCGCTTCGCCCGTGAGCATGAATGTCGTCGGCCGCAGCAGGTCCGGGCGCAGGTCGAGGCCGACCCCGTGCAGCTGCGTCGCCGAGCCATCGTGCAGGTCGATGCGGAACGGCAGCGTGTACCGATAGCCCGCCTGCGACTGCAGCTCCGCGAGCACGTAGCGATGGTCCGGCGAGATGCCGGTGACCTGGAGCTGCTCGACCCGCCGCGGATCCGGATGGTGGTAGTCGTAGGTACGTTCGCCGAGCCAGAGCACCGGCGGCAGCAAGCCGATCGACGTCGCCAACAGGCCACAACGCAGCGACCGAAGCGCCCCGCCCCCACGCCGCCCGACGGCCCACGACGCGTATGCCGCGACGAAGCCGAACACCGACGCGAACGCGACCCACGGCTCGTAGACGAGGCCCGGCTGCAGGCCGGGGCTGAAGTGCAGAGCCCCGCGGACGAGCAGCCCGAGCACCAACCAGAACACCAGAGCCCCGCCGAGCGCCATGCGCCCGTTCGGCAGCCACGTGCCGATCGCCCACACCCAAGGGATCAGCAACGCCGCCTGGCCGCTCCACAGCACGGGCCACGGCAGGTCGAAGACGACGTCGCCCGCGAACGTCCAGCGGAACAGGTCGTGCCAGCCCTTGCCGTTCGCGGTCAGGAACAGTTCGCCGGCGGCGAGGCCGAGCAGCGGCAGCGCGAGTGCGGTGAGCGTGAGGAACAGCAGCTTGCCGCCGAACGACGCACGCAGCGCGCCGGGCATGCGCCGCACGAACTGGTCGCCCTTGCTCCCGAACTCGCTGCGCACCAGCGCTGGCGCGACGAACCCGAGCACGCCGATGCCGCCGAGCACGACGAACCACGACAGTGCCAGCGCCCGCCGCCCGTCCTCGAGCCAGTAGTGCTCGGGCATCAGCGTGAACACGAGGCACAGCGCCGCGATGCCGAGCCCGAAGAAGCCGGCGAGCATGGCGCGTTGTGCGCGCCACTCGCGCCAGCAGTACGTGAGCACGAGGTTCATCGGTCGCCCTCCGCACGGCGCGGGAACAGGCGCGTGCGTGCACCGGTGGTCAGGTCGACGCGGTCGATGCCGTCGTGCTGCTGCACCAACGCCGAGTTCGCATCGGGCCAGGCGAGCAGGCGGAACGCGGGATCGTCGGTCGGGATCGGCAGCCTCTCCCAGTTGCGAGTCGTCGGATCGAAGCGCAGCAGCTGGTCGTGCGCGTACTGCGGCAACCGCGGCGTCATGAACCAGAGCTTGCCGGCCGGGTCGCGCGGCAGCAGCGAGCCGTACTGGTGGAGCGGCGCGAGCACGCCGAGCGAACGCTGGCCGATCGGGAACGGCAAGGGCACCACTTCGACGGCACCCGTCGCCGCGTTCCACGTGAACAGTTCGGTTTGCTTGTCGGCGATGCGACGCGCGAGCAGGTGGTCGTCGTCGAGCAAGCCGAGCACGTCGGCATGGGCGAGCTCGGGCACCGCGACGAACTCCGCGGAGCCGGGAGCTCGACGTTCCCACGCGTTCCGCCGCGCGTGACGCTGCCACAGCGGCAAGCCACCGATGAACCAAGCCACATTGCGCCCGGCGGTTGGCGGCACGAAGGTGCGCGTCGTCAGGTCGCACCACCCCTCGCGGCCGCCGAGGGCCTGGAACCCGTGGCCACAGGCGCGGAACGACACCGGCAGCTCACCCTCCCACCGCACGCGCTCGATGCGATCTGCCGCGACTTGGAAGCACAGTTCGCCGCCGTCGAACCAAACCGGCACGTCGCCCGGCGCCCGCAACAGGCTCGAGCGGCCGCGGCCCACGATCTCCGGCAACCGCTGCTGCGCGAGGCGCCGCAGGGCCACCGGGTCGTCCCCATCGTGGTGCAGGACCCACGCGCCGCGCGCGAGGTCTAGCACACGGTAGCGGAACACCCGTTCGCTCCATGGATCGACCTCGCACGCCCCGAAGTAGCGCGATACCGCCATCGGCCCGAGCGCCGAGGGCCGCGCGACTTCGGCGAACAGGCCGAGCCAGACCCCGCCCAGCTGCTGCGCCTTGCCATCGCGCAGGTCGATGCGGAACGGCACCGAGCCGGTGTGCTCCTCGTGGCCAGCGCCCTTCACCAACGCGAACTGCAAGTCGGGCGTCAGCGCGTAGGTCTCGAAGCGTCCGAGGTGTTGCGGATCCGGATGGTGGTACTCGTACGCCGCGTTCGCGAGCCATCCGCCGGGAACAACCAGCGCACCGGCCGCCGCCAGCAGGCCGCATCGCGCCGAACGCATCGCACCACCACCGAGCCGACCGCGGATCCACGACACCGCCGCGACGACGACGCCGAGCAGCGGCACCACCGCGCACCAACGCCCGTACGCCAGCGACTTCTCGAGGCCAGGGCAGTGCCGCAGCACCGGCACGACCGCGAGGCCGAGCAGCAGCACGAACAGGATCGTGCCGCCGAGCGCCATGCGTCCGTTCGGCAGCCAGGTGCCGATCGCCCACACCCAAGGGATCAGCAAAGCGCCGTAGCCGAGCCAGACGACCGGCGACGGCCAGTCGAAGCTCACTTCCCCCGCGTAGTCGCTGCGGAACACGTCGGCAGGGCCATGCCCACCCATCGCGAGGAAGATCTGGCCGACGACGAGCCCGAGCAGCGGCAACGCGACCGTCGCGAGCAGCAGGAACAGCAGCTTGCCGCCGAACGACGCACGCAGAGCGCCGGGCATGCGACGCACGAACTGGTCGCCCTTGCTGCCGAACTCGCTGCGCACCAGCTGCGGCGCCGCGAAGGCGATCACGCTGCCGCCGCCGAGCACGACGAACCACGCCAGCGCGAACGCACGCTGGCCGCGTTCCTGCCAGAAGGTCTCGGGAGCGAGCGTGAACGCGAGGCACAACGCCGCGAGCCCGAGGCCGACGAACGCGCCGAGCAGCGCCCGCTGCGCACGCCACTCGCGCCAGCAATACGTGAGCACGAGGTTCATGCCGTCACTTCCTCGCGCGCCGCGGCGACATCGGCGAGCAGGCGATGCAGCCCGCTCGGCGCCGCCACCGGTTCGTCCTGGCCGAGCACTTCGCCGAGCGTGCCCTGCTTGACGATGCGGCCCTGCTGCAGCACGGCGATGCGGTCGGCGATGCGGCTCGCGATCTCGAGTTCGTGCGTCGCGCACAGCACCGTGCGACCGCCTTGCTGCAGCGCCGCGAGCACACCTTGCAGCACCTGCTCGCGCACCAGCGGATCGAGCCCGGCGAACGGTTCGTCGAGCAGCAGCAGCTCCGGCTCGAACGCCAGCGCCCCGACGAGCATCGCCTTCATGCCCTGGCCGCGCGACATCGACGCGAACTTCGTGCGTAGCGGCACGGCGAGGTGGTCGCACAGTTCGTCGCAGCGCGCCTGGCTCCACGTCGGGTAGTGCGGCTGCAGGAATGCGAACAGGTCGCGCGCCGTCATCCACGTCGGACAGTCCGGCACGTCGGGCACGTAGCCGATGCGCTGCAGCACCGCGCGATGCGCACGCAGTGGGTCCTGGCCGAACACGCGCACCGTGCCGGCGTGCGGTCGCAGCACGCCGAGCAGCACGCGCAGCAGCGTGCTCTTGCCAGCACCGTTCTCGCCGAGCAGCACCGTCGTCGTGCCGGCGTGCAGCGCCAGCGCCAAGCCGTCGAGCACACGCTTCCGGCCAAAGCGCACCAGCAATCCGTCGACCGCCAGCACCGCCTGCTGCGATGCGTTCGGCGCCACCGTGTCGTCATGGTCGTTCATGGCTTCTCCCCCGTTCTCCCTGCCCCGATCCCTGATTCGTTCGCTTCGCGTGCCGCGGTCGCCGTGTCGACGACCTCGTGCAGCAAGGCCAAGTCGTGCCCCGCGCGCAGCGCCTGCTGCACCGCGAGCCGCAGCGCCGCCAGCGTCTCGGCGAGCCGCACCGCCTTGGCGACGTCGACCGCACCCGGCGTCACGAACACGCCGGCGCCGTTGCGGCCCTCGGTCACGCCGAGGTGCTCGAGTTCGCGCCACGCCTTGCCGACCGTGTTCGGATTGACCAGCGCCTGCTCGGCCAGCGCGCGCACCGCCGGCAGCTTGTCGCCGGGGCGCAGTTCGCCGTTGGCGATCGCGTCGAGCACGGCCGCGACGAGCTGTTGGCTCGGCGGCACCAGGCTGTGAGGATCGACGCGAACGTGCACCACCGTCCTATCGGCCTAGGACGGTGCGCACCTTGAGCTCGCTCGGAGGCTGAGAGTGAACCTCTCGTAGCCTCGGCGCGACTGCGAAGGCAGCCGCCAAACAGGCTCCGGCGGCCAATCGCGATCTCCTCTCGGCCCCTCAGGCGGAGCTGGGCACCTCGTGCACGCTCAGCCGCCCATGCCGCAGCCAGCCTTCGGTCAGCAACCACGTGCGCGCATCGGCAACCGGCCGCACGACCGCCTCGAGGCCGAGGACGGTGATGCGTTCGCGGAAGCCCGAGAACCACGGCGCCGAGGTGAACGTGTCGACGGCCTGGGCGACCTTCACTTCGCGACCTTCGGCTGCGTGCTTCTTGCCGTTGCCGAACAGGTAGCGCAGCGCGTTCCGCACTTCGCGCGGCGACTTCAGGATGTGGTCGTGGTAGCGATCGGCGAACACGCGGCCGCGAAGCGACCAGAGCTTGTTCAGCGCCTTGGCGATGCGGATCAGCAGGCCTTGCAGGCCGCGGGAGAGGGCGGCACGGGATTCGGCTTCGCAGAGCAGGTGCAGGTGGTCGTTCAGGACCGCGTAGTGGCAGAGGCGGAAGGTGCCGGCGAGGTTGCGTTGGCAGCCGGCGGCGAACGCCGCGCGAAGGGCTTCGTATTCGCGCTTGCTGCGCAAGCGCGGCAGGCCGCTGCGCAGCTTGATCGTCACATGCACGGGGAAGCGCTTGGCGAGCGGCGCCCGTTCGCGGTGGTCGACGCCAGGTCGGCCGGGGATCTTCGGCTTGCGACCGGCACCGCGCCGGGCGCCGCCGCGCCCGGCGCGGAACGGCAGCAGCGGGGCGGCCCGTTCTCCAGCGGAGCGCTGGCCGCCAACAGCCTTCGAGCCACCATCTCGGGCCGCTTCGGCCTTGGTCCGCCTCTCGGGAGATCGTCGCTTCGCGCCCATCGCTTTTGATTGCGCACTTATATGCCATGAGTTCCAGAGATGCAAGAACGGTAGCGACATTCGGACACCCGAGGGGCGCAGGGTTGCACTCGCGTGGCCACACGAGCACCGCGTCCACCGACCGACGCTCGCGAGGACGATCGGGCCTGCTGCGTTCGATCGGCTCGTATTCCCCACGGCTGGCTGCGACCGGAGGCACTCCCGTGCGATGCGAGGCCGACAGGACCTCGATGGATGCGCTCGCGCAGCGGCTCTCGGCGGGATCGGGCAAGGCGGGATCACGACCAGCCGCGGCCAATGGGCGAGCCCCGCCGCAGGACTTCCCACAGCACACCTTGGCCGAACGCACCCCGGCCCTCTACACCTCCGCCCCCATGGCCAAGATCACGTTCAAAGGTACCCCCGTGTCGACCGTCGGCGAACTGCCCAAGGTCGGCACCGCCGCCCCGACGTTCCAGCTGACCAAGGTCGACCTGAGCCCGCTCGGCAGCAAGGACCTCGTCGGCAAGAACGTCGTGCTGAACATCTTCCCGAGCATCGACACCGGCGTCTGCGCCACGTCGGTGCGCAAGTTCAACCAGCAGGCCGCGTCGCTGCCGAACACGGTCGTCGTCTGCGTGTCGAAGGACCTGCCGTTCGCGCAGAAGCGCTTCTGCGGCGCCGAAGGCATCGACAAGGTCGTGCCGGCGAGCTGGTTCCGTGGCCCCGACTTCGGCAAGGACTTCGGCGTCACCATGGCCGACGGGCCGCTGGCCGGACTGTTCGCGCGCGCCGTCGTCGTCATCGACAAGACCGGCAAGGTCGTGCACACCGAACTGGTGCCGGAGATCGCGCAGGAGCCGAACTACGACGCGGCGCTGAAGCTGGTGAAGTGACGGCCGGCGGCGGCCCCGCTGCGGCGACGCGGAGTTCGCGGCGGCTTCGCACGTTCCGTCGCGCCATGTCCCCTCTCGCCGCGCGTCTCCCGTTCGCGCGAGCCTGGCTGCTGCCGCTGCTCGTCGCGAGCGCGCTGACCGCCCAGGCTCCGCCCCCTCCGAAACTGCCCGACGTCGCGCTGCCGGCGATGAACGTCACCGGCGCCGGTGGTCGCTACGTCGACTACGCCGGCGAACTCGACGATCCGGAGCTGGTCGTCGCGGTCGGCAAGCTCGGCAGCTGGAAGGAAGGCAAACGCGAACGCCTGGCCGACGGCCAGCTCGGCGGCGGCGGCTCGATCAGCTCGGTCGGGGGCACGCAGTACTTCAGGGTGCCGGCCACGGCGACGCTGCAGCCGCGCCTCGTGCTGCGCGGCAAGAACGGCAAGGTGCCGGTCGCCTTCGACCTTCAGGTGGCGCGCCTGCCCGACGGCAAGGACCAGCGGCAGCTCCTGCAGGACGGGGCGGTGGCGCTGACCGAGGACACGCTGGCGCTGTTCGTGCTGCAGAAGCGCGACAAGCAGAAGCACCATGCGCTGCTGCACGTGCTGCCGTTCGATCCGAAGGTCGACAAGGGCAGCGACGGCGAGCTGCAGTTCGTCGACGCGATGCGCGACGTGCACACGATCAACAGCCGGGTGCACGCGTTGACGCAGGCCCTCGACGCCTACGACAAGGCGGACGACGGTGCCCCGCGCGACAAGGCGCTGGCGGCGCTGCGGCAACTGCTCGAGCAGAAGCCGGAGATGAAGCAGCCGCGCAACGACGGCCTGCTGCAGCAGCACTGCGGGCCGCTCGAACAGCGGGCGAAGAAGCGGATCGACGAGGCCGACGCGGCGAAGAAGGCCGCGGAGAAGGCAGCCGAGAAGCCGGCGGCGGACGGCGGCGCCGACGGCAAGCGCTGAGCCGACGCCCCGGCGAGGCACCCGTTCAGCCGGAGCTGCAGTGGCGCCGATGCGGAAGCATGCGCCGTTCTGCCGCCGCCGTGCTGGCCGCCTGGGCGACCCTGGTCGCCGCCGGGCAGGCCCTGCTGCTGGAGCACTCGACGGCGGCCGGCGATCCAGGGCACCCACCGGCGGTGCTGTCGCGCGAACTCGCCCAAGCGCTGCGCTGGGACCAGACGCAGCCGCTGCTGCTGCTGGCGGCGCATCCGCAGTGCCCGTGCCTGCCGGCGACGCTGGCCGAACTGCAGCGCGCGCTCGCCGGCGCGGCGCCGCCGGCGCTGCGCGTGCTGGTGCACACGCCGTCGTCGCCACCGCCGGCGTGGGACAGCGGCGGTGACGCCGAACTGCGCCGCAGGCTGCCTGCCGGCGCCGCCATCGACGATCGCGACGGCGCCTTGGCGACGGCGCTCGGCCTGCGCACCTCCGGGCACGTGCTGCTGTTCGCGGCCGACGGCCGCCTGCGCTTCACCGGCGGAGTGACCGCGGGCCGTGGCCACGAGGGTGACAACCGCGCCGGCCGCACGTTGGCGGCGATGCTGGGCGATGCGGGAAAACCCCAGGCCAGTACCGCTGTATTCGGATGCCCCCTGCAGGCCGATAGCTCGCCGCATGACGGCCCCTGCTGCCACGACGAACGATCCCGTCTCGACCCGACTGCTCGCTGACCACCGCGACTTCTGCGCCACCGTCGACCGCGGCATGGCCTGGCTGGTCGCCATCGAGGCCGCGGTCGCCCTGCTGCTGGCGTGGCTCTACACGCCGAACGCCTGGGCCGGCACCACCGTGTCGCCGCACACGCACGTGCTCGCGGCCTTGCTGGTCGGCGGCGGCTCGGCCGCAGCGCTGGCGTGGTTCACCCGCACGCAACCCGGCCAGCCACTGACGCGTCACGTCGCGGCGGTCGCGGTGATGCTGCTCAGCGCCCTGTTCATCCACGTCGGCGGCGGCCGCATCGAAGTGCACTTCGCCGTGTTCGTGTCGCTGGCGTTCCTCGCCGCCTACCGCGACTGGCAGGTCATGCTGACCGGCATGGTGACGATCGCCGTCGACCACCTCGGCCGCGGCCTGCTGCTGCCGCGCAGCGTGTTCGGCACCGACACCGTCGACGTGCTGCGCGTGCTCGAGCACGCCGGCTACGTCGTGCTCGAGGTCTCGGTGCTGGTGCTCGTCTGCCGCATGGCGATGGCCGAGATGCGCCGCGTCGCCCAGCTGGTACACGACACCGACCGCGCCAAGAGCGAGATCGAGGCGTCGCGGCAGGAACTCACCGAACGCGTCGAAGCCGCGCGCGCGGAAGCGGCGGCGACGGTGCGCGGCATCGTCGACGGCTTCCGCGGCATCGGCGCCAGCATCACCGGCAACGTCGAGCGCACGAAGCAGCTCGAGGCGATCGGCAAGGAGAACCAGCAGCACGCGCAGGAAGGCAGCGAAGTGCTGCAGCAGACCGTGCGCCGCTTCCAGGAACTCGCCGCCGCCGTGCAGGCGAGCCAGAAGGACATCCAGGCGCTGGTCGAAGCCGGTGGCCAGATCGCGCAGGTGACCAACATGATCTCGTCGGTCGCGTTCCAGACCAACCTGCTGGCGTTGAACGCCGCGGTCGAAGCCGCGCGCGCCGGCGACCACGGCAAGGGCTTCGCGGTCGTCGCCGAGGAAGTGCGCGGCCTGTCGGCGCGCTCGAGCGAGGCGGCGCAGCAGATCGAGGCGTTCGCCCGCAACGTGCAGCAGCGCGGCGCCGAGCTCGCCGCGGCGACGGCCAAGGCCAACGAGGAAGCGCAGAAGGGCCTGCAGCTGATCGACGGCGCCGATGCGTCGATCCGCGCGATCCAGACCAGCGCCACGACGCTCGGCGAAGCGGTCGCCGGCGCGCTGCACGCCAACGCCCAGCTGCTCGACCAGAGCCAGCAACTGCAGAGCGACGTCCAGGCCCTGGCCCAGTAGCGCAGCCGGCGGCGACCGGACGTCAGGGCTCGCCGCACAAGGCGGCGACCGGCGCCGTCGCCACCACCGCACCGGCCTCGTCGCGCTCGAGGCCGCACACCGCGACCTGCGGATCGTGGGTGAAGAACAAGCGGCCGCCGCGGTCGTGCAGGTCGGCGAGCAACGCCGTCTTCTCGTCGATCAGTTGCTCGGGGTAGCGGTCGTAGCCCATCGTGATCGCGCGCCGGACCCACGGCACGCCCGGGATCAGGTCGGCGCAGAACAGCAGCGGCCCGCGCGCCGTCGCCACCTCGCACAGCAGCATGCCCGGCGTGTGGCCGTCGCTGCGATGGAAACGGTAGCCGGCGCCGAGCACGTCGCTGTGCTCGCCGACCAACCGTTCGACGCGGCCGGTGGCCTCGAGCAGCAGCGGCAGCTCCGGCACGAAGCTCGCGCGATCGCGTGCGTGCGGTCGCAGGGCCCGCTGCCACGCCGCCTCGCCGACGACGTAGTGTGCGTTCGGGAACACCAGCGACAGCGGCTCGCCCTGGCGATGCGCGGCGAGCACCCCGCCGGCGTGGTCGAAGTGCAGGTGCGACAGCACGACGACGTCGACCTGCTCGGGCAGGACACCGATCGCGGCCAGCTGCTCCAGCAGCACGTGCCGCTCCTCCTGCACGCCATAGCGGCGGCGCAGCTCCGGGGCGAAGAACGCACCGATGCCGGCTTCGCACAGCACGACGCGCGGTCCGTCGCGCACGACGAGGCAGCGGCACGCCAGGTCGATGCGGTTCTGCTCGTCGGCGGCCGCCCAGCGCTGCCACATCGCCTTCGGCGCGTTGCCGAACATGGCTCCGCCGTCGAGCTTCTGCGAGTTGCCGAGCACGGACCAGAACGCGCGCATCAGCGCACCTCCGGCGGCTTGCCGAGGGATGGCGGCTTCTCGCCCGCCCCAGCGGCCGGCGACGGCGCCACCAGCTCGGCGATGCGCCGCGCGAGCGGCTGCAGCCGCACCTGCTCCAGGTTGCACAGCACGACGACGACCACGCGTTCCTGCGGCAGCAGCAGCAGCATCGTGCTGACGCGCGACTGCGCGCCGCTGTGCCACCACAGCGGCCGCTCGCCGACGCGGTCGACGCGCAGGCCGAGGCCGTAGTCGACCTCCTCGCCGGCCGTGGTCCGCTGCCGCGTCGCCATCGCCTGCAGCAGAGCCGGCGTCACCAGCTTGCCGTCGAGCAGGGCCACGCAGAAGCGCGCCAGGTCCTCGGCCGACGCGCACAGGCCGCCGCCGCCGAGCTTGTAGGAGGCGTCCATCAGCTCGCTGTTCTGCAGCGTGTCGCCGACGCGAACGTAGCCCTGCGCCCGCCCCCGCACGATGCGCCGCACGTCGTCGTCCTGCAGCGTCGGCGCCGCCGCCGGCAGCGCGATGCGTTCGCGCAGCACCTGCGCGAACGGCTGGCCGCTCTGCGCCTCGACCACCGCGGCGACCAGGTTGTAGCCGTAGGTGCTGTAGTGGTACTTGCTGCCCGGTTCGTGCAGCAGCGGATCGGCGGCGAAGCAGGCGAGGCCCGCGGTCTGCGTCGCGTAGTGCACGGTGCTCTCCGCCTCGCGCAGGTAGTGCCGCACCCCGCCGAGGTGCGCCAGCAACTGCCGCGTGGTCACCGGCCAGGGCTTCTGCGGCCACGCCGGCACCAGGGTGTGCACGTCGGCGTCGAGGTCGAGCTTGCCCTGCTCGACCAGCTGCATCGCCAGCACGGCGGTGATCGGCTTGCTGATCGACGCCAGGCGGTAGACGGTCTGCGGCGACGCCGGCACGTCGTTCTCGACGTCGGCGAGACCGAGCCCGACGCGCAGCGCGAGTTGCCCGCGGACGGCGACCACGCACGACAGGCCGGGGATGCGGTCCTGGCGCTGCTGCGCCGCCAGTTCGGCTTCGACCGCGGCGGCCCACGCCGGCCCCGGAGCGGGTTCCTGCGCTGGCACGGGAGCCACGAAGGTCGCGGAGGCGACGAGCAGGATCGACAGGGAGCGTGCGGGCGTCATGGCGTTCACGGGGCCGGAGGAGCCTACCCGCGGGGTTTCCCCGATGGGCTCAATCCCGAGGCAAACCCGGCTCGATGACGACCCGACTCGACACCGCCCGGCACCGCCACGATGAACGCACTCGTCACCACGATTCCCGTGCTCGCCGCCACCGCGACCACGATCCTGTCCTGGAACGCCTTCTCCCTGCGCGGCCACCTCGTGCTCGTCACCCTGCTGGTCGCCGCCGCCGCCGCCGTGGCGTGGACGCTGCTGCAGCAGCGTCGCCAGCAACAGGCGCTCGCCGCGCAGACGCGGACGGCGGCGGAGCTGGGGCGCCAGCTGGCCGAAGAACGCTCGGCCCACGCCGAGACCCGCACCCGCGCCGCCGAAGTCGACGGCAACCAGGAACTGCGCCGCGCCGCCGGCGACCTCGCGACCGCCAACGCCTCGTCGCTGCAGGGCATCTCCGCCGCGCTCGAGGAGATGTCGGTGATCGTCAAGGGCAGCGCGACCAGCGCCGCCGACGCCCAGTCGCTGGCCAAGGCCGCCGAGTCGTCCGCCGTGCGCGGCACCGCGGCGATGCAGCGCATGGTCGAGGCGATGGGCGCCATCGCCACCTCGAGCAGCGAGATCTCGCGCATCATCAAGGTGATCGACGACATCGCGTTCCAGACCAACCTGCTGGCGCTGAACGCGGCCGTCGAAGCGGCGCGCGCCGGCGAGTCGGGCAAGGGCTTCGCGGTCGTCGCCGAGGAAGTGCGCAACCTGGCGCAGCGCAGCGCCGAGGCCGCACGCAACACCTCGACGCTGATCGCCGAGGCGTCGAGCCGCGCCCAGCGCGGCAACCAGATCTCGCAGGAGGTCGACGGCTTCCTGAACGAGATCGTCGCCGCGACGACCAAGTTCGCCGGGCTCGTCGACCAGATCGCCACCAGCACCAAGGAACAGGCGAGCGGCATCCAGCAGATCACCACCGGCGTCGCCGAGATCCACGCCGGCATGCAGAACGCCGCGCGCTGACCGCGGCAACCGCGCCCGGGGGCCGCGAACGGCGGCCCGCGGTTGCGCCCGACGACGAAGGCCGGCACGCTGCGCGCAATGAGCGAGGCCTCCCTGCGACCGAACACCCGACTGCAAGGTCGCGTCGTCGCCTACTGGCTGTGCGGCGATCTGCTGACCGCGGTCGTGCTGACGGCGCTGGCGTGGTTCGTCGGCCGCCCGCTGCTGCGCGAACACTGGAGCGGCTGGAACGACGGCTACGAGTACCTGCTGCTCGGCGCCTGCAGCGGGCTGCTGTTGCTCGGGCTGCTGACGCCACCGCTGGCCTACGCGCGCTGGCGCTTCGACTTCCTCGGCGACCTGCTGGTGATGCGCTACGGCATCCTGTTCGTCGAGGAACGCGCGGTGCCGGTGCGTCGCATGCAGCACGTCGACCTCGTGCGCGGCCCGCTCGAGCGCCTGTTCGGCCTCGCCACGCTGGTCGTGTTCACCGCCGGCAACGAAGGCTCGGCGTTCCGTGTGCCCGGGCTCGCCCCGGGCCTCGCGCAGCAGCTGCGCGACCGCATCCTCGAGGCCCGCGGTGACGGACGACTCTGACCCGGCGGCGCCGTCGCCGGGGCCCGACGCCCCGCGCCAGCCGGCGACCGACAGAACGCCCGCGCCGGCGGCCGCGACGGCACCGGACCCATCGGCTCCCGCCGACGCGCCGGCGGCGCCGGCCGAGCCCACGGCGCCAGCACCGGTGCTGGCGCGCGGCCACCTGCATCCCGCGATCCTGCTGCTGCGCCTCGTCGACGCGCTGCGGCAGGCGCTGTTCCCAGTGGTGTTCGGCCTCGTGCTGCAGCAGTGGCTGTTCGTCGGCATCGGCGGCGCCCTGTTCGTGCTCCACCTCGGCTACGCGCTGGCGCGCTACCTGACGCTCGAGTTCACGCTGACCGGCGACGAACTGCGCGTGCGCGAAGGCCTGCTGGAACGGCAGGAACGGCGCATCCCGCTCGATCGCATCCAGGACCTCGGCTTCGAGTCGACGCTCCTGCGGCGCGCGCTCGGCCTGACCGTGGTGCTGGTCGAGACCGCCTCGGGCCGCGGCGTCGAGGCGCAGCTCGACGCGCTGTCGCGCGAACAGGCCGAGCACCTGCGCGAGGTGCTGCTGGCGGCGCGCCTGCGCAAGCTGCCCGCCGTCGCCGCCGGCGCCGGCGATGCCGCGACGACCGCGGGCGCACCGACACCGCTCGCGCCGCCGCCGCTCGAACCCGAGTGGATCGTGCACCGCAGCAGCAGCTGGGAACTGACGCTGCGGGGACTGACCGACCTGCGGCTGTCGGCGTTCTTCGTCACCGGCTTCGCCGCGCTGCAGCTCGCCGACCAGCTCGGCCTCGCGGCGCGCATGGCGGGTGCGGCACAGGACGCGCGGCAGTGGCTCGCCCAGTTCTCGCCGCTGGTCCTCGGCGGCATCCTGCTCGGCCTGCTGTTCGTCGTGATGACGTTCGGCGTCGTCACCAGCACGCTCGGCAATCTGGTGCAGTTCCACGGCTTCACGCTGCTGCTGCGCGGCGACGTGCTGCAGCGGCGCTTCGGCCTGCTGACGACGCGGCAGAAGACACTGCCGCGCACCCGCATCCAGCGCGTGACCCTCGAACAGCCGTGGTTGCGCCGCCTGCTCGGCGTCGCCGTGGTCAAGGCCGACTCCGCCGGCGGCAGCCGCAGCGACGGCGAAGACATCACCAGCGGCTGGGATGTCGTCGTGCCGCTGGCGAAGCTGGAGCCGGCGCACGCCTTGCTGCCTGCCCTGCTGCCGGGCCTAGAACGCGAGGCGTTCGCCTGGGGGCGCGGCTCGCCGCGGCTGATCGTGCGCACGGCGCTGCAGGGCGTCGTGCTGGCGGCGGTGGCGATCGCCGGCTTGTGGCCGCAGACCGGGTCGGTGTCGCTGCTGGCGCTGCTGCTGGTGCCGCTGTGGGCGCTGCTCGGCGTGCTGGTGTGGCGCAACCTCGGCTTCGGCCTCGGCGCCGGCTTCCTGGCCCTGCAGCACGGCGTGCTCGGCCGCACGATCGCCTACGTGCCGACCGCGAAGGTGCAGGCCGTCGTCGTGCGGAAAGGCCCGCTCGCGCAGCTGCTCGGCCTCGCCGAACTGACCGTCTACGTCGCCGGCGGTTCGCCGACGCGGCTGCCGGACCTGACCGCCGGCGACGCGCGCGCCCTGGCGGCGACGATCGCGGCGCGGGCCGCGGACGCGGCGCGGGCCGACTGGCAGCGCTGAACGCAGGCGCAGAGCGCGTTTCGGCACGCAGGGCCGACCGCCAGGCCGGCGGCGCGCTGCAGGAATTTTCCGGGCAAAGTGCGACCGCGGAGCCCGCAGCTGCCCCAGAAGCAGCGTGCACACTCCCACCATCACCATCGGCTGCGGGTTGGTCCACGGCGTCGACGCCATCCCGGTCCAGATCGAAGCGACGACGCGCAACGCCGGCGACGGCACGCCACGCCTGCTCGGGCTGGTCGACGCCTGCGTGCGCGAGGCCTACCACCGCGTGCTGCAGGCGTTCTTCGCGCTCGAACTGCCGCAACCGCGCGGCGTCACCACGGTCAACTTCGCGCCGGCGGCGCTGAAGAAGCACGGCAGCGGCTTCGACCTGCCGCTGGCGCTGGCGCTCGCCGGCGCCGCCGGGCTGTTCCCGCCCGAACGCGCGCACGGCCTGTTCGCGTTCGGCGAGGTCGGCCTGCGCGGCCAGATCCTGCCGGCGCGCGGCGCCGTCAGCGTCGCCATCGCCGCCCAGCGGCACGGCGCCTCGGCGATGCTGGCGAGTCCGGCCGACGCCGGCGCCTGCCAGGTCGTCGACGGCCTGCCGCTGTTCGGCGCACCGACGCTGGCCGACGCGATCTTCTGGCTGGCCGGCCGCCGCGAACTGCCGCCGCTGCCGCAGGCGCCGGCCGGCGATGCGGTGCCATGCGCCGACCTCGCCGACCTGCGCGGCCATGCGACGCCGAAGCTGGCGCTGACCGTCGCCGCCGCCGGTGGCCACAACCTGCTGCTGGTCGGCCCACCGGGCACCGGCAAGAGCGCCCTGCTGCGGCGCTTGCCCGGCCTGTTGCCGCCGCTGGCGCGCGGCGAACGGCTGGCGGTGCTGCAGGTGCACGCCGCCGCCGGCCTGCCGCTGCCCGGCGACCAGCGGCCGCTGCGCGCGCCGCACCACACCAGTTCGGCGCCGAGCCTGATGGGCGGCGGCAGCGACGTGCGCCCCGGCGAGGTCACGCTGGCGCACCACGGCGTGCTGTTCCTCGACGAACTGCCGGAGTTCCGGCGCGACGTGCTCGAGGCCCTGCGGCAACCGCTCGAGGACGGCGTCGTCACCGTCGGCCGCGCGCGGCAGACGGTGACGATGCCCGCCCAGTTCCTGCTGGTCGCGGCGATGAACCCGTGCCCGTGTGGCTACCGCGGCCACCGCCAGCGGCCATGCGTCTGCACGCCGGCGGCGATCGCGCGCTACCGCAGCCGCCTGTCGGGGCCGCTGCTCGACCGCCTCGACCTGCAGGTCGAAGTGCCGGCACTGGCTCCAGCGGAACTGCGCGCCGCCGAAGACGCCGCCGCCGGCACCGCGGCGCTGCGCGCGCGCGTGCTGGTTGCCCACGCCCGCCAGCTGGCGCGGCAACCGCAAGCGAAGCAACCCCTGCCGAACGCGCGCCTCGCCGACCGCGCGCTGCTCGCCGCCTGCGCCGCCGACGACGCGGCGCTTTCTGCCCTCGACGACGTGCTGCGCCGCCACCACCAGAGCGGCCGCGGGCGCGTTCGCCTGCTGCGCCTCGCGCGCACGCTCGCCGACCTCGACGACCGCGACCGCGTCACCGACGTCGACGTCTGGCAGGCGGCGGCGCTGCGCGGCTTCGCGGCGAGTGCGGCCAGCGTCGGCGCGTAGCGCGCCGCGGCGAACGCGAACGCGATCGCTGCGCCGAGGAGACGACGCAGCGGGGCTGGATGCATCGACCTCGCGGTGGAGGGGCCCCGCGTCGCGGCGTCCGGGCCATCGCTGATCCTGGTCGCCTGGCAGGCGAGCAGGATCAGCCCGGCAGCAGGCCGCCGGCGAGGCGCACGTAGCCGCGCAGGCCCTGGCGGCCCCCTTCGCGACCGAAGCCCGACTCCTTGAAGCCACCGAACGGACTCGCGGCGTCGAAGCGGTTGTAGGTGTTGTTCCACACCACGCCGGCCTTCATGCGTTCGGCGAGCCACAGGATGCGCGCGCCCTTGTCGGTCCAGATGCCGGCCGACAGGCCGTATGCGGTGTTGTTCGCCTTCTCGACCGCTTCCTCCGGCGTGCGGAACGTCAGCACGCTGAGCACCGGCCCGAAGATCTCCTCGCGCGCGATGCGGTGGCTCATGGTGACGCCGGTGAACAGCGACGGCGCGTGCCAGAAGCCCTTCGCCGGCAGCTCGCACTTCGGCTGGAACAGTTCGCAGCCGCTGGCCTGGCCGTCGCCGACCAGTTCGCGGATGCGCGCCAGCTGGGCGCTGCTGTGGATCGCGCCCATGTCGGTGTTCTTGTCGAGCGGGTTGCCGACGCGGATGCGCGCCATGCGCGCGCGCAGCTTGCCGACGAACAGGTCGTGCACGCTCTCCTGCAGCAAGAGGCGCGAGCCGGCGCAGCAGACGTGGCCCTGGTTGAAGAAGATGCCGCGCACGACGCCTTCGACCGCCTGGTCCAGCGCCGCGTCCTCGAACACCAGGTGCGCCGCCTTGCCGCCGAGTTCGAGCGTGAGCTCGACCTTCTTGCCGGCGACCGCACGCTGGATCTCCTTGCCGACCTCGGTGCTGCCGGTGAACGCGACCTTCGCCAGTCCCGGATGCCGCACCAGTGCAGCCCCGGTCTTGCCGTCGCCGGTGATCACGTTGACGACGCCCGGCGGCAGCCCCGCCTGCTGGAACACTTCGCACAGCCGCAGCGCCGTCAGCGGCGACGTCTCCGCCGGCTTCAGCACGACGGTGTTCCCCGCCGCCAGCGCCGGCGCGATCTTCCACGCCGCCATCAGCAGCGGGAAGTTCCACGGGATGACCTGGCCGACGACGCCGAGCGGCTCGGGGCGCTCGCCAGGGAACAGCAGGTCGAGCTTGTCGGCCCAACCGGCGTGGTAGAAGAAGTGCTGCGCCGCCAGCGGCACGTCGACATCGCGCGTCTCCTTGATCGGCTTGCCGTTGTCGAGCGTCTCCAGCACCGCGAACTCCCGCGCGCGCTCGAGCAGGATGCGGGCGATGCGGAACAGGTAGCGCGCGCGGTCCTCGCCGGACAGCTTGCGCCATGCGGGGAACGCCTTCGCCGCCGCCTTGACCGCCAGATCGACGTCCTTGTCGCCGGCCAGCGCCACCTCGCCAAGCACGTTCTCCGTCGCCGGATCGATGGTCGTGAAGTACTCGCCGGTCTTCGGCTTCACCCACTCGCCGCCGACGAACAGTTCGTGGCGCTTGTGGAGCACGACGTGGTCGGTCGCTTCCGGCGACGGCGCGTAGTTCCACACGCCACCGAACGTCAGCTCGCGGTCGCCGCCGCTCGTGGCATCACCCTTCGTCTCGCTCTTCGTCTTGGCCATGGCTCGTGTCTCTCGATGGGTGCCGGGTCAATCGGCGCTGAAGTCGGTGGCGCGCTGGTAGCGGCCGGTGCGTTCCTTCTCGAGCTGCATCAGCACGTCGGTCAGCAGTGCACTCGCGCCGAAACGGAACCAGCGCGGGTCGAGCCAGCGATCGCCGCAGGTCTCGGCGACCAGCACCAGGTACTTCAGCGCGTCCTTGCCGGTGCGGATGCCGCCGGCGGCCTTGACGCCGACCATCTGGCCGGTCTCGAGGAACCAGTCGCGCACCATCTCCAGCATCAGCAGCACCACCGGCGGCGTGCTGGCCGGCGTCACCTTGCCGGTGCTGGTCTTCAGGAAGTCGGCGCCGCCGAGCAGCGCGATCCGGCAGGCGCGGCGGATGTTGTCGTAGGTCTTCAGCTCGCCGGTCTCGAGGATGACCTTCAGGTGGGCGTTGCCGCAGGCCTGCTTGACCGCGCAGATCTCGTCGAACACCTGGCCGTAGCGGCCGGCGAGGAACGCGCCGCGATCGATGACCATGTCGATCTCGGTGGCGCCGGCTCCGACCGCGAGTTCGACCTCGCGCAGCTTGGTGGCGCGGTCGGTGCGGCCCGCTGGGAAGCCGGTGGCGACGGCGGCGACCTGCACGCTGCTGCCGCGGCAGGCGTCGACGGCGACCGGCACCAGGTCCGGATAGACGCACACCGCCGCACAGCCCGGCACGTCGGCGCGGCTCGGCAACGGCCGGCGCGCCTTCATGCACAGCTGGCGGACCTTGCCCTCGGTGTCCATGCCCTCGAGCGTGGTCAGGTCCATCATGCGGATGGCCAGCATCAAGCCCTGCACCTTGCTCGCCTTCTTGATCGAACGGGTGCCGAGGTCGGCGGCGCGCGTCTCCAGCGCGACCGCGTCGACCGGCGGGGTGCGGAACTCGACCGGGGACGATGAGGCCATGGCGAAGGCGCCGATCGTGCCCTGCAGGGCGGCAGAAGTCGACCTTGGAAGCGCCGGGCGCCGGCGGCGCCCTGCCACTCACTGCTGGCCGCGCTGCACGTCGGCGAACGTGAACGGATCCGGCAGCAGCGCCGCCAGCGTGGTGTCGGTGCGCACGCCGCCGCGGCCGACCAAGGCCACGTGCATGCCGAGACCGAACTCCGCCAGCACCTGGCGGCAGGCGCCGCAAGGGCGCGCCGGCTCCAGCAGGTCGGTGGCCACGGCAACGGCGACCAGCTCACGCACCCCGGCCGCCACCGCCGCACAAACCGCGGCGCGCTCGGCACAGATCGTCAGGCCGTAGCTCGCGTTCTCGACGTTGCAGCCGACGAACACGCGACCATCGCGCGCCAGCACCGCGGCGCCGACGTGGAAGTGCGACGCCGGCGCGTAGGCGTGCTTGCGCACGTCGAGGGCCTGCTGCACCAGGGCGTTCCAACGCGCCGCATCGATTCCGTTCGTCGTCATCTCGTGGACACCTGTCTTGTGGTCACCGCATCGCCGCCAATCGCAGCCCGGCTTCAGAGGCCAGGAGAGAATCCTCTCGAAGCCGCGGCGCGACTGCGAGGGCAGCAGCCGAACATGCTCCTGGCAGCCGTATCGTGACGTCTTCTCGGCCTCAGGCCGTGCTCGGCACCTCGTGCACGCTCAGTCGCCCGTGCCGCAGCCAACCCTCGGTCAGCAACCACGTGTGCGCATCGGCCACGGGTCGCACGACTGCCTCGAGGCCGAGGACCGTGATGTGTTCGCGGAAGCCCGTGAACCACGGCGCCGAGGTGAACGTGTCGAGGGCTTGGGTCACCTGGACCTCGCGGCCTTCGGTCGCGTGCTTCTTGGCGTTGCCGAACAGGTAGCGCAGCGCGTTCCGCACCTCGCGCGGCGACTTCAGGATGTGGTCGTGGTAGCGATCGGCGAACACGCGGCCGCGAAGCGACCAGAGCTTGTTCAGCGCCTTGGCGATGCGGATCAGCAGGCCTTGCAGGCCGCGGGAGAGGGCGGCACGGGATTCGGCTTCGCAGAGCAGGTGCAGGTGGTCGTTCAGGACCGCGTAGTGGCAGAGGCGGAAGGTGCCGGCGAGGTTGCGTTGGCAGCCGGCGGCGAACGCCGCCCGCAGGGCGGCGTATTCGCGCTTGCTCCGCAAGCGCGGCAGCCCACTGCGCAGCTTGAGCGTCACGTGCACGGGGAATCGCCTCGCCAGCGGCGCCCGTTCGCGATGGTCGACGCCAGGTCGGCCGGTGATCTTCGGTTTGCGACCGGCACCGCACCGGGCGCCGCCGCGCCCGGCGCGAAACGGCAGCAACGGGGCAGCACGCTCTCCAGCGGAGCGCTGGCCCGCAGAGAGAGTGCCCGCCGCACACCGACCGCGAGCGACCTGCGATCCGCCAGCTCGGACCGCTTCGGCCTTGGTCGGTCCCTCTGGAGATCGGCGCTTCGCAGCCATCGCGTTTGATTGCGCACCTATATGCCATGAGTTCCAGAGGTGCAAGAACGGGAGTGACGTTCCGACACCCAAGGGGTGCCTGGTCTGCACTCGCGTGGCCACACGAGCACAGCGTCCACCGACTGCCGCTCGCGAGGACTCGCCCTGCACGATCGAGCCGGCTGCGTTCGATCGGCTCGTATCCCCCACTGCTGGCTGCGACCGATCCGGACCGAAGCACTCCCGAGGGATGCGACACCAAGGCGGGATCACGACCAGCTGGGGCCATCACCACGTGCTGCTGCGCGCAGAGCCTTCGAGGAGATTCCTCTCACGCACTCAGGCGCGGCGCCACCGAAGACCACGAACGGTGCCCACACGCCAACCAACGCGCCGATGCCGAACAGCTGCCCGCCGTGCCCGGGCCAGATGGCGCCGAGCGCACAACCGACGGTGAAGACCGCCGGCGGCAAGCGGCCGAACAAGGGCCGAGCAGGCGGCCGGTGGAAGGTGACGATCTCCGTCATGGCGAGCGGCGAGGGCGACGATTCCCGGGCGGCGATCATCGCACGACGCGCGACACGGCGACAGGCGGTGCGTCGGGGCCGCCGATGCCGCCAGGGCATCGGCGGAGCATCGACGCAGCATCGGCGCGGCCGACGGCCGGCAGCGCAGCGTTGGCCCGCGGCGTGGCCCCACCTACCATCGCCCGCCGTGACCGCACCGTCCCGCGACCCCGCCCTCGCCGCCGCCCTCGCCGGCTGGAACGCCGCCGACACCGACGAACTGCAGCTCGGCGGCGTGACGGCGCGCGCGCTCGCGGAGCGCTTCGGCACGCCGCTCTACGTGTTCGACGAAGGTCGGCTGCGCGCCAACGTCGCGCGCGTGCAGCAGGCGCTCGGCGAACGCTTCGGCTTGCTCTACTCGATCAAGGCGAACCCGTCGCTGGCGGTGACGACGGCGCTGCGCCGCGCCGGCACCGGCGCCGAGATCGCCTCGCTCGGCGAACTGCAGATCGCCCTCGCCGCCGGCCACGCGGCCGCGGCGCTGCGCTTCGCCGGCCCGGGCAAGAGCGACGCCGAGATCGCCACCGCCCTCGCCGCCGGCGTCGGTTGCTTCCACGCCGAGTCGGCCGACGAAGTCGACGCGATCGCCGCCGCCGCCCGTGCGCAGGGCCGCACCGCCGGTGTCGCCGTGCGCGTCAACCTGCCGCTCGAACTGCGCGGCGCCCGCATGCGCATGGGCGGCCGCAGCGCGCGCTTCGGCGTCGACGCCGAGCAGGTGCCGGCCTTGCTGCAGCGCATCGCCGGCGCGCGCGAACTCACGTTGCGCGGCCTGCACGTCTACGCCGGCACCCAGCTGTTCGACGCCGAAGCGTTCGCCCGCCACGCGCGCGCCTTGTGCGAGCACGCGGCGCGCTGGGAGCGCGAGCTGTCGCTGCGCCTGGACGAACTCGACCTCGGCGGCGGCTTCGGCGTGCCGACCTACCTCGGCGACCCGACGTTCGACCTCGCCGCCGCCGGTGCCGCCGTGCGCGCCGTCGTCGCCGAGTACGACCGGCCCGACCGCACGTGGTTCGTCGAACTCGGCCGCTACCTCGTCGCCGACGCCGGGGTCTACCTGACGCGCGTGCTGCGGCAGAAGCAGAGCGGTGGCCTCGCCCAGGTGGCGCTCGACGGCGGCCTGCACCAGTGCGCCGCCGCCGCCGGCGTCGGCACCGTCGTGCGCCGCCCGCCGCTGCTGGTGCGCGCGACCGCGCTGCGGGCGGCCGGCGGCGAACCGGTGGCGCTCGGCGGGCCGCTGTGCACACCGGCCGACCAGTTCGCCGACGACCTGCCGCTCGGTCCGTTGGCGCCGGGCGAACTGCTCGCCGTGCTGCACGCCGGCGCCTACGGGCTCAGCTACAGCCCGCACGGCTTCCTGAGCCATGCGACGCCGGCCGAGGTGATGGTCGGCGGCGGGGCGGCGCGGCTGGTGCGCGCCCGCGGCGATGCGGCCGATGCGCTGCGCGGCCAGACGCCGTGAACCCGGCACCGTGAACTCGCGGGCGTGACGAACGTACGACACCACGCGGTGCAGGGACGCAGCTATCCTCCGCCGCCATGCGATCGTTCCCGTTCGCCGTGATCCGGCGCACCACCACCCTCGCCCTCTCCACGCTGGCGGCTGCGGCCGCCCTCGTCGCCCAGGACGGCGTGCCGCCGCCGCCCGGCCTCGTGCCGGAGCAGATGTGGTACGCCCCCACCGCCGAGGACTGGAAGAAGCCGGTGGCGATCCGCTGGCAGCGCACGTGGGACGACGCGGTGCGGCTGTCGCAGCAGACGAAGAAGCCGATCCTGGTCTGCGTCAACATGGACGGCGAGATCGCCAGCGAGCACTACGCCGGCGTGCGCTACCGCGACCCCGAGCTGGCGAAGCTGTGGGAACCGTACGTGTGCGTGATCGCGTCGGTCTACCGGCACACGCCGAAGGACCACGACGAACAGGGCAACCGCATCCCGTGCCCGCGCCTTGGCAACGTGACCTGCGGCGAGCACATCGCCCTCGAGCCGCTGGTCTACGAGAAGTTCCTCGACGGCAGGCGCATCTCGCCGCGCCACATCATGGTCGAGCTCGACGGCAAGGAGGTGTTCGACGTGTTCCACACGTGGGACACGCAGTCGGTGTTCGACACGCTGAAGAAGGGCATCGCCGAGCGCGCGATCCAGGCGCCGCCGGTGGTCAAGGGCGACCGTTCGCTGGCGGAGAAACTGGCGAGCCCCGACAGCGAGGACCGCGAAGCGATGGAGCGCCTGTTCGCCGGTGCCGACGGCGAGCAGCGCCGCGAGCTGCTGAAGCAGGCGCTGGCGAACGGCGACAAGGTGCCGATCGAACTGCTGCGGCAGGCGGCGTGGAGCCTCGATCCCGAGCTCGCCAGGCAGGCGCGCGCCGGCATGCTCGCCGCCGGCGACCCGGGCACCGTCGACCTGATCGCCGACACGCTGAAGGCACCGCTCGCCGCCGACGAACGCCGCGCGCTGGCGCAGTCGCTGCGGCGCTTCGCCGGCACGTCCACGCGCGCGCAGAGCCTCGCCGCGGCGCACAGCGGCCTCGCCGGCACCGCGTCGGCGATCGACGTCGAACGCTGGCGCACGGCGATGAGCGGCCAGAGCTACGCCGCCGCGGCCGCCGCGCAGGACCACGCCGCCGAGGCCGCGCAGCGCGACGCGGCGCTGGCGGCGCGGCCCGGCGACCCGAACGCGCAGCTCGCCGTCGCCGAGAGCAGCCTGCTGCAAGCGCTCGAACTGGTGCCAGCGGCGGCGCCAGGCGCGCAGCGCCTCTTGCGCCAGCAGCGGCAGCTGTTGCTCGACGAATGCCAGCAGCAACTCGAAGCCGCGACCAAGGCCGGGGCGCAAGGCTGGCAACCGGCGGCGCTGCAGGCGCTGCTGGCGTTCCAGCGCGGCGACACCGCGACCGCCTACCGGCAGGCGATCGCCGCCGCCCCGCAGTTGCCGGCCGACGCGCCTGGCCGCCTCGCGGTCGAGCTGCTGGCGCTGTTCGCGGAAGCGCGCCAGGAGGCGATCGTCGCCGCGGTACAGGCGAAGCAGGACTGGGAGCCCGCATGGATGAGCGACGTGCACACCGCCTACGGGCTGTTGGCGAAGCACCCGCTCGGCAGCGACCGGCATGTCGCCCACCACTTCGACTTCCTGCACTACTTCGGCGCGCCCGAGACCGACACCGTGCTGGCGCGCGGCCTCGCGCGCTTCTCGGCCTCGCCGCTGCTGCACGAACGGCTGCGCACGCGCCTGCTCGAGCAAGGCGGCGCCGAAGGGCTGCAGAAGGACTACGACGCGCGGCTGCAGGCCGCCGACGCACCGCCGGCGATGGCGTGGTTCGCCGGCTACGCCGAGATGGTCGCCGCCGAACAGTTCCGCCGCAGCCAGCAGGACGATCGCGCACGGACCGCCTACGAGCGCGCGCTCGCGCGCTTCGCCCGCTACCGCACGGCCAGTGGCAGCGACGACGGCCAGCACTACGCGGCGATGAGCCACGGCGGCATCGCCCGGCTGGCGCTGCAGGCCGGCGACCGGGCCGGTGCGTTCGCCGCGCTGCAGCAGGCGTTCGCGGCCAACGCGGCGGCGGCGGCGGCGACCGACGGCCTCGGCATCACGACGATGCAGACCGCCGAGATGCTGCGCGCGCGCTGCCTCGAAGCGAAGGACGACGCCATGCTGGCGCAGCTCGACGCGGCGCTGCAGGCGCTGCCGCCGGCGGCGTTCGAGCTGCCGGAGTACGAACGGCAGTCGCGCTGGCCGAGCGGCGGCCGCCGGCGCCGGCAGTAGCCGCGAACCGCCCGCCCCGCCCCGCCCCGATTCCCGGCGCGTGCGCGGGACGCTCAGCTGGCGGCCAGCATCGCCGCCAACGAACGCGCCGCGCGCCACTCGCTCGCCAGCGACACGTCGCGCGGCCGCAGCGGATCGACGCACTCGACCGGCTGCAGCAGGGCTTCGTCGAGGCCGTGCACCTGGACGAAGCGACGGCCGAGTTCCCAGCGCGACACCCGCTCCGGCCCGGCGAGGTGCACGAGCCCGGGGCCGTCGGGCTCGACGGCGAGCGCCACCAGCGCCGCGGCGGCGTCGGCGGCGTGCAATGGCGTGCGGTACTCGTTCGGATACAGCGACACCGGCCGGCGCTGCTGCAGCGCCGCGCGCAGCGACGCGGTGGCGCCGCGGCCGAGTTCGTCGGGCCCGAACAGCAGCGGCAGGCGCACGACGCGGCCGCCGTGTGCGCGCACGCGCTCTTCGCCCTGCGCCTTGCTCTGGCCGTAGACCGACAGCGGACCGATGGCGTCGTGCGGGTCGTAGGGTGCGTGCGCACCGTCGAACACGAGGTCGGTCGACACGTGCACGAGCCGCGCGCCGAAGCGCTCGGCGAACTGTTCGGGCAACCACGCATTGGTGCGCAGCGCCGTCGCCGGATCGCGTTCGCATTCGTCGAGGCGCGACAGCGCGGCGAGATGGATCACCAGGTCCGGCGCCGCCGCTTGCACGACCGCCGCGACCATGCCGGGCGCCAGCAGGTCGACGGCGACGTCGCCGCCGCGGCGACCGGTCGAGAGCGCGCGATGGCCGGCGGCCTTGACGGCGGCGGTGACGTGCGTGCCGAGGAAGCCCGTGGCGCCGGTGACGAGGATGCGGAGCGAAGCCATCGAGCGCGTATGGTTGCCGCCCGCGATGTCGAACGGAAGCACGAGCCCGCGGCGACTGCTGTTGATCGCCAATCCGATCTCCGGCGGCGGCCGCGGCCGGCTGCTGGCGCCGCAGCTGGCGGCAGCCTTGGCGGCCCGTTCGGTGCACGCCGAGGTCCACTTCACGACCGCCGCCGGCGACGCCCGCGCGCGCGCCCGGAAGGCCGGCAGCGAAGCCTGGGACGGCCTGGTCGCGATCGGCGGCGACGGCACCGTCAACGAGGTGCTGAACGGCATGCCCGATCCGAGCCGCCCGCTCGGCACGCTGCCGGTCGGCACCGCCAACGTGCTGGCGCTCGAGCTCGGCCTGCCGAGGCGCGTCGACGCCGCGGCCGACGTGCTGGCGCAGGGACACGTGCGCCGGCTGGCGATCGGGCGCTGCGGCGAGCAGCGCTTCCTGCTGTTCTGCGGCTTCGGCGTCGACGGCGAGGTCGTGCGCCGTGTCGCCGCGCGCCGCAGCGGCACGCTCGGCAAGCACAAGTACCTGGTGCCGATCGCCCAGACGCTGTGGCACTGGCCGCGCTTCACGCTGCGCGCGACGCTGGCCGACGGCGAAGTGCTCGACGACCTCGGCATGGTGCTGGTGACGCGCGTGCGCGGCTACGGCGGCGTGCTGCGCCTGCCGCGCGAGGTGTCGCCCGACAGCGGCTTGCTGCACGTGCTCGGCTTCCGCCATCGCGCGCGCACGGCGTGGCTCGGCCTCGGGCTCTGCGGCATGACCGTAGGCTTGCGCGCCGGCCGCAACCTGGTCGTGCGCAGCACGACTTCGGTGCAGGTCGATGGCTCGGCACCGTTCCAGATCGACGGCGACTTCGGCGGCAGCGGGCCGCAGCGGATCGGGCTCGAACGAGAGGACGCGCACATCCTGGCCCCGGCTCGCTGACGCGGCCCTCGGGCTCGGCCGGCCCGGGGCGCCACCGACCAACCTGCAGCCTGGAAACGCAGCGACGCCGCCGCGGGCCCGAAGGCACCGCGGCGGCGTCGCTGGGCGCCACGCGACCGGCTCGTCACCGGCGCGCGGCTTCGTTCGCTGCGATCAGAACGAGTTGACGACGCTGCGCACGCCGTTGCTCAGCGTGATGCCGGCGTTGTTCTGGCCGTTCGGCAGCGTGTTCGGGCAGATCAGGCTGAACGCCTGCGCGAAGAACTGCGCACCCGCCGGGACGCCGGCCGGGACGTCGAACGGCACCGAGTTCGTCGGCGTCGCGCCGACGTACGGGATCAGCACGTCGAGCGACGTGATGTGCAGGTTGCAGCCCGGGGCGTCGATGCCGTAGCCGGTCAGCACGTCCGTGCCCGGCAGGTCCTGGCCGAGGCTCAGCATCAGACCACCGAAGTGGAAGACGGTGGCCGGCGACGGGCAGGCGAGCGGGATGTTGTTCAGGTTGTAGGTGACCGACGAGCCCGAAGACGGGGTCGAGATCGGCAGGCCGGTGATGCCCAGCGACATCGCCAGCGTGGCGCTCGACGTCGTCTGCGGCAGCGTCGTGGCGAGAACCTGCGAGCCGGCGTTGGCGACCGGGCCCGGAGCCTTCCAGCCGACGACGTAGCCCGACCCGAAGGTCGTGGTGGTGTTGTTGTCGATGGTCACGAACACCAGGCTGGCGTTGCCGGTGACCGTGTCGAACTGCCACTGCAGCGTGCTCGGGTTCAGCAGCTCCGGCGCGGCGTAGCTCTCGACGCCGTCGAAGGTGATGCAGAACGTGTTGCCGACCAGCTCGGTCTTGATCGCGCCGCTGCCAGCCTCGCTCGGGTTGAAGTCGTGCCAGGCATAGAAGCCCGTGCCCGCGGCGGCCGCGAACTCCGGACCGGTCGGCGAGAAGTCACCGCCGTTGTTGCCCGTCGGGCCGAGGGTGACGACACCGTTCGATGCGACCTGCATCTGCGTCACGAGGCCTTGCGGCGTCGGGATGGCCGGCGTGGTGATCGTCTGCACGCCGTCGTCCGACGCCGTCAGCGACGTCGCGCCGCCGCTCGGCGCGATGTAGGCCGTGGCGCCACCAGCGACCCACGTGCCGGTGTAGCCGCTGCCGGTGTTGGTGAACGTGAGGGCGTTGCCCGTCAGCGCCGCCGACGCCAGCGCCGAGTCGGCGAAGGCCTCGTAGTAGCCGGTGGCCGGGATGTTGTAGCAGCCAGCACCGTAGGTGTTGTTCGAGGCGGGCACGCACGGGCCAGCCGACTGGTCGTAGCCGCCGCCGACGTTCGGGACGAACGACAGGGTGGTCGTCTGCAGGTCGATCGAGTTGGCCGCGAACTGCTGGAACATCAGTCGGCTGGTGCCGCTGTTGCCGCCAGCGCTCAAGTCGACGCCGGGGACCGCCGCGATGGCGCCGCCCTGCGAGATGCCGGCGATCGTGGCCGCCGAGGACTGCACGGTGCCGTTGTAGAAGAACCGGATCTCACCGGTGTCGAACAGCTGCGCCTGGACCGTGAACACCGGCGTGGTGGTGCCGAACTGGACGGCGTTCGCCCACGTGATGACGCACTTCCCCGGGATCGAGTTGTTGAGCCAGACGCCGCCGTTGTTCGGGACCGTGAGATTCAGGTCGCGCCAGAGCGGCGCGATCCGCGGAGCACCGCCTGCCGCACCACGGAGGGTCGACAGCTGCGTCGCAGTCGAAGTCGACATGCCCGTGGAGGTGGCGCCGACGACACCCGTCGCGGCGTTCCAGAGGAACGCGCAACCGTTGGTGTTGACCGTGACGTGCGTGTAGCTGGTGAACGTCCCGCCCATCGGGAAGGTGATGTTCATCGGGTTCGCCGTCGTCGCCGACGGGAACGCCACGTCATCGCCGGTGCCGAGCAGCGTGCCGAAGTTCGTCTCGAAGCACTGGGCCTGGACCGCGGCGACGAAGGCCACGGCGGAGAAGAGAGAAGCAAGGGTGCGATTCATGATCTGGTTGCGAGGTTGACAGACAAGGCAGGCGCTCGAGGCAGGAAAGTCCCCAAAGGCGCACGCCGACTGCGGCGAAGGACTCTACCGCAAGACGGCAATCAGGGAAGTGGCCATGAAGCCTCCACGCATACGCCATTACGCAATGAATGGCGCAGCGCGCTTCCACCCGACGAACGCGCACGGAGCCCCGACGAAGCTCGCGCCGCGCCGGGTCGTCGCCTCGCCGCGCGCGGGAACGATGCGCACTGCCGACAGCGACCCTCCGCTCGCGTAGCATGCGCCGCCGATGCACGCACCCGCCCTCCCGCGCGAAGTCCTCGTCGGCAACGTCCCGTTCGGCAACGGCCGCCCGTTCGCCCTGATCGCCGGACCGTGCGTCATCGAGAGCCGCGACCACACGCTGCGCCATGCCGAAGCGCTGCGCACGATCTGCGGCAAGGCCGGCGTGCCGCTGGTGTTCAAGAGCAGCTTCGACAAGGCGAACCGCACCGCCGGCAGCGCCTTCCGCGGTCCCGGTCTCGACGAGGGACTCGCGATCCTGGCGACGGTGAAGCGCGAACTCGGCCTGCCGGTGCTCACCGACGTGCACGCCGCCGACCAGTGCCAAGCCGCCGGCGAGGTCGTCGACTGCCTGCAGATCCCGGCGTTCTTGTGCCGGCAGACCGACCTGCTGCTGGCCGCCGCCGCCACCGGCCGCGTCGTCAACGTCAAGAAGGGCCAGTTCCTCGCCCCCGAGGACGTCGGCAACGTGCTCGGCAAGATCACGAAGAGCGGCAACCCGAACGCGATGATCACCGAGCGCGGCGTCTCGTTCGGCTACCGCACGCTGGTGGTCGACTTCACCGGCTTCCCGACCATGCGCAGCTTCGGGCAACCGCTGGTGTTCGACGCCACGCACGCGGTGCAGCGGCCGGGCGGGGCCGGCACCTCGACCGGCGGCGACCGCAGCAAGGTCCCCTACCTCGCCCGCGCCGCCGTCGCCTGCGGCGTCGACGGCCTGTTCATGGAGGTGCACGAGGATCCGGACCACGCGCCGAGCGACGGGCCGAACATGCTCCGCCTGCACGACCTGCCGGCGGTGCTCGACGAGCTGGTGCGCATCCAGCGCGCGCTGCGGCCGTGAGCTCGTCCCCCGACTTCGGCCAGCAGCGCGAGTTCTACACGTTCGCGCCGGAGTCGCTCGCCCACGAGCTGCCGCAGTTCGCGATCGGCCGCGAAGTCGGCAAGGGCTCGATGGGCATCGTCTACGAAGCGACGATCCGCGCCACCGGCCGGCGCATCGCGTTGAAGGTGCTGCCGCCGAGCCTGACCCGCAGCGATCGCGCCCTCGCGCGCTTCCAACGCGAAGGGCAGATCATGGCGCGCATCGCCCACCCCGACATCGTCGGCTTCGTCGACCAGGGCATGCAAGGGTCGCTGTGCTGGTTCGCGATGGAGTTCGTCGACGGCGTGACGCTCGAGGAACGGCTGCGCATCGGCCCGCTGCCGGTGCTGAAGGCCTGCCGCATCGCCGCGCGCGTGGCGAGGGCGCTGCAGTACGCGCACGAGCACGGCGTCGTGCACCGCGACGTCAAGCCGGGCAACGTCATGCTGCGCAACGCCCCGGACGGCAAGCCACGCAACCCCGAGGATCCGCGCATCGCCATCACCGACTTCGGCCTCGCGCGCGAGACCGGCACCGGTTCGATGACCGACAGCGGCGCCATCGTCGGCACGCCGATGTACATGGCGCCCGAGGTCGTGCTCGGCGGCAGCCAGGTCGCCGGCACGCTCGCCGACGTCTATTCGCTCGGCGCCACGCTCTACACGCTGGTCACCGGCACGCCGCCGTTCGACGGACCGACCGCGCAGAGCGTGCTGAAGGCGGTGCTCGACTCGTCGCCGCGGCCACCGCGCCGCCTGCGCAGGGACCTGCCGGAAGCGGTCGCCGCCATGATCGGCAAGGCGATGGCGCGCGACCCGGCGCGCCGCTACGGCTCGGCCGACGAGTTCGCCGCCGACCTCGAACGCTTCGTGCGCGGCGAACGCGTGCAGGCCCGTTCGCCGGGCCTGCTGGCCCGCGGCTGGCGCGCGTGTGCCGAGCGCCCGCTGGTCAGTTCGCTGCTGCTGTGCGTGTCGGTCGCCACCGTCGGCGTGCTGCTGCTGCTGCGGCAGAACCACGACCGCCTAGTCGAACGCGACCTCGCCGCCGCCGAGCGATGGCTGGCCCTCGCCGCCACCGAGCGCGACGAACTCGATCGCCCGCGCTCGCCGCTGGAGCGCCGCGAGCAACTGCTCGAGGCGGTCGCCGCGGCCTCGGCGACGATCCGCCGCGCGCCGGAGCTGGCGGCGGCGTGGCTGGTGCGCGCGCGCGCCCACCAGCGGCTGCACCAGCCGCCCGACGCGCTCGACGACCTCGATCGCGCCGAGGCCCTGCTCGCCGCCCCGACCGTCGAACTCCTGCAACTGCGCATCGACGTGCTGCGCACGCTCGGCAACGCCGACACCCAGCGCCGCCTGCTGCAGGATCTGACCAGCCTGCTGCGCCTCGACCCGACGCCGCACACGCGCGCGCTGGTGGCCGAGCAGCTGCTCGACTTCGCGGCCCAGGCGGCCGGCAGCGAACGCGCGGTCGCCCTCGAACGCTGCCGCGACGTGCTCGGCGCCGACGCCGCCGGCGACGCGCGCGCCGCCGTGGCGATGGCGCGCGTGCTCGAACTGTCGGGCGACGTCGACGGCGCGCTGTCGGCGATGCGGAGCGCGCGCACGCGCCACGAAGGCAACCTCTACGTGCACCTGCAGGCCGCGGCGATGTTCGACCGGCACGACCTGCTCGACGAAGGCGCGCGCGAACACGAAGAAGTGCAGCGCCTCGCGGGCGATCGGCGCCGCGTCGCCCCAGTGCCGAAGCCGGCCCCGGTCGACGTCGACGGCCTCGGTGCGTTCCTCGGCGACGTCGACCGCGTGCTGCAGGCGCTCGATCCGCCGCCGGCCGCGGCGAACGGCGCCGAGGCCCCGCCGACGCCACCCGCGACGAACCCACCGCCGCCCGCGGCCGGCGAGCAGCCGCGATGACGCCGCCGCGCGTCGTGCTGGTCGGCGTCGCCGGCAGCGGCAAGACCACCGTCGGCCGGGCCCTCGCCGCGGCGCTGTCGGTGCCGTTCGCCGACGCCGACGACTTCCATCCGCCGGCGAACCGCGAACACATGGCCAAGGGCCTGCCGCTCGACGACGGCATGCGGGCGCCGTGGCTCGCCGCGGTCCACGCGCACCTCGCCGCCGAGGTGGCCGCCGGGCGCGGCTTCGTGCTGGCCTGCTCGGCGCTGCGCCAGCGCTACCGCGACACGTTGGCCGCGGGCCTGCCGCCGCTGCGCTTCGTGCACCTCGCAGCCGACGCTTCGACGTTGGCAGCGCGGCTCGCGGCGCGCGCCGACCACTTCTTCCCGCCGTCGCTGCTGCCGAGCTAGCTGGCTGCGTTCGAACCGCTGGTCGGCGGCGAAGTGGTCGACGCCGGCCTGCCGGTGCCGGCCATCGTGGCGCGCCTGCTGGCGGTGCCCTGATCCGCGGCGGGCCGGCCCGCGAGCGGGCAGAGCTTCGCCCGGCCTTCGCGGTTCCTTGCCGGACGCGCGCCAACCTCCTCTGGCGATGACGACCTGCCCGGACCTGTGGCTGCTGCTCGGCGTCGGCGCCGGCCTGCTGGTGCTGGCGTCGTGGTCGAAGCAGCGCCGCGCCAGCCGACCGCCGGCCGGACCTGCCGTGGACGTCGCCACTCCGGCGAGCACGTCCCGCGGCGACCGATCGCTCGGCGCCGCCTGAGCCACGCCGCGATCCGCCCGCCGGCATGGCACCGGCCCGTCGGCAATCCCGGCACCTGTCGCAGGACGCGACGGCGCTCTGCCCGAACGAAACGCGCCGCGTTGCCCCCGGATCGCGAGCTACTATTCGGTGCAGAGCGGATCCCCCATCCGCAACTCCCCGCCCCATGCGCCCCCGCGATCTGACCGTCCTGCTCGGCATCCTCGGCCTCGGCGCCGCCGCCGGCATCGCCTTCTTCGGCCAGGACACGTTCGCGCAACCGCTGGTGCCGCCCGGCCCATCGGTCGCGGCCGCCGATGCCACCGGCGGGTCGCCGACGACGGCGACCCCTGCGGTCGGCGACGTCGAGTCGAGCGAAGTCGCCGTGGCCCATGCGACGGCGGTGCGCAGCGGCGACACGCCACGAACCGACACCACCGGCTGGACCACGGGCGTGGTCCGCGGCGACATCGGCATCGCCGTCTCGGTGCTCGACCAGCTGCAGGGCATCTCGGTGCTGGTCGAGGAGATGCGCAGCGCCATCGACCAGGACGGCAAGGTCGTGCGCCCGGAGAGCAAGGTCGTGCGGGTCGAACGCGGTGCGGGCACGCCGACGTTCGAGATCACCGGCATCGCCTTCTCCGACCATCCGTACCGGGTCTCGGTCTACGCGCCGGGCCTGAACGGCGACCAACGCATCGTCACGATCGACAAGGACCACCCGATCGCCGACGTGCGCCTCGACATCACGCCCGGGGCACCGTTCACCGTGTTCGTGCGCGACCAGGACAACCTGCCGCACCAGGGCGTCGACGTGCGCCTGCTGCCGATCGGCGACCCGCCCGGGCGGCCGAAGCTGCAGGGCGCCACCGACAACAGCGGCGGCGCGGTGTTCGCCTGCGTGCTGCGCGGCGACTACCAGCTCTACCTGAGCACCAACGGCCAGCTGCTGACCGACGTCAAGACGATCACCGTGCAGGGCCGCGTGCCGATGCGCAGCGGCGTCGTCTCCGGCCAGAGCACCAGCGTGGTGATCCCGCGCGGCGTCGAAGTCACGCTGGCGGTGAACGACGTCGCCGGCTACGGCGTCGCGGCGGCCAAGGTGACGGCGATCGCGACCGACCGCGTGCGCGCGACCGAGATCGTGGGCGAAGCGGATGCCCACGGCCGCGTGACCTTCCCCCACCTGCAGCCCGGCAGCTGGCACCTGCAGATCGAGAAGGAGAACTTCCAGCGCGTCGACCTGCAGATCCGGCTGGTGGCCGGCCAGGAACCGCTGCACAAGGACGTGCGCATGGTGCGCCTGCGTTGATCGCGCGCCCGTCGGCAGCCCGAACGCTGTGCCGAGCGCTCGACTCGGCGCGTGCAGCTGCCTAGATTCGGGCCAGCCATGGGCCAACCGATCGTCGACCTGAAGAGCCTCGACCTGAGCAAGAACGTGATCGAAGACGCGGAGATCCGCGCCTGCCTGCCGCACGCCGAGTACTTCCGGCTGCTCGACGGCGTCTGCCACTACGACGCCGAACGCAAGATCGCGATCGGCTACAAGGACTGGGAGAAGGACCCGTGGTGGGCCGCGGGCCACGTGCCGGGCCGGCCGCTGATGCCGGGCGTGCTGATGATCGAAGGCGCGGCGCAGATCGCCACCTTCCTGGTCAAGCAGGTCAGCGGCTGGGCGAAGGACGCGATGATCGGCCTCGCCGGCCTCGACGACGTGCGCATCCGCGGCCAGGTGGTGCCGCCGGCGCGCGTGCACTTCGTCGCCGGCAATCCGCAGATCAGCGGCCGCCGCCTCGCCAAGATCCAGACCCAGGTGTTCTGCAACGGCGCCATGACCATGGAGATGACGGTCATGGGCGTGATGCTGTGAACGGAGCCGCCGGCGGCCAGGGCCCCGGCTCGCTGCCGCGCTGGTTCTGGCTGCTGCCGCTGCTGGCGATCGCCGCGTGGTGGCCGCTCGATCCGTACTGGCAGAGCGACGACTTCCTGGCGCTGCACTACGCACGCGACGGCGCCAACGTGCTGCACGACTTCGCCGGCCCGCAGTACGGCGCCACCGACGTGTGGCTGTTCTACCGGCCGCTGATCACCGCGAGCTTCTGGCTCGACGCCGTGATCGGTGGCGTGCTCGGCGTCAGCGTGCCGGTGTCGATGTACTCGAACGTGCTGGCGCACGGCGTGTCGACGCTGCTGCTCGCACTCGTCTGGCGGCGATGGCTCACCGACGGCGGCGCGTTCGCCGCCGCGTTGCTGTGGGCGCTGCTGCCGAGCCACCTCGCCGCTCTCGCCTGGGGCGTCGGGCGCGTCGACAGCCACACCGCGGTGTGGCTGCTGGCCGCCACGTGGGCGTGGCTGCGCAGCGACGAACGCGCGTTGCGCGGCGAGCCGCGGCGACCGCTGGCGGTGGCCCTGTGCACCGCCGCGGCGCTGGCCAGCAAGGAACTGGCGTTCGTGCTGCCACCGCTGCTGACGCTGTTGGCGTTCGCGCGGCGGGCTCACGAGCCGCTGCCGGGGCGCGTGCGTGACGCGTTCGCCGCGACCGCGGTGCCGTGGCTCGTGTTCGCGCTCTACCTGCCGCTGCGCTGGTTCGCACTCGGTCGCTTCGGTGGCTACGCCGCCGCCGACTTCTGGACCGCGGCGACGCTGCCGGGCCTCGGCCACGTGCTCGCCGACCTGTTGGTGCCGCTGCGCTGGTCGGGGCCACTGCCGGCGAACGTGCCGCTGTCGTCGACGCTGCTGTACACCGCCGCAGCGCTGCCGCCGCTCGCGGGCCTGCTGCTCGGCGTGCTGCGCGCGCCGAAGCTCGCGGCCGGCGCCGCGGCGGTGTTCCTGCTGCTGCTGGCGCCGGTGGTGATGTTCCTCGCCGGCGCCGACAACCCGCACAACCTGCGCTACTACTACGTCGGTACGACCGCACTGTGCGGCGTGCTGGTGGCCGGCGGCCGCTGGCTGCTGCTGCCGCTGCTGCTGGCCTTGGCGACGCCGTTCGTGCTGGTGCGCAGTGCGCAACACGACGCCGACACGACGTCGCGCACGCTGCACCGGGCGCTCCTGCGCGAAGTGGCCGACGGTGCGCCGTCGCCGCTGTTCGTCGCCGGCCTGCCGCACGCGAACGCCCTCGGCACGACGGTCATGCTGCACTTCGGCATCGACCGCCTGCTGGCGCCGCCGTTCGGCGACGACCGCGCTCGGCTGTTCGCGCTGCGGCCGCTGGCGGAGATCCCCGAGGTGTTCCGGCTGCACGCGCCCGACGAACCGCCGTTCGCGCTGCCGCTCGGCTCGACGTGGTTCTTCGCCGACCCGACGGCGCTCGGCAAAGCCCCGGACGGACCACCGCTGCCGGACCTGCCGATCGCCGGCGACCGCGACGGCGTGTTCGACCTGAGTTCGCCGGTCCTGCATGCCCTGTTGCTTGCCGACAGCACCGCCCCACAACTGCGCTTCCCCGGCGTCGTGCCGCCGTTCCTGCGGCTGACGCTGTTCACCGCGAACGGCTACCTGACGACGATCTGCAGCGACCATGGTGCGCCGGGTGCCAACGACGGCACGTTCGACATACGCACTTGGGTCACCGCTTCGCCCGGCTCGTTTCGCGGTGGCCGCATCGCCCGCGCCGAGGTCTACGTCGGCGACGCGCTGGTGATCCCGACCACGATCGACCGCGTGCCGGAGTTCCCGGTGCTGCTCGAGGCCGGCACCCTGCAGGGCGATCCACGCAGCGGCCCGATCACGTTCGTGCCGACGCACCGCAGCCGCCGACTGCTGACGTTCCGCTTCGACCGCGACTACCCCGCCTGGGTGCGGCGCGCGCAAGGCCGCTGAACGCGCCGACGGCGGCGCTTCGTCCCAGGCTGCGACGCGGCGACCGTGGCGAAGGTCCGGTGCGAGCGCGGGCAGCCGCACCGCCGCCATCGCCCGCGAGCTTCCACGCCGACCGGCCGCTAGGCTTCGCCATCCCGAAACGGCATGGGAACCGAGCCACTCGCCCCCGCGGCCCCTGCCGCATTCCTGCGCGCACGCACGTACCTGCTGCTGTGCGTCGTCGTCGCCGCCGCGCTGCGCTGGCCGCTGCTGGGCAAGAGCCTGTGGTTCGACGAAGTGTGCATGTCGAGCCAGCGCATCGGCACCACCGAGCAGCTGCTGGCGACGCTCTACGTCGACATCCACCCGCCGCTGTTCGTCGGCTTCATGCACGTCTGGGGCCGGCTGTTCGGCGACGGCGAACTGGCGATGCGCCTGCCGGCGCTGCTGGCCGGCCTGCTCTCGATCCCGGCCCTGTGGTGGACCGGCCATCGCCTGGTCGGCGACGTCGCCGCGCGCTGGGGCGCCCTGCTGCTGGCGCTGTCGCCCGTGCACGTCTGGTACTCGGTCGAAGCCCGCCTCTACGCGCCGATGGTGCTGCTGGCGCTGCTCGCGTTCGGCACCACCGAGCGGCTGTGCGACGAACGGCACCCGCGCGGCCGCGCGTTGTGGTGGCTGCACGTGCTGAATGCCGCGGCGATGCTCGGCCTGCACTACTACCTGGCGATCGTCGTCGTCGCCCTCGCCGCGCTGGCGCCGGTGCTGGCGCGCGGCTTCACGCCGATGGCGCGGCGGCTGGTGCTGTGGCACGGCGTGCTGGTGCTGCTGCTCGGCGGCTTCGTGCTCGCCAAGCAGGCGCTCGGCCAGTTCGAGACGCAGCAGGACTACCTGCGCACGCTGACGGTCGGCGAACTCGGCCACTTCGTGCTCGGCTGGTGCTGGGCCGGCGACACCATGGCGCCGCTCGGCGGTGGCTGGCGCGCTGCGGCGTGGGCGCTGGAAGGCCTCGGTGCCGCCGTGCTGCTGCTCGGCATCGCCGCAGTGCTGCGCGCGAACGACCGCATGCGTGCCCTGCTGGTGCCGATCGGCCTGCTGCTGTTGCCGCTGTTCCTGCTGGCGCTGGCGGCGCTGGGCTACGGCCGCACCTACATGGAGCGCAGCGTGATCCCGGCACTGCCGTTCGTGCTGCTGCTGGCCGGCGCCGGCCTCGCGTCGCTGCCGCGCAGCGCGCAGCGCGCCGTCGGTGGTGCCACGCTGGCGCTGCTGGCCGCGGCGCTTTCGAGCCTGTTCCTGCACCACGAACAGCACTGGCTCGTCTACAAGCCGAACTGCGACTGGCGCGGGGCGGCGACCTGGCTCGGCCAGGAGATCGAGAACGGTGGAGCCGGCCGCGCCGTGTTCACGCCGACGCCGAACGCGCGCCCGCTGTGCTACTACGACCCGCGCATCCAGGACGTGAAGAACCTGGCGCTGCCGCGCGATCCGGCCCAGCTCGGCCAGAGCGTCGGCAAGCGCTTCGGCAGCTGGCTCGGCGGACTCGCCGAGGACACCTTCCGCCGCTTCGCCGCGCACAACGACGCACTGCTCGCCGGCAGCCGCCTGCGCGTCTACCGCAGCGCCGCCGACCCGGCCGAACTGCAGTTGCGGGAGCGCAACGCCGATGACGTCTGCTACCTCGTGCGCGACCACTGGCACCCGCACCCGTCCGTCGACAGCACGGTCGAGACCCTGCTGAAGAACCCGCGCGTGCAGGTCCTCGCCGAGGCCGAGTTCGTCGGCATCACCGTGCACAAGATCCGCATCCTGCCGTGAACCCGCCGCCGTCCACCCAGCCTGTCGACATCTCCGTCGTCATCGCCTGCTACATGGAGGAAGGCCATCTCGCCGACTCCGTGCAGCAGCTGACGGCGACGCTGGAGGCGATGGGGCGCCCGTACGAACTGATCTTCATCGAGGACAAGAGCAAGGACCGCACGGCCGACGTGATCCGCCAACTGGTGCAGGGGCACGCGAACCGCCGCGCCGTGTTCCACGAACAGAACGTCGGCCGCGGCGGCACGGTGACCGAGGGCTTCCTGCTGGCGAAGGGCAGGATCGTCGGCTTCCTCGACATCGACCTCGAGGTGCACTGCAAGTTCCTGCCGTCGGTGATCGCCGCCATCGACCAGGGCGCCGACGGCGCCACCGCCTACCGCAACTACGCGGTCGGCTGGCGGCCGACGGCGCTGCTGCGGCACGTCCTCAGCAGCGGCTACCGCAAGCTGTTCGGCTGGTGCTTCGACGTGCCGTTCAAGGACCCGGAGACCGGCTTCAAGTTCTTCCGCCGCGACCGCATCACCGACGTCGTCGTGCAGACGCGCGACAAGGCGTGGTTCTGGGACAGCGAGATCATGATCCTCGCCCACCAGGCCGGCCTGAAGCTGGTCGAGGTGCCGTGCCGCTTCGAGCGCCGCGCCGACAAGAAGTCGACGGTGCGCGTGTTCCGCGACGTGTGGCGCTACCTGGTGGCGATCCGCGCGTTCCGCAAGCGCCAGCGCGACGAACGGCGCGACGCCGCGAAGGCGGCGCGGCCGGGCGCGTAGCAGCGCGCGCGGCTCAATCCGCGGCGAGTTCGACGTCGCAGGCGAGCGCGAGCCCGGCGAGGTCGGCGAGCAAGCCGCCGTCGAGCGCCAGCCCGCCCATGCGTTCGACGGCGCCGCGCAGCTTGACGGTGACGCCGGCCCAGGTGACGCCGCGGCTGCCGAGCACGGCGCGCAGGCCGGTGCGCACGCGCAGCAGGCCGACCAGCTCGCCGAGCTTCTCCTCGGCGAAGCAGAAGGCCCCCGGCCACACCTCGTGCGTCCACAGGCCTTCGTCGACGCGGCGCGCGCGCGGGCCGAGTTCGCCCTTCTTGAAGGCGCGCGTCGGCACCAGCTCGAGCTGTCGCGTGATCCACGCCGGATCGGCGTCGTCGAGCACGAGGCGCAGCGCCACGGTGGCACCCGGGACCAGCTCGGGGTCGCGTTCGAGCCACTGCTCGCCGGCCCATTGCCAGTGCACGCGCACGAAGAACGACTCCGGCGCGAGTCGGTAGCAGGCGACCGCGCGTTCGCCGTGCACGCGCACGTCGGCCGGCGCTGTGTGGGCCCAGGCCGGTTGCCGCTCGAGCAAGGTGCGCAGCAGGTCGCTGCGGCTGCTGCGCAATCGCACCAACGGCAGGTGCGGCGGCGCCGGCAGCGCCGTGGTCACGCGCGCTCCGTCGGCTGGCGCGCGGCGTGCCCCGGCTTGCCGTCCTGTGGCTTCCCGTCCCGCGGCTTCGCTTCCGGCGGCTTCGGCAGGCGCTCGCCCGGCACGTCGTCGGTCAGGATCTCCTCGACGTCGAGCTGCCGGCACTTGCTCGGCACGCCGAGCAGCTTCGCCAGCGACGGCGTCGTGCGCTCCTCGTCGCCGCTGATCCACTCCTTCACGTAGGTGCCATGCTGGCACAGCACGCGCAGGTCGAGCGCGCCGTCGGCGCGCGGCGTCAACGCCAGCACGCGCAGCTGGCGTTCGCGGTCGAGGTCGGCGCGGCGGTGCGCGACGCGCTGCGGTGTACGCTGCACGATGCCGCCGGCGAACGTCGCCGCCGCCGCCAGCAGTGTTGGGTCCGGCACCGCAGAGAGCTCGACCTCGGCGCGGTAGACCTTGTCGAAGTGCGTCTCCTTCCAGTAGACGACGCGCTCGCGGCGCACGCGCACGAACGGCGCCAGCTCGATCGCGCCCTCCGCCCGCTGCTGGATCTCGAGCCGCAGCGCCTCGAGGTCGACGTCGGGATTGCGCGCGCCCTTGACCTCGAACACGAACGGCCGGCCGCGGCCGAGCATCAGCACGTCGAGGTCTTCGCGCCCCGCCCCGTGGAACACGCCTTCCTTCGCCTGCATCGCCGGCACCAGCCGCCGCGCGATCAGTTCCTGCACCGACTCCTTGGTCAGCTTGCCGAAGCCCTGGCACTCGGTGCAGCCGTCGCGCCGCCGGCGATCGCCCTTGCAGCGCGGGCAGAAGAACACGGTCTGCGGCAGGCCACGCTTGAGCTTGCGATAGCGCGACTCGAGCCAGAGGTTGGTGCGCGGGCGTTGGCCCGGAGGCGGAGGAACGGCAGCGGACATGCCGCGCAGGAGAACGCGCGGGCCGCCGCAGGGCAAGCGCGCAGCAGGCCGGCGAGTCGGCCGTGCCGCGGCGCCCGGGTCAGTGGCTGCGGGCCGGCGACGCCGACTGGCTGCCGCGCGCCTGCTTGCGCAGCGCGGAGTTCTGGCGCTCGGTGCGGCGCTCGAGGAAGCGGCCGATCAGCCCGAACAGTTCGCGCGCGACCACCGGCGTCTGCACGAACGAGTGCACGTTGTACTTCGTCTTGTCGACCGCCATGTCGCGCACGTTGCGCGGCGAGGTCAGCACGAACAGCTCGGTCGTGGTGTCGAACGAGCGCAGGTAGTGCATCAGCTTGACGGTGTCCTTCTGCCGCGGGTCGACGCCGAGGAACACGGCGTCGAACGTGCGGCCGCGCATCTCGTTGACGCCGGCGTGGCCGGTGCCGACGGTGACGTGGAACTCCGGGAACTGTTGCAGCGCGACCTTCACCTGATCGCGCACCAGCGGGTCCTTCTCGACGAGCAGCACTTCCATGGGGTTCTCCTGCGCCCGCCCTCATCGGCCGCCGCGGCCCCCCGCCCGGAGCCCCGCGACCGGCCGCCGATGGCAGCGGAACGTTGACCCCCGCCCGCTCCCCTGCTTGTGTGGCGGCATGCACTTCCTCGCCGGCGTCGACGAAGCGGGCCTCGGCCCGATCCTCGGACCGCTGGTCGTCGGCGGCGTCGGCATGACCGGCCCGGCCGGCACCGATCCGTGGCGCGTGCTGAAGGCGCACGTCGCGCGCCACAAGCACGAGAAGGGCAAGGTGCGCGTCGCCGACAGCAAGAAGGTCAACCAGGGCCCGCACGGCTTCGAGCGCCTGGAGCAGACCGCGCTGGTGTTCTGGGCAGCGCAGCACGGCGGCCTGCCGGCGACGCTCGGCGCCTGGCTGCAGGACCTCGGCGTCGACCTGCCGCTGCTGCAGCGTTGCCCCTGGTACGAGGACCTGTCGCTGGCGCTGCCGCGCCACGGCACCGCCGACTGGCTGCTGCTGCAGGGCGAACTGGTGGCGAAGGCGCTGCGCAAGGCCGAGGTGACGCTGGTCGACATCGCCGTGCGTCCGGTCGACGTCGAGGAGTGGAACGGCCTGATCGCCGACACCGACAACAAGAGCCGCGCCCACTTCCACGCCTACGCCGAAGTGCTCGGCCGCCTGCTCGCGCGCCTGCCGCAGGACGTCGACGGCCACCTCGTCGCCGACCGCTGCGGCGGCCGCATGCACTACGCCGCCGACCTGCGGCGGCTCGTGCCCGATGCTCGGCTCGAGGTCGACCACGAAGAGGCAGCGAGCTCGAGCTACAAGCTGCGCCGCGGCGAGCACACGACGTCGATCACCTTCGCCGAACGCGGCGAGGACCGCGCGTTCCCGACGGCGCTGGCCAGCTGCTTCGCCAAGTACCTGCGCGAGCTGATGGTCGAATGCCTGAACCGCTGGTTCCAGGCGCGGGTGCCCGGGCTCGAACCGACCGCCGGCTACTACGTCGACGGCCATCGCTTCCTCGCGGCGGTGGCGCCGCAGATCGAACAGCTGGCGCTGCCGCGGCACCGGCTGGTGCGCGTGCGCTGACGGCGCCGTCGCTGCCGCGGTCGTCGAGCTCTCAGCCGTCGAAGCCGGCGTCGACCGCGAGGTCGGGGCCGTTGGCGGCGGCGACCGCGAGCTGGTCGCAGCGTTCGTTCTCGACGTCGCCGGTGTGGCCGCGCACCCACTGCCACGTGATCGCGTGCTCACCGAGGGCGCGCAGCAGGCGCTCCCACAGGTCGCGGTTCTTGACCGGCTCCTTGCTCGACGTGCGCCAGCCCTTCTTCTGCCAGCCCTCGAGCCAACCCTTCGTCATCGCGTGGATCAGGTACTGCGAGTCCGACCACAGCGTGACGTCGCACGGGCGCTTCAGCGCCTCGAGGCCGACGATCGCGCCGAGCAGTTCCATGCGGTTGTTGGTCGTGCGCTGGAAGCCGGCCGACAGTTCCTTGCGGTGCTCGCCGAACAGCAGCACGGTGCCGTAGCCGCCCCGCCCCGGATTGCCGAGGCACGCGCCGTCGCTGTAGATCGTCACTGCGGTCCGCGCCATGGCGGCGTCGTACGGGAGAACGCGCGGCGGCACAACCGCGCCCTTGCCCTCGCCGGGGCAGCCGCCGAGCATCGTGCCGTGCGACGCGCACCCCACGAACTCGGCACCGCATGGTTCGCGCTGCAGGCGCTGCTGGTGCTCGCATGGTGGCTGTGGCTGGCGATCGAGCCGGCGGCGCGCCGCCGGTTCGCGATCGACGGCTGGCCCGAAGGCGTGCTGCTCGCCTTCGCAGCCCCGGACGCGCTGCTGCTGGTCGCCGGTGGCTTCGCTGCTTCGTGGCTGCGTCGCCGGCGCGCGCGCTCTGCCGACGCCTGCGCGTTCGCCGTCGCGGGTGCTTCGCTCTACGCCGCCGTCTGGTGCCTCGCCGCGAGCCTCGTGCACGGCAGCGGCTGGCTCGCCACCGCGGCGATGCTGCCGCACGCGCTGCTGTGCGGGTGGAGCGCCCTGCAACGTCCTGCCCGCACCGAAGAGGCCAGCCGATGACGAGGACGTGGTTCCGCGTCGCCCGCGCGGCCGCGACCGCGCAGCACGTCGCCGCGACGGCGTTCCAGATCGCGGCCTTCTGGTCGACGTTCTTGTGGATCCTGCCAGCGGCGGTGCAGCGCCTTGGCACCATGGTCGGCGAGCCGTCGTTCGCCTTGCCGTGGCTCGCGTGGTTCGGCCCGCTGCTGTTCGCGCTGGCCAGCGGCCTCGGCCTCGCCAGCGCCTTCTGGATGTGCACGCGCGGCCACGGCACACCGCTGCCGATGGCGACGGCGCGCGACTTCGTCGACAGCGGCCCCTACCGCTGGCTGCGCAATCCGATGGCGCTCGCCGGCATCGCCCAGGGCTTCGCCGTGGGCCTCTGGCGAGACAGCCCGCTGGTCGTGCTCTACGCGACCGCCGGCGGCTTCCTCTGGCACACCGCGGCGCGACCGCCGGAGGAACGCGACCTGCTGGCCCGCTTCGGGGCGCGCTACGCCGACTACCGGCGGGCCGTGCCGCTGTGGCTGCCGCGCTTCGGCAGTCGCGTCGGCGACGGCGCCGTCGCCGGCGGCCTAGTGCTGCTGACGATCTTGCTGGTGCTCGGCCGTGGCGAGACCGGCATCGCCCGCCTCGCCTTGGTGCCGGCCCTGCTGCTGCTGGCGCAGCAACTGCTCAGGCCGGAGCGCTGGCCGCGGTGAACGCCACGAGTTCCGGCCACAGCGCCGCGAAGTCGCGTTCGACCGCCGCGTAGTCGGCCCGCAGCAGTTCGGCACCCTGGGCGAGCGGCGTCGGCCGCGTCAGGCGGCGCGCCATCAGGCCGAGCACGCGGGCGATGCCGTCGACCGACGCGTAGCCCTCGAGCCAGCCGTCGGCGCAGAACCGCGGCGCCACGCGCTGCAGCGGTGCGGGCAGCAGTTCGTGGTGCGAGCGCAGGTCCTGGTGCACGTCGGCGAGGAACTGCGGCAGCGGCCGCCCGTCGCCGTGCTGCGCCCAGTCGCGCGCGAGGAAGTGGTCGAACCAGACGTCGAGCAGCACGCCGGCGAAGCGGCGGTGCGGCGGCACGAAGCGCGCCTTCGCCGCCACCACCACCGGATGCGCGTCGACGAAGCGGTCGATCGCGCGGTGCTGGGCGATGCCGCGCTGCAGCTCGGCGGGCAGCGTCGCGAGGTCGACGCCGGCGACGAAATCGCCGGCGAGGTTGCCGAGCCGCAGCAGCGGTTGCGGCGGCGACAGCCGCAGGTGCGCGAGCCAGTTCACGCCGCGGGACCGGTGCGCCCGGCGTCGTTCGCCGCGGCGCGGGCGGCGGCGGCAGCGCGCGCATCGGCCAGCGCCAGTTCGTTGCGCAGCGCGGCCCGGGCGATGCGGCCGATGACGACCAGCATCAGCACCGTCGCCGCCACCGCGACGATCGTCGTCCACGGCGTCGAGCCCTGCTTCCAGTCGAGGTCCTGCAACCCCGCGCCGACGAGGGCAACGGCGATCGCGCGCGGCGTGATGCCGAGCGCCGTGGCGGTGACGAACACCGGGCCGCGCACACCGAACGCCGCCAGCAGCAGGTTGGTGGTCGCGAACGGCATCGCCGGCGACAAGCGCAGCAGCGCGATGATCCAGATCGAGCGCCAGGCACTGCGACCGAGAAGGGCCTGGTGCACGACCAGCGCCCGCGGTGAGTCGGCGAGCGCGCGCAAGGCGCGTTCGCCGACCAGCGGCTGCAGCAGGCGGTGGCCGACGATGGCGCCGAGCGCGATGACGAGCCACGCGCACAAGCCGCCGAGCCACCCACCGAACAGGAAGCCGGCGGCCAGCGAGGTGACGTGCGTCGGCAGCAGCGCCGCCGCCGCCAGGAACGCACCGAGCGGCACGAACCAGGCCGCCGACCACGGCTCGCCTTCGAACCACGGGCGCCAGGTCGCGGTCGTCGTCGCCACCAGCGACGTGCCGAGCATCGGCACCACCATCGAGAACACCAGCAGCGGCCCGGCCGGGCCGAGGGCCCGGAGGCGCTGGCGCCAACGGGCGAAACGGCCCGGCGGAGGGTTCGGCGGCGGCGGCGGGCTCTCGGTCATGCGGTCCGGCACGGTCCCGCATCGGCGGCGCCGAGGCAAGGGTGCGGGCAGCAGAGGAGTGCCAGCGGGCGGCGCCGTCCCTACACTGCTCGCCCGCCGATGAGCACCGAACTGCCGCTGAAGTACGAACCCCAGATCCTCGAACCGCGCGTCACCGAGCGCTGGCTCTCGTCGAAGGCCTTCGCCGCCACGCCCGACGACCGCGACGAGCGCTACGTCGTGATGATGCCGCTGCCGAACGTCACCGGGGCGCTGCACATGGGGCACGCGATGGACAACGTGATGCAGGATCTGCTGATCCGCTGGCATCGCATGCAGGGTCACAACGCGCTGTGGCAGGCCGGCACCGACCACGCGGGCATCGCCACGCAGGCGGTCGTCGAGAAGCGCCTGAAGGAGATCGAAGGCAAGACACGGCACGACATCGGCCGCGAGGCGCTGGTCGCGCGCATCCACGACTGGGCGGCGACCAGCCAGAAGCGCATCGTCGGCCAGCAGCAGGCGATGGGCTGTTCGTGCGACTGGGACCGCGCGCGCTTCACCATGGACGACGTGTGTGCCCGCGCCGTGCGGCAGACGTTCTTCGCGATGTTCCGCGACGGCCTGATCTTCCGCGGCAACCGCCTCGTCAACTGGGACTGTGCCCTGCAGACTGCAGTCGCCGACGACGAGCTCTACAAGGAGACGGTGCAGGGCAAGTTCCACTACCTGCGCTATCCGGTCGCCACGCCGCAAGCCGGCGAGCCGACGCACGTGCTGGTGGCGACGACGCGGCCGGAGACGATGCTCGGCGACACCGCCGTCGCCGTGCATCCAGACCCCGCCGGCGCCATGCAGAAGGCGATCGCCGAGCAGCGGCAGAAGGTCGCCGAAGCTCCCGCCAAGGAGAAGGCCGCGGCCGAAGCGGAACTCGAACGGCTGCTGCAGCGCGAACAGCAGGTGCTGCCGACGCTGGTGCAGATCGCGGCGATGGCGCGCGCTGGCCGCAAGGTGCAACTGCCGCTGGCCGGCCGCACGATCCCGATCCTCACCGACGAGTGGGCCGATCCGTCGCTCGGCACCGGCTGCGTGAAGATCACGCCGGCGCACGATCCGAACGACTACGCGGTGTGGCAGCGCCATCCGGAGATCGGCGCCGTCAACATGCTGAACGCCGACGGCACGGTGAACCAGCACGGCGGCGCCTACCAAGGCCTCGACCGCTTCGCCGCGCGCAAGCGGATCATGGCCGACCTCGAGCAGCAGGGCCTGGTCGAGAAGGTCGAGGACCGCGCGATCGAGGTCGACCACAGCGACCGCAGCAAGACGATCGTCGAGCCGTACCTGAGCAAGCAGTGGTTCGTGCGCATGGCCGACGTCGACGGCGGCGTCGTCATGGGCCGCGGCACCAGCAAGGAGTTCCGCGGCAAGGGCCTGGCGCAGGTGGCGCTCGACGCCACCGCCGGCACGTTGCCGCCGTTCGCCGACGGCACGCCGCGCAAGGCGGTCGGCTTCCATCCGGATCCGGAGCGCTACCGCAAGATGTACGACCAGTGGCTCGCCGAGAAGCGCGACTGGTGCATCAGCCGCCAGCTCTGGTGGGGCCATCGCATCCCGGTCTGGCGCGGCGACATGCCGGCCCAGCAGCTGCTGATGCTGGAGCCGATGCTCGCCGGGCAACTGCAGCGCGACGACGTCGCCGCGTGGATCCTGCTGCCGGACGGCACGCGCTTGTCGGTGAAGGACGCGTTCGCGCACCTGAAGGGACCGAACGCGCCCGCCGCCGTCGAAGTGCAGGTGTGCTTCCGCGACGCCGCAGCCGACGCCTCGATCGGCGCGATGCTGCAGGGCGTCGGCCTGTCGCTCGACCCCGACGTGCTCGACACGTGGTTCAGCTCGGCGCTGTGGCCACACAGCACGCTCGGCTGGCCGCACCCCGACAGCGCCAAGGTCGATCCCGGCCAGACGCCGCTCGGCAAGGCACCGGGCCGGCCCGATGCGCTGTCGTACTACTACCCCGGCAGCTGCCTCGTCACCGGCCGCGACATCATCACGCTGTGGGTCGCGCGCATGGTCGTCACCGGGCTCTACAACCTCGGCGACGTGCCGTTCACCGACGTGTTCCTGCACGCGACGATCCTCGACGGCAAGGGCGAGCGCATGTCGAAGTCGAAGGGCAACGGCATCGACCCGCTCGACATCATCGCCCGCTACGGCGCCGACGCGCTGCGCTACGTCGTCTGCGAACTGCAGACCGGCACGCAGGACATCCGCCTGCCGGTGGCGGCGGTCTCGCCGTTCACCAAGCCCGGCGAGCCCGAGCGCCTCGTCGACCTGGCGACGGCGAAGCCTGGCCCCTACCTCGGCACGTTCCTCGACCCCGAGACGAAGCAGCCGATGGACCTGATCGGCCAGTACGGCAAGGAGGGCATCACGCCGGCGAAGGCGACCAGCGAACGCTTCGTGGTCGGCGCGAACTTCTGCAACAAGCTGTTCAACGCCGCGCGCTTCGCCTTCCTGAACCTGACCGGCAAGCCGTTCCAGGCGCTGCAGCCGCAGCAGCTGGCCCTCGAGGACCGCTGGATCCTGTCGCGCCTGCAGGCGGCGATCACGGCCGTGCACGGCCACCTCGCCGGCTACAACCCGTCGGCCGCGATCGGGGCCGCACGCGACTTCTTCTGGAACGAGCTGTGCGACTGGTACCTCGAGATGATCAAGCCGCGCTGCCGCGAGGGTGCGCAGCCGGAAGCGCGCGCAGTGGCCGAACAGGTGCTGGCGGCGGTGCTCGACCAGACGCTGCGGCTCCTGCACCCGTTCGTGCCGTTCCTGACCGAGACGCTGTGGAGCAAGCTGCGCGAGCTGGCGCCGGTGCGCGGCGTGCAAGCGCCGTTCGCCGGCAACGCACTGGGAGACGACGAGCTGCTGGTGCAGGCGGCGTGGCCGACCGGCGACCCGGCGTGGCGCGCGAGCGACGTCGAGCAGCAGATCGCGGCGGTGCAGCAGTGGTGCGTGGCGATCCGCGAGACGCGCGCGCGCTACCAGGTGCCGCCGAAGGACCGCCTGACGGCGCGCTTCCAGGCGAGTGGCGCCGACGCCGCGGTGCTGCAGGCCGCAGCGCCGCTGCTGGCGCACATGAGCGGGCTCGGCGAGGTGCAGATCGCGGCCGACGCGCAGCGCACCAAGGACAGCGCCACGGTCGTGCTCGGCGCCAGCAAGGCGTTCCTGCTCGGCGTCGTCGACCTCGCGAAGGAGCAGGCGAAGCTGCAGAAGGAAGCCGACAAGCTGCGCGCCCAGATCGCTGGCATCGAGAAGAAGCTCGGCAACGAAGGCTTCGTCGCCAAGGCGCCGCCGGCGGTCATCGAGAAGGAACGGCAATCGCTCGCAGCCCTGCAGGCACAGCTCGTCGGCATCGAGCAGAGCCTGCGCGAACTCGGCTGACCGCACACACTGCGACCAAGGAGTCACACAAGTGCGGATTGCGCGCACGGGCCGGAGCGAAACACTGCCGCGCTCCTGCCCTCTCTTCCCATGCGCAACCCACTCTTCGCCGCGGCCGTCGCCGCGGCCCTCGCGTCCGGGCTCGTGGCCCAGGGCGCCCTCACCGCTCCTTGCTACGTGACGCCCGGCACCGCCCTCGGGCTCGGGGACGACCAGGTCAGCCAGGGCAATGCCCTCGGCTTCACCTTCGCCGGCCCCGGCGGCGTGTCGGTCACCAGCATCGACATCAGCAGCAACGGCTTCGTCTGGCTCGGCACCGACATCAACTCGGCGTGCTGCAACGGCAACGAAGTCGACTTCCTGTCGTCCCTGCCGCGCCTCGCCGCGATGTGGACCGACCTCTATCCGCCGGCTGGCGGCGACGTCTACTTCAACACCTTCCCGGCGGTCGGCAGCCAGCCGGCCAGTGCCTCGATCACCTGGCTCGACGTGCCGGAGATCGGCACGAACACGTCGCAGACGGTGCAGATGCAGCTGTTCGCCGACGGTTCGTTCCTGATCACCTTCGACGGCCGCGCCGCCAACATCAACCACACGGTACTGGTCGGCTTCACCGCCGGCAACGGTGCCGCGGCCAACGCCATCGACTTCGCGGCGATCACGCCGAGCACGCCGCTCGACACCGGCACCAACCCGTCGGCCTACGAGGTCCATCCGTTCTCGTTCGACCTGACCGGCAAGAGCTTCGCGTTCCTGCCGAACGGCACCGGCGGCTACCTGATCTTCCAGCAGGCCGCCTGCACGTTCGCCTCGGCGACGTCGTACGGCGTCGGCTGCCCGAAGCCGGCGACGTCCTACCAGCTGTTCCCGACGGGCAACACGTTCGATCTGTCGAACACGGCGATCGACTTCTTCCCGAACGGCAGCGGTGGCTACATCGCGATCCCGGCGACCGGCTTCTTCACGCCGACGTCGCCGTCGCTGACGTTCTTCGACGACCAGGTCCAGGGCCCGTTCACGCTGCCGTTCAACTTCCCGTTCCCGGGCGGCAGCACGAACGCCATCGACATCTCGAGCAACGGCTTCGTCTGGCTGAGCACCGGCAACTTCGACTCGCGCTGCTGCAACGGTGACCCGGCGCGCTTCATCGCCGACCCGGCCAGCATCGCCGTCCTGTGGCAGGACCTGCTGCCTCCGTCCGGCGGCACGATCCACTTCGACACGATCGGCTCGACCGAGGCGCACGTCACCTGGTCGAGCGTGCCCGAGTTCGGCACGCCCGGCTCGTCGAACACGGCGCAGCTGACGCTGCGCAGCGACGGCAGCTGGCGCCTGTCGTACGGCACCTGTGACAACGTCAACCACGACCTCTTGGTCGGCATCACGCAGGGCAACTCGCAGATCGATCCGGGCTCGACCGACTACTCGGCCGGCGTGTTCCAGGTCAGCAGCGGTGGCACGCCGCTGCGCTTGACGGCGGCGACCCTGCCGGCCCTCGGCACGACGCTGCAGCTCGACGTCGACCAGGTCACGACGGGCTCGCTGCTCGGCGTGCTGATCCTCGGCTTCGGCCAGGTCAACCCGGGCGTCGACCTGACGTTCCTCGGCATGCCGGGCTGCGATCTCTACGCGACGCTCGACACGCAGGCGCCGTTCCCGCTGGCCGGCCCGCTGACCTCGCTGCCGCTCGCCATCCCGGCGACGCCATCGCTCGGCGGCTTCCAGTTCTTCAGCCAGGTCGCGACCTTCACGCCGGCGGCGAACGCGTTCGGCTTCCTGTCGTCGAACGGCCTCGCGCTGACCGTGGGTCTGTGACCCACCCGCCGGGCCGAGACCAGCGGCCCGGCCTCGCTGGGGCGCCCATGCCGGCGCCTCGCGGCCGCCACGCTCACCCCGGCAGCCAGGGATCGGGCACCGTCGGCAGCTCGTTCACGTGGAACGGCGCGCGCACGCGGAACACCCACGCGACGAAGCGCGGCCCGACCTGCCCGTCCAGGGGTCGCCGCCCGCAGTAGTAGTGGAACTGCGTCGACAGCGGCACGCCGTCGGCGCCCTCGATCGTCGCCACGAACTCGACGCGCTCCGTCCACGACGGACTCTTCATGTCGAACCACGGCTTCTCACTGCCGTCGATGCTGCCGAGCACGACGTAGTCCCCGACCTTGGCTTCGACCACGCCGCGCAGGAACGGCTGCATGCCGGCGCGCTTCGCGTAGAACTCGAACGCCCAGCCGCCGCTGAAGTAGATCGTCGCGTTCGGATCGCGGGCGCGCACGGCGGCGACCGCGTCGCGCGCGACGCTGGTGACCGCCCGCCCCTCCAGCAGGTCGATGCCCTGGTAGCCGAGCCCCAGCAACACGCTGGCCACCGCGACGAGGCGCACGTCGCCGCCGAGGCGCCGGCGACGCGCCGCCAGCCAGCCGACCGCGAAGGTGAACGCCAGCACCACGAGCATCGAGCGCCGCGCCGCCGGGAACGGCGACACCACGAACGACGACGCCACTTCGCCCGGGACCCAGCAGGCGAGGCCGAGGCTCCACAAGGTCGACGGCCGCCAGCGGCCGACGCCGCGGGCAGCGCAGGTGCGCTGATGGCGGACGAAGCGGCGCAGCAACACCAGCAGGACCCAGGCGATCGTCGCCCACGTGCCCGTCGCCACCATCAGGTAGGCGATCGAGTCGGGCGCACCGTCGGCCAGCGAGCGGTCGTCGGCGTCCGGCGCACTGGCGACGACCACGAGGCCCGCGAGGAACGCCACGGCCGACAGCGCCCGCAGCGCCCGCGGCGCGCGCAGGGCGCACAAGCCGAGGTAGGCCGCCGGCGCCGCCAGCATGCCGACGTGCAGGAACATGCCGCGCAGGATGTGCCCCCAGTCGCGGATCTGCGTGCGCTCGAGCTGGCGCAGGAAGTACGAGCCGCCGCCGTGCGACAGCGCGATCAGGCCTTCGATGCCGAGCGCGGTCGCCGCCGCCGCGGCGAAGCCGACGGCGAACTCGCGCCAGCAGCCGCGCAGCACCGCGACCAGCAGCCACGGCCCGAAGAAGCCCATCGCCGAGTACTTGGTCTGGAACGCCAGCCCCCACAGCACGCCGGCCAGGACCGCGGTGCCGAGGCTGCGGCGATCGCCAGCACGCAGCAGCAGCACGAGGCCACTGAACGCCAGCGACAGCATCGGCACCTCGAGCATCAGGTTGACGCCGGGCAGCACCGCCGGCCCGAGCGCCAGCATCGGCAGCAACCAGTTCGCGTGCACCGGTGCCACGCGACGCAGCAGCAGCAGCAGGCTCCAGCAGAACAGGAACTGCACCGGCAGGTACCAGGCCTTCCAGCCGATCGGCGATCCGCCCTCGGCCCCGCCGAACAGCAGCACCGCCGGCGCCCAGTAGTACGAGTTCACCGGCGCCACCATCACGTCCCAGGCGCGGACCGGCTTCTGGTGCCAGACGATGTCGAACTCGAACGGCCGCAGCGGATCGCGCGCGACCTGCTCGGCGTAGTACTGGTGGCAGACGTCGTCGACGGCCAGCGGCTCGAACAGGTTGGAGAGGTTCATCACCAGGGCGACCACGAAGGCCACCCACACGGCGGAACGAGATCCCTTGGCGTCCGACATCGGCGAGCGTCGCAAGATAGCCAGGATCGGCCTAGGCTCACGGCGACTGTGCGCGATCTGACAGATTCTTTGCGGTCCCTGTTCGGCCACGCTGGCTTCCGCGGGCCGCAGCAGGCGATCGTCGAACACTTCCTCGGCGGCGGCTCGGCGCTGGTGCTGATGGCCACCGGCGACGGCAAGTCGTTGTGCTACCAGCTGCCGGCCTTCGTCGACGACGGCCTTGCCATCGTCGTCTCGCCGCTGATCGCGCTGATGGACGACCAGGTGGCGGCCCTGCGCCAGCGCGGGCTGCCGGCGACCTGCATCCACAGCCTGCTCGAACGCGACGAACGGCAGCGGCGGCTCGCGCGCGTGCGCGCCGGCGAAGTTCGGCTCCTGTACGTGACCCCCGAGCGCTTCCGCGTCGACGGCTTCCTGGCCGCGATGCAGCAGGTCGGCGTGCGCCGGCTCGCGGTCGACGAAGCGCACTGCCTGAGCCAGTGGGGCCACGACTTCCGCCCCGACTACCTGCGCCTCGGCGACGTGCGGCGCGCCCTCGGCAACCCGCCGTGCCTCGCGCTGTCGGCGACGGCGACGCCGGAGGTGCAGCGCGACATCCGCTCGGTGCTCGGCCTCGAGCAGGCGCCGCTGTTCCACACCGGCATCGCGCGCGACAACCTGTTCCTGCAGGTGACGCCGTGCAGCGACGACGACGAGAAGCTGGCGCGCCTCTCGGCGGTGCTGCAGCGGACCGGCGGCCCGGCGATCGTCTATGGCGCCTTGGTCCGCGACCTGCGTGCGCTCGAGGGCGAACTGCAACGCCGGGGCCTGCGACCGTTCGTCTACCACGGCGACCTGTCGGCGCACGAACGGCGCACGCAGCAGCATGGCTTCCAGCACAGCCCCGACGCGCTGATGCTGGCGACCAACGCGTTCGGCATGGGCGTCGACAAGGCCGACATCCGCGCCATCGTGCACTGGCAGATCCCGCGCACGCTCGAGGCCTACTACCAGGAGGTCGGCCGCGCCGGCCGCGACGGCCAGGGCGCCTGGTGCGAACTGCTCTACCGCGCCGACGACCTGCAGATCCAACGCGACTTCACCGAGTGGGCGAATCCGTCGGCCGACTTCGCGCGGCAGATCGTCGACCACCTGCGCCATCTCGGCGACCGCCTGCACGCGGTCGACCTCGACACGCTGCGCGACACGTTCGTCACCAAGAACCGCCACGACGGCCGCGTCGAGACGGTGCTGCGCCTGCTGCGCAGCGCCGGCTGCACCACCGGCGATATCGGCCGCGACCTGACCTTCGTGCGCGCGCCCGACGACGACGAACTCGCCGCCTGGCTGCCGCCGGAGAAGCGCCAGCACGACCTGATGGGCCTGTTGCGCATGGTCCGCTACGCGACCGAAGGTGCCTGCCGGAAGCGCACGATCCACGAACACTTCGGCTTCGACGACCTCGGCGACGACTGCGGCACCTGCGACGTCTGCACCGACGGTGCCCGTTGGCAGGACGCGCATCTGCCGGCGGTGCGGCCGCTGCGCCTCGGGCCGGTGGCCGGGGCCACGGCGCGGCCGGGCGCAGCGGCCGACGCGAACGTGGATCGGGCCCCGGTGCAGCGCGGCGACTGGATCGACGTGCAAGGCCTCGGCCCGTGCTGCGTGCAGCGCGTACACCGCCGTGGCAAGGGCTTCCACGCCGACGTCGAACGCGCCGCCGACCTCGCGACGCACGCGATCGACCTGCAGCGCCGGCGCTGGCGGCCGGTACCGAAGTGAGACGCCGCGGCGCCCGTTCGCAGTGCACCGTGCGTGCGAACGCCGGTGCCCCGTAGGCTCTGCGCGCGATGGGCCTCTACACCCGCATCACCCGCAACTGGCTCGAGCACCGCTTCACGCGCCGCTCGCCCGGCGGCGTCTACTACGCGCACATGCCGGTCTACGGCTACGGCCAGCCCGACTGCGAGACCGGCCACACCGGCCGCCTCGCGCGCGCCTTGCGCATGCTGCGCGCGCTCGACCGGCTCGAGTTCGGCAGCCTGCTCGACGTCGGCGGCGCCGAGGGCTTCTTCGCCACCGTGGTGCAGCGCATGTTCGGTGTGCCGACCGCGACCACCGACCTGTCGCACGAAGCCTGCCTGCGCGCGCGCGAACTGTTCGCGCTGCCGGCGGCGGCCGTCGACAGCGCGCGGCTGCCGTTCGCCGACGGTGCGTTCGACGTCGTCGTCTGCAGCGAGGTGCTCGAGCACGTCGAGCACCCGGTCGAGACACTGCTCGAGCTGCAGCGAGTCGCACGCGTCGCCGTGCTGCTGACGACCGAGGAGATCCGCTACGACCGCGCGGTGCTCGACGACTACCTGTTCCGCCGCCCGGGCTGGCCGCACATGGAGCGCAACCTGTTCCATCCGGACGATCTCGCCGACTGCCTGCCAGGTGCGCGCTTCGAACCGCAGTGCGACGCGTGGCCGCCGCAGCAGGAACCGCCGGCCGACGAAGCCCTCGCGTGGCTCCGCGCCCACACGCGCACGCCCGAGCTGGCACCGGGACGCATCGGCGTGGTGGCGACGATTCCGGGCCCGCGGTTCGAGGCGCGCCCGCCGCGGTACGACGACGAGCAGCGGCTCGCGGCCCTGTTCGCGCCGCAGACGATGCCCGGGCAGCGGGCCCCCACCCCGAGCGCGGCCGACGATGCCGCCTGGTTCGCCCGGCTCCGCGATCCGCACACCGGCGCGCCGCTGCGGCATGCCGGCGGCGAACTGCACGGCAGCCGCCGCTACGTCGTGCGGGACGGTGTGCCCGACTTCGTCGACGTCGACGCGCCGCCGCCGCCACGCGACACGCTGGTGGCGCGCACGGCGGCACTGCCCGCGGTGCAACGCGACGCCTTGCTGTCGCTGCGCGATCGCCTCTACCTGCCGGAGCGTTGGCCGCAGGACCACTTCGACCTGCGCGTGCGCGAGCAGCGCCGCGGCTTCTGGCCGAACCACGACCTGGTGCCGCGCGCAACGCCGGCACCGCACGACGTCGGCTTCGTCTGGAACTCGATCGGCCCCGATCCATGGGTGGTGACGCCGTGCCTGGCGCGGCCGATCGCGACCGTCGAGCTGGTGATGCGCATCCACAACCCCGCCTACTCGATCGATGCCGGTGTCGGGCAGTTGTTCTGGAAGGGCGCCGACGACGACTCGTTCGCCGAGGAGCGCTCGGTGAAGTTCCCGGTGTGGAACGACGGGCAGGTGCACCACTACCGCGTGCCGCTCGCCGGCCACCCGGGGCTGCCGGCCGAGGTGCAATGGCTGCGCATCGACCCGGTCGACGGCCGCGCCGAGATCGACCTGCTCGAACTGCGGCTCAGCTGACGCCGCGGTCGTGCTCGTTCGCCGGAGTGCCAGCACCGGGCAGCGGCTCGATGCCGGGGCAGGTGCGTTCGACCAGGCGGCGCAGCGCCGGGTCGACCAGCACCTCGGGCCAGAACGGCCACTGCCGGCACTTCGCCGGGCGCGCCGGGTAGATCGCGCAGCCGGCGATCGCACCGTCCTGCAGGAACACGCAGCGGTTGCCGAAGCCGTCCTTCAGCCGTTCGCCGTCGGGCTGCAGGTAGCGCGAACGGAACGCCGCTTCGCCGATGCCGAGCAGGGCGGCGATGCGTGCGATCTCGTCGGCGGTGACGCGCACGACGCCGCCGGGGATCGCGCAGCAGTTGCCGGAGCGCCGGCACGCCCAACGGTAGGGGAAGCCCGGGCGCGTGCCCGGCGCCGCTTCGTCGTAACGCACCTCGCTCACCGCCGCACCTCGCTCACGGCCGAACCTCCCTCATCGCCGCGGTCGCTTCCGCCAGTCGCCGAGATCCGGCTTCTTCTGCCGCTGCTCGAGTTCGCGCCGCTGCCGCTGCTGCTGCAGGAACGCGGTGACCTCGCGCTGCAGGTGCGCCGGATCCTGGAAGCGCATCTGCGGGTCCTTGGCCATCATCTTCTCGAGGAAGTAGTGCAGCTGCGGCGACAGGTCGAGCGCGCGGATGCGTTCGCCGGACAGCGACTCGAGCACCTGCTTCGCCAGCACCTCCTCGCTGGTGCGGCCTTCGAACGGCAGCGAGCCGGTGACCAGGTGGTAGAGCGTGGCGCCGAGCGCGTAGATGTCGGCGCGCACGTCGAGCGCTTCGCCGCTGGCCTGCTCCGGCGCGATGTAGTGCACGGTGCCGGCCGTGGTGTCGCTGCCGCCGGCGGTGGCGCCGACGACGGCGAAGCCGAGGTCGATCAGCACGGCGCCGCGCGCCTCCGACCACAGGATGTTGCCGGGCTTCACGTCGCGGTGCACCAGGCCCTTCTGGTGCAGCGCCTCGAGCGCGCCGGCGACGTCGACGACGATCTGCAGCGCCGTCTCCTCGTCGAGTCGACCGCGTTCCTGCAGCACCGCCAGCAGTTCGCGGCCGGGCAGCTGCTCCATCGCGAAGAAGATCGTGTCGCCTTCCTTGGCGACGCGCAGGCCGTGCACGAGATGCGGATGGCGCAGCTCCATCAGCAGCTTCGCCTCGCGCACGAAGCGCTCCGTCTCCACCGGATCGGCGGCGCGTTCGGGCCGCAGCACCTTCAACGCGACGCTGCTGCGGTCGGTGCGGTCGGTGGCGGCGAACACGCGGCCGACGTGGCCCTCGCCGAGCACGTCCCCGAGTTCGTAGCGACGCAGCACCGGACGCGTGCCCGCTTCGGTGCGCTGCCACGTCTCCCATTGCTCGCGCGTGCAATGGCCGCGCTTCACCAGGAACGATCCGGGCGCACCGGATGCCAGGGCCTCGCGCGCGAGATCGATCGGCACGAGGCCCTTGTGCACCAGCAGGGCGAGCAGCTTCGGATCGGGCAACACCAGCGTGCACCGTCGTCGTGGCGACGGCTCCAGCATCGGCGGACGTGGACACTTCCGGGTTTCGTGCAGCGTGCGTCAAGTCGACGCGCGCGCACACCCGAAAACCCCTCGGACCAGAACAGGCCGAGGAGCGAACGACTTGAAGCATCCAGGAGCAGCGTTCGTCATCAAGTACTTCGACTTGATCGACGAGTTCATCAAAGTCCGGTGCTGCTCCGACGAGCTCATGCAGGAGCTCCACTCGGTGCCGATCAGCAACAAGGCGAACTACCGACAACGCGTCGTGCGCGCCTGCGTGCCGACGTTCGAGGCCGAGGTGCTGCCCGCGGTCAAGAAGCTCGACGAGGGCTACGACCTCGAGATCGTCGAGGAGCTGCTCTACCAGATCTGCATCGACGTCAACCCGTCGCTGGAGATCCACCAGGTCAGCATCCCGTCGGGCACCGCCGGCGCCAAGGCGGCCGAGGAGGCGGAGGATCCGTTCCTGCCGCGGCCGGGCAACGAGAACGCCCGCCAGAACCTGTTCCGCCGCGTCAACAACCTCGAGCGCAACCTGCGCCAGCAGATCATCGGCCAGGACGACGCGATCAGCTCGCTGGTGCGCGCCGTCAAGAAGGCCGCCGTCGGCCTGAAGCGCCCGACCAACCCGGTCGGCACGTTCCTGCTGGTCGGCCGCACCGGCACCGGCAAGACCGAGCTGGCGAAGGCGCTGGCGCGCAACCTGTTCGAGGACCCGGCGGCGATGATCCGCGTCGACTGCAGCGAGTACGCGCTGCCGCACGAGTACGCGAAGCTGATCGGTTCGCCGCCCGGCTACATCGGCCACAACGAAGGCGGCTTCCTGACCGAGGCGATCAAGAAGAAGCCGAACAGCGTCGTGCTGTTCGACGAGGTCGAGAAGGCGCACTACAAGGTGCACAACCTGCTGCTGCAGCTGCTCGACGAAGGCATCATCACCGACAGCAAGGGCCAGACGGTGCAGTTCCACCAGGCGCTGATCCTGATGACCAGCAACCTGGGCATCGAGAAGATCGACGCGGTGCGCACGCGCATGGGCTTCTCGGCGGCGCACCGCCGGCAGAGCCTGAAGGACGTCGACCTGCGCTCGGTGACGTTCGAGGCGCTGCGCGAGTTCTTCCGCCCCGAGTTCGTCAACCGCATCGACGAAGTCGTGATGTTCAACCCGCTCGACCAGAAGGTCTGCGAACGCATCGCCGGCAACATGCTGCGCGAGGTCGCCGACCTGCTGAAGCGGCGCGGCATCGCCGTCAGCTTCTCGCCGGGCGTGCGCGTGCTGCTGGCCAAGCAGGGCTTCTCCGAGGAGTTCGGCGCGCGCGAACTGCGCCGCCTGATCAAGCGCCGCATCGAGGACCCGCTGACCGAGCTGATCCTCGACCACGACCTCGGCCACGGCGCCGTCGTCACCGTGCGCGTGCGCAACGGCGAATACGCGTTCGCCTGCCGCGAGACCGCGACCGCCGCCCACCCGGCCTGAGCCGCGCGGTCGCCGACCGCCGGCCGCGCGCGTCCGAACGTGGACGCCCAGGCCCGCAGCGCCTACCCTGGGGACTCCGGCCGGCCCGGCCGCCTTCGCCCCCATGCTGCTGTTCGTCCTGGCGGTCGCGCTGTCGCTGCTGTTCTCGTTCGTCTGCTCGGTCAGCGAAGCGACCGTGCTGAGCGTCAGCCATGCGCGCATCGAGAACCTGGCCAACCGCGGCAGCACCGCCGGCATGCTGCTGCGCCGGTTCCGGCGCGAACCGGACCGCCCGATCGCGGCGATCCTGACGCTGAACACGATCGCCAACTCGGGCGGTGCGGCGATCGCGGCCGACCAGCTCGGCCACGCCTTCCCAGGCGCCTCGCCGGCCCTGTTCGCCGCCGCCTTCGTCGTCGCGGTGCTGGCGTTCACCGAGATCCTGCCGAAGACGATCGGCGTCGTGCACGCCAACGCGCTGGCGGTGCCGGTCGCGCACCTCGTGCACACGATGGCGATCCTGCTGACCCCGGTGCTGTTCCTCACGCGCCAGATCTCGCGGCTGATCGCCCGCCCGCGCCCCGACGGCGCCAGCTCGCTCGACGACATCCGCGTGCTGGCGACGATGGGACACAGCGAAGGCGCGTTCGGCCCGATCACCGCCACGCTGATCCAGAACGCCACGCGGCTGCGCGACACCAAGGCGCGCGACGTCATGGTCGCGCGCGACCGCATCGCCTTCCTGTCGGGCAACGCGTCGACCGCGGCGAACCTGAACCGCGTGCGCGACAGCGGCCACAGCCGCTTCCCGTTCACGCCCGACGGCGACCTCGACCACTGCAGCGGCGTCATCATGACCAAGGAGCTGCTGTTCTCGCTGCGCGAACGCGTCGAGCCCGACTGGCGGCAGCTGCTGATCCCGGTGCTGATCGTGCCGGAGACGGCGACGCTGAACCACGTGCTGCGGCGCTTCCAGAAGGAGAAGCGGCACCTGGCGATCGTCGTCGACGAGTACGGCTCGACCCGCGGCCTGCTGACGCTCGAGGACGTGCTCGAGGAGATCGTCGGCGACATCGAGGACGAGTCCGACACGGTCGAGACGCACGTGCTCGAGAAGCCCGACGGCACGCTGCTGTGCCGCGGCATCGCCGAGGTCGAAGGCGTGTTCGCCCGCCTCGCCATCGACGGCGTCACCACCGACAGCCGCACGCTGTCGGGGTTCCTCGCCGAGCGGCTCGGCCAGGTGCCGGTGCCCGGCATGCACGTCGACGTCGGCCGCTGGCGCTTCGTCGTCACCAAGGCCAACAACCGCCGCGCCGAACGCATCCGGGTGCTGCCGGTCGACGTCGAGCCGGCGGCGGCGGAACCGACCACCGACGGCGGCTCCGGTCCGGCGAACTGACCGGCCGGCAGCGCCGCCGCGGCCGGAACGACTGGCGAAATCTCCCACCGGCAGCTTCGTAACGGGGGTGTCGCCGCAGATGATCCGCGGCCGGCGGGCGGTGCCGCTCGCCACCGGAAGAACCCCATGAGCCAGCTGTTCCTCTATGCCGCCGTGATCGGCGGCACGATCCTGGTCGCCCAGTTCGCCCTGATGCTGTTCGGCGTCGGCGCCGACACGGACCTCGAGGCGGGCGACGTCGGCCACGACCAGTCGCCGTTCCTGAAGCTGTTCTCGCTGCAGACCATCGCCGCCTTCCTGACCTTCTTCGGCCTCGTCGGGCTCGGCACCGGCCACCTCGGCTGGTCGCCGCTGGCGGTGGCGATGGCCGCGGCCGCCGCCGGCACCGCCGCGCTGCTGCTGGTCGGCAAGATGATGCGCGCGCTGTCGCACCTGCAGTCGCAGGGCAACGTCGACCTGCAGAACGCAGTCGGCCGCACCGGCAGCTGCTACCTGCGCATCCCCGCCGCCGGCGCTGGCCAGGGGCGCGTGCTGCTGCAGGTGCAGGGCCGCACCGTCGAGTGCCGCGCGATCAGCCGCAGCCGCGACGAGATCCCCACCGGCGCGCGCGTGCGCGTGCTCGAACGCACCGACGACGACACGCTGGTCGTCGAACAGGTCGCGTGAGCGCGGCGTTGCCGCCGGCGTCGTCCCACGTCCCTTCGTTCCGCATCCCCCACAAGGACCCCATGCTCGCCCTGTTCCAGAACCCCGTCGACCCGATCCCGGTGCTGATCGCGGTCGCCATCGCGCTGATCCTGCTCGGCTTCGTGATCCTCGTGGTCAAGCGCTACAAGCGCTGCCCGAGCAACCGCATCCTCGTCATCTTCGGCAAGGTCGCGTCCGGCCAGTCGGCGCGCTGCCTGCACGGTGGCGGCGCCTTCGTGTGGCCGCTGATCCAGGACTACGCGTTCCTGTCGCTCGATCCGATGCAGATCGAGATCCCGCTGCGCGGTGCGCTGTCGGCCGAGAACATCCGCGTCAACGTGCCGTCGGTGTTCACCGTCGCCATCGGCACCGAGGCCGCGGTCATGCAGACCGCCGCCATCCGCCTGCTCGGCCTCGATCCGCGGCAGATCATGAAGCAGGCGGAGGACATCATCCTCGGCCAGCTGCGCCAGGTGATCGCCTCGATGACGATCGAGGACATCAACCGCAACCGCGACAAGTTCCTCGACAGCGTGCAGAACTCGCTGACGCCGGAGCTCGAGAAGATCGGCCTGCTGCTGATCAACGTCAACATCACCGACATCACCGACGAGTCGGGCTACATCGAGGCGATGGGCCGCAAGGCCGCGTCGGAGGCGATCCAGTCGGCCGAGATCGACGTCGCGCAGCAGCAGAAGCGCGGCTCGATCGGCGTCGCCGAGGCCAAGCGCGAACAGGACGTGCTGGTCGCCAACGCCGACAAGGTGCGCGAGATCGGCACCAAGGAGGCCGAACGCGAGAAACTGGTGCGCCTGGCCGAGCTCGCCAAGGACGCCGGCATCGGCAAGAGCCGCGCCGAGCTCGAGCAGCAGAGCGCGATCAAGGACCAGGAACGGCAGATGCGCGTGCAGGTCGCCGACGCCGAAGCCGCCGCCGTCACCGGCGAGAACCTGGCGCGCGCCAAGGTCGTCGACGCCGAAGCGGCGCTGAAGGTGCGCCAGGCGGAAGCGTTCCAGCTGGCCGAGACGAAGAAGCGCGAAGCCGACGCCAAGGTGCGCGAGGCGCAGTACCACGCCGAAGCCCGCGCCGCCGACGCGCTCGCCACCAAGATCGAGAGCGAGCAGCGCGCCGAGCTCGAAGCCAAGGCGAAGGCGGCGAAGGCCAAGCTGATCGTCGACGCCGAGGCCGAAGCCGAGCAGGTCCGCCTGCGCGCGCAGGCCGAAGCGGCGGCGACGTTCGCGCGGCTCGAGGCCGAGGCCCGCGGCCAGTACGAGATCCTGGCCAAGAAGGCCGAGGGTCTGCAGCGCATCGTCGAGGGCTGCGGCGGCGCCCAGCAGGCGTTCCAGCTGCTGCTGCTCGAGCACCTGCCGCAGATGGCGGAGACCGCGGCGAAGGCGATCGCCAACGTCAAGTTCGACAAGGTCGTCGTCTGGGACGGCGGTGCCGGCAACGGCGGCAAGAACGCCACCGCCGGCTTCCTGCAGGGCCTCGCCGGCTCGCTGCCGCCGCTGCTGCAGATGATGAAGGACATCGGCGGCGTCGAGATGCCCGCCTACTTCGGCAAGCTCGCCGAGGGGACGAACGGACCGGCCGCGCCGACGCCGGCCGCACCCGCCGTCGCCAGCGCGCCGGCCGCCCGGCCGCAGCCGCCGGCTCCGCCGAAGGGCTGAGCCGCGGCACCGAAGGCGCGGCGGCAGCGCGCCCACACCTCCCTGCTGCCGCCCGCCACACCAGCGACGCGTCGCGCGTGCCGATGGGAACGGCATGGACACGAGCCTGTGGATGTCGCGCGACCTGCTGACGGCGTCGCCGACCACGCCGGTGCTCGAGGCGGCGCGCAGCATGGCGCAGCGCCGCGTGCGCCACCTGCTGGTCGTCGACCCGGCGGCAAAGCACCACCTGGTCGGCATCGTCTCCAGCCACGACCTCTACCTCGCCGCCGACGCCGGCGTGAATCCGTTCTCGCCGCGCGCGGTCGACCACGAGGCGCGCACGGTGGCGACGATCATGACGCCGCGGCCGCTGGCGATCGCGCCGACGACCTCGATCGCGGAAGCCGCGCGCATCCTGCGCGACAAGAAGTACGGCGCGCTGCCGGTCGTCGACCGCGGCGAACTGGTCGGCATCCTGACCGAGCACGACATCCTGCGTGCGTTCCTGCGGCTGTCCGGCGCCGACCAGCAGGGCTACGAAGTCACCGCGACGGTCGCCCCGGGCCGCCTCGACGGGATCGGGCCGATGCACGCGCTGGCGCAGAAGCACGGGCTGCACCTGGTCCGTGCTGCGATGTTCGAGCAGGACAAGGTGCACTACGCCGTGGTGCACTTCACCGGGCCGGCGAACGACGCGTTCGTCGACGACCTGTGGAAGATCGGCCACCGCATCCTGCGCGTGCGCGCCACCTCGCCGGACGGGCCGCTGCCGGCCCACGCCTGACGCGACGAACATTCTCCGGCGCCGGAACGACGCCGTCGCAATCCTCGGCTAGCCTCCGCGCAGGAGATTGCCATGCGGATCCGCCACGCCTCGTTGTTGCTGCCCTGGCTCGCGAGCCTCGCCGTCGCCCAGGACGGCTCCCCCACCTTCGTCATCCCGCGAGAAGGTCTGTTCGTCGACCTGCGCGCCGACGAGGTGCCGACGCTGGCCAACCAGCTGCCGAGCACCGCGCTCGGCCGCTTGCTGGCCGAACCGGACGTCGCCGCGGCCTGGCAGCTCGGCCACGAGCGGCTGCAGCGGATGCGTGCGCGGCGGCAACTGGTCGCCGAAGCCGCGGCGAAGCTGCCGCAGCCGAACGGCGAGATCGAGATGCCCGGCCAAGGCGTCGACCAGCTGGCGCTGGATTCCCTGCTGCGCGTCGAATGGAGCGACGTGCGCAGCTTCCGCTTCGTCGGCCTGCTGAAGGAGGGCCGCCGGGTGCCGATCGGGGCCGGCGTGCTGCGTTGCCCGCCGAAGGCCGAAGGGCGCCTGACGCGCCAGTTCGAGGAAACGGCGAAGGTGCTCGCCGGCAACCCACGGCTGAAGGCGGTCGCCGACGCCAAGGTCGAGGGCTTCCCGGCGCACGTGTTCACCGTCGCCGAAGACGACAACGCCGATCGTTGGCCCGGCTACGAGCCGCTCGGCGTCTGGATGCTGCACCTGCCCGGCACGTTCGCGTTCGGCGAAGGCGCGCCCGCGGACTGCGGCACGATCGGCGCCGCCCCCGCTGCCCCCGCCGGCCTCGGCCTCGCGATGGACCTGAAGGCCTACCTGGGCATGATGACCATGGGTTTCGGCGGCGGCATGCCGCAGGAGCTGACGGCGCTCGGCTTCGACCAGCTGCAGACCTTCGACTGGCGCGGCCGCTTCGTCGGCGAGCACGTGCTCGAGGAGTTCGAACTCGCCTTCGCCGACCAGCCGGTCGGACTGGTGCCGGCGCTGTGGGGCGGCTCGGCGCCGCTGCCGAAGCAGGCGCTGCCGGAAGGTGCCATGCTGCAACTCCGCATCGCCGCCGACCTGCCGAAGTTGCTGGCGCTGGCCGGCGAAGTCGGTGCGGCGCTGCCGCCGCCGATGGCCGAAGCGCTGCAGAAGTCGCTGACCGGCGGCATCGCACTCGGCGTGTGCGCGCCGCCGAAGGGCGGCCTGGTGCCGCGGCTGTGCGCCACGTTCGGCGTGGCCGATGCCACGGCCTTGCAGGACGCGATGAAGCAGTTCCTGCCGCCCGGCGTGAAGACCAAGCAGGTGCAGCTCGAAGGCGTCGACTGCACGTCGCTGCTGCTCGACGAGCTGCCGGCGGGGCTGCGGCCGACGTGGTGCCTGCTCGACGGCCAGCTGCACGTCGCCGAGTCGGTGACCAGCCTGCGCGACCTGCTGCGCGCGCAGAAGACCGGGGCCGAGGCGATGGCCGTCGGCGACGCGCCGGTCGCGGCCGGCGCCGGCGAGCCGATGCCGTCGGTCGACGTGCGCGCCGACCTCGCCGCCGCCTACGCGGCGTTCCACGGCACCTGGCTGCCGCTCTACGAACTCGCCGAAGCCGCGTCGCCGATGGCCAGCAAGGCGCTGCTGCCGCGCAAGGACCTGCCGGAACCCGCCGTCGTCGGCAAGCACCTCGGCGGCGTGCGCGGCGTCATGCGCAAGACGACGAAGGGCTACGTGCTGCAGTTCCAGGGTCCGGTCGGCGGCCCGCTCGCCGCGAGCTTCGCCGCCACCTATGGACCGATGCTGTCGGCCTCGATGCACCGCGACTACCGCACCGAGCAGAAGGAACTGCAGATCGCGCAGCACCTCGCGACCGAGGTGTGGCCGAAGTTCGAGGCGTTCCACAAGGCGAACGGCCGCTGGCCGAAGGACCTCGCGGAGCTGTTCGTCGACCAGAAGCTCGCCGCCGACGCGCTGCGGATCCCCGGTGACGACGACACGGAGGAGGTGGCGATGCCGGCCGGCGACGCACGCACCGTGCGTTCGTCGTTCCGCTACCACCCGGACGCGCCCATGCGCGTGCTCGAAGGCAACGAGGAGAACGTGCTGCTCAGCAGCGTGCGCGTGCTCGGCTGGCAGCGCATCTGGCTGACGACGAAGGGCGAAGCGAAAGCGACCTTCGGCGGCGACCTCGAGGCGACGCAGGTCGAGATCGTCGAGCCGCCGCCGCCGCCGCCGCCCGAAGAAGCCAAGTAGAGTCCAGCGCCCACCCGCGACCACGGAGCCGAGCATGCAGTTCGAGAACCAACCCGAGAGCGAGCACGTCGAGGACCGCCGCGGCGACGCGCCCCCGAGCATGGGCGGCGGCTACGGCTTCGGCGGCGGCGGTCTGGGCGGTCTCGGCGGCCTGCCGCTCTGGTTCGGCCGCGGCGGGCTCGGCCTCGGCGGCCTCGTGTTGCTGCTGGTGCTGGCCTGGGCCGGCGGCCTCGATCCGCTGGCGCTGCTGAACGGCCGCGCGGTGCCACAGCAGCGTTCGTCGCAGCCGAGCAGCGACAGCGCGCGGGGCCGTGCGGCGCCCCAGCAAGACGACGCGCGCGCGACCTTCTGCCGCAAGGTCCTCGCCACCACCGAAACGTGCTGGCGGGACCTGTTCCGCGAGCACTTCGGCAAGGCCTACGAACTGCCGACCCTGGTGCTGTTCCGCGACGCGGTGCGCAGCGCCTGCGGCACCGCCGGCAGCTCGGTCGGACCGTTCTATTGCCCGGGCGACCAGAAGCTCTACCTCGACCTGTCGTTCTTCGACGAGATGGAACGCTCGCTCGGCGCCCAGGGCGACTTCGCGCAGGCCTACGTGATCGCGCACGAGGTCGGTCACCACGTGCAGAACCTGCTCGGCACCAACCGCAAGGTCGAGTCGCTGCGGCGCCTCGGCAGCGATGCCGACTACCGCCGCGCGTCGATCCAGCTCGAGCTGCAAGCCGACTACTACGCCGGCGTGTGGGCGCACTACGTCGAGCACCGCATGCAAGGCCGGGTGAAGCTCGACGCCGGCGACTACGAAGAAGCGATCACCGCCGCACAGGCCATCGGCGACGACACGCTGCAGAAACGCGCCACCGGCACCGTGGTGCCGGAGAAGTTCACGCACGGCACCGCCGCGCAGCGCAGCAAGTGGTTCCGCCTCGGCTACGAGTCGGGCGACCCGAAGCGGCACGATCCGTTCGTCGAGGAGAAGGGCAGGTGAACGGCGAGCACCGGCCGGCCTGACGGCGCGCCGGGCCTACTTGCCCGTGGCGCTTGGCGCTGCTTCGCCGACCTTCTGGTCGCCGTCCTTGGCCCCGGCCAGCCACGCAGCGACGCCCGCCTGCTCACGCCAGGCGGGCAGCACGGCCGCGACACGTGGATCGACCGCAGCGATCTGCACCAGCGCGGCGTCCGCCTGCACCGCCGCCCGCTTCGCGGCGAGCAACTCCAACCCCTTCGCGACGTCCTTCTGCGCACCGGCCTGCGCCAGCAACTGCGACCAGAAGCAGATCGCGGCGTCGCCCGCCGGCACCCGTCCCGCCGCCGCCATCGCCGCCAGGCGTTCGAACCGCGTCGAGGCCTCCGTGGTGGCCATGGCGTCGTCGTACTCGTGTGCCGCGCGCTCGGCGGCGATCGCCGCCGCCAGCGGGCCCTCGTTCGCCAGAGCACCGATCGCCGCGACACGCACGTCGAAGTCGATGCGATCGACGCGGCCGTGCCGCAGCTCGAGCAACAGCAGTTCCGCTTGCTGCGCGGCCGACGGCTGCTTCTTCGCGCGCAACGACTGCATCGCCGCCACGTAGACGCGGGCCGCGGCGATCCCCTCGACCGTCGGCACAGGCCGCGCCCACGGCGCCCCGTCGTGATCCAGGATCTGCAGGCGCGGCAGCGGCGTCAGCGCCTGCCGTTCCCAACGGCCGGCGCGCCCCGGCTCGGCCAGCACGTGCACGACCGGGACGAACTCGGCCCGCAGCAAGCGGAACGCCTCGCTGGCGAACAGGCCAGAGACCAGCGCGTCGGTCGCCGCACACTTCGTCGCCGGCCCGGCCCAGCAGGCGAGCACGAGCTTCTTTTGCGCATCGGGGTCCTTGTCGCCGCCGCGCGCCGCGGCGAAGGCCTCGCCGAAGTCGCGCAGCCACTCGGCGAACGCCGGCTCGGCGAGTCGTGCTGCCCCCGCCTGCTGGTCCGGCTTCGTGGCGTTGGCCAGGAAGCCGAGCCAGTTGGATCGTTCCCCCGGTGCCCTGCCCGTCTGGAAGTCGAAGCCGGGTCGCAGCCGGCCGTAGGCGACCACCGCCAGTTCCGCATCGTGCATCGCATCGGCGTGCTGCAGCACCTGGCGCCAGAAGGTGCGCATGTTCGGCTCGCTCGGACGCCTCCCCGCGGCAGCGATCTCGGCGATGCGGCGCGACACACCGGCGGTCTCCTCGGCGACCTTCATGCCGCGCAACATCGGCATCACCTCGAGGTCGGTGCGCTTGATGGCGACCAGGCGCCGCTGCTCGATCGAGAGCGGCAGCTTCGCGGCGCGCTCCGCGACCGTGGCCGGATCGAACTGCTCGAGCTCGAGCTCGAGCAGCAGCAGTTCGAGCTCCTCCGCCGGCGTCTTCGCCGCCTGCCACCGCAGCTGGCGCAACCGCACCGCGTCGTCGACGCGCTTCGCCACCTGCTCCAGGTTCTTGGCGACGCCGCCGTAGACCCGACCGTCGCCGTCGAGGATCTGCACCGCCGGTGGCGTGCCCGGGTTGGCGTTGTCGTACGCCGCGGGCAGGCTGGTCTTGTCGCCCAGCAGGAACACGTGCACGAACGGCACGAACTGGCCGGCGCGGGCCTTGATCTCGGGACTCGCGAGCACGTCGGCCTCGAAGTTCTCGCTCGGCGGATGCGCACGACCACCGAAGGTGACGTAGAGCATCAGCAGCTTGTCCTCCTGCTTGGCGAGCGCCATCGCCGCCACGGGGTCGCGCTGCCAGGGCAACAGCGTGAACACGCGCGACGCGAGCTTCTGCTCGCGGAGCTTGGCCGCCTCTTCGGGCGTCAGCGGCTTGCCTCGTTCCTGCGCCGATGCAGGTGCGAGCACCGCGCAGACGGCGGCCAGCGAAACGCAACGGGCGAACCACGATCCAGGGCGACGAGCGACGTGCATGGGCGCGGATTGTGCCGACGCCCCGGACCGCGCGCGACGTCCGACTGTCCGCCCAGCCGCGCACAACCGCCTCGGCCGTCCATCGTCTAGGCTGCCCCCACCATGCCGAAGCTCGCCGCACCGTGGCTCGTGGCGTCGTTCCTCGCCCACCTGGCCCTCGCCCAGGCCCCGGGCGCCAGCAGCGGACCCGCCCAAGTCACGGCCGACCTGCGCGGCACGATCGCCGACGCCGCCCCGGGCCGCGTGCGCGTCACCGTCTGGCACGACGACATGTACAAGCACGCCGTCGAACCGATCGCCGAAGGCTTCGCCGCCGCCGACGGCACGTTCACGTTCCGCGCCGTGCCGTGGTTCCGCGGCCACTCCTGGGGCTCGCACGCCGTCGTCGTCGTCGCGCGCCAGCCGGGGCGCGTCGCCGTGCGCACGCTGCGCGGTGACGACGCGCCGATCGCCGCGATCGCGCTGGCGATGCAGCCGACGATCGAACTGCGCGGCACCCTGCGCTGCGCCGACACCGGCAAACCGCTGGCGAACGCATGGATCTGGCCGTCCACCTTCGCGACCGCGGACCAGCCGTACGCGATGTGGCTGACCAGCCCGCTGCTGCCGTGGCACGCGACCACCGACGCCGAAGGTCGCTTCCTGCTGCGCGAGCTGCCGCCGATGGCCCGCATCCAGTTGCTGGCCGGCGGCCGCGACCACGCGCGCACCTGGGTCGAGGTCGACGAACTGCAGAAGCCGGTCGAGGCCACGCTGCCGCGCGGCGGCCGCATCACCGGCTCGGTGCGCATGCCCGACGGCTCGCCGGCGGTGCGCGTACCGGTGATGGCCTGCGGCAACGGCATCGGCTACGGCCACGCGCAGACCGACGAGCACGGCCGCTTCGAGATGAGCAGCCTCGCCCCCGACGTCTACAAGGTGTTCGCGACGGCCGACGAGCTGACGACGATCGCCGTCACCCACATCGAGGTCGGCGCCGGCGAAGAAGTCGCCGCGAAACCCGTGCAGATGGTCGTCGGCGGTTTCATCACCGGCCGCTTGCTCGACGCCGTGACCGGCCAGCCGTTCGTGCCCGGTCCGGGCTGCGACGTCGCGATGTACGGCCCCGCCCGCGGCGATGGCGGTGCCTGCGAGTGCACGCCGGTGCTGCCCGACGGCACGTTCCGCATCCGCGCCCCCGCCGGCGACAATCGCATCTACCTGCGTGGCGCTGGCGGCTACAGCGAGCCGAGCGAGGTGGTGCTGGTGGAGGAAGGCAAGGAGACGACGGTCGAGTGGAGGCTGCAGCCACCGCCGTCGAAGCGCGCAAAGCCGGCAGGTGGCCAGCCGCAGCGCTGACGAGCTCAGCGACGGTGCCAGCGCTGCAGGAACTCGGCCCGCCGCGTGCGGCTGAGTGGCACCTTGCCACCGTCGACCAGTCGCAGCTCCCCATCGCCGGAACTCGCGGGCAGCAGTTCGGCGACGGCGTCGACGGCGACCAGTGCCGAACGGTGCACGCGCACGAAGCGCGTCGGCGGCAGCGCCGCGGCCAGCGCCGCCAGCGTCTCGCGCAGCAGGAACGCGCCGTCGGCGGTGTGCAGGTGCACGTAGTTGCCGCGCGCTTAGACCCAGCGGATCTCGCGCGCATGTACGAGGCGCAGGCGCCCGGCGTGCTTGACGACGAAGCGATCGCGCCCGCGTTCGCCGCCCACCTGCTGCAGCAGCGCATCGACCGGCGCCGCCGGACTGCCGCCGCGTGCGAGCCACGTGCGCGCCCGCTGCAGCGCCGCCAGCAGGCGCGCGTCGTCGAACGGCTTCAGCAGGTAGTCGAGCGCGTGCGCCTCGAACGCCTTCAACGCGTACTGCTCGTAGGCGGTGACGAACACCACCGCCGGCCGCAGGGCCGGGTCGACGTTCGCCAGCACGCCGAAGCCGTCGAGCCCGGGCATCTGCACGTCGAGGAACACCAGCTCGGGCCGCAGCTCCTCGATCGCCGCCACCGCCGACAGGCCGTCGCTCGCTTCGCCGACGACCTGCAGGTCCGCCTGCGTCGCCAGCACGTCGCGCACGCCGCGGCGCACCAACGGTTCGTCGTCGACCAGCAGCACGCGCAGCGGCTCAGGCGGCATGACGAGCCTCGGTGAACGGCAGGCGGATCGTCGCCGTGGTGCCGCCCTGGTCGTTCGGCGCCAGCGTCAACGACGCCCGGTCACCGAACAACGTCTGCAGCCGCTGCCGCGTCGCCTGCAGGCCGGTGCCTGCGTGCACCGTCGCGTCGACCGGGACGCCGTCGTCGCGCACCTGCAGCAGGAGCATCGCGCCGCACCGCGTCGCACGGATGTGCACCTCGCCCGCCCCCGGCCGCTGCTCGATGCCGTGCTGCAGCGCGTTCTCGACCAGCGGCTGCAGCAGCAGGTCCGGCACCATCGCCTCCTGCAGCGACGGCGGCACGTCGATCTGCACCCGCATGCGGTCGGCGAAGCGCAGCTGTTGCAGCTGCAGGTACGGCCGCAGCAGTTCGACCTCGTCGGCAAGCGGCACCAGCGGCGACGTCCGTTCGCGCAAGCTGTGGCGCAGCAGGTCGCCGAGCAGCGTCGTCATCCGCGAGGCGGTGGCGCCATCGTGCGTCGCGGTGACGCCGATCGCGTGCAGCGTGTTGAACAGGAAGTGCGGCTGCAGCTGCGAGCGCAGGGCGCGCAGCTGGGCCTCCTGCAGCTCGCGTTCCCGTTCGGCTGCCTGCCCCCAGAGCTGCCACACGAGGCCAGCCGCGACGAACCCTCCGGCTTGCACCATCCAGAGCGGCGTCGTCGTGACGAAGAACCGCAGCGCTGCGATCAGCGACGACTGGGACCACATGCCTTCGAGGCTCCACACACACCCGAACAAGCACGTCCAGCCGACGACGGCCCGCCAGTGCACCGTGCCGCCGGTGGTCCACCGGGGAGCCATCCAGAGAGCCACCGTGCTACAGAGCCAGAACGGGCCGAAGGTGAGCAAGGCGTGGGCGATGAAGGTCCACGACGCGATCGACACGCGGCGACCGTCGGAGTGGAGGTTGGCACCGCTGCTGATGTGCGTGGAGAGAAAGAGCATGCCCCAGAGAAGGAGCATGGTGCCCGCGATCCGAACGAGGCGGGGCAGGTTGCGCCAACGACGTTGCATCTCAGGGATCATGCTGCCTCTCTACGTCGACGTCTGGCTCGACCCGAGCTCGCCGGGACGAACCGAACGGCGAAGGGGCGAGCCGCACGAACAGCGAGTCAAACAGCCCGTTCGGCAGGAATCCAAGCGCCCACCGCGCCGCAGGCCCCAGGCAGCTGCGATACGACTCCCGCCGATCATGCTGCCGCCTTCACGAACTCGAGCGGCAGCCGCACCTGCGCCGTCGTGCCACCGTTCCGATTGCGCCGCAGCTCCAGCCATGCCTCGGCCGCGAACAGCAGGCGGATGCGTTGGATCGTCGCGCCGAGCCCCGTGCCGACATCCTTCGGTTCCCCTTCCTGCTCCGGCCCCGGCCCATCGTCCTCGACTTCGACGACCAGCTTGCCATCTTCGGTCCGCGCGACGATGCGCACGAGCCCAGCACCCGGGCGCTGTTCGATGCCGTGCTCGATCGCGTTCTCGACCAGTGGCTGCAGCAGCAGATCGGGCACCTGCGCGGCCAGCAGGCGCGGCGGAACGTCGGTCTCGATGCGCAGGCGATCCTGGAAGCGCACCTGCTGCAGCTGCAAGTACGGCTGCAGCAGGGACAGCTCTTCACTGATCGACACGAGCTTGCCGCCGCGATCCACCAGCGCCGCCCGCAGCAAGTCACCGAGCAGGGTCGTCATCCGCTGGGCAGCGTCCGGATCGTGCTTCGCCGTGACGCCGATGGCGTGCAGGGTGTTGAACAGGAAGTGCGGCTGCAGCTGAGCGCGGAGCGCGCGCAGGCTCTGTTCGTGGGTCAGGGTCCGCGGTGCTTGCTCGATTGGACCACGCATGAACAGATGCAGTCCCGCAAAGGTCGGCAACCAGGGATTCCACGGAGACCCCATCGACAGCCAGTGCTCCCAGTCGAACAGGATCCTGACCACGAACCCGAGAATCTCCCCCAGGAAGATGGTGACAGATCCGAGGGCAAGGAAGCTCTCAACACGCGCACTCTCCCACGAACGAAAACGCCCCAGTCCGAAGAGCGCGAAGAAGCCGAGCAGCGGAAGACACGCCACCAAAGTCTGTGCGAGATGCAGCAGCCATGGCTGTAAGGTGTCGTTCAACCCACGGGTCGGCCTGCTGTCCGAGCAAACCGCGCTCTGTATCAATGCGACGAAGACGACGATGACGGCCCCGAGGCATGCGTGACGCTTCGGACGCAGGGGCTCCGCTTTCATGCCGACGTTCTACCCGGCATGCAGGCCTCCCCGAGAGTCGTGGGACGAACCGCGTGACCCGCGGGACGAACCGTTGCCCTCGAAGTCGGCTCGGGCGAACCGAACTGCGATGGGACGAACCACTCGCGTCGACAGCGTTGCCAACAACTTGATTCAGCAGGAATCCGAGCGTCCACCGCGGCGCAGGTCGCAGGCAGCTCCTCAACGACTCACGCCATTCACGCCGCCTGACCGACGAACGCGAGCGGCACGCGCACCCAGGTCGTCGTGCCACCGCGTTCGTTCCGCCGCAGCTCGAGCCAGGCTTCGGGAACGGACAGCTCGCGCGCTTGGCGGATCGTCGCGGCCGGCACCGAGTCGGCATCCTTCGGTTCGCCTTCGCTGGTCGGCGGCGGCCCATCGTCGGCGATCTCGAGCACGAGCCACCGCCCGTCGGGGCGCACGGCGATGCGAAGCGAACCGGTGCCGCGCGGTGCGATGGCGCGCTCGATGGTGTGCTCGACCAGCGGCAGCAGCAGCGCGTCGGGCATGCGCACCTTCTCGACGTCCGACGCCGCTTCGACGGTGATGTCGGCGCGGCCGGCAAAGCGCAGCCGCTGCAGTTCGAGGTAGGGCTGGAGCGTCGCCAGCTCGTCCCGCAGCGTGCGCTGCTCGTCGGCGCGCACCACCGCCGCCGCCTGCTGCCACTGCGCCAACAGGACCGCCGTGTGTTGCGCCGTGGCCGGATCGTGCGGCGCCGCCGCGGCGATGCGCTGCAAGCTGTCGAGCAGGCGGTGCACCGGCGAGCGGGTGCGCCAAGCGCGCTGTCGCCACGCGAACTTCCGCCGCGCCCGCTCCACCGCCACGTGGCGAGCGAAGACCAGGCACGAAGCCATCGCGACTGCGGCGAACGGCAGCAGCGCCCGCGTTCGCACCGCGACGAGCGGCGACCCTGTCGGCACCGGGAAGCCCAGGCCGGGGACCAGCGGCCAGGCCGCGAACAGCACGGCGCCGAGCGCCCACCAGCCGTCGCCGCGGCTCGGGGCGAACCGCGCCACACGCTCCCCGATCGGCCAGAGGACGGCCGCGGCGAGCGACAGCGGAAGGCACATCAGCATCGTCGCGGCGATGCTCACGCCTGGCAGCGACGGCGACGCCGCTTCGCGCCCGATCTCCGCGAGCAGCGCCGTAGTGAACACGGTCGCACAGGCGATGCGCAGACCTTGCTGCGACCAGCGCTTCGTCGGTGACCCCATCGTCGTGTTCTACCCGCGATCGCCGCCACTTCGCAGCTCTTCGCGTCGCAGCCCGCGGAGCAGCTTCGCCAGGATCCAGGCCCCCGCGCGCGAGCGGCAAGGCCCACGACCGCAGGCCCGCGACGTCAGCCACGCGACGCACTCGGCGACGCCTCGTCGTCCTCACCACCACCACCACCCGAGCCCGCCGAGCCCTGCAAGCGCTCGAACACCGCATCCGCCACCGCCTGCGGCAAGCCCGGCATCGCGCGCAGCTGCTCGCGGCTCGCCGCGCGCAGGGCCGACAGCGAACCGAAGTGGCGCAGCATCGCCTTGCGCCGCGTCGGGCCCACACCCGGCACTTCGTCCAGTTCGCTGGCGATGCGCCCGCGCGTCTGCCGGTGGTAGGTGATGGCGAAGCGGTGCGCTTCGTCGCGCAGCGCCGCCACCAGCAGCGTCTCCGGCGCTTGCAGCGGCAGCGGGCGCGGCGTGTCCTGGCCCGGCAGGAAGATGCGTTCGCCGCTCTCGGCGCGCGCGTCGCCGAGGCCCTTCAGCCGCGACTTGGCGAGGCCGCAGACCCACAGCTCTTCGCCGAGGCCGAGTTCGCCGAGCGCACGTTCGGCGGCGGCGAGCTGGCCCTTGCCGCCGTCGATGACCAGGAGGTCCGGCAGGTCCTCGTCGTCGCGTTCGAGGCACAGCTGCAGCGAACGGCGCACCGCCTCCTGCATCGCGCCGAAGTCGTCGCCGGCGTGTTCGGCGGAGATCTTGAAGCGGCGGTACTGCGACTTGTCGGGCTCGCCGTCGACGAAGCAGACGCGCGACGCGACCGTGCTGGTGCCCTGGATCGTCGACACGTCGAGGCAGTGCAGCCGCTGCGGCACGTCGGGCAGGTCGAGCAGGCGCGCCAGCCGTTCGGCGCCGGCGCGGCGGCGGGCCTCGGCGTCGGCGGCCATCGCGTCGGCGAGGCGCGCGTTCTCCTGCGCCAGTTCGAGGTGGCGGCGCTTGTCGCCGCGCTGCGGCACGTGCAGCTCGACCTTGGTGCCGCGCTTGCCGCCGAGCCAGGCGCCGATCATCGCCGGTTCGGCCGGCAGCCACGGCAGCACGACCGTCGGCGGCACGTAGCGATCGCCTTCGTAGAAGCGACCGAGCAGTTCACCGAGCAGCAGGTCGTCGGGCAGCGTCGTGCGGAAGGCGAAGCGCCGGCAGTTCTCGAGCGCGCCGCCGCGGAACGACAAGAACGCCACCGCGACGTCGTCGCCGACGCGGTGCACGCCGAGCGCGTCTTCGTCGCCGACGCCGGCGACCACCGCCTGCGGTTCGGCGACCAGCTGCAGCGCCTGCATCTGGTCCTTCAGCGCCTGCGCGCGTTCGAACTCGAGGTCGGCGGCGGCCTGCTGCATGCGCGCGCGCAGTTCGCCGAGCAGCCCGCCGACGTCGCCGCGCAGGATGCGCACCGACTGGTCGAGCAGCCGGTCGTAGTCGGCGCGCGTCACCAGATCGACGCACGGTGCCGGGCAGCGGCCGATCTGGTGCTTCAGGCACGGCCGCGTGCGATTGGCGAAGACGCTGTCGCGGCAGTCGCGCAGCGGCACGATCTTGTGCAAGAGGCGCAGCGTGCGCCGCACCGCCTTCGCCGACGCGAACGGCCCGAAGTAGGTGGCGCCGTCGTCCTGCCGCCGCCGCACCAGGCGGTACCACGGCCACGGCTCGCGCCGGTCGAGCCGCAGCAGCAAGAACGCCTTGTCGTCCTTCAGCTTCAGGTTGTAGCGCGGCTGCTTCTTCTTGATCACCGTGTTCTCGAGCAGCAGCGCCTCCTGCTCGGTCGCGGTGGCCACGAACTCGACGTCGAACGCTTCCTGCTCGAGCCAGCGCAGCTGGTAGCGGCCGTCGCCGCCCGGCTTCAGGTAGCTGCGCACGCGCGCGCGCAGGTCGGCGGCCTTGCCGACGTACAGCGTCGCCCCGTCCTGCGCGGTGAACACGTAGACGCCCGGTCCGGTCGGGAAGCGGGCGACCTTGTCGACGATGTGCGGGTCCATGCGCGGCCGCGCCTACGATCGCGGCGGGCCGGCTGCATGCAAGCACCAGCCGCGGCGCCGCCGCCGCGCGCGCATCACTGCCGACCGCGCCAGTCGATGCGCACGGCCGACGTGCCGGACCACGTGACGCCGATCGGCGTGTTGGGCACGAAGGCGGCCGGCCGCTGCACGGTCAGCGGCCCGGTGGTCGAGGTCACCGCGCCGAGCAGCACCAGCTGGCCGAGGAACGCGAGCGACTTGGCGTTCGCGAGGTCACGCACGAGCACGACCCCGCCGAGCGTCGAGCCCGTGGAAGCCGGAGCCTCGAGGGTGCAGTCCGGGGCCAGCAGCGCCAGGTTGCCGGTCCACGCCGTGCCGCCGCGCAGCGTCGTCGCCCCGGCCACCCGGACGATCGGCGGCAGCAGCCCGGTGCCGAGCAGCCCTCCGCCGCCCAGCAGGCCACCGGTGCCGAGCAGGCCGCCGGTCACCATGCGGACGACGATCGTGCCGTCGACGGTGACGTTGCGCAGGGTCAGCACCTCCGCCGGCAACAGGTCGACGACGACGATGCCGTCGATGGTCCCCCCGCTGAGCGTCGTCGTGCCGCTGTAGCGCGCGACCTTGACCGCCCCGGTGGTCATCGTCCCGAACGGCGCGGTGTCGACGACCGGCAGGTCGTGCGCGCGCTGGCCGTAGAGCGTGCGTCCGGACACCTGCTTCAGCAGCGTCGCGGCGACCGCCTGCGTCGTCACCAGGCTGGTGTCGCCGTCGACGCGCAGCGACCCGGTCGAGCTGCTGGCGATCGGCGGTGCCGCGGCCAGGTAGGCGCTCCCACCGACTCCGAGGTCGTGGCTCAGGGTGCTGGTGCCGCCGAACACCGCCAACGCGTAGGGCAGTGGTGCCTGCCCCAGCGTGCGCAGGTCGGCCCCCAAGGCGACCTCGGCGCCGCGGCAACGCGCCCGCGCGACCACCTGCGGCGACGACGCGGTGGCGACCACGACGACGACCTGGGCGCCGTCGGGAAAGGCGAACGACGTGCGGCCGTCCTGCAGCGAGCCGTCGAGCAGCCCCGCCGCCGCCCATTCGATGCCGGATGCCGCGGCGCGTTCGGCCTGTTCCTGCGCCGCCCCACCGAGGCGCGCGCGGGCCGCGAAGTCGCTGCTGGCGAGCAGGCTCCACGCCATCAGCGCGAACGTCGTGGTCAGGATCAGCGCCAGCAGCAGCACGGCCCCGCGTTCGCGGTCCGCCGCCGAGGTCGCCGAGCCGTTGCACCAGCCATCGCGCATGCGCTTGCATCGGCAGCACGGCCGCTTCGAGGCAAGCCGGCGCGCCGACGCGGCCGATGGAAGGCGCCGATGTCCCGTTCGCCCGATCGCCGGCCGCCGCATGCGCACGTCCCGCACCAGCGCGGCATCGCGCTGCTCGACCTGCTGCTGGTGGTGACGATCCTCGGCATCGTCACCGCGATCGCCGTGCGCACGCACGACGACGACGACCTGCAGCTCGAAGCCGCCGCCCGCGGCGTCGCCGCCGACCTGCTGCAGGCGCAGGAACTGGCGATCGCGACGCGGGTGGCGGTCGGCCTGTGGTTCGACACCAGCGGCCACCGCACCTGGTTCGTGCTGCGCGACGGCACCACGCCGGCGGCGGCGGCGGCGACGCTGCGCGGGGACGCCGATCTCGACCGCAACGAGGTCGAACGGCTGCTGGCGGCGCGGAGCCGCGGCGAAGGCGGGCTCTCGCCGGTGACGGTGCACAGCGCCGACTTCGGCGGCCGCACGATGGCGACGTTCCTCGCCGACGGCAGCCCGCGCGACGCCGGCGTGGTCGAACTGCGGTGCGGCCGCAGCTGGTTGCGGGTGCGCGTGCAGACAGCGAGCGGCCGGGTCACGGTGACGGCGCCCTGACGCCCAGTGCCGACGCCGTTCGCACGGCGGCCACGAACCGCGCCGTTTCCGCGGCGCGCGGCGCAATGCGTCTCAAGGCGGGTCGCTCGCATGGCCGATCCGGGACGCAGTCCGGAAATCCTAGCCATGCGCACGCACCAACACGCTTTCACCCTCGTCGAGCTGCTGCTCGTCGTCGTCATCCTCGGCATCCTCGCCGCGGTCGCGATCCCGCAGTTCTCGGACAGCAGCGCCGAAGCCAAGGCCGCGAGCCTGCAGAGCAACCTCGCCGTGGTCCGGCAGGCGATCGAGTACTACCGCACGAACCACAACGGCAAGTACCCGGGATACCCGGCCGCCGGCGGCGCGCCGACCGCCGCGGAGACGACCAACCAGCTGACCCTCGCCAGCAAGGCCGACGGTACGACCGCGGCCCCGGGCACCGCGGGCTTCGGCTACGGCCCCTACATCCGCGAAGCGCTGCCCGAGAACCCGATCAACGGCCTCGCCACGGTGCTGGTCGTCGCCGACTCGGACTCGTTCAAGACGGCCGACAACACGACGGGCTGGATCTACCAGCCGCTGACCGGCCGCATCCGCGCCAACTCGACCGGCAACGCGCCGTCGGGCAAGGCCTTCTACGACTTCTGACCGGCGTCGGCGCTGCCACCCCCCCCCCGGCAGCCCCACGACGCGCCGGCCTCGCCCCACCATGCGTCGCGCCCGTTCCCCCATCGCGCTGGACTTCGGCGACCACGCCGTCAAGGCCGTGCAGCTCGAGCTGCGCAGCGGGGAGCTGCACGTACGGGCCGCAGCGCACGCATCGCTGGCGAACGGCGACGACGCCGACCTCGCCGAGCGGCAACTGGCGGCCGCGCACACGGTGCTGCGGCAGGCGCCGTTCCGCGGCCGCGACGTGCGCATCGCCTTGCCGCTGCCGGCGGTGACGACGCGGCACCTGCGGCTGCCGAGCGCGCAGCTCGAGTCCGCGGGGGCACGCATCGCCGAGACGATCGCGAGCGAGCCCGGCGGTGGCCAGGCCGTGCGCATCTGCCCGCTGCCGGTCGCCGATCTGCTCGACCAGGGCGAACACCAACGCGAGTTCGTCTGCTGCATCGCCGAGGACCGTGTCGTCGACGACGCCATCGCCCGCTGCGAACGCCTCGGGCTCGCCCCGGTCGCGATCGAACTGGCGCCGCTGGCCCAGTGCCGCCCGCTGCTGCGCGGAGCCCCGCAGGAGTCGTTCGCGCTGGTCGACTTCGGCGTGCGCAGCACCCGCTTCGTGCTGGTGCGCGCCGGCGAGCCGGTGCTGCTGCGCGTGGTACCGTTCGGCGGTCGCCGGCTGCAGGCGACCCTCGACCAGCGACTGCAGCTCGACGCCGACGCCCTTGCCGACCTCGCCGCCGAACCCGCCGAGGCCGAACTGCTGCAGCAAGCGGTCGGCGACGCGCTCGAGCCGGTGCTGGCGCCGCTGCTGCTGCGCCTCGCGGAGGGCATCCGCTACTGCGGCGCGCTGTTCCACGGCCGCACCGTGACGCGGCTGCAATTGGCCGGCGGCAGTGCGCCGCTGCCGGGTCTGGCGCCGCGCCTCGCGCGCGCCATCGGCCTGTCGACCCACGTCGTCGACCCGCTGCCGGGACTCGACCTGCCGCGCACCGACAACCGCGCCGCCTGGACGACCGCTGTCGGCCTCGCCCTCGGAGGCCTGCCGTGAACGGCACGCCGGTCGACTTCCTGCCGCCGGAGTACCTGCAGAAGCAGGCGCAGAGCCGTTCGCGCCGCGAACGCATGCTGCTCGCCGTGCCGATCGCGCTGGCGGTGCTCGCCACCGACCGCGTGCTGGCACACCGCGTGCGCATCGTGCAGCGCATGGCCGAGCAGGCCGCCGACCACGCGGCGCAAGGCGAACAGCGGCGCGAGCAGGTCCGGCAGTTGGCGCTGCGCGTCGAGGCGGCGCGGCAGCAGTTGGCGGCGGCCGCCGAACCGATGGCCGCGCCGCGCATGAGCGCCGTGCTCGACGCGCTGCTCGCCGACCGACCCGACGGCGTCGTGCTGCACGAGCTGCAGTGCCGCCACGCGCCGTGGGGCGCGAACGCGACCCCGGTGCTGCGCGTCAACGCCAGCGCCGCGTCCGCGGCCGGCTTCACCGACTTCCTGGCACACCTGCAGCAGCAGCCCGAACTGCCGCCGATGGCCTGCCAGCGCACGTTCCACGGCGACCGCGAAGGCGCGATCGCGTTCCACCTCGAGTCGACCGCAGCCGCGGCACCCCCACGATGAACCGCACCACCGCGACGTTCCTCGTGTTCGTCGGCATGCTCGCCGCCTACCACGCGCTGATCGGCCGCCGGCACCTCGCCGAGATCGCCGCCGGCAACGCCGAGCTGGCCGCCGCCTACGCCCGCTACGACGCCGCCGAAGAGGAAGCCGCGACGGAACTGCTGCTGCAGGCCGACGCCGACCGGCTGCACGAACTGCACGCGCAGCTGCTGCCGCCGCTGGCCGGCGGCGCCGACGGCGGTGCGCCGCTGCTGCTCGCCAGCGAAGCGTTGGCGCGCGATGGCCTGCGAGTCGAGCGCACCGAAGCGATGGCACCGGACCCGAGCCTGAAGCGCCCGAACGCGCGCATCAAGGTGGCCGTCGCGGGTCCGTTCGCGCAGTTCTTCGCAGCGCTGCAGAACCTCGAGAACTCGCTGCCGCCGACGCGCGTCACCGAGCTGACGCTGGTCGCCGGCGCGGTTGCTGGCGAGGTGCGCGGCGAGATGGTCGTGGTCCGCACCTGGAGCGAGGACCGATGAACCCGCCCACGACGACCACCGGCACCAACGCACCGCTGGCCGCGGCCCGCGCGTTCCTGCGCCGCCAGCCCAAACGCAACCTGCTGCTGCTGGCCCTGCTGCCGGTGCTGGTCGTCGCCTGGCTGCCGCTGCTGACCGGCCGCGGCGGCAGCGCGGTGCCGGCGCTGGTGCCGCCGCCGCCGCCGGCGACGAACGGGCTCGCGGCAGCGTCCGGCGCCGCCGCCGCCCCGCTCGGCGAGATCGCCGCAGCGGGCGCCGGCCTGCCGCTGCAACCGTTCGAGCAGCGGCTGCACGCGTTGGCGCGTCCCTACACCCGCCGCTGGTCGGCCGACGCCGATCCGGCGCCGTTCCGTTCGACGATGGGCAACGCCGTCGCGAGCCCTGCGGCCCCGGCCGCCGGTTCGTCGTGGACGCCGACGGCGATCGTGCTGAGCCCGACCGCGCCGGCGATCGCGATCGTGCAGGGCGCTCCGCGCCAGGTCGGCGACCGCATCGGCGAGCGCACGCTGGTCGCCATCGAAGAACACCGCGTCGTCTACCGCGAAGGCGACGTCACCATCCCGATCGCCCTGCCCGCACCGCAGCTCGGAGGCCGCCCGTGACGTTCGTTCGTTCCCTTCCGCGGCGTCTCGCCGCGATCGCGAGCGCCGCCTGCGCCTGCTTCGGCAGCCTCGTAGCACAGCAGCCGGCGCCGCTGGTCACGCTCGCCGTGCGCGACGAGAGCCTGTCGACGCTGCTGCAGGCGCTCGCCGTGCAACACCGCCTCAGCCTCGTCACCGGCGACCAGGTCGCCGGCAAGGTCACCATCCACCTCTACGACGTGCCGCTCGACGACGCGCTGCGGCAGATCCTGGCGACGCAGGGGCTGACGTTCGTCAAGGAAGGCAACTTCTACCGCGTGCTGACGATCGAGCAGGCGCGCGCGCAGGAACTGGCGGCCGACGCGATCGACACGCGCGTGTTCGCCCTGAACCACCTGACCACCGCGGAGGCGCAGCGCCTGCTGCAGCCGCTGCTGTCCGCGGAGGGGCGGCTGTCGGCCGCGATCGCCGGCGCCGGCGGCGTCACCACCGCCACCACCGGCACCGGCGGCAACACCGTCGGCGAGGCCGGCAGCGGCCAGCGGCAGTCGATCGTCGTCCGCGACCGCACGTCGGTGCTCGCCAACCTCGAACGCACGCTGGCGCAGCTCGACCGCCCGCCGGTGCAGGTGCTGCTGGAAGCGACCATCCTCAGCATCGACCTCGGCGAGGACAACCGCCTCGGCGTCGACCTGAACGTGCTCGGCGGCATCGACTTCCTCAGCGCCGGTGCCAGCAGCGACCTGACCGGCATCAGCGGCTACGACGCCAGCGGCGGCCAGCTCGACGGCCGGCTGATCAGCGGCCAGACGTTCGGCTTCGCCGGCGCGCCGTCGCAGGGCCTCGCCTTCGGCTTCGTCCAGAACAACGTCGCGGCGTTCGTCGACGCGCTCGAACGCACCACCAACGCGTCGATCGTCAGCACCCCGCGCGTCGTCGCGCTGAACGGCGAAGAAGCGAAGATCATCGTCGGCGGGCGGCTCGGCTACTCGACGGTCACGCAGAACCAGAACACCTCGATCGAGCAGGTCAACTTCCTCGAGACCGGCACGCAGCTGACGTTCCGCCCCTACCTCGGCGACGACGGCTGGATCCGCATGGACGTGCACCCGCAGAACAGCGCCGGTGTCGTCGATCCGGTGTCCGGCATCCCGTCGGAGAGCACGACCGAGATCACCACCAAGATCCTGATGCGCGACGGCCAGACGCTGGTGCTCGGCGGCCTGATCGGCGAATCGGTGACGACGACGCGCGACCAGATCCCGCTGCTCGGCTCGCTGCCGTGGATCGGCTGGCTGTTCGGCCGCACCACCGACGCGGTGACGCGCCGCGAACTGGTGATCCTGCTGACGCCGCACATCCTCGATCCGGTGCGCGCCGCCGCCGAGGCCGAACGCACGCGCGCGCGCTTCGCCGCGGTCAAGAAGAGCCACTGGGACGCGCTGTCGCCGTACGTGCGGCCGGCGCTGGCGCGGCGGCTGCTCGCCGACGCGCAGGTGCTGCAGCGCCGCGGCGAACCGTCGCACGCGCTCGGCGCCGTCGAACGCGCGCTGGCGATGGACCCGACCTGCGCCGACGCCGCGGTGCTGCGCGAGGAACTGCTGGCGACGCTGGCGCTGCGCACGCTGCGCGACGACGACCCCGCCGACGCACTGCGGCTGCTGCGTTCGCTGCCGACCACCGACGGAGGTGCGCGATGAAGCGGCGACGTTCGCTCGCCACCGCCTGGCAACCGCTGCTGCTGGCCTTGCCGCTGCTGCTGCTGGTGCCGGCGTGCACGACGGTGCCGCTCGACGGCCGCGACCCGCTCGACGCCGGCGAATGGCGCACGACCAAGTCGCGCATGCACCAGGAGCTGGCGATGCAGTGCCTGCAGGCCGGCGACGTGCCGCGCGCACGCCGCCTGCTGCAGGAGGCCGTGCAGTACGCGCCGAAGGACACCGAGGCGCTGCGCCTCCTGGTGCGCCTGTGCCAGGCCGACGGCGACGCCGACGCCGCCGACCGCGCCGCCGCGATGCTGCTGGCGCTGCGCCCCGACGACGTCGAGGGCCTGTGCGGCCGCGGCGCCGCCGCCGCCGCCCGCGGCGATCTCGTCGGCGCCGAAGCGTCGCTGCGCCGCGCGATCGCGGTGGCGCCGAAGGACCCGCGGCCGCTGGTCGAGCTGCACCGCATGCTGCTGGACGCCGGCCGCGACCAGGAAGCGCTGGCCGTGCGCACGCAGCTGGCCCGCGAGTTCCAGCACACGCCCGAGGCCGCACTCGACCACGGCGCCCGCTTGTGCGCCGAAGGCCGCTGGCGCGACGCCACCGAGGCGTTCACCGCCGCTGCCGCGGCGACGCCCGACGACGCCGGCACCGCCGCGCGCGTGGCGATGGCGGCGGTGATGGCCGAAACCCCGGCGCTGGCCGTGCAGGCCGGCGACCGCCTGCGACCGCACCGCCGCGCCGAGCAACCGGCGCTGACGTTGTCGCTGGCGATCGCGCACCTGCAGTCCGGCGATCCGGCGGCGGCGCTGCGCGAACTCGACCAGGCGACGCCGGCGGCCACCGAACGGCCGGCGGTGCAGCGCCTGCGCGGCGAACTGCTGCTGCGCCTGGGCCGCGCCGAAGCCGCGGCACCGGTGTTCGCCGCCGCCGCCGCCGCCAGCAGCGGCCGCGACGCCGCCATCGCCCACGCCGGGCACGGCCGCGCGCTGCTGCAGCAGCACTCGCCGCACGCGGCGGCCCGCGCGTTCGAGCAGGCGCTGCAACACGACCCCGAGCGCCAGGGCGACCGCGCGCTGTTGGCCGCTGCGCTGGTGCTCGCCGGCGACCTCGACGGCGCGCGCCGCCAGTGCGCGCTGCTGGCGCGCGATCCGGCGGCCGCCGCACTGCTCGCCGAACTGCACCGCATCGCCCCCGCCTTGCGCCCGGCGGCACCGCCGGAGGAACGCCGATGAACGCGTTCGTCGACCAGCTGCTGCCCGGCCTGCCGTGGCTGTGCGGCGGGGCCTTGCTCGGCTTGTTCGTCGCGCGCTGCTGGCCGCGCCGCGATCGCCGGCCGCTGGCGCCACTGTGGCAGGCGATCGGCAAGGAAGCGCCGAGAACGACCGCCACCGACGACGGTTGGCAGAGCGCGCTGCAGCAGGTCGCCCGCCTTCGCGAAGCGGCGCTGCGCAGCCACCACCTGCACCTGCGCACGCTCGCCGCCGAGCAGCGGCTGCGCCTCGCCGACACCGCACTGGCGCACCTGCAGGACGGTGTCCTCGTCGTCGACGCGGCCGAACACGTGCTCTACGCGAACCCGACCGCACGCGCGGTGCTGAAGCTCGGCGAGCGCGAGCAGCCGCTGCTCGGCCAGGCCGACGCGCCGTTCGAGGTGGTCGAGGGCGTGCGTTCGGTGCTCGCCGCCGACCTCGCGCGCGCGGTCAAGACCTGCCGCATCGAGACGCAGCAGGACGAGGGGCGCCGGGTACACCTGATCCGCGCCGTCGCCGAGACCGAGGCCGGCGAGGCCAAGGCGATGGTCGTCGTGCTCGAGGACTGGACCGCCGAGGAGAAGCAGGCGAAGTCGAAGTCGGAGTTCATCTACAGCGTCTCGCACGAGCTGAAGACGCCGCTGACGTCGATCCAGGCGTCGCTCGAGCTCGCCGACGAGAACGACGACCTCGACCCGAGCGACCGCGACAAGCTGATCCGCACCTCGTACGAGGAGTCGATCCGGCTGTCGACGATGGTCGCCGAGCTGCTGGACCTGGCGCGCATCGAAGCCGGCATCACCGAGTTCAAGCGCGAGCCGGTCGACATGCGCGAGCTGTTCCAGAGCCTGCACACGCTGCACCAGCCGGTCGCCGACAAGCGGCAGATCGCGCTGAAGTGGGACATCAGCGACTACCTCGCCGACCTCGCCGGCGACGCGCGGCTCCTGCGCCAGGCGTTCGTCAACGTCGTCGGCAACGCGCTGAAGTACACCAAGGCCGGCGGCGAGGTGTCGCTGACCGCGCGCCTCGAGGGCCACGAGCTGGTGACGCGCGTGCGCGACACCGGCATCGGCATCGCCCAGGAGGACCAGCAGCGCGTGTTCGAGAAGTTCTTCCGCGCCAAGAGCGCCGAGCAGTCGACGATCGCCGGCACCGGACTCGGCCTGCCGATGGCGCGCTACATCGTCGAACGCCACCGCGGCCGCATCGAGTTCACCTCCGAGCTCGGCGTCGGCACCGAGTTCCGCATCTACCTGCCGGCGCTGGCGCTCGACCCCGACGAAGCCGGCAGTTCGTCCCTGGTCGCCGTCGACGGCGCCACCGAGTGAGCCATGACCAAACCACGCATCCTCGTCGTCGACGACGACCCCGGCATCCGCTTCGCGCTGGCGCTGAAGCTGCGCACCGCCGGCTTCGAGGTCGCCGAGGCCACCGACGGCCAGGAGGGCGTCGACTGGTTCCGCACCGGCGTGGCCGACCTCGTCGTGCTCGACGTCGGCATGCCGCGCATGGACGGCTACACGGCGGCGAAGGCGCTGCGCGCCGGCGACACCACCAAGGACCTGCCGGTGCTGTTCCTGACCGCGCAGAACCTCGACGTGCCCGACGACGTCAAGCCGGCGATCGGGCGGCACAAGTTCCTGACCAAGCCGTTCAGCCCGCGCGACGTCGTCGCCGCGGTCAAGGCGCTGCTGCAAGGAGCCTGAGCCGATGCCCGTCACCACCGCCGCCGACGGCACGCTGCTGACCCTGCACGTCGACGGGGCGATCGACTCGCACCTCGGTGCGTCGCTGCAAGCGGCGGCGACGGCCGGGCTCGGCGACGGCAAGCGGCGCTTCCTGGTCAACCTGCAGAAGGCCAAGCAGGCGAACTCGGCCGGCCTCGAGGCGCTGGTGCGCGCGGCGACCGCGGTGACGCAGGGCGGCGCCCGCATCGCGCTGGTCGGCCCCGGACCGCTGCTCGCCGACGTGCTGAAGGCGACGCGCCTCGACCGCCGCTTCGCCGTCTACGAGTCGACCGAGCAGGCGATCACCGGCCTGCGCGGAGGGCCTGCGTGACCGCGTTGCTCGGCATGACCGGCAAGCTCGGCGACATCCTGCTGAGCCAGGGCGCGACCAACCGCGCCGACCTGCGCCGCGCCTGCTCGCCGGAGGAGAAGCTGCCCGGCGAACGCCTCGGCGACACGCTGCTGCGGCTGAACCTGATCAGCGACGCGCAGCTGCGGAAGGCGCTGGCGACGCAGCATCGCTTGCCGTTCCTGCGGGTGACGCGCCGCCTGGTCGACCGCGAGGTGCTGGCGCTGCTGCCGCGCGAGTTCGTGCTGCAGCATCGCGTGGTGCCGATGTTCCACGTCGACGGGGTGCTGACGCTGGCGGTCGACGACCCGACCAACCTGTGGGCCATCGACGAGGTCGCGCGCCGGTGCCAGTGCGAGGTGCAGCTCGTCGTCACCGAGACCGGCTGCATCCACGCGCTGCTCGAGGACCTCGCCGAGGACGGCGGCGGTTCGTTCGAGATCGACGACTTCGTCGGCGACGTCACCGAAGGCGACGTGCAGGTGATCGAGGAGAAGGGCGACGACGGCGTCGACCTGCACGAGCTGGCCGACATGTCGCCGGTCGTGCGCCTCGTGAACTTCATCCTGTTCCGCGCCATCGGCGACCGCGCCAGCGACATCCACATCGAGCCCGACGACCACGTGCTGCGCGTGCGCCACCGCATCGACGGCGAGCTGCGCGAACTGATGCGGCCGCCGACGGGCATGCACGCGGCGATCGTGTCGCGCCTGAAGGTCATGGCCGACCTCGACATCAGCGAACGCAGGAAGCCGCAGGACGGCCGCTTCCGCGTGCGCATGGACAACCGCGCGGTCGACGTGCGCATGTCGACGCTGCCGACCGTCCAAGGCGAGAAGGTCGTGCTGCGCATCATGGACCGCGGCACCATGCGCATCACGCTCGGCAACCTCGGCATCGGCCACCAGCGGCTGCAGGCGCTGCAGGAGCTGATCCAGCGCCCCGACGGCATCCTGCTGGTCGCCGGCCCGACCGGCAGCGGCAAGACGACGACGCTCTACGCCGCCCTCGAGGAGATCAACGAGCCGGGCAAGAACATCTGCACCGTCGAGAACCCGGTCGAATACAACCTGCGCGGCATCAACCAGGTGCAGGCCAACCAGAAGGGCGGCCTCGGCTTCGCGGACGCGCTGCGTTCGCTGCTGCGCCAGGACCCCGACGTGCTGATGGTCGGCGAGATCCGCGACGCCGAGACGGCGACGATCGCCGTGCAGGCGTCGCTGACCGGCCACCTGGTGCTGGCGACGCTGCACACCAACGACGCGGTGTCGGCGGTGACGCGGCTGATCAACATGGGCGTCGAGCCGTACCTGATCGGCGCCTCGCTGCGCGGCGTGGTGTCGCAGCGGCTGGTGCGCTGCTTGTGCCCGACCTGCCGCGAACCGATCGAGGTGCCGGCGAACGTGCGCCGCCGCCTGCCGGCGCTGCCCGACGGCCAGTACTACGGCCCGCGCGGCTGCGACGCCTGCAAGGGCAGCGGCTACTCGGGCCGCATCGGCATCTACGAGCTGCTGGTCGTCACCGACGCGTTCGCCGACCTGACGTCGCGCAGCCCGTCGCTCGGCGACCTGCGCAAGCTGGCGATCCAGGAAGGGCTGATGCCGCTGCTGCAGGACGGCCTGCGCAAGGCCAGCGAGGGCATCACCTCGGTCGACGAGGTGCTGCGCGTGGTGGCCGTGTGAAGCCGAGCGGTTCGACCTTGACGCCGATCGCCGTGCCGGCGCGGCCGCGGGCCCCAGCTGCCGGCAAGGCCGCGAACGACGCGGTCGTGGGCCACGGCGGCGGCAGCGCCGTCGGCGCGCCTGCACGCAGCGGTCAGCACCAGCACCTGCAGCTGTCGCCGCGCGAACGCTTCGCGCTGCTCGAGCAGTTCGCGACGCTGGTCGACAGCGGCATCCAGGTCGCCGCCGCGCTCGCGTCGATGCGGCAGCAGGGCGTGTCCACGGCTCAGGTCGACGTGCTGCAGGCGCTCGAACAGGGCGTCGTCGCCGGCCTGCCGCTGTCGGCGGCGATGGCGAACATGCCGCGCGCGTTCCCGCCGCTGCTGGTGCAGATGGTGCGCGCCGGCGAGGCCACCGGCCAGCTCGGCGACATGCTGCGGCGCACGGTCGAGGCGATGGAGGCCGACGCGGCGCTGCGCGCGCGGCTGCGCTCGGCGTTGATCTACCCGGTCATCATGCTGGTGCTGACGTTCGGCGTCGTCACCTTCCTGCTGACCTACATCGTGCCGAAGTTCGAGAAGCTGCTGCGCGGCAAGACGCTGCCGACGCCGACGCGCGCGCTGCTGGCGATCGGCGACTTCCTGTCGGCCCACGGACCATGGCTCGGTGCCGGGGCCCTGGCCCTCGCCGTGCTCGGCTTCGTGCTGCTGCGCCGGCCGGCCGGACGGGTGTTCCTCGACCGGTCGCTGCTGCGGCTGCCGCTGCTGGCGCCGCTGGTCCGCACCGCGGCGCTGGCGCGCTCGACGCGCACGTTCGGGCTGCTGCTGCAGTCGGGCGTGCCGGTGCACGCGGCCCTCGACCACACGCAGGAGGTCGCCGGCAGCGCCTCGTACCGCGCGCTGTTCCAGCGGGCGCAACGGCAGGTCGTGCACGGCGCCACGCTCGCCGACGCGCTGCGCGGGCAGCCGCTGCTCGGCCCCAACTTCGAACAGCTGGTCGCCGCCGGCGAAGCCACGGCGACGCTCGACAAGGTGATGCTGAAGGTCGCGAACCAGTACGGGAAGGACCTCGAACGGCGCGTGCGCGACCTGCTGACCGTGCTGGAGCCGCTGATGGTCGTCGTCATGGCGGCGGTCGTCGGCTTCGTCGCGCTGTCGATCATGCTGCCGATCTTCCAGATGTCGCGGCACTGAGGACTCCATGACCCACCCTCCGTTCGTCCCGGTCGGCCTGCCGCGCGAGTCGTCGCCCGACGACACCACCGACCAGCGCGTCGGCCTGCACCTGCTGGAGGCGCTCGACTCGCTCGACGCGGTCTACAAGTCGGCGGCGTTCTTCGCCGAGGTCGCGACCGAAGCCGCGATCGGCGAGTTCACGCTGACGCGCTGCCTCGAGTCGGTGCACGCCACCCAGGGTGCGTTGCTGCTGCGCCAGGGCGATCGCCTGGTGCCGAACGGCGACCGCGGCGGGGCTCTGGCGCTGCTGGTCGTCGACGAGCTGGTGCGCGGCGAGCGCGGCAAGGTGGCGCAGTTCCACAACGGCGCCGATGCCGCACCACTGCTGGTCGCCGGGGCGCCGCCGCACAACGTGCTGACCTGCCCGATCGTCGTCGGCACGCAGCTGCTCGGCACCGTCGTCGCCCTCGCCGACGCGGCCTGCACGTTCAGCACCGCCGACGCCAAGCTGGCCACCGCCGTCGCCTCGCAGGCCGCGATCGCGATGGCGCGCGCGCGGCTGCACCAGGAGGCCGAACTCGAACGGCAGAAGCTGCGCGAGGTCGTCGGCCACCACCCGGACGGCATCGCCGTGCTCGACGCCGTCGGCCGCACCACGCTGTGCAACCCGATCGCGCGCACGCTGCTCGGCGGCGACGACGCGTTGGCGATCCTCGGCCGGCACCTGCCCGGTTGCACGCCGGCGAGCCTGTGCCTCGGCAACGGCGAACACGAAGTGCAGCTCGGCGCACCGCCGTCGCCGCGCATCGTGCAGCTGCGCGCCGCCGCGATCGGCGACGGCAACGTCGTGCTGACGCTGCGCGACCTGACGCACAAGCGCCGCGAGGAGCGGCTGAAGCGCAACTTCCTGTCGCTGCTGTCGCACAAGCTGCGCACGCCGCTGACGGCGATCGTGTGCGCCGTCGACCTGCTGCCGCAGATGCCGCCGGCGGACCAGGACGAGTGCCTCGGCGAGATGCGGCGCCGCACCGACGACCTGACGGCGCTGATCGACCGGCTGTTCGCGTTCACCGAGCTGCTCGAGGGCTCGTGGTCGACGCAGGGCAGCTGCGACCTGCAGACCCTGCAGCAGGAGCTGGCGCAGACGCCGCCGACCGTCGACGGGAAGACGCCGCTGACGATCGAATGGGACGTCGCCGCCGACGCCGCGGTCGTGCCGGTGCCGCCGGCCCGCCTGCGCGTGGCGCTCGGCAACCTGCTCGACAACGTCGCCAAGTTCGCGGCGACGACGACGCCGTGGGCGCGCGTCGAAGCCCGACGCCGCGGCGACGACGTGGTGGTCGCGGTCGAGGATCGCGGCCCCGGCATCCCGGCCGTGGATCGCGCGCAGCTGTTCGAGACCGGCCACCAGATCGACGCCGAGTTCACCGGCAACGTCGCCGGCGTCGGCGTCGGCCTCGCGATGGTGCGCGAGATCACGACTCGCCTCGGCGGTCGACTCGAGCTGCACGACGTGGCCCCGCACGGCTGTCGCTTCGAGATGACGTTCCCGTTGCGGCGCCCGGGGACGCAACGATGACCGGGATCGGAGCTCGCCACCGCGCCGGCGACGGCGGCTTCACCTACCTCGAGGTGCTGGTCGCGATCGCCGTGCTGGCGATCGCCACCACGGCCATGGCCTCGGCGCTCGAACAGGTGCGCATGGCCGCCGCCGACGAAGCACGCGCCGCCGTCGCCGAGCACCTGCTGCACGACGGGCTCGCCTGGGTGCGCACGTTGCCGCGCCTGGACGCCACGTCGCCGGTGTTCGGCCCGGAGGACGGCGAAGCCGCCGAGGAGGGCGGCGACCTGGACGAAGAGCCCGAAGGAGACACGGTCGTCGACGACGTCGACGACCTGCTCGGCCTCATCGAATCGGCTCCCGTCGATCGGGGCGGGACCCGCCACGGCGCCCGATGGAGCCGCCGCTGGACGATCGAATCGGTGCCGCTCGACGCTCCGAGTGGTCCCGCCACCACCGGCGGCAGCACCCCGCTGCTGCGCGTGCTCCTCGCCGTCCTCCACGACGGCCACGAGGTCGCCACCGCGTCGCTGCTGCTGGCGAGGACGCCGTGAGCGAACGCGCCCGCGGCTTCACGCTGGTCGAACTGCTGCTGGCGATGACGCTGGCGGCGCTCGTCGCCACCAGCGCGCTCGGTGCGCTCGGCCTGTTCGCCGAAGCCGACGCGGTGCTGGTGCACGGCGGCGAGAGCGAAGTCGACGTCGCGCGCACGCTGCGGCTGCTGCGCGCCGACGTGCAGGCGGCGGCCACGCTCGACGTGCAGGCGCGCCAGTGGACGATCACGCGCGACGACGGCACCGCGGTCGTCTGGGTCACCACCGCCGGCGGCACCGAGTTGCACCGCCTCGTCGCCGGCAACCTGTCGCTGCTGCTGCTGCCGGTCGCGACGCTGCTGGCGGCGACGGTGCCCGCAGCCGAGTTCGACGCGCGCGGCCACCTGCGCGACGACTCCTACCGGCCGAACGCCGTGCTGCAGGGCGTCGCCGGCATCGCGGCGACCGCGGTGACGTCGCCGGTCGACGGCAGCACGGTCGGCGTGTGCGTGCGCATCACCCACCCGACCCGCAACGGCGCGCGCACGACCTCGGGCACGGCGGTGTCGCTGCGCCTCGCGGAAGAGCACGGGCGGCCGTGAGCCGCGGGATCAGAAGCCGACCGACACCGTGAACCCGTTCGACATCGCCACGGTGCCGTTCGCCTGCAGGCCGAGCACCTGGCAGAACGCGCTGGCGCCGGACGGCAGCGCCGTGCTGATCGGCAGCGGGATCGGCGCCGGCGAGCCCGGCATCACGCCGCCCTGCACCAGCAGCAGCGGATCGGCCAAGACCTGGCAGCCGGCCAGTGCTGGCAGCAGCAGGCCGCCGTCGATCGGCAGCGGCACCACGCCGCCGAGCGTGCAGCGCGTCTCACCGTAGAGCAGCAGCCACAGCTGCGGCACCGTGGCGGTGACGCGCAGCGAATAGCCGAGGTTGCCGAAGAACGGCCGGCCGCCGGTGCTGTCGAGCGCGATCAGGCCCGGGTTGCACTGCGTCGTCGTGCCCGAGGCGTAGGCGCCGTAGCCGGCGCGCGTGCCGGAGGCGAGTTCGGCGATCTCGGCGGCGGAGTAGAGGCGCTGGCTGAACAGCACCTCGTCGAGCGAATAGGCGCTGCCGGCCACGCCGGCGTAGCCACCGAGCCGCAGGGTGCCGACCATGTCGATCTGTGTGTCCGGAGCACTGCCGACGACGGAGACGGCGGCACCGTTCACATACCAGGTCGCGACGTGGGCCGTGTCGTCGATGGTCACCGCCACGTGGACCCAGCCGGCGCTGGCGAGCGTGATGAAGTCGACGACCGTGTCGAGAAGCAGCAAGTCACCGAGGCCGCTGTTCAGACCGCGCAGGTAGAGCCCACGGCCGGCGGCGCCGTTGGTGAACAACCGGAAGCCCGACGTGTCCATGCCGAACAGGTAGGACAACTGCGTGGTGAACGACGTCTCCTGCCGCGCCCAGAACGCGATCGTCAGGTCGCCGGTCCACGGCGTCGTCGCCGGCGACCAACCGGTGTCGACGAGGTTGCGCTGCCCGGTCACCAGGTTGCCCGCAGCGAGGCCGCCGGCGAAGCGGCCGCTGGTGAAGCCGGTGCCGTTGGCGGCGGTCAGCGTGCCGTTGCCATAGCCGAGCGGCGCGTGGTTGATCACCTCGTTGGTGCAGGCACCGTCGAACTTGTAGAGGATGCGGTCCTGCGCCGCGGCGAGCGGTGCGAAGGCGGCGAGGAGGCAGGGAACGGCGACGAACAGGGACGTCGCGACGACACGGAGGGAGTGGGCGAACATGGTTGCTCGTCCTGCCGAACGAGATCGCCGCCGGGCGCCCTTCAGGATTCCTACACCAACCGACGCGGCCGCCTACAGCAGCTCCATGTCGAGCTTCTCGAGCCGGTAGACCTCGTCGCGGATGCGCGCCGCCAGCTCGAAGTCGAGGTTCTTCGCCGCCGCCATCATCTCCTCGCGCAGGCGCTTCGTGTGCACGAGCAGTTCCTTGTGGTCGGCGAACTGCCGCTTGCCGACGGCGCTGGCCGCCTCGCCCGCCGCCGGCACCGGGTTGCCCGGCTGGCTCTTGCCGCGGCCCTTGCCCTTCTTCCCCTTGCCTTTGCCCTTGCCCGGCTCGAACGGCGTGCCGTCCTCGTCGGGCGGCGCCTCCAGCAGGTCGCGCACCGCCTTCACCACCGTGCGCGGCACGATGCCGTGCTGCTCGTTGTGCGCGCGCTGCTTGACCCGGCGGCGCTCCATCTCGGCCAGCGCGCCCTCGATCGAGTCGGTGCGGCGGTCGGCGTAGAGGATCACGCGGCCGTCGGCGTTGCGCGCGGCGCGGCCGCAGGTCTGGATCAGCGACGTCTTGCTGCGCAGGTAGCCTTCCTTGTCGGCGTCGAGCACGGCGACCAAGGTGACCTCCGGGATGTCGAGGCCTTCGCGCAGCAGGTTGATGCCGACCAGCACGTCGAACACGCCGAGCCGCAGGTCGCGGATCAGCGCCGTTCGCTCGAGGCTGTCGATGTCGCTGTGCAGGTAGCGCACCTTGATGCCGAGGTCGCGCAGGTAGTCGGTCAGTTCCTCGGCCGAACGCTTGGTCAGCGTCGTGATCAGCACGCGTTCGTGCTTCGCGACGCGCGTGCGCACCTCGCCGACGACGTCGTCGACCTGGCCCTGCGCCGGCCGCACGTCGACCGGCGGGTCGACGAGACCGGTCGGGCGCACGATCAGCTCGGTGACGCGGTCCTCGCTGCGCTGCAGCTCGTACTCGCTCGGCGTCGCCGACACGTAGAGCACCTGCTGCAGCAGGCTCTCGAACTCGTCGAACTTCAGCGGCCGGTTGTCGAGTGCGCTCGGCAGGCGGAAGCCGAAGTCGACCAGCGTCGTCTTGCGCGCGCGGTCGCCGCGATACATGCCGCCGGCCTGCGGGATCGCCACGTGCGACTCGTCGACGACCAGCAGGAAGTCGTCGGGAAAGTAGTGCAGCAGCGTCGCCGGCGGTTGGCCGGCGGCGCGGCCGTCGAGGTGGCGGCTGTAGTTCTCGATGCCCTGGCACATGCCGGTCGCGCGCAGCATCTCGAGGTCGTGGCGCGTGCGCTGGCCGAGGCGCTGCGCTTCGAGCAGCTTGCGTTTGCCTTCGAGCTCGGCGAGGCGTTCCTCGAGCTCCTTCTCGATCGATTCGCAGGCGCGCTGCAGCTGCTCGGTCGTCGCCACGTACTGCGTGGTCGGGTAGATCGTCACCTTGTCGAGCTGCTCGAGCACCTCGCCGCGCAGCGGGTCGATGGCGGTGATCGACTCGATCTCGTCGCCCCACATCTCGACGCGGATCGCGCGCGCATCCTCGTACGACGGATAGATCTCGACGACGTCGCCGCGCACGCGGAAGCGACCGGCCTGGAAGTCGAAGTTGTCGCGCACGAACTGGATCGCCACCAGCTGCCGCAGCAGCACGTCGCGCGGCACGCGCTGGCCCTTCTGCACCGTCACCGACAGTTCGCGGTAGGTCTCCGGCGAACCGAGGCCGTAGATGCACGAGATCGAGGCGACGATCAGCACGTCGCGGCGGTCCATCAGCGAGCGCGTCGCCGAGTTGCGCATGCGCTCGATCGCCTCGTTGATCAGCGCGTCCTTCTCGATGTACGTGTCCGTCGTCGGCACGTACGCCTCGGGCTGGAAGTAGTCGTAGTAGCTGACGAAGTACTCGATCGCGTTGTCGGGGAAGAACGACTTGAACTCGGCGTACAGCTGGGCGGCGAGCGTCTTGTTCGGCGCCAGCACCAACGTCGGCCGCTGCAGCCGTTCGACCAGCTTGGCGACGGTGAAGGTCTTGCCGGAACCGGTGACGCCGAGCAGCGTGCTGGCCTTGGCACCGCCGTCGATCCAGCCGGCCAGCCGTTCGATCGCCATCGGTTGGTCGCCGGCGGGCTGCAGGTCCGAGTGCAGGCGGAAGCGCATGGCATCGGGTGTACGCGATCGGCAGCGACGCCGCCAACGCCGCCTGGGCCACGCGCGCGCGGCCGTTCGCACCACCGCGAACCTGCGGCCGTCGGCGGCGTTGACACTCCGGCAGAAGCGGCCTTACCGTGCCGCGGCCCCTCTTCGTCCCCAAACCGCCCACAGGTACCACCGTGGTTCGACGTCCGTCGCGCAGTCCAAAGTCCGGCAGCAAGATCGGCACCAGCAAGGGAGGCACGGCGATCCGCGTCGCCAAGGACGGCAAGGTCGATGCTCCGTGCCCGCAATGTGGCACGGTCTATCGCGTGCTGGCCGAGAACCTCGACCAGGTCATCAAGTGCCAGGAGTGCGGCAAGGTCTTCCCGGCCCGCCACACCGCCGGCCGCAAGGCGCACGCGCCGGACTACACCAAGGCCTACCTGGCGTTCGGCGGCCTCGGCCTCGTGCTCGTCGTCCTGTTCCTCGTGATGTCGAACAGCGGCGGCGGCAAGGCGAAGGAAGCGAAGGCGCAGACGCAGGCCAACGCGCAGGCGCAGGCCAACCAGAAGAGGGGCGACGCCTACTCGGTCGGCACCCACCCACGCGCGGTGCAGCTGCAGCGCTGGGCGGAAGCGTTCGCCACCGACAACCGGCTGGTGATGAAGACCAACACCGACCTGACCGCCGCCGGCAAGCTGCTCGGCGCGCCCGATCGCGATCCGGACGCGGCGCTGAAGGCGTTGGCGACGCACACGCTGACCCAGCCGCTGCGCGAGTTCGCGGTCGCCAGCGCGACGCTCGCCGGCAACGACGACATGACGGCCGAGACCGGCCGCGGCACCGTGTTCCTGGTGCCGAAGGCGAACGACGCGCGCTGGCGCAAGGACACGCGCGGCGAGCTCGAGGTGACGTTCCGCAAGGACGACGGCGACACCATCCTGGTCACCGGCTGGACGCTGAAGAGCGAACCGGCGCCAGCCAAGGGCGGTGGTCGTGCCTCGAAGCCGTCGACCACCGACGCGCCGATCGCGGCGGGCGACAAGCCGGCGGAGGCCGAGATCACCGACAGCAGCGGCACGCGCAAGGTCGCCGAGGCGGAGCCGCGCGCGATGGGCCACTGGGAGAAGGCGACGCCAGAGCTGCAGAAGTTCGCCGACCAGGTCGTCGCCGACATCCTGTTCAGCGTGTCCGGCGAGCCCGGCGCCGCCGGCAAGGCCAATCGCGCGACGCTGTCGGTGCGCACCGCCGACGAGGCAAGCGCCGTGGTGCCGCGCATCCTGAATGCGATGTTCGAGCTCTACGCCGATCCGATCGCCAACAACGACAAGCTGAGCCAGCTCAACAAGGCGATCTACACGATCGTCGGCTGGAGCGTGAACTACCAGGTGCAGGGCACCGGCGACGAGGCCAAGGACAAGGCCGCCCGGCAGTCGTGCGTGCGCCAGTGGTTCGCCTGGTACCACTCCAACAAGGCCAACCTGCTGAAGAACCGCGAAGAGCAGGAGAACCTCGACGACTCCGCCGGCGAACCGCGCAAGTAAGGCGCCCTCACCCCGATCTCCCCCAACGCCCCTCCGACCATGACCGTCCTCCAGATCACCTGCGACAACTGCGGCGCCAAGTACAAGCTGCCGGAGTCGTTCACGGGCACCCAGGCCAAGTGCCAGAAGTGCCACAGCATCATCGACGTCGCCAAACAACGCGCTGCGGCGCAGGGCGGCGCCAGCGAGGCCGCGAAGCCCGCGGCGGCCGCCAAGCCGGCGGCAGCGGCCAAGCCCGCCGTCGATCGCAGCAAGCAGGCGGCGCCGGCCAGCAGCCCGGCGGCGAGCAAGCCGGCCGCTGGCAAGCCGGCCGCTGGCAAACCAACCGCAGCGAGCAAGCCGGCCGGCAAGACGCCCGCGCGCGGCAAGGCCAGCGACGGCGACGACGACGGCCGGCAGCTGATCAAGCCGAAGAAGGCGAGCATGACGCCGATCTACCTCGCGGCCGGCGGCCTCGCGCTGATCGCCGTCGTCGTCATCGTGCTGATGACCCGCAGCGACAACAAGCCGGCCACCGACACCACCGCGAAGGCACCGGACGCGAGCAAGCCGGCGGAGGCGACCCCAAAGGCCGCCGACGCCGCGGCGAAGCCGGCCGATGCCCCGACGCCGCCGAAGTCAAGCGACCCGCTCGACCCGAACGGTGCCGCAGGTGCGTCGGCGACGCCGACGCCGAGCCAGCCGAAGGCGAACGAAGCCAAGCCGGCCGATGCCGCCGCCTCCGAGGCGGCGAAGACGCCGGAGCCGGCGACCCCGAGCGCCAGCGGTGCGGCCAACGACGAGATCGTGCTGCCGACCGGCACCAAGATCCGCGTCAGCAACCCGCCGACCTCGATGGACAAGGTCACCGACCCGAAGACCTACCCCGAGGTCGTGTGGCCGCCGTCGATCACCGAGGAAGCGAAGACCGAGGCCCGCGAACTGGTCGAGACCGCTGCCACCGACGACGGCGCGCAGGGCCTGCGCGCGATCCGCAAGCTGGAGAGCCTGGGCCATCCGGCCGTGTTCGCGATCGTCGAGCGCCTGCGGCTGCTCGACTACAAGACGATCGAGGGCTCGCAGCCGGCCAACACGCTGAACCGGGCGCTGCAGAACATCACCAAGAGCTTCGCCGGCTACGCCGAGGTCCGCCTCGACTGGGAGATGACGCCGGCGATCGCCGAGTTCAACACGCGCACGGTCAAGAAGTGGATCGACACCTTGGCCCGCTTCCAGACCGCCGCCGACCTGCAGAAGGCCGTCGACGCGGCCAAGACCAAGGCGCCGAAGGAGAGCGACGACGAGAAGTGAGGGGGCAACCCGCGATCGCGCGGGCGCGGCCGGGCGGGTCGAGCGCTATGCTCCCCGCCCCTCGATGACCGACATCGCCGCCGAACTCACCCCCCGCGAGATCACCCGCCGCCTCGACGAGTACATCGTCGGGCAGCAGAAGGCCAAGCGCGCCGTCGCCGTGGCGCTGCGCAACCGCTGGCGCCGCCGCCAGCTCGGCGTCGACCTTGCCGCCGACGTCTACCCGAAGAACATCCTGATGATGGGGCCGACCGGCGTCGGCAAGACGGAGATCGCGCGGCGCCTCGCGACGTTGGCGCGAGCGCCGTTCCTCAAGGTCGAAGCGACCAAGTACAGCGAGGTCGGCTACCACGGCCGCGACGTCGAGTCGATGGTGCGCGACCTGGTCGACGCGGCGGTGGCGCTGGTGCGCACCGAGAAGATCAAGGAGGTCGCGCAGAAGGCCGCCGCCGCCGCCGAAGCGCGCATCTTCCGCGCCCTCGCCGACTCGCTCGGCCTCGCCGACTACCAGGACGGCGCGCACGGCGTCATGGACGGCGGCCTGTGGCGCCCGCGCCCCGGCTCGGTCGGCGCGACGCCGCCGTCGCCGGCCGACTTCGCCGAACGCGAGCAGGCGCGCGAGAAGCTGCGCCAGGACCTCGCCGCGTTCCGGCTCGAGGACCGCACCATCGACATCGAGGTGCGCGACAGCAAGACGCCGACGCTCAGCGTCATGGGCCCGCAGGGCAACGAGACGATGGGCATCGACGCGCAGGCGCTGCAGGAGCTGTGGGGTCGTTCGCCCGGCAACAAGACGAAGGTGCGCAAGCTGACGATCGCCGAGGCGCGCGAGATCCTGCACGAAGAGGAGGCCGACAAGCTGCTCGACCAGGACCAGATCGTGCAGGAGGCGCTCGACCGCGCGCAGAACGACGGCATCGTCTTCGTCGACGAGATCGACAAGATCGTCAGCAACGGCGGCAGCGACGGCCCCGACGTGTCGCGCGAAGGCGTGCAGCGCGACCTGCTGTCGGTGGTCGAAGGCTGCTCGGTCTACACGCGCTACGGCCACGTGCGCAGCGACCACATGCTGTTCCTGGCCGCCGGCGCGTTCCACTTCCACAAGCCGAGCGAACTGATCCCCGAGCTGCAGGGCCGCTTCCCGGTGCGCGTCGCACTGCAGTCACTGACCGAAGCCGACTTCGTGCGCATCCTGACCGAGCCGAAGAACGCGCTGTGCCGGCAGTACATCGCCCTGTTCCGCACCGAGAACGTCGAGCTGACGTTCACGCCGGACGGCATCCAGAAGCTGGCGGCGATCGCGTTCAAGGCCAACAAGACGACGCAGGACATCGGCGCCCGCCGGCTGATGACGATCCTCGAGAAGTGCCTCGAGGACCTGTCGTTCGAGGCCAGCGAGAAGGGCGGCCAGAAGATCGTCGTCGACGGCAAGCTGGTCGAGCAGCGGCTCGGTGACGCCGGCGACGACGCCGATCTGATCCCCTACCGGCTGTGACCGTGCGGTGGCAGGGGCGGGAGCCGCGACGCAGAATTCCGGGAACGCGAACGCCGCCGGCTCGAATCATCGCGGCACGTTCCAATCCCCTCGCCGCCCCCGCCCGACCGTGACCGAGATCACCGAGACCCTCGTGCGCGCCGCCCAGAACGGCGACAACGAAGCCAGCAGGAAGATCGTCGAAGCGCTGCAGCGCCCGGTGCTGGCGACGATCTTCCGCTTCCTCGGTCCGGCCTGGCGCCGCGACGTCGAGGACCTGGCGCAGGAAGTGTTCCTCAAGGTCTTCCGGGCGCTGCCGAGCTTCGACGCGGCGCGCGCGAAGTTCACCACCTGGGTCTACACGTTCGTGCGCAACCACTGCTACGACGTGCTGAAGAAGCGCCGGCTGCCGACCGCGAGCCTCGACGCCGCCGACCCCGACGAGCCGAAGCGCGATCCCGCCGACCGCCGCGAACTGGCGCCGACCTCGAGCCTCGAGAACCAGGAGCTCGGCCGCCGCATCGGCGAAGCGCTCGCTACGCTCGGCGAGGACCAACGCATGGTGTTCGTGCTGCGCGAATACGAGAGCCTCGACTACGCCGAGATCGCCGCGATCACCGGCGTCAACGAAGGCACGGTGAAGTCGCGCCTGTTCCGCGCCAAGGAGTCGCTGCGCGAACAGCTGCGGCCGTACCTGGAGGCAGGCGCATGAACGACCGCTTCGATGGGCTCGCAGGTGGTGACGCAGCGCGCGGCCACGACGCGGGCGGCGACGCCATGCCGCCGTTCCCACCGGAAGCAGGCTGGCTCGACCAACCGCTGCCACCGGAGCTCGCCGACCTCGACCTCGGTGCGTTCGTCGGGCGCACGCTGGACGCCGTGCGCGACGAACAGCAGCTCGACCGCGACCTCGCCGCGCTCGATCGCGACCTGCCGCGCATCGTGCTCAGCGCGCTCGAGGTGCCGCCGCCGGCGCCGGACTTCGTGCCGAGCGTGCTGGCGGCGCTGCACCAGGACCGCCGCGCGCGTTGGCAGCAGCTGCTGGCGAAGCACATCGCGCCGGAGCCGTCGCCGGAGTTCGTCGCGCGCACGCTCAGCGCGCTGCGCGACGCGGCGCCGGCGGCCGCGAGTGCCCCGGCCCCCGCTGCGCCCCGACACCCGCGGCTCGCCGCGACGCCGACGCGGCCGGGGCACGCGGCCGACGCGACGCTCCGTCCATGGCGCCGCCGCGGTCCGTGGCTCGCCGCCGCAGCCGCCGCGTTGCTGGCGGTGGTGCTGCTGCGCCGCGACGCGATCCGTCCGCTCGAAGCGCGCCTCGCCGAACAGGTGCCGCCGATCGAAGCACACGCCGCCGCCGGCTCGCCGTTGGCGTTCGTACTGGCGGCGCACGAACGGCGCAGCGCGCCGGACGCCATCGCCGCAGGCAACGCCGACGGCGTCTGGCTGCAGCTGGCGGGAGGCCGCTGATGGTCCGCCTCGCCCACCTGGCGCCGCTGGCTGCGGCCGTGGCGCTGCTGCCCTTGCCGGCCGGCGCCCAGCCACTGCCGCAACAGCCGCCGACACCGACGGCGACGAACACGACGACCCCGCTGCCGAACGGCCTGCCGGAGCTGCTGCGCGAACTCGACGCGTGCTTCGCGCGCGGCGACATCGGCGCCTACATGGCGCACTTCACGCCCGACCACCCCGGCGCCCTGGCGGTGGTGCAGCAGCGGCTCGAACGCTGGTGCGCAGCGGTGCCGCAGCGCCAGCGCCGTTCGACGCTGGTCGGCGACGCCTGCACGATCGGCTCGCGCGTCGTCGTGCGCGTGCGCAGCGAGGTCGAACTCGGCCGCGCCGGCGACGGCCCGCACGCCGTGTTCGCCGACGAATGGTTGCTGGCGCTCGACGTCGCCAGCGGCGACGACGGCACCGGCAGCGCGCGGCCGACGTTCGCCGTCGAGGTCCCGGCCGAGGCGAAGTGGCGCGGCCAAGCGCTGCTGCGCTGCCCGGCCTGCAACTACGAGATCGGCGGCGTCGCCGGCTGGCTGATGGTGCCGGTGCGCGGCGATCGCGCCCATGCGCTGGAAGCGGCGAGCTTCTACCTGCTCGGCACCGACATCGCGTGCGACGTCTCGGTCGAGTGCGCAGCCGAACCGGTGCCGGCGGCGACGCTCGCGGCCGAACTCGGCGGCACGCTGCGTGCGCTGGCCGGCCCGCGCACGCCGGCCGGCATCCCCACCGCGGCGAACAAGACCGTGCGCCAGCCGGCCGAACCGTGGTTGCCACCGTCGCTGCGCCCGAGGGCACCGCGCGGCCTGGACGGTGCACGCATCGCCGTCGACCTGCCCGACGCGGGCGACGGCGGCTCCCGTTCGCTGCTGCACGTCGCCGTCTTCGGCGGCCTGCAGCACCTGCTCCTGGTCCGCGGCAGCAAGCAGGCCCTGGCCCGCCACGCCGCCGAAGTCGACGCACTGCTCGCCAGCTACCACCTGCTGCAGGTCGACGGCGCCATGGTGCGCGCCGGCAGCGAAGCGCTCGCCCACCACTGCGGCGGCCAGGTCGACGGCAGCACCTACACGAACGTGCTGCACGACGTCGCGCTGCGCGGCCCCGACGGCTGGCGCGTGCAGCAGCGCACCGGCGGTGCTGCGTTCCGTGCGGTGTGGACCAGCCCCGGCGGCTCGACGCTGTGGCTCAGCGGCCACTCGGTGCCGCCCGGCATGCAGCACTGGTCGCGCGAGACCGCCGATGCGTGGCTGCGCCACCTGTGCACGCAGCAGCGGCTGGCGATCGTCGCCGGCAGCGAGGTCGCGTGGTGCGACGACCCCGAGACCGGCGTCGCCTGGCGCACGTTCGAGGCCGAGACGACCGGCGATGCCGGCGGCCTGCGCCACTGCGTGCGCGTGCTGCTGCGCAAGGACCTGCTGATCGTCGCCACCGGCTGCGGCCGCACCAGCGCCGACGCCGAGGCCGTCCGCGCGGCGCTGCCGACGCTGCGGCGGCGGTGACCCGAGGGGTCGCCCTCGGCGGCGGCGAGAATCCTGACGAAGCCCCCTGCGTGGCCGGTCAGCCGCGCGCCACTTCGTCGCGGCCGAGCCGCCGCAGCAGCGCGCGCGCCAGCACCATCGCCGCCGCCGGCCGATGGCGGAAGAACAGCGACGGCTCGACCAGTTCGAGTTCGGTCAGCACGCAGTCGCCGTCGTCGTTCCACAGGAAATCGGCGCGGCCGTAGAGCAGCGGCGAACCGTCGGCCCCCGGGCACGGGCCGCCTTCCTGCTGCACCACCTGCATCGCCCGCTGCGCCAGTTCGCGTTCGCGCTGCGTCGGGTCGTAGATCTCGTCGCGCGCGCCGAAGTCGTCCTGCACGCGGTAGTCGCCGGCGACCGGGATCTTGCGCACGCAGTGCGTGATCTGGCCGTCGACGAAGATCGCCGACCACTCGCCGCGCACCAGCACCTGGCCGAGGAACGGCTGCAGCATCAGGTCCTCGTGCGGCAGCAGGCGGTCGACGTGCGCCTGGGCTTGGGCGAAGCCCGATGCCGTCGCCGGAAACCGCAGCGTCTCGCGCGCGGTCGAGCCGACGCACGGCTTCAGGAACGCTTCGCGGTAGCCGTTCTTCGCCACCAGCCGGGCGACGTCGGCGCGGCTGCCGCGATCGAGCCACGTGGTCGGCGCCAGCGGCACGCCGGCGGCGCCGAGCTGCCGCAGGTAGTGCTTGTGCGTGTTCCAGGCCAGCACCGGCTTCGGGTTCCACAGCCGCGAGGTCGCCGCCACGTGCTCCGCCCACCGCCGGAACGCCGGCAGCTTCTCCTGGTAGTCCCACGTCGTGCGCACCAGCACCGCGTCGTAGCGAGCCCAGTCGGTGCGCGGGTCGTCCCAGACCGGCTGCTCGAAGGCGACGCCGAGGTCGTGCAGGGCCCGGTGCAGGTGGCGGTCGTCGACCTCCCAGGTCGGCAGGTCGGAACGGGTGGCGAGGGCCAGCAGCATCGCGGCCAGCATGCCGGTCGCCCTCGGCGGCGCAACGAGGCGATCGCAGCAACGGCGCGCGCGACGGGTGGCGCCCATCGCGGAGCGACGTAGACTCCCGCCCCGTGAACATCCCCCCCGGCATGCAGCTCGCGTTCCATGGCAAGGCCGAAGACGTGCGCGAGATCGCCCGCCTGTTGACCAGCCACGACCTGCCGAGTGCCACGGGCGCCATGCCCGGAGGCGGATGAGGCCCGCACGCATGGCTCGCGGTCGCGAGCAAGGACGTGGCGAAGGCGCACGAACTGCGCCAGCAACAGCTCGCCACGATGGCGCGGCGGCAAGGCCTGCCGACCTGCGACCTGGTGCTCGACCTGTCGGCCGCGGAGACGCAGTGCCCGGCCTGCCGCGCACGCTTCCAGCCGGCCGGCCACGAACGCTGCCCGGCGTGCGGCCTGCGGTTCCCGCGATGAACCGCACCGTGGCGTCGCTGGGTCGGTTGCTGGCGACGCTGATGCTGCTGGTCGCCACCGCGACCACGCAAGCGCCGCCGCCGGGCCTCGCCTGGGACGTGCCGGTGCGCGGCGCGCACGTGTTCGATCGCCAGTCGCGCGTCGACGTCGGCCCACCGCCGAGCAAGCTGCGCGCCGACCTCGTCGTCGCCGGCGGCGACGACGCCGAGCCGTGCAACTGGCGCATGCTCACCACGACCGTGGCGGCGCTGCCCGCCGACTGGCAGAAGCCGGCGTTCGACGATTCGGGCTGGGCCAGCGGCCGCGGCAAGTTCGAGCCGGAGGTCGACGCCGCCCGCGGCCGGCGCACCCGCTGGAACACCGAGGTGCTGTGCCTGCGCACGCGCGTCGACCTGCCGAAGAAGCCGAAGGCGCTGCAGTTCGTCGTCGACCACGACGACCACGTGCGCATCTGGCTGAACGGCAAGCTGCTGGTCGGCGACGACGGCTACGGCCGCGGCCGCCGCTACCTGGTGTTCGGTCCCGAGCTCGACGCCTGGCAACGCGGCGACAACGTGCTCGCCGCGCAGTGCACGAACATCGGCGGCGCCCAGCACTTCGACCTGCAGCTGGTCGCGTTCACGGCGCTGCCGCCCGGCGTGCGCGACGACGAGGGCCTGCGCAAGCTGCTGCGCGAGGACGACGAGGCCGCCGAGGCCGTGCGCCGCGAACTGTTCGGCGCGTTCCGGCCGCCGGCGCTGCTGCTGCACGGCGATCTCGACGCCAACGGCCAGGCGATCAAGCAGCCGCCGTCGGACCTGCGCGAGCTGCTGTGGTTCGTCGCCATGGACCTGCGCGCGGGCGTGCTCGGCGGCACCGTGCAGCTCGACGCACCGCGCATGTTCCGCTTCGGCGACCTGCAGCTGCGCGGCAAGGCCGACGCCGTCGACGCCGACGGCTGGCAGACCCTGCAGGTGGGTTGGAAGACGGCGAACGAACCGAACCTGCGCGGCGACAGCAAGCGCTGGGTCGAGCGGCACGTGAAGTCGCAGGTCTGGTTCGCCACCGACGGCGAGCTGACCGTGCGCCGCCGACTCGAAGGGAAGGGCCAGCGCGCGCGCGTGGTCGAGTTCACCGGCAATGCCAGCGGCCGCATCCGCCGCGGCAAGGACTGGAAGGAGCTGGCGGCGACGTTCGCGCAGCAGGAGCACTGGCGGCTTGCGAAGACGCGCGACGGCCAGGACGCCGAGTTCCGCCAGCTGGTCGCCGACGCGCTCGTGCGCGGCACCGCGCGGTTGCGCGAGCAGCTGAAGGACGCCACCGGCGGCAACCTCGCCGCGCAACCGGCCGACGGCGAGAACAGCTTCCACAGCGGCCGCCTCGCGATCGGGCTGCTGGCGCTGCTGAAGGGCGGCGTGCCGAAGGACGACGAGGTCGTCGTGCGCGGGCTCGACGAGCTGCGCAAGCGGCCGCTGATCGACACCTACTCGCTGGCCAACGCGATCATGGCGCTGGAGGCGCTGTACATCCCCGCCGACGAGGTCGCCGACCTGCGCTCGGGCGCGATCGACCGTCCGCGCAAGCGCACGCCGACGCCGGGGGACAAGGCGCTCCTGCAGAAGTGGACCGAGCAGCTGCTGCGCAACGTCGACACGCGCACCGACCTCGCCTACCTGCTGCGCTTCAACTACACCGGCGGTCCGCGCTTCGACAACTCGGTGAACCAGTACGGCCTGCTCGGCCTCTACTCGGCGCACCTGTGTGGCATCGAGGTGAAGGGCTCGCTGTGGGAAGCGGCGGCGAACCACCTGCTGCAGTGCCAGGGCACCGAGGGCCCGAAGGTCGAGCTCGAGCTGATCGACTACCGCACCTACGCGCGGCGCCTCGCCGATCCCGACGCCGAGGTCACCTCGTCGCGTTCGCTGCAGAAGGCGAACGGCTGGAGCTACCACGAGATGAAGCAGGACGGCGACATGATGCCGGCGCGCGGCAGCATGGTGTGTGCTGGCCTGACCGGGCTCGCCATCTGCCAAGCGGCGATCGCCGACCAGCCGAACATGAAGCGGCCGAAGCTGCTCGCCGACGTCGGCCGCGCCCGCGGCGACGGCTTCGCGTGGCTCGCGCAGCACATGACGGCGCGCTTCCATCCCGGCGAGCTCGCGCACCAGCAGCAGTGGTTCTACTACTACCTGTACGGCCTCGAACGCGCTTCGCTGCTGTCGGGCGTGGCGCTGATCCAGAACCGCGACTGGTACTTCGAGGGCGCGATGGTGCTGGTGCTGGCGCAGCTGGCGGACGGCAACTGGCCGGGCGAACTCCGCTGGGACGCCGAAGTCGAACGCAACGCGATGGCGATCCTGTTCCTGAAGCGCAGCACCGCACCGGTGCTCACCGGCAAGTGAGCTCCGGGCGCCGTTCCGACCGCAGGGTGTTCGCGCCCGCGTGGTTGTCGCTGCTCGTGGTCGCAGCCTGCGCGGCAACCCCGACGGCGAACCCGGAGGCCCCCGCGGCCGACGACGACGCGGCCGCGCCGGCGAACGAACTCGCCTGGATCGACCTGTTCGACGGCCGCACGCTCGGCGCGTTCGTCGTCACCGACTACGGCGGCCAGGGCGAAGTCGCCGTGCGCGACGGCCGCCTGCACCTCGGCATCGGCAATCCGCTGACCGGCGTCACCTGGACCGGCGCGCCGCCGCGCGGCGACTACGAGCTCGAACTGGTCGCGCGCCGCGACCAGGGCAACGACTTCTTCGCGTCGCTGACGTTCCCGGTCGGCGACGCATGCCTGACGCTGGTGCTCGGCGGCTGGGGCGGCAGCCTGTGCGGGTTGTCGAGCCTCGATGGCCTCGACGCGTCGCGCAACGGAACGCGCACGAGCCGCGCGTTCCCGACCGGCCGCGACGCGCACGTGCAGCTGGTGGTGACCGCCGATGCGGTGCACGTCGACCTCGACGGTGCACCGCTGCTGCGCACCGACCTGCGCGGCCGCCGACTTTCGCTGCGTCCCGAAGTGGAACTGAGCCGCCCGCTCGGCCTGATCGCGTTCGCGTCCGAGGGCTCGATCGCACGGCTGCGCTGGCGACCGCGGAGCGGCGACGCCGCGGATCGCCGCGATGCGGCGGCCACCTCCGCCGATCCCAGCCGCCGCTGAGTCCGGCCCACCGCCGCGCCGGAACGCGCGCCGCCCGCGATGCGGACGAGCGCAGAGGTAGGGTTGTATCTTGTTCGTGCAGGGCACTTTCCCCCAGCAGGCTGCGTCCAACGCGCTAGATTGCCGAACCCTGCTCGCCTGCCCGTACGACCGACCCCAATGACCAAAACGACCTGTCTCTTGATCGCCATCGCGGCCGTTTGCAGCGATGCCTTCGCCCAGTCGAACTCCCGCGGCCCCGGCTATGACGGCGCGCTCTCGAACATCAGCAGCGCGACCTACTACGGTCGGCGCGGCGCGGCCTACCCGGGTGGCGAGCTCGGTCTCGCGTTCCAGAACACGCTGTGCAACCCGGGCACGATCCCGGTCGAGTGGCGCGCGCCGATGCTGCCCGACCACCCGAAGTTCAGCTTCATGGTCGCCCGCGAAGTCGACGGCCGCATCGTGCAGCTGTCGGACTGGTCCTACTGCAAGCACGCGTTCCTGTCGCTGAACAGCGGCCCGACTTCGCCGTGCTCCGGCAGCTGCATCCAGCCGCCGGCTGGTGGCCAGCAGCTCGGCATCCAGTGCTCGGACGTCTACACGGCCGGCAACAACGCCAGCCGCACCTACCTCGGCCCGCCCGTCGAGATCGACCCGTGGCTCGGCACGTGGAACCCGGTCGGCAGCTACTTCGACATCGGCGACCCGGCGCAGTCGGGCTACCCGGCGACGGCCGACGGCGTGCGCAGCCTCAACCAGGCGGTCTTCACCGGCGACCCGGTCGAGAACCGCGTGACGCTGCGTGAGGCCGACGTGCAGACCGCGGTGGGCACCGGCGTGCCGCTGTTCTTCCAGATCCAGGTCATCCACGAGGGTGAGCCGGTCGGCAACCGCGGCAACAACATCATGTCGCGCCCGTTCACGCTGACGAAGACGGCTTCGGCGTGGTCGACCAGCACGACCGGCAGCGCGTCCTTCGGCTCGATCATGAGCCGCTGGAGCGGCGCCAACATGACCATGGCCGGCAATGGCAACGACGATGGCCGCTTCGCCATCGCCGTCAAGGTCAGCGGCCCGACCAACGGCATCTGGCACTACGAGTACGTCGTCCACAACATCGACAACAACCGCGGTGGCGCCTCGTTCCGCCTGCCGGTCTGCAACGGCGCGCGCGTGACGAACTTCGGCTTCCGCGACATCGACACCGATCCGCTGAACAACTGGACGCCGACCTACGCCAACGGCGAAGTCGCGTTCACCGCGCCGGCCAACAACCCGCAGAACTGGAACACGCTCTACAACTTCTGGTTCGACTGCGACGTCGCCCCGACCAGCGGCAACGCGACGATCGACCAGGCCCGCGTCGGCCCGGGTGCGCTGACGGTCTCGGTGCCGACCACGGTGCCGGGCCTGCAGCCGGCCCTCTACCTCGGCGCTGGCTGCGGCGTGCCGACCGGTGAGCTGGTCATCAACGGCATCCCGTCGGCGGGCAATGCCGGCTTCGCGCTGTCGGTGACCGGCGAGGCCAACTCGGCGGTTCTCGTCTACTTCAGCGAGAGCGACATCAACCTCGGCCTGGGCGGCGGCTGCAACCTGTTCCTGGACCCGAACGTGATGGCGCTGGCCGCGGTCGTCGGCCTCGATGGCGCTGGCGCCGGCTCGCTGCCGATCCCGGTCGCTCCGGGCCAGGTCCCGGCGACGCTGACGTTCCAGGGCGCGACCCTGCTGAGCACCCCGCCGCTGTTCGGCCTGATCGGCCTGACCAACGGCCTCAAGGTCCGCTTCGCCAGCACGGGCTGCAATTGAGCCGCGAGGGAGCTGCTTCGCCGTCCAGGTGAAGCAGCGCGTCCCTCGAAACGCCGCAACGCCTCGTTGCGAGCTTCGCACCAGCCGGGCCACTTGGCTCGGCTGCGTCGTTTCCGGGCGGCTTCGCCGCCACTCCGCCCCACCTCCCCTCCGCGCGGGCTGCGTACCTCAGCCGCGGCGGAGCAGGTTGCGGCGCTGCTTCGCGCGCTCGATCGCCTGCTGCGCCGCCGTCGGCGCACCGCCCTTGCCGGCGTCGAGGTGCTTCGCCAGCGCGCGCACGGTCGTGAAGCGGAACAGGTCGGTGACCTGCAGCTGCACGCCAAGCTTCTGCACGATCTCGCGGTGCACGCGCACGGCCAGGATGCTGTGGCCGCCGCTGTCGAAGAAGTTGTCCTCGACGCCGACGTCGTCGGTGCCGAGCGCCTGCTTCCAGATCGCGAGGATCGTGTCCTCGGTCGGATCCTGCGCACTGGCGACGACGCGCTTGCCGGCGGCGACGACGCTCTCGGGGGCCGGCAGCGCCTTGCGGTCGACCTTCAGGTTCGGCGTGCGCGGCAGGTCCGGCATCGGCACGAACGCGCTCGGCACCATGAAGTCGGGCAGCAGCCCGCGCAGGTGCGCCCGCAGCTCGTCGACCGCCGGTGCTGGCGATCGCGCGACGTAGTAGGCGACGAGGCGCGCTTCGCCGCCGTCGGTGCGAGCGACGACGACGTTCTCGCGGATGCCGGCGTGCTGGCTCAGCGCCGCCTCGATCTCGCCGAGTTCGATGCGGTAGCCGCGCACCTTCACCTGGTGGTCCTTGCGCCCGAGGTACTCGAGCACGCCGTCGTGGCGCCAGCGCACCAGGTCGCCGGTGCCGTAGATCGAACCGCGGCCGGTGAACGGATCCGGACGGAAGCGCTCGGCGGTCAGCTCCGGCCGGCGGAAGTAGCCGGCGGTGACGCCTGCACCACCGATCCACAGTTCGCCCGGGCTGCCGGCCGGCACCGGCTGCAGGTGCGGGTCGAGCACGTAGACGCGCTGGTTGGCGAGCGGCCGGCCGATCGGCACCGGTTCGTCGCTGCCGACCGGCATCGTCGTCGACCACACGGTGGTCTCGGTCGGGCCGTAGACGTCGTGCAGCGTGCCGACCAGCGCCGTCAGCTGCTTCGCCAGCGCGATCGGCAGCGCTTCGCCGCCGACCAGCATGTGGCGCAGGCCCTTCATCGCCAGCGGCGCCTGCTCGTCGACGAGCAGCATGCCCGCCATCGACGGCGTGCACTGGAAGTGCGTGACCTGGTGCTTCTGCAGCAGCGCCGGGATCGACTCCGGTGCGTCGTGGCCAGGCGCGGCGCCGGCAGCCCCCGACGACGACGCGACGGCGGCGGCGTGGGCCGTGTCGCAGCGGCGCTTCAGCTCGAGCAGGTGCGGCAGGCTGTGCATCACGTGGTCGGTCGGCACGCCGAAGTCGACGAGGCAGGCGATCTCGTCGACCTGCATGCCGCGCAGCCGGTCGACGATCGCCACACACGTCTCAGGCGTGCCGAACAGGCCGCTCTGCGAGTAGTAGCGCTCGAACGAGAAGTCGAGCAACGCCTCGAAGTCCTCGGCGGTCAGTCCGCCGTTCAGCAGCGCGTCCATCTCGCCCGGCTTGTCGACGCGGCTCTTGAAGGCCGGGAACGACCACGCCGCCTGCTTCACCAGGTCGAGGCTGCTGCGCAGGTAGCCCTTCATCGGCTCCTTGACGATGGCGCGCACCTTGGCCTCGTCGTCGCCGACGAACGTGTGCAGCATCAGCGTCACGCGGCCGTCGCCCGGGTGCCCGGCGTCGCGCCACGCCTGCCGGTAGACCTGCAGCTTCTGCGTCAGCTCCTCGAGGCTCTGGCCGAGCAGGTGCGTCAGCACGTAGCAGCCGGCCTCGCCTGCCATGCGGAACGTCTCCGGGTTGCCGGCGACGGTCAGCCAGCTCGGCAGCGTCTTCTGCAGCGGCCGCGGCAGCGTGCGGATCGCGACCGGCTTGCCGTCGTGGCCCGGGAACTCGACCGCGTCGCCGCGCCAGAGTGCGTGCACCTGCGTGATCGCCTTCATCATCGCGTTCTTGCGGTCGGCGAAGTTCTCCGGCCGCAGCACGAAGTCGCGCCCGTGCCAGCCGGCGGCGAAGGCGATGCCGACGCGGCCGCGCGACAGGTTGTCGACCAGCGCCCAGTCCTCGGCGACGCGGATCGGATGATGCAGCGTGACCACGCACGAACCGGCGCGGATCGCCACGTTCTTGGTCATCGTCGCGATCGCCGCGCTGGCGACCGCCGGATTCGGGTAGAGGCCGCCGAACGCGTGGAAGTGGCGCTCGGGCGTCCACACCGCCTCGAAGCCGTTCTGGTCGGCGAAGCGCGCGCCCTCGAACAGCAGCCGGTACTTGTCCTCCGCGTGTTCGCCTTCGTCGCTGGCGAAGTAGAACATGCTGAAGGTGATCGGTCGCACCTGCACCGGCGCCTTGGCCGCGGCCTTGTGTGCAGCCGCCCCTTCGCCCTGGTGCACGACGACGGTGAAGCCGCGGCACAAGGTCCACAGCAGCTCGAGCACCGAGATGTCGAACGACAGGCTGGTGACCGCGAGCCAGGTGCCGGGCTCGGTGCCGAGCACGCGGTCCATGCCGGCGAAGAAGTTGGTGACGTTGCGGTGCTGCACCATCACGCCCTTCGGACGGCCGGTCGAACCCGACGTGTAGATCAGGTAGGCGAGATGGTCGCCGGTCGCCTTGTCGTCGAGCAGCACGTTCGCCTGCGCGATCGCCGCGGCGTCGGCGTCGAGGTCGACGCGCGGACAGGCTGCGGTCGGCGCGGCGGCCGCGGTGTGCGCGTCGACGACCAGCGCCGCCAGTTCGGCGTCGCCGGCCATGAACTGCAGACGGTCCTTCGGGTAGCTCGGATCGAGCGGCACGTAGGCGGCGCCGCAGCGCAGCGTCGCCAGCACCGCCGCCACCATGCCGAAGCCGCGCTGCACGCAGATGCCGACGCGATCGCCGATGCCGACGCCGCGGCCGCGCAGCCAGCCGGCGAGGCGCTCGACGCGCTGCAGCAGCTGGCCGTAGCTCATCGCCTCGTCGCGCACGCGCAGCGCCACGTGCTCCGGCCGCTTCTGCGCCATCGCCACGAACTGGCGGTGCACGCATGGCTCCGCCGGCGCTGGCGCGTCACTCTGGTTCCACGTGCGCAGCAGCTGCTCGAGCTCGGCGGCCTCGAGGATCGGCACCGCGGCGAGCGGCTGGTCCTGATGGCCGTGGGTGGCGCGCGCGAACACCTGCAGGCGACGCAGCAGCGCCTCGGCGCGCTCGCGCGGCAGCGCGTGCTGGTCGAAGCGCAGCACGACCTGGCCGCCTTGGCCGACCGCGAACTCGATGGCGCCGGCCGGCAGCGGCCGCGCCGGGCAGGCGATGGCGAGGCGCACCGGCGGCTCGAGCGGCGTGGTCGGCGGCAATGCGTCGGGCCTTCGCACGAGCAGTTCGCGCAGCAGCGGACCACGCGCCGCGTGCGCACGCAGCGTCGCGGCGATCTGCTGCAGCGCCGACGCCGTCGTGGTCCTGCCGGCGTCGCCGATCGAGGTGCCAGCCGCGCTGCCGCCCGGCGCCGCGAAGGCGAAGTTGGCCGGCGGTGCCTGGACCACCAGTTCGCCGGCGCCGTCGACGAACGGCACGTGCGCCGGCAGGCGCACGCCGAGCGTGCACTCCGCCGCGGCGGTGGCGCGCATCAGGAAGGCGACGCACAGGGCCGCCGTCGCCTCGGCCGCTGCCGGCGGCAGCGCGACCGCGAGTTCGGCCGGGTCGGGGGAACCGGTGCCGGGATTGCCGTCCGGCACCGGCAGCGGCTCCTGGCGCCGCAGCACCTCGACCCAGGCGTCTTCGTGCGCCGCGGTGGCCGTGCCGAGGCTGGTGCGCAGCGTGCGCAGTCCGGCATCGGCCAGCGGCAGGCGCACGCCCTGCATGACGCCGTAGCGCTGCAAGGCGCCGAGGTCGAGCGGCAGCCCGCGCAGGCAGCGCAACCGCGTCATGCGCAGTTCGCCGTCGGCGCAGGCGACCTGCACGACGTCCTCGCCGACTTCGCTGACGAAGCCCGGCTGCGCCCCGGTGCCGGCGACCACTTCGACGGCGCCCGGCACGAACGCGCCGTGGCTGGCCACCACCTTGGCGACCGCGATCGGGTTCTTGTAGCCGCCGTGGTCGAAGGCGCGCACGAGCCGCGCGAGCGCCGCGGCCGGCTGCGTCCAGTCGAGGACCGCCAGCGCCTCGGGCCGCGCGGTGCGGCTGAAGTAGGTGCGCTGCGTCAAGTCCTGCGCGACCGGCTGCACGCTGCCGGCGGCGAGTGCGTCGACCAGTTCGGCGAACGTCTCCTGGCCGATCTGGAAGCAACGCGCGTTCAGCGTGAACGCGGTGTCGTCATCGGCGATCGGGAACGACCGCTGCAGCAGGATGCGCCCCGTGTCCGCCTTCGGATCGACCTCGTGCCAGGTGATCGCGTGCTCGCGTTCGCCGTGCAGGAGCGCCCAGCAGGTCGCGTTGAGGCCGGCGTAGCGCGGCAGCGGCCCGTCGTGGAAGTTGACCGTCCCTCGCTGCGGCAGCGCCAGCACCTTCGCCGGCAGCAGGCGCAGCCAGGTGACCGCGAACAGATGGTCGAACGCTTCGCCGGCCAACTGCGCCGCGAGGTCCTGGGTCGCGTCGAGGCAGCGCAGGCCCTGCTCGGCGCAGAAGCGGCGGACCTTGTCGGTGTCGGTGGCGACGGCGACGACGCGATGGCCGCGCTCCCGCCACGACGAGACGCACTGCAACAACAGGGTGTCGGAACCGACGAAGACCGCAGCGAGAGTGGACCCCATGGACGAAAGCAGATCGAAAACGGCGCGAACCGGCCTTGATACGGGTTGCCGGCGACCGGAACCAGTCGCCGGGAGGCGTAGAACCGCGGCGCGGGCGCGCCGTGGCACCGCGGTTTCGGGAAGCGGGCCGGAATGCCCTTCAGCCGGAGCGCGCGCCAGCGGAAGGCTGCGAACGGCACCGCCGCGGCAAGCGCCGTCGCGGCCTCACTGCGGGGAGAACGTGACCGTGTGGCTGCCGCCGTTCCACTCCCACTGCACCTGCACGTCGCTGCGCGGCCACGGCCCGAGCGGATAGAAGACCCACATGCCGGGCGCCGAGGTGCGCCGGCTCGTGCCGTCGCCGGCGGACAGCACGCCGGGCACGTCCTTGCCGTTGCTCGTCACCTTGCAACGCACGTCGCTGGCGCCGCCGCCGAAGAAGTGCAGCGACACCGGCACGCCGATCTGCTTCGGCTTGCTCTTCTGCGGCGCCAGCAGCTTGGCGAGGCCCGGGCCGAACAGCTCGGCGTCGACCGCGGCCCCGACCAGGGCGCTGGTGCGCCCACCTTCGCGGTCCGCCGCCGGCCACGTCACCGTCATGCGCTGGTCGCCGGCGACGCCGCGGTCGCCGTCGACGACGACCACCCCCGCGTCGGCGTAGATGCCGACGGTGTCGAGGTTGCGATTCAGCAGCACGTCGCGGTAGCCAGGCAGCACGAGCCATTGCTCGAGCGCCTTCTTCGGATCCTTGTCGCGCGTCCACACCAGCGCCTTGCCCGCGAACGAGCGCCCCGCCGCGGTGAACGCCGGCTTGCCGGCCAGCTGCGTGTCCTCCTTGCCCGGGCCGCGCTGGTCCTTGTTCGCCTTCAGGTACTCGACGTGCTCCTTGCACGCCACCGACGCTTGCGACGACCACCCCACCGCCTTGCCGCCGAGCTGCTCGCGACCGCGGTTCAGCTGCTCGAGCCACGCCGACGCGTCGCGGCTGGTCGCTTCGAGCGGCGTCGTCTTGCCGACCACCGCCTTCTTCAGCGGCGAATCCTCGGTCCAGAAACGGCGCCAGCGCGCTTCGAGTTCGAGCAGCGAGCAGCCGGCCGTCTGCTGGAACGCCGCGATCACGTCGGCCTCGTTGCGCGACTTCGACATCGTCGCGTTCAGCCGCAGCAGCAGGCGCGGGTCGGCGCGCAGCAGGTAGTCGCAGAACGACCACGCCTTGATGCGCGCGTCGTTCGGGAACTGCGCGGCCTTCAGCAGCGGCAGCCGCGCCGCCGGCACGCCGGCGCGTTGCCACGCCATCTCGACGGCGAGCTCGCGCCACGTGTCGAGGTCGGGCAGCTGCAGCTTCGCGCGTTCGCGGTTGCCGGCGAAGGTGCCGCCCAGCTCCTCCTTGCCGACCGAGAACACGAGGTTCTTGCCGAAGAACATGGCGACGACGGCGTGGCCGATGCCTTCGCGCATGGCGTCGGTGCGCAGGCCGCTGCAGTCCTGCGTCACCCACCGCACCGACAGGTCGCGCACCAGCTCGACGTCCTCGGCGGTGGCGACGTGCGCGTCGCCGAGCGTCGTCGCCGAGGCGTTCTCGATGGTGAACTGTGCGTCCTTGCCGCCGTGCTTCTGCACGACCGAGGCCCACGTCGACTTCTGCCGCAGGAACACCAGGCGCCGCTGCGGCTCGCCGCGCAGCGGGTAGCCCTCGACGCCTTCGGTCGCGTCGTTCCAGAACGCCAGCGCGCGCTCGGCGTAGGCCGCGGCCGACGCCAGCGTCTCCTGGTCCCAGTCGCCGTAGACCTCGAACGTGGCGCTCTTGACGCCGATGTGCTGCACGCCGGCGGCCTGCAGCAGGCCGAGCGGTTCGGCGATCGGCGACGTCGCGTACTTCTCCGCCTGCAGCTTCTGCAGCGTGCGGTCCAGACGACGCGAACGCTGCAGCACGGCGAGGTCGAGGTCGTCGCCGACGATGCCGTCGACCTGGCGCAGGCCGCTCTGCGCCACCACCTTGTCGTTGTTCGGCAGGAAGCGCAGCGCGCGCTGCGTGTGGTGGCGGGCGCGTTCGGCGTGGCCGGCGGTGGCCAGTTCGGCGGCCAGCGCCCGGTGCGCTTCGCCGAGCTTGGCCGCGAGCGTCGCCCACTTCGCTTGCAGCTGCTGCGCCGCCGCCGCGTTCAGCACGTCCTGGCCGGGATCGCCGGCGTTGGGATCGCGCTGCCACACCGAGCCGTGGCGGCGGAAGCCGAGCGCCTGCCGCGCCGCCTCGTCGTCGGGCGCGTACTCGGCGACCACCTCGAGCCACACCTGCCGCGCGCGCGCCGGGAAGCCGCCCTTGCTGCACTGCTGCGCGTAGCCGGACAGCTCGCGCGCGCCGAGCGCCAGCAGCTCGGCCTCCTGCGGCAACGGTGCCGGCGGCTTCTCCTGCGCTCGGACTGGCCCGATGATGCAAAGGCATGCGACCAGCCAACGCGACGACGAAGCCGACAACGAAGCGAACGAGAACGGCGACGACGAACGGCGCGGTGCCATGGCGAGAGCCACCATACCGGACCGGTCGCCGGCGCACCTGCGGGCATCGCACCTGGACGCGGCTCCGGACCTTGGGCCGCGCACTCGCCGCCCTGTGGCTGGCGCTGCTCGCGACCGGCCGCAGCCACGCGCAGGATGCGCCGGCGGCGACCGCGACGCCGACGATCGTCGTGCAGAACCTGGCGCCGCTCGCGCGCCAGGAAGGCGTCGCCGCGGTGGTGTCGTTCGCGCCGGGCCAAGTGCACGGGCTGCCGCCGCTGCACGTCGCGAACACCGCGACCGCGTGGCAACCGTTCGGCATGCGCTGGCCCGACGGCTCGCTGCGCCAGGCGCTGTGCCTGTTCGTGCGGCAACTCGCCCCGCTCGCCGAGGAGAACGTGCCGCTCGTCGCGGGTCCGGGGCCCGGCCTGCCCGAGGGGCCGGTGCCGATGCCGGCGGCGACGATCGAGGTCGTGGCGACCGTCGGCGGCGTGGCCGTGCGCGCCGAGCCGGTGCGCGTCGCCGACCTCGAGGCCAACGCGCTGCGCCGCGTCGAGCTGCGCCGCGCGCGCCTGGGCGACACCGGGCTGCTCGCCGAACTGCACGTGATCGCGTGGCGCGACCAACCGCACGCCTACGTCGAGCTCGCCGTCTGGTGCTCCGATCCGCGCACGACCGCGCTGCAGTGCGCGATCGACGAGCTCGCGATCGAGACGCGCGGCATGGCGCTGGTGCTGCGCCACGCCGGCCGCCTCGGCGTCACCCAGTCCCCCACGGCCGACGGCAGCCGCTGCGTACTGCTGCAGAAGAACGTGCTCGGCGACGGCCAGGGCCTGCGGCGCCTCGGCGCGCTGGTGCCGACGCTGCGCGGCGACCAGGGCCTCGCCGACAGCACGTTGCAGGCCGCGGTCGTGGTGCCGCCGCTGGCGGCGACGTCGTGGTCGCACAGCGGTGCGTTCGGTCCCTACGGCGTCGTGCCGCCGCCGCCGCCGTGGCTGCCGGAGCGCGCGTTCCGCAGCTGGCTGGCGCAGAGGCACCGCGCCTTCGTCGCCGGCGACAAGCCCGGCGGTGATCCGTTCGCGGCCGGGCCGCTGGGCATGGCGCGCATCGCCGGCCAGACCGGCGACCAGAACGACTTCGGCGTCGTCAAGCTGTCGGCGGTCGCGCACAGCGGCCTGCCGAGCCTGCTACTCGAAGCGGAGGCGTCGCTGCTGCAGGAGGCCTGCCGCGCGGTGCACTTCTTCGAGGTCGACGGCAGTCCGGTCGACCCGGCGAACCATCCCGACTGGGTGGTCTGGGCCGGGCGCACGCACTGGCATCCATCGGTGTCGCCCGATCGCCTGGGCAAGACCGATCCGAAGGCGCCGCACGAGACGCACGGCTGGACCGGCAAGGACCGCGAACACTGGTGCAGCCAGACGATGGCGGCGTTCGCGCTGCTGACCGGCTCGCACTGGGCGCGCGCCGAACTGGCGAACGAAGCGCGGCTCTACCTCGGTGGCCAGACCACGAAGCCGGGCTGGTCGACGTCGAACGCCGGTGCACCGCGCGGTGGCGGACGCACGGCGCTGACCGCGGCGTGGATCGCGCTGATCAACGACGACGCGGCGCTGCGGCAGCGCATGGACGAACGCATGGACCGCGTCTACTTCGAACAGTGGGCCGGCCGCACGCTGGCGGCCGATCGCGTGCGGCCGATGGCGGTCAACGATCCCGACGGGCGCCTGCTGCAAGGCAGCTGCCGCTACTGGAACCCGTGGCAGGACGCGATGGCGGCGGTCGGCTTCGGCGCGCAGCACCGCGTCACCGGCAACCAGAAGGCGCGCGAACTGGCCGAGGCGCTGGCGATCAACGTCGTGCAGCACGGCTGGCTGCTCGACGAGCGCGACAACCAGGTCGGCATGGCGATCCGCTGGCTCGACGGTGCCCCGCTGTCGCCGGAGCAGTGGCGCAGCAGCGACCCGACGCTGCTGGCCTGGTCGTTCGGCACCGCCTACAGCGAATGGGCGTTCGGCGCCGTCGAGATCGCCCGCGTCGCGGCGACGGCGCGCGGGGATCAGGCGCTGGCGGCGAAGTGCGCCGAGATCCAGCGCCGCATGCGGGCCGACCGCAGGCCGCCGCGCGAAGGCGGCCCCGACCGCTTCGGCGAGTGGGACGCGGTGCAGTGGCAGCCGGCGGGCAGATGAGACGCGGCACTCAATACGAGCGCGCGCGCGTCTCGACGCGGTAGGTCGGCACCTCGGCGAGTTCGCGTTCGTCGAGCGCATACTGCTCGCAGACGAGGCTGAGCCGGCGGCCCGGGCTGTCGACGCGTTCGACCGAGTGCGTCAGGTCGCCGTCGAAGCCGACCAGCAGGTTCGGCCGCGGCGTCACGCGGGCCAGCGTCTTCTTGCCGCGCGCCAGCACCAGCGCGCCGCCGCGCATGCCGGGCGGCACCTCGACGTAGAGCACGCTGACCTCGAGCGGCGTCGCGATGTCCTTGCAGTAGCTGCGCAGGCTGCGGTCGATGTGCGGGTCGACGCGCGAGCCGGCCTCGAGCTGCAGCGGGTTCAGGTAGAACGCGTTGCAGTCGGAGCGCAGCGCGCGCTGCAGGTACGGGGCGAAGAACGGGAACTCGGCCTCGACCTTGGCCACGGTGCCGCGCACGAACACGACCGAGAAGCCGCGGGTGCCGACGAAGTCGCGGTTCAGGTTGTTGACCGTGAACTGGCGGCTGTTGCGGATGCTCTTCGCCAGGCTGTCGAGGTAATCCGGCGGGAACGCGTCCGGGGTTTCGCGATGGGCGGACGAGCTCATGCCTGCCATCCTCGGGGGCACGACCTGCGAGCGGTGCTCGAGCAGGGTGCGGAGAGCCGGCTACGGCGTGCAGGCGGCTCGCTTGGAAAGTTCCTGCCCGCCGGCAGGACGCCGGCGGGCGGAGGTTGGTACACCCGGGAGGAATCGAACCTCCAACCACCAGATTCGTAGTCTGGTACTCTATCCAATTGAGCTACGGGTGCCCGTTGGGGGCGCGGAAGCTAGCGATCGCTGCAGAGGCACGCAAGAGCTTTCTTCCTGCCGCTGCGCGCTCGCGCGGGCCACTGGACCCTCCCGCCCGCGCTCACTACCCTGCTCGCCCCGAAACGCGGCCACACGCCTCGTCGCCCCACTTCCCACCATGTCCACGTTCGATCTGTCCAAGTACGGCATCAAGGTCACCAACGTGCTCCGCAACGCGGAGCCGAGCATCCTCTACGAGCAGGCGCTGAAGCGCGGCGAGGGAGAGATCGTCAGCAGCGGCGCACTCGCCGCCCGCTCCGGCGCGAAGACCGGCCGCTCGCCGAAGGACAAGCGCATCGTCGACTCGGAGCCCTCGAACAAGGACGTCTGGTGGGGCGACGTCAACATCAAGCTGACCGACAAGACGTTCCTGGTGAACCGCCAGCGCGCAGTCGACTTCCTCAACACGCGCGACCAGCTCTACGTCGTCGACGGCTTCGCCGGCTGGGATCCGAAGCACCAGATCAAGGTCCGCATCGTCTGCCTGAACGCCTACCACGCGCTGTTCATGTGGAACATGCTGATCCGCCCGACCAAGGATCAGCTCGCGGCGTTCGGCGAGCCCCACTACACGATCTTCAACGCCGGCCTGTTCCCGGCCAACTCGCAGACCGACGCGATGACCAGCTCGACCTCGGTCAGCCTGTCGTTCGAGCGCGGTGAGTTCGTCATCCTCGGCACCCAGTACGCCGGCGAGATGAAGAAGGGCGTGTTCACGATCATGAACTACCTGATGCCCAAGAAGGGCGTCATGTCGATGCACTGCTCGGCGAACGAGGGCAAGGACGGCGACGTGTCGCTGTTCTTCGGCCTGTCGGGCACCGGCAAGACGACGCTGTCGGCCGATCCGCGCCGCCAGCTGATCGGCGACGACGAGCACTGCTGGAGCGACGACGGCATCTTCAACATCGAGGGCGGCTGCTACGCGAAGTGCATCAACCTGACGCGCGAGCAGGAGCCGGAGATCTACGACGCGATCCGCTACGGCTCGGTGCTGGAGAACGTCGTCTACGACAAGCAGACGCGCGTCGTCGACTACACCAACCAGTCGATCACCGAGAACACGCGCTGCAGCTACCCGGTCGAGTACATCCCGAACGCCAAGATCCCCTGCGTCGGCAAGCACCCGAAGAACGTCATCTTCCTGACGTGCGACGCGTTCGGCGTGCTGCCGCCGGTCAGCAAGCTGACCCCGGAGCAGGCGATGTACCACTTCATCTCGGGCTACACGGCGAAGGTCGCCGGCACCGAGATGGGCGTGAAGGACCCGGAGACGACGTTCTCGGCCTGCTTCGGCGCCGCGTTCATGGTCTGGCACCCGACCAAGTACGCCGAGCTGCTCGCCGACAAGATCGCCAAGAACGGCAGCCAGGCGTGGCTGGTCAACACCGGCTGGAGCGGCGGCGGCCCCGGCACCGGCAAGCGCATGAGCCTGAAGTACACGCGCGCGATCCTCGACGCGATCCACGACGGCTCGCTGGCGAAGGCGCAGACGGTCCTGGACCCGATCTTCGGGCTGCACGTGCCGCAGACCTGCGCCAACGTGCCGGCCGAGATCCTGACGCCGCGCAACACGTGGGCCGACAAGGCCGCCTACGACGCCAAGGCGAAGCTGCTCGCCGGCCTGTTCGTCAAGAACTTCGGCAAGTACGCGGACCGCGCCAGCGAGAAGATCCGCAACGCCGGCCCCAAGGTTTGAGCCGGCTCGCCCGCTGGGCGACCCGGCTCAGTCCTGCTGGGACGCCGCAACGCGGGATCCATCCACCAAGGAGACGACGCATCCAGCCCCGCTGCGTCGTCTGTTTGCTGGCCGGCTCGCGCGCGCGGCGGCCTGAACCACCGCGCGAACGAACCAGACGACGGCGTAGCATGCGCGGATGCGCTGCTACGCCGTTCTGCTTTCCCTGGCGGCCTTCGCCGCGGCCGGCTCCACCACAGCCCAGGCGCCGCCCGATCCCCGCACGCGCATCGAGGCGTTGGGCGCCGACCTGCGCGACCTCGCGCGCCGCTACGACGCGCCGATGTCGGCCGAACGCCGCACACGGCTGCGGCAGCGGCTCGCACAGGAACAGGACGCGTTGCGCGAAGCGCCGTTCGACGGCCTGGCGGCCGACCAGCGCGTCGACCTGCTGTTGCTGGAGACCCACGTCGCCCGCGAGCTCGCCCAGCTCGACGCCGAGCAGGAGCGCGACCAGGCGCTGCAGCCGCTGCTCGGCTTCACCGCGCCGATCACGGCGCTCTGCGAAGCGCGCCGCCGCCTCGAGGACGTGGTGCCGCAGCGAGCCGCCGAGCAGCTCGAAGCGGTCGCGACCGAAGCCGCGGCCGCACTCGCCCGCGTGCGCAAGGACGGCGAACGCCCCGAACCGCGGCTCTGCACGCGCGCCGACCGCCGGCTGCGCGAGCTGCGCTCGGCTCTGCGCGAGTGGTTCGAGTTCCGCGATGGCTACGACCCGCAGTTCGCCTGGTGGGTGCAGGCTCCCTACACCACCACCGACAAGGCGCTCGAACAGCTCGGCGACACGCTGCGCGAACTGGCCGAAGCCGGCGGCGGCGACCAGTCGCTGCGCGGCGATCCGATCGGCGAAGCGGCGCTGCAGCGCGAACTCGGCTTCGAGTGGATCCCCTACACGCCGGCCGAACTGGTGGCGATCGCCGAGCGCGAGTTCGCGTTCTGCGACGACGAGATGGCGAAGGCGGCGACGGCGCTGGGCTGCGCCGACTGGCGACAGGCGTTGGCCAAGGTCAAGGAGAACCACCGGCCGCCGGGGCAGCAGCCATCGCTGGTCCGCGATCTGGCGCACGAAGCGATCGCGTTCCTCGAGCAGCGCGACCTGATCACCCTGCCACCGCTGGCGAAGGAGTGCTGGCGGATGACGATGCTGTCGCGGCAGGCGCAGCGGCAGAACCCGTTCTTCCTCGGCGGCGAGACGATCCACGTGGCGTTCCCGACCGACGCGATGGCGCACATCGAGAAGCTGCAGGCGCTGCGCAGCAACAACGAGCACTTCTGCCGCGCGACCGTGCACCACGAACTGATCCCCGGCCACTGGCTGCAGCAGTACAGCCAGGCGCGGCACAAGACGTGGCGCGAACCGTTCGGCACGCCGTTCTGGATGGAGGGCTGGGCGCTCTACTGGGAGATGCGCATGTACGAGCTCGGCCTGTGGCAGGGGCCGGCGGACAAGGTCGGCATGCTGTATTGGCGCAAGCACCGCTGCGCGCGCATTGTCTTCTCGCTGAACTTCCACCTCGGCCGCTGGACCGGCCCGCAGTGCGTCGAGTACCTGATCGAACGCGTCGGCCACGAACGCGCCGCCGCCGAGGGCGAAGTGCGACGTTCGCTGAGCGGCGGCTACGGCCCGCTCTACCAGGCCGCCTACATGCTCGGCGGTCTGCAGCTGCGCGCGCTGCAACGCGACCTGGTCGGCAAGCAGGGCTGGAGCGAGAAGCGCTTCCACGACGCCGTGCTGGCGCAGAACTCGGTGCCGATCGCCGCGGTCCGGCTGGCGCTGCTCGGCGGCGAGGTGCCGCGGCAGCCGGTGCCGTGGCGGTTCGCCGACCAGTAGCTCACATTTCGCGGCGGACCACCGGCGGCAGCAGAAGCCAGCCCGAGCCGAGCGAGACCATCACCACCGGCATGCACCACAGGGCCGCGCGGCCGCCGTGGTCGGGGATGTGCCAGCGCCAGATGCACCACGCACCGAAGATGCCGCCGCCGACGAGCACGCGGCCGGCGGCGCGCGGCGCGCGCCAGGCCCACAGCGGCGCCACGACGCAGAGACCAGGGCAGGCCAGCAGGTAGAGGATCACCTCGACGCGCGCCAGCTGGTAGCCAACGTCCCCCATCGCGGCCCCGAGTTGGAGCCAAAGCCAGAACCAGAGGGCGACGACCACGGCGAAGCCGGACTGGGCGACGAGCAATACGCGCGGCAGCAGGGTGGCAGGTGGACGCACGCGGTGATCGTAGGCCGCCGCATCGGGTCACGGGGCGGCCGTAAGCTGCCGCCCGCGGCGCCACCGACATCAGCCCGGAAACGCAACCGCCCCGCAGGGTGAGCTGCGGGGCGGGTTGGTCCACCCGTTCGGGCGGAAGTGGCTCCTCGAGTAGGACTTGAACCTACGACCCGGTGATTAACAGTCACCTGCTCTACCGACTGAGCTATCGAGGATCGCGCGGACGGCTTTCGGCCGTTCGAGGGCAGGAAACTTAGCGACGACGCGCCGCCGGTCAAGCGCTCGCTGGCGACCTTCGCACCGGGCGGTCCCGGGGTCGTTCCGATGCCGGCCGACGCCGACACCAGCTGCGCGGCTGCCGTGCCTCGGTCGACGGCAGAGCCCCCACCGCCGCGACCGATAGCGGCCCATGACCACGACCCAGCGTCCACGTTCGCAACCGATCCATCGCATCGTGCGCCAGCTCTGCCGCCTGGTCGCAGACCTGGAGACGGAGTTCGAGGGTCGCCGCTTCACGCTCGACGGCCACCTGGTGGGCAGCATCGGCGAAGTCCTGGCCGCCGACCGCTACCAGCTCGAGCTGCTGCCGACCGGAGCCGCGACGCACGATGCGCGCGCCGTGGACGGCACGCTGGTGCAGATCAAGACGACGCAGGCCAAGGCCATCGGTCTGCGCAGCGAACCCGAGCACCTGCTCGTGGTCGCGCTCGACGCGCAGGGCGCCATCACCGAGGTCTACAACGGTCCGGGTCGACTGGCTTGGGAAGCAGCGGGCAAGAAGCAGCAGAACGGGCAGAAGGCGATCGGCCTGGGCAGGCTGCGTTCGCTGATGGCGCAGGTGCCGCGGTCGGCGCGACTGCGCCAACCCTGATCGAGATCCTGGTCGTGCTGCCGATCCTGGGCCTCCTCCTCGGCATCGTGGTTCCCAACGGCGAGTTCCTGTGCCCGGACACGCCGGTGCGGTTGGCCAAGGTCGCTTGCATGCAGATCCACGAAGCCACCGGTGCCTACGCGAGGGACCGCGGCAGGCTGCCCGACGATCTTTCGGTGCTGACGCAGACGGACGCGCAGGGCCAAGCCCTGCTCCTCGACCTGTCGAACGACCCATGGGGGTGCCCCTACAAGCTCGTCGTCGACAGCCCGACGAAGTGGAAGGTGATCAGCTTCGGCCCGGATCGCACGGAGAACACCGCCGACGACATCGCCAGCGTGCAGAACGAGAAGTGAACGAGCGCAGGCAGCCGTGCCGGGAGCGAACCCGAGCGAACGCCCCACGCCGAACCGCCTGCTGCTATCGTGGGTCGACGATCCTCCGAAGAAGGCGACGAGCTGCGGCCGGGCAGCACGCGAGGAAGCCGTCCTCGCGACGTGGTTCGGGCGCCGACGACGACACGAGACCTCATGCACACGCCCCAGCGAACGCGCACGCCCGCCGAAGCCACCGCCGAGTCGCCCACGTGGTGCTGGTGGCTGTTCGGCACCACCAGCTTCGCCGGCCTGTTCGCCTGGGCGATGCTGGTCGGCTGGACGCTCGTCGATGCCAGCTGGCCGGAGATCCACGCGTCGCTGACGTTCGTCTCGTTGCTGCTGAGCTTCGCGGTGCTGGTCGCGGCCTGCGCCGGCTGCTCGCTGTGGGCGTTGCTGATCCTGCCGGCGCGCAGCGAAGTGCGGTAGTTCGCGCCGCGAAGCACGACGCCGCTCAGCGGTACTCCTTCGGCACGAACATGCCGGCGACGTCACCCGGCTCGATCGTCGCAGGCCTGCTTGCCAGCAGTTCTAGCGCCCGCGCCACCTGCGCCGGCGGCACCGAGATCGCCACCGGCTGGCCGAGCGCATGCTCCGCGTCGACGACGGGCAAGCCGAGCTGCCGCTCGAGCCACGCGCGCAGCAGCCAACCGTCGGGTGCGGGCTGACGATGGATGCACAGACCGCGACTCCGCGACCACGGCTGGTACGGACGCAGCCACGCTGGCGCCGCCGCTGGTGCCTTCGGCAAGCGCGCGGCGATCTGCACTTCCAGTTCGTCCCACATCGCGTCCCCCGCGTCGATGGCCAACAGGGCCGAGCCGCCGTCGCGCCACGTGTAGCGGCACGTCGCGAAGCCGAGGGCGTCGAAGCCTCGACCGCAGGCCTCGAGCTCGGCGATCTGCCGAGGTTCGTGGGCGACCTCGATCGCGAGCCACCGCCGCGGATCGCCGACCGGCTCGGTCCCCAGCGCACGCACCCCCGGCAGCAAGCGAACGACCTCGAGCGCCGTTCGCGCGAAGCAGCCGAGATGTCGACGCGACGAGGGACCACTCAGGCGCCCATCGAGCTCGGGGGATTCGGTGACGACCACGGGGCTGGGCAGGAACGACGGCGCCGCCGCCACGCGGATCCGCTGCGCGAGCGCTTCGATCTCCTCTGCGGTCCCGGACAGCAGATGGTAGTCCCGCCATCGCTGGGCCAGACAGCTGGACACGTCGTCGGCCCAGGCTTCCCGCGCGTGCGCCTGCAACTGGCGCAGCAGCCACCGCTCGGCGGCTTCGATCGACGCGTGCGGTGTCTTCACGCGCAGCAGCGTGACCGGCAGATCGGGCAGGCCGAGCGTCTCGGCCGAAACCGTGAAGCCAGCTCGCTGCAAGCCGTCCTGCATCGCCGCGACTCCCGCCAGCATCCGCGGAGTGAATGCACTCGCCAGCGGCAGCCAGGGTTCCGAGGCTGTGGCAGCGTCGCGTGGAACGGCGGACATGCGGTGAGAATAGCCAAGCGACGTCGGCGCCGATCGCGCTCCCTGTCGCGCGAAGCAGCGCGCCACTATGGTCTGATCACCGGCGAAGAGCGAGGCGGAGCACAGGCTCGCATCCGAACCCGCCGCTTCATTCCGTGAACTCCATGAACCGCCACGACTGGGTCTTCGTCGGCATCCGACTGATCGGCGTGATGTTCGTCGCGCAAGGCATCGCCGGGTTGCCGGACCTCCTCGACTGCAGCATCCGCCTGAAGTCCGATGCGTCGCGCATCCTCGACCCGCTGACGCGCATCGCCGTCGGTGCCTCGCTCGCGTTCGGCACGGCTCGCATCTGCAGCTGGCTCGGCGACCGCGAAGCGAACCGGTCGTGACGTCGGCACCGGGCCCGCGCGAACAGGCATCGCACTGCCGACCAGGAGCATCCGACCCCGGCGCTCGCTTCCACGGCCCGCGACGCGACCTGGTGCTGTTCCTGAACCACCAACCGATGCTCGCAGCGAGGCGCGCGTTCCGCGGCATGCACGGCTGACGGACCGCCTCACGCCAACAGCGCGACCAACTCGTTGTCCCAGGGCAGCAGCCCCAGCAACCGCCTGGCCCGCTCGGCGTACATGGGCCGGCCCCGATCCTGAGGCGGCCATTGCACTTCGCCGAGGATCGCCACATCCCCGAACGGCAACGTGGTCGGTGGCTCGGGCAGCCCCGACAACGTCTGCACCCACCACGCCGTCAGCCGGGCCACCGATTCGTCGTTCCAGTTGCGGGTGCTCCATTCCGCCAGGTCCGACCACCCCATCACTTCGATCCAGTGATGGCGGCCCGCGCGCGTCTGGATGACGACGTAGTCGGGATCGACACCTTGCCAAGGCGTGCAAGTCAGCGTGCCGACGGCACGGATCTCCGCCCAGGGCACGAGCACGCCGTCGAGAACGATCCCGTCCTCGTGTCGTGCCACGGTGGTCGGGCTGTGGACCAGCAGCTTGTTCGCGGCCATCGGTGCGCTGGCGACAGGTGACCTGCGGCCACCACGCGCCCAGGATCCGTGCATGGGGAAGCGCTTGCAAGATCGCGCGAAGTCGCGGGAATCGCCGACGAGATCCTGCGTTCGCGCGGCCCTCACCCCGCAGGCGCTCATGACCACCGCACTCAGCTCGCTGCTACTGTCCCTCCTCACCGTGCCCCAGGACCCGACGCAACTCGCCAGCACCGCCACCAACGGCCTCGGCATCGCCGTCTACCACCAGCTCGCTGCCGCCAGCCCAGACGCCAACCTGTGCTGGTCGCCGTGGTCGGTCGCCACCGCGCTGACGATGGCCGCCGAAGGCGCGCGCGGCGAGACGGCGAACGAGATGCGTCGCGCGCTGCACGTTCCGGACGGTCCACTCGCCGCCGTGCACGACTCGTTCGCGGCCCTGCAGCAGCGGCTCACCAACGGCAGCGGCGACGCGTCGCCGACGACGCGGGCGCGGATCGCGGCACTCCGCGAGCAGCTGGCGAAGCACAACGGCGAGGCCGAGGCGGCCGCGCATGCCGGCAAGCATCGGGACGCACGGGCCGCCCGCGAACGGGCTGCGGCGACGGCGAAGGAACTGAACCCGCTGCTGGCCACCGCCGACTGCTACGAGCTCACCGCCGCCAACGCGTTGTGGTGCGAACGGCGCGCGCTGCTGCTGCCGGAGTTCCTGACCGCCCTCGACCGGCACTACGGCACCGGCGGCGTCAACCTCGTCGACTTCCATGGCAGCCCCGAAGGTGCACGCACGACGATCAACGACTGGGTCGCGGATCGCACCCAGCAGCACATCCGCGACCTGATCCCGCCGGGCGCCGTCACCACCGACACGCGGCTGGTGCTGACCAACGCCGTCTGGTTCCGCGGTGCATGGAAGGACCCGTTCGAACCGAGCCAGACGGCCGACGCGGTGTTCACCGGCAAATCCGGCGACACGAAGAGGGTGCGCCTGATGCACGATGGTTGGCGCGACGACGTGCCTTATGCCGCGTTCACCAGCACTGGTGAGTACTTCGCGACTCCGGCCAGAGTGCCCGCCACGGGCAACAGCGCGGTGCCGACCTATCCCGACGACGACGGCTTCCAGATCGTCGAGCTGCCCTACAAGGGCGGCGACCTGGCGATGGTCGTGCTGCTGCCGCGCCGCCACGACCGCCTCGCCGCGCTCGAGTCCCTGATGAGCCCCGAACGCCTGCAAGCCTGGCTCGCGCACCTCGAGCGCCGCACCGTCGACACGGCGCTGCCGCGCTGGCGCCAGCGTTCGCAGGTGCAGCTCGGCACGCCGCTGCGCACGCTCGGCATGGCGCGCGCGTTCACCCAACCGACGGCGACTGGCGGTGCCCAGTTCGAAGGCATGAACGGCGCCACCGACGTCGACCAGAAGCTGTTCGTCAGCGAAGCCGTGCACCAGGCGTTCGTCGAGGTCAGCGAAGAAGGCACCGAGGCTGCAGCGGCGACAGCGGTCGTGATGGCGCCCGGGGCCGCTGCGCCGGCGGTCGTCGAGATGGTGCCGTTCAAGCCGGTGTTCCGCGCCGACCGGCCGTTCGTCTACCTGATCCGCGACACCAAGAGCGGAGCGATTCTGTTCCTCGGCCGCGTGCTGGATCCGACGCGCGAAGGATGAAGCAGCGCCTCAGCGGATGCGGCGGATCTCGGCGTTGCTGCCGAACCACAGTCCGCTCGCCGCGTCGAACACGCAGCCTTGCAAGTGCAGCGGCACGTCGAGCAGGATCGGCGCCTGCGTGGCCGGCGTGAAGGTGAAGCTGTAGACGCCGTTGCCATCCAACGCGCCGGCGAACACCACGAACGCCGTCGGATCCACCAGCAGCGGCTCGTCGCTGATCCCGGGCAGATCCAGCACGCTCGGGATCGTGTGCACGAACAACAGCGCCAGCTGGTTCGGCGAGCCCCGCAGCGAGATCGTCACGGGTTGGCTGCCCACCAGGTCGCCACCGTTCGTCGCGGCAGCCGTCCCAACCATCGTCGTCACCGGACGCGCTGGCTGGCCGAGCACGATGTTGGGGCCGCTGGTCAGAGGCCCAGGATTTCCACCAGGCGACGAGCCTCCGACCAACGTCACCGGCCCTGAAACGACAACACTACTGCTCGCGTCCGTCAAGACGGCGGCCCCACCGTAGTACGTCCAGATGGTGCTGGGTTGGAATGGAGTGCTGCCACCAGCCAGTAGATCGACGGCGGCACCGAACACCTGGACGCGGCTGCCCGTCGACACGCGCAGGCCAGCACCACCAAAGGTGTTGTATCCACTCGACGCGAAGCCTCCTTCGAGCAGCGAACGCCACAACCAAGCTCGAGCTCCGTCGACGACGAGCCCATCGCCACCCCCGGCGATCCCCAGCTGACCAGTTCCACCTGCGCTACCGCCGCGAAACGTGCATGCGTCGGCAACCAGGCGCCCGTTGCCTGAAACTGAGCCGCCGGGCAGACCGAACACCATTGGGAACTGAGGGACCTGCCCCGATCCACCGGAGAAGTTGCACCTCGATGCATGCACCTCGATCGCATCGACTCGCAATCCCACATTGCCGCCACTGCCACATCGCAGGTCCGACAACACCACGTTGCCACTGGTTCCGCCACCGACCAGGGTCAGCCCAGTCCCAGCAGCACCGATGGCGACCCCCGACATGCGGAAGGTCATGCCCGCTGGTGGCGTCGCGATGTAGACAAGAGAAGAACCCAAAGAGCCGGATGGCACCGGCAAAGTAATGAACGTAGTGGACGTCGCCACAGCCGACGACGCGCCCGCCCCAAGGATCGTCAGCGCCTTGTTGGCGACGTGGAACGCTTCGTAGGTCCCCGCCGCGACCCGCAACGTGTCCCCGTTCGCCGCCGCCGCGACCGCCGCCGGCAGCGACGTGAAGTGCACACCGGGGCCGCCGCTGTCGTCGACGATCCACGTCGTCTGGGCCGCGGCGAGAGAACAAAGGACGAGAGGCGTGAGCGTGCGCATGCGATTCCCCATGGGAGCGAAGCGGGCACCATAGCCGATGGCGGCCGCTTTCGCCTCCCGGGGCACCCCACACCGCCCGCGGCGATCACTTCGCCGCGCGCTGGTAGTCGATCGTCATCACGTGCTGGCGGTCGCCGGCGCCGAACACCATGCGCAGCGTGCGCGCGTCCGCGCTGGTCGCCGTCGCCGTCGACGACACCGCCTGCCGCTTGCCGGCCTCGTCGTAGCACGTCCCGGTCATCGCGAACGTCCTGCTGGCCGCGTCGTAGCTGCCGTCGGTGCGCATCCAGGCGCCGTTGGCACTGTCGATCCAGAAGCTCACGACCTTGTCGGTCTTGCCGTCGTAGCCGGTCAGCGCGTGGCCTTCGAACGGCCCGCCCATCAGCTCGCCGGTGAACGTCGACCACGTCCACGTGTCGCCGCAGACCGGCGCCACGACCTCGCGGCACTTCGCCGTCATCGGCTCCGCGCCCGGCATCGTCATCTGCAACGCCGCGTCCCACGTGCCACAGTCGGCGTGCAGCGCGGCCAGCGGCTTCGGCAGCTTGCCGTCCTTCTCCGCCTTCGCGATCACGCGTTCGACCAGCGCGTCCTTGGCGACGACGCCCTGCGCACGCGTGCGCACGATCTGCATGCCCCGCACCTCCTTGCCGTCGGCACCCTGGACGAAGCACGTCTCGACCGAACGATCCGTGCCGTCGAACACGAGCTCGCTGCGCAGCCGGCCCATCGGCGTGTCGCCGACGAAGTGCCAGACCTTCTTCGCTTCGTCGAAGCGACCCTCGAGGCAGCACGGTGCGGGGTCCATGTTGGACGCCGCGAGGCATTGGAACGACTTCGCGATCGGGTCGTAGCCGAGCAGCCACAGGCCCGAACACGCTTGCCCCTGGCAGGTGCCTTCGCCCTGCACCTTCAGCCACAGGCCGTTGCACAGCAGTTCGGCGTGCTCGACGCCGACCATCTCGGCGGCCTTCTCCATGCCTTCCACGCCGGGCACGGCCTCGATCTTGGTCTCGGTGCGCCACGCGCCGACGAACGCGGCGAGGCGTTCGTGCTGCGGCGTCTTCGGGTTCGGCATCGCCGGCGCTGGTTCCTGCGCGGCGAGCGCGCCGACGAAGGAAAGGGTGAACAGGACGGACGGGAGTCGCTGGTTCATGGATGTCTCCTGGTGCCGGCCAGAACGGTCGGCGTTCGCAGCCCTACTCCGCCAGGGCGACGAACGGCCAGCAAGTCGCGAACTTCTTCGTTCGCGGCATGACGGAACGAACCGCGGCGTGCCACCGGTCGGCGACCAGGTTCGCCGCAAGCCGTTACGCCGCTGGTCACCGCGGGCGCTGCTTCTGCACCGCTTCAGCAAGCCGCTCGCCGAGCCAGAGCACGCCCGCGGCGTCGTGCGTCCACTTCGCCAGCGCGAACGACGGGTGCTGAGCGCGCCCGAGTGCGCGGGCCGAAGCTCAGCTCGGGTCCGAAGGTGCCGTACGGCCCCGCCGGGCCGATCGACTCGAAGCCGTTGGAACGCCACACGCCGCCGCCGAGCGCATAGGCAAACGCGATGTGGATCTGGTCGTCGAGCAGCTCGCGTGCCATTGCCAGCATGCCCGCCTATGCTCCGCGCGCGAGAGGCCCGGCATCCGCCGCGCCTCGCATTCCCGGAAGGAGCACGACATGGCGAAGAAGAGCACGAGCAGCAGCGGCGTCTACCGCGTCACGGAGATCATCGGCACCAGCACCGTCTCGTGGGAGGACGCGGCGAAGACCGCGATCGAGACCGCGGCGAAGACGCTGCGCGACCTGCGAGTCGCCGAAGTCGGCAAGCTCGACTGCAAGGTCGAGAACGGCAAGGTCGTCGCCTTCCGCGCGCGCGTCAGCCTGTCGTTCAAGTACGAAGGCTGATCGCCGAGCGAGCGTGTTCGCGCGATGACCAGCACCACGACGAACGCTGCCGACGACGAGCCCGCGCGCAGGCGCTGGCTCGACGTGCTGGCGACCGCGACGGCGCTCTACCCGTTGCTCGTGTGCGCTGCGGTCTACGGTTTCTGGTGCACGGCCTGGTGGCTCCTCGGCCATCCCCCGCGACCTTCGCTGGACTCCCCGGCAGCGCACACCAGCACGAGGTGGCTCTACGAGCTTTCGGAGCTGCTGCTGGTTGGCGTGCTGCCGAGCTTCCTGGCGCTGGTCGTCGTGCAAGTCGCACGCGTGCTGCGCGACCATCGTCAGCCTTGGCGCGCGTTGGGCCGTGCAGCTGTCGGTTGCGCCGGCTGGCTGGGCGCCTTCGCGCTGGTGGAAGCGGATCCTGGCGACGTGCTGCTCTGGTTCTTCGACTGACGGCAATCGGCCCTTCGCGCAGACCGCCTCGACGACGCCCCGAAGCTGGCTATCATCCTCGCGCATGGGGCTCACGACCACGTCGATCGGAAGGGTGTTTGCGCGCCTCGTCGCGGCACTGCTGGTCCTCAACCTCGCCACGGCCCAGGAAGCCAGCGGCCTCGTACTCGGCTTCGACGGCAAACCTGTCGCCGGCGCCGTCGTCGTGGCTCGCGCGCAATCGCCGGAGTGGCACAAACAGCTGCTGACGGATGGCAACGGCCGCTTTGCGATCGCTGCCGTCGGGCCACTCACCCAGTTGACGGTGCAGCTCGAAGGCGTCGTGCGCAACGTCGCCTTGACGGATGGCAACGCCCGCGAGGCCCGAGTCTCGTTCGTCGGCGCGCCGCACACGACCCTGCGGGGCCGCATCCTGACGCCGGATGGGCTCGGCGCGCGCAACGTCGACGTGCTCTGCCGCGACGGCGGCGGCTCGACGATCGTCAACGTGACCACCGGCGACGACGGCAGCTTCGCCGTTCGCCTCGGTCAGCCAGCCAAGGAACTGCGCGTCGATCCGCTCGGTTGGCAGCACGTGGTGCCCGGCCCGCTGGCGAACGGCCAGGACCAGACCCTCGACGTGCGCCTCGACGGCACGCGCTTCTTCGCGCTGCAAGGCCGCGTGATCGGCACGACTGGCCCGCTCGCCGACACCGAGGTGAAGGCGCAGTTGCATGGCGGCGGCATCGTGACCGCGACCTCGGGCCGCGATGGCCGCTATACGCTGTGGACGGATCGGCCGGTGAAGGCGTTGCTCGTGCCCGGCGCCGATCCGATGCACCGCGCGGGACCGTTCGCCGCCGCCGCGACGGCGGTGGATCTCGAAGCCAGCGAACATGGACTGGTCCTGGTCGTGGGCCGCGTCGTCGACCGCAATGGCGAGGGAGCGGCCGCGACCACGCTCTACGGGGTCGAACGCGGCGGGCCACCCACCGCTCGCCGAACAGCCGACGCCACGACCGACGGCAACGGTTGGTTTCGCATGCGGCTTCCGCGCAGCCAGCGCTTCGTCTACGCCTACCGCGAGGGCGGCGACCGCAAAGGCTGGGCGGAGATCCCGGCGGACGGCAAGCCGTTCGAAGTGCAGATCCAGTGAACCCGTGGCCGCGTGCTCGAGGCACACGGCCGCACGCGCAGGCCACACCTCGATCCCACTCGTGACCACCCGCAGCACCACCCTGGCAGCCACCCTGGCCCTGCTGTGCGTGCTGCCTGGCTGCCTGACCAACGCGTTGTGGCGCGACTACGCGTGGCCCGGCCCGACAGCGATCACGACGCCTGTCGACGAGAGCACGGTCGCGTTCGAAGGCGAAGTGCGCGCGTCGCTGCCGACGCAGCAGCACGGCGTCTGGTGGCACGGACCGAACGGCGACTGGTACCTCGTGGCCCGCTCCGGCGACGGCGCCGACATCGCGACCACGCTGCTTGATGGCGTCGACTTCGTGACGCCGCGGGCGGTGGAGGTCACTGCGGTGCGCCAGTTCGTGAACAGCGAACTCGACCGCGACGATGCGCGCGTCGTGCTGTCCGTGGACGTCGACCACGCGACCGCCGTGCAGCGCATGGATCCGGCGCAACTGCCCCGCACCACGCTCGACGAGCTCGCCAGGGTCGAGACGCCACCCACCATCCCCACCACGGGCGACAGCACTGCGCCGATGCCCGAATTGCTGCGCGAAGCCGCGCGCCGCATCCATCGCCTCGAGCCGCGCTGGCTCGCCGGCTCGTCGACGCCCACCGAGCTCGTGGCCTACACGCTGGTCGGCGCCGACCACCGGACGCTGCTGGCGCCGCACGAAGCGGAGCCCGCGGCCGAGCTCTACCGCGATGCGCCGCTCGACCAACGCCTGCCGCTGCTGCGCCGCGCGTCGCTGCTGGCCCGCCTCGCGCACGACGGTCGCACCAGCTACGTGCGGGTGCGCCTCGACCGCCTGTGGTTGCTCGCCGAACTGCGCGCGAGCGAACGTGGCTTCACGCAATCGTCGGCGTGGCACCTGCAACGGCGCCCGCGCCTGCGTTCGCTGCCGCCGCTCGCCGACGCGGTGACGTTCCCTGCACACCTGCAGCTGCGCGAGGTGCAGTGGCAGCGCGCCTGGCAGCCGACCTGGTTCGACGGCAGCCTGCTGGCGCGCGCGGCGCTGACGCCGATCACGCTGGCGGCGGATCTGGTGCTGGGCCCGCAGGCGCTCGGCTTCTTCGAGTGGGTCACCGGCGGCAAGTTCGCGCCGCAGCCGTCGCGCGAGAACGGGTCTGGCAGTCGCTGAGGCCATCGGCGAGCGGCAGCCCGCGGAAGCAGCACACGCGGCTCAGTGGTGTTCCGCGACCCACATGAGTCCCAAACCGGCATCGACGAACACGTGCCCATGCCAATACATCGCCCAAGATGGCCGGTACACAGGTCCTGCCGACTCGTCCGGCCATTGCAGACTCTGCCGCCGCGCCGAATCGTTCGGCCTTGCATACACGAGGATCGGCACGGCAAGCGCCTCGGCATCCTCAGGCCCCAGAGTATTGGCACGGAACTTCGCTTTCGCGTAGGCCGCGTCGTAGACGACACCGAGTCCCGACGCCATCGGCGTGAAGGACACCGCCGGCACGTCCCATTCCAGGCCGGTGGTGTGGCTCGACAAGGTCCCATTCAGCTGTGGCACCAGCGTGCCGCGGAAGCTCGCGCACACTGTCGCCGCCCATCGCCATCCGTCCTTGTCTCCCGCCTCCGACAAGTGCAGAACGGACTCCGCTGACATCAACGCGAACCCGCTGCCGTCGCCCAGCTGCATGCGTTCCGCGACCAACCTGCATGCCGGCGCGACGTCCAGGCGTTCCTCCGCATGCGCAACGATGCCGAGCGATCGGCAGCTGCCGTTCGTCGTCGTGCACACCGACGGCACATTGCAGACGACGGGGTGCATACGCAGGTCGGGCATCGAGGCTGGAGCGGATTGCGGCGTCTCGAGCGACGGCACAGGCCGACTCACACAGCTCCCCCACACCAACGACAGCAACGGCAGGACGAACGCGCAGCGCAGCATGCGCGCGAGTTCACGCACCCGCGAACGCAGCGTCAACCGCCTTCTCCGCCGACGGGCCCGCCTTCGCCGCCAGCAGCGCCACTTCGAATTCGCGCACGCGTTCGCCCCGCGCGGCATGCCCCACCAGGGCGAGCGCTCGCACCCAGAGCAGCGCAGGTTCCCGTAGCATGCGCAGCCTCTCCGCATGCTCGACTTAGCCACCCACCACGCGCTCGCCAACCCGGTCGCGTTCCCCTCGCACATGACGCTGGAGCTGTGGCTGCTCGCGCTGGTGGCGATGGTGGCCGAGATCAAGGTCGCATCGCGGCTGCTGCGGCGAATCCTGACCAATCCACGCCCGGCCGGGATGCTGGTGCTGCTGAACAGCGCGTCGTGGATCGCGTTCCTGCTCGCCGTGGACGACCTGACGCCGACGTCCTACCCGGCGTGGCGAACGGTCGCGTACCTCGAAGGCTGCGTCGTGCTGGTCGAGTTCCTGGTGCTGTGGCTCGTCGTACGTGCCTCGAACGCGCTGCGGCCCGACCTGCGCCACGCCATCGTCAAGGTGTTCGCGGTGTCGCTGGTCGCCAACCTGGTGTCGATCGCGCTCAGCATCCTGCCGTGGATCCTGGCGCTGGCCGCGTGACCGCATCGGCGCCCCGCGCTTGCCGCGCGCGCTGCCCCACCTACCCTCTGGCGATGACGTTCGACCTCGCCGAAGGCATCGCCCTGCTGCAGCGCACTCCCGCGATGCTCTCCGCGTGGCTCGGCGAGCTGCCCGACCCTTGGCTCCGCTGCAACGAAGGGCCACGGACGTGGAACGCGATCGACGTGCTCGGCCACCTGATCGAGGCCGAACGCCACGACTGGTTGCCGCGCGTGCGCCATCTGCTGCAGCACGGCGAGGCGCTGGCGTTCCCGCCGTTCGACCGCTTCGCGCAGCAGCGGCAGGCAGAGCGCCCGGTGCAGCAGCTGCTGGCGGAGTTCGCGACGTGCCGCGCAGGGAGCCTCACCGAGCTGGCGAGCCTGCAGCTGACGGCCACCGACCTCGAACGGCGCGGCCGCCATCCGGAGTTCGGCGTCGTCACGCTCGGCCAGCACCTCGCTACCTGGGTCGCGCACGACCTGACGCACGTGACGCAGATCGCGCGCGTGATGGCGCGGAGGCTCGCGACCGACGTCGGCCCGTGGCGCGCCTACCTGCGCGTCGTGCGCGCGGAGCCGTAGCCGTCGGCGCACCGCTCAGCGGGCGAGCTGCACGACGACTTCGGCGACCTGCTGCGGATGCACGACGACCGCCGCCTTCTGGGGCTCGACGTCGGCCAACGACGCCTCGCGCGAGGCCCAGGCGTGCACCACCAGCGCGCGCGGCTCGACCGCGTCGAACGTGTGCCAACCCTCGCCGTCGGTGGCGCCCTGCCAGGATGGCCCGAGGGGATCGACGCTGTCGCGAACCAGCACCACGTACGCACTGGCCGCCGGTGTGCCGTTCGCGCGCAGCACGCGGCAGCGCACACCGCCGCAGCGCGGCAAGCGGACGACGACGTCCTGTTCGCGGGCCGCGAGGTCGAACGGGCCGACGACCGTGCGCGCGAAGCCCTCGGCCGTGAATGCGAACGAGGCGCCGCCCCGGCGCGCCAGCGGGCCGATGCGGAACGCGCCCGCTTGCACCCGGCCAACGTCGAGGCCAGACCAATGGGAATCGTCGTGGTGCACCCGTTCGATGACCGCCGAGGCGATGGGTGTGCCATCGGCATCGGCGACGACGCGCCCCGTCAGCACGAAGCCCTCCGCATCCTGCGCGCGCACGACGAGCTGCACGTCGGTCGCGGGCACGAGGAACGGATCGCTGTGCGACCAGAACTCGCGGCTGCCCGGCAACGCGGCGGTCAAGGCTCGGCAGCGCCATCCCGGCGGCAGCAGGGCGTGGAAGTGGCCGTCGGCGTCGCTGGTCACTCGCGGGTACCCGCCGAGCACGTCGCACTGCATGCGCATGCAGGCCACGTCGTCGGTGTCCTCGCTGGCTTCGGACAACAACAGTTCGCCAAGCAGCAGATCGGGATCGACCGCGACCATGCGGCCCGCGAGTGGCTGCCCGCGCTCGTCGACGACCCGGCCGTGCACGGGAACGAGCGGCGCCATGCGCAACGGCACGACCCGTTCGGGGCGCGCGGCATCGACCTCGATGGCGGCCACCGCCGGGGCCTTGCCCTCGCACCCTCCGACGAGCCAGTAGCTGCCGCCGCCATCCAACAGGAACTCGAAGCGGCCGTCATCGCCGCATTCCGCGCGCCCACCGTTGTACGGAGTCTCGGTCCCTGGCTTGCCCTGCAGCAGCACGCGGCCGGCACTCGGCGCGCCGTGCTCGTCGACCAGCACGCCGCGCACGACGAACGCGCCGTAGAAGCGCAGTTCGACTTCCTGCACCTCGCCGGCCCGGAACAGCAGCTTCGGTCGGCGGCTGCACTCGCTGCCGAGCACGGCGATCAAGCTGTGGTCCCAGATCCAGTCGGCGCCGGCGATGCCTTCGATCGCGAAGCGACCTTCGGCATCGGCGACGACCGCGGGCGGGCCCAGGATCTCGAGTTCGCCGTCCGGCAGGCTCGCTTCGACCCTGGCGCCGACCGCGGGCCGCCCATCGGCGTGCAGCACGCGCCCGCGCACCGTGCCCGTCGGGTGCAACACCAGCACCAGCTCGTCCGGCAAACGCCGCGAGCCCGCGCGCACGAGCCGATCGCCCGACCAGCCGACGCCGGCCTTGCGCGCACTGAGCAACGTCGGCCCGGTCAGCGTCACGCGTACGCGCCCGTCGTCGTCGGTCGTCGCCACGAACTGGCGCACGCAGCCCTCGCGCGAACCCGGCACGCGCGGCAGGCCGTCCGCCAGGATCGCCACCTCGGGAACGAAGCCTTCGACCTCGATGCCGGGGACCACCGCACCGGCGAGGTCGAGCACCCGAACGCGCAGCTCGATCGGCTCCGCAGCCGACTTCGTTGGCGGCACAGGCGCCGCGAGCGCCGACGAACGCGACGCGTCGGTGGCCGACGGTTCGCCTTCGCGTGCCTCCCGCACTTCGCCGGGCGACGCCGCGACCGCACCGGCCGGAGCCACCGTCGCCGCCGCGGGCGCAGCCGAAGGTTCGAGCCAGCGCAGCTGCCAGACGACGAAGCCGACGAGCAAGACGAACGCCGCGAGCAGGCCCTTCTTCATCAGGATTCCGAGTGCCACGGTCGCGCCCGCCGGCACGACGCCCGAACCTGCCGCCGCCGCCAACACCCGCGCGCGCACCGCCGCGAAGGGCGCTTGCGCCGTCGCCGCCGCCGCGAGCCCGATCGCCAGGCCCTGCGGCAGACGCTGCCGCAGCAGTTCGAGCCCGCGCCACAGCTGGGTGCGCACGCTGCCCGACGAACGCGAAAGGCGCTGGGCGATCGCCGCCGGCGGCAGCGTCTGCACGAGGTGCAGGTCGAGCACACCGCGGTACGGCTCGGGCAGTTCGACCAGCGCCCGCTGCACCGCGTCGCGCACCTCCGCCGCCAGGGCGACCGTCTCCGGTCCCTCGTCGCGCGCCGTCGCCACCCGCGTCGCGTCCGGCGCACGCCGCGATCGCCGCCGCGCGGCCTTCACCTCGCGGTGCAGGATGCCGAGCAGCCACGGCCGCAGCGGCCGCGTCGGCTGCCAGCGGCCGGCGCGTTCGATCGCGCAGACGAACGTCGACTGCAGCACGTCCTCGGCCATCGCATGGTCGTGCGTCAGGTGCAGGGCGAGGCCGAACAGGTCGTCGGCACAGGCGTCGAACACGGCCCCGAGCGCCGCCGGGTCGCGGGTCTGGCAGAACTGCTGGAACGTGGCCTCGAGGTCCATCGTGGGTCCCACCATCGATCGGACGGCCGGAATCGTCACGGAATCCGCGCCGCACGCCGCGTCAGCTGCGCGCGCGCACCTTCGGCCGCGGCGACGCACCGGCGACGCGCAGGCGCAGCAGCTCGGCGAAGCGCACCGCCGCCGGCGACGGTTCGGTGCCCGCCCGCCAGAAGATGCCGAGATCCAGCTTCACCGGTGCGCCGGCGATCGGGATCGCGGCGAGGTCGTGGCGTTCGTTGCCGTGCATCACCACCGCCGGCAGCACGGCGACGCAACCGGTGCTGGCGACCGCCGCCAGCGTGGCACCGATCGTGTTCACCTCGAACGCCACCTGCGGCCGCAGTCCGAGCCGCGTGAACACCTCGTCGGCGACGCGGCGCATGTCGAAGTAGTCGGGCAGGGCGATGACGCGCTGCGTCGCCAGTTCGTCCTTGCCGAGCCGCCGGCAGCGCGCCAGCGGCGAACGCGTCGGCACGACGGCGACCATCGGTTCCGTCGCCAGCCGTTCGTAGCGCAGGTTCGGCGACGTGCGGGTCAGGATGCCCAAGCCCAGGTCGAACCGCCCCGCTTCGACCGCGGTCTCGACCGCGCGCGACGGCTGCTCGTGCACGCTGACCGACAGGCCGGGGAACTGCGCGCCGACGTCGGCGAGCGTGCCCGGGATCCACGCCAGGTGCAGTGCCGGGATCACGCCGACCTCGAGGTGGCCGCTGGTCGCGGTGCCGATCTCGCGCACCGAGGCGCAGGCTTCGGTGAACTTGCGCAGCACCACCTCGACGTGCGGGCGCAAGCGCGCGCCGGCCTCGGTCAGCCGCACCGACTTGCCGACGCGCTGGAACAGCGGCGTGCCGAGCTGCTGTTCGAGGTCCTTCAGCTGCTGCGAGATGTTCGGCTGCGACACCGACAACCGCTCGGCGGCGCGCGTGAAGTTCTGCGTCTCGGCGACGGCGAGGAAGTAGCGCAGGTGGCGGAGTTCGATCGACGTGCTCATGCCGCGGGCGCGCGAGCGTAGCGCCGCGAACGGGCGCTGCCTCGGCCCGGACCGGCGGAAACGCGGCAGCGGGTGGCGCTCGGCGCTGCTATGTTCGCGCCGATGGCGATCGACAAGACGAAGCGCGGCACCGCGATCGCGGCGAACGTGCCGTTCGCATTGGCGCAGGCGGTCTACGCGCAGGTCAAGAACGGCAACCACGACTCGGCCGGTGCGGTGGTGCGCGCGGCGCTGCGGGTCTACCTGCGGCTCGACGACGACGACCAGCCGCTGCCGGAGGCGCCGGCGAACGGCGGCGACGGCTCTGGTGACGACGACGCGCCCGAGCAGACGAGCAAACGCCGCCGCCGCTGACCTCGCGTTCGCCTTCGTCCTGTTCTCCTCGCGCACCTGCTCCCACTCGTCCCGCGCATGAGCTCCTCCACGCCCACCGCCTCGCCGACCCCGCCGACGCACGAACCGGTGATCCGCACGATCGCGATGCCCGCCGACACCAACCCGGCCGGCGACATCTTCGGCGGCTGGCTGATGACCCAGATGGACCTCGCCGCCGGCAGTGCGGCGACGCGGCGTGCGCGCGGCCGCTGCGCCACGGTCGCCGTCGACGCGATGGCGTTCCACTCGCCGGTGCTGGTCGGCGACGAAGTCAGCCTCTACGCGACGATCCTGAAGGTCGGCCGCACGTCGATGCAGGTGCACGTCGAAGCGTGGCGCCGCAGCCGCGCCGAAGAAACGCGCCAGCGCGTCACCGAGGCGAAGTTCACGTTCGTGGCGCTCGACGAGGACCGCCGCCCGCGCCTCGTGCCGCCGGCCGAACCGAGCGCGACCTGACCGCCCGGTGCGAGCGGCCGGCCGGTTGCACCAAGATCGCCGCCGCTTGGCGGGTCGTGCACCCGGGCTACAGTCCCCGGCTTCCCACCTCCCGGAGGACGACATGCTCCGCACCACCGTTCGCTCGTTGGCGGCCACCGCCGCGCTCTTCGCCCCGGTCGCCGCCCAGAACCTCGGCGCCACCTTCGACAACAACGTCGACGGGCTCATCGAACTGGCCTACACGCCCGCACTGGTCCCGCAGAGCGGCATCACGTTCGAAGCGTGGATCACCTACGACGAGACGACGATCGGGCCGAGCTGGCGCTACCCGACGATCATGCGCCAGGGCAACAGCGGCGGCGGCAGCGAGAACATGTACCTGCGCGTCGACGCCAACAACAACGGCGCGCGCGTGCTGACCTGGAAGGTCGTCACCGCCACCGCCACCATCGGCGTCAGCTGGGGCTTCGGCCCCGGCCAGCTGCTGACCTGGACGCACGTCGCCGGCACCTACGACGGCACCGCCGTGCGGCTGTTCGTCAACGGCGCCCAGGTCGCGACCGCAGCCGGCAACGGCCAGCCGCTGCGCGACGTCGGCCAGCAGACGCTGCGCATCGGCAAGGGCGACGACCTCGGCACGCCGATGGAAGTGTGGAACGGCAGCATCGACGAAGTGCGCTTGTGGCCGTTCGCGCGCACGGCGACCGAGATCCTGGCGACCATGAACCAGCAGCTCGCCGGCGTGCCCGGCGGCGTCTGCACGTGGAACCTCGACGGCCACGCGGTCGACACCAGCAGCGGCCTGGTCGGCACGATCTCCGGCTCGGTGAACTTCACCACCAACCCGCTGACCCTGGCGCCGCAGCTGTTTCCGGGTGCCTCGGGCCTCGGCACGCCGGGCTGCCTCGGCGACCTGCGCCTGACGGCCTCGAGCGCGGCCCAGATCGGCAACCTCGGCTTCCGCGTCGTCGGCACCCGCATGCCGCCGAACGCGCTCGGCATCTGGGCGGCGTCGATGGGCACGCTGCCGGGCTCGTTCAACGTGCTCGGCGTCGACGTCTGGCTCGACCTCGTCGGCCTCGTCACCGCGCCGGGAGCGGCCGACGGCCTCGGCGTCATGAGCCTGCCGCTGGCGGTGCCGACCACCGCAGCGCCGGGCCTGCAGTTCGCCGTGCAGGCGGTCGTGCTCGACGCCTGCGGCCCGCAGCAGTTCACCTCGACCGACGCGCTGACGATCCTGCTGCTGCCGTGAACGAACGGGCCCGCCGAGCGCGGGCCGCGGCCGCTCAGCCGTTCTTCGGCTGCAGCAGCTTCTGCAGCCGCAGCCACTGGAACTCGTGGCTGTGGCCGTTGACGCGCGGGTCGAGCCCGTGGCGCGAACGCGGGTAGACCATCAGCTCGACGTTCTGCTTGCCCGCGACCTGCAGCTCCCACAGCAGCTGCATGGTGTTCTGCAGGTGCACGTTGTCGTCCATCGAACCGTGCAGCAGCACCAGGTGGCCGCGCAGGTTCTTCGCCGCCTGGATCACCGACGTCGCCGCGTAGCCGGCCTTGTTCTCCTGCGGCGTGCGCATGTAGCGCTCGGTGTAGATCGTGTCGTAGAGCCGCCAGTCGTGCACGCCGGCACCGGCGAGGCCGAGCGCGAACTTGTCGCTGTGCGTCAGCGCATACGCGGCCATGAAGCCGCCGTAGCTCCAGCCGCTGATCGCCACGCGCGCGGGATCGCCGCCGTACTTGGCGCAGACGAACGCGACTGCGTCCTCGAGGTCCTTCAGCTCCTGCACGCCGAGCTGCCGGTAGCAGGTGCCGGTGTGCACCTGGCCGCGGCCGCTGGCCGAGCGCACGTTGCACTGCAGGATCACGAAGCCCTGCTGCGCCAGGAACAGGTGGTAGGTCGACGGCGCCCACCGATCGCGCACGGTCGGCGCGTCGGGACCCGAGTAGGTCGGCAGGAACACCGGATACGAAGCGCCCGCCTTCCAGTCGGGCGGCAACTGCACGGTGGCGTCGAGCTCGTAGCCGTCGCGCGCCACGATCGTGAGCCGCTGCGTCTCGCTGAACGCGTACTTGGCCGCCTGCTCGCCGCGGTCGGCGCGACCGATCTCCTTGACCACCTCGCCGGTGTCGCCGCGGCAGATCCGCACCACCGGCGGCAGGTCGAGCGCCGACCACGTGTCGAGCACGTACGACGCATCCGCCGACAGCGCGAACTGGTGCGTGCCGACACCGGGCGTCAGGCAGACGAGGCCCGTGCCGTCGAAGCCGATGCGGTACAGATGCCGGCCGGTGGCGCCGTCCTTGGTGCCTTCGAACCACAGCAGCTTCTTCGCTTCGTCGACACGTTCGACGCCGCGCACCTGCCACTCGCCGCTGGTCACCGCGCCGAGCAGCTTGCCGCCCGCCGCATAGTGGTAGACGTGCTGGTAGCCGGTGCGCTCCGACAGCCACAAGAACGTGCCGTCGGCGAGCCAGCGCGGCGACTCCGGCCGGTTGACCCACGTCGGCGACTCCTCGCGGATCCACTTCGTCGAGGCACCCGTCGCCGGATCGATCGCACACAGCTCGGCCCACGTCTGGATGCGATCCTGGATCGTCGCCAGCAGCGTCTTGCCGTCCGGCGTCCAGTCGACGCGCACGACCAGCAGGTCCTTCGGGAACGCCGACAGGTCGACCGGCACGACCTTGCGTTCGCCGCGGTGCGCGATCGACAAGCGCGCGAACGGATTCGGATCGCCGGCCTTCGGGTAGTTGGTGACCTCGGTCAACACCGTGCGCTCACGTTCGAGGAAGCCGGGCGGCACGTGGTCGACGACGGTGAACTCGCGCACCGGCGACTCGTCGAGCGACAGGAACGCGCACGCGCTGCCGTCCGGGCTCCACCAGTGCGCCTGGAAGTCGCCGCGGCCGTAGAGCTCCTCCTGGTAGACCCAGTCGAGCAGGCCGTGGAACAGCTCCGGCCCGCCGTCGCTGGTCACCGGCCACACCGCCTTGCTGGCGACGTCGACGACGAACAGGTTGTTGCCGCGCACGAACGACGCGGCACTGCCGTCCGGGCTCAGGTGCACCTCTTCCTTCTTGCCGGGGCCGCTGCCGTCCTCGGTCAGGCGCACCGCGTTCGCCGCGGGCTTGTTGCCGGGCCGCGCCGTGGCGTCCTCGAGCCACAAGTCGCCGTCGATCTCGCGCACGCGCTTCTGCGCCGCCGCGGGCGCGGCCGGCGCCGCCTCCGCCGCGGGCTGCGGCTCGCCGCCGGCCGCCGGCTCGGGCCACAGCACGCGCTGCTGGGCATCGACGATGCTGCGCCCGTCGCGGGACCAACGCACCTGCGGCACGCTGCCGACCCACGACAGGCGGCGCTTGGTGTCTTCGAACGTCAGCCGCTGCGTGCCTGGCTGCGGCGGATCCTGCGCGCGTGCACGGCTCGCACTCGCGGCGACGACGGAGAGGAACAGGACGGAGGCGAACGCGATTCTCATGGCACGTTGGCGGAGGCAGCGCCGGCGACGCGATGGCCGCGTCGTGGCGGAGCGGTGGCGCCGCATGCTACGGAGCCCGCGTGCCGCCGATGAGCGACCGCCGCGAAAACGCCGCGCGCCCGCCCACCACTGCGCAGTTGCGAGCCGCGACAGCGGCCCGCACGATGCCGCGATGACCCGCATCCTCGCCGTTCCGTCGCCCGAGAAGGCCCTGCAGAAGGCCGCCGGCTTCGACGCCGTCGTCCTCGTCGGCCACAACCCCGCCGCCGCCCACGGCCACCTCGACGCGCTGCGCGCCCCGCTGCAAGCACACGCCAAGGCCGACGCCGCGTTCGCCAGCAGCGTCAACCTGCTGGCCGCCGACGGCCTGCCCGGCAACCGCCTGATCGTCGCCCCGACCGGGCCGCTCGGCCGCGACCACGACGACGTGCGCCGCTGCGCCGAAGCCGCGCGCGCCGGGGTGCGCCGCGCCCGCGATGCCGGCGCCAAGGCGATCCTGTTGCTGCTGCAGCAGGCACCGCCGACGCCCGCCTTCGCGCACGCGCCGCAGGTCGCAGCCCTCGGCGCCGTCGGCGGCCTGTGGGAACCGCTGGAAGCGCGCGAAGCGCTCGGCGAAGCCGCGGTCGAGCCGGTGCAGAAGCTCGGGGTCGCCGTGCTCGGCGGCCACTTCACCACCGCCGACGCCGCCTGGGTCGAAGCCGCCGACGCCGGCCTGCGCCTCGCGCGCGACCTCGCCGGCACCGAGCCCGAGCGCATGGCGCCGCCGCGCTTCGCCGAGTTCGTGCAGCAGGCGTTCCGCGGCAGCAAGGTGAAGGTCAGCGTGCAGAAGGACGCCAAGAAGCTGGCGAAGGAGTACCCGCTGCTGATGGCGGTCGCGCGCGCCTCGCTCGGCGTACCGCGGCACCGGCCGTGCGTCGTGCGGCTCGAGTACACGCCGAAGGGCAAGGTCGAACGCACGCTGCTGTTCGCCGGCAAGGGCCTGACCTACGACACCGGCGGCGCCGACCTGAAGACCGACGGCCACATGGCCGGCATGAGCCGCGACAAGGGCGGCGCCGCGGCGGTCGCGGGCCTGTTCCTGGCGGCGGCGAAGCTCGGCCTCTCGGGTGTGCGCCTCGTCGCCGAACTCGGCGTCGTGCGCAACAGCATCGGCAGCGACGCCTTCGTCAGCGACGAGATCATCACGAGCCACGCCGGCTGCCGCGTGCGCATCGGCAACACCGACGCCGAAGGCCGCCTCGTGCTCGCCGACCTGCTGAGCCACCTGCGTCTCGACGCCGCCGGCGCCGAATCCCCGCACCTGTTCACGGTGGCGACGCTGACCGGCCACGCCGGCCGCGCCATGGGCCCCTACAACATCGCGCTCGACAACGGCCCGGCGCGGGCAGCGAAGACCGCCGAAGCGCTGATGGCGGCCGGCGACGCGTGGGGCGATCCGTTCGAGGTGTCGCGCCTGCGCCGCGAGGACTTCGACTTCGTGCAGCCGCGCAGCAAGGCCGACGACACGCTGTCGTGCAACAACCTGCCGAGCTCGGGCACGCCGCGCGGCCACCAGTTCCCGATGGCGTTCTTGTGCCTCGCCAGTGGCCTGGTGAAGCACGGCGGCGACAGCGCGGTGCCGCTGCCGTTCACCCACGTCGACATCGGCGGCAGTGGTGCCGAAGGCGGCGACTGGCAGCACGGGCGACCGACCGGGCGACCGCTGGTGGCGATGCTCGCGGCGCTGTGCGGGCTCGTGCCGACGGTGGCGTGAGCGCAGAACCGGCGGCGCATGCGGCCGCCGGAGCACGCCGCCGCTACTTCGCTGCTTCGGCGCGCTGGAGCCACGCCATGTAGGTCGGGTCGTTGCCGGCCGCGGCGACGATCTCGGCGCGGCGCGCGTTCCACAGCGTGTCGAGGCCGACCGCGCGCAGCGGCCGCACCGCGAGGCGCGCGAACGCACTGTTCGCCGGCGACTGGCGGAAGATCTCGGCGATCATGCGCGCGTGCTCCTTCGGCACCGGCGAACCGAGCTGGTGCAGCACGCACAGCGACGACGCCAGCAGCCAGAAGCCCGGCTGCCAACGCGTCTCCGCCAGTGCGGTCGCCTGCAGCCAACCGGTGATGTAGCGCTCGCCGTAGAGGCGGTCCTTCGGCATGCCGCCCGCCTGCGTGACCACCAGCGCACTCTGCTGCGCCAGGCCCTCGGCATAGCGCGCCCAGAAGTCCTCGTTGCCGACCGGCGGCTTGTGGTCCTTCGGCCCGCCCAGCACCGGCCACAGCTCGGCCATCAGCTGCACCAGCATGCGGCCGAGTTCGGCCACCGTGCCCTCGGCGGCGGCGTGGCCGATGCGCTGCTTCTGCGCGCAGTCGTAGGCCCAGAGGTCGACGCGGCGCTTGTCGCCCTCGACGCGCACGACGCCGGTGACCAGGATGGTCTTGCTGCGCTCGGCCTCGGGCACCTGCGTCAGCAGCTGCTCCTCCGGCCACGGCCGGCCCATCAGCGCCCAGCCGCCGTGTTCGGCCAGCGACAGCACCGCCGAGCCGCGGTGCGGCGTCGACAGCCAGGCGTGCTCGGCGAGGAACAGCGGCACGCTGCGCAGCAGACGGGCGAACTCGTCCTCGCGGCCGGCCTCGATCTTCGGCTGGCCGTCGGCGGCGAGCGCGAAGAACACCACGTTCTTGCTGTCCGCGGTCTTCGCCGGCAGCAGCCACGACGGGTCCTCGAAGCCGCCGTACCACAGCGGGCGGTCCAGGCGGTAGAGGCCGATGCGCGGCGGGTTCGACGGTGCCGGCAGCGGCGGCATCTTCATGAGCCGCAGGCGATCGAACTGCGAAGTGAACGGCTGCAGCTCGTTGGCGAGCATGTGGCCGTAGTGCACGTGCATCTGGTGCAGCAGGCCGGCACCGGCGACGTGGTCCTGCTGGGCCAGGAAGTGGTGCAACAGCGCGAGACCAACGTGCGGGTGGTGACGGCCGGGCTGGAAGCGCGGCACGATCAGTTCGGCGACCAGCGTCGCCTGCTGCGCCTGCACGAGGTCGGCGCTGGCCATGACCAGCGCATCGCTCTCGCCACCGGCGCGCGCGATGACGTCGCGGTAGATCGCCGCGGCCTCGTCGGCCTTGCCCTGCTGCAGCAACAGCCGCGCGCGCCACAGCGGCGCCCGCCAGGCGCCCGGCAGCGCCGCCGCCTTCTCGAGCTCCGCCGGATAGCCAGCGTCGCCGACCGCGCGGTGGCGCAGTTGCAGCCAGCCGTGCACGGCGTCGGCGTGGTTGCAGTCGAGCTGCAGCGCCTCCCACAGCAGCGCCTCGGCCTTCGCCGCGTCGCCGCGCGCTTCGGCCAGCATGCCGAGCCCGACGCGCGCCGCCGCCGACTGCGGCTTCTTCTGCTGCAGCTCGCGCAGCGTCGCTTCGGCGAGGTCGAGTTCGCCGCAGTCGCGCTGCACGATCGCCAGCACCGACAGCGCGCGCTCGACGTCCTTGTCGACGATCGTCAGCCGGTTGGCCGCCGGCAGCACGTCGGCGGCGAGGCCGTCGCGCACCGCCTGCAGGATCACGCCGACCAGCTGGTCGGGGTTGCTGCCGTTCGCCTTCAGCAGGTCCGGCAGGATCTTGTTGCGGTACTCGTCGCGCCCGATGCGCATGCGGCGCCCGAACGCATCCATGACCTCGATCCCGGGCGCACCGGCGGCGCTGGCATCGCCAGCGGCCGGCGCATTGCCGCCAGCGGGCGCTGCGGCCGGGGCAGGGCCAGCGGCCGGAGACGCACCCGCGGCAGCCGGAGCCGATCCACCCGCCGGAGCCGGAGTCGAAGGCGTCGACGGCGCAGCAGCGGGAGCGCCCGGAACCGCGGGCGTCGGATCGTTGGGCTTCTTCTTCAGGAAATCGAACAGTCCCATGGTGTCGCGGCTCCTTGGTGCCGCCTCGGTCGAGAATGCGGGCGGAGGAGCCTAGCGCCGGCATGCGGGCCGGGCCACCGACCAATGCCACGGAGCACCAGGGCTGGACGCAGCGGGCCGCGGCGGGCGCTGGCATGGGCTCTGGGGTCCGGGCCCGCTACCGTGCGGGCATGACGCTGCGCTCCCTCGACGTCGCCGCCGTCCGCCGCCGCTTCCCGGGCCTCGACCGCCGCGGCGAACGCCGCACCGCCGTGTTCTTCGACGGGCCGGCCGGCAGCCAGGTGCCGACCGCGGTCGCCGACGCGATGCGCGACTACCTGCTGCACGGCAACGCCAACCACGGCGGCATGTTCGCCACTTCCCGCGCGACCGATGCGATGGTCGACGCGGCGCGGGCCGCGTTCGCGGACTTCGTCGGCGCCGGCGACCCCGAGGAGATCGTGTTCGGCCAGAACATGACGACGCTGGCGTTCCATCTGGCGCGGCAGCTGGCGCGCACGTGGCGCCCCGGCGAAGAGGTCGTCGTCACCGACAGCGACCACGACGCCAACGTGATGCCGTGGGTGCTGGCGGCGCGCGACGCCGGCTGCCGCGTGCAGCACATCGCGGTGCGACCGGACGCGTCGCTCGACCTGCACGACGCCGAACGCAAGATCGGCCCGAAGACGCGGCTCGTCGCCGTCGGCGCGGCGAGCAACCTGAGCGGCACCATCCAGCCGGTCGCGCGCATCGCCGAACTGGCGCGCAAGCAGGGTGCGTTGACGTTCGTCGACGCGGTGCACTACGCGCCGCACCTGCCGATCGACGTGCAGCGCCTCGGCTGCGACTTCCTCGCCTGCTCGGCCTACAAGTTCTTCGGCCCCCACCTCGGGGTCCTGTGGGGCCGGCGCGCGCTGCTCGAGGAGATCGCCGCCGACAAGGTGCGCCCATCGTCGGACCACGGCGCCGAGAAGTGGCAGACCGGCACCGCCAACTTCGAAGGCATCGCCGGTGCGTTCGCCGCGGTCGACTACCTGCAGCAGCTCGGCCACGAGCTCGGTGGTCCGCCCGAACGACGGCCGGCGCTGCTGGCGGCGTTCGCGGCGATCGAAGCACACGAACGCGCGCTCGGCGGCGAGCTGCTGCGCGGCCTCGCGACGCTGCCCGACGTGCGCGTCGTCGGCATCGCCGATCCGGCGCGCGTCAGGGAACGTTGCCCGACGGTGTCGTTCACCTCGACGCGCCTGCGGCCCGCGGTCATCGCGCAGAAGCTCGCCGAGCAGCACGTGTACTGCTGGTCCGGCAACAGCTACGCATTGGCGCTGACCACGGCGCTGGGACTCGAACCCGACGGCGTGCTGCGGCTTGGGCTACTGCACTACAACACGCCCGAAGAAGTCGCCTACGTGGTCGAGTGCCTGCGCGGCATGCTCGGCTGAGCGGCCTCGGGAGGATCGCCCGCGGACCTTTGGCGTCGGGCCGCTTGCGCCGCGCGCGGGGCTCCCTACCTTGCTTCGCCATTCATCGCCGGACTGCCGGCAAACCCAACGAGAACGAGGAAGAACATGCGTTTCCCCATCCTGTCGGCCGCGCTCGCGGCCCTCTGCTTCGCCCTCCCCGCCACCGCCCAGAAGGTCCAGGTCTTCGGCGGCAACAGCACGCGCGCCTGCAGCAGCGTCGTCCTGTTCGGTGAGAACATCATGGCCGGCATCACCGTCACCCACGGCCAGCCCGAGTGGCAGGCCGAGTACGACGGCATGCTCGACAAGCTGAAGGGCAAGACCAACCGCCTCGGCAAGGACCTGTGGACGACGTTCATGACGAGCGTCCCGCTCGAGATCGGCGGCGTGAAGCTCGCGGCCGGCAGCTACGTCGTCGGCCTGCACTGCGACGACGAGGGCCAGTTCGCCCTGGCGTTCCTCGACTCCACCAAGGCGATGAAGGACGGCCTGATGCCGTTCGGCCCGCAGAAGTGGACGCCGGACGCCGTCTGCCCGATGACGCTGAACAAGGACAGCGCCAAGGAGTCGGTCGCCAAGATGCTGATCGAGGTCAAGGCCGACGAGAAGGAGCCGACCAAGGGCACCGTGTCGATCGCGTGGGGCAAGCACACGCTGACGGCGCCGATGGCGATCCACATCGGCGGCGGCAAGACGGAAGGCGGCCACGGCGACGCGCACGGCAAGAAGCCGGCCGGCCACCAGTGAGGCGGCCGTTCGCGCCGGCCTCGCGCCGGCGCGAACCCGCGGATGGACGAGATCTCGAACGAGAGTGACGCCAAGGCACCACCCCGGCGACGACGCGTGATCACCCGCCTGTTCGCGCTGCTGCAGCGCCTGGCCGAGCCGGCGCTGTGCTCGGTGCGGGTGCGTGGCGACGACCTGATGGTGACCAAGGGCACGCTGCCGCCGGGGCTGCGGCGCGACCTCGCCGACGCCGCCCGCGAACTCGGCCTGCAGCGGGGCCGCATCGACGTCGTGCAGCGCGCCGGCCGCCTGCAGCTGCGCTTCCACCCGGACGTGCCGGCGCACTGCCACCAACGGCTGCGCAACGTGTTCGGCGTGTTCCTCGCCAGCGCCCCGCTCGGCAGCCGCCGGCCTCGCCGCCGCTGACGCGACGCCCGGCGACCGCGGCCGCGCCGCCGACGAATTCGGAACCAGGGCTTGCGTCGCCGGCGCCTCTGCATAAATATGCGCCGCTTCCGCATATTTATGCCCACCCGCCCGACGAACACGAACGACCGCGACGAACGCCGCCAGCGCATCCTGCGGCTGCTCGAGCAGGAGCGGCTGCGCAACCAGGCGGAGCTGCAGCAGCGGCTCGCCGCCGACGGCTTCGAGGTCAACCAGGGCACGCTGTCGCGCGACCTGCGCGACCTCGGCGTGGTGAAGGGCAAGGACGGCTACGAGCTGCCGCAGGCACCGCTGTCGCCGCAGGCGACGCAGCAGAGCCTGTGGCACGCGGTGCACACCTGGCTGCTGTCGGCGACCGCCGCGCAGAACCTCGTCGTGCTGCGCACACCGGCCGGTGGTGCGCAAGCGCTCGGCGTCGCCATCGACCACGCCGAACTGCCCGGCGTCGTCGGCACCATCGCCGGCGACGACACGCTGCTGGCGGTGTGCAGCGACAACGCGCGCGCCAAGGCGCTGGTCCGCCAGCTCGGCGCCAGCAGCACCGCGAAGGCCGCGGCGGCCCGCCCCGCCGCCAACACCCGCAACGCATGAAGACCTGCGCCATCGTCGGCGCCTCGGGTTACACCGGGCGCGAACTGCTGTCGTGCCTGCAGCGCCATCCGCGGCTGCGGGCCACCGTCGTCATGACGGCGCGCGCCGGCGCCCAGCCGGAGCCGCCGGTGTTCCCCGGCGATCCGACGATCGACGCACTCGACCTCGCGCGCCTGCAGGCCGTCGACGGCGTGTTCCTGTGCACGCCGCACGGCGCCGCCAGCGAGATCGCGCGCACGGCGCTCGCCGCCGGCAAGAAGGTCGTCGACCTGTCGGCCGACTTCCGCCTGCGCGATCCGGCGCTCTACCAGCGCACCTACGGCAGTGCCCACCCGGCCCCCGAACTGCTGGCGCGCGCCGTCTACGGCCTGACCGAGCACGCGCGCACCGCGGTGCAGAACGCCGAGCTGGTCGCCAACCCCGGCTGCTACCCGACGTCGATCCTGTTGCCGCTGCTGCCGCTGCTGCAGCAGGGCCTGCTCGATCCCACCGCCCCGATCGTCGCCGACAGCAAGAGCGGCGTGTCGGGCGCGGGCAAGGCGCCGAGCGACCGCGTGCACTTCGGTGCCGTGCACGAGAACTTCCTCGCCTACGGGGTCGGCAACCACCGCCACACCCCGGAGATCCACCAGCAGGCCGGCACCTCGCGCATCGTCTTCACGCCGCACCTGCTGCCGGCCTTCCGCGGCATGCTGTCGACGATCTACGTGACGCCGGCGGCGGGCCTCGCGGCGAGCGGCAACGCCGCCGCGGCGCTGCGCAGCTGCCTCGCCGAGGCCTACGCGCACGAGCCGTTCGTGCGCATCTACGCGCAGGGCCAGCCGGAGCTGCGCTGCGTGCAAGCGACCAACCAGTGCCACGTCGCAGTGACCCAGAGCGGTCCGCTGGTCGTGCTGACGTCGGCGATCGACAACCTGCAGAAGGGCGCCGCCGGCCAGGCGCTGCAGAACATGAACCTGATGCTCGGCCTGCCCGAAGGAGACGGACTGTCGTGAGGATCCTGGTCAAGATCGGCGGCGCGCAGCTCGAGGAGGCCCCAGCGCGCGCGACCCTGTGCAAGGCGCTGGCGAAGGCGAAGGCCGAAGGCCATGAACTCGTCGTCGTGCACGGCGGCGGCAACCAGATCCGCCAGCTGACGCGCGCGCTGCAGCTGCCGGAGAGCTACCACGACGGCCTGCGCATCACCGATGCCAAGACCGCCGAGGTCGTGCTGATGGTGCTCGGCGGCCTCGTCAACCGCACGCTGGTGCACTCGCTGCAGCAGGCCGGCGTGCCGGCGGTCGGCATCAGCGGCGCCGACGGCGGCACGTTCACCGCGAAGAAGCTCGAGCATGCGCAGGTGGACCTCGGCTTCGTCGGCACCGTCGACCACGTGCGCCCACAGCTCGTGCAGTCGCTGCTGCAGAGCGGCTACGTGCCGGTGATCGCGACGACGGCACCAGGCGCCACCGCGTGCTCTGGCGAGCCGTTCTTCAACCTGAACGCCGACCACGCCGCGGGCCCGCTGTGCCGCGCGTTCGGCTGCGATGCACTGCTGTTCCTGACCGACGTGCCGGCGGTGCTCGACGCGCAGAAGCAGCGGCTGCCGGTGCTGACGCCAGCCGACTGCCGGCAGCTCGTGCAGAGCGGCGTCGCCAGCGGCGGCATGCTGCCGAAGCTCGACGCGGCGCTGATGGCGCTGCGCGACAACCCGCGCGCGCTGATCAAGATCGCCCCGGGTTCGGCCCACGACGCCGTGCTGTCGGCGCTGCGCAGCAGCGTCGGCACGACGTTCACCACCCACAGCGCGGCGACGGAGACCCACCATGGATGAAGGCGTGATGAAGACGTACGGCCGCGCCGACGAAGTGTTCGTCAGCGGCCACGGCGCCGTGCTGCAGGACAGCACCGGGCGCGAGTTCCTCGACTTCCTGGCCGGCATCGCCGTCAGCGCGCTCGGCCACGGCCACGCGGAGCTCGCCGCGGCGCTGCGCGACCAGGTCGGCAAGGTCGTGCACCTCAGCAACCTGTTCCGCCACCCGTACACCGAACAGGTGGCGACGCGGCTGTGCGCGCTCACCGACATGAGTGCTGCGTTCTTCACCAACTCGGGCACCGAGGCGATGGAGTGCGCGCTGAAGCTCGCGCGCCGGGCGATGCACGTGCGCGGCGAAGGCGAACGCACGTCGTTCGTCGCCCTCGAGCAGGGGTTTCACGGCCGCTCGCTCGGCGCCTTGTCGCTGACCTGGAACGAGAAGTACCGGAAGCCCTTCCAGCCGCTGCAGCAGGTCACCTGGGTGGCGCCCGAGGACACGGCGACGCTGGCGCGCGTGCTGCGCAGCGAGAAGCCGGCGGCGCTGGTGCTCGAGCCGGTGCAAGGCGAAGGCGGCATCCGCGTGCTGTCGGCGCCGTTCCTGCGCCAAGCGCGCGAGCTGTGCACCGAAACCGGCACGCTGCTGGTGCACGACGAGATCCAGAGCGGCTGCGGCCGCACCGGCCGCTTCCTCGCCGCCCAGCACGCCGGCGTGATCCCCGACGTCGTCACGCTGGCGAAGCCGATCGCCGCCGGCCTGCCGATGGGCGCGTGCCTCGCCAGCAAGGCGTTCGCCGAGACCTTCCAGAAGGGCGAGCACGGCTCGACGTTCGCCGGCGGCCCGCTGGTCTGCCGCGCCGCCCTGGTGTTCCTCGACGAGGTCGAACGCGGTCTGCTCGGCGAGGTGCAGGAGCGCGGCGCGCAGCTGCGCGCCGGCCTCGAACAGCTGCAGCGCGACTTCCCGATCGTGCGCGAGGTGCGCGGGCTCGGATTGATGCTCGGCCTGCGGCTGCACCACTCCGCCGACCTTGTGCAGAAGGCACTGCACCACAACGGCCTGCTGGTGAACTGCACCGCCGGCGACGTGCTGCGCATCGTGCCGCCGTACGTCGTCACCGGCGACCAGGTCGAGACGGCGCTGCAGCTGCTGCGCGCCACGCTGGCGACGTTCCCCGCCACCGCCCCGACCGAACAGAAGAACGAGAAGAAGGAGAAGCCGTGAGCAAGCCCGCCCCGCTGGACCCGTCCCCGAAGCTCGACCTGTCCCCCCTGTCGGTGCCGGACCTGCTGTGCACGTCGGCGATGACGACGCGCGACATCGAGCGCGTGTTCGCCGTCGCTCGCACGCTGAAGGCCGGCCGCGCGGTGCACACCGAGGTGCTGCGCCACAAGCGCCTGGCGATGATCTTCGAGAAGGACTCGCTGCGCACGCGCTTCACCTTCGACATCGGCATGCAGGACCTCGGCGGCAGCGCCGTGTTCATGGACCACCGCGACGCGCGCCTGGGCTCGCGCGAGTCGGTCAAGGACGTGGCGAAGAACCTCGAGCGCTGGGTGCACGGCATCGTCGCCCGCACCTTCAAGCACAAGGTGCTCGAAGAGCTGGCGATGCACACCGGCATCCCGGTGATCAACGGCCTGTCCGACTTCGTGCACCCGTGCCAGGCGCTGTCCGACTTCTTCACGCTCAGCGAGAAGTGGGGCTCGGTGAAGGGCCGCACGCTGACCTACGTCGGCGACGGCAACAACACCTGCCACGCGCTGATCCACACCGCGGTCAAGCTCGGCACCAACATCCGCGTCTGCTCCCCCGAGGGCTACGAGCCGAACGCCCGCGTCGTCAACGAAGCGATGCGCGTGGCGCAGGAGACCGGCACCGAGGTCACGATCCTGAACGACCCCGACGCCGCCGCCGAAGGCGCGGACGCGATCTACACCGACGTCTGGGCCAGCATGGGCCAGGAGGACGAGATCGAAGAGCGCAACGGCATCTTCGCCGCCTACCAGGTCGACGAGGACATGATGAAGCGCGCCGACAAGAACGCGCTGTTCATGCACTGCCTGCCCGCCCACCGCGGCTGGGAGGTGACGCAGGAGGTCATGGATGGCCCGCAGAGCGTCGTCTACGACATCGCCGAGAACCGCCTGCACGTGCAGAAGGCCGTGCTCGCCCTGCTGATCCGCTGAGCACCTCGCCGCCGCCATCTCACCGACACCACACCCGCCCGCACGACCGTTCGCCGCACCCCCCACCCGACCATGAGCAAGAAGAAGAAGATCGTCCTCGCCTACTCCGGCGGCCTCGACACCTCGATCATCGTTCCGTGGCTGAAGGAGAACTACGACTGCGAGGTGCACGGGTACTGCGGCGACATCGGCCAAGGCGAAGAGGAACTGCGCGGCCTCGAGGAGAAGGCCCGCCGCTCCGGCGCGGTGTCGTGCCGCGTCGACGACCTGCGCCGCACGTGGCTGAACGACTACGTGTGGCCGTGCGTGCGCGCGATGACCGTCTACGAAGGGCGCTACCTGCTCGGCACCAGCATGGCGCGGCCGATCCTGGCCAAGGGCCAGGTCGAGTACGCGAAGGCGATCGGCGCCGATGCCGTGGCGCACGGCTGCACCGGCAAGGGCAACGACCAAGTGCGCTTCGAGCTCGCCTACCAGGCGCTGGCGCCGGAGCTCGAGGTGATCGCGCCGTGGCGGCACTGGAACATCCGCAGCCGCGAGGACGCGCTCGACTACGCCGACCAGCGCGGCATCCAGGTCACCGCGTCGCGCACCAAGATCTACTCGCGCGACAAGAACCTGTGGCACATCAGCCACGAAGGCGGCGCGCTCGAATCGCCCGGCAACGCGCCGCCGGACGACGTCTGGACGCTGACCGTCGATCCGCGCAAGGCGCCCGACCAGCCGCTCGAACTGACGCTCGGCTTCCACGCCGGCGTGCCGGTGGCGCTGAACGGCGAGACGCTGCCGGCCGAGGTGCTGCTCGGCAAGCTGAACGAGCTCGGCAGCGCGCACGGCGTCGGCCGCGTCGACATCTGCGAGAACCGCCTGGTCGGCATGAAGTCGCGCGGCGTCTACGAGACGCCGGGTGGCACCATCGTGCTGGAGGCGGCACGCACGCTGCGCGCGCTGACGATGGAGCGCGACACGCTGCGGCTGTGCGAGAAGCTGATGCCCGACTACGCCGACCTCGTCTACACCGGCCGCTGGTTCCACCCGGCACGGCACGCGCTCGACGCACTGTTCGCGCAGGCGACGAAGCACGTCACCGGCGACGTGCGCGTTCGCCTCTACAAGGGCACCGCGACCGCGCTGTCGTGCAAGAGCAAGAACAGCCTGTTCAGCGAGGACCTGGCGACGTTCGGCCAGTCGGCGAAGTTCGACCACAAGGACAGCTACGGCTTCGTCAAGCTCTACGGCCTGCCGGGCGCCGTCGCCGCCGCCGTCCAGGGAGTCGACGCGTGAACGAGGCCGCGGGCCAGATGTGGGGCGGGCGCTTCCAGGGCAGCCTGGACGCGCTGTTCGCCACGTTCCAGAAGAGCCTGCCCGTCGACCACGTGCTGGCCTTCGCCGACCTGCGCGTGAATCGCGTCTGGAGTGCGGCGCTGCAGCGCGCCGGCGTGTTCACCGAGGGCGAACTGGCGCGTGTGCACCGAGCGATCGAGGAGCTCGAAGGCCACTGGCGCACGCACGGCGTGCCGGCGAACGATCCGGCCGAGGACGTGCACAGCCTGGTCGAACGCGAGCTGGTCGCGCGCTGCGGCGACCTCGGCAAGCGCATCCACACCGGCCGTTCGCGCAACGACCAGGTCGCCACCGACCTGCGCCTCTACCTGCGCGAGCGCATCGCCGCGATCGACACCGCCCTGCTCACCGTCTGCCGCGAACTGCTGCAGCAGGCCGAACGGCACGCCGCCGATCCGATGCCGGGCTACACGCACCTGCAACGCGCGCAGCCGATCACCATCGGCCACCACGCGCTGGCGCACGCCGAAGCGCTGCTGCGCGACCGCGACCGCCTGCTCGCCGCCGGCCTGCGCATGGACGAGTGCCCGCTCGGCAGCGGAGCGCTCGCCGGCACCGTGCTGGCGATCGACCGCGCGCGCGTCGCCGACGAACTCGGCTTCCGCGGTGGCCCGTCGCACAACAGCCTCGACGCCACCGCCTCGCGCGACCACCTGTGCGAGCTGGCGTTCGTCTGTGCGATGGCGACGACGCAGCTGTCGCGGCTGTGCGAGGACTACATCTTCTTCGCCACGCAGGAGGCGCGCTTCCTGCAGTTCGGCGACGCGGTGTCGACCGGTTCGAGCCTGATGCCGCAGAAGCGCAACCCGGACGCGATGGAGCTCGTGCGCGGCAAGTGCGCGCGCGTGCACGGCGGCCTGCTGGCGCTGCTCGGCACCATGAAGGGCCTGCCGCTCGCCTACAACCGCGACCTGCAGACCGACAAGGAGACGCTGCTGCCGCTGCTCGCCGAGACCGAAGCGTGCCTGCTGGTCACCGCGCTGGCGGTGCGGCACGCGACGTTCGACAGCAAGCGCTGCGCCGCCGAAGCCGAACGCGGCTACCTGAACGCCACCGACCTCGCCGACCTGCTGGTCGCCGCCGGCGTGCCGTTCCGCGATGCGCACGGCATCGTCGGCACCGCGGTGAACCGCGCCGTCGAGCTCGGCGTCGAGCTGCAGGACCTGCCGCAGCACGAACAGCAGCGGCTGCTGCCGCAGTTGCGCGTCGACCTGCGGCAAGCACTCGCCGCCCCGGTCGTTCTCGCCCGCCGCGACGTGGTCGGTGGCACCGCCCCGGCCCGCGTGCGCGCCGAGGTCCTGCGCCTGCAGCAGCGCCTCGCCGCCGCCAGTCCGTCCTCCACCCCTGCGACCGCAACCTCGCCCACCGCCCGCCGATGACCGATTCCATTCCCACGAAGCTGCACGCCACCGTGCGCCCGGCCGTCGTCGCCGACGCGCGTTCGATCATGACGCTGGTCAACGAGCTGGCGATCCAGCAGGTCATGCTGCCGCGCTCGCCGGCGTCGGTGATCGAGAACATTCGCGACTTCGTCATCGCCGAGGTCGGCGGCGAGTTCGCCGGCTGTGGCGCGCTCGCCATCACCTGGAGCGACATCGCCGAGGTGCGCTCGCTGGCGGTGGCGCCGGCGATGCAGAAGCACGGCATCGGCCGCGTGCTGGTCGACGCGCTGGTCGACGACGCCAGGCGCCTCGGCATCCCGCGGCTGTTCGCGTTCACCTACGTGCCCGACTTCTTCGCCAAGATGGGCTTCACCATCTGCCAGCACGAAGACCTGCCGCACAAGGTGTTCAACGACTGCATGCACTGCCCGAAGTTCCTCGCGTGCGACGAGATCGCGATGACGCGTGTGCTCGACGCGAAGGCCTCGCCGGCGAAGTTGTTCGGCAAGCCGCAGCGCGCGATCCCGCTGCCGCAGCGCACGCCGCAGTTCACGCCGCCGGTGATCGCCGGCCAGAAGAAGAAGTAGCGGCGCGATCGCGCTCGGTCGCGGATCGCGGCGAACCGCCCTCCTGCGCGTTCCCGTCGCGCGCTTCCGCTCGCGCGGTTACCGCGCGAGGCGTCCGGCTAGCTCTCGGCAGTCCCAAGCCCGGAGAGCCCCGTGGATACACGCCTGCGTCGCGTCGGTGCATCGTTCTGCCTGTTGTTGGTCGGCTGCAGCGGTGGCGGCGACGACCCGCCGCCCGGCGCCGCGAACGCGGACTTCACCGTGCGCGGCGTGCAGCCCAACGCCGACGCGGTGGTCTTCCTCAACGATCCGGTGACGATCGACTTCACCGCGCCGGTCGACCTCGACTCGGCGGACCTGTCGTCGGTGTCGTTCCAGGTGTTCGACCGCGACGGCAACCCGGTGCAGGAGTCGGTGAACGGCACCTTCCTGCGCAGCGACGACGGCCTGCAGCTCTCGTTCGTGCCGCGCTACCCGACCGACGACAGCTACCAGAACGGTGGCTTCCGCCCGAACCGCACCTACGTGATGCAGCTGGTCGGCGGCGAGGTGCGCAACGGCACCACGCTGCGCAGCGTCACCGGCCGCCCGTTGGAGACGCCGCGCAGCCTGCGCTTCCACACCCGCGACGGCACGCAGCCGGCCCAACTGTTCCGCAACCCGGAGTCGGGCGGCCCACGCCGCGTCGGCATCGAGGTCGGCAACGGCGCGCCGCTCGACGCGGTGCCACTCGGCCTGTTCGGCACCGCCCCGCTCGAGGTGCGGCTCTCGTTCGACCAGGCGCTGAACCCGCGCAGCGACAACGTGCCGACCGGCATCGCCACCGATCCGATCCGGCGCGACCCGGCGCAACGCGGCAACGTCTGGCTCGAGTACGACGACGTCGAGCTCGGCCCCGCCACCTGGATCCCCGCGCACTTCGAGATCGAACGCAACGACACGCGCGGCTGTGTCGCGGTGCTGCGACCGTTCGGCGTGCTGCCGAACGACGCCACCATCCGCGTCGTCGTCGAGGCGCAGCTGGAGGACATCGCCGGCGAGAGCAACTTCGGCACGCCGGGCTTCGACCGCGTGTTCGCCACCTTCCGCACCGTCGCCGGCCACGCGCAGCAGTGGAACACGATCGTCGAGGAGTTCGACGACGCGAGCTTCCTCGACAAGGCGGCGGTGTTCCCCGAGCCGCCCGCCGAAGTGGGCCCCGGCTGGCTGCGCGCCGGCTTCGAGTTCGGCGGCGCCTCCACCAGCCGCGACTTCCGGCCGAACAACGTCGAGGTGGTGCTGAACACCGCCTTCACGCAGGTCGCCCCCGAGCAGGGCCTGCCGTTCACCGTGTCCGGCGGCGTGTTCACGTTCCGCAACGTCACCATCCCGACCGGCGTCAGCGTCGTCGGCCAGGGCCCGAACCCGATGGTCTGGCTGTGCTCCGGCGACTTCCGCGTCGCCGGCACCCTGTCGGTGCGCGGCGGCAACGGCGCGCGCGTCGACACCTTGCTGAGCCCGCAGTTCGCGAAGGCGGGCGGCATCGGCGTCTGCGGCGGCGGCAACGGCGGCGACGGCTCGCCGAGCGGCACGTCGCGCGACCCAGCCGGCGGCACCGGCCGCGGCCCGCTGCAAGCGCTCGGCAGAGGCGGGCGCGGCGGCCTGCTCGCGTGCGGCGGCGGCTGCTACACCGATCCCAACTTCTACAACGGCAGCGGCGGTGGCAGCGGCGGCGGCGGCGGTTCGTTCGCGACCCAGGGCGATCCCTGGTACCGCTGGAACGGCCCGATGCCGGGCACCACGTTCCAGCAGATGCGCGGCATCGGCGGCGCTGGCTGCAGCGGCCTCAGCAACCAGCGCTCGGCCGGCCTGGCCGGCGGCATGGCCGGCGATCGCCCGTTCACCGACAGCCGCAGCGACAACGACTTCTGGGGCAGCGGCATCAACCTCGATCCAGCGCGGCGGCTGCGCATCACCGGCGAACTGCAGGTGCCGATGGGCGGCGGCGGCGGTGGCGGCGGCGGCGACACCTGCTCGGGGCAGCAGCCCGGCAACTGGGGCATGGACTACAGCGGCGGCGGTGGCGGCGGCGGCGGTGGCGTGCTGATCGTCAAGGCCCTCGGCCGCATCGTCGTCGAGCCCACCGGCCGCATCGTCGCCGACGGCGGCCACGGCGGCGGCGGCGAACAGGTCGGCGCCTGCGGCGAAGCCGGCGGCGGCGGCGGCGGTGCCGGCGGCATGGTCGTGCTGATGTCGGCGCGCGAGATCGTCATCCACGCGCACGGCTCGGGCGCCACGCCGATCTACCGCTACGCCGAGAACGACTACAACTTCGCCATCTCGGCCGACGGCGGCATCACCACCACCGGGGCGTTCGGCACCATCACCGAGCTGAATCCGCCGGTGCAGCTGAACCTCAGCAGCAAGTACCCGAGCAACGGCCAGCCGATGGTCGCCGGCACGCTCTACGACGCCAACCCGCTCGGCGGCCTCGGCGGCATGGGCATCGTCCAGCTGATGACGCCGCCCGGTGACAACAGCGACAACACCAACACCCGGCTCGACGACCACATCACGTTCGTCGTCGCCGGCGTGCCGCTCGGCAACAGCCCGGCCGACGCGCTGCGGAAGCAGCAGCTGCTGGCGTGGCGCGGCTTCGCCAACAACGCCGGCGTGCCGGTCGACGACTTCGGCACGCCGACCAACATCGCCGGCAACGAAGGCGACATCCGCCCGGCACCGGTGCTGCTGCCGGTGCCGTTCGGCCCGCAGTCGCGCGCGCGTTCGCAGTGGATCGACACCGGCAGCAGTGCGCGCCGCGTGCTCGCCGCCGCCGATGGTGCTCCGCGTTGCCTCGTCGCCGGTCCCGGCACCGTGGCGGGACCGCGCTACCACTTCGGCGGCCTGCGCACGACCGGCGCCGACGCCGGCGTCGTCGACTGGGAGAAGGCGAACGACACCGACGTGCGGCTGCGCGTCCAGGTGGTCGCAGACGACGTGCCGGTCGCGCCGATCGCGGCCGGGGCGACGTCGGCCGAGTACCAGGGTGCCCGCGCCTACCGGCTCGAGCTCGGCGCCGGCGCCCTCGGCGCCGACGAGCGCTGGACCGGCTACGAAGCCGAACTGCGCAACGGCGGCGGCGACCGGCTGGCCGCGTTCCGCATCCTGTCGCACCAGGGCAGCTCGCTGCTGCTGGCGCCGGACGGCCAGGCGCTGCCCGAGGGCATCGCCACCGTGCGCGTGCTCGAGCGCTTCGTCGGCATCACCACCGACGGCGATCCGGGCCTGCCGTCGTACGTGCCGCTCGGCAGCAACGACCCGGCGCCGAGCGCGATCGTGCGCATCGGCTTCGCCTTCCACCGCGACCCCGGCGAAGCCAACCCCCTGGCCGGCCGCTTCCCGGCGGACTCGCCCGACGCCTTCGTCCACGATCTGGACGACCCGCAGCTGGCGGCGTGGATCGCCGCCAACGGGCCGCCCCGGTTCGTGCAGTGGGACGTCGTCTTCGACCTGGACCCGGTGCCGCCGGCCGGCTCGCGCCCCGGCCTGCAGCCGAACCCGCGCCGTCCGCAGTTGGACTGGCTGCGGCTGCCCTTCCGCTGGTGACCGGCGCCCCCCTGCCGATTGCGGCGAGCCCCCGGTGGCAACCGCAGTTCGGAATCGCACGCGGGCTGGTGCCATGCCGCACCGGACCTGGCCGCCGAGGGGTGGGGCGGCGGGAGCGGCGGCCCCCCTGCCCGCCGGGCGCCCCCGGCCTGCAAGCCGTTCGCATGGCCGCCTTGACCGCGATCGGCGGCTCGCAAGAATGCCGACGGCCCGAACGCCGCCCTTCCGGGATCCCTCTCCCCGAGGCTGGCACGCGGATCGCATGGTGGGATCACCCGCTCACCTTGCGAACCGCGGGATAAGGTTCTCCCCGAGCATTGCCATGAAGCGAATCGACTCCTTCCGCCTGTTGTCCCTCGCGACTTTCGCCGCCCTCGCCGCCTGCTCGGGCAGCGGCGGCAGCACCGGGACCGAAGCCCGCACCGGCGGTGAGTTCCTGGTCACCAAGACCGAGCCCGTGAACGGCGCCTCGATCTTCCTGAACGACCCGGTCGCCATCGACCTGACCAACGCGGTCGACATCAACTCGGCCAACTTGCTGACGATGAGCTTCCAGGCGCTCGACCAGCAGGGCGGCCCGGTGCCGGAACTCGTGACCGGCAACTTCTCGGTCGGCACGCGGCCGGGCGACACGACCCCGGGTCGCCGCCTGCTGTTCGTGCCGCGCTACGCGAACAACAACACGTACGACAACGGCGGCTTCCGCGCGGGTCGCAGCTACCTCGTGCAGCTGGTCGGCGGCACCGCCGTCAACAACAGCGTGCTGCGCGACATGAGCGGCAAGCCGCTCGCGACGCCGGTCACCTTCACGTTCACGACGCGCGAGGGCACGCAGCCGGCCCAGCTGTTCCGCAACCCGAAGTCGGGCGGCCCGGCCCGCGTCGGCTTCGAGGTCAGCACCTCGACCGACCTGAACAACGTGCCGCTCGGCGTGTTCGGCGACCCGGCCACCGAGCTGCGCCTGCACTTCGACCAGGCGCTGAACCCGAACGACGGGAACGTGCCGGTCTCGCTCGACACCAACCCGCTGGTCCGCCTGCAGAGCAACCGCGGCCGCATCTACCTCGAGTACGACGATCCGGAGCGCGGCAACAACATCTGGATCCCGGCCGACGTCGAGATCGAACGCAACGACCTGAACGGCGCGACGGTCGCGCTGCGCCCGGTCGGCATCCTGCCGAACAACGCCGAGATCCGCGTGATCGTCGAGGCGACCGTCGAGGACATCGCCGGCGAGTCGAACGTCGCGCAGCTGTCGTACAACCGCGTCTTCGCCACGTTCCGCACCGACGGCAGCTACGCGCAGCGTTGGAACGGCCTGGTCGAGGACTTCCGGACCGCCGACAACATCGACCTGGGCGCGTCGTTCCCCGAGGCGCAGGCCGAAGTCGGCCCGGGCTACCTGCGCGCCGGCTTCGCGTTCGAAGGCAACCCGACCTCGCTGAACTACCGGCCGACCTCGACCGAGGTCGTGCTGAACACGTCGTTCACGCAGATCGCGCCCGAACAGGGCCTGCCGTTCACCGTGTCGGGCGGCGTCTTCAACTTCCGCAACGTCACCATCCCGCAGGGCGTGACGGTCGTCGGCACCGGCCCGAACCCGATGGTCTGGCTGTGCAGCGGCACCTTCACGGTGTCGGGCACGCTGACCGTGCGCGGCGGCAACGGCGCCCGCGTCGACACGCTCAACTCGGCGAACTTCGCCAAGGCCGGCGGCATCGGCCAGTGCGGCGGCGGCAACGGCGGTGACGGCACCCCGCTGCCGAACCAGCGCGACGCGCGCGGCGGCACCGGCCGCGGCCCGCTGCAGGCGGCCGGCAAGGGCGGCCGCGGCGGCTACCTCGCGTGCGTGTCCGGCTGCTACACCGGCGACGGCTACGACAGCGAAGGCGGTGGCTCGGGCGGTGGCGGCGGCACGATGGCGACCCAGGGCGATCCGAACTGGCGCGGCACCATCGCGGCCGGCGTCGTCAACCCGAACGTCGCACCGACCGCGAACACGCGCTTCCAGCAGCGCCTCGGCTTCGGCGGCGCTGGCTGCAGCGGCGGCAGCGGTGCGCGCACCGGCTTCCTGTTCGGCGGCGAGCCGGGCGACCGGGTTTTCACCGACAACCGCGTCGACAACAACTTCTGGGGCAGCGGCATCGACCTGAGCCGCAACCTGCGCGTCACCGGCGAGATCTCGGTGCCGATGGGCGGCGGCGGTGGCGGCGGCGGTGGCGACACCACGTGGTTCCCCGTGTTCGACTGCTCGCCGTTCGGCAACGACCCGAGGAACGACTTCTCGGGCGGCGGCGGTGGCGGCGGCGGCGGCGTGCTGATCGTCAAGGCGCTCGACGAGATCAAGATCACGGCCACCGGCAACGTCAACGCCAACGGCGGCAACGGCGGCGGCGGCGAACAGGTCGGCTCCTGCGGTGAAGCCGGCGGCGGCGGTGCAGGTGCCGGCGGCATGGTCGTGCTGATGTCAGCGACGCGCATCGTCATCGAGGCGCACGGCAACGCGGCCAACAACCGCTACGTCTACGGCTCGCCCGACGCGACCTCGACGCCGAACAACCCCTACCTCGGCAACGACTACAGCTTCGCGGTCGCGGCCGACGGCGGCCTGACGACGACCGGCGGCTTCGGCTCGGTCAACATCAGCTCGAAGTACCCCGGCAACGGCGCCAGCATGCTGACCGGTGCCAGCTACGACGAGGAGCCGACCGGCGGCCTCGGCGGCATGGGCATCGTCCAGCTGATGGTCCCGCCCGGTGAGAACGCCGACGGCACCAACACCCGCCTCGACGACAACATCGTGTTCCGCATGCCGGGCCAGAACACCGACCTGCCGGCCGCCAACAAGCGGCAGCTGCTCGGCTGGCGCGGCTTCCCGATCGGCAACAACACGTTCGTCGACGACAACAACGTCCCCTTCAACCTCGGCGACAACGAGGGCGACATCCGCCCGGCGCCGACGCTGATGCCGGTGCCGTTCAACGCCAAGTCGCGCGCTCGCTCGAAGTGGATCGACACCGGCGCCAGCCAGCGCCGCGCCGTCGCCGGCGCCGATGGCCAGCCGCGTGGTCTCGACACCAGCAGCGGTGCGCTCGTCGGCCCGCGCTTCGAGTTCGCCGGCCTCGACCTGCAGAACGCCGTGCCGGGCTACGTGAAGTACACGCCGGTCGGCACGAACGAGGCGCGCATCGAGTACGACATCGCCGTGCCGCCGATGCCGATCGCGTCGCTCGACGCCAACGCCAACTACCTCGGCCAGCAGGCCTACCTGGTGAAGCTCGCGACGCCGACGCTGCAGCCCGAGCGCTTCGTCCAGTACGAAGCCGAGCTGCTCGACGGCGCCAGCACCGTGCTCGGCAGCTACCGCATCATGAAGAACACCGCCGACGAGCTGCACCTGGCGCTCGGCGACGACCTGCTGCCGACGTCGGCCGCGCAGCTGCGCATCGTGAAGAAGTTCTTCAAGGTCGTGACCGACGGCGCCGAAGGCCTCGGCGAGGTGCGCGTCGTGTTCCCGGTCGGCAGCCAGCCGTACCCGATCCCGAAGTCGAGCGTCCGGATCGGCTTCGCGCTCCACCACGATCCGAAGCTGGCGACCGGCCGCTTCCCGCGCGGTGGCCAGGACTTCTTCTACGACTTCAACAGCCAGGCCTTCCAGAACTGGTTCAACGGCCTCGACGCCAGCAACCCGAACCCGCTGCCCGGCGTGATGCCGCGCTACATCCAGTGGGACGTGACGTTCGACATGGCCTACAAGCCGGACTCGAGCTCGCCGGCGGCGCTGCAGGCCGACACCCCGCGTCCGGAGCTGCGCTTCCTGCGCGTGCCGTTCCTGTTCTGATCCTGCTCGCCCGCCGGGCGACCAGGATCAGAGATCTCCTGGACGCCGCAACGCGGGGCCCCGCTGCGTCGTCTCCTGCGTCGCTGTCGCGACGCTTGGCGGAAGCTGCCAGCCACGCCACGCACCCCACAGCTGCCCCGCACTCGCGGGGCAGTTTGCGTTCCAGGGCGTGCCGGCGAACGTGCGGTCGCTATCGTCCGCGCGCCATGACCGTCCGCCTCGCACCCGTTCCCGAGCACGTGCCGCTGCCGAAGGGCTTTCGTGCCGCCGGCATCCACTGCGGCCTGAAGAAGAACCAGCAGCTCGACCTCGGCCTGCTGCTCGCCGACCGCGCCGTCGACGCCGCCGCGATCTACACGCAGAACCAGCTGGTCGGCGCCCACATCCACGTCTGCCGCGACCACCTGCAGAGGAGCGGCGGCAAGGTGCGCGCGGTGCTGGTCAACGCCCGCAACGCCAACTGCGCGACCGGCGAGCGCGGCATCGCCGACGCCCGCCACTGCTGCGAACAGCTCGCCCGGCGCCTTGGCTGTCCGACCGAGCAGGTGCTGATGGCGAGCACCGGACCGATCGGCGCGCCGCTGCCGACCGAGCGCATCGTCGCGCACCTCGATCCGCTGCTGGCGGCGGCGAGCCACGACGGCGCGATGGCGTTCGCGCGCGCGATCATGACCACCGACACCTACCCGAAGGCCGCCCACGCGATCGGCCAGGCGGGTGCCACCACCGGCTTCGCCAAGGGCTCGGGCATGATCCACCCGAACATGGCGACGATGCTCGGCTTCGTGCTGACCGACGGCAGCAGCGACGGCGCCGCCGCCACCGCCGGCCTGCTGCGCCGCGTCGCCGACCGCAGCTTCCACCGCACCACCGTCGACGGCGACACCTCGCCGAACGACACGCTGATGCTGCTCGCCAGCGCGCAGCACCGTGGTGCTGGCGACGAGCTCGAACGCACGGTGACGGCGATGAGCCAGCAGCTGGCGCGCACGCTGGCCGCCGACGGCGAAGGCGCCACCCGCCTCGTCACCATCCAGGTGCGCGGCGCCCGCAGCGAACACGAAGCGACCACCGTCGGCCGCGTGATCGCCACGAGCCCCCTGGTGAAGACCGCGGTCGCCGGCCGCGATCCCAACTGGGGCCGCATCCTGTCGGCAGCCGGCCGCGCCGGCGTGCCGTTCGACGCCGCGCGCGCGAAGGTCTGGGTCGGCGCCGCCGACGTCTACAGCGGCGGCCTGCCGCACCCCGAGAACGAAGGGCTGGCGCACCGCCATCTCGTCGACGACGTCGAAGTCGTGCTCGGCGTCGACCTCGCCGTCGGCAGCAGCCAGGCCGACGTGTGGACCTGCGACTTCACCAAGGACTACGTGCAGATCAACGCCGACTACCGCAGCTGAACACGCAGCGCGCCGGCGGCACGCGAACTACCCGCCCGCTGGCCGGCGGCGGTAGACACGCGGCGGCGGCACGCCCTTCTCGTCCCACCAGGCGCGATGGTCCTGGGCCGCGGCGTCGAGCCCGGCGACGTAGCCGATCCGCGCGTCCGGCACGCTGTCGTAGGCCGGCAGGTAGGGTTTCAGGTCGAGCACCGGCGTGCCGTCGAGCAGGTCGTGGTCGGCGATGTGCAGCACGCGCTTCTCGCGGCGCAGCAGGCGCACGCACGACAGCCCGAGCGGATTCGGGCGCTGCGGCGAGCGCGTCGCGAACACGCCGCGCTTCTTCTGGTCGCGCGGCGGCTTCACCTGCAGCGGCCGGCCGCGCGCGTGGTGGCACCAGAACAGCACCCACAGATGGCTGAAGCCGTCGAGGTCGGCGAGCCCGTTCTGCAGGCCCTGCCGGATCTCGATGCGACCTGGACTGCCGCGGCCGAGGCCGCTCTGCCGCGGCGCCTCGTGGTGCACGAGCTGCTCGCAGCGCACGAAGCCGATCGGCAGCAGCTGCAGCGGGGCCGGATCCGTCGCCACGGCTCAGCGCTTCTGCTTCGGGATCTTGACCTTGGCGCCGGGGCGCAGCCGCAGCACGTCGCGCTCGGTCCAGCCGTTCAGCTTCAGGATCTCCGGGTAGCGCGTGCCGTCGCCGAGGTGCTTCTTGGCGAGCCCGGTCAGCGTCTGCTTCGGCGCCAGTTCGACCTCGAACCAATCGACGTTGGCCGGCGCAGGCGCGGATTCGCCCTTCGGCTCGGGAACGGGCGGTGCGGGCCCGTCCGGCGGAGCGGCGCCCTCGCCCGGCGGCGACGGCGGCGGCGGTTCGACTGCGGGCGCGGGTGCAACCGGCACCAGCACCTGCGGCGCGCCGACCTCGATGCCGGCGTCGGTCAGCGACTTGCGCAGCGAGGTGTCGATGCCGCCGACCTCGAGCACCAGCACGCCATCGCTCGGCTTCGCGGCGGCGCGCGAGTCGGAACACCCGGCGAGCAGCAGGCAACCAGCACCGAGAACGCAGAACCGCAGCATCGCTGCATCTTGCCACGCCGGGAGCCTGGACGCACCGTTCGCCAGGCGCTCGCGGTGCCAGGCCGCCCGGGAACGCGCGCTTGCGCCGTTCCGTCGCCCCCCGCATCGTGCGCCGCCGAACGATGCGCCGACTCCTGCTGACGCTGCTGCCGAAGGTGGCCCTGTCCCGCCTGTGCGGCCTGCTGTGCGCGACCCCGCTGCCGCGCGGCCTGCGGGTGCGCCTGTTCCGCTGGTTCGCGCGGCGCTACGGCGCGTCGCTCGACGAAGTGGCCGGCGAACTCGGCGACTTCCGCAGCCTGCAGCAGTTCTTCCGCCGCGCCTTGCGCCCGGGCGCCAGGCCACTCGGCGCCGGCCCGTTGGTGTGGCCGTGCGATGGCAGGATCGTCACCGCCGGGCCGATCGCCGGCGACCGCATCCCGCAGGTGAAGGGCCACGACTACGCGCTCGCCGACCTGGTCGGCGACACGGCGCTGGCGGCGCGGCTCGCCGGTGGTTCGCAGGCGACGATCTACCTCGCCCCCGGCGACTACCACCGCGTGCACGCGCCGTTCGCGGCGACGGTGCGCACGGTGCAACCCATCCGCGGCACGCTGTTCCCGGTCAACCCGCCGGCGGTGCGCTGCATCCCGGACCTGTTCGTGCGCAACGCGCGCCACGTGTTCGCGTGCGAACTGCCCGACGGCCGCGCCGCGGCGATCGTCATGGTCGGCGCCTACAACGTCGGCGGCACGCTGGTCACGGTGGCCGAGGGCGCGATCGCGCGCGGCGACGAGGTCGGCCAGTTCGGCTTCGGCTCGACGGTCGTGGCACTGGTCGGCCCCGGCGGCCCGGGCTTCCAGGCGCTGGCGCCGGAGACGCGCGTGCGCATGGGCGGTGCCGCGACGGCCTGACGCAGGCCGCGGCTAGTGCCGTTCGTCGCGGTCGAGGAAGCGCGCGCGCAGTGCCGCGGTCGGCACCCAGCACGCCTGCCGCTTGCCGAACCAGCGGTAGCGATTGCGGGCGACGAACGCGTAGACGAGGTCGCGCAGCGGGCTCGGCACCAGCCAGAACACGAAGGCGAGCGGCCACGGGAACGGCAGCAGCTTCGCCACGCGCAGCGCCGCGCCGGACTTCACGTGCAGCCGGCCGCGATGGATCAGCACCATGCTGTCGGGCAGCGCGCCTTCGACCCCGGCGGCGGCGATCGCCTGCTGGCCGGCGGCCGAACGCAGCGCCGCGAAGCGGAAGCGCTGGGCGCGGTCGCGCCGCAGCACGAACTGCACGGCGCCGTGGCACAGGTTGCATTCGCCGTCGAACAGCAGCAGCGGGACGTCTTGGGACAGCTCGGACACACCGCGACTGTAGCGCACGAGCTATCGTCCCGGCCCATGCCGGCCCGCACGTTCGCCCTCGTCGTCGCCATGTCGCTGTCGCCCATCGCCGCCCAGTCGCCGTCGCCGCCACCGGCCCCGCCGCAGCCACCGGCGTCGTCCGCAGCAGCCGGCACACCGGCGCCCGCGGCGAGCGCCGTCGCCATCGATCCCGCGGGCCTGCCGGGCACGCGCATGCTCGGCGGCGGTGGCAAGCTGCCGCCGCGCGTCTACGAGCACTTCCTGCAGCTCGCCGGCGGGCCGGAGCAAGCACGCATCGTGCTGATCCCGACCGCCAGCGCCAGCGTCGACGACGAGGCCGGCCGGCAGAAGGTGCTGCAGCGCTGGCAGCAGGAGCATCCGGGCTACCAGTTCGAGGTGCTGCACACGCGCGATCGCGCGACGGCCGACGACGAAGCGTTCACCGCGCCGCTGCGCCGCGCGACCGGCGTGTGGCTCGGCGGCGGCGTGCAGAAGAAGCTCGCCGATGCCTACCTCGGCACGCGCGTCGAACGCGAACTGCAGGCGCTGCTGGCCCGCGGCGGCGTCGTCGGCGGCACCAGTGCCGGCACCGCGATCCAGACGCGCACGATGATCCAGGAAGGCAAGGAGGACCCGGTGGTCGCCACCGGCTTCGAC